>ERZ795032.10-NODE-10-length-412663-cov-10.697766_pt1 | contig 412663 bp, 346 predicted proteins | sample MGYA00375124_ERZ795032 | MGnify/ENA primary metagenome ERZ795032 (study PRJEB30167, sample SAMN05720154) | activated sludge metagenome | isolation source: Anaerobic digester | place: China | collected 2015-12-16 ... | reverse complement strand
CATCAGTATGATTAAAACATCAGAGACCTGCGCTGTCAACAGTTTTATTACTGCTACGAACCTTGTGGTTTGCTTCGATCTATTGAACCGCCCCAGGTTTGCTATCTCGATAGAGAGCTTAGAAAGCACCTTGCGGATCATCGCAGAGAAACGGTGTGCTTTGCAAGGAATGCTCCAATATGCTGCATAGACTTGTGGTGTATATATATAAGAAGAAAGCAGATTATGGGCCTGGCTATGCTTGTGCATGAGAAGGCTTCCTTATGCCATTCTCAATCCTCATAAACAAGGTTCGTAGCAGTATGGAATTTATCCTTCATCTGAGCACTTTGAAAAACCGCCAAAAGGTCCAGAGAGTTTTATATAAATAAATTTACTCCTGATTTGCTTGCTGCTTCCATATATGTTGCGACACCGCCTACTTCAATTCCATCGATGAATTCTTCTTTTGTAATGCCCATGATATCCATTGACATCTGGCAAGCAACCATCCGGACTCCTGAAGCTATTGATGACTGAATCATCTGTTCCAGTTGATCCACATTCTTGGCTTTCATACGGCTCTTCATCATTTGGACTCCCATGCCTGCAAAGTTCATCTTGGAAAGAGAAAGCTTCCCTGCGTGTTTTGGAAGCATGATACCGAACATGCGACCCATAAAGTCCTTATGAACCGAAGGTTTTTCTGGTCTCTTGATTACCGAAAGCCCCCAGAATGTGAAGAACATGGTAACCTGTTTTCCCACCGCAACGGCTCCGTTGGCTAGGACGAAGGCCGCCAGTATCTTATCAAAATCGTTTGAAAAGACGATAAAGGTTGCTCCCTGGCTCGTTTGTAGCATCTTAAAGCCTTCAGAATCTTGCTGAGAATGCTGCCCCTCAGCCTTTCTAACAACAGAGGAAATAGTAGCACCTTTTTCGATGACCGCTTGAATTGTGCCTCCTTTTTCTTCAAGGCTTATCAAAAGGTTCCCTGTGAGGTTTGCCCAGGATTGTACATCACGGGAAAAGCCAGGGTCACTCGCAGTTATAATAATCCGAGTTCCAGGTTCTACCGCATCGATTTCGTTTTTTAACCGCATGATTGGGCCTGGGCATTGCAGACCACAGGCATCAACATTGATAATTTTTTGTTCAGGCATACCAGTTCCTTCTCTGTAGGCAGTCATTGCATATTGCAGTCCTTGCTGTGTTGTTGCATAGAGTGAAGCTTGTGCGGCGAGGGCACCAGAGCTATCCTGTTTTTCCATGACGACCTGCCAGGTTTTATACCCTCCTGAAAGGTTATAGACACTAGACCAGCCATTCTGTCGCAAAATTCGTTCTGAAAGGTATCCGCGTAGTCCAACACTACAGTAGATGAGGATTATTTTGTTTTTTGGTAGTTCAGAGAGGTGTTTTCGCAGTTCCGTGTTGGGGATACAAATGGCTCCTGGAATGTGGCCCAATTCAAATTCTTCAAGGGTTCGCACATCAAGTACAAAGGCACCTTCACTGCGCAGTTTTTCGAATTCTCTATAATCAATGAGGTGACTTCGCCCAGCAAGGACGTTGTCTGCGACAAAACCAGCCATATTCACCGGATCTTTTGCTGAAGAATAAGGCGGTGCATACGCTTGATCAAACTCGGTAAGGTCTGCAACGGTTCCTTTTTTGCCGATCAGGGCAGAGAGCACATCAATACGTTTATCAATACCATCGTATCCGACTGCCTGGGCTCCATATAATCGGCCACTTTCTGGATCAAAGACTACTTTGAGTGAAAGAGGTACGACTCCTGGATAGTATCCCGCATGGTTATTTGGATGCACAATGATTCCAGTATGCGGTTTCCCTATTCGATCAAGTACCTTCTCATTCGCTCCGGTGGCTGCAACGGTAAGGTCAAAGATCTTTGCTATGCTTGTAGCAAGAGTCCCCTTCCAGGGTGGAGTCTTTTCATCGCCATATACAACAGCATCCGCCACCAGTCGTCCCTGTTTGTTCGCAGGACCTGCTAGTGGTACGACCCCTACTTCTCCTGTAATAGGATTCTTGAATGCTACGGCATCGCCTATGGCACGGATATACGGAAGATTGGTATGGAAGTGTTCATCGACGAGAATCGCTCCTGCTCCAGGCTTTCCAGCTGGAATTGTTGCAATACCAGCATCCTGGGCGAGCTTCGTATCTGGTCGGATACCTACCGAGAGCAGGACCATGTCGGTAAGCATAGTATCCCCCGAAGCCAATCGCACCAGAATACGATTATCTTGCTTTTCAAAAGCCTTCACCCCATCGCGCAAACGAAGTTCCAGGCCTTTTTCTCGCAAATGTCGATGCACTATAGCAGCCATCTCAAAGTCAAGTGGCGCCATTACCTGCTCAAGGGCTTCCACTATGGCAACTTTTACTCCACGATGTGCCAGATTCTCTGCCATCTCAAGACCAATAAAACCACCACCAACCACGACTGCTCGTTCTGGGTTTAGTGTATCAAGCCATGCTTTGATGGCATCTGCATCGGGAACTGTTCGCAGAGTGAAGATACCTTCCAGGTCCATGCCAGGAATAGGAGGACGAATCGGTTCCGCTCCTGGAGAAAGAATTAATTCATCGTATGGTTCCTGATACGTTTTACCATTCGTTGTATCAATAAGTGTTACTGTTTTGCTTTTTGGGTCAATAGCGGTAGCCTCAGTGTTTATACGAACATCGATGTTTAGTGTCTCCTGGAACGACTGAGGGGTCATCACAAAGAGTTTTGACCGTTCTGCGATGACTGTTCCCGTGTAGTAGGGCAGGCCGCAGTTTGCATAGGAGATGTATGCTCCCCGTTCTACAAGAACGATATGAGCATGTTCGTCATTTCGTCGAAGTCGTGCAGCAGTACTGGCTCCGCCAGCCACTCCTCCGATAACAATATAATTTGCCATATATTACTCCTTGTTATGGGCACCTCGGGAAACCCCAGCTTTTAGAGGCACCCTTGCTATTTTCCCAAAGTCTTGGGCAAGTTAAAACTTCTAAAAATCGTAGTTTTTCCAAATTTGCACTAATGAAAAGGCAACAGATCTTTTGAGCTAGCAAGAGAAAGCAACCATTGCGGCATCTCAATCCCCTTTTCCTGCATCATCAGCAATTTTTGTTTTCCCTGGTTCGTCAGGACATTTTCCCACTGTCGTCTGTCATGATTGTCACGAAAACGCTCTATCAATCCCTTGCGTTCCAGAGAAGCAATAATGCGACATATTCTAGAAGTGGATAGGCCTACTCGTTCTGCAAGACTTGCTGCGGTCGAGTGTCCATCTCCCAAGGCACAGAACACAAGAGCTTCACTTACAGAAAGATGATAATGCTCTTGTATCTGATCTTCCAATTGAGCAATGGAACGTAGTATATCTTTTAAGACACAAAGTTGTTGTTGCATAACTTGCTTCTAGCAATGATTGCCACGTGCAATTATATACAAATATATCGATATGTCAAGAACAAAACAATAGAATTTCCCATATTTTCGATGATTGGCCTATCCAGCGTCATTATGTTTTCCGAGTACCAACAGATTTGGGTTATGGCAAATAGACCATGAATCATGACATAAGGCCACGATAGCCGGATTATTTTCATCGTCGTACGCTATGCTCTGTTCCTTAAAGGAATTGAGGTGATATGAAGAACCGAAAAATAAAAGTGGATTTATTGCATCAGGTTTTCGTAAGACTAGATAAAGGCGAGCGGATAATCTAGATACTCGTTGCCGCCATGTTCAAGAAAGCAAAATCGGCTGATTAGAGTTCAATCCTCTATATGGAGGTGGAGGGAATTGAACCCTCGACCTTATGAATGCCATTCATACGCTCTAGCCAACTGAGCTACACCCCCAAAAAAGCCTTCGCATACTAGCTCAAATCAAGTATGGGTGTCAAGGCATAAATACTGCTACGAACCTTGTGTATAAGGATTGGCAATATTGCCATTCGGGTCTTAGCCATGCATACTCTATTCATGGGAAGTTCCATGCGCGCCATTGCGGCATGTCCAATCGGACTAGAGAAAGTACTAGCAAATGATCTTGCGCACCTGGGTTTTCATGATGTGGGCAGAAGCGCAGGCAGGGTTTTATTCAATGTAAGTGAACAATCGCTCGCTGAAGATCTTGCAAAGGCAAATATTGGCTTGCGCACGGCGGATCGTGTTTTGCTGGTTGTAGGAGAATTCAAAGCCTTTGATTTCGATGGATTCTATCAGGGAGTCTCTTCGATTTCCTGGGAACGCTTTTGTACGAAAGAAACAAAGGTAATCATCGAACGAGCGCGAATTAGGAATTGTGTGCTTCATTCGCAGGTGACCATACAGTCGATGGCTCAGAAGTCCATTTATGCGTCGTTAATGAAGCAATTTCATATACGCACAATGCCCGAAACTGGCGACATACTAGAAGTTCGTATCTATGGCGACAATAATTGGTGGCAGATTGTGGTTGACACTTCGGGAGAGGCTCTTTCCAGGCGTGGCTATCGCCGTCTTACTCATATGGCTCCCCTCAAAGAGACCATTGCTGCTTCAATGCTCTTTCTAGCCGGATGGAGTAGGGCTCGTCCTTTGATTGATCCTTTCTGTGGCTCAGGTACTATTGCCATCGAGGCAGCCTTGTATGCATGCAATGTGGCGCCCGGTATGAGGCGTCGCTTTGCATTCGAGTCTTTTTCTGGCATAGATAATAACAAGATTGAAGATGTACGCATTGCTTTTCGAAAGCAAGCGAGAAAGGACGTTCGCACCGATATAAGGGCTTCAGATATCGATGAAGATGCGCTCGCCTTGGCTCGTAAGAATGCAACGCTAGCGGGCATAAGTGAATTCATACGCTTTGTCAAGATAGATGCTCGCCAGATCGAGCCTTTCGGCTCAAGGGGAGTATTGCTCGCCAATCCTCCCTATGGACAAAGAATGGGTAGCGCAGATAAGGCTCGCTCCCTATATGAAGAGCTTGGGCCGATTATTGAGCGCTTTCTGGAAGCAGGATGGGAATGCGGTTTCTTATCGTCTATTTCTTCGTTTGGGGATACAGTAGGAATCGGGCCTACTTCTGTGCGGGAGATTGTGTCAGGTCAAGAGAAAATCTACTTTAACTGGTTCTCGGGTACAGAAGGGCTCAAGACTTAGTCTTGATCAGGCTTCTGCAATCAAAAGCGTTCGCGGATCTAACATGAGTGGCATATCGCCCCGCTCTAGGCTTTCATGATTCTTGACGACTCGCAGATGAATATAGTCTTTTTTAGGCTCGAGCAGAACGATAACTGATATATATGGTTCGATGTCGCGCAGTACAATAGGAATACCCTTGGAATCCAATACAGGCTCGGTATCGGCAAGTGTGCAGGTATACCATCCTTCTAGCTGAGTTTCAGAGAGAAATGCTTTTACTTTTTCGAATCGCTCGACGGTAGCCCTTGTAAATTCGAATCCATCGATAATTAGAGTCTTTGCGTTGAAGCTGCCGTCTGACATGATTGCTTTTATTGTTCGTATTATCTGATCTACCGAAATGTTTTCCTGCATGAAATTCATAATCATGCGGTTGCGTATCATTTGTTCTTTGATCTCCTCGATATTCTCGAGGTTTTTGCGTCTGGCAATTTCATTGAAAATATTTTCATACCAAGAAATGATATAGCTTGTATGAGCGTTGAAGGAGACATGGATCACTTTTTCGCCCTGCATGAGTTTGTCTAGGGCTATCTGAACAAGCACGGAGGTCTTTCCAATACCCTTCTTGCTTGCAAGTATCCCAATATTGCCCGCGTGCAAACCGCCCTCTATAGATTTCTCGAAAATTCGCACGGGGCTTTTTTGAATGAATTCTTCTTTTAGCATGTGCGCTCCTTTGCTACATAATACCAGACATTATACCCCACTTTTGATGAATAAAGCGATTTTACTTATGCCCTTTTTTATGCTTTTCCAGGTAGTCCTTGCGCAGTTGTTCTGAAAGCGCGGCAGGAACGCGAGCATACTTCTCGAATTCCATCGAAAATTCGGCTTTGCCCTGAGTTAAAGAGCGAAGTACCGTGGAATAGCCAAACATCTCGGATAGAGGAACCTCTGCCTCAATGCGAGAGAAAATACTGTTTTCAGTATTTGCCATTATAATTCCACGCCGCTGATTGAGCGAGGCGAAAACATTTCCCTGGAATTCGTTTGGTGTTTCAACGACAACCTTCATGATTGGCTCTAGAATTGCAGGCTTCGCTTTATCGTAAGCTTCACGGAATGCACCTATTGCGGCGAATTGGAAGGCAATATCCGAAGAGTCGACCGGATGGCTCTGGCCATCGTTGATGACACAGCGTACACCGGTAACGGGAAAGCCGATCAGCGCGCCCTTTTCCATTGCAGCTCGGAACCCTTTGTCACAAGAAGGAATGAATTCATTCGGAATTGCGCCTCCCTTTATTAAATCGACAAATTCATAGCTACCTTCTTTGAATGGCTCGATATACCCAGCAATACGGCCATACTGGCCTGATCCGCCGGTCTGTTTCTTGTGGGTATAGTTGAAATCAGCGCGCTGTGTAATTGTCTCTCGATATGCTACCTGCGGCATACCAGGGGTCACCTCACATTTGTACTCGCGCTTCATACGTTCTATGTAGACTTCCAGATGGAGTTCTCCCATGCCCTGAATGATGGTCTGATTCGATTCTGGGTCAACATAGGTGCGGAAGGTTGGGTCTTCTTTGGTAAAGCGATTGAGAGCTTTGCTCATCTGGTCTGAGCTTTTGTTGTCTTTAGGCGTTATGGCGAGCGATATGACCGGCTCGGGCACATACATGCTAGTCATGGTATAGTTTAGATCAGGATGACAAAAAGTGTCGCCGGATGCACATTCGATACCGAAAAGAGCCACAATATCTCCGCAGTTGCCTTCCTGTATGTCTTCCATCGAAGAAGAATGCATTCGCACAAGCCTTCCTACACGAAATCGCTTGCGAGCGCGCGTGTTGTAGAGTTCATCGCCCTTACGGATCATGCCTTGATATATGCGCACATAGGTTAACTGGCCATATTGGCCTTCTTCGAGTTTGAAGGCAAGCGCAACAGTTTTCTCTTGGTCGTTCGCCTGCAGCTCGACTTCTGCCTCTGCATTGGAGAGATCGAGAGCTTTGTTTTGTCTTTCCGAAGGATCGGGCAAAAAATTTATCACCCCGTCCAGCAACGGTTGTACACCTTTATTCCTATATGCCGAACCAACAAATACAGGTACTAATTTCTCTTGGATCGTTCCTTTTCTGATAGCCTTGATCAACAGCTCTTTGGTTGGATTACCATCTAGATACGCTTCCGCAAGCTCATCTGAAAACATCGAAGCTGCTTCCAGAAGCTCTTCGCGGTATCTCTCGGCATCATCGAGGAGATGCATCGGGATTTCCGCATAGCGCAGATCTTCGCCATTAGGACCATCGAAATATATAGCCCTCATGTCTATCAAATCTATGACACCTTCGAATTTATCTTCCAGCCCGATAGGAATTGTTATAAATGCGGGGTTTAAGCCCAGTTTTTCTGCGAGCTGCGCCTTGACCTTTAAGGGATTTGCACCCATGCGATCGCATTTATTGACAAAAGCCAGACGGGGAACATGGTATCGCTTAAGTTGCCGATCGACAGTGATAGATTGAGACTGCACACCTGCTACTGAACAGAGCACGAGGATGGCTCCATCCAATACGCGGAGAGATCTTTCCACCTCGATTGTGAAGTCGACATGTCCTGGAGTATCGATGAGGTTAATGCTATGGTTTTTCCATTGTACATTGGTTGCTCCAGATTGAATTGTGATGCCTCGCTCGCGTTCCAATTCCATTGAATCCATTGCAGCGCCGGAGCCGTCCTTGCCCTTGATTTCGTGTATCGCATGTATTTTTCGGCAATAAAACAAAATACGCTCTGATAAAGTCGTTTTTCCTGAATCTATATGCGCTGAGATGCCGATATTTCTCATTTTATGGACATCGAATGCCATCTTTTTCTATACCTCTTAAATCACGAAATTAAGAATACACCAGACAAAAGAAGTGTCAAAGTGGTGGCAGCAAGACTGATTTGCTGAATATAATGCAAAGCATAACAGATACTAGAAAATGAGCTACCGTTTCGCAATTATAGAAAAGATGATGAAAAAGAACAAGTCTCAGCGCCAATTCAAATCTCAATCAGCTCACATCACGTTAATCCTAAGGCGGTGCAGAGGCCTATATGTATTCGATTTCCCAAGCGACTTCGTGGCCATCTTTCAAAGTCGCACTGACTCCGCAATACTTGGTCTGCGAGAGCTCGACGGCCTTGTGAACATTTTCAGGCTTGAGTCCATCGCTTTTTTTAAATTGATAGATAATCTTGAAGCTTGTGAATTTCTTAGGGTGTTCTTCAGCAACTTTTCCACTCAATTTCATATTGAACCAGGTTATGGGCTCGCGCATCTTTTTTAGAATCGAGATGACATCCATGCCAGTGCATGCTCCAAGCGCGGCAAGAATGAGTCCTTTTGGACGGGGACCGCGATCTTTTCCGCCACTATTATCGTCTGCATCCAAAACTAAGCGATGCCCATCCAACAAGCTTTCAAAGGCCATATCTTCGAGCCAACTCATCTGGATTTCTTTGGTCATGATTCCTTCCTCTGTGAGTACTTTATTGATGAATATTATCAAAAAATCGAAGAAATGAGAAATTCTTTTGGCTCGTTCTCTGCTTGGCTGGGAAAAGAAGACGGTAGTAGATCCGACATCAATTGGCCATAATGTTGAAAAGAAGATTGTCGGCATAGAGACCAGGAGTGGCGTTAGAGGGAACATTTCCCAATGCTATACTAACCGGCAACATTTGGCCTTCCATTGGCGTAGTTCCACAGCAGTTGAGCTTAAAGCTGTCTCCTTGGCGCAGCGCTGGGATGCCGCCCAATAGAAGATCGTACTTGACCGTGCTCTGAGAATCCTGATTCTTCAATGCGCAACCATTCATAGACTGGACGACTATTGAGTAACCTGAGGATAGATTGGAAATGACGTGAGCGGCACCAAGGGAGACGACGGAATTAGATTTCAGCTCAAAACCTTTTCCGTTTGCATCCGAAGTATCACCTAGATAGGCAACGAGTTCTGTGGTACCACTTGTACTGAAGTCCAGAGTTAGATTGAGGATGGCGGGAACATAGACCACAATCTGTATAGAAACGCTTGTTTTGCCAGTCGACTGCGCATTGACGGACGGAATGCCCGCCAACATAATTACCGCGGCAATAACCAGCATTGCATTTCCTAAAGAAATGTATTTAATCCCTCTCCTCATACTATTATTGTAGAGAGAGGAGCAGAATTAGTATTGCGGAAATGCTGAAATAACTATTGAATTATGAATAAATTATCATAGTTATTGGAGATATTTTATCGAATAAACTCCATTATCTCCAAGCGGACAGAAATATCGGCTCAAATCTCTTTTATCTCCAATAAGCCAAATCGACTTCTAATAAGGAGACAGGAGGCGACAAATCCCTTCGTCTCATGGATTTTTGATATAGGCCGGGGCTTCGCTATTGTATGGAGACGAGTTCGATTTCGAAAACCAAAAAGGAGTTGGGCGGTATTACATCACCGATGCTCTGTGCGCCATAGGCAAGCTCTGGAGGTATGATTATCATTCGTTTTTCTCCTTTTCTCATAGTGCTTATTACAAGATCCCAACCATCAATTACTTCTCCTTGCCCAATGGTAAATGCAAAAGGGCTACCAGAAAGCGCAGATTGGTCGAAGACAGTGCCGTCTAGGAGCATGCCTTTATAGATCACTGAAACCTTGCTGCCAGGTGCAGGCATAGATCCGAAGCCCTTGCGTACGATTTTTTGGAAGATACCATTTTCGTCGACTTGGAGGTCAGGCCATTTCTGCGCGATGAACTCGAGGTCGGAATCGCGTTTTTGCTTATTGAGGGCATTGAGTGTGGCATAGGCAGCGCTGAGCCTTTGATCCCAAGCCTGCTGAGAACTATCGAAGGATTTTGCCTTTGTGCCGACTCTCTGAATTGTGATTGATTCGATGCGATCCCCTTGCTGAATCTGTTTCACGACATCCATGCCTTCGATGACTTTTCCAAATACAGAGTGCTTACCGTCCAGCCATGGGGCTGCTTCTAGCGTGATAAAGAATTGACTTCCATTGGTATTGGGGCCGGCATTAGCCATAGAAACGACGCCAGGTCCATCATGTTTGAGTTCAGGCACGATTTCGTCGGGGAATCGGTACCCGGGCCCGCCTGTACCATCACCAACAGGATCTCCCCCCTGCACAACGAAATTGGCAACAACCCTATGAAAAGCCAGCCCATCATAGAAATGCTTGCCTTTGGTTGCATCGAGAGATCCTTCCGCAAGTCCGACAAAATTGCCTACCGTCATGGGTGCTTTCTCGAATTCGAGGGTTATGACTATCGTTCCTCTATTTGTTTTCATAATTGCATACATACCATCCGGGCGAGCCGTCTGTGCGCTGCATGATTGAATCGGAACTGCTAGAAGTGTTAGAACGAAAGCGAGTGGCATAAAGCGCTGCTTCATCTGAAAGACTCCTAATGGGTTATAAATTTTGCGTATGTTCGCATCGATCTGCGATCTTGCCTATGATATTATGCGGTATAAATGGAGAGGTCGGCAAGGAGGAAAAGCTGATGTCGGAATATCGCCGCCCAACATGGGATGAATATTTCATGGAGGTTGCCAATGCTATTGCTAAACGAGCCACTTGCGATCGCGGTCGCTCAGGCTGTGTCATAGCGAAGAACAACCAGATTCTGGCTACAGGATATGTGGGTGCGCCTTCTGGATTGCCGCATTGCGATGATGTGGGTCATCAGATGAGAAAGATGCTGCACGAGGATGGCAGCATAACTGAACACTGCGTCAGAACTGTGCATGCAGAGCAGAACGCGATCTGCCAGGCAGCAAAAAAGGGCGTGGCGATCGAGGGAGGGACACTATATTGTCGTATGACTCCATGCCGAACATGTGCAATGCTCATAATAAACTGCGGCATTGTCAGAGTTGTCGCTGAATATCGCTATCATGATGCAGAGGAAAGCGAGGCAATGTTCAAAATGGCTGGCATCGTACTCGAATATGTGCATAGAGAGGTTCTTCAATACTCAAGACAATGAATGAAAGAAGGCCGGTCAAAGGGCTCTATTTTTTGAAATATTCGCAGAAGCCCGTTGTAGAAATAGCGAATTCCCGCTAGCATAGCACATTGTGGGAATAACGATTGTATTTCTTGGTGAGATTGTCGGAAAGACCGGTGTATTCACCGTAAAGAGCACTATGCCTGAGATCAGGCAGCGCTTCGAGCCCGACTTTATCTTTGCAAATGCAAACTCTGCAACGGGATGTGCGGGCTTGGGTATCCAGCATGCGGTCTATCTTCGCAAATTGGGGATCGATTGCATAACTATGGGTGAGGCTGCTTATTATAAGCCAGACATGACTGAATTCTACCCTAAAGCAGGATGGGTTCTAAGGCCGGCTAATCTTCCCGAGGGGGATCCCGGACGCGGGTGGAGGGTTTTCGAGAAAAATGGCAAAAGAATGGCGGTTGTCATGCTTCTTGGGCAGTCTGGATTTGCAAGGATCCATGCAGACAATCCCTTTTTGGCAATAGATCGGCTCAGCAATTTCCTGCGCAAGGAGACCGCCTGTATCACCGTCAATTTTCACGCTGCGACTACCGCTGAGAAGCTCTCTATGGCAAGGCACACGGATGGAAAAGTCTCCGCAATGCTTGGTTCGGGAGGCAAGGTGCTCACGGCCGATGCTCGCATTCTCAGCAAAAAAACGGCTGCTATTACCGATCTGGGCAGAACTGGCAGCATGCTATCTGTAGGAGGCCTTGATCCGGATGCTAAGGTCAAGGAATTTTTGACCGGTATACCGTCATGGTCAAGAGAAGCCAGCGCTCAACCGGAAGCACAAGGAACATATATCTGCTTCGATGATGACGGGAAGGCGATTTCGATTGAACCATTCCGCATTTGCGGCAAGGAGATCGTAGATGAGGGAAAGAGCGATAGTCAAAGAAATTAAAGGTGATATGGTGACAGTTTCGATCGAATTGCAAGAAGGTTGTGCTGTGTGTGTCAACAATGGTAGATGCAAGATACGCAAGAGTGATCTTTCCGTGTATAACAAGGATCATATCGATATAGATGAGGGAGATCGGGTAGTAGTCGAGATTCGCACAAGCGAACAAGCAAAGAGCGCTTTTTGGGTCCTGGGTTTTCCTCTTATCATGCTTTTTGTTGGTTATGGTTTTGGAGCTTTTATCTTCAAGGGTTCGGGCGAAGGACCTGCCGTGGTTTGCGCCGGCTTGGGTTTTATCTTTGCCATGGGAATAGGAATGCTCATTAAATATCGCAGAAAGCTAAAATCCTTTCCTTATATTCTAGGAAAAGAGGGCGAAATTCTCTAGAGAAGCGATAATCGATGAATCCGAACGATAGGCGAATCCACTTTTAGATTTTCTTCTAATTTTCTTCTGATTTTCTGTTGATAAAGGTGTGCCATGATTTTTTGTAAGGCGTGTGCGCTATGATTTCTTGAAAGGGCAATCGCTCTTTATTGATGTAATGAATGATAATTTTATGCGGAGGTGGGTTCACGAGAATTTTGCGCTAAGATAGTCAGGCAGCATATCTTCGAGCCCAATAATTTTCATCGCGGTTTATCTATTGACAAGAAGAGACAAAATCCTCTATTGTTCTGTCTTAAAGGAACACTTATGATTCAGACACAAGATCTTTCATGTTTCATGCAAAGCGGCCAGAGGAGGCCGCTGATCAGGCGCTGGTAGCGCATCTTTCCCACCAGACCTCGCATCGCGGGGGGTCTATAAGCCCTAAAGGGGCCTTTCCCAAGGACATTGATTATTCTCATAAAAAGAAAACCGAGCTGGCGATCTACATCGATGAAGTGTCGAAGTCTTTTGGCAACCATAGCGTGCTGAGCAAGGTATCGCTCGCCGTGCCCAGGGGAAGCATCCATGGCATTATGGGCAAGAGTGGAGCGGGCAAAACTACCTTGATCCGCATTGCTGGTCTTCTGGAAAAGCCAGACCAGGGCTCAATTTGGTATGAAGGTATCGAAATGCCTGTGCATGAACTGCATGGGCGGGCAATGCTCGAGGCGCGCCGGCAGGTTGGCTTTGTGTTTCAAAGCTTTAATCTCTTTTCTTCGCGAAGCGCATCGGGCAATATAGCCTTTCCTCTCGAAGCCGCGGGTTGGCCTCGAGAAAAAATCCGTGCGCGAGTAGAGGAACTTCTTGAGTTCGTCGAGCTTTCGGACAAGGCTAACAGGCCTGCTGGCAGGCTCTCTGGCGGCGAAAAGCAGAGGGTGGCAATAGCTCGCGCGCTCGCAAATAGTCCTTCGATGCTTTTGAGCGATGAAGCAACGAGCGCGCTCGATCCGGAGACGACAAGAGCGGTGCTAGATTTGATTCGGTCTCTGCGAGACAGACTAAACCTCACCGTAATCATGGTTACCCATCAGAAAGAGGTCATACGGCGCATCTGCGATACCGTATCGGTGATCTCCGGCGGATCTATCGTCGAACAGGGCTCTGTGGCGGAAGTCTTCTCCAATCCTCGTTCCGAAGCGGCAAAGGCTTTTCTCAAGGAAGAAGAAGAAAAGGGGCACAGCTATGTCTGAGATACTTCGACTCCTTATTCGACCCTTAGGAGAGACCATCCTGATGATAGCCGCTTCGACATTGATATCGACTATACTTGGTGGCGGATTGGGAATATTGCTATTTACTCTTTCGCAAGATCGCTTTGCGGGCAAGTATCCTGGAGCTCTCTTAGTAAAGCGCATAGCTGATCGTGCAATAAATATGTTCCGCTCTTTTCCATATGTCATCCTTATGGTGCTCGTTTTGCCGCTGTCCCGCATAATAGTTGGAACAAGCCTTGGAACTATCGCGTCCATTGTGCCTCTGTCTATAGCTGCAATTCCTTTTCTAGCGCGCATTGTGGAATCATCGCTCTCCGAAGTAGATTCGGGAGTAATCGATGCAGCAATTTCTTGTGCGGCCTCAAAGACGCGCATCCTATTTGCCATTCTAATTCCTGAGGCGCTACCATCGCTTATATCCGGCCTAACACTAACGATGATCAGTTTGCTCGGTTATTCAGCCATGGCAGGTGTTATAGGAGGTGGTGGGCTTGGAGATCTGGCTATTAGATACGGCTATCAACGCTTTCGCGCGGATGTCATGGCTGTAGCGGTAGTGGCTATCGTTGCGCTGGTGGAACTTATCCAATGGACCGGTTCAATGATTATAAGACGAATCAAGGCGGCGCGCTGATAGGGTAGCTGGGTTCCAAGAAGCGCGCGAGAGAGATAAAGCGAGCATCGAACTTATTTTCGAGTATTGCGCGAGCGAGGTCGAAGACATGAGCATTGGTCCGCCCAATTATGGCCGAGTCAGCCGTAGCTATGAGCTCACCTTCCCAATATGCCAGAAAGTGATCGACTCCATTTTCCAAGCGAACTTCGGCATTGATAGACCGCTGAGCAAAGGCTTCTCGCAGGAATCCAGCCTGTCGACCGCTCGAAGAGACCGGAGCGTCGAGGAAGAAAGTCAGACTCTGGAGATTGAGGGCGGCCAGGTATTCTGCTGTAATTTCCGCCATACGCTCGAAACCACGGTGATCCGCTATGCGCCCATGCGCGCCGCCCACATCGCGCAAGAATCCGTCCGTGGCAATGAACATAGGGTGACCATGCATATAGTTCATGAGAGTGAAAAGGATATTGTAACCATCGACACCGAGCGAAGCTCTCTCCCATGGACTGCGGACAAGCTTGGCGAGATTGATCTGGGAAGCTTTTAGAGAAAGGATACCTCTATATAGCATCATGCGCCCATTGTGCGAAAGCCTATAGCGATCCCCTACTAATTTGAGGCTTGCATCGAGGGGATAGTCCTTATCGAGTAACATTCGATAATCCCTTGCAGCGGCAATAAATGTATCATCAAGGACTTCAGTATTCTCTTTCTTTTCCATAGAACTCGCTCTAAAGAATCCAAAGGACCTAAATGGTCTAAAGGAGCTTCTTGCTCAGGTCGATTTATGACCAAGCCTGACTTATTAAGCATATACTACACTCTTTGGCCTGTCAGCCTGCTTTCTGCCCAAGCGCTTATTTATGCCGATGATCTTTCGCCTTCCTTGCCGGTTTTGCGGCGCTCTGTTATTGTTTATTTTATTTACATGCCTATTAAAATATGAAGGGGAAGCTATCGATGATTCATGAAAGCAGCTCTATCTATCAGATATTTTTGCGTAATTTTACTAAAGAAGGAACTTTTCGCGCAGCTATACCAGAGCTCAAGCGCATCGCCGACATGGGTTTTGAATGGATATATCTCACGCCTATACATCCTATAGGTGAAAAGGCTCGCAAGGGGACTCTTGGAAGTCCCTATGCCATAAAAGACTATCGTAAGATCAATCCTGAGCTGGGAGACGAAAATGATTTTGCTGCCTTTGTACAAGAGGTGCATGCTCATGGGCTCAAGCTTATGATAGATGTTGTATTCAATCATACTTCACCCGATTCGGTGCTTGTGCACGAGCATCCGGACTGGTTTCTTAGAGCAGCGGATGGGCTTCCATGGAGAAAATGCGAAAATTGGAGCGATGTGGTAGATTTTGATTACAGGAGCTCGCCTCATCTCTGGCTTGAGCTAATCGACACACTGACAATTTGGAGAGATAGGGGAGTGGACGGTTTTCGTTGTGATGTGGCATCGCTTGTCCCGAGCGAGTTTTGGAGACAGGCTCGACAACGCGTAAATCAATACGATCCCGGAATTAAGGAGGAGAGAGTCCAGCTTCTTTGGCTCGCGGAGAGCGTTCATCCAGCTTTCTTAAGGAAAATGCGATTGCTTGGGTACAATTCATGGAGTGAGCCTGAGTTGCATGTAGCTGCTTTCGACCTGACTTATGATTACGATGGTTGGGAAAGGCTTGAGAAAATATGGGAGCAAGGGATGCCCTTTGAGCGATACTTGGAATATCTCTACGTTCAGGAGACCCTCTATCCAAAAGGGGCAAAAAAGCTCAGGTTTCTTGAAAACCATGATCAAGAGCGTGCGGCTCATAGATTTGGAAATGGAGCGAAGCTGCGCGCAATGACTCCTTTTTATCAATTCTTGCCTGGAGTAGCGATGAGCTATATGGGGCAGGCATTGGCTTTAGAGCATATGCCCAGTCTTTTCGAAAAGGACCCCATAGATTTAGAGCATGGAGATAAAGAGTTCGAGCGCTATTTTATTGCGAGCCTGCGGGCTACAAAAGAAGCAAAAAAGGAAGCCCCTTTTTTTTCATGGTTAATTAAGGGTGATGCCGCGCTTCAAGATATTACTGACCAAGACATGGCCAGCCGAGATAAAGCGCCGAGAACCCGAACCGTCCAGGACCGCACAGCGAACAATTGCGCTGTAAGAGAAGAAGTCATCTATTGTCTAAGGAGTGTCGAACCCGCAATAAGTCCTTATTTGATCGATCGATCCATGATAATAAAAGGGAATTATCTTCTTGTGATACAGCCTGAATTGGGTACTTCTGGGCCAAAATCCAGCGGTGTTAAATCTCAAAGGAGAATTTCGTTTGCAGAGGAATCTATGCCTCGCGCTCTCTTTGACATCGAAGGAACGGATCTGCTTTCTGGAAAAGAAGTGCGAATTGCCGAGGGCGACATACTACCAAGAATACCCGCCAGCCTCATTCGCCTAAAGGATTGATACTTCAAATATGTCTCATTGTGAAAGAATCATTGTGGTATTTCCGAGACACTCTCGAGCACAAAAGTGGGTGCATAGGCGAATTTGGGCATATCTTTCTCATCGCTAACGCCTGTTAGGACGAGTATGGTTTCTATTTGAGACTCTATGCCTGCTATTATGTCGGTATCCATTCTGTCGCCTACAATAATTGTCTCCTCATATGTTGTTCCCAGAGTTCGGAGCGCATGCCTCATCATGAGCGGATTGGGTTTGCCGACAAAGTATGCCTTTTTCTTTCGGATATGATCCAAAGTCTCTTTTGTTGCTTTCATTTCTTCCGTACCTGCAATTTTGATATTACTATCAAAGACAACATCATGGAATCGATTGGCCGATAGACTTCCCTTTCGATCGCCTCACCTGAAGGATTTCCTGCTTTTCCTCAAGGTTTCGAACCGTCTTTTTGGTCATCTTATGAAGTTTCTCCTGTGCATATAAAAGCGGATCTTCCGGACGTCGAGAGAGAGAAAGGTCCATCCAGGTGCCATCATTTTTGAGCCTGTAGGCATGTGTGTTGTCTGCAAAATAGATATTCAAGATGTCCTTACATCGTGCTTTGATTTCCTTATCTAGCACCGGGAAAAGCAACTCCAGTCTTTTCTTCATGTTTCGCTGGAGCCAGTCGGCGCTGGAGATATATAGTTCTTCCGAGCCACCGTTTCGGAAATACAGCATTCGGCCATGCTCGAGATAGCGTCCTAAGACCGAGCAGACCTCGATGTTTTCGGAAAGCCCTGCCATCCCGGGGATCAGCGTACAAACCCCCCTCACATTGAGCTTTATCTGTACTCCCTTGGCAGAAGCCCGGTAGAGAGCCGCTATCAAGTCAGGGTCCGATAAAGAATTGAGCTTTGCAATTATAAAACCCGGCGATTCCGGAGTGGTTTGGGCGGCTTCTCTTTCTATAAATCCGATGATGCGGTCTTTGAGATCGAAGGGGCTAAGGGCGATTAGAGAGAGCGATTGTATGTTCGAATAGCCAGTTAGAATGTTGAAAAAAAGAGCAATGTCCGTGCATAGACTAGGGTTTGCGGTGAATAGACAGAAATCGACATAATTTCGCGCGGTCTTTTCGTTGTAATTGCCGGTCGATAGGTGAATATATCGCGCAATACTTCCATCCTGTCGTTTTCTGATGATCAAAGCTGCTTTTGCATGTACCTTAAGCCGAGCGACTCCGTAGGTAACGATTGCTCCTGCCTGTTCAAGCTCGGTAGCCCATGAGATATTCTTTTCTTCATCGAATCGCGCCTTGAGCTCGAGGAGAACAACAACTTGCTTTCCACTTCGCGCGGCCTTTGCAAGGGCATGCACAATAGGCGAATTCATGCCACTTGTTCTATAGAGTGTCATTTTTATTCCCAGAACCGATGGATCGCTAGCGCTTTCTTCTATGAAGCGCTGGACCACATCGAAGGATTCATAAGGCAGATTTACGAATCGGTCATGTTCATCGATCCAATCGAAGATGCTGCCCTTTTCTTCGAATAGCTGAACAGGTTTCCAGGGCTGGAAGAATAGCACTCTATCCGGTGTAAAGCCATGAGCCTTGTAGAATTCTGGATTGCAGAGCTCATCGACTCTTCCCAGGTCTATAAGCCAGTCGGCCTGATATAGATCCAGGGCATCGAGCGAGAGGCTTTGCCTCAGGGCATCTATGAGAACCTGATCTTCTCCGGAATAAACCATCCGCACAGGCGTAGAATTTTGCCGCCCGGTCAATACTTCCTCCATGGCGGTCAAGAAATCATCATCCCTATCTTCATCCACGCTGAAATCTGCATCTCTGTTTACCTTGAATATAAGGCCACTCGATATTTTTAGGCCGGCAAAGAGTTTACTTCCAAATGCCAGAATCACATCTTCCAGGAGAGCAACGCGAAAGGCTGCAATAACCATCGAATTTGCAGAATTATCCGGCTCAAGACTTAGATATTGAGGCAGAATGATGAAACGGTCGATATTCTTGGGCACTTGAATAATAGCCACAGAGTCATTCTCTTCGAGTCTAAATGCGACATGGACCTGAAGACTGCCTGTCGATGGGAAATGGTTGTCTTCTAGCCGCAAGGGGGTAAGGAGAGGATATATCCTTTCCGCAAAAAGCCTTTCGAGATATCTGCTTTCTTTGGTTGTCCAGTCTTTTTCTTGAACAAATTGAATACCGTGTTGAACCAGACTGGGGAGAATCGTGCCATGCAAATGCACATGGAGCTTATCATAGCTGGCTTGAACTTTCTCATGAATAGCCTCCAGAAGCGCACGAGGCTCCATACCAGCCCATTCTTCATTCGTCTGGCCTGTCTGCCCCGTCTGCACGGCTGTCTTGACGGCAGCGACACGAACCATGAAGAATTCATCCAGATTGGATGCAAAAATACACATAAAATTGAGCTGTTCGAGGAGAGGCAAAGAGCCTTTGAGTCCTTCCTGCAAAACACGGGCATTGTAATCCAGCCACGAAAGCTCACGGTTTAGCATCGGAAGTTCTTTCATACTCTTCTCTATTTGTGCTCACATCAATATGTCTTAGATTAAAACAGGTATGAGCCCAAAGACATCTTCGAACATGTCGCCTTTCTCCGCGAGAGAGAGTTTTTCCAACGAGAAATCCAGCGACTCCGAAGTTCGAATTATAAACCTATCCTCCGTTCGTTCAAAAGACAGCTCTTTGATACGGCCCAGGTGACTTCGATCGAGCGCATCCGCGACGCGCAGAATGGCTGCCAATTTGAGCACTATTATGCGGCTTTCTCGCGGAAGGGCGATGAAATTGACGTGGGTCGAAAGCGGCTGAGATTTTCGATGATAGCGAACTACATTAGATACTATGTTGATATCATCCATATTGAGACCGAAGATCTCGGAGTTGGCAACTATATATTCGCTGTGTTTATGGTGTCCACTTGTTCTTAGGTAAGTCCCTATATCATGGAGAATCGCTGAGATTTCGAGCAACATTCTCTCATGAATGCCAAGGCCATGTTCCTTTTTTAGGGCATCGAATATCTTAAGACTGATGTTCCTTACATGAGCGGCATGAGCCTCATCGTAATGGAAGCGTTTGCCAAGAGCACGAGCCGATGCTACTACCTGTCTGCGTAGTTCCTCTTCGATTTTTTTATTCATTCCCTGGACCTGCGCAAGCAGAATTCCTTCGCGAATAGAGATATTGGGTACGATAATCGTATCTGCTCCTGTTCTTTCAAGAAACATGCGTTCAATGGTGAGCCCTGCGGTATAGTTTTCGACTTCATTCCATGAAAGGTGATATTGTGCCATGCATTCCTCGGTGGACATGTTGGCAACATAGTCTGCAAATTCGATGAACTGTTTGCGGTCCAGTACCGCGTAGTTGCCCAGGACTTTTTCTGAAAGGCAGTTTGCGGCAAAGCGCGCGTCCGCACCAATAAGAACGAATATGCGCAAAGAATCGAGCTGCAAATCTTCGGCCAAGATATCGCAGGCTGTTCTTATATTGCTTTCGAGATACATTTCTATGAATTGCCTGGGTTGCTGTGCTGATTCGCGGATCTGTTCATCTATTCTAAGAGTGCCTATGCTAAGGCTATGGCTGGAAACCATTTGGCCCTTTCTTAGAATCATAAGCTCTGTAGTGCCACCCCCTACCTCCAGAATCATCGCATTCGAGCGACTAAGATAGGATCTTTCGTCCTCGAGCGCCTTTTTTACTGCCAGGTACATAAGATGATTCTCTTCGATGTCTTCAATGATCCGAACACGGAACCCTGTCTGCAGATTTATGCGATCCATAAAAGTGTCTCTGTTCGAGGCTTCTCGGAGCGCGCTCGTTCCCATTACCTGAATATCCGAAGGGTGCAGATCATAACCCGCTAGAAGCTCACTGAATGAGTCAAGTATAGCAATGGTTTCTCTCATGCCATCCCGAGAAATGCTTCCCATTGTAAACACATCGCGACCAATACGAGATTGTTTGGATGCTCTATCGAGTATCTTCAGGTCTCCTTTCGAATCGATTTCGGCGATTATGAGGCGTATACCGGTGGAACCCATTTCAATAGCAGCATGGATTCCAGGCGAGTTTACGTAGTTTTCCTTGAGTTCTAGCGATTTTTGAGATGGCGTCTCGGACATATGGTTTATTATAGCATCTTTGTGCCGACCAAAAACACTAGCAAGAATCTTTTGCTCATTGTACACTCTCGCTGTATGAATTTCGAAGAAAGAAGAGATCAGGGTATTAGTAAAGGGGTTTTTTCGATTGTTGGCCTTGTTCTCATTTTATTCTGCATTTTGCTGGCCAGTTGTGCGAGATTGGAAGGATGGGGTTTGGTCATCTGGTCCGTAAAGGGAACAACGGCCAAAGCAGGCTCTATCGTCCCAGTTTACCTGAAATCAAACATAAGCAAAACCTATATGATCGGCTTGCCGGACGATAGCAAGACAAAAATAGAAGTGCCATTTGCAACGATTGAGTTTTTTGCTTCGAAAAAAGCCGCGGAAAAGAGGGCAAGGGAATTTGCACCTTATGCTCTATATTACCTGAGCGCGGGGCGAGATGGTCTTCCTGTGCGCGACAAGCCAAGCGTGACCGGCAGAAGAGTCTATCGGCTGATGATTGGCGAATCGGTGAAAGTTCTCAACAGAGTGGAAGGCGAAGCCGTATTCACCGGTGGAAAAGCGCTCCCCGGAGAATGGTATTTTGTGCAAGCTGCCGATGGCACCCGAGGCTATGTATTCAGCAATACCATGATTTTATATGAGGAAAAAGAGGGCGTAAGTGTGCCGGTACTAACAACGGCTCCGACTCCAAGTGTCTCATTGCTCGATATGATATACGCAAAACCTTGGCGTCCGGCTTATTTTCAGCTCATGCTAGATGAAGACACCGTGGATCCCGACCTTTTCCTGCTACAATATGGCCTTTTTGCGGACGCAAAGAATTCTCAGGTTAGAATAGAACTTCCTGGCTATTCTAAGGCATTTAGTTTCGGTTCAGTCAGCCAGATAGGAGATTGGCTTGTATTCGAAGGATCAAATCTCAGAATCAAGTTCGAAAACGAATCGACAATTGTAGCGGATTGGAGTGGTCTAGAGCCTATGCTCCCCGAAGAAGGCTGGACTCCTGGTGGACAGGCGGCTCGTTTCGTGCGCTTCGATGCATCGATTCCGGTTATTATCTCAGGAGAGAACTCACGCCGCGATTCGGAATTGAAGGTCTTTTTCCAGAGAGTCTCACAGCTTCAGACAAACGGCAGCTCTTCTTCGGCGACCTTCCTATCTGACCATGCGGGGATTCTGACTATAGACCTCAAAGGGAACTTCGAATGGAGTCATATCGACCAGCTTCCTGCTGGTTTTGTCCCCGAAGTCTCGCTGGGATCAGGCTCGGGGTCAGACGGCAATGTTTTAAAAGGCAGAATTCGATTTGGCCTCCACTTAGAGACTCAGCTTTCTTCCTATTGGATGGGTGGTTTTTCACTGTTTATGGGTGAAGAACCCCAGAGATATGACTTCTTATATCGCTTCGAAAATGAACAGCTTATCATGGCCAAGGCTATTCAGGTGAGCCTAAGAGGAACTACGGAGAGTATCGATTCAAGGTTCTCTCCTGTAAGCTTTTATCTTATAAGTAAATAAGGTTGTAATAGCATGCCCTTTCTGCAGCTGAGCGGAATTAGGCTATCATTCGGTGCCAGAGATCTCATATTAAATGCGAGCTTGAATCTGCAGGACGGGTCTCGTGCGGCATTGACCGGACCCAACGGTGCTGGCAAGTCGACACTTATGAAAATAGCTGTGGGACTTGTCAAGCCTGATGCAGGGGAAGTCATCGCCACAAAGGATACCCGCATAGCCTACCTTCCACAGACAGGAGTTCAATTCGAATCAGGAACTGTCTATGAGATCGCCGAAGCCGCATTTGCGTTTGATCATGATCTTATAAAGGAACAGGAAGAAATAGGCCGATTACTAGATTCCTCTCATTTAAGCGAAAAAGAAACAAAACGCCTTATTGCAAGGCATCATGAAATCACTGAGAAACTCGAGCAGGCAGAATACTGGAATCGAGGGGAGAGGATTTCTGAAGTTTTGAATGGGCTAGATTTCAAGATCAAGGATTTCGGACGTTCTGCGTCTGAGCTATCAGGTGGATGGCAGATGCGACTTGCGCTGGCAAAGATATTGCTAGAAGAGCCAGATATCATGCTGCTGGATGAGCCAACCAATTATTTAGACCTAGAGGCTAGAACCTGGCTGGAAGATTTTCTTAAAGCCTACCCTGGTGCGGTATTAGTAGTCTCACATGATAGATACTTTCTCGATGTTACTGTACGGGAAGTATATGAGCTATTCAATGGTTGCCTTACACGCTATGTGGGGACCTATAGCCAGTATGAAATGCGCAGATCTCAAGAATTGGAAGGACTCTTCGAAGCCTGGGAGCGCCAACAAGAAGAAAGGCAAAGAATCGAAGATTTCATACGGCGTTTTAGATACAAGGATTCCAAGGCTGCTCAGGTACAGAGCCGTATAAAAATGTTGGAAAAGATGACACCTATAGAGATCCCGGAGGGTATGAAGCGGATCCACTTCTCTTTTCCGCCAGCACCAAGATCCCCTCGTGTGGTCTTGCGAATTCATCAGCTCTCCAGGTCTTATGGAGAACTCAGGGTAATAGAACCATTTTCTCTCGAAGTTGAGCGTGGACAAAAATTGGCCCTTGTAGGTCCAAATGGCGCAGGGAAATCTACGCTGATGCGCATAATTGCAAAGGAAGATAATCCAACAAGCGGAGAAGCAATTCTAGGAGCCAATGTGCTCGTGGGTTATTTTTCACAGGAATCAGCGGAGATCATGGAATCGACCGCAACGGTAAAAAGAGAAGCCGAATCCGTCTGTCCACCCGAAATGCTTCCAAAGATTCGCAATCTGCTAGGAGCTTTTCTTTTCCGCGATGACGATATTGATAAGCCAATCTCAGTGTTATCTGGAGGAGAATGCTCGCGGTTGGCTCTTCTCAAGTTGCTTCTAAAGCCCGCAAACCTTCTGGTGCTAGATGAGCCGACTAATCATCTGGATTTGACTAGTAAAGACATTTTGCTCGAAGCCCTTAGTAGATTTGAAGGCACGGTAATTCTTGTCTCTCATGATCGTCAATTCCTCGATGAACTTCCTGATCGGATTCTGGAACTCTCTTGCGGCAATAGACCGCTTCTCTATTATGGGAATTATGCCTACTATTTGACCAAGAAGGCCGAAAAAGAGAATGCAAAATTAGAAGCGATGCAAGAAGATAATCAGAAGCCCAAACAGCGCCGGCAAAGTGAGACAGATTCTGCTTCTTCCGTCATGCATCAAGAGCTAATTTCGGATAAGAATTGGGAAACGGAAAAAGCCCGCAAAGCGCGATTACGCAAGCTAAAACGACGAGAAGAAGATATTTCTACTCGCATTGAGGAGATTCAAACAGAAAAAGAGAAACTCCAGGAAGAATTGGCTCAGCCTCGAAACTATATAAATGGAGAAAAGACGCGGCGCATCCTGGCAGAATTAGAAGACCTCGATAGAGAAACCGAAGCTCTAAATGAAGAATGGCTCGAGATTGCGCAGTCTTTATCCGAGGAAGCTTAAAGGCTTGAAATAAGCTCCTTTGAATTGGAAAAAGCGCGGTCTATAGCTATTAGTCTTGAATATTCTTATTGCCTTCTAGCTTTTCGATCATCATCTGGGAGAGCACTTTCCATGTTGGGGAAAGACTCGATGCATCGGGCTCATTATAGCGTTCGATTATTTCTTTAAAACCCGCAATCGCTATATCCTTATTGCCTTTCTTGTATTCAATGAAAGCTATCTCATACTTGGCATTGAGCATATAGTTTGGATCGCTGCCATATCTTTCCAACAGCACCTGATAATAATACTTAGCGCCATTGAGATCATAGACATCGTAGCGTTCCTGGGCTAGCTGGATGATCTTTTGAGCACTTGCATCTTCAGGCACAGGTGGAGGCGAAGAGGCACAAGAAAATACCAGAATTCCGACGAGTGAGAGCGTACATAAGGCTACAGAGCTTAAAAGCGATTTATGCATGTCATTTCCTCACAAGTGGCAATTATGCTATACTCGCCAAACGAGGTCAAGACAAGCCATGATCGCAACATTAATCAATGCAGCGGCCATCATTCTGGGTTCACTCATTGGGCTTCTTATACGAAAAGGCATAAAAGACGAATATCGAAAGGTTGTGTTTACCGCGGCAGGGCTTACATCGCTTGCTATTGGTATTCAGATGGTGCTAGAGACAGACCATATTCTTTCTTTTGCCCTTGCATTGATGGTAGGTGGACTTCTGGGTACTGCCTTCGATGTCGAAGGTGCGATAGAGAGGCTAGGAGATGGTCTTAAAAAACGCTTTGCGCGCAGGTCCGAAGACACTTTCGCAACAGGATTTCTCAATGCTTCGGTTTTGTTCTGTGCGGGCGCCATGACAATAGTGGGTTCATTCAATGCGGGAACCATGGGAGATTATTCACTTATTCTAACTAAAAGTGTACTCGATGGCTTTGTCTCGATAATATTCGCTGGGGCTATGGGAATTGGTGTAGCTTTTGCGGCTCTTTCTGTCCTCGTATATCAAGGAGCACTGACATTGCTATCTGAGTACATAAAACCTTATGTAAGTGACCTAATGTTGGGCGAGCTTACGGCTATCGGAGGAGCGCTTGTAATCATGATAGCCCTAGGGCTCTTGGAGATCAAAAGCTTCAAAACCGGTAATTTTCTTCCGGCAATGGCCGTCATTATAATTCTCGTCCTTGCAATGCCATTTATTACATTTCTATAATCGAAACATGAACAAAAATCGCCAGAGCACAGTAAGCCATAGATTCGTCCACACTCGGCGCGAAGATAATGCTGGCGAATGGTATGCGCTCGACAACGCTGCAATCATAATGCCAGCCGTGACTGATGATATCAGCACGAGGCTTTTTAGGTTCGAAGCCGAGCTCGATGCGCCCATAGATCCAGAAATATTGAAAAAGGCGCTTGCTCTTACAGTAAACCGCATGCCTTATTTCAATGTAAGGCTCCGAAGAGGATTTTTCTGGTATTATTTCGAGCCTTGCAAAACAATGCCGTCGATTTATCCGGATTTGGAATTTCCCTGTCAGGGATGGAATATAAATCGCCATGGGACGCGCATGTTTCGCATTCTTTGGAAGCGGAACAGAATTTCGGGTGAGTTTTCTCATGCTTTGACTGATGGTACGGGAGGCATAGGTTTTTTTAAGTCTCTCCTTGCAAACTACCTCATATTGAAGGGTGTCGACCCGGGTGCACGACTAGGAGAAGGCGAGTGGAAAGACATAGCTGTGTCCTCAGGTGAAATGAGTGGCTTGGCGATAAGCGAAGAATTCGAAGATGCTTATCAGCGGTATTTTCCCAATGGATTGCCATTCCCGGATCTAAGACCGCATGCTTTTCATTTGAGCAAATCCTGCTTGCCCAAAGGCCAGTACCGCATAATTTCAGGGAAGTTGCTTACTAGCGAAGTCATCGCTGAGGCTCATCGAAGAAATATCAGCTTGACCGAACTCATGTCAGCCGTCTATCTCGATGCCTTGCAGCATATATGGTATGCAACTAATCCCCCTCCGCGTGAGCCCTATGTCTCAGTAGAGATACCTATCAATCTGCGCCAGCTTTTTCCTTCTCGAACCTTTCGCAATTTTTCTCTCTTTGTGCTGATCAGTGAAGATATGCGGCTCGGTATGAGAGATTTCGATGAGCTTGTTTTGCGGACTCACTATCAGATGAAGCTCGAATATGATCGAATGAGCATATCTAGACACTTGTGCCGTAATGCCGGAAGTGCAAGGAATCTGGCTGTCCGATTGGTTCCTCTTAGAATAAAGGATTTTTTCGCTAGGGTCTTTTTCTCGAAATTTGGCGAGAGTATGCTTTCTGGTTTCATTTCTAACTTGGGCCAATTGAAAATGCCTCCAGGTTTTGTTCCTCATATATTGAGCTTTGGATTTATACCGGCTCCAAGCATGGTTACCATGACAAATGCCTCAATGCTAAGTTGGGGCAATGAACTTATTATCAATTTTGGAAGCTTGGCGCAATCGCGCGAACTCGAGCAATTGTTTTTTCGACGATTGAGAAGTATCGGACTGCATGTCAGTGTTTCATGTCGATCTGACAATGGAATCAGTGAAGATTGAAGGCAAAAATGGGGGGTGAATCATGTCGTATTGTCCCGAATGCGGGGTAGAAATCGGCAACGCCAAACGATGCCCACTCTGCGGAACCTTAAACCCAAAGGCTTGCGAAAAGGAAAATGCAGTTGTCTACTCGGTAAATGATCAAAAAAACCCCGAAGAAGAAACTTTGCCCCAAGAAAAACCGACGATTCTTTGGGAAATTCTCTCTGTGACATTGGCTATAGCAATGCTGGTGCTTGGTGCTATTGATCTTTTTGAATCCAGGCGATTCTCGTGGTCTCTCTACGCTATTACATCCATTTTGTTTCTATGGGTGGAATTGACAGCATTTTTCATGTTGAGAAAGAGGCCCATTCTTCGTATCTTATTGAGCGTTCTTGTACCACCCTTATTATTTGTAATAATTGGGTACATTTCTGGTAATCAGCGATGGGCGCTCGGTCTGGCGGTTCCAATCATAATGCTTGTAGAATCTCTGGGTGGCTTGGTTTACCTTATATTCGAAAAGAGCAAGAAGAAAGGTCTCAATCTAATTGCTTATATAACAATAGTGGCGGCGATGTTTTGCATTGGCCTGGAAGTGCTAATCGATTTATTTGCGATTGGTATGGTGGTTCTGCGATGGTCTCCTGTCTGCGCCATTGCTCTCTTATCCATCGCAATCTTCTTCTTATACCTTCACTTTCGCGTTTTCAAGAATGCGGATTTGCATCGCCTTTTTCATTTTTGATGCTTCATGCTTCAATTTGGCAAGCAAGGCGGATTAGACGAAACAAAGCTAAGTTAGGTCAGTATGATGCAGCCGAACCGAGCCTAATTTGGCTTAGGCTAACCTGACCTAAACCAAACTGGGCCGCTATCTCCAAATCCTGATAGTGAAAACTCACCATTGTATCAGAAAATTTTCCTATCCCTTGACATATTTTGCGATTTATTGTAGATTAATTTTTGCGCCGCAGGGTAGAGCAGTTGGCAGCTCGTCGGGCTCATAACCCGGAGGTCGGAGGTTCGAGTCCTCTCCCTGCTAGATAGGCCGCCTTTTTTGGAGAAGGTGGCCTATTTCTTTTTATCGGTAATCAAAATCGAAAATAGAAAGGCTATGGCGATAAACACAGCGCCCACGATGAAGGAAATCTTGATGGCCTGAGATGGTTGAGTATCCTTGATATAAGCCGTAATTTGAGGACCAATTACTCCGCCAAAGGACCATGCAGTTAATACGGCACCATACATAATAGCCATTTTTTGTGGTCCGAATAGCTCGGAAATGGTTGCGGGCATCATTCCAAATCCTCCTCCATAGCAGAAAAGGATCCAGCAGGCACAGATTGCAAATACCAATGGGCTCCTTGTAAATATTAGCAAGAGAAAAACCAGCATTTCGCTCCCAAGCAAAAGGCGATAAGCCCTTATTCTTCCAAATCTGTCCGAGAAAATCCCCCACAGCAACCTTCCTACACCATTGAAGATAGAAGTTACAGCAATAAGAGTCGCTCCCATCGAGGCGAGAGCTTCCGCAGTTGAGGAAGGATTCCTGTTTATAATAAGCTCCTGGAACATAGGTGATTGAAAGCCGATTATGGATATTCCTGCACTGATATTACAGAATAGAATCATCCATACCACAAGGAATCTTTTTGAAAGAATATCTTTCGAGGCTTGTCTTAAAGATAGAGAAATTGCTGTTTTTGCGTCGTCCTGCTTTTGTCGGCGAGAATTGGAGGAATTGGGCTGTTTTGATTGTCCAAGAGCTCTTTCTGGTGGGTCTTTCATGGCAAGAGATGAAGGGATTGTTATAGCAGCAAAAAGCAATGCAAAAGTAAGGAAAGAATTTACGAGATTTCCATCGTATAATCGCAGAAAAACTGGTGCTATGACCTTGCTCATAAAAAGCGCACCGAAGCCAAATCCCATTATTACCATGCCGGTTGCAAGCCCCTTTTTCTCAGGGAACCATTTGGAAACCGTAGCCACCGGTGTTACATATCCGAGCCCAAGTCCCGTGCCTCCTATAATACTATATCCTATATATAATAAAGCTAAGGATTTGAGCGAAAGCGCAAAGGCTGCCAAAAGGTATCCAAGACTAAAAAGAACGCTTCCAATCAGGGCAATTCTCTGGGGGCCTGCATTTGGAAGTATAACTCCACCTACGGCAGCAGCCATGCCAAGGAAGAATATAGCCAACGAAAAAACAAGCGAAACCTGAGCATTATTCCATCCAAAGGTCTGCATAAGAGGCACTTGGAAGTAGCTCCAAGCATAGACTGTCCCAAAGCAGAGCATTAACATAGCCCCTGCAAAGACCATGTCCCATCTATATGCAGCCTTAGAAGCTTTTTGTGAGACTTGTGCTTTTTGATTTGACATGATTCTATTCCTTCTGCAACCGCCATCCAGAATGCGCCATAATTCATGTCCAGTCAATGCCAAGCAAATGGCTGGTTGTGATATGGGGAAGCCTAACTTACGTGTTCCCAATAGGCTCTTTCTCATTGCGGACACAGTAAAAAGATTATAAAATATGAGATTATATTCCTAATCTGGAGGCGATCCTATGAAAGCAATTCGCAAGGCAATGCTAGTCTTGGCATTTGTTATGTTGTTAGTACCGGCCTTTGCAAAGGCTGGTCAGTCCATAGTAGTGTATTCGAGCGTAGATGAGGTGAATGCGAAAAAGATTCTGGATGCCTTTACTGCCCAGACCGGTATCGCGGTGCAGTTTGTTCATCTATCTTCTGGCCCAGCTTATGCCAGAATCAAGGCTGAATCCGCAAATCCTCAAGCGGATGTGTGGTTCGGTGCTCCTAGCGAAAATCATATTGTGGCAAAGAATGATAAGCTCACTCAGCCATACAAAGGGCCGAATTTTGACAAACTGGGTAAGGAGTTCAAGGATCCGGAGGGATACTGGCGTAGCTTCTACATGAATCCCATGGCTTTTGCCGTGAATAAGGAAGTTATTGCTCGCATAGGAGCGCCAAAACCCACGAGTTGGGCTGATTTGCTCAACCCAGCGTACAAGGGGCAAATACAGATGCCATCTCCTCAATCTTCTGGAACCGCATATAATATCGTTGCTTCGCTCGTCGTGCTTATGGGCGAAGACAAGGCATTCGATTATATGAAAAAGCTTGCCCCAAACATTCAGACCTATACATCTTCGGGCACAGCACCATCACAAGCCGTTCAAGTAGGACAATGTGCAATAGCAATTCAATTTACCCCAGCGTTTTTCGAAGCCATCGATAAAGGCTTCCCAATAGAAGTCATTTTCCCAAAGGAAGGTGTCTGGTTCGAGGCCCCAGCAATCTCCATACTCAAAGGTGCCAGGAATCTTGAAGCAGCTCAGGCTTTAGTAGACTGGCTCTCTTCTGTTGAAGGACAAAAAGTCTATACAGAGCTAAAAACATATTTCTATCCAGTTATTCCGGGTGTGCCGCTCGGTAAGGGAATGCCAGCTTTCGAGTCTCTTAAGACCATCGATGTCGATGTCCTCTGGGCGGGCGAGCAGAAGAAAAGGCTGGTAGAGCGCTGGGTTAATGAAGTCTTAAGCGCAAAGTGAGCAATTGATGCAGGTATCTGGATTCCGGGCGAGCACTAATTTGAAGCGTCTCGCCCGCGATCCGGTGTTACTAGCCGTTATCTTGCTGGTCACCGCATCGCTTGCAATATTCATACTTTATCCTTTGGTCGAAGTAGCTGCAACCAGCCTCGATGTTGGCGGTGGCAGGCTTGGGCTCGGAGTATATTCTGAGGTTGCAGAGTCAGCCTATATTCGCAAGGCTTTATACAACAGCCTGTTTATGAGTACTCTAACGGCGATTGTTGGGACAATTATTGGCTTCATTTTTGCCTTTGCGGTTGTGCGTGCCAAAGTTCCATTGGCAAGATTTTTTAATACTATGGCAGTGATTCCCATTGTATCTCCACCATTTATTGGTGCTTTGGCGATCATAATGCTTTTTGGTAATAATGGGCTAATTAGCTGGAACCTTCTCAAGATTCAGAATTTTCCTATTTACGGATTCAATGGACTTTTTATTGCTCAGGTAGTCACCTTTTTCCCCGTATCTTATTTGACTTTGAAAGGTGTACTCGAATCTATGAACCCGATCCTAGAGGATGCAGCGCTGGATCTTGGAGGAACAAGGTGGAAAGTCTTCAAAAAAGTTACTTTACCGCTAGCTATTCCAGGTATCGCAAGTTCTGTGCTTCTTCTTTTCGTCGAGACTCTTGCGGATTTCGGTAACCCTCTTATTCTTGCGGGGAGCAGATTTCCTATGCTATCGGTCCAAGCATATCTGCAGATCGTAGGCATGTATGATCTTCCTAAAGGGGCTGCCATCTCGATTTTGCTTCTAGTGCCATCGCTAATTGCTTTCTATCTTCAGCGATGGTTAGTGGGAAAGCGCAAATATACAACAGTGACGGGAAAACCGCAGCAATCCACGACACAGATTGTAAGCCCAGGAGCCAGAGCGGCCTTGTTTGTGGCTTGCCTAATAATCGCTCTATTAGTTGCGATGATCTATTTTTCTATTGTTGTCGGTGCTTTTGCCAAGGTGTGGGGTTACGATCATAGACCTACTCTAGACCACTTTAAATTCGTATTCGGCGTTGGGTTCAAAGCAGTGCGCGACACACTCATAATCGCCGGCACAGCTACGCCTTTTGCCGGGCTTTTGGGCATGGTAATCGCATATCTTGTCATGCGAGTCAAGTTCCCTGGTAGACGTTTCGTAGAATCGGTCAGCATGTTGAGCTTTGCAGTGCCTGGTACGGTTATTGGCATAGGATATATCCTTGCTTTCAATCATCCTCCTTTGGTATTGACCGGGACATTGACCATTCTCCTTCTAAATTTTGTATTTAGATATATTCCAGTTGGAATAGAATCGGGCAAAGCGATCCTCTCGTCTATAGATCCTTCGATCGAAGAAGCGGCCATCAACCTAGGAGCAGATGCGCGCAAGACCTTCACAAAGGTCACTCTTCCAATGATTCTGCCGGCTTTTTTTTCTGGACTTGTTTTTGCCTTTGTCCGAGGAATGACAGCCGTTAGCGCTGCGATTTTCCTTGTTTCCTCGAGATGGAATTTGATGACGGTTCATATCATGGCCCAGGTGGAATCTGGAAATCTGGGAGCAGCGGCAGCATATAGTTTATTGCTTGTATTGATTGTTGTAGCAGCGATATCGCTGATCAGATTTACCTTGAAGACACAGTATGCAAAGTTCGGTGGCTCAATGCTTCACTTCTAGGAGAATACATGAGTGTCAGGCTAATCAACATTTCCAAGGAATTTTCCGATCCTGAGCGTGAAGGTGGCAAAGTGCGGGCTGTAAGGGATTTCAATCTTGAAATTGCCGAAGGCGAATTCGTAACCTTGCTTGGACCTTCTGGCTGTGGTAAGACGACAACCTTGCGGATAATTGCTGGCTTCGAAACGCCGACTAAAGGGGAAGTGTGGATAAATGGCAAGAATGTCAATAATGATCCACCTAATAAGCGCGATACATCGATGGTATTCCAGAGCTATGCTATCTTTCCTCACATGTCAGTAGAACAGAATGTGGGTTTTGGTTTGGAGCTTAAAGGTCGCCCTAAAGCAGAAATCTCGCGTGAGGTGCGCCAGATCATGGAAGTGATGGGAATTGCTGATCTTGCTCATAGACGACCAGACCAGCTGTCTGGAGGACAACAGCAACGAGTGGCTCTTGCGCGATCAATAATCAATAAACCGAGTGTGCTCCTATTCGATGAGCCACTATCCAATCTAGATGCAAAGCTCCGGGAGCAAATGCGAGTTGAAATTCGCAGAATACAGCAGACTTTCAAGATAACAAGTGTATATGTTACTCATGATCAAGTCGAAGCAATGACAGTGTCTGATCGGGTTGTCGTAATGGACAAGGGATGCATGATGCAAGTTGGTACTCCCTTTGAGATATATTCCAGACCCTCCAATAGATTCGTAGCAGATTTCATTGGAAAAGTGAATCTGCTTCCCGTAAGATTCGAGCGAGAGGATTCCGGGAGATATCTTGCACAGGATGCGAGAGGAATGCGTTTTGAAGCGATGTCAGCAGTCCCGGGCTTAGAGCCTGATCAAGAAGCGCTTTTTATGTTAAGGCCTGAGTCCATCTATGTTGAAAGTGAGGAAAGCGCATCATCATCCGGGCCATTACGCATGATCCTAGCGCACGGTATTATCGACAAGGCTGTATACTTAGGATCAACGGTCGAATATGAGATAGATGTTTCGCTGGATCGACCTATGCTTGCAGTTTCTCATGATCCTGTAAATGCAGGATTCTGGCGGCCGGGAGATGCGGTAGTACTTAAGTACAGTCCTCGCGCGGCTCATCTCTTGCCTTTTATGAATCCTTGAATAAAAGTATCTGGATCTTTGCCATAAACCTTGCAGATATTATGCTCAGCCGCAAGATGTTCATATAGTGCATTAAATTATGAAAACAATCTCTATAGCCGCATAGCTTGACATATTCTGTGGAATTAGATAAATTATCGCAATAGAAAACAGATGCAGCGCCCCTATTTGGGCGCAAGCGCTGTAATTTGGGTTTTATTGGAGGATTGTATGAAGCTGGTAAAGGTAGTCGGTGTCGTACTCGTTGCTCTTCTGTTGTTCTCATGCGCGCCGAAGCTTGCTCAGAAGGATCTAGATGCAGCCAATGCACTATTCGCCGAAGCTCAGGAAGCTAAAGCCGATGTCTATGCTCCAGATGAATTTATGGCTGCCCAGGATGCCAAAGCCGCACTCGAAGCCGAGCTTGCAGCTCAGGATGCCAAGACCTCTGGAAAGTCTTATAAGCAGGCGAATGACCTTATAAAAGCTTTTGCAGATGCAAGTACAAAGGCCAAAGAAGCTGCGTCTACAAACAAGGAACAGGTAAAGAACGAAGTTGCACAGCTAATTGTGGATGTTGATGCTCAATACACCACTGTTCAGGCTCTTGCTCAAGCCGCGGCGAAAGACACAAAGAAGGCGGCAAAGGCAAAGCTCAACACAAAAGATATCAACGCAAAAGTCGCTGCGATGAATGAAGAGATTGCCAATGCAAAAGCGGCAAATGATGCTGAAGATTTCGCGGCTGGTCGTGATAAGCTTAATGCGATCAAATCCACTCTTGATGAACTTCAGTCAACCCTTGAATCTGCCGGATTTGCCGCTCAATAATAATAAAGTATATCAAGTAGTGGCACGAGCTATACTATAGAATAAAGAAGTCGGCAGGGCTTTGCTATTCATGTCATAGCTCCTGCATTTCGATAAAAGACCGCTCCTAAAGGGCGGTCTTTTGGTTTAATGGTATCGGAGACTAAAATGCGTTGGAATTGGCAAAAATTTCTTATATATTGGAAACATGCCTAGATTTGCTGGATCTTATAGAGTCCTGACGGACAGCCCGCCTGATATGATTTCTTTCGAAGAATGCCTCGTAAGATATTGGAGAGGAAATGATGCTATTCTCCTTTTCTATGTTAATCCCCCGAGCGTGATAATAGGAAGGAATCAAAATTACTGGCGGGAAGTTGCACCTTCTTGTACGATCCCAGTTTTTCGACGTGCCTCGGGAGGAGGCGCAGTATACCATGATCTCGGCAATTTGAATTGGTCCATGATTGTTCCGAGAGAACTTCATTCGAAGGAAGAAGAGCTGTGCCTGATGGCTAAAGCGATTTCCAAGCTCGGAGTATATACACATATAGGAGCGAGAGGCGAGATCTTTGTGTCAATGCGCGATGGTGAAACAGAAGCAAAGATCTCTGGTACAGCTAGGTATTTTGGTACTCACAATGTGTTACACCATGGAACATTGCTTATATCTTCCAATCTGAAAACTCTTCATGCCTGTCTAGGAGGAATAAAGGTATTAGAGGATAATTCGATTCCATCGGTGCCAGCAACTCCGGTCAATTTGGTTGAATTAAAGCCTTCGCTCACGGTTTGCGAGATAATTTCAATGCTTTCTCTTGAACTTGCAGGAAGGGATCCTTGTGAGATAAGCCTTTCCGAATTTTGGAATAGCCGCACGCCCCATCTCGAGATTGCATTGAGAGATCTCGGAGTATTGAAGGGATATCTAGCATCAACCATAGACTATGAGGATTTCGAGACATTCAGGGTACATTTTAGTTCTATAGAATGGATTAAGGATCGAAGCCCCCCTTTTTCCATACTCCTTTCAAGCGATAACAGAAGAATAGTCCTGAAAATAGAAGGGGGCAGAGTGTCCAGGATACTGCCCTTCGAACCGGATGATTTTGGAGCAGCAAATCTTGCCGCGCTCCTTCAGATGAGGTTTATTGGTCTGCAATTCGATTTCGATACTGTGGAGTTGATTGGCAGGGTTGCGGATGATGAATTCGCATGGTGAGCCAAAGAGCTCATGAAAATTCCGCATTCTAGGCCAGAATTCGCTTCAGCCTCTCCTTGACCTCAAGCCATGACCGTTTTAGCATTGGTAGCAAGATTGGTCCGCCTTATTTGCTGACCTTACGAAAATACAAAGATAGCCCATAAAGGCAATCGACGGAATTCCAGGAGCAATAATCATGAAAGAGAGAGAATTCGACTTTATTGTAATCGGTGCGGGTCCAGGTGGTTATGTTGCTGCGATTCGTGCGGCGCAGTTAGGCCTTAAAACTGCGGTTGTGGAAAAAAATCTTGTAGGAGGAGTCTGTCTCAATGTGGGTTGCATTCCCTCGAAATCGCTGATCCACAACGCTCGACTTTTTGCCGAAGGTGGAAAGATGTTGCAAAAAGCCGGTGCAAAGATAGATATGTCTGGCTTTGATTATGAGCCCATATGGAAAACTTCTCGCCTAGTTGCCGAAAAGCTCTCTAAGGGAGTCAATTTTCTATTAAAGAAAAATAAAGTAGAACTCATTCAAGGAACGGCCAAGCTCACTGGAGCAAGCACGGTCGAGGTAGAAGGAGCTGACGCCGCTATAGAGCTTAGGTCTAAAGCAATACTTCTTGCCACCGGTTCAAGACCGCGAATCATCCCGGGCTTCGAATTCGATGAAAAGCGCATCTTGTCTTCTACGGGCATATTGATGAAGAATACTCTTCCCAAACGCCTCTTTATTCTGGGCGCTGGCCCGATTGGAATGGAATTTGCTTATATAATGAATGCTTTTGGCGTAGACGTGACTGTTGTGGAGCTCTTGCCAAGGGCACTACCCTTAGAAGATGAAGAAGTCTCAAGAATTATTGAAAAAGAATTCCGTAATCGAGGTGTGACTATTTACACTGGTGCAAATGCTAAAAGTGCGGAAATCAGGAATAATGAGGTGGTCGTTCACGTAGTGGATGAACAGACCAAGGCCATGGATATCTATGCGGACGCAGCCCTTGTTTCGGTTGGGCGTACGCCCAATACCGATAATCTTGGGCTCGAGCAGCTAGGAATCAAGACAGACCGGGGCTACATTCTAACGGGCGATTATCATGAAACCTCTTGCTCGGGTATATTTGCGGTAGGCGATATTACAACCTATCCTCAGCTGGCGCATGCGGCTTCCAAGGCTGGAGAGATTGTTGCCGAGAGAGTTGCGCATCTTTTAAAGGGAACTCCAAATCCGCAAGAGCGCAGTCTAGATAGACTTCATGTGCCGAGTGCTGTCTATTGCGATCCTCAAGTGGCTTCTTTTGGTCTGTCTGAAGCTAGTGCAAAGGAAAAGTGCATTGATCATCAAGTAGCAAGGTTTCCTTATCGGGGCAATGGGCGCGCGGTGGCAGAAGATGCTCCGGAAGGCCAGGTGAAGCTTGTTTTCGATCGATCGAACGGAGCGATTCTCGGTGCCTCGATTATAGGCGAAGGCGCGGCTGACCTGATCCATGAGCCTCTCCTGGCCGCGAATGCTGGGCTCAGGATCGATGATATCGCGGCTCTTGTGCATGCCCATCCAACACTGTCGGAGACGATTATGGAAGCTTCGAAAGTTGCGCTGGATAGGGCTATCCATATCTAGAGCAAAGGGATTTCTATGCTTATTGTATATGCTTATTATTGAAAATTATTATACGAGAAATTCCTATGGGAGGAACACCATGTTTGGAAAACATTCAAGCGCTGGCTTCCACGAGACATCGCCTGGAAATCGTATCAAGACTCTATGTTATGGCGAACATACTCTACTCGTCGAAGTCCATCTGGATAAAGATGCCGATCTTCTAAGGCATAAACACCCCTATGAGCAGACGGGCTATCTTGTTTCAGGCAAGATAGTTATGCACATCGAAGAAAAAGCAGTGGAGCTCAAGCCTGGCGATAGCTGGTGCATTCCTATGAATGCCGAGCACAAGGTGGATGTTCTCGAGGATAGTGTCGTCATCGAGGTTTTTAGCCCAACGCGAGAAGAATATATAAAATACAAGAATGATAATGATATTCTACAATGAGCATTAGTCATTCTTTTAATAGTACCTGGCTTACGCTTTACGGGAAGACAGGCTCAAGAAGCCGCTTCCAGATTTGAATCCTTTGTTTTCTTGCCCTTCTTGAGCTTCTTCTTGATTACTTCGAGATTCTTATCTTGTAATTCTTTACTCTTCTTTTTGGATTCGAGATAGTGGGGCATCTCACCAGCCCAGAGCTTTTCAGCCACAGGCGCCCATCTTTCGGCAGCTTGCACACACTTTGCCGTCAGATTATCAACATCTTCCCTATCTATGGGCTGCGTCGAATATGCTCCAGCAGCCTTTACCATCTCCGCAAGTTTCCCACTATTGTCCAAAAGAGGGCATGGCCTCAGGTGATTTTCGTTGAACGGTTGATTCTCGGCATATTGCTTGAACAAGGGTGAGCGCAGTGCATCCAGGAGAGATGTATTCTTGATGTTTACGTTCGAATAGTGAATAAACGCGCAAGGTTCGACATCTCCAGCAGCGTTGATATGGAGGTAGCTTCTTCCACCCGCAATGCATCCATTCACATATTGGCCATCGTTCCAGAAATCGATGAGGAAGAGCGGCCTTGTATCGCGCATCTTCCTGACCCAATGGAACATGTACTCGCGCTGTTCTGGAGTGGCTAAGAGACTAGTATCTGCATCTTTCCCCAGGGGCATATATGTGAATATCCAGCCAAACATGCAGCCTTGTTCGATCATAAAATCGAGAAATTCTTCGCTACCAACCGCTTCTGCATTCTTCGAATGATAGCATGCGCTAAATCCAAAGGGAGCGCCGTATTTTTTCATGTTCTTCATGCCTTGGACAACTTTCTGATAGGTACCTTTTCCTCGTCTAAAATCAGTAGCGTTTTCAAAACCTTCGATGCTGAATGCCAGTCCGAAATTCCCAGATTCCGCAAGTTCCTTTGCGCAAGCATCATCTATCAGGGTACCGTTCGTAAATGCCAAGAATACGCAGTCATCATGAACCTTTGCAAGTTTTATTAGGTCATCCTTTCTAAGCATCGGCTCTCCGCCGGAGTAGATATAGAAGTAGATTCCAAGCTCTTTTCCTTCTCTGATGATTCGATCGAGAAGCTCATAGTCCATGGAATCGGTTTTGTCATACTCTGCGGCCCAGCAACCCTTGCAGTGCATATTACATGCACTTGTGGGATCCATAAGGATAGTCCATGGGATATTGCAATTGTATTTAACCTTCAGAACAGCAGTCTTATCTTGGCCGATTATTCCGGAATTGAAGACAAAATTGGTTAGAAAGCGCTTGCGAATCTTCGGATCGAGTTCGTAGAATGCCCTCATTATGAGACCTCGATAGGGATTGTTGGGATCATTCATCACCTCTTTTGCACTCAATAGCTGGCGCTTCATATCTTCACGGAAGGTGAATTTCATGAATAGATCTACGATTTTTGGGATATTCTTTTCAGGATCCTTGTTTAGGTAATTAAGAGCGATGTTCATCGCACTTTTCCCCAATGTTTGTGAGATGGAATTCATATTTCCCTCCTCTTTCTTTCTATTGTCAGCAAGAGCACTCTGTCAATATAACCACAAGGAATCTCCATGTTCGCTTTCAACAAAGCACCTTTTCCTACAATCATATTCCCAGCATTTGCAGGATCACTGCTATATTCTGCTGAATGAATGCTTTTTCAGTGAAAAGAGAATGCGTAATGCTGCTCTCTATAAGAGAAAAAAAGAGAGTCGTAACTACTGCAATCTGGACATAAGGCAGATTTGCATTCTCGCTAACAAAGAGATTCTCGATGTTTTTGCGAAGATTTACAGCAGAATTATCAAGGGTGGCAACAAGCTTGGTATCTTTTCGCTTGAGTCTCAGCGAAAGATAGAGGATGATCGAGGCGTTCTTCCCATCCCCGAAGTCGTTGGTAAAAAGCTGGTAAATTCGCTGGAGCTTCTGAGCTAATGTCAAGCTATCCTGATGGGCTATGAGCTCGATATTTTGAGTAATCGAGTTGAGCAATTCAACTACCGCATAGTGAAAGATCTCATCCTTATTCTTGAAGTAATTATATATATTAGAGCGGCTTAGTCTGCAGGCCGATGCTATATCGCTAAAGCTAGATTCATGATAGCCTTGCTTAGAAAACAGCATAAGTGCAGACCGGGCGATTTCTCGTTTTCTTTTATCATGATCCACGATCCTTGGCATAAGCTTTGTCTCCTAAATTATACTTTGGTGCAATTATTTATTCTGACAGCTATGTCAAATATAATTAGGCCAAAGACTTCTGTCAACGATTAATGACGATTCATGTCTTTGCTATCTCATTGAGTCATCGAGCTCGACAATACCAGGCAGAGAAAGTCGTTCAAGATACTCCAGGAAGGAACGGGGGCCTGTTGAGATGTGGATATTTTCAGTTGTTTTCCCTGCGAAATGCTTTTCCGTTTCCGAACAGATAATGGTCAAGGATGCATTTCCCATCGCTCGGTGCAGCGAGACTATATAGGGAGGAAGATCCTCTAAGTCCTTTCCTAATCTGGATTTTAAACCAGCAGGCCCCGCCCAAAGAATGGTTCGTGCGTTTTCGAGCAAAGCACCCAGAGCGTAGCTTTTATTAAGCCAGCCAGGATCCTTCGGATCGATTACGGTTATCTTAGCGGGGTAGGAATTGGTGAATGGCGCCAGGGATGCCGTATTACTGGGAAGAATCATTGCCATGGCATCGACTCTTGGAAGCATTGATGCCATTGCGCCGTATTGCGCTTCAATCTCGTCGCCACTGAATACCGCAATAAATGGTCGCTCAACCTTATTCAGCACTTTTTCGAGGATCATAAGCTCCTGCAAGACAGTGGGGCCAGCAATACTGGTCTGGATAAAACGAGGCACACCCACAATGCTTGCATGCCGGCGCAGGCATACATTGAATGCATCATTGACGAATATGCTATCGCTCAGCTCAGCAAGAGAACGAGCAAAGGCTTCGTCGTTGTCTTTTTCTCCCGTTGCATATCGGAGATTTTCCAGCATATTGATCCGATCTGGAACGATATCCTTCCTTGAGATCAATAAGCCGGATGAGCCAATGCTCACATGGTGAAATTTGACGACACTTCCCATAAGGCTTTCCAGTTTCTGTGCGATTGGCAGAAGGCTGTATGTCTCGTAAATTTGTTCGCGGGATATGCCTTGCAGGCTATGGGTTCCCGGATCTCCGCGGTGTGAGCAGATGATTGGCGTTGCGCCAGCCTCCAAGAGGTCTCTGATTACAGGAATCATTAGCGAAACTCGCATATCCACAACTTCAGGCTCGGAGTTCTCGCTGAGGTCGATGTTTGCGTCAACACGCACGAGCACATTGCGCTTATGCAGATCTCCGGCTTCCGCAAGACTTTTTTTTCGGAGACTTGATTCTCGCCGGAGTGCCTTCATCTTTGTAGAAATCATTGTCTCGACGATTTGGGCTGCTTCTCCGGCAGACTGCGCCTTAAGGATGGCTTCATGGATGCTGGAGACGGGCATACATGTGTCGGAGATCGGAGCAACACCTCGATACACTGCACCTGCATTGCCATCTATGGTTATTCGTTCTCCTTCGGTTAAGGCAATGTCTCCAGCACCATGAAAGATAACCTTACGGTGTTCATAATCGATTTCGATGTCCGAGCACCCGACAATACAGGCCTTATTCAGCGTCATTGCGGTGATGGCTGCATGCGATGTGCGCCCCGGATAGACCGTTACAATTGCACTTGAGAGATTGAAGATATTGAAATCCGTCGGTTTTGTATTGACAGCAAAGAAAATGACACTTTCCCGGCGCTTCTCAGCTTCCTTTAGTCGCTCGATAGTTATGATGAGTGTCCCAGAGACAACCCCACCGTTGATCGGTATACCCGTTGCCAGGGGTGGAACCCATTGTCTGAACCTAAAATCGGCCCTCGGTAATGGAATATTAGCGTACGCAAGTTCTAAGCTTCCGATGTTTTCCCTGTATTTATCGAGTGTTATGATTCCACGTTTCAAAAAGTCCGTGGCAGCCATCAGTTGTGCAAAGGATCCAAGTCTTGCCGCCCTCGCTTGCAGGAGATATAAGACACCATCCTCGACCGTGAATTCTATGTCGAGATCCTGATGATAGAATTCGATGAGATTCCTTTTGCATTCCAAGAGCTGACTGGCTATCTCCGGACAGATCTCTTCGATGGGTAAAGTGTCCAGGGAGCCCATGACGATTTCTTCCCCTTGAGCTCTGATTTTAAACTCACCAAAGAGCTTGTCCTCACCGGTGATGGGGTTGCGAGTCATGACTACACCACTCAGGCTGTTCTCATTAAGATTTCCAAAAACGACCTGCTGAATAGTCACCGCGGTTTCGATAGTCTCATGTGAGGCGAGAGTCTTGGAATATAGGTCGACAGTCTTTGAAGTACGCGAGCTGTAAACAAGCTCGATACATGCAAAAAGCTGTTCTTCTTCATCGGTCAAAAAAGAAGGCCCCAAAAATGTAACCAGGAAAGACTCGAGTTCTGCCATCTTTTTGCGCTGTAGACAAAGGCCTGAGCCCTGATCCTCGAGTAGTTTAGTCTTCTGCGCAGCGCCTTGAGCGACGTCGTCTTTGTATCTTGTTCTAGGACATTGCCGGCTGAGATCCAGAGCGCTCTTGCAGTTCTCCAGAAATCGTAGATACAGAGTGTCGACGAAATCTGTCCCAAATTCTTTGGATAGTGCCGCTTGTACCCGGGGTACGAGTCCGATATTCATTATTGTCGACATCATGCCAGGCAGCGAAGTGAGAGCTCCAGATCGAACAGACAGAAGCAAGGGTTTGTCCCCATTGCCTAACATCGTGCCGGTTCTTTGTTCGAGCTCGCGCAACTTATCAATAATTCCTGCTCTGATATGATTGGTGTTTCGGCTCATAGCGGCGAGAAGAGGATAACTGAGAACAAAGGCTGGCGGAACCCGAAGGCCGATCTGCGCCATGTCGATGATACTGTTTCCCTTACCGCCTAGAAAGGGGCGCAGCCAAGCCTCGGGCTTGCGCCAGGTTGGTGCAATGTATGCGTCGATTCCCTTTTCTTCGATGCACTCGGAGAAGGAACCCTTGTCATTCAGACGCTGAAAGCGCAGATATAGTTGGCCCTCTCCCTGCTGTCGCTCGAGCTCTTTATTGACAGCGGTGGAGACCTTCTCGACAAATTCGCTTAGCACATGGATTTGGGTACGGCGAATAAAGTTGTTGAAAAACCGTGTTTTTATCTGAGAGAGCTTAGAGGTCGGAACCTTATAATCCTCCAGAATCTGATTGAGGCTCCCCGTCATCTCATCGATTATCTCGGATTGGACATATTGCTGTAGTTCGGAAGAGATTGCTTCGAGACTGTGCTTGAGCTTAATAAAATCGGAGACCGACGATTCTCGCAGCTCTCCAAGTTCGTTTTGTCGCAATTGTACGTTTTGGATTCTAAGACCTTTTATGCTAGAAATTGCAAGCAACTCGCGTACAACCTCAAGCGCATCGCGGATATTTCTGGGACTGACTTCGGCAAAATAGTTGTTGGTAAGGTCATTTGCAAGAAGAAAGATGAGGCGTCCGAGCCCTAAATCGAGCAGAATAAGATCATAGAGATCGATTCGCGATTCCAGATACGATTCCTTCAGAAAGAATTTTACGCTTGCAAGGCGCTTAAAAGCATCGAGCTCTTTATCCGCACTAGAAAGACTTTCCGGATTCAGAATACCGAGGAGCCCTTCGACCTCTGCGCGAAGAAAACAGCGTTCGAAGATATCGAGGTTATTTCGCAAATTCTGTCTAACTGTTGCCATGTCTCCTTCTTCATAATCCCAGAGAAATTGCAGCCGCTTGAGGAGATCGATGGCCAGATCGATAAACTGTTCATCTTCATCGTCGGGCGAAAATGTATATGGGAGAGCGACGTATCCCGCATTTACCATTGGCTCTGGATTTCTATGCACGGCTAGTTCTATATATGGATTGAGGTAGTGAGTGATAATACGCGGAGAAAGGCGGCGATGCACTTCCTTGCGCAGATCGCCGGCAAAGCCCCTGAGAGGATCGTCTTCAGTACGACTTTCTTCGAAGGCCTCAGCATCCGAACGGATCCGTTCGATCATTTCCTCTGCATCCTGGCGAACAGGGAATTTTTTTATCACCTCGCGCGCGTAATAGATAAATTTTGCGGAAGGAGCCTTGACACTGGAAAGCATGCTGCGCGTTTTCTTTTCAACTTGTCTATAGATATCATCTATATCGCTTTTTTGGATTCGCATGTCAGGAATAGCACTGTCTGTGCCAATGAGCCTTAGGTTTATGAGAAGCTCGATGAGAAGCTCTATTTGCGTCTGTTCGTTGTCGCTTTCGCACACTCGATCGAGATGAGCGAGGATGTTTTCCCATGTGTTCAATAGAGGATGTTTCAGATCAGGTGTCATAGTTAGAGTATTTGAATGGTTCTGACGGATTGTCAATGTTCAAAGTATGAATTAAGACAGGGCGCGAGATCCGATATCAGTACACGATTCAGAGTCTTATGCTATGATGGATCCAGCAAGTGCACAGGAGCACATAGATGAGAGTTCTCAATTTTGGTTCGATCAATATAGATTATGTCTACAGTGTAGATGAATTCGTCAAGTCGGGTGAGACAAAAGCCGCACGTTCGCTTTCGGTTTTTGCAGGTGGCAAGGGACTAAATCAATCTCTTGCAATGGCTAAGGCAGGGCTAAGGGTGTTACACGCAGGCAAAGTTGGAAAAGAAGGGGAGTTTCTGATTGATACGCTGAAAAATGGTGGCGTAGACACAAAACTTGTAGAGATTTCTGATGTGCCTACGGGACATGCGATTATTCAAGTCGATGATCGAGGCAGGAATTGCATTCTGTTGTTTGGTGGGGCTAATCAAGATATAGGCGAAGCCTATATTGACCGTTCTCTTTTGGACTTCGGTTCCGGTGATATGCTTATTCTTCAAAACGAGATATCCTCCATATCCAGCATAATTGCCAAGGCAAAGACCAAAGGCATGACTATTGTCTTCAATCCATCGCCATATTCGAGCCTTGTTCCAAATTATCCTCTCGAGCTAGTGGATGTCTTCATCATGAATGAGATCGAAGCGACTTGTCTCTCGGGGGAGCAGGATCCAGACAGGGCAGCCGGACTTCTTGTGCGCAGTTTTCCGCAAGCCTTGATTGTGATAACGCTAGGAGAAGATGGCTCGATGTGCGCTCGTAAGGGAGAGATTATACGACAGAAAGCTTACAGGGTGCGCGCTGTAGACACGACGGCAGCTGGTGACACGTTTTCTGGCTATTTTATAGCTGGATTAGTTGAGGGAATGGAAATTTCAAAAGCTCTTGATCTTGCAGCTCGCGCTGCTTCCCTCTGCATTACAAGAAAGGGAGCCGCTGACTCTGTGCCATGGCGCAAAGAGCTTGAGAAATGGGATTTTAAGAGTTAGAGGGGAATATGAAATCGTATTCTAATTCGTTAGCATTATGTGTGGCATTTTTCATGGTGTGCAGCATAGCTGGAGTATCTGCTCAGCAAGCCGAGCCAGTTCAGCAGCCTCAGCAGGGCGAACCATCTCAGCTGCCCCAACAGCCTGCCCCATCGCAGAAGGACAGCCTAACTTTAGCGGGCGAATGGAGGGGGACGCTCAAGGTCGGTGCATCGAGCTTGAGAATCGTCTTTCATATCGTGGATTCGGGAACTGGCTATGTGGCCACGATGGACAGCCCCGATCAGGGAGCAAGGGGCATTCCGGTGTCAGGGGTTCGCATAGAGGGCAAAGGCGTGGTGATCGAGGTTGCATCTGTTGGAGGAAGCTACACAGGCACGTTGGATGCGGTAGGTAATCAGCTCGAAGGCTTCTGGAATCAATCTGGGATATCCTTTCCTCTCACTCTCTCGAGGCAGCCATCCGCAGAAATCCATACAGAACAAAAGTCTATGCCTATGAAAGAGCCGGCATCATTGGCTTACCGAGTAAAGGAAGTCAGATTCAATGGAGGAGCCGAAGAAGCACAACTTGCTGGTACCCTTACACTGCCCAAAGTAAACGGACCTTTCCCCGCCGTGGTACTTGTTTCAGGCTCTGGTCCACAAAATAGAGATGAGGAGATTCTAGGGCATAAGCCTTTTTTCATAATCGCTGATTATCTGACGCAGAGAGGCATTGCGGTACTTCGATACGATGATCGCGGCGTAGGAGCTTCCACAGGTGACTATCAAGCAGCAACGACATTTGATTTTGCTGCTGATGCTCAGGCAGCCCTCGATTTTCTCGCGCGGCAAGAAGGTATCGATGAGAACAATATCGGGATTATCGGACACAGTGAGGGCGCGATTATCGCCTCGATTCTCGCTGCGCGAGAAGAGATTAGTTGGGATGGCTGGGCAAGCGCAAACGGTGCAGGGCACGAGGACACTTGTGATACATGTGGGGCTGCTGGATTCAATGAGACTCGTGAGTCTTCAAGACCAGCTTTCATCGTGCTGCTCGCTGGTCCAGGAGTTCAAGGTTATGAGCTCCTTCTCATGCAGAATGAGGCGATTGGCCGAGCTTCAGGCTTGAGCGGAGAACAAATCATCGAAGCAAACAATCTCAACCGCAAGCTCTACGACATTGTAATCGAGGAGCGAGACGAGCAATTGCTCCGCAAAAAACTGACTGATGTTTTCTACGAAGAGATCGACCTGAATCCGGTTTTATCTCCCCTGGACAAAGAAGCCCAAAAAGCTCAGGTTCCCCAAGTAATAGCACCACTATTGTCGCCATGGATTCGCACTTTTCTTGAGTTGGATCCTGCGGATTACCTAAGAAAAGTGAAAGTGCCAGTGCTTGCGCTGAATGGATCGAAAGACCTCCAAGTGCCTTGCAAATCAAACCTTGAGGCGATTAGATCGGCTTTATCAGAGGCTGGGAACAATTCCTCTACTTTTGTAGAGCTTGAAGGGCTCAATCACCTCTTTCAGCATGCAACTACAGGGCTACCCTCGGAATACAGCGAAATCGAGGAGGATTTTGCGCCTGAAGCCTTGCAAATAATGGGCGATTGGATATTGAATATTATTAGTCCCTAAAAAGACTCTAGTAGGTTTTCTCAATAACCCTGCTTCGAAAGATTGCTCTGGGTTTTTCTATCAAAGCCGCGAGATTACCAAGCGGCACAATTCAGCATCCGGCTCAGCATCGATTTTGAGTATAAGAGACTGAAGGGACCCTCCAGGCGCGCCTGCAGGTAGGCTGGCTTTCTTTGTTCCTTTTGCAATATGATAATCAGGCTCAGAGAATGTGGCTCCAGATGCAGATATCAAGGCGCCGCGAGGAAACTGTATCATCGGAACAAAAAGCTCAGAAGGCGCTTTGATAGAATGTTCAGGCTTGTATTCGAGGATGAATCGGCCTTTTCTTTGGTAGAATTGCATCAAGACAATGTCACCTGCAACCGCTGGTGCATAGGGGCGCACAAAACCAGCAAGCGCTCTTCCACCACCGTCTTCCTTACAAAAAACCGAAAGGTCTTCTCTGTTCCAGCCATCGCCATGCTCATGAGTGTTGTCAGCCGTATAGTTCCAAAGCGTTGCGCTTAAGAGATTTGCGTCAAGGGCATCATAATATAGAGAGAGTACCTTTGCATGCAGTTTAAAGTTCCCGGTTCGATATGCTTTGCGATTATTCAGATCGAATGGAAGGCCAAATTCACCAAGAAGAGTTGGGGCATTACTCATGAATTCTTGTGAATGCTGCATGATCCGCGCCAGGGCCTCTCGGAAATAGCGCCGCACCGCATGCGAACCAATAACGACTCTTTGTCTTTCGGGATTATATGCAAGAAAACCAGTCCAGCGCTTCATGGTAAGCGTCAGCGAATCATACCAATGGCTTTCGTTGACGCAGAAAAAGTTAGGCCGAAGTATGGGTATGTCGCCCTGTGGATAGCCTTCCACAAATATCATAAAGCGCTTTGAGTTGCCAGATACATTAGCTAAATGCTCCGCGAATCGCTCGACAAATGGCTTCAAATAAAATTCGTTGAAGACTGAATGAGTACCTGCGACAGCCCCATTTTTTCCCGCTCTATTCTTTGCTTTATATGATTTTCCGGAGTCAAACCAACCAGGCTGTTTCAATATTGGTCTATCGTTTTCGATATCCCATAAGCCGACTCTACGCCATACGCAGACTTCTCCTTCCTTCCAGGCACGGACGCTCTTTGCGCCCAAAGGAACTCTTTCCAGGGAGCGCAATTTTAGGCCTTTTACAGCTACTCTATTGGCGCTCGTTTCAAGTCCTTCCCCGGCGCACATCGCTTCCCAGGGAGTTGGCGCTAGCCCAGGCAGAAGCATATCACTTCGAGTAGCGCGGACATCGCGGATTCCGATAAATCCTTCCCCGGGCTCATTCATTGATCCAAACCCAACTACATTGTCATAAGAAGCAATTCGCTTGGCGAGCAGGCCAAAAGCCTGGAAATAGTGTTCCTGAAGGTAATCCTGGATTGGCATTCCCCGGGCGCAAACACCAGGAGCATAATCGTTCCCCGCAAAGAAAAGAGTGAACATCGTAGCGCAGCCAAGGCGCAGATGATTGGAGAACCACTGCATTTCGGGATATAGCGCTCCCATCTCTTGATGAAGCAGTGCAGCGCCGCTCGCATGAAGCCTTGATGGCTCGAAGCCCACGGCTTCGAGCGTCCACATTGGAGCTCCATCTCCTCCTGTCCAGCGAGACCATACATCCTGATGTGGATCTATGAAGAGAGATATTCCATGCCGAGCGGCGGCTTCGACTATACCCTCAATATAATTGAGATACTCGATATCATAGACACCTGGTGCTTGATGCTCGAGCGCTTCCCATGTCACCACAAGGCGCAAGAATTTCTGACCCCAGTTTGTGAGCCTTGAAAAATGCTCGTCTGCCTCTTCGAGAGGAAAAGGCCTGCCGACAAACGAGACATCCGCGCCATTATAGAATCCTTCTCCAAAGTGAGTTCGCCCATCCGGGGTTGTTGGCACTTTACTGCTTCCCCCGAGGTTCACCCCGCGCAGAATGAGCCAGCGCCCATTATCGTCGATAAAATGTCCATTCGATGCAGCTATTATTGACATTAGACCTTTCCCTTCAGTCTTACTTGCATGATCAATATAAGAATACGCCTGTTGTTACAGCGCCGCAAGCCGCAAATTATGATTCTTCTCTTTACAACTCTAAAAGCTCGTTCTAAAATGGAAAAAGGCAAACCTTAAAAAAGGAGGTACGCATGAAAAAATTTCTTAGTGTATCGTTCATCGCTATGGTGCTGCTGCTCAGCGCAACAGCCCAAGTGAAGAACGGCCCGTATGCGGACAAGGTTATCTACGATGTGCGAATGGATCAGACCATCGCCATCAAGGATACCGCAGAAGGGAAAACGGATGTCTTCTTCACTGGTCTTGACGGAAAGACCTATAATGGTATCCTCCCATCTGATCTGGAAAAACTTTCTACTTATGCGGTGCCATCGGGGAGCTGGTCTCTTCTCCTGAACAACATTCCAAACAAAGCGCCCTATACATTCCAGACCAAAGACGGTCGGACGATCTTTAATCCCCTAGCAATTCAGGAAGTCCGATACGCACTCAATTGGCTCATTGACCGCAAAAAGATCGTCGATGAGATCTTGATGGGCGCAGGCGAGCCAATGATAACAGCCCAGACACCTGGACAGCCGGGAACATATCGCTTCAATCTCGTGCCTGCTAAGTTAGGTATGACGGTACGTGGCGATGAGAAAAGAGCTCTGTCAGATATAGATGCCGCATTGAGAGCGGCAGCTAACCTGCCCGAAAACAAGGGCAAGCTCGTAAAGTCTGGTCAGTGGTGGACCTATAACAAGGAACCTATTACCGTCAAATTCATAATCCGTGTCGACGATCCAACAGGTCGACTTCTCGAAGGCCGATATATTGCGGACCAGATCGAGAAAGCCGGGATCAAGGTAGAGCGCCTCGAATATGATCGCTCCAAGGCTAGCAATCTTGCCTACAGCAGCGACCCCGCAGATTGGGAATGGTCGATGTACACCGAAGGCTGGGGTGCTGGTGCAACTCGGGCTTGGTGGGATGTCACCATCAGTCAGATGTATTCACCCTACTATGGCTATATGCCAGGCGGGATGACCGAGGGCTTCTGGAACTACGAGAATAAGGAAATCGATCGTATTGCTCAGAAGAACATAAATGGATGGTTTCTCACCGCCGATGAGTACTGGAGCGACAACATCAAGGTACAAGAAATGGCCTTGAAGGAAGCGGTACGCATCTATGTATGCAGCCAGATCCAGTACTATGTTGCCAATAAGGATCGTTTCAATTCGCGGATGCTCTATGGCCTAGGTGATGGGCTCAACAACTGGTCAGTGCGATCTGCGGATGTAAAGCCCAATGAAAAGAACGAAAAAATATTGAAGATCACTCAGTTCTCGGCTCGCGGTGCGCTATTTATGAGTGCATGGGATCCTGTGGGTGTCGATGGTTTCTCGGATGTCTACTCTGCTGCCATAATCGAGGCTTGTACCGATCCCTCCACCTTCGAATCTCCGAATGCCGCCAAGGATACGCCGCTACGCGTAAAATACGATCTCAAGAATGTCGAGACCAAGATTGTTGCAGGCCAGCCAGGCGAGCCGCCTGTTGGCCAGATTCCTGTCGACAAAGCTGCGGTAATCTTCAATTCTAAGACAAAGAAGTGGGAAAGCGGAATCGAATATAAGGATGTAACAGGCGAAGGAACATACGATTATGTGAAGAACAATGATCTAAAGTCCTACAGCAAACTTGCAAATCAGCAGTACATCTATGGAAAGTGGCACAGCGGTCAGCCTATAACGGTAGCTGATATAATGTATGCGACTGCCTTTGCCTACGAGTGGGCTAACAAGGATGGCGAGGACGACAAGTACTACGATGCAGCTTATGCAGCTCAATATCAGGCCTATTTGCCTGTTTCCAAAGGTACTGTGCTCAATAAGGATGGGAGCTTTACGACATATTTCGATTTCAACTGGCCGATGGACAAAGATCGTGTAGCTGCAACAGGTGCAGTCAGCCCCAAGGCAGGCAACCCCGGACGCCAGACTCTAGTATCCTGGGAGATCTACGAAGCTTTGGCTAAGCTCGTTGCAGAAGGCTCTAAATCTGGAACACAGTATTCATTCTCAAATGACCCTTCTATGACGGAAGTGGATATCATCAATTTGAAATGCGTCGAAGACATCAAAGCTAAGCTGCAGGACTTCGTTGCTGCCAAGTATGTTCCCGACTGCATCAAGCAGTGGGTTACCCCGGAGCAGGCTGTTGCTCGCTATAATGCAGCCATAAAATTCATCGATACCTATGGGAATGCTTACATCTCCAATGGTCCATTTGTCTTGAGCAAAATCGATTTCAATACTAACTATGTCGAGCTTTCCGCTTTCAGGGATTATACATACAAAGCTGATTATTTCCCGAAACTGTTCCGCACCACCATAACGCGAATCGACGAAGTTAAGGTGCCTGCGACTGCGGCGCGCAATGTTGACGCCAAGATCGACCTTCAGATATCCGCCGTGACCTATCCAGACGATACTGCCAAGCCAGCGGATAACAAGGCCAAAGTTACCGTAACTTTAATCAAGGCGGACAACACAGAAACTGTGTACACCGCGAAGTATGTCAAAGCAGGCAGCTTCCAGGCGGTGATCCCTGCGAAAGATCTCGCAGCTTTGAAGCCAGGTTCCTACACTATTGTCGTGCAGTCTGTCTTTACTACAGAAGCACCTGCGGTTCAAGCTGCTTCGCTTGTAGTCTTCTGATATAAATCAGGGGAAGGGCGCTGTCTAAAAGAGGCGGCGCCCTCCTTATTTTCTAAAATGCTTTTTTAATGTAATAATCGAAGTGCAATTCTCTCAAGGGATCAAAAATAAATAGGTGGTCTTATGTATAAGTGGTTTGCCGTCAAGCGCATGCTGAAAGGCATTTTTACTTATGTAATAATTATTTTTATCATGTCTGTGCTTTTCAATACGGTGAATGAACAGACAATGCGCTCAAGCATCGAAGAGCAAGTGCGGGCTGAGACCATGCGCCTCAAGAATATGCAGCCATCTGCCCTCCAGCGTTTTCAGGAACAGCGGCGCCAGGAGCTGATCAGGCTCTATAGGCTGGATCGTCCGCTAATGGAGCGCATTCTCTTCCGCACCTGGAATACCATCACTTTTAATTTTGGAAAGTCGACTATCATTAAATCCTCTAGAGGCGATCGAGAGGTGCTTGCTATCGTCGGAGAGGCGATTCCGCGCTCTCTAGTGCTTTTTACGGTAGCTATGGCCATTGAAATCGTGGTTGGCATTATTCTCGGGCTTAAAAAAGCTCAAAAACCTGGCGGTTCGCTAGATAGAAGCACAAGCCTCATCACCATGATCGTCTATGGTATGCCGACATTCTGGCTTGCGATGATTCTCATAATGTTTTTTGTCTACCAACTAAGGATATTTCCTTCTGGGGGCATGCATACTGTGCCACCCCCGCAAGGGATAATGTATTATATAGATTTTCTGTGGCACATGACACTGCCTCTCTTGACCTTGCTTCTCATAGGATTTTGGGGGATAGCCTTTGTAGTGAGGAATATTGTGCTGAGCATCCTCCAGGAGGATTACATCATGGCCGCACGCGCGCGTGGCATTCCAGAGAACAAAGTGCTGTTTGGGCACACTTTGCGCACCGCCGCGCCTCCTCTAATTACAATGTCAGTTTTGTCTCTGCTTGCGTCGATTGGGGGAGCAATCATTTTCGAAGGTATTTTTTCCTGGCCAGGGTTGGGGAATCTATATTGGATAGCGGTTCAGCAAAATGACATCCCTGTTCTAATGGGAGACCTTGCCATCACCGTGGGATTATACCAGGTCGGGCTTATATTGCTGGATCTCACCTATGGGTTTATGGATCCGCGTATCAAGGTGGGAGGCAAGGCATGAAATTTGCTGATTTCAAGTATGGACTATCGGAGTTCTGGTCAGAATTCAAGAAAGAGCGTTCCGGACTTGTTGGCCTTGCGATATTGATTCTCTCGATTCTAGTCGTGATCTTTGAGCCTTTAATTTTGCCATGGAAAGAAGCAAATACTAAGTGGCGGAGTATAGACTACTGGCAGGATAACTCAGCGGGCGCGCCTCCCGCGTGGACAAACTTCTTCTCAAAGCAGAAAGCCGCAATAACCGTCCGTCTCGAGAATCCCAAGGATGAAGTAATCGAGATGGATGGAGGTATAAAACTTGCCACCTACACCTTCGATTATGACTATACCGCAGACAAAGCGCCCCTCGATGTAATATTTCATATGATTGGACATGGGGATTTTCCTGTACAAGTTGCGGTGGAACGACCCGATGGACAGATCATCGAGCTTGCTCAGCGTTTCGAACAAGGATTGAGCGGCCAGGATATCCGAATCTCCTTGGATAATGATGGGCGCGAATCGGTGTTCACCTTCATCAAGAGCCATGAAAGCGAAGAGGCTCTCAAAGAGTATTCCAGCAAAAGTCTAAGAACCTGCAACATAGTGTTCAATCAGACGAGAGAAGGTATGGCCACCGAATTCAAGTCTCTCAAAGGGAACTATAAATTTATTGTGCGAGCCTTATTGCTCGTTCCTGGATATTCCGAGGTCGAGGACCCATATACTGTAGTAACAGGCTCTGTTTCGGGATTATTAGGAACAGATGATTCAAAGCGCGATATCTTTTCCGGTCTCGTGGCTGGACTCAAATGGGCGCTGATAATTGGGCTTTTGACTTCTGCTATCTCGGTGCTGATCGGAGTCATGTATGGTATCGTCTCGGCATACTTTGGAGGTGCCGTAGATTCGGTAATGCAGTTCATCTATCAGATTGTGAATTCGGTTCCAATTTTGCCTGTACTCATAGTGGTATCCGCTATTTTCAAGCCGAGCATCTATATGTTGATTACTGCAATGGTGCTCTTTTTCTGGACAGGCTCCGTGATGACAGTCAGATCTATGGCTCTCCAGATCAAGGAGGAGACATATATCGAGGCTGCCAAGGCGCTGGGTGCAAAGCACTCCAGGATCATATTTAAGCATATGGTGCCGCTTTTGATTCCATACAGCTTTGCATCCATGGCCTTATCTGTGCCGAGCGCAATAGTCTATGAATCTTCGGTGAGCCTTTTAGGCCTCGGAGACGCAACTATTGTCACCTGGGGTCAGATTCTCCACGATGCAATGCAGGGAGCGGCTATTCTCAAAGGAATTTGGTGGTGGGTGCTGCCGCCAGGACTACTGATCGCTATAATGGGCATGACCTTTGCATTCCTGGGCTTCTCGATGGACAAGATACTCCATCCAAAACTAAAGACAAGGTAACCTCGATGAACAGCTTGCTGAAAATTGAAAACCTGCAAATGTATTATTTCACCTCGAAAGGCGCGGTGCGTGCCATCGATGGGATCAATTTAGAGCTTTTCCCCGGAGAGAGTATAGGCCTTGTGGGAGAGTCGGGCTGTGGTAAGACGAGCCTTGGCACTTCGATTTTGCGCATGCCGACTCCCCCTGGCCGCTACGTGGAAGGGAAGATACTCGTAGACGGAGTCGATGTGATTCCACTTCCTGAGAAGGAAGTGCGTAAGAGCATCCGCTGGCAGAAGATATCGATGGTCTTCCAGGGAGCGATGAACTGTCTCACACCAGTCTATACCATAGGCCATCAGATGATGGAGACTCTAGTTGAGCATCAGGATATGCCCCGCTCCGATGCCGAAGAGCTGATGAGAGAATATCTGGGGTACGTGGGCTTGCCTCCAGAGATTTTGCAGCGCTATCCACATGAGCTTTCCGGTGGTATGAAGCAAAGAGCGGTTATTGCTACCGCTCTCTTTCTCAAACCACAGATAATAATACTAGATGAACCTACAACCGCACTCGATGTTATTGTTCAGGCACAGATCATCAATCTGCTCAAAAAATTAAAGCAGCAATTCGACCTCTCGTTTTTGTTCATTACCCACGACCTTGCGCTCGAAGCCGAGATATCGGATCGAATCTGTGTAATGTATGCCGGTAAGATAGTCGAATTAGGCACGAATGAGCAGATCTATGGCATACAGAGACCATCTCATCCATACACGGAGCGACTTCTAGCGGCTACTCCACGGCTTTTCAAGAAAGTGGAGCAGCTTCATTTTATTCCAGGCACGCCGCCCGATCTCATTGCACCACCAAAAGGCTGCCGATTCAGTCCTCGCTGCAATAAGGCATTCGATCGCTGTTTCGAGGAAGAGCCTCCGCTGATCGAAATCGAGCCAGGCCATAAAGTTGCATGTTGGCTCTTTCATTGAGTATTCGGAAAGCCGGAGAGGAGAAAATACATGGCAGATGTAATACTGAGCGTAAAAAACCTCAAGAAATATTTCGAACCACATCAGGGATTTGCCGAATCTATCATAGGTGGTGGACAGAAGAAGAAAATCAAGGCAGTCGATGATGTTTCTTTCGACATAAAGCGCGGCGAGATATTTGGATTAATAGGCGAATCGGGTTCTGGAAAGACTACGACGGGGAAGTTGGCTATGAAACTTCTCGAGCCAACTTCAGGACAGATAATTTTTAACGGCGAAGATGTGACGAACCTCGACAAAGAAAAGCTCAAAGATTACCGTCGAAAAGTTCAGATGATCTTTCAGGACCCCTACGCTTCGATGAATCCGCGTTTCAAGATTAGGGATGTGCTGGAGGAGCCTCTCATCATCCATAAGATCAAGGCGTCCGTCGAAGAGCGCAATACCATGATTGTCAGAGCCCTTGAAGAGGTCAAGCTGACGCCGCCCGATGATTTTATGGGTCGATGGCCGCACATGCTTTCCGGAGGACAGCGCCAGCGAGTCGCAACGGCACGAACGCTCATACTCAACCCAATGATGCTGGTTGCAGACGAGCCGGTCTCGATGATAGACCTTTCCACGCGAGCCGAGGTCCTTCACATGATGAAGGAAGTACAAAAAAAACTTGGCCTGTCTTACCTCTATATAACCCACGATCTTTCGACGGCACGCTATTTTACCGATCGCATTGCGGTTATGTACCTTGGTCGAATAGTGGAAATTGGCCTTGCCGATGATATCATCGATAACCCCTTGCATCCCTATACTCAAGCTCTTATCGAGGCTGTTCCGGAACCTGAATCAGGCAAGGTAAAGATAATTAAAGAGCTTCCAATCTATGGAGAGATCCCGAGCCCAGCAGACATTCCTAACGGCTGTCGTTTTCATACGCGCTGTCCCTATGCCATCGAAGCTTGTAAGACGGAACCCGAGCCCGAGCTGATGTTGGACGGAGAGGAGCATTATCACGCTTGTAGACGAGCTCATGAGGTCAAGGAAGAGAAGCAAAAGAAAAGCAGGGTAGAGCGATCATGAGATAAAACAAAGGCTGTAGTGCCATTGTAGAATCATGGATAGCCGATCATGTTATATAACACCATTTCAATTTCTGGGTGCTGAATTAAGAAATCGCTTTGGAATCGAGCGGCTTAAACCTTGGATAAAAGCAGATGTACAGAAAGTCGAAGAGCGAGTCCGGAGCCATGCTGAATTAGCTCAATAGCCCTTCTATTATCAAATCCGTTGCCTCGTCTTCTGTGAGACCGCGGCTCAACAAAGTTTCGAGCTGTTTTGAGTCAACCGAGCCAATGGCCGCCTCATGCGTAACATGGGCAAGATGGTTGTTCACCTGCACGATAGGAATCGCACGGGCGCGCGCGCCATCCTGGACGATTTCCTTGCAGTCGACATGACCCCGGGCATAAGGTGCATCCGCGATGATTTCGTTTTCGATGATTGCGGAAGCCTTATCTTTGATTGCGATATGACTTGTCAATACACCTGTCGAAGATTCGCCAAGAAGATTGGCGGATTCCTTTATTCGGATACTGTCTTCCAGCCGACCGAAAATACGAGTCTTCATGTCCACCGTGGCATCTTTTCCCACTTCTGCGGCATAATCGAGGTCGATAACACCCGCAGCTCCCTTGATAAGCTCGAACTCGGTGGAAAATCTGGCGCCTTCGCTTAGCCTCACTTTTGTAACTGGTACGATTTGGACCCCGCCATTAGGCCCATGGACATGCCGCTCGAAATAAGATAGAGAAGCGCCCTTTTCGAGCTCAATCTCTGCATTCATAAGATGTTGAATGTTGATCGCATTTGGAAAGGTGCAGTTTGCAATGAATTGGGCGCAGGCTCCTTCCTCGATTAAAGTATTGATAAAGATTCGCTGTACCCCATTTTCAGGAATGAGACCGAAGCAAAAGTATACTGGATTCTCTATCGTAACACCTCGCTTGACTCGAATTTTGACGCTGACCCCATCCTCCAGGGATTGAGATTCTACAATAAGGCCATCGACGAGATTTCGATTTAAGACCTCATTGCCATGGATTTCTATATGTGCCACATCTGGAGCGAATTTATGTTGATTGATCGATGCCAGCAGCTCTGCGATAAGGATGTCTTTATCTATGATTGATTGCTCTGCCATGGTTTTCCTCTCAATTCGCCGCAAACATAGGAACTAGCCTATCCGTGTCGGGCTGGCCTTTATGTGGACAAGGCACACACTTGCCACTGAAATAGTCGAACATTCTAGATACGTCGCCCTTGTCGACAAGAGTTCCTGCACAGATGAGAAAAGCATGATCTGCGCGCTTCAGGACCTCAGGGCTATGGGTGATTAGGATGACAGTGGAACTTGCCTGTTTTAGATCTTTTATAATGCTAAAGATATACTTTACAGAATCTATATCTACACCGGAATCTGGCTCATCCATAAGCACAAGGCGAGGCTTCATCGCATATATCGAAGCTAGTTCGATGCGCTTTCGTTCGCCTCCCGAGAGTGTCTTATCCACGGCGCGATTGATATAGTTTTCTGGTACAAGTCCTACCTGTCGAAGCGCATCCTCGACGACCTTCTGAGATTTTTCTTTGGCTCCTGCAAGTATGAATCGGCTCACGGACAGCCCTTCGAAGCGGGCAGGTTCTTGGAAAAGCAATGTAATTCCTCTTCGTGCCCGCTCATCTATCGAAAGATCCTTAAGAGACTCACCATTAAAAATGACATCACCTTGAAAATCGCGATAACCGGATAGTCCCATTATGGTATTAGCCAGAGTGGACTTACCTGCTCCATTAGGACCAATGATCGCATGGACATGTCCATTCCAGATCTCCATGCTTAGATTGTTCAAAATGGGTCTTGATTCTTTGAGAAGCGTAATATTCTTGATTTCGAGAAGATTCATAATTTTGCCGTCCCGTGTCTTTGGCTGAGCTGCATTATGCTCTGAATAAAATTCATATCATTAATGTAGGATTTTCCTTTGAGAAAAATACTCCTTTCCAAAAAGAAAATCAAGTATGTGGCAGCAAACCGAATATTTAGAGCGGCAAACCCTATGGTTTGATTATCTGCTGACTAACATTGACAATCTCGCCTAGATAGATCCGATGATAGTCCTTTCTGGGGTAATGCTCTTCTATATCACTATCCAGGAAATTAGCTTCATTTAAGTCATGCCAATAGATTTTTCGGCATTCTATTACAAGCTGAGCTTCCTCGAAACTTGGGGCATCAACCTTGCGGGAAGCCATAGGAGTAAGACCAGCCAGTGCTATCTTATCGAGGTTTCGGCCGGAATTCGAACCAAGAATCGATAGAGCTTGTTTGTACTCTGGAGTAAAAGCGTTTAGAGTAAAGCTGTCGTATCGGTTCATGAAATCATAGGTATATCTTGAGGGACGTACCATAACCTGAAACACCATCTTATCCCATACATGCCCATAACTGCCCCAGGAAATTGTCATCGCGTTGAAGACACGAGCATTAAAATCACCTGCAAATAACGCAAACCAATGGTCGCGTAGTCTTGCTACATCGTAGTGAAAATCTTTCAGCGGTATATCCTGCCGATTCATGCTTTTTCCTCCAGTGTTTTGATATATCTATATGATTCGATTATATTTCATTTCCCTTGAATTGACTCATGTAAAGACGATGATAAAAGCCGCGCTTTGCAAGGAGCGCTTGATGGTCTCCTATTTCCACAATTTTGCCATCATCTATTACAATGATCTTGTCGGCATCGCGAATAGTGCTGAGCCTATGGGCGATAACTATGCTTGTTCTTCCGTGCATGAGCCTCAAGAGAGCCCTTTGGATGCGAATTTCTGTGCGTGTATCGACGCTGCTTGTGGCTTCGTCCAATATAAGTATTGCCGGATCCGCTAGAATTGCCCGCGCAATGGATAAAAGCTGACGCTGGCCCTGGCTTAAATTGCTTGCACGCTCCGAAAGATTTGTTTGATAACCTTCGGGAAGCTGTCGTATAAAGTGATCGACTTCCGCCATCTTAGCAGCTTCGATACATTCCTCGTCCGTCGCATCAAGCCTACCAAAGCGAATATTCTCCAGTACCGAATCGGCAAAGAGAAAAGTATCCTGCAAAACCAAACCTATTGCTCGCCGAACTACTTCCTTCGGAATAGTCCGGATATCCACGCCATCGAATAGTATCTGTCCTTCATCGATCTCATAGAAGCGCATCAGTAGGTTAGTAATCGTAGTCTTGCCGGCTCCTGTGGGCCCCACTAAGGCTACCGTCAGCCCTGCAGAAATATCTACATCGAAATTTTTGATTACGGGTTTGCCGGGCAAATAGCCGAATACCACATTCTTGAAGCTAACATTGCCCTGAAATTGTCCGAGACTAAAGACAATTGGAGCCGTGGAAGAACCGATTATAGAATCCTCGTTGACTCTTATTGCAGTTTCGGGATTTGTTTTGGCTTCTTCCAGTCTTGGTTCCTCTGCTATCTCTGGATCCATATCTATTATCTCGAAGACTCGCTCCGCTCCAGCTAGAGCGGCTTGTATCGAGTTGTATAGATTTGATATTTGCCTTAGAGGCTGAGTAAAATTCTGTGCATAGTTTATGAATGTAGCAATCATGCCAATGCTCACAAGATCCTTGAGCGCCAACCAGCCACCAAGGCTAGCAAGCAATATAACAAAGAAACTACCTATCACACCTGTAAGAGGCATTAGAAGCAATGCATATGAATTTGCATATATAGCTGCTTTATATACAGCTTCATTTTTTCTTTTGAAGGTTTCGATTGCGGAGTCATTTCGGCGGAAGGCTTTGATGACCTTAAAGCCGGAAATGGTTTCCTCGGCTATAGCGTTGAGATCACCAAGCTCTTTCTGCAATTCCCTGAATCCCTTACGAGTATATTTTGCCACAAAATTGCTGAAAAAATACATTATCGGGATGACGATGAGGCTTGTAAGCGCTAGCCAATGGTTGAGAACGAACATACTCACCAGAATGCCGGACATCGTAATAACACCCGCGACGAGTGAAATGATATTTTGTGATACAGCCTGGTTGATGGCATCGATGTCATTCGTTAGCCTGCTCATGAGCCCGCCAGCGGGGTTCGTATCGAAAAAGCGCATTGGGAGCCACTGGATATGCACAAACAAATCGCGGCGTAGGTTTTTAAGGGCATTTTGGGATATGATCGCCATTTTTCGATTTGCGATCAAATTAAAGCTATTGCTCAGAAAATAAGCGATGAGCATAAGAACAGCATTTCGAGCTAATCCATTTATGTCTTTGCCGCCGATGCTCTTGTCTATTGCGCTGCCGAGCAAATAAGGACCGACTAATCCAAGGAGAGATTGCAGAAGCACAAAGAACACAATCAAAAGCAGAGGTTGCCTGAATGGCATTAGATATCCGAAGAGCCTTTTCATCGCTTTGCGAGGATCCGAGGCTCTCTCATATCTTGTAGGCCTGCCTCCTCGCCTTTGAAAGCTGGTGCGCACATCCTGAATCGAGGGACTTGTCTCATAAGCCATGACGCACCCCCGCACCCAACTGGGAATCGTATATTTCTTTGTAGATTGGGCTTTTCTTTAGAAGCTCTCTATGAGTGCCTTCTGCAACGATTCGTCCTTCATCGAGCACGATTATCTTGTCTGCGTTAAGCACTGTACTGATGCGTTGAGCCACCATGATGAGGGTTATTCCCATAGTGGCCTTCGCTATGGCAGCGTGAATTTTGGTCTCTGTTTCCACATCTATAGCGCTTGTTGCGTCATCCAAAATGAGAATCGAAGGCTTGGTAATAAGGGCACGAGCTATGGCAATACGCTGTTTTTGTCCGCCAGAGAGATTAGCCCCACGTTCTTCGATGTGCGTCTCGTAATGCTCTGGCATATCCATGATAAAGTCGTTGGCATGAGCCGCAACTGCGGCGGCAAGGACCTCTTCATCGCTTGCATCGGGCTTTCCATATCGAATGTTATCGCGCACTGTGCCCGAAAAGAGCACAGTTTCCTGAGGAACTATGGCTATGTGTTCGAGAATCGATGAAATCCTTAGGAGTCTAACGTCATTGGAATCGATATTGACCTTTCCTGAGCGAGCATCATAGAAACGCGGAATCAGGTTGACAAGGCTGGATTTTCCCGAACCTGTCGCACCCAGTACGGCGGTAACCTTTCTTGCTTCGGCTCTTGTACATATATCCTCCAGCACCTTAAGGGCTGTATCTCCATTGTAATGGAAATATACATGATCGAATTCAACCTCTCCACGAATAGTCTGTGGAAGAGAAGAGGCGTTGGGCAGCTCTGCAACCTCTGGCTCGGCATCCAGCACCTCAGCAATACGCTTTGATGACGCCAGACCATTTGCCCAGTTATTAGAAAGCTGAGTCATGGAAATAAGAGGGTGGAGGGTGGCCATGAGGTAGTTTGTAAAGGCAACTATTTGCCCCAACGTAAGATCACCCTGAATCGACTGCAAACCCCCAAGCCACACGACGACTATGATACCGATATTTATCAACATGGTCAGAATAGGGCTCATCGATGCCATAATCCGCATAACCTTGACATTTTCTTGAGCCAGGTTGTCGTTAGCTGTCTCGAAACGTTCTGTCTCATATTTTCCGCGTACAAAGGCCTTTATAAGTCGAGCGCCAGCTATGTTTTCTTGCAGCACGGTATTGAGGCGATCGAGTCGTTGCTGGACAGTCCTAAAGAAGGGCTCCATCTTTGTGCTGAAAAAGAAGATCACCACTGCTCCAACTATGAAAATTGGCATCATCGTAAGAGCCAATGTCTTGCTGGTCACGAACATGAGAGCAATACTCCCGATCATCGAGAGCGGTGCCCTCGATCCAAGTCGAAGCGACATCTGAAAAAGTCGCTGAACAGCAGCAGTGTCGCTTGTAAGGCGGACCATGAGCTTAGCGGTCGAAAACTGGTCTACGTTTCCGTATGAAAAATTCTGTATTTTGATAAAGATTGATTCGCGCAAATCGCGTGCAATACCTTCCCCGACCCTAATTGAATAGACGCTGTTGAGCACGGCAGCCAGGGCTGACAATGCAGAAATACCCAACATAAGCGCAGATGTGGAAAGTACGGTATGTAAGTCTCTTTGTCGGATTCCTTGATCGATTATATGGCCTACAAGCCTTGGTACCGCAAGATCGCAAGTCACAACAATAACAAGCGCAACAAAAGAAAAGAGCGCTGTTTTTCTATATGGGCGCGCGAAACGCAATAATTTTCCAAATTCATTCATTTGAAGCTCCAATGTCTGGCAATCATATTTTTAACTATTTATGGCTTGTTGTGCCAGCGGGAGACTTGGAGGGAGGCTTTCCTGCTTCGAAGAAAATTTTGCGATATTCGCGCGGAGACAGCCCTGTACACTTCTTGAAGACCTTGGTGAAGTGAAAGGGATTTTCAAAACCAAAGCGCGTGGCGACATCGCTAACCGTAAGCCGATTGTCCACGAGCACACCTGATGCAGCTTCAATTTTCAACCTTGTAAAATATTGAAAAGGAGACATGCCCAAGTGCTGTCTGAAAAGTCGTATGAAATATTCTTCGGAAAGACCCAGCATAGCAGCAAGGTCATCTGAGCTCAATTTATCCCTTACATGCTTGGACATAAGAGCAAGAGCTCTTTCGACGTGCTCATTTTTCGATCTATTGGAGTTGATGAAATCAATCGAGGCTTCGATTTGATCGAACCAGCGATATAGAATACTGACAAGCGCGTGCTCAGCTGCTTTTCGAAAGCGCTCCGAGTTGGACTTAGACAGCCTATATAGATCTTCGAGAAGGAATCGATCTTTTGCGTCTGCTCGCAAAACTCGATTCTTTGCATGCCAGAGATGCTCCATCAGTGCTACAATCTCTCTATCTGCCGGATTGTCAGCTTGCGGAGCGAATAGAATTGCATAATAACTGATAGGTTTTTCGACGGCTTCCGGAAGAATGGAATGAAATTCACGAGGCTGTACAAAATAAATGCTATTGGCGTCAATGACGAATCTTGAGCGATTGATGAGCAAAGCGCCTTGTCCTTCCATAAAATAGTGGAATTCGAACTCTCCAGCCCGATGAGCGTGATACCTACCATGCCATGCCAGTCTCTCTCCGCTAATCAGCCTGTATACATAGACGGCGTCGCGAATCTCCATACAATCTCCATGCTAAGAGAATGTCAATAATAGATATGATTTGTCAATATCTCGCATTGTATTTTTAGGGAAATGACCCTATAGTTTTTTACGTTAGTTTGATTTTTACGTAAATTTTTTGGATAGCAGATTTCATCTCTAGAGGAAGTCAGCGGCGATGAAGAGCTTGTGTGGTATAGATCTTGGCACACAGAGCTGCAAGGTAATCCTCTATGACCCCGAAACTAGGCGAATAGTCGCCAGAGCTCAAGCTCCTCTTTCGATAATCGCAAGGAATGATGGGACCAGAGAGCAGCTCGCTTCCTGGTATGAGGAAGCGCTGTGCACTTGCTTTGGTTCGATTTCGCCCCAACTGCGGGCGACAATCGTGGCAATTGGCGTTTCGGGACAACAGCATGGATTCGTACCCATAGATGAGTATGGCAGAGCAATTCGACCCATTAAGCTCTGGAACGATACATCCACGGCTGAAGAGTGCGAGGAGCTAACAGCTCTTATCGGAGGAGAAGAAGAGTTATTGGCAGAGACTGGGCTTCTAATGTTGCCCGGATACACCGCTCCAAAGATCTATTGGTTGAAAAAACATGAGCCAGAGAATTACAAACGCCTAAGACATGTTCTTTTGCCACATGATTATATCAATCTCCTTTTGACAGGCAATTATCTTACCGAATATGGAGATGCGTCTGGAACCGCTCTCTTCGATGTGCGAAAGCGGAAATGGTCGTACCGTATATGTGATCTCATCGATCCAAATCTAGTCGATTATTTGCCAGCCTTGATCGAACCTTCTACCCCGGCAGGGAGGGTCGGCGCACAGGCAGCGAATCGTTTTGGAATTCCAGAAGGAACGCTCGTTTCCGCGGGCGGTGGCGACAATATGATGAGCGCTATCGGTACCGGCACGGTTCGCAATGGTTGTCTTACCATGAGTCTTGGAACAAGCGGAACACTCTATGGTTATTCGAGCAGCGCACTCGTCGACCCCGAAGGAAAGCTCGCGGCATTCTGTTCGTCCACTGGTGGATGGCTTCCTCTTCTCTGCACAATGAATTGCACCGTGGCGAGCGAACAAATACGCTCTCTTTTTGGTATGAGCATAGAAGAGATGAATCATAGGGCGGCTATGGCGCCAATTGGAGCCGAAGGTATTGTGGTCTTGCCATTTTTCAATGGAGAAAGAATTCCAAACTTGCCACAGGGGAAGGCAAGCATCCTCGGAGGAACCGCTACTAATTTTTCAAAGGAGAATATCGCAAGGGCGGCGATGGAAGCTGCGATATTCGGAATGCGAATTGGCCTCGAGTCTTTCAGAAGACTTGGATTCCCAGCATGCGAGATAAGGCTTACGGGAGGCGGAGCGAAAAGTGCTCTTTGGCGCGAAATTGCGGCAAATGTGACAGGCCTGCCGGTACGCGTTCCAAAAGAAGAAGAGGCGGCGGCCCTAGGTGCAGCCCTTCAGGCTCTCTGGTGCTACGAATGCATTCAGCGCTCTCGGCCTGTGGAAATTGAGACGATAGTCGATAAGCATGTGAACTTCGATGAAGGCTTAACTGTAGAGCCCGAAAGACTTAAGGTTATGAAATATGAAGAAGCTTATGCTCAATATGAGGAATATCTGGCAGCGCTGACTCCTCTCTATAGATAGATGTCATTAAGAAAGACAATTCCGGAAAGGAAAAGGGAATGGAAGATTATTTTGTTGGACAGAAAGAATATTTCCCGGGTATTGGAAAGATTCGATATGAAGGGCCTAAAAGCGATAATCCTCTTTCTTTCAAATATTATAACCCAGAGCGAAAAGTTGGTAACAAGATCATGCGAGAGCACTTGCGCTTCGCTATCGCATATTGGCATAGTTTCGGTGCGGATGGTGCCGATCCATTTGGGGCTGCTACCCACATCCATCCATGGATAAGCGATGCTAGCACTACAATGGAAGCCCATGAGCACAAGTTAGATGCAGCCTTCGAATTCTTTACCAAGATCGGTGTGGATTTTTATTGTTTTCATGATCGAGATCTAGCGCCCGAAGGCAAGAATCCAAGTCAAAGCGAGAAAAATCTTGTTCACATGGCAAAACTTGCCAAAGAACGTCAGAAAGCGACGGGAGTCCGACTTCTTTGGGGTACCGCCAACCTCTTTACGCATCCGCGCTATATGAATGGTGCTGCAACGAATCCGGAATTAGAGGTTGTGGCTTATGCTGCCAACCAGGTCAAGGCAGCGATAGACGCTACAATTGAGCTGGGTGGTCAAGGCTATGTATTCTGGGGTGGCCGAGAAGGCTACATGACCCTTCTCAATACCGACCTCAAGCGCGAAAAAGATCACCTTGCCAGATTCTTGTCGATGGCGCGGGATTATGGACGCAGCAATGGCTTTGAGGGAATGTTCTATATCGAGCCAAAACCCATGGAACCTATGAAGCACCAATACGATTATGATGTAGAGACCGTTGCTGGATTCTTGCGCGCCTATGGCCTCGAAAAGGATTTTCGTGTCAATATCGAGGCGAATCACGCAGAGCTTGCGGGCCACGATTTCTGGCATGAGCTGGAAACCGCGGCAGCGCTAGGCGTATTCGGTTCCGTCGACGCGAACCGAGGCGACCCCCGAAATGGTTGGGATACCGATCAGTTTCCCACCAATGTTTACGATACAACGCTTGCTATGCTTGCAATTCTGCGTGCAGGTGGCTTTGTGAAAGGCGGCCTCAATTTTGATGCTAAAATCCGCCGAAATTCCCTTGATCCTTCTGATCTCTTTGAAGCACACATCGGTGGCATGGATGCTTTTGCTGCTGGGCTTCTTGCTGCAAATCGGATTATAAATGATGGGAAACTCGATGCCTTTGTTTGTAAGCGCTATTCGTCTTTTGACAGCGATATTGGAAGGCGTTTTGAGGATGGGCAGTTGAATTTTGAAGAGCTTGCTAACCTTGCTTCGACCTTTGGAACTTCCGCTGCGGCAAAAATTGGCCGGTCATCTGGCAAGCAAGAGTATCTCGAAAATCTAATAATGCAGTATGTGCTGGGAGTGGACTGATTAGATATCACGAATCAAGAGGTTTGTGTTTTCAAAAGACCCCTTTTCTGTGTGCTCACTTCTGCTTGCTCCAGGGAGGACGCAGATAGCTTCGCTGTCTTTCCTGGCCTTACGAGAAACTTCACTTGCTCTACGATGACCCAGCCGCCCTCAAGGGGACGGATGAGGAGATCATGGCGAGCATCAGACGAATCCGCGATGAGATCGAGCAAGCCGTCCTGGACCTCGTTGCCCGTCTATCCATCTGATTTTAAGCTCCTATAGGTGCACTCTAAGACCTGTGCTTGTTGTGGTCAACTGCAGTAGCACCTTCAAAAATGGAAAAATCAAGAGGCAATGTATTGGCAGGCAATTTGTTAGGATGCTGGTCTTGAGAGAAAAGCATGGTCGCGGGGATCCCCAAGAGCGCTACCACGAGCACCGCACAGATTACTTTGCGATGTGGTCTGAATTGAGCACTTTCATAAGGCCACAAAGGAGCCCGAGTTGTCGATCCGACATGGCTCCTAGGCCTTTTACTTCTCATCTGTTTCAGTCTCATTTGATGAACCTCCTTGGTAATTGGAATTCTTCAATAATTCGGTCAATCGACGACTATATGCCAAAAGAGCGGATCTCCCCTGTGGGGTTATTCGATAGTATGTAGCGGGTTTGCGGTCGATAAATCGCTTTTGATACCGCACATATCCGCTTCCTTCTAGCTTTCGCAAATGGCTTGCCAGATTGCCATCGGTGGTTTGGATGACATCACGAATATAAGTAAATTCAGCTTCATCGCAGCCAGCAAGCAATGCAAGTGCTGCAAGGCGTATCCTAGACGAAAGCATTTCATCAAAGCTCTGATAGTTATACGGATTCTTTTCGTTCTTTTGCATAGAAATAAATTCCCGGCATACATTCGCCTAAGAAGGCGCATATTCCCACCACTGCAGGCGACCAAAGGGCTGGTACCAGTAAAACAACAATACTGCACACAATCCAAAGGGCGCTCATTATTCGCAAGAGAAAATAGCGGGTCATGCTACTGCTTATCCAATAGGCGGTGCCAACGAGAAGCGATACAACACAAAGGGCGTAGGGAAGAGAGATATTCTGGGGGCGCAAAAACCCGACTATTCCATAGAGTACCATCACACCAAAGATAAAGATCCACATCTCATTAGAGATTTTGTGGAGTGATGTGGTTTTTAGCTGCTGCTGTTGCTTCCGTCTGTCATGCCGAACCACTAATAGAAAAGCGCTTGCCATAAGTAAAGCCCATAATAGCCCTATGGCCACATACCAGTGCCATGATGCAAAGGCATAGCTCAATGCGGTACCTATGCTGACAAAACCTCCCCATATCATTGAGGGGAATCCCATTGAAAGAACGGTTTTGCGAGATTCTTCCAGCATACGCTCAATGAGCTCTAGCTGTTGATCTGGACTTATGGAAGATTCTTCTTTCATGATCTGCGCTCCTTTGGATTTGATACTCCCAAATTTCTCATTATATAAGCAGTATATCACAAAGTACTTTGAATTGCAAAGTAGTAATTATAATTTTATCTCATTCGGTTTCTATATTTCTTATTTGCTCTATTTTCCGGCTTTCTGTTTCATTATCGTACACATAGTCATTGGGCGCCAAATTACCGCTTAATAGTCTGTCCGTCTAAGACAATCAGCTCATTATCTAGGCTCATATCCATGATATTTCCAAATAATGCTTGAAAGACAGCAGCAAAGATCGCGATTACCAATGAAATAAAGATGGGAATGGTTCCAAATACTATGAGGCCTGGGGCATCGTCTTTTTGTGCTATGAAAAAGACTAATGGCAATATTCCCGTATATAAAATACTGACTGCGATTGCACAGAGTTTTATGTTCTTTAGAGCTCTTGCACATTGTTTTGATAGAGCATTGTCTTTATCAATATTGATTAGGATCTTAAAAGCTTGATACAGTGCAATATAAAACGGTATCGTTGATAGATATATGCCAACCAAAATGGGGTATAGCATATAAGCATAGCTTGGATTCGCTGGATTATTGGCTAGCCAAAATAACCCTAAAACACTCAGAATAAAAACTGGGACTCCAAGGAGAACAAGTGCTATTTTCAAAAGGCGGATCATTCTTTGTATCCTTATAAGACTCTCATTTAATTATTGGCCATTTGGGTTTTATCATATATTTTATTGTTTATCAATCAATATCAATTGAAATTTTAGGTTTGCAATTTGAACTCGAGCTTTCATTACTGCTACGAACCTTGTGTATGACAATGAAGCAGAAAGGCGGAGAAGAGAGTAAATAAGGAATAAAGAAATCGAAGGGGAATAATATAGTAATTCCTTCGCTGTATTTAACCATGAGCCATAAGCATTCTTCTTGCTGTCTGCTTGCTTTATACACAAGATTCGTATCAGTATGGATTGTTAATGGAGGCTGAGAGAATGGCGGTAAGAAAAGGCTATATTAGACCTTCACCTATCGATGCGGACATCGGCGCACAATTGGAGTTATTAAGAAAAGCTGGCGTTGAATCAATATTCGAGGAAAAACCCCTCTCAAAGGAAGCAGACAGGCCCGAATTGCGACGTGCGCTCGATAGTCTTTGCAATGGCGATACGCTCTTTGTGGCTTCTCTGGATAGACTTGCTCGCACAATTACAGAGCTTTTCTATATCCTAGAAGAAATAAGAAGAAGGGGAGCCAATCTGGAGAGCTTGAAGGAACAACTCAAGATTGAGGATGATTTTATAAGGCATTTGGGCATTATTATTGATTTCGAGCGCATTTCTCTTTTGGAATGGCAGCGGGGAAAGATCGAAGCAAAGAAATCATGGCGAGAAAGAGGGGCTGGCTCTAAACGCCAGCGCTGATTCAGTGTTAAAGAGAGCCCTATTGGCGCCGTACCTTAAGTTTCTCTGACATCAACGACTTTTTGAACAACAGGAGTAATCGCTTCGATCAAGGTTTTTTCTTCGACGCCTGTCACCTTGATTGTGCAGTAGGCATTGGTTGGATCTTCTCCTTCGAAGGTGGCAAAAGAGACTATATTACCGCCGCATTTCGTAATCGCATTGGAAACTTTTGCCAGTTCTCCCTTTCTCTCAGGTAGAAGGAGGGTTAGCCTGATGCCCTTGTGTCTAGCGCCAAAAAGCTCGATAAAAAGCCTGAATATATCCGATTCCGTGATAATGCCAACAAGTATTTCGCCACGCATTACTGGAATACCGGATATCTGATTATCATCCATTATGCGTGCCGCTTCCTCGATAGGAAGGTCTTCGGTAATCGTTATGACATCTCTGGTCATTACTTTATCGACTGTAAGTTTCGATAGCAGATAGTGCATTTCCCATACATCGAGAGTTGTGGCAGGCGAAGGAGATGCATGTGTAAGGTCCAGAGCACTGACAATACCAACAAGCTTGCCGTTTTTGTCGAGAACAGGCAATCGTCTAATCTTCTCGCGTCGCATAATAGCTTGCGCTTCAGGAACAGTCGTATCCGGTGTAATGGTAACGGGATTTCGTGTCATGCGCTGACCTACTTTCATATTCGCCTCCTTCGATATTTCTCCTATTATTATACTACAGCGATTATACATCCATAAATATATTGATAGTAAGTCAAAGTCCCAAATATGCCCTGCGAACTTCTTGATTCTTGAGAAGATCTGCTGCGGTATCTGTGATTTTGATAAGGCCGTTCTGCATGACATATCCTTTATTTGCGATCTTGAGCGCCATATTTGCGTTCTGTTCTACGAGTAGGATTGTGGTATTGCGCTCTTTGTTGATCTTTTGGATAACCTCAAATATGTTCTGGACAATAAGCGGTGCCAGCCCCAGCGATGGTTCATCGAGCAAAAGAAGGCGCGGGTTTGCCATCAAGGCACGCGATATGGCGAGCATCTGCTGTTCGCCACCCGAAAGTGTTCCACCGAGCTGGTTTCGACGCTCTGCAAGTCTTGGGAATATTGTAAAGACCTCTTCCATGTTTCGCTTTATGCCTTCTCTATCGGTTCGAAGAAAGGCTCCCATATCGAGGTTCTCTGAGACCGTAAGCTGCGGAAAAATGCGACGGCCTTCAGGCACCTGTGAGACGCCCCTCTGGACGATCTTGTGGGGACTCATTCTCGAAATATCTTGACAATCGAGCAAAATCTCGCCGGAGCGTATGGGAACGATACCGCAGATACTCATTAGAGTGGTCGTCTTGCCTGCTCCATTGGCTCCTATAAGTGTGACTATCTCGCCTTCTTCTACTGAGATCGAAACGCCTTTTAAGGCCTGAATATTTCCATAGAAAGTGCGGACATCTTTAAGTTCAAGAAGCGCCATTTTATTCTCCTAGATATGCCTTGATGACATCGGGATTCTTCTTGATCTCGTGCGGATTTCCCTCGGCAATGAGCCTACCATAGTCCAATACATAGATACGCTCGCTAACATCCATAACAAGGCTCATGTCGTGCTCAATAAGAAGAATAGTTATATGTTCCTGGTCTCGGATTATATTTATGGTCTCCTCAAGTTCTTTTGTCTCTTGGGCGTTCATCCCAGCAACTGGTTCGTCAAGCAAAAGCATAAAAGGATCTGTTGCAAGAGCGCGAGCAATCTCTAGTCGCCGTTGTTCGCCATAAGGCAGATTCTTTGCTGTTTCATTGACATACGTGTCGAGGTTGAGTTTCTTGAGAATGGTGTAGCTCTCCTCGATGACTCTTTGCTCTTCTTCTTTTGTAAGGGCATTGCGGATTATTGCTGCAAAGACTCCTGCCTTGAGCGAATTGTGGCGGCCAATCATGACATTTTCGAGAACGGTCATATTGTTGAAAAGGCGGATATTTTGAAAGGTTCGGGCTAAGCCTTTGCAGTTGATGACATTGGGCTTTAAGCCTTGTATTTCCTCGACGCGTCCATCTCGATTTCGAATCTTGACCTTTCCTTCTGTAGGCTTGTGTACACCTGTTATGCAGTTGAAAATCGTGGTCTTTCCCGCGCCATTGGGGCCGATTAGAGCTGCAATTTCTCCTTCGTCAATGTGCATCGATACTCCATCTATTGCACGCAGTCCTCCAAAAGCCATGACGAGATTGTCTATCTCAAGGATTTCATTATAGTACTGCAACTTCTCCGTACTCATTTTGCAAGCTCCTTTTCTGTGAAGGTGTATTGCTTGCGCTTGCGAGGAATTAGGCCATCGGACTTAAAGATTATGACGAGGATCATTGCAATGCCATATATAAGCATGCGGTATTGCGCAAGGGGCCTGAAATACTCGGGCAGGAGTTTTAGAAGTATTGCCCCGGCGATTACTCCCGGAATGGAGCCGGTTCCGCCTATGACAACAGCCATCAGGATCATTATCGATTCCCACAGAGTAAAACTATCTGGATTGATATAGGTGGTCTGGCTAGCCATCAGCACTCCGGCAATTCCAGCCCAGAATGTGCCAACCGCAAAGGTTATCAATTTGTTCTTGACCATATCGATGCCCATCGCTTCGCAGGCTACCTCATCTTCGCGCATCGCTTCGAGGGCCCTTCCGACCTTTGAATCTTCGATTCGTCTCACAACGAATATGGTAATCATTACAAAGACAAGAGCTATAAAGTATATATACGTGGCAGCCTCTGAGGGCTGCAGTTTTTGACCGAGAAACCAGGGACGAGGAATAAGGCTTATGCCGGTAGCACCTCCTGTTAGATCGCCGGCATTCTGCATCACCATGTGAAAGATCTCACCAAACGCAAGGGTGACAATTGCAAGATAATCGCCCCTAAGTCTCAATACCGGCAGACTCAATATTACGCCAAAGATCGTCGCTGCAATGCCTGCGAGGGGAAGAGATATCCAAAAGAGCCAGCCTGGATTTAAGCCCGCCGCGATGAAAGAAGGCCCGATATATTTCCATATAAGGCCATAAGTATAAGCTCCAATGCCGAAGAACGCTGCATAGCCTAGATTGAGAAGCCCTCCGAGCCCTACGATGATGTTGAGGCCTAGACCTAAGATCACATATATGAATGCGGTGATCATGACATTGGTGTGGTACATACCAAAAAGAAAGGGAAAAGCCACGGTAAATCCAAAGACTAACAGAAGGATTAGCGGGCGAAGCGCAGGGTTTTTAAGGTATCTTCCATTTAGGGCACGGTTATTGATGAGGCCATTCTCGATCTTTTTTTTGCTTGTCCGTCTTTCATTCCACTCGAGAGCCTTGGTCCAGACGAATGAGAGCACGAATGCTCCAATTCCAATGAGAGGAAGGACATTCCAGCGGAAATTGATATGAGCCACTCCCCTTGTCACATTGACTTTCATAACCATGATGGGGAAAAATAAAATCATGAACCAAACGGCGATAATGAGTGATTTTCCAATATCTTTAAGAATAGAGCGTGCTTTCATAGTCTAGACCTTCTGTCGTCGAGAACGACCAAGAATTCCATCGGGCTTTATGAGAAGTATGATTATGAGAATAAGGAAAGCAAAGGCATCTTCATAATCGCTGGACACATAGCCCGTACCGAAGCTCTCTGTCCACCCCAGGACAAAACTTCCGAGAACCGCTCCAGGGATACTTCCGATACCTCCAAGAACTGCGGCAACGAAAGCCTTTATGCCAGCAATGAAGCCGATGTAGTAGTTTATCTGTCCCATATAGGAGCAGATGAGTACCCCTCCAATGGCTGCAAGCGACGAGCCAATGACAAAAGTGAGCGAAATAACTTGATTTATATCGACACCCACTAATTGAGCCATGTGCATATCCTGTGCGGTAGCGCGCATCGCTTTTCCCATACGGGTGAATTTTATCAGCAAAGTCAGCAGAACCATTATTATGGCTGTGGTTATGAGTATTATGAGTTGAGTGGAGTTTATGTAGCTTCTATAGGGCAATAGCCAGCTAAATTCAGGAAGATAATTGGGAAATGGAAGAAATTTTTCGGTCTGTGAAAGAAGCACAAAATTCTGAAGTATTATCGAGACGCCGATGGCACTGATCAAAGCCGACAAGCGCGGTTTTTCCCTGAGCGGCTTGTATGCGATTTTCTCGATCGTAAAGCCGAATGCCGCGGCATATATTATCGAAAGCAGAATTGAAAATACAAGGACAAGGCTGACGGGCATGCCCTTGGAAAAGAAGAATCCCCCTAAAATAAGGGCGGTGAAACCGCCGATCATATAGATCTCACCATGGGCAAAATTGATGAGCTGAATAATGCCATATACCATGGTGTAGCCTAATGCCATGAGAGCATAAATGCTACCTTTTGCTGTACCACTTAAAAAAAGCTTAATAAAATATTCCATGTACCGATCCTCGACAGCAGGATTGGAAAAAGAAGCCGTTCCGACTCTTATGCCAGAACGGCTTCTGAAGATTCAGAAGAACTCGCCCCTTACTTTAATACTATAAACTTACCGTTCTTGACTTGGAAAAGGGAGTTACCATAGCCTACTATATCTCCCTTCTTATCGAATGTTATCCGGCCAAGCACCGTGTCTACGTATTCTGACTGCAAAGCTGCCACGATCTTATCGTAATCCGTGGATTTTGCCTTTTCGATGGCATTGAGCAGCGCTTGGGCTGAAGCATAAGCATTTAAGAAGAAGGCTCCTGGCTCGGAACCGAATTCTTTCTTATGAGCTTCGATCGCCTTGTTGGCCATTGGGTTGGCAGAGGTATCGGTTGGGCCAGTAGCATAGACGCCTTCCGCGTATTTTCCAGCCACTTCGATAAAGGTGTTGTCCTTTATGCCGTCTTCGGAAATAAAAGCTACATTTATTCCCTTCTCTTTCATCTGCTGAACGAGTTTGGAAGCTTCAGGGTGATATCCGCCCCATACCACAGCATCGACTTTGGCGTTGCCAACTTTATTGATTACGGCGGAATAGTCCGGAGCACCGGGGTTGATGCCTTCGAAAAGTGCTACCTTGACGCCCATTTCCTCAGCAAACTCCCTTACAGACTCCGCGAATCCTTTGCCATAGTCGCCCTTATCGTGGAGAACTGCTATTTTCTTTACTTTGAGATCCTTTACAAGGAAGTCCGTTGCAAGCCTTGCTTGTGCATCATCCGGGGCGATTGTGCGGAAGAAGTTCGGATATTCACCACTCTGGGTAAGGAAAGGTGTTGTTGCGGATGGCGAGATGCACACTAATCTGGAATCCTTATAAATTCCCAGCGCTGCTTTGGTAGCTCCAGAACAAATATGGCCGATGACCGCAGCGACCTTTGTGCTTACCAGTTTGGCGGCTACGTTGGTTGCAATCTCTGGTTTGCATTGATCGTCCTCGATAATGAGCTCCACTTTTTGGCCATTAATGCCACCCTTGTCATTGTATTCTTTGACAACCAGCTTGGCAGCATTGACAGTGGGTAGACCATAGGAAGCCAGGTCCCCGGAGTGGGCGCCGGCGACACCAATCTTTATGGTTGGAGCCGCAAATACAGCTTGAGCACCCAAGAAGAGCACAAGGCTCACAATGGCTGCAAAGAGCATTTTTCTTTGCTTCATTTTGAATTCCTCCTTCCGCATATACGAAACATGCGCATAAATAATGGAATGAAGCCAATTTCTGCGAAGAATATATATCCCAATACTCCGTGTCAAGGTGTTTCTATCAAAAGTAAAGCATTTTATTTCTAAAAGGCATAATATTTTAATCTTTGCATATTTCGTTTTAATATTCGAAATACTTTTCGGCAAAGGCTTGACTAAAAGCAGCCTCAGGATAATTTCTCAGAAATTATCGAATTTTTTCATTTTATATATTGACGAAGTGCCATACTGAAGATACAATGCCGAAAATGTTACTATGCATAGTAACATAGATTTGCTGACATGCAAATGCCAATGGCTATGGCATGGACAGATCATTTTGTATTATAAGGGAGAGGTTGTATGAGTAATCGTTTTGCAAAATTGCTCTATGCGATTGGATGTGCGGGGATCTTGCTATTGTTATCTTGTGCGCCAAAGGGCGCAAAAGTTGTCGGTGTGGCTAAATTCGTGTCGCATCCGGCTCTCGATGCATTAGAGAAAGGCATTTTGGATGAGCTCTCTGCATCAAAGGCTGATTATAAGGTCGATCTGCAGAATGCGAATGCAGACATGAATACGGCTGCCCAGATCGCACAGCACTTTAAACAGGAGAAGGTTGCACTCGCCGTGGGAATTGCGACGCCAATGGCTCAAGCACTCGCAAATCAGATCAAGGATCGCCCGGTCATTTATTCTGCTGTGACGGATCCTGTTGCCGCCGATCTAGTAGAAAGCATGGATAAGGGCGGACCCAACGTTACCGGCACATCCGATATGACTCCTGTTCGGGAACAGCTGGATCTTCTATGTTCATTGAAACCAAGCATAAAGCGCATCGGAAATATCTATGCTTCAGGAGAAGCAAACTCAGTTGCTCTAGCTGAGATCGTCAGAGAATATTGCCAAGAGCATGGTTTAGAATATGTAGAGTCGACTATTACGAATTCTTCCGAGGCTAGGCAGGCTCTTCTCTCTATTGCAGGGCGAATCGATGGACTATACCTGGGCAATGACAACACGGTCTTCTCGGCGCTTAGCGGAATTGCGGAAGTGGGAATCGATAAAAAGATTCCAATCGTGACTGCTGATCCCTCTTCTGCGGAGACAATACCGGTGCTGGCGGCTCTCGGATACGACTACTATCGCATGGGTTTGGCTACTGGCAAAATTGTGGTGCGCATATTGAATGGGGAAAAAACATCGGATATCCCTGCATTTCTGTCCAAAGAGAATGAAGACATGACTTTCGTACTCAATCTCGATACTGCAAGGAAAATCGGCATATCAGTCGATCAGTCTATAATCGACAGGGCGAAAGTAGTTATCTCAGATGATCAACTTGTGCGGAAGTAATCGATGGTAGAAGGAATACTCGTCGAAGGATTAATCTATGGCATTCTTGCGTTCGGAGTTTTTGTAAGCTTCAGAATTCTGGATTTTCCTGACTTGACCGTGGAGGGATCTTTTCCTGCTGGAGCTGCTGCAGGCGCAGTAGTAGCTTCGGCTTTCAATCTATCCTCAAATGCTGTTCTGCATGGGTTGGCGGTACCGGCTGGTATGCTGGCGGGTTTTGTTGTAGGAGGGATAGCAGGTTTTGCCACTGCGGCTGTTTATCACAAGTTAAGAATCCCGCCCCTGCTTGCAGGCATAGTTACTATGACGGGATTTTATTCGATAAATCTGCGTATCCTCGGTGGAAAGCCAAACTATCCACTCATAACTAACAACCCCATGCTCAAGCTTGCGCGTTCATTTCTCGGAGGTGCGCTTCCCTCGGAGTGGTCGCTCTTTGCATCATGCGTGCTGGTATGCCTTGTGCTCTTTGGGCTTCTAGATCTTTTCTTTCATACCGAGATTGGCATTGCGATGGGTGCGCTTGGAGACAATGAGAATGCCGTCATTCAGGCTGGCATTCAGCCAAATAGATTGAGAACCTGGGGAATAATGCTCGCCAATGCTCTTCCAGGTCTTTCCGGCGCAATGGCAGCCGCTTATCAGGGTTTTGCCGACGTCAATCTCGGACAGGGAGTGGTGGCTTCGGGCCTTGCCACAGTTATGCTTGGCGAGCTCATTATCCGTTCGCAATTCATAAGCGTTCAGCTTCTCAGGGTTCTCATTGGATCGATCTTGTTTAGAGCATTGATGTACGCGGCTCGCTCATGGGGCTATGTTGCCGGTATTACCCCCAATGATCTAAGGCTTTTGACTGCGCTTCTTATAATACTATCCGTGGCTCTTTCTCGAATCAAAAGGAAGCGCTGATGAAAAAAAGTTGGGAAGAAGGATGATTTTATGGTACGCATAGAAGATGTCGTCGTAAGCTTTGATTTGGGAGGCGGGCAAGAACACACTGTTCTAAATAAGCTTTCACTTGAGGTAAAGCAAGGTCAGACAGTGTCGATCATCGGTTCGAATGGGGCTGGCAAGAGCACGCTCCTCAATTCTATCGCGGGGAGTATTCCATTGCATGCTGGACATATTCATCTAAATGGCGAGGATGTAACCTCCTGGGCAGAATGGGAGCGCGCCAGGTATCTGGGTCGAGTGCGCCAAGATCCTATGGCAGGGACTGCTGGCGAAATGACGGTAATCGACAATCTAGCTCTCGCAGCTCGCAAAGGGCCTCGCCGATTTCGCATTGCGACACCTCCGCGATTTGCCCGAGAAATGGAGAGAAAGCTTGCAGAGCTAGGCATGGGTCTCGAAAGCCGCCTTCGTGAAAATGTTTCGCGGCTGTCGGGCGGTCAGCGACAAGCGCTAACGCTTCTAATGGCCGTTATCTCTCATCCGACGATCTTGTTGCTTGATGAGCATACGGCCGCACTCGACCCGGCGAATGCGGAGATTGTGGATGCCCTTACGCGCCGATTTATCAATGAATATGACTTAACTGCTCTCATAATCACTCACGATATGAAGCGCGCATTGGAGCAAGCTAGCCGAGTGATAATGATGCATGAAGGTGAGATTATAGCCGATCTAAGCGGTCCAGAAAAGGAAAAAATGAATGTTGCCGCGCTTGTTCGCTTATTTAAAAAAGTGCGTGGATCGGAGTATGCGGAGGATAGGGATCTGCTGATCTAGGTCTCTTTTGGGATTCATGCCGGACAGCCGAAACACTGTACATTGTCGCTGGCAGTTCGCACCAGCTATTTTGCACTGGCGACCTCCAATTGCATTGATTTTCCGATTGCCGATTCCCATTTAGTTCTGGAAATTAAGATAATAGCGATAATCGCGCTTGCATAGTTTGAGAACAAGTTTCCCCAGAAGACCGCATAATACTGGAGATACTTTTCTGTCACGAGAATGAAAGCATAGCGCAATAACCAGATTCGCAGAATTCCCAAAACCAGCGGGACTCTGGTTCGGCCAAGCCCTATGAATGCCCCCTGGATCGTAGTGGTTATTCCAAAGCCTATTACGGAATAAGTGTAGATATGCAGAGCCCTGTTCGCAATTTCGAGGACATCTTGTCTTCTTGTAAATAGTACAGTCAGCCTCGATGAGAGAGGGACTATTATGGCGATAAGTATGGCGGCCGTTAAGGCGCTGAGAGTAGTGCCATGGACCATAGATTCCCTGGCCTTTCTTGGATTCTCCGCGCCGATATTCATGCTGACCATGGTCGTAACTGCCGAACCAAATGCGCTGGGAACATTGAAGGCAACTTGCGTTATGTTGTTGGCTATGCCTTGTCCATTGAGAACCACAGGTCCATATTTTTCCACTTCGGTGTTGATTAAGAAAAAACCGAGATTGAGAATAAAAGTATTTGCCATGGCCGGTGCGCCTATGCGAAAAAGCTGTTTTGCGGCGACCGGATCGAATTTGAATCCTTTGAGCTCCAGTCTATCGGGCCCCTTTTTTAGAAATAGCTCCCAGAACATCCATAGAGTGATAATGATATTCGCAGAAAGCGAAGAGAGAACGCAACCCACAATACCCATACGAAATTCATAGATATAGAGGAAGTTGAAGGCAATCTTGAGTATGAGCATGAGTACCATTCTTATGAATGGCGCTTCTGGCATGCCATTTGCGTTCTTAATACCGTTGTAAATAGACTCCATAAAGGAAAATGGAAGTACAAGAGCATAGAGCGAAAGATATAGAAAAACGTTGTGAGAAATACCTGGATTGACGCGCGACGAAATAATCTTAGCCGCCAGGACTAGAAAAGGTGCAGAAATACAACCAAGCATCGATCCCATAACCAGAATCTGCGTCGAAGTACGCTTTGATTCCTTGAGGTCACCACGTCCATTGAGCTGCCCAATGATGGCCATTGCGGCAACACTCAATCCCTGTGCCAAAGCCGTCGTCATATTAATAACTGGCTCGCTGAACGTGACAGAACTCGCTACAAGAGTACCCGCGATATTGTTGATAAACAGTCCATCCATGAGAGGCATGAGTGCCTGAACGACACCAAGCATGAGCGTAGGAGCTGCAAGAAGCATCAAAGTAGAAGAAAGTGGGCCATTTAGAATATAGTCGCGCCGCAACTCAGTCGACTGATGCAAGAAGGCCAGTTTCATAGATTATGAAATATTTCTATTCTCTTTTTGAAATCTAATCAAGATATTCTACGATGGGTCGACGATAATGCAGCCTAGCATGTGGGATATATCAATCAAATGAATAAAGTCAGCAACACAAATGATAATTTTGATATCAGTGGGCTAATACAATAGCGGCATGTCCAAGTCGATGCAAGTGCCGGCGCGATAAGACATAATTAAAAAGATAATAGATATCAGATTCTGATATTATTGATTTCAAGCGATTATGGGTGTATTCTAGATTGTCCAAGAGATATCACCGAGAAAGGAATCGAAAATGGAAGAATCCGACAATATCATCATCGAAAAGCGGAGCCTGGCTGAGCAAGTCTATCTTTACCTATGCAATTCGATCAGCAATGGAAAGATGAAGTATGGCGAAACTATCAATACTAGACGCTTAGCCGAAGAGTTGAATATCAGTATGATGCCCGTTAGGGAAGCGCTCAAAAGGCTGGAAACTGATGGCATTGTGGAGATAAAACCTCGCTCTATGTGCCTTCTTAGAACACCCACAAGAGAGACCATATTGGATGCAATTGCGGCTCGAGAGATGCTCGAGATCTATAGTGTAAAGTCAATATATGCCTCTATCGAAAATTCTCGTCTTGATGTGCTGAGAAAAATCATAGAAGAGATGAAAATGGCTATATCCGAAGATCCGATCGACCTTAGAAAATACATAAAGCACGATTGGCAATTTCATAAAGAGTTATGCAATCTTGTTGATAATCAGTTTGTGAATAAGTTCTATAAGGAACTGAATATACATCTCAATATGAGTTATGTATACGATATAGGTATAGAACCAAATGTCTCTCAGACTTTTAGGGACCATATAGATCTGGTGAATGCCTTGGCTGCTCACTCTTCGGAAGCCCTTAAGATCATCGAAAGACACCTGCGCACAAACAGGCAGAATATTCTAAGCGGCCGATTCTTTTCCTCGGAAAAGGAAGGGGGTAGCAAGCGAGCAGTATAGATTTGGAAATCTTAATCCATCAGCATTCCACCATTTACATTCAGTATTTCACCGGTGATAAAAGAAGATCTTTCTGAAGCAAGGAAGAGAACAGCCTCCGCTACCTCTTCGGGTTTGCCCATTCTCTTTAAGGGAATTGCATCTATGACTTTTTCCCTCTTTTCTATTGTCCATTCTGAGCTCATGCTGGTCTCTATAGCATGGGGAGCCACGGCATTGACCCTGATGCCATATTCCGCGAGCTGACGGGCAAGCGATTTTGTAAAGGCATTGATTGCTCCCTTCGAAGCTCCATAGACAGGGGCAGCTGTTATATCGCCCATTTTTCCCGCAATTGAAGTTATATTGACAATGTTCCCTGAGTGTTGGCGAATCATATATGGAAGGATTGCCTTGCAAAAATAGAAGTTGCCATTGACATTCACATCCATAACTCGCAGCCACTGTTCTCGGCTCAGATCGATGATACTACCTCGCGCTATTATACCGGCATTATTGACAAGAATATCGATCCGACCTTTTGCGCTTACTATTGTCTTTACAGCATTGTTGACTGCGTCTAAATCCGTTATGTCGAGCGAGATAGCCATTGCGCCATAGTGCTTTTCTTGCAGAGATATTGCCGCATCTTGTGTGCCGGTCTGATCGACTAACACTACAAAGGCTCCTTCTCGGGCAAGAACCATGGCGATCTCAAATCCAATTCCTCTTGCTGAACCTGTAACTATAGCAGTTTTTCCTTGTAATTCCATATTATTCTCTCACTCAGAAAAGCAGTCTTGGCAAAGCAAGTACGAGGCCAGGGAAGAACACCAAAACCGAGACAGCAAGCACGGTTGCCCAAAACCATGGCCACATTTCTTTTATATATTCCGATATAGGCACATTTAGCACAGTACATACTGCACTCATGGCCAAACCAACTGGTGGAGTCATATTCCCCATGGTAATGATGGTACAGAAGAGAATTCCAAAATGAACTGGATCCCACCCTAGCTGAGCCGCCAGAGGAAGGAAGATTGGTGTAAAGAGCAAAATAACTACTGACCCATCGATGAACATTCCAAGAATAATGAGTATGAAGAGTATTATGAACAATACGATATAGCGATTGGTGGAAAAACCGAGTATTGCATTGGAAATAAGGTCGGGGATTCTATCAAAAGGAATTCCGTAACCAAAGATGCCAGAGAGCGCGATGATGAACATGATGCCCCCAACATCCATTACACTTTCCCCCAATGTTTGTATTAGCTTCTTTAGGCTGAGTTCTTTATAGGCAAAGATGCCTACGAAGACTGCATATACGCAGGCAAATGAACCCACTTCTGAGGGGGTAAATACCCCGATTCTCAAACCTACAAGGAGAAGAATAGGGAATAGCAATGCCCAGATATTCTCTACAATGGCTTGCATGCATTCTTGAAATGACGCCCGAGCGCGTTCAGCCTTGTAACCTTTGCGCCCAGAAATGATCCATACGGTGAACATATATACCGCCGTGAGAAAGATTCCCACAAATATCCCTGCAGCAAAAAGTCTTCCAATAGATACTTCTCCTGTTACACCATATAGAATAATACCTACTCCAGGTGGAATTGTTGCGGTTATAAGCCCAGTCCAAGCAGTACAGTTTGCCGTGAAGCCAGGCGAATAACCTCTTTCTATCATAGCGGGGCAGAGGATTCGCGCTTCCATTGCCGCATCCGCTATGGCTGAACCTGACACTCCTCCCATGAGAGTCGAAAGCATTACATTGACCTGAGCAAGGCCACCCCGCATGTGACCTGTCAAGACCGTAGAGAGCTTTATTAGCCTATTCGTTATACCAGAAGCATTCATAAGGTTGCCAGCAAGGATAAACAGGGGCACTGCCAGCAATGTAAAGTTTTGTGTCTGAGATATCGGTAACTGCGCAATAATGGTCATGGGCAGCTCCGGATGTTGAAGAAAAAATGCGAAACCAGAGATACCAATTGCATAAGCGATGGGCATCCCAATAGCAAGAAAGGCTAATAGCAAGATTCCAACGATTAACATATCAGTGTTCTTCCCTCTTATAGAGATCCCTTATCTTGAGAATGATGGTGATCATCTGCAACACAGATCCTACAGAAATGCTGACCATGACCCACGAGTAACTAAAGCCCGGAATACCCTGGAATACTCTTCGATGAGAAAAAATACTCAGCTTTATGCCGTTGTAAGATAAAAAAATCAAAAAAATGAAGATTATGACATAGACGACTGTGGCGAGAATCTTTTGCATATTTTCGGATAAGCGAGCTACGAGCAAATTAATGTTTACAAGTTTATCAGCCCTCATTGCGGCATCTGCACTAAGAAAGACGCCCCATGCGAATAGAAAGAGCGATAGATCCTGCGACCAGTTTAGAGGGTGTCTGAGGGTCCTGGCGATAGCGCCAGAGAATATGAGCAATAGAGAAACAGTGAAGCAGACGGCGGAAACCAGGACCTCTGCCTTTCCGAAAAAATGATAGATTTTTCTCATGGAAACGGCTCCTCTTGTAGATATGGAAGAGAGAAGTAAAGGCGGCGCTACCGAGGAGGTACGCCGCCCAAAAGATATTACTTTGTTTTTCCGAGTTCCTTATAGACCTGATCTCGCACCGCGACCAAGTTGAGTTTTTGATAAGCTTTCTCGCCTGCGGCTTTGAAGGCAGCCATGTCAATTTCGCTTGCAGGAATAATGGTCATGCCACCTGCCTTAAGCACTTGGATATTCTTCGGATCGATTTCTTCGAGATAGCGTCGAGAGACTTCCAACCCCGCCTTATCGCACTCCTCTTGGAGAATTTTCTGATATTCTACAGGTAGGGAGTTGAACCACTTGCTGGATACCACCTCGAAATTGATGAGGAGAATGTGCTTGGTTTCGCATGCATACTTGGCTACTTCCTGGAATTTGCCGCTTGCTGTCGCAGTAAAGGATAATTCAAGGCCATCGATTGCTCTTGTCTGGAGCGCTGAATACATCTCCCCATAAGCCATTGCAACCGGAACGGCTCCAATAGCTCGAACGGATTCCTGCCAGATCGGCGCGGGAGGAGTCCTTATCCGTAAACCAGAAAGATCTGCCGGTTTGCGAATAGGCTTATTGGTTATCATCTGTCTAAAACCCTGGACCCACATGAATGAGAGAATCTTAATTCCTTGAGTGCGCTCGAGTTCAGCCTTCCATGCAGATACTGAAGGGATTGTATTGAGTCTCTTGACTTCTTCGAGACTATCGACAAAGTAGGGAGCGTTGATAACCGCGATTGCAGGCACATACATGCCGAGTCTTGCCGCATCGGTGTTCCATCCTATGTTCGCACCTTGTCTGATTTGCTCCAGAATATCCTCCTCCACACCCAGCTGTGCACTTGGATATACCTCGACCTTCAGATTGCCATTTGTCCTTGCTGATACTGCTTCAGCCATTTTCAAGAATGCCTCATGGTAAGGATCCTGTGTCGTTAGAACGTGCCCAAATTTAAGAACGTATTTTTTCTCTGTTTGGGCTGAGACCAGAAAAATAGCAGCGATTAGGAAAAAGACAACTAAGACCATCGACTTCTTTTTCACTTCAAGCCTCCTTGAACCTTGCTAATATCTAAGATAGATGATATCATCATTCAAGAGGTTGTCAAGATAAAAAATGAGAGATGTCCGGCATTTTCAAAACTGTGCTCTACCAAAAAGCGTAGAGGTCATTCAAGGGAAAGGAGGGTTTCCTCTTCTCCATATTCTTAATAGATATGCGGAATGTTCTCTTTATTTGTATGGAGCTCATGTTGTGAGTTTCAAGCCTCAAGACCAGACAGAATTATTATGGCTGAGCCCTTATAGCCGCTTTAGCAAAGGAACACCTATCCGTGGAGGGATTCCAATCTGTTTTCCTTGGTTCAGTAAGCACAGAACAATGGATTATCTTCCTCTACATGGTTTTGTTAGAACAGAGTTCTGGAATATCGAATCAGCAGAGGATCTGACCGATGGACAGACGAAGATTGAGCTTAAGACAGAAAGCGAAGAACCGCTTCCGGATTCATGGCCTTATCATTTTAGACTTAAGATCATAATTACTGTTGGAGAAAAGCTCGAGATAGCGCTTATAATACAAAACCTCGAAGATCTGCCAATCATCTGCGAAGATGGATTTCATACATATTTTAAGGTAAATAATCCTCATGGCTGTCAGGTCATAGGATTGGATGGGATAGAATACATAGACAGGACAAAAGGAGATATCCGAGAAAGACAGAATGGCCTGGCCTGCTTTGAAGGCGAGATTGTTCATGCTTTCATGCATGCTCCGCAGCGCTTGGAACTTGTAGATCTTGTTGATAATCGAAGAATATGCATTGAACAAGAAAATATGGATTCAATAGTGCTATGGAATCCAGGTAAAGATGTAGGCGCGGTAAATTCCGAGATCTTTAGCGCATGGGACCAGTTTGTATGTGTCGAGTCCACAAACTGCCTGGATTGTCAGTTGAGCATTCCTCCATTAGGATCACATTGCAGTATACTGAGATTGAGTTCCATCTCATTTGATAAAGAAGAGAAAAGGCGCTAGATAAAGGAGGCGCTTGATGAGCCAGAAAATAAGGATAGATCGAGTCAGGCTCGAACAGTTTTGTACTGATGTATTTATTAAGCTTGGACTTCCGCAGGATGAGGCTCAAGATTCAGCCGAGATTCTGGTTGCCGCCGATGCGCGTGGTATAGAGAGCCATGGTGTAGGGCGCTTATGGAGATATAAGAATGGCCTACAAAAGGGCATTATGAAAGGCGGGATTCTGCCGACGACTCTCCAGGAGACGCCCATTTCGCTAGTTCTCGATGCAAATGGGGCTATGGGTCTTTCTCTAAGCAAGAGGACGATGGCTAAGACCATCGAAAAAGCAAGGGTGGCCGGGGCTGCCTTTTCTTCGGTGCGCAACTCCAATCACTTTGGAATTGCAGGCTTCTACAGCGAGATGGCCGCCCGAGAGGATATGATAGGCATTGGCATGACTAATACGGCAGCACTCGGTGTACCTACATTTGGTCGCAAGGCCATGTTCGGCACGAATCCAATTGCATTTTCAATACCTGCTCATGATGGGCGAATATTCACACTCGATATGGCAACGACCGTCGTTACCAGAGGAAAAATCGAAGTCTACGATAGAGAGAATAAGCCTTTGCCCAGCGGTTGGGCTGTGGACACGAGAGGAAAAGGCACATCGGATGCACATCGTCTTCTGGAAGACATGCTTTATCAGCGGGGAGGAGGGCTTCTTCCGCTTGGAGGAGAAGGCGAGCTATTGAGCGGGTACAAGGGTTATGGACTAGCAGAGGTAGTGGATATTCTGACCGCGATATTGAGCGGCGGTGTTTTTGGTCAAGCTGTCATCGATAGTCAGGCTACGTCAGCGAGGGTTTGTCACTTCTTTGGTGCGCTGCGACTCGATCTTTTCCGCGATGCAGAAGCTATCAAATCCGATATGGATCGCTTACTGACCGATCTCGAAATGGCCGAGCCAGCCGAAGGCTGCGAGCGAGTTTACTATGCGGGACTTAAAGAGCATGAAGCAGAGGCAGAAAGCGCCCATTTTGGTGTTCCGATCAGCGAAAAGGTTGCTTTGCAGCTCAAGCAGATTGGGGAGGAACTTGGAGTAGAGCCACCGATAATCTCTTAAAATAAACCGCTAGTTCAATGTACCACTTATACTGGGATTTCTCTAGAAAAGCTCATTATATCAGATTCTCGAAATATCAACAAATTTAATATTGACAGAACGAAAAACCGGACTTATGCTAAAAGTATCTTACCGATATATCGCTGGCATACCTTTAGAAAAAGGGGAAAGTTAGTGCAAATGATACAGAAAGATCAAATCGATGCAACAAACAAAAAAAACATGGCTTATGAGATTATCAAGCAACGCATAATCAATAATGAATATAAGCCACTGGATACCCTGACTGAGCAATTGATCTGCAGCGAGCTTGGAATAAGCAAGACTCCGGTGCGCGAGGCCTTCAAGGAACTGGAAAAAGATGGATTTGTCAAAATAATACCAAGCATAGGATGTCTGGTTTCTAGCATAGGACTGGATTATATACATGAAATCTTTGAAATTCGAGAAATCCTAGAATGTGCTGCGGCTCGCATTGTTGCCGAACGAGGAGACAAGACGATATTTGAGGAGATACTCAAGAATCATGAATCATTCGAACTTGCGGAAAAGAAGAATATCAAAGGCTCCGTAGTCTCTGGATTCGAAATTCATACTGCCATTTTTGAGACTGTCGGAAATTCTCGACTTTTAGATTTCTATAAGAATATCCAGAATCACATAATACGTATACGCCTCTTTTTCATCTATCAATTCGACATGGAAAAAACAGAGAGAATGAATGCTGAGCATAAGATGATCTTGAAAACGATTATTGCAGGCAATTCCGAAGCTGCTGAAAAGGCAATGAGAGAACACTTAAGAAATAGTCAGGAACGCCTTAAAAGTCTGCTATAGGAAGGAGGACAACATGATTCATGTTCTAAAGATTGCCGAAAGACCAGACCAAAATATCATAGAATCATTTAGAAAATTAGCAGTTGCAACAATCTACGAAGCTTCTGGCAAGAAGGGATTCATAGATTGTGCTATAAAACCGCTTGCTAAAGGAATGAGAATCTGTGGCCCTGCTTTTACGGTACAGTGTGTTCCTGGAGATAATCTTATGCTGCATAAGGCGTTACAGACAGCAAAAGCTGGTGATGTGTTGGTTGCAAGCATGGGAGATGGGTATTTTTATGGTTATCTTGGTTCGCTGATGGGGACAGCAGCCATAACGGCAAAACTAGGGGGCCTCGCCATAGATGGTTGTGTCCGCGATACAGAAGAGCTTATTGAGATGGACTTTCCCGTCTTCTGTCGCGGAGCATGCATTAGAGGAACGGCTAAAAATGGCCTGGGAACAATCAATTATCCTCTCAATTTTGGTGGTGCAACAATTTATCCTGGCGATCTAATTATGGGCGATGATGATGGAATGGTGGTTGTTCGACGTCAGGATCTAGCTGATGTCCTTCAGAAGTCGCTTGATAGAGTCGCAAATGAAAAGAAGAAATCAGAGCAGCTTCAGCGCGGTATTTCGAGCATGGAACTAAATAAGCTCGAAGATGTCTGTATCGCACTCGGCATGAAAGAGGAAGAGTGAGGATATGAAGATATTCTATCGGGATCTACAGAACGCGGCGTGCGAAATTCTAAGGCTTGTCGGAGAAAGTAAAGAGAATGCTCAAATAGCCTCTGAGATTATGGTTATCAATGATCTGCGGGGAATAAGTACACACGGTACAAATCTCCTTCGAATGATAGCAAAAAGATGCGAAGCAGAGATGCTCAGTCTTCCCACAAGAGTTGTTGTTGTTTCCGAAGATATGGCGACTCTAGTATTGGATGGAGGAGATGGGCTTGGCCAGGTTGCAGGCTACAAAATGATGAATGCCGCTATAGAAAAAGCACATCTGTATGGTCTTGGTATGGCGCTCTTGAGAGATACCAATAATGTAGGCTCACTTGGTTATTATGTGCACAAGGCTGCCATGCAAAATATGGCGGCCATCATGATGACAAATGGAAATCCTTCCATGGCGCCGTATGGAGGGGCTGAGCCTTTTCTTGGGTCCAATCCAATTGCTTTTGCGGTACCTACTTCTTCCGAAATGCCCGTGATGCTGGATATGTCGTCGTCAGTTGTGGCAAGGGGCAAGATCAGAATGGCTGCTCTTAAAAATGAGAATATTCCTCTAGATTGGGCTCTGGATAGCGAAGGTAATCCAACCAGTGATCCACAAAAAGCGCTTAAAGGATGTCTTATGCCTGTGGGTGGCCCAAAAGGTTCTGGATTGGCAATAATTGTGGATATTTTTGCTGGCATACTCTCGGGCTCATCTTATGGACGAAATCTGAAGAGCTTCCATGAACTGGAAGGCAAAACAGGAGTCGGAGCTTGCTTCATAGCTATCGATATTTCGCGCTTTATGGCCGTGGATAAATTCAGGAATTTAGTCGGAGAGTATGCCAGAGCCTTGAAATCTTGTGAACTTCGTGAGGGTTTCGAAGAAATACTCTTACCAGGAGAAATCGAGCTCAGAAAAGAACAAGAATCAAGAGAAAACGGTATCGATATGCCGGTAGAAGTGATAAATGACCTAAATGAGCTATTACGAAAAGCAGGAGCTAATTTTCTGCTGAGACCGATGGACCAATGTCGATGAAAGATGGAAAGGGGCATTTGATAAGGAATCGAAGATGAAGATGCGGCTTGGCTGTTTTGGATATATCAAAGATCTGGACACGATTGCGGCGGCTGGCTTTGATTGCGCAGAGCTGCACATTAGAGAGATCATGGCCATGAGCGAAGGCGAATTCAAAAAAGCTAAGAAAGCGCTGAGAGATTGTGGAATTCCTGCTGAAGTATTCGATAATCCTATTCCTCTCGATTGCTGCATATCATCACCTTCGTTTTATTTGGATTATTTTCGAGATTTTCTTGAAAAAAGCGCGGATCGAATTGCTGAAATGGGAGCGCGCTATATTGTCTTTGGAAATGGCAAAGCTCGAAGCCTTCCATCAGAAGGAGATATTTCGATAGCGGCCAGCAAATTCGATAACTTTTTTATAAGTCTTCTCGAAATAGCGGCAAAGCGGAATATCACGGTGCTTATAGAGCCGCTGGCTAAGAGTCTATCGAATATTGTGAATTCGCTCCCTGAGGCAATTGAATTCATAAAGAAATATGAAAAGCACAATCTCAAGACTCTTTTAGACTATCGGTGGATGTTAGAAGATGGTTGGCCTCTAACAGATATCGAAGACTATGAGCTCTATATCAAACATGTGCATCTAGACAATCCTCTGTCGCCATTTCCCACAAGGGTTGTGCCGCGGATGAATGATGGTTTTGATTATGCTCCTTTTCTAAACACACTCAAAAGAATTGCTTATAAAGAAATTATTTCCATCGAGGCATGTGTATTTCAGGACTTTGCTAAGGAGATCAGGGAAGGCTTAGAATTATTTAAGGCTAATAATATCGAGCCATATCACAGCATTTCTTGATTCCAATAAGGAGGCATTCTATGAAGGCATTGGTATATTATGGACCTCATGATATTCGATATCAAGATGTTCCAACACCAAGGCCAAAAGAAGGTGAAGTCCTGGTACATGTAAGAGCTGTCTCTATTTGTGGCTCAGATCTTGCGGCCTATAAGGCTGTTTCCTCTATGAGGTCACCGGGTCTGATAATGGGGCATGAGTTCTCCGGTGAGATAGTTCAACTGGGAGAAGGAGTAGATAATCTCAAGGTTGGGAATCGTGTCGGTGTTATCACGAACATCTATTGCGGAAAGTGCTCGGATTGCTTAGAAGGCAGAACAAATGTGTGTGATCACCGTTATATCATCGGTACAACAATGAAAGCCGGAAGTTACAACGGTGCGATGTCCGAATTTGTCGTAGCTCCAGCAGAGAAAATAATGCTCTTGCCAGATAATGTCTCATTCGACGAAGCCGCTCTTGTTGAGCCTTTGTCCATATCGCTTCGAGCGACCAAGCACGTGGCCCATGAAGTACCGAGCAGGGCAGTAGCGGTATTGGGCGTAGGACCCATTGGTCTAATGGCTATTATGTGCATGAAGAATCTTGGAAGCGCAAAAATAGTCGCAATCGATCTTCTTCAAAATCGGCTTGAACTTGCCCGAAAATGTGGTGCTACCGATACAATACTCTCGGGCCAAGATGTACCAGCCCTCATTCGGCAGATGACAGACAATGTGGGGATCGATGTTGTCTTTGATGCCGCAGGGGTTCCTTCGACAGTAAATACTGCCATCGAAATCGTAAGAAATGGAGGGAGCATCCTTATGGTTGGCATGGCATCGCCCACCCTGGAAATTGCGTATAAGTATGCGGTAAGCAAGGAGCTAAAACTGCAGGCCAGCTATATGTATACAACCGAAATGAAAGAAGGCTTGCAGATGATTGCAGATGCCAAACTCAACGTAGCTCAAATGATAACTTCGCGGCACCCGCTTTCGGAAGGACCAAAGGTATTCGAGGAGCTTGCTTCAGGCAATACCAAAGAAGTAAAAGTCATTTTGTTTCCCGAATAAAAGTAAGATATATGCAGATAGACTGAGAGGCTAGAGAAAATGGAACTTGAAAATACTATAGCAATCATTACAGGCTCAGGTAATGGTCTTGGCATGGGCATAGCAAAGAAGATGTTTGCGGAAGGCGCAAGTCTGGCCTTGTGGGACATCGACTTTGAATCTGTAAAGAGATTAGCTTTTGAACTGGATCATAGCGGACAGAGAGTGCTCCCCGTAAAAGTGGATATCACCGATGAATCCGGGGTTCAAAGTGCGGCCGCTACTACAGTTGATAAATTCGGCCATATCGATGTATTGGTCAACAATGCTGGTATTTCCCGTCATAAGCCTCTTGAAGAGACCACATTGGAAATCTGGGATGCGGTTATCAAAGTGAACCTCACGGGAACATTTATATGCTGCAAGGCTGTGGCTCCTGTCATGAAAAAGCAAGAATTCGGAAAAATCGTCAATATTGCTTCGCTGGGAGGCAGAACAGGTCGACCAGGCGTCGGTGTCAACTATGCTGCTTCTAAAGGAGGAGTGATTGGGCTTACAAAGCTGCTTGCAAAAGAACTCGGACCGTCGAATATCTATGTCAATGCTATCTGTCCTGGTCCAATATTAACAGATCAGACAAAGCAATATCCAAGAGAGGTATTCGACACCTGGAATGCGGGGAGGGCAGTCCCTAAAGATGGATTGCCAGAAGATATTGGCGATGCGGTGGTATTCCTGGCATCCAGGCGTTCGAATTGGATTACAGGTGTGTCACTGGATGTCAATGGGGGCATCTTTATTGCGTAACAAATAGGCTTAGAAGAATAAAGCAGAAGGAGGAAATGATGAGTGAACTTAAGGTAGTTGATATCAATAAAGTGGAGCCAGAAAAAAAAACCCCTCCGCGCTCATCTTGGATACTTATTTCAGAGAAGACTGTTGGGGCTCAAAATCTTGCCCTTGGTGTCAATGAAACTGAGCCTGGCTCGATGGTTCCCGAGCATACACATGAGACTGAGGAAGAGGTTATGTTTTTCCTGGAAGGCGAAGGCAAATTCATAACCCAAGATCAGGAGATAGACCTAAAACCGGGAATATGTGTCTACAACCCACCCGGAGCCCCGCACAAAATTGTGAATACAGGCACAACCAAACTCAAGTTTGTCTGGGTTTATGCCCCTCAGCTAAAGAGTCATAGGATTCCGAATAATTAAGAAATGAAAGGAGAACAAGAGATGTCAGGATGGAAATTCCCTCAAGAAGGCCAGATGGACAAGCCCTCAAAAATCTATTTTCAGACTATGACGAAATACGATGTAGAAGAGAGATTGAAGACAAACGACTTGATACTAATTCCTATAGGGTCGACCGAAAATCATGGAAATGCGGGGCCATACGGTGAAGACACTTTTATCGTGACCAGGATAGCGGAATTGGTAGCGAAGCAAGTTGGCTGTACGGTAGCGATGCCGATGTGGTATGGTTCTCATCCATTTCATCATATTGGGCAACCAGGAACCGTACCTCTATCTGACGATGTATTTACGGCTCATATTCGCGCAATGATATCTGGATTCTGGAACACTGGCTTCCGTAAGCAGATATTCCTCAGTATGCATGGTCAAGAATATGCCCTTCCATCGGCAATTCAAGAATGGGGAAAGAAATATCAGGTTCCGGCAATCGTCATCTTCCTTGATCTGCCGAGAATAATGGGAACAGATCTCAAAGATAAAGAACATGGTGGACCTTTCGAAACGCCATTCCAGCATGCCGATGAAGCAGAGACTTCGATTTCGATGGCATTGTTTCCGGAACTATGCAAACCGGAACATGCCGAGAATACATCATTGAAAGGTTTTCTTCCGCCAGGACATGTCGATAGAGGCGGAGATATTTATGGCAACCCGATTCCTGGGCATTGCATAATTGGCGGGACAGGCATCGAATGTGTGACGTTCCCCGAAGGTGTTCTAGGAAAAGCAAAACTCGCTGATCCGAGCAAAGCAAAGAAAGCGATCGAAAATGTCCTGGATTATATGGTCAGACTACACAATGACATCATGGAACGTTTTCCTGTCGGCAAGCTGCCAGAAATCAAGCTTATGACTCAAAGAGACGAGAAGGAAATCGAACTCGTTCTCAAAGGTCCGCTAAATGGAGGAAAGCACATATATACAATTGCTTGGCCTAGCTAGATAAATGGAAAAACGAAGCAAGGCTTCATCATATAAGGAAGGAGGTATTCCTATGAAAAAATTGGGATTGATGGTTCTCCTGCTATGCATTGTGCTATCAGGAGCTTTTGGACAGGGCAAGGTATATGAGCTAAAGCTTGCACATGCAGATCCTACCGATCCTGCGGTCTCAAGAAAGCAAGCGCAGGCTATTGCATTTGCAAGCATGGTCAACTCCAGGAGCGGCGGACGTATCAATGTAAAGATCTTTGGAGGAGGAGCTCTCGGAGCTGAGCGTGAATACATCGAAGGAATCAAGGCTGGTACTATCGAAGCTGGCCTTGCTTCCGGGCCTGTAGCAGATTTTTTCCCTCCTGCTGCAATCACCGATATTCCCTATCTTTTTCCAACAAGTAAGGTGGCCTGGGATGTGATGGATGGGGCCTTCGGTGACAAGCTTCGAGATATGTTCCTCAAGCAGACTGGTATGCGATGTCTGGCTTTTGGAGAGGTCGGCTTTAGGCATTTCACAAATAGTGTTCGTCCTATCAAAAGTCCAAGCGATCTAAAAGGGATGAAGATACGCGTTATGGAGACTCCGGTATATGTCAACATGCTTAGGGCTGCTGGCGCAAATCCGACGCCAATAGCATGGACCGAGACCTATACAGCTCTTCAGACCCATGTTGTCGATGGACAAGAGAACCCAATCGCTTCGATAATCATGGCAAAGCTATATGAAGTACAGAAATACATCACGCTCGATGGCCACAGCTATGGAGTTGATTGGTTTATCATCAACGAGAAATTCTTTCAGAGCTTGCCGCCAGATCTGCAATACATAGTTGTGGACACCGCACAGACATGCGCCGCAGTGGGTCGTGGTTTTATAACGCTTCAGAATGCTCAAGGCCTTCAGACCCTTATCGATGCAGGGATGCAGGTTTACTCTCCAACCGATGCCGAGATGCAACAATTCAAGAAGGTCATGCAGCCAGCGGTTATAGATTGGCTTAAAACTAAGGTCGATCCGGCACTTATCAATGAACTATTGAAAGCAGTAGATGATGCCATAGTGGCTCAAAAGGCAAAAGAAGGACTCAAATAGCAGTCTGCGGATTTAATGCGCAGGGACGATCTAAATTGCGTTCCTGCGCCCTTTTGTTGGCATTTTAAGAGTGTTTTTGAGCACCGCATCCTTTCTAGGATTTTGCTGTAATTCTTATGGGAGATTAAGGGGCAAAGGATGAAGGAACAAAGTCTGTTTATGAAGACTGTCGGAAAATTGGAGTCTGCAGTTCGATGGATAGTTGTAGTTTTGCTAATCATAATGGTTGTCGACATTATTACCGCCGTATTTTTTAGGTATGTCCTTCAAAATTCAATTTTCTGGGCAGAGGAATTGAGCAGATATTTGATGATCTGGGCGGGGATGCTCGGAGCGGGCCTAGCCATGAAGGATGATGCTCATATTGGCATTGATTTCGTGGTGAGAGCTCTTCCAAATTCCATACAATTCATAGCCAAAGTGATTGCAAAATTGGTCGTGGAAATATTCTTGATTGTGGTTTTTATCGAGTCTATTGATTATCTTAAGACTCTTTCTATTCAGCGTTCGGCAGCCTTGGAAATTCCAATGGCCTTGCCATACCTTTCGGTTACCGCTGGTATGGTATTCATGGCAATCGAAAATATATTGGGCATAATTCGTCTTTTTAATGATGAAAATCAACGGAGACAGGAGATTAATAAATGATATTTGCCGTTATTGCTTTTGCAGTATTTCTATTTATGGGTGTTCCTGTTTCCTTTAGCCTGGGTTCTTCAAGTCTGATTTATCTTCTGGTAGAGGGGAAACCCATTGGGCTCGTTGCGCAGAGAATGTTTACCGGCATAGATTCGTTTCCCTTTATGGCTATTCCTTTCTTTGTTTTAGCAGGCGAGCTCATGAATCGCGCGGGGATTTCCAAGCGATTGATAGATCTGGCCGATGTCTTTGTGGGAAGGCTTAGAGGCGGACTTGGGCATGTCAATATTCTTACCTCGATGTTTTTTGCGGGGATAACAGGTTCTGCCGTGGCAGATACTTCTTCTGAAGGGCCAATAATCATACCAGCCATGGTGGCGGCAGGCTATGATGCCGACTACGCGGCCGCGATCACCTGCGCTTCTTCAGTCATCGGACCTATCATCCCGCCAAGCATCCCATTCGTTACCTATTCTCTAGTGAGTGCAACCTCTGTTGCCGCTCTTTTTATGTCCGGTCTCATACCGGGCATACTTCTTGGCATAAGCCAGATGATTGCCAACGCAATTATATCTAAGAAAAGAAATTATCCTCGTTCTGAGCGTTGGCCGAGCCCCAAAGAAGTGGCGAGAGCAATTGGCCGAGGGATCATACCGCTCTTTATGCCGCTCATTATATTGGGAGGCATAATTGGTGGTATTTTTACCCCTACGGAAGCAGCGGCCGTAGCCGTGCTTTATGCTCTATTGATAAGCCTTCTCGTATTCAAGACTATAGGATGGAAGGATATTAGAGGAGCTCTGATAGAGACGGCAAAGACTACAGGCGTTGTATTCCTTCTCATCGGGTGCTCTAATGTGTTTAACTGGGCTCTCGTGGTCGAGCAGATTCCTCAAAGCATAGCCTTATTCATCGGAAATACAATAACAAATAAGTATCTTCTTCTCTTACTTATAAATATATTTCTTTTGATTGTGGGTTGCTTTATGGAAGGAACAGCAGCGATCATCATTCTATCACCTTTGTTGCTTCAGATTACCAAGCCTTTTGGAATAAGCCCTATAATGTTGGGGACGATCTTAGTCCTAAATCTGATGATTGGCCTTATTACGCCCCCTGTTGGCCTATGTCTTTTTATAGCGTGCAATATTGCGAAGAGGCCTATTGAGGCTGTTAGCAAAGCACTTGCACCTTTCTTGATTGCGTCGATAATTGCGCTCTTGTTGGTTACATATTTTGAGCCGCTTTCAATGTGGTTGCCTCGGTTGCTTGGCTATGCGTAATTGAGAATATATAGATATCGCATTCTATAGAGAGCGTGTTATTTGAAAGGAGAATTAAATATGGCCGAACCACAGAAATTCGAGAATTTTATAAATGGCCAATGGAAGGAGCCGCAAGGGGGAAATTATTATCCCGATATAAATCCTGCGGATTATAGCGATATCGTTGGATACTTCCCTCTTTCTACTAAAAATGACGTTGATGAGGCAATACAATCGGCGCATATTGCCTTTAAGAGCTGGTCGCATATGCTGCCAGCAGAGCGTGCAAAGTATCTTGAAAAATTTGCACAGCTTCTTGATCAAGAAAAGCAGCGCATCGGAGAAGCATTGTGCAGAGAGGAAGGCAAAACCATAAAGGAAGCAATTGGGGAACCTTCGCGAGGTGCGGTGGAGACCTCATTTTTTATTGGAGAAGGCCAGCGTCTTGAAGGAATTACCATGCCGAGCGACCGCAAGGGAGTAGTTTCAGTCGCTACTCGCGTTCCGATTGGAGTGGTAGCAGCGATTTCGCCATGGAATTTCCCTTTTCTTACCCCTGTGCGCAAGGTTATTCCAGCGCTTGTATTCGGCAATACAGTAGTCTTCAAGCCAGCTTCGGATACTCCCTATTGCGCTGTGCTCTTGATGGAGCTCTTCGAAAAAGCAGGCCTCCCGCCCGGTGTAGTAAATCTTGTAATAGGAAAGGGAAGCGAAATAGGCGATGTGATCTCCTCCAATCCACTAGTAAATGGCATAACCTTTACAGGATCAACAGTCGTTGGACGAAGAATCAATCAGCTTGCCTCTGAGCATTTTGCAAAGGTTCAGCTTGAAATGGGAGGAAAGAATCCAGCGATTGTGGCTGATTATAAAGATCTCAATAGAGCAGCGGCGGAAATCGCGCAGGCAGCCTATGCAGTAAGCGGGCAGCGCTGCACAGCGGTAAGCCGTGTTATCGTATTGAAAGAACATGCAGAAGAACTAGAGACAAAGATAATTGAAAAAGCAAAAAGCCATATTCTCGGGAATGGAATGCGGCCAGATGTTACCATGGGTCCCATTATTACAAAGGAAGCTGGCGAAAAGATAATGGAGTATATTCATGGAGCAGAGAAAGAAGGAGCGATGATCAAATATGGAGGTCACCACCTTACTGGCGGAGAATTCGATAAGGGATTCTATATAGAGCCCACGCTCATTACTGATGTCACGCCCTCAATGAAGGTAGCTCGAGAAGAAATCTTTGGTCCTGTGCTTGTCAGTATTAAAGTCGATACCTTCGAGGAGGCGATCGAAGTCGCCAATAATACAGAATATGGTCTTGCCTCTTGTCTATTTTCCGATAACCTAAAATACATCTATGAGTTTCAGCAGGAAATAGAATCCGGAATGACTCACGTTAATCATGGAACGGTTACCGACGCCTCTATGCCATTTGGAGGCGCAAAGAATTCTGGGCTCGGTCCATTTTCTAAAGGTGCTACGAATAAGGATTTCTATACAAATTACAAAGTCAACTATGTGAAATATATCTAAACAAGATACCTCATAAGCAGCATAAGCAGGCGTTGCGCTACATATTCCTCGTTTAAGAATAATAGAGTACAATGGCTCTTAAATCAGGAATGCTTATGGAATCGAATCATATTGCGATAATTCATGGTCCTAACCTGAATACGCTTGGACAGAGAGAAATCGGAATTTATGGTGGCAAGACTCTGGAAGAGATCAATGATGAAATTCGATTGGAGGCATCGAAATTTCCGGTCAGCTTGGATTTCTTTCAATCGAATGTCGAGGGATTCATTATCGATTTTATTCATGGCTGTAGAGGGAAAATAGATGGAATCGTAATCAATGCCGGTGCCCATACTCATTACTCGATTGCTTTGCGCGATGCAATAGCCGCTGTCAAACTTCCAACAATTGAAGTACATATATCGAATATCTACAAAAGAGAGGCTTTTCGGCACGTATCTATCATCTCGCCGGTATGCATCGGGCAGATATGCGGCTTTAGCTCTTATAGTTACATACTTGGTCTCCATGCATTGCTCGAGGTCCTTGCCGAAAAGGACAAATAATATTCATCGATAAGTTCAGAGAGGAGAAAAGAGAAATGAAGAAGTTCTTATCGATTTCTGGGCCAAATCTAAATCTGCTTGGGCAAAGAAAGACTTCTATTTATAAAGAGGCTTCACTGGACGAAATTCATTCTAAGCTAAAGAAAAAGGCTGCAGAACTAGGTGTAGAAGTGGATTGCGTGCAGTTCAATAGCGAAGGCGATATCATAGATTGCATGCAGACAGTGCCTGGCAAATATGAGGGGGTTATCTTAAATGCGGGAGCTCTTGCACACTACAGTTATGCTTTGCGCAGCGCAATTGGAACGATGTTAGTGCCCTGTGTAGAGGTTTTTATATCGAATGTGTATGCGAGAGAGGATTTTCGGCATAAATCGGTCCTTGCCGACGTATGTGTTGGAGTTATCTCGGGATTCGGTGCAAACAGCTATATCCTGGCGCTTGAAGCACTTGTTAATCTGGTTAAGCCTTGAAGAAAGCTCTGATATAAGTTTTAGCGGAAGCCTCAAATTGAGGAGCGGCTATGAATGGGGAAGCCACTATGAATATGAGATGGGCAAAAAGAGTTGATCGGTTTTTGGATATAGGACAAGCCAAAGAGCAGGGATTTCAGATTGTGCAACTGCCTGTGGCCGAAATAATGCGGCTCGATGATCGTGCATTTCGAGACGTAAAGATTGATCTTCTTGAAAGCGGATTATCATTTGAGGTATTTGAATCCCCGCTTCCGGAAGGTGTCAATACTACCGAGAGAGGCTTTAATATATATGCGTGGATCGAATATCTGAAGAAGGCAATTGGAAGAATTTCTGAACTAGGATGCAAGACATTGGTTTGGGGAGATGGCCAGGCGAGGATTCTTCCAGAAGAAGGCGAAGCCACTGTCCTAAAAGAAAATTTCAATCAGTTTTTATTCATGGTCGCAGAGATTGCCGAAAAAAAGGACATCGTTTTTTGCTTGGAACCGCTTGGGCCTAAGAAGACCAATTTCTTGAATTCGTTGGAAGAAGTTGCCAGCGTTCTGGGCTCGGTTGGGAAAAAGAATTTAGCCATCACCATAGCTTCCAGCGATATTGTCGAGACAAATATACGAATCGAAGACTTCGTCCATTATAGAGACTTGATTGCCCACGCCTATCTGGATTCTCTTGAGGAGGTTGCTGGATCGAGCAGAAGAGAAGCAGCACCTCTGCAAGCTTTGAGCATGCCGAATGATATTCTTTTTCTATCTATTTTGAAGAAAATATCTTATGACGGGGTTATTACCTTGCCCAATGATGCTGATTTTGAAACGCTCATATCATACAAAGAGGCATGGAACAAGCTGTAGATCTTACTTTGCAATTTCTTTCTGCAATTTGAAATAGTCTGATGTGTCGCCTATCAGGATTGCGCCTTTGAGCTTATTTCCTTCACGGAAGTATTTCTTGAAAATGTCTTTTTCATGGAAAACTTCCACAGTGGTTGAAGGCGTCATCGAGAAATCGCCTATGGAAGCGACATCAATGCCCGCTGCTTTGATTCTGGCGCCGATGACACTTCCTCGATAATCGACATCCTGGCCAATCATCGCAAGACCTGCAATTTCTCCTTGCTCTTTTGCTGCCGACCATACACCATACATCTTGCCTTCAAACTCAGAACAGTCGCCGGCAGCATAAATATGGGGAACATTTGTTCTCATCTGATGATCTATGGTGATGCCGCGACCTGTCGCTACCTTCGTGCCTTTCAAGAATGCGATATTGGATCTGACCCCAGCGGAGATGATCGCCATGTCGGCCAAAATACTTGTGCCATCAGCAAAAGCAAGGGTCAATCCGCTTTTCTCGTTCGAGATGGAAGCTGTCTGCTTCCCAAACAGAAATTTTAGCCTCTTTTGAGAGAGCAAATCTCTTAGAATGGCTGCTGAATCTTGATCGAGTTGCTTCGGCAGAAGCCAGCCATAAAATTCGATAATTGTTGTGTCCATGCCGCGTTCGACAAGCGCAAATGCGGTATCGATTCCCAGAAGGCCTCCTCCGATGATTGCGGCACTTTTGCTATGTTGCGCTGTGGCAATGATGTGGTCTGCTTGCTCCTTGGTCCGGAGCGCGTAGACTTTTTCGAGCTGCGGTCTATAAAAAGGAGGAAATGAAGGAGATGCGCCCGAGGCTATGAGCAACTCGTCGTAGCTGAGGGAGCCAAAAGAGCCATAAAGTACTTGATGCTCAGTGTTGATAGAGGAAACGCTTAGACCTTTCAAGAGCTCAATATTGTTCTTTTTATACCATGCTTCATCATGGATTAGTATTTTTTCAAAAGCCGATTTTCCAGATATAAATTCCGTAAGCCTCGGTCTCGCATAGAAAAATTGATTCTCATCTGAAAGCATGGTAATGTTGCTTTCTCTATCGTGTTCTCGAATTACTGTTGCCGCAGAATTCGCTGCTATGCCATTCCCGATGATGATTATTTTCATTGAATCCGATCCTTTTCTATCAATATAGAGCAATTGATCGAAATGGCCAAGCAGCTTTCGGAAGAATTGACATTCGATCTGAACAAAAGCTTGTATGAGGATTTATCGGGCTTGAGCAGGCCAAAATATGCTAATATACTTTGTATGAGCCAATAAAAGCTAAATATACTTTTGAGGGAGGTAGCGTATGAACAGGGCAAGAGAGAAGACTTTTATTCGTATAACCGCGATTGTCATGGCATTTACCTTGCCCATGATGATAATCGCTGCGGAAGATCTGCCTATTCTGACGGGGAAGGTCATTGAAGTCCAGAAATATGGCAACCTTACTATGGATCTCAAACCGAAAGACCTCTACGATGCTGGCTTCGAGCTTGGGGATATCTTGAATGTCACGGTAGGAGATGTCTCGCTCAGGATTCCTTTTTGTACATCTTATAGCGATGTCGATACGGGCAGCCTTGTGGTGCGCGATGATCAGAAGAATAACTTGCTAGTTGTCGCAATCAATATGGGCAATTTCGCAACAAAATATAATGTCAAGGCTGGAGATACGCTTTCTTTCTCACTGAGTGAAAAGGCTGGTTATCTCTCTGAGTACCTGATTCGGCAACTCAAGCGCACCAATGTTCGATCCGACTACGCGACCGATTCGATTTTTGCCAACTTCAGGAGCGTTGCAACGACAGGCATAAAGCCTGGCGTAATCTATCGAAGCAGCAATCCAATCAACAATGAGATAGGACGAGCCGCCTATGCAGACGCACTCTGCAGGGCTGTGGGAATACAAACCGTAATCAATCTATCCGATTCCAAAGAAGACATAGCTAAATACCTCTCTGCTCCCGGAATCAAATCCGATTATTACAGGTCTCTCTTAGATTCGGGAAAGGTCGTTGCGCTCAACATGGGAGTGGATATCCTTGGTGCGGATTTTGCCGCAAAATTCGCCGAAGGTGTTCGCTTTATAATCGCCAATGATGGGCCTTATCTAATTCATTGCACCGAAGGTAAAGATCGAGCCGGCTTTGTCAGTGCTGTCCTAGAAGCATTGATGGGTGCGGATCTACAGGAAATCGTCGCCGACTATATGAAGAGCTATGAGAATTACTACGGGGTAAAAGCGGGCAGCGATCAATATGATGCAATTGCAAAGAGCAATATTGTCGCCTCATTGACCACTGCCATGTGCGGACTTACTAAGGACGTCGATATATCGGGCATCAATCTTTCCAAATTTGCGGAATGGTATCTTTTGAGCATAGGACTCAAACAAGGCGAGATAAATGAACTCAAGGCAAAGCTCTCTGCCGAGCCTATGGTCAAAGAGCCTTGGGTCAAAGGCAAGGTTACACAGATCGAAAAATATGGGCACGCACTCGCAGATATCACCATACAGGATTTCAATAGCCTGGGTTTTGCGTTTGGTGATCTTGTAACGGTGATCTTCGACAACGGTTTTGTGCTAGAGGCGCCATATCTCGATGGGTATTATGTTAATGCTGGGGATCCGCTCGTTCGTGCCTATCCTGGTCATACAAATATCGCCGTGTGCATTAACTATGGAAAACTGAACGAAGTGGCTCAAGTAAAAGTAGGCAGCGGCTTTATCATTATGCTGAGCAATCCAGGAGCCTATCGAACGCAATATGAAATTCGCAAGCTGGTGCGCTCCAACAAAAGAGAAGATTATGCTTCCGATGAAATATTCGCTAATTTCCGCAATATTGCCATAGGAAATATTGCGGAGGGTGTCCTCTATCGCAGCTCGAGCCCTATCGATAATCAGCTCGGAAGGGCAGCCTATGCCGATAAGCTGATCGAAGAAGCAGGCATCGAAACCGTAGTCAACTTGTCGGACTCCATAGACGCAATGAAGACCTATCTTGCGGCCAAGGATTTTGCATCGCCTTATTATGCAGAGCTTGCAAAGAATAATAAGGTTATTTTCCTCAATATGAATCTGGCCTATGGAAGTGAAGAATTCAGGGCGAACGTAGTAAAAGGCCTTGTTTTCATGGTCGAGCATGATGGTCCATACCTTGTCCACTGTACCGAAGGAAAGGACCGCACAGGCTTTATCTCCGCGCTATTAGCGGCGCTAATGGGTGCAAGCAAGGATGAGATCGTCGCGGATTATATGGAGAGTTACATCAACTATTATGGAGTCGAACCTGGTACCGAGAAGTACAATCTGATTGCTCAGGATGTACTAGATATGCTTAAGGTGATTACAGGAAACAGTGATCTCGAAAAAGCCGACCTGGAGGCCGGAGCGCGGAATTATCTGATTTTGGGAGGTATGAAACCTGCACAGATCGAACAGTTGATGAATAAGCTCTCGAAACCTTTAAGCTCATTGGAAAGTTTGGAATTCACGGCATTTTTCTTGGCTAGGATTGACGAATATTTGATGATTGCTTAAGAAGGCTTCTTGTTTTGAAGAAGAAGGGAAGCGCGATCAGCTGGCCAATCATAGAAAAAAGGACAAGAGCGAGCAAGGATCTTTCGTATAGTAAGCCCATGATCCAGCTTCCCGCAAACCAGAAAGCCCCGAACCCTGCATTGAAAATGCCAAAGGCCGTGCCTCGACGTTCCTTGGGTACAATCGTTGTTACGGCTGATTTTAGTATAGATTCCTGAGCGCCCATGCCAATACCCCATAGCATTATGCCTGCAATGGCGCCACCGGGGGTCCCCACAAGAAATATAAATGGCGCAAAAAACAAGGCAAGAGCCGAAGAAATGATTATTGCCGTAATTCCTCTTCGATCATACATTCTGCCAAAATATAGCGCCGAGAGGGCATCGATACCCATAGCCACCGAGTACAGGACAGGGACCATATTATCCGGTAAGAGTTCTGTCTTTGTCATATGAAAGGCCATGAGAGGAAAATCAGCAAAGCCAAGGGCGAGAAATCCGATCCCTACAAGATAGTACCAATATGCTGAATTTAGGCCATTTTGAGGCAAGGTTTGTTCATTTGGCTTCTCGAATTCCTGCGGTTCCGGATAGTTCTTTCTTGCAAGCAAAAGCAAGATCAATGCAACAGCTGCAGGAATAGCAAGAAGGGCAAAACTGAGCTGGTACGCCGAAATCTTATTATCGTTCCCTTTTAGTGTGAGAACAAGAAAGAGCATCAATGGTCCTGCAAAAGCACCGATCTGATCGAGTACTTCCTGGAGAGCAAAGCCCTTGCCCGCTCCGACTTCTGTGGCAGCAAAGGAGACAATCGTCGTCTTTGCGGGATTTCTTATAGCCTTTCCAAAGCGCTCGAGCACAATCAGCACGCAGGCATATATCCAGCCAAAGCCAGGCGCTAACGCAAGTGCGGGTATTACTATCAAATTGATTGAATAGCCAATTATTGTAATGAGCCAGTATCGCTTTGTCTTGTCGCTTATATAACCCGTTACAAGACGCAGAGCATAGCCAATGAATTCTCCAAGGCCCGATACGAAGCCCACTGTCGATGCTGAAGCGCCCAATAGTAGCAAGTACGGCCCCAGAATACTCCGTGCTCCTTCGTATGTCAGATCGGAAAAGAGGCTCACGACACCGAGCAACACCAGAAACCTGTAAGCAGCCTGTCTTCTGTTTTTCATGTTAGGTTCCTTCTTGCATAATATCCTGACAAAAGAACCTTGACCAGCTGCTGATCGAAGTATCGGATTCTACAAAATTTGTGGAAACACAATATAGAGAATTCGATTATAGCTCGATTTTGTAATAAGGCTGATCGAGCAGCCTCTTATGTATTGATGACAATTTGGCTGCGTGGCGATATTGACGGGATTTTGTTAGGATGCATCTCTTTTGAACCTTGACAAATATGAAAAGTCGCTTTATCATGATAATAGTCAAAACGTTTTGACAATAAGATTATGGGAGGCTCAATTATGAAATCCAAAAAAGCAAAGGCGATTTTTTTCATGGTTTTCTTTGTGACTTCTTTGATCATCTTAGGAGCGCAACAGAAAACAACTCTCTCTGTGCTGTGGTTCAATGATGCCAATGAATCCGATGTATTTATGGCAACCATGAACGACTATCAGAAGGCTCATCCAAACATCGTCCTCGATATGCAGGTTATACCCTTCAATGATTATGAGAACAAGCTTCGAATGATGATTGCGGGTGGGAATCCTCCTGATGTTGCAAGATTGGCAAGCGCACATGTTCCGCTTTTTGCAACAAGTCTTGAACCTTTGTCTGGCAAGTCCGAATTCGATGAACTAGCAAAATCCTATTTTGATTCTTCTCTGGCGCTGGGCATGGATGAAAATGGTCGAATAATGGCTATGCCAACCGAAGCAACAGCAAATGGGATGATTGTAAACAAAACCTATTTCAAAAATGCGGGTATAGATATCGATAAATTGTCACTTACATGGACATGGGATCAATGGGTAGATGCCATGAAAAAAGTTATCAAAGCAAATCCAAAGGCAAAATATGGCATAACAGTGGATTTTTCAACGCATCGATTTGCTACCTTCCTATATGAAGCTGGCGGACGATTTTTGTCGAGCGACGGGAAGTCGATGAATTTCAATACGCCGGAGTCTCTCGATGCGCTAAAATTCTTCAAAATGTTGCATGATGAAGGTCTTGCCCCCAAATCGGTGTGGATGGGCTCGGAGAATCCCCAAGAGCTTTTCCAATCTGGCTTAGTAGCCTGTCATGTGGGCGGTTCATGGCTCATAAATGCCTATAACAAGAATATCAAAGATTTTGAGTGGGCAGCGGTAAGAATGCCAAAACGGAAGATCAATTCCTCCGTGCCTGGTGGCAAATTCATTGGTACCTTCAAGAGCTCAGCTCATAAGAAAGAAGCATTGGATCTCATAGCGGTTTTTTCTGACAAAGCGCACAACGAACAGTACTGCAAAGATACTTTCAACCTGTCCGCACGAAAAGATGCTAATATCAAGTATACCGCAAGGTCCAATGACTTTGCCGTCTTTACTGCGGAACTCAACGTAACCCCTCCCTATACTGCGGACGATTGGAAAAGCGACGCTGTGGCGAAGGTCAACTCCTATGCGCGAGAGCAGATCGTAGAAGGGTTGTTAGGAAAGCAGACAATGGAGCAGACTGCTGCCAATATACAGGCCAAAGGCAACTCCTACTTCTGATAAAATGTTCGTTATTTCTAAATTGACGTAAGAATTTATCTTACGATAGATTTTTAATTGTTTCTGCTGCATGCGTTGAACAAGAATGCATGCAGCAGCCTGTTTTTTGTAGAGGATCAATTATTACAGAGAAATAAAGGATGAAATCTAAGCAACGATCTCATGGCACATTCGAGCAAACGCTAGCACCTCTCTTATTTCTTACACCGAATTTGCTGATTTTCTCAATATTCATCATTGTCCCGGCTATCATGGGACTTCGGATGTCGTTTTTTGATTGGAGCATCTTAGAGGGTTCCAGATTTATTGGTTTCCAAAACTTCAAGAGTATATCACATGATTCGATGTTCTGGCTTACTCTAAAGAATACTCTTGTCTATGTTGGTGCTGTCGTTCCTCTTCTGACGGTTTTCGCTCTAGCTCTAGCGTTGCCTCTGTCCAAGGAGGATAGAGGCATGGGTGTTTTTCGTGTCATCTATTATATACCGACCATGCTAAGCATGATTGTAGTGGGCATTTCCTGGCGATGGCTCCTGGGCTATGATCTTGGCATTATCAATTATGTAATTAGCCTGGCGGGAGGAAAGCCCGTACCATGGCTTACTAATAGCACAATGGCCAATATTTGCCTCATTTTTGTAACGCTTTGGACAAGGGTAGGATATTTTATGATGATGTTCGTGGGTGGACTTCAAGCGATTCCCGTAACCTATTATGAAGCTGCTAAAATGGATGGGGCAGGGAGATCGACTATTTTCCGACGGATCACGCTTCCACTTTTAAGTCCTACCATTCTTGTCGTTGTAGTGCTTGCCACCATCGAAGCCTTCAAGGCATATGAGCTCATTTTTGTGATGACTCAGGGCGGACCCGGAACATCCACCAAATTCATTGTTCAGTATATCTATCAGGTTGCCTTTCAAGAGGACAAAATGGGATATGGCGCTGCCATGTCGGTAATTCTTCTTATTATAATTGGAATATTCACGGCTCTTCAGTTCAGCATCCAGAAGGAGGAATATACCAATGAATAGAGCACTCAAATATATACTGTTGATAATAGTCTCAGGTATATTTCTATTCCCTATTCTATGGGTCATTATCTCTTCTTTCAAACCTCAATCAGAGCTTTTTACTTATCCACTGACCATTCTGCCTCACAAGGCAACGATTGAGAATTATGTCAACGCATTTGCAAGTGGTGATTTTATCACCTATTATGCAAATTCCATTTTTGTCTCTGTTGCTGCAACATTGCTTACCATAACAATAAACGTTATGGCAGGTTATGCTCTTTCCAAGTTCTATTTCAAAGGTCGAGATCTGATTTTCTATATCATGATTAGCACGCTGATGATTCCTTTACAGGCGATTATGATACCAATTTTCTTGCTTCTGAAAGAATTAGGTTTGTTAAATTCTCTGTGGGGAATCATCATTCCTCCTGCCGCAACTCCGACCGGTGTATTTCTTGCCCGTCAATACATTCAGACAATTCCAAATTCGTATATCGAGGCGGCACGGATGGATGGCGCAAGCGAATTGCGCATTTTTTTAAGGATCATTGTACCATTAGCTCAGCCGATTATCGCGACAATTGCAATCTTTTCTTTCATGTGGCGATGGAATGACTTTCTTTGGCCATTCATAGTTATTTCATCTAAGAGAAAAATGACTTTGCAGCTTGCACTAGCCAATTTTGTGGGGCAATTCCAGATAAATTGGGGCAATCTACTTGCAATGACCGTAGTGACAATGATACCTATGATTGTTGTTTTTCTTGTCTTACAGCGATACTTTGTCCAAGGGCTCAGCGCCGGCGGAGTAAAGGCATAAATATGCTATATGTCATAAAAAATCTCAGTTCATATCATCTCGAAGGTTCTAAAGCCATATTCTCGGGCGAGAATGGTCAGCTCGAAGTAGTGATCTATGCTTCCAATTTGTTTTCGATTTTTTATGTTTTCGATGAGTCAATTATGCCGCCAGAGATGAGCATTCCTAATTCGACATTGCTTTCCCTAAATGATCTAGACGATGCTATATCCTGGGATTGTGTCATTGAAAATGGCTTTCAGTATGAGCTAAAGCATGGCTCAACAATAATTTTGATAGACAAGGCGACGAGCAGGGTTGATGTTTATGAAAACAACGTGCTCTTTCACGGAGGCGAGATTGGCCATAAGGACCTGGTGGTTCCGCAGTATCCTCTTCGAGTGCAACTGGGAGATACACCATCCAATGGAAGGCAGGATATATATGGCAAATTCAATTTTCGCCTTGAACAAGAGGATGCCTTTTTTGGTTTAGGAGAAAAGACCGGAAAGCTCAATAAGCGAAATCGACTATTCAAATTGTTCAATAGAGATGCGCTCGGCTACAATGCCGAAACAAGCGATCCGCTCTACAAATCAGTGCCTTTCTTTATTAGGACCAATAGAGTTCTCAATAATATGTGTGGCCTCTATTTCCCAAATTTGCGAGTCGATGAAGTCAATTTTGGAGTCGAAAGCGAATTCTATTACGATGTCGTTCTGTCATCTGGCCCTTTTGGATATTTTCTGATAACAGGCAATCATTATAGAGAAGTCTTAACCTCATACTGCAAAATCTGTGGCTTGCCAGCTCTTCCTCCTTTGTTTTCCTTCGGCTATCTCACTTCAAGCATGGGATATACCGAACCAGATAAAGCCCAGGAAAGGATCCTTGAATTTTTTGCTCGAGTCGAACAAGAAGATATACCCTGCGAAGGCATGTATTTTTCTTCAGGCTATGCAAAAGCCGAAAATGGCGAGCGCTATACTTTTGTATGGAATGAAAAGAAATTCCCCCATGCGGAAGGTTTCATTCAGAATCTCAGAAACAGGGGATATCGAATTTGCTGTAATGTAAAGCCAGGCATACTCTTGGATCATCCATGGTATGATGAGCTTGCAAAGGATGGGGTTTTTATACCTGACAATGATGGCTCTCCCCTAAGAAGCTATTATTGGGGCAACAGCGCGTCATTCGTCGATTTTTCCCGAAAAGAAGGTTTTGATTGGTGGGTCAAATCGCTAAAGAAATATATCCTCGAAAAGGGAATTTCGGGAGTGTGGAATGACAATAACGAATTCGAAATCGAGGATAAGTCTCTTCCGATTCAGGCTGTCAAGAATATTCTGCCAATAAAGATGGCGGAAGCATCTTATAGCGCATTAAGGTCCTTATATCCTGGCAAAAGGCCTTGGCTGATCAGTCGCTCCGGATATGCCGGGCTTCAGCGCTATGCCCGCACATGGACCGGAGATAATGTGTCCAGCTATGATACATTCCGCTTCAATATTGCAATGGGGATGAATCTAGGGCTCAGTGGCCTACCATTCTATGGCCATGACATTGGTGGATTTGTTGGCCCAACGCCGAACGAGGAGCTATTGCTGCGTTGGTGCCAGAGTGCTGTCTTTCAGCCACGCTTTGTTATGCACTCATGGAAACCTGATGGGAGCATAACCGAACCATGGCTATATCCAAACCGGCTTTCGGATATCCGCAATTTTATACGAATGCGATACCGATTTTTGCCATATATCTATGATTTAGCAATTCGCGCAAGTGAAACTGGCATTCCAATGGAAAGCCCTGTTGCGCTTGAGTTTCCAGAGGATATTTCGCTTTCATTAGATAGCCTGGATAGGATGGCCGGGGATGCTATTCTTGTACCAGCCCCGCCTGAACAAGGAAAAGACGAAGTATCGGTGCTGCTTCCTAAGGGGATAAATTGGTTTGATCCGATTCATCAAATTATATATGGGGGCGGAGAGAAATTGAGCTTCGATTATTGCCCTCATGACATTCAATACTTCTTCAGATGCAGTACGGTAATCCCCACGTTTCATAAAATAGAAGCAATTGGCAAATCTCTTTTAAATAGTTATGAATTCATTGTTATTCCTCCAGCAGAAAAAAGCGATATCGGCCTGCTACCTATTGCTTGTATCCATAGCGAAGACGACGGAGAAAGTGATTTTATTCCTGGAAGCCATTGGCGATGGATGATGGAATATACAGTGGAAGGAGAGAATGATTATTGTCTCCACATAGTGCAGACCGAAGGCGTTGCTGATAAATATGATTCCTCAGTCTTTGGGAAGGAATGGCGATTTTGCGTACCCGATGGTTTTATGCTCTATGACGAGAATGAAATGAAAATGGGTACGAGCCTTGTTTTTGATCTTGACAAAGCCCCAGAGCACCTTTCTCTTAGAGTCAAGGGAGCCTATCGCAATAAACATAGATAAGATGATATTCTAGATGAATGGTAACTATTCGCGATGTAGCAGAGCATGCAGGAGTTTCTGTCTCGACGGTGAGCCACGCAATTAGTGGCAAACGTCCTATAAGTCAGGTTACGAGACAGAGAATATTTCAAGCAATTGAGCAACTCGGTTACGAGCCCAATCCTGCCGCACGTGCTCTTCGAACCAAGAGCACGGGGGTTATCGGTTTTTTTGCTTTTGACATTACAGAAGTCTTTGCCGCAAGAATAATTCATGGTGTTGAACGAATAGTTCGCGAGAAGAATTGTTTTCTGCTTTTTACAAGCGGTGTCGGCTTTAATTATGATTTGGCTCAGGGTATAGATTTCTTACGCAAGCGAAGAGTCGATGGCATCATCATAGCTTATGGTGTGCGTCAGGAAATAAGCCCGAAAACTTTCGATCTTTCCAATATACCTTTGGTGACAATAAACACTTTCGTAGATCTTACTATTCCATCTCTCCATCCAGACGATTTCCAGGGTGGAAAAGAGGCTGCGTTGCATCTGGTTTCTAAGCAAGCACGGCATCCTGCTATGATAGCAGGCCCCGAAAACAGGCTTGCAAGCAAAGAACGCCTTTTGGGTTTTCAAAAAGGTCTGGAAGAATGCGGTATGCCTTTTGATGCATCGGAAAGGGTGATGTATGGGGATTTTGGCGCTGAATCCGGTTCTTATTGCTTTGATGCCTTATTGAAAGCCTGTCCCGATCTGGACGCGGTCTTCTGTGCAAACGATTATATGGCCGCTGGAGCAATAAACCGAGCCATAACTTCTGGAATCTCGATTCCCCAGGATATGCATATCATTGGATATGATGATCGTGAATTTGCCGCTTTTTGGCCTATTCCAATAACTACATTTGCGCAGCCCCTCGAATACATGGGAGAACTCGGTGCAACTATGCTTTTTGAACGCATCGATGGGCACAATCCTGAGCCAAGCATGATCAAACTGGCGCCAACCCTCATAGCTCGTCAATCGTCATAGGATTAGATTGCATTGGTGGTGCGAGCCTTATCTTTATCCACGATTTTTTTGCTCGTCCTTTTCATTTAAGAGCAAATGTAGTATTGTTGGGCACTAACATTTAAGTTCTATGCAAGGAATAATGAATGGCCAGTCATGATTCTCGCTTTTTTGATTCTGAGAATAAGAAAGATGTCTTTCCTTTTGCAGACAATGATAATCCATTAGATCTCGTCATAGCTTATATCGGTGGAGGCTCACGGGGATGGGCTTGGACACTAATTAGTGATCTTGCCTTGGAAGGATCGCTTAGAGGAATTGTTCGGCTCTATGATGTTGATAAAAAGGCAGCTGAAACGAATGCGCAAATTGGAAATGCTCTTCGAGAGAGAGATGATGTGCTTGGAAAATGGCGATACGAAATAGCAGAAGATCTCGAGAGCGCCCTGCGCGATGCTGATTTTGTAATCATTTCTATTCTTCCGGGTACCTTTGCAGAAATGGCTTCAGATGTTCATTCGCCCGAAGAATATGGAATCTATCAATCTGTGGGCGATACAACGGGACCAGGTGGAATTTTGCGAGCGCTCCGGACTATCCCAATGTATGAAGTGATCGGAAGAGCGATATGCGAATTCTGTCCTAAAGCATGGGTTGTAAATTACACGAATCCAATGGCACTTTGCCTTCGCGCACTTTACGAAGTCTTTCCGGATATCAAGGCCTTTGGATGTTGTCATGAAGTATTTGGGACGCGCAAGCTGCTAGCAGCGATGGTTCGCGAACGCCTTGGGTCCGCCGGTATACCGGATTCAAAGGATGCCACTATGCAGCAAATCGAAGTCAATGTGCTTGGAGTAAATCATTTTACCTGGATAGATCGTGCATCATTTGGCACAGTTGATTTAATACCTCACTATAGAGCATTTGTAGATGAACACTTCGAATTAGGATACGAAGGTGCAGAGGGCGAAAGCTGGCTCAATTCCTATTTTGCTTCCGCAGAGCGTGTCAAATTCGATCTATTTCGGCGTTATGGTCTGATAGCAGCGGCTGGCGATAGGCATCTAGCCGAATTCATGCCAGGAAGGATGTACCTGCGAGATCCAAACACAGTTCGATCGTGGAAATTCTCTTTGACACCTGTATCATGGCGTATAGAAAATGCCGAGAGGCTCAGGCAAAAAGCAGCGAACTACGCTGAAGGCAGAGATAGATTTGAACTGAAGCATTCCGGGGAAGAAGGCGTAAAGCTCATAAAAGCTCTCTGCGGATTAGGTTCGCTTGTTACGAATGCCAATTTGCCAAATCACGGCCAGATAAAAGGGCTTCCATTGGGAGCAGTGGTGGAGACCAATGCTCTTTTTCAGCGCGATTGCGTTCAGCCTGTAGATGCAGGAAGACTTCCTCCTCAAATCGAAGCTCTGGTTGCGCCCCATGCCATTGCTCAAGATATAGTCTTGGACGCTGCTCTGCGACGCAACGCTTGGGCCGCATTTTCTGCATTCTTGCATGATCCTCTGATGACAGCTACGCCTTTAGAAGCCGAGGCTCTTTTTTCTAGCATGCTAAGAGCGACAGCCAATTTTTTGCCGGATTACACGCTATAAAAAGATGAAAAGCCCCTAGAATAAAGAAAATTATCCAGGGGTAATCCAAAGAGGCAATCCAAAGAGTGAACTAATTATAGAAGAAGCAAGAAGGGGTGCAGCATATCCAAAGCCGCGCCCCTTTCTTAGAACTGCTCAAATATGGCCTTTCGAGATAGAACAAGCATTTTCTTTATGGGCTCCATCAATCATGGTTCACTTCTTTATGAGTCTTACTATAAGATCATGGATTTGTTGTCCGCCCGCGGCTGTGGATATCTGGCCAAACGCCACCTTTTGATAGATAAGGAACAAGGTGCTATTGAATTCCGTATCGTTGGGCACATGATCCGTTTCTTTTGAAGAATGTGGCCCTGCAACGTCCAGGTATTCTAGAACCTTTCTATCATTGATGTCGGCTGCTCCCGCAGCTCTAGCGGTAGCCGAGGCAGAGGCACCACGATCATTTCCAAGTACTTTTGCCGCTTCTGGGCTATTAACAAGGAAGTTAATGAACTTTACGGCTTCCTCTGGATGCTTAGAATTCTTGTTAACCGTGTAAAATTGGCTCGGAGCCTGCCAGAGCGCCTTAGTAGCCGCCGCACCAGGGAATTCCATCAGGCACAGTTCATCGGTTGTGGCTGCCTGATAACCTGCAAGCTGGTTCGTCCAAATAAATCCTATGGCAGCCTTACCGGCAATGACCATCGATGTGTCGGCATTTGTCTCTGCATAACCCGCGGCGATATCTGCCGGAGGAATGAGCCCATTGTTGCGGTAATCCTTAAAGAGCTCGAGATACTTTTGTGCATCCGCTGGTCTTACGGCGGTAGTCTTGGTCGCAGCATTGTAGAGAGGAGTGCCATTGTAGCGAGTCCAATATCCAAAAGGGGTCGAGTTGGACGAAAGAGCCCCGATATCCTGCATTGGATATGTTCCCGACGGAAGTTTTGATTTGAGCATCACAAGATAATTGCGAAATTCCTCATAAGTCATTGAGACCTTTGGCAGAGGCGCACCAACCCTTTGTATAAGCGATTTATTGTAGACAAGCGCCGGCATTGTTACACCCGTGGAAACACCATAGAGATGTCCATCGATAGTGCCAGATTCTATTGCACTTGGATCGATCACCGCCGTGTTGAGAATAGTCCCAGCGTATTTTTCCAGGGGAAGGAGCACTTCTCTTTTGACATAATCATTTATGTTGCCACCCATCTGGATTATGTCAGGGCCACTCCCGCCAGCTAGCTGCGTATCGACCTTATTGAAGTGATCTCCTGTTCCACCTGAGATTTCTGGATTAACTTTGATGCCCGGATTAGCTGCCTCGAAGAGGTTTATGGCTTCCTGACTTCGCTTTACTCGGGATTCGCTTCCCCAGTAAGCCCAACGAATTGTGATCTGTTGTTGTCCGAATACCATGGCAGCGCTCATTAAAATAATGAGCAGTGCCAAACTCGTTCTTTTCATGATCTACCTCCTATCGAAAGAATAAAAATACTTATCCCTTAATGCCCGTCGTAGCTATTCCCTGCACAAAGTACTTCTGGAGCGAGAAAAAGAGGATGAGGCAAGGAAGCAGAGAAAGAACCGACATGGCGAACATAGGCCCCCAAGATGAAATACCAGAGGAATCAAGGAAGAGCCTGAGCCCCATGGGGACTGTGTATTTAGACGGAGAATTAAGGTAAAGCAGCTGATTAAAGAAGTCGTCCCATGTCCACAGAAAGGTGAAAATCACTGTTGTTATCAGAGCTGGTTTGGTTAGTGGCATAACAATCCGTGTATAGATTCCAAATTTGCCACAACCATCGATTAAAGCCGATTCATCTAGTTCCTTGGGAAGACTGCGAATGAATTGCACAAGCAAAAAAATGAAAAATGCATCAGTAGCGAAGAATTTGGGAATAACAAGTGGAAGGAAAGTATCTATCCATCCAAATTTCCTAAACATGATATATCGTGGGATTGTTGTCACGTGGGTTGGCAACATCATAGTAACCATCATGATGGCAAACCAAATATTTCTTCCCGCAAACTTAAGCCTCGCAAATGCATAGGCAGTGAGGGAACAGAATATCACATTTGCAATTACGCATAACCCGGATATGATGAAGGAATTCTTAAAGAAAGTGGCAAACCCTACTATACCAATTCCTTGCCAGCCCTTGACATAGTTCTGCAAAGTGAAGGCCTTAGGCCATAGCCCAGGATCGCTGAAGATAGTATTGCTCTCCTTGAATGATGCAGCGATTAGCCATACGACTGGATACAACATGCACATACCGAGCAAGAGGATGAGGATATTTGTAAGAATAGACTTTATCAAGCTCGTAGTGCGCCTTTTCATTCTCCGCTCCCATAGCTGACCAGTGAGCCTGATACCTTGAAGGCAAGCGCGGTAAGAGCCGCGATTATGATAAGAAGAACCCAGGCCATAGCTGACGCGTACCCCATCTCAGAGAATGCAAAACCCTTTAAGTAAAGATAGAGGCTGTAGAACATCGTGGAGTCTAGCGGACCGCCTTGTCCACCTGAGATGATATAAGCTTGTGTAAAAGACTGGAAAGCATTGATCATCTGCATAACAAGATTAAAAAAAATGATTGGCGATAGGCAGGGTAGGGTAATAGAGAAGAATTGCCGCATCTTGCCAGCTCCATCTACCGCCGAAGCCTCATAGTATTCTTTTGGTATTTGCTTAAGACCTGCAAGAAAAATTATCATAGGAGATCCAAATTGCCACACCGATAGCAGAATCAAGGTATAGAGGGCATACTTAGGATTCGATATCCATGCTGGCGGATTGAGGTTGAAAGCGCTGCGGAGAATCATATTCAATACACCATCTCCAGCAAAGAGCCTTCTCCATAAGGCAGCAATAGCGACAGAACCACCCAGAAGGGTGGGAATATAGTAGAGAGTTCGATAGAAAGGGATGAGTTTGAGGTCTCGATTCATCAACATCGCTATGCCCAACGCAAATATGAGTTTAAGAGGAACAGAGATGAACACATATTTGAACGTAACGAGGAGAGAATTCAGAAATCGTTCATCCCTGGGGAATTGTTCATTTCCAATGAACATTACAAAGTAATTGCGCAGGCCAAGCCATTTGGGAGGCTGAAGGATATTGAATTCGGTAAAGGATAGAAAGAAAGAATAAATCATTGGGTAAAGAGTTAGCACAAAAAAGCCAAGTAACCATGGAACTAGGAAAGCATACGATGTCAGGTTTTCCCGGATGGCCTTTTTCCTGGCTCTCTCATTCATTTTCTTTCTCTTCTCTGGATTTATGGCTTAATCCCTCATACATCATCTGTAGTGCAAAGATGCTCCTGAAAACCGATTGACCTCATCAACGACAAAAGCATATTTATCATTTCTATTATTAGGATCCTTTTGTGCAAAATGCCATGTAAAATATTGACAATAGATATCTATTATTGACTTTTTTCATACCCCTTTGATTTCAAAAGCAGCATCATATATATATATATAAATATATGTATATTCCGGTCATGATCTTTTTTGATGAGCATGAATTTCCAAATTGCTTTTAGATGAGGGTATAATTATTTCTTGCATAGGCAAAGAGCTTTTCTGTATCGCTCCGGCAGGCTCATAATAAGAGAAAAAGAGCAGCAGATTGGCATTTCTAACGGAATTGCTCTAGAAAAACATATCTGTTATTATGCTAATATTCAATAGGATTGAAGACTTCAAGCGCATAGATATAGATATAGATATAAGAGAGAAAGCCATGAAGAGAGAGAATATCCAAATTCGCGATCCATTTGTGTTGCCAGCAAAAGATGAGATGCGATATTACCTCTATGGGACTACTGATAGCGACCCCTGGAAAGCTCCAGGCATTGGCTTCGATGCATATATAAGCGAAAATCTCGAAGAATGGGAGGGGCCATATCCTGTTTTTAGGCCTCAGTCTGATTTTTGGGCAAGCCATAATTTCTGGGCGCCGGAAGTCTACAAGTATGGAAAATCCTACTATATGTTTGCAAGTTTCAAGTCATCTAGCCATGAGCGGGCAACGCAAATTCTCCGCGCAGCTTCTCCTTTTGGTCCATTTGTACAACATTCAAATGAGCCGGTGACTCCAGCGAGCTGGGAATGCTTAGATGGCACTCTCTGGGAAGAAGAGGGTCAGCCTTGGCTGGTCTTTTCTAGGGAGTGGGTCCAGGTAAATGATGGTGAAGTTTGGGCAGCTCCTCTTTCGATTGATCTAGATCGGCTGGATGGCGAACCCATCTTGCTTTTTCGAGGTTCGGATGCGTCCTGGACAAGGAAAATTGAAAGACGAAATGGCTCAGGCTTTGAAGATGCTCGAGTGACCGATGGACCCTTTCTTTACAAAACAGACCAGGGATCGTTATTCATGCTCTGGTCTAGTATTGGAGAATCGGGCTATGCAATGGGATATGCTCGCTCTGAATCAGGAAAGCTCATTGGACCGTGGCTTCAGCAATCAAAGCCCCTTGTCGATGGAGGGCGAGGCCATGGCATGATTTTTTCTGGCTTTAATGGAAGAACCTACCTGGCTTACCATTTCCCCAATGAAACTCCCTATGAGCGCTTTTGTTATCGGGAGATAGAAGTATTGAGTACAAGTATCGCTTTTATTGGCGAGGAGTTGTAGATCATGGCTATAGAGCGCCAATCTCTTGTTCGTAGACATAATCCAGTTCTTCACAAGTATGATCCATTCTCTCCTCTATCGGTTGGCAACGGCGAATTCACCTTTACTGCGGATATCACCGGCTTGCAGAGTCTTATTTCCGATATACCTGGAATTACGCCACTTTGTACGATGTCGCAATGGGGATTCCATTCTTATCCGGAACGCGAAGATTGCCCTCGCGACGAAAAAAGGCTCAGGCTGAGCTACTTCGATCCAATTAGAAATACTGGCGGCTATATGATCGATCCAACAGGGCAGGAAGAGTTATTTAATGAGCTTCGAATCAATCCACACAGGTTTAACCTTGCTAGAGTCGGTTTTGTCTTTGAGGGGGAAAAGCTGGAAGCTCGGGATATATCAGAAATCGAGCAGGTTCTCGATCTATGGAAAGGTGAGCTGCATAGCCGATTCTCTTATAAGGATCAGCCCGTAGATGTCTTTACTATCTGTGATCCTGAAGTGGATGCGTTAGCTATCCGTGTCTTTTCTCCACTTCTTGGCCAGGGTCGTCTTTGTGTGCGTATTGCTTTTCCCTATGGTTCGCACGAAATTGATGCTTCTGATTGGATTGCAGAACAGCGCCATAGCACTATCGTTTTAGAACATAGGAAGACGTCCAAATCAGAGAAGGGAGAATCGCTTTCGCTGGAAAGGATTCTAGATGGAGAGCATTATTTTGTTCTAATTCAGGCTGATGTAGCTGATGATGAAAGAGGTAATGCATGCATTTCTCAGGAGAGAAAACATGAATTCACTATTACAAGCATGAGGCCAAGCCTCGATATAATAGCACAATTCTCTCCACAGAAAAGTTTTGGGCGCTCAGCTTCTTTTCGTTCTATAGGCTATAGAGCCGCTCGACATTGGGAGGAATTCTGGTCTACCGGAGGGGCCATAGAGCTAATCGAGAGCACAGATGAGAGGGCAATGGAACTCGAGCGGAGGATAATTCTTTCCCGATACCTTACCGCGATCCAATGTGCTGAATCCTATCCGCCCGCAGAGACGGGGCTTACCTGCAATAGCTGGTATGGCAAATTTCATCTTGAGATGCATTATTGGCATGCAGCGCACTTCATTGTATGGGGAAAACCCGACCTATTCGAACGAAGTTTCGAATGGTATAGGTCGATTCTTCCTTCCGCAAGAAGGCGGGCGCACGAACAAGGGTATGCAGGTGCTCGGTGGCCAAAGATGACTGATCCATGGGGGAGAGATAGCCCGTCGCCAATTGGACCGCTTCTATGCTGGCAGCAGCCTCATCCGCTAATGTACATAGAACTCTTGAGAAGAGCTTATCTGGATCGATCGGTTATTTCCGAATATCGAGATATCATCGGGGCAACGGCGGACTTTATGGCGAGCTTTGCTCAATGGAACCAGTCTAAACAGTGCTATGAACTTGGGCCGCCTCTCATTCCCGCGCAGGAAAACCATAAGCCGGAAGACACACTCAATCCAAGCTTTGAGCTGGAATACTGGCGTTGGGGTTTATCTGCGGCCATTCGTTTTTTCGAGATGATAGATCTGCCTGTGAATCCCCATTGGAGAGAAGTAGCAAGTAGGCTGGCTCCGCTTCCGGCCGACATGGCAAGTCATGTATATCTTGCACATGAAAACTGTCCCAGGACTTTTGATCGATTTGCGGCCGACCACCCGGAGATGCTTTTTGCCCTTGGAATGCTGCCCGGCTCTTCCATAGACAAAACTATTATGTCCGATACTCTAGATATGGTATTAAAAACCTGGGATCTGGAATCTCTTTGGGGCTGGGACTTTCCCGCAATGGCCATGACAGCTTTTCGCCTGGGAAGGAAAAAGGACGCAATCGATCTTCTTCTCATGGAAACACCCAAGAACACCTTTAGAGCCAATGGTCATAATCCTCAGTTGCCACGTACCGATCTACCGGTTTATCTGCCTGGCAATGGTGCGCTTTTATTGGCTATCTCGCTAATTGCCCAGCCTTGGAATAATGCTTGGGATGATGAAGATTGGAAGATGCAAGCCGAGGGACTATTGCCGATTCCCTAGAGTTTTCGATACATGGGCTTGAAGCGACGCGTCCTCATAGATGAAATCCCTTAGCCGTCGACTCTTGTGCGATATAATATTCGTACGAATGATAATCGTATGGATAATCCCATGAACCTTGTCTATGTATCATTTTGCCCCCAAAGCCAGCCTTAAAGCGATAAAGACCATAGAGTGGGTGATCAGGATTAGGCCCTGGCGCTACGCCAAACAAGTCATAGCTGCGACACCCATGCCGTTTCGATTCTTTTATCGCTGTCCATTGCAGAGCATAAGGCGCCATAAGATTGCGCCCTTCATTTGATGATGCTCCGTATAAATATGTCGCTCTATCCGCAGAAATCGATAAAAACATCGCGGCAAGTGGAAGGTTTTGCTTTTCAGCTATGAGAAGATGAACGGCCGCATCGTGGCAGTGCTGAACGAGCAGCGCGTCGAAAAAGCGTCTATCGTTATATACAATTGCATTTCGCCTGGCTGTTTGCTCGTACAATTTCATCCAGATATCGAGATCAGAGGCTTTTCCATGTCGTACATGTACACCACGTCGAAAAGAGAGGAGCGTATTGTAGCGCGTCTTTGGCTTCATCGCTGCAAGTATTTCGGATTCTTCTATATTTAGATCGATGATCATTGTGTCTGGTGGAAGAATATCGGTTGGTGCCTTATGCACCGCTGAATTGTCTAGGCCCCAGTTCATTCGCAGCTCGCGAAGGCGAGTTTCTGGCGGGCCCAGCCAATTACCTTTGGCATCGAATCGATCTTTGTCTTCTGAATATGGTGACTCCCATGGCAGATCCCACCGAATGAACATACATGATGGACCAAGAAGTTCTCGAAGCTCTGAAGAAAGTGCGGAAAGATAGAGCCCTCTCTGATCGCTATCGGGAAGCGATTCCGGCCCAAACGGAGCATAAGCAATACTTATTCCAGGACTTACGTTCCGTCTCAGCAAAAGCAGGTCTCCAGATGGGATTCCATCGACTCTTATATCGCAGGCGAAGGCTATCCATCCAAGACGAGACTTGACTTTGCCCCAGAATGAAGTTTGTTGAAGGAGCCTTGTTGCTATGAGTTTGGTCGCGGGTTTTGGCAAGACCTGGACATCCAAAAGGCATCTCCAAAGGAAATCAATAAATCCAAGATAAAGCTTATCTCAAGCTAAGAAAAGAATATATCGAAATATGACAAGGCGCAAGTCATAGCGCTTTTTTGCTCAAAGCGCTGACAAGATAGCCATTTGCAGGTATATTTGTTTATATGAGTGATAGAAATAACCAAACCTCGACTCGAAAACTCGAGTCGCTCAAGAGCTTGATCGAACAATCTCGATATTGCGTAACCTTCACTGGAGCGGGTGTCAGTACCCTTTCGGGCATCAGGGACTTCCGCGGCAAGAATGGGCTCTACCAAGATGTCAACGCCGAAAAGATCTTCGATATAGATGTATTCGACGAAGATCCTTCTTTTTATTATTCGACGACCAGGGATTTTATCTATAATCTCGACGAAAAAGAGCCGTCTGTCGTGCACCGCGTATTGGCTGCTGTTGAAAAAAAGGGCGCTCTTAAGGCCGTTATAACGCAGAATATCGACCTTCTGCATCAAAAAGCAGGCAGCCAAAGGGTGATCGAGGTACACGGCACACCGCAGATTCATCGATGCCGCACTTGCGGCTGGACTATGTCCTTCGACGAAGCGGCTAAAATCGTGCGCGCTGGAGGTATTCCGCGCTGTGCTAAATGCGGCAGCATACTCAAACCCGAGATCACTTTCTTCGGTGAAAACCTGCCCATGCAAGCGCTGCGCGAAGCACGTGCCGAGGCGACAGCAGCCGATCTTATGCTCGTACTTGGTTCAAGCCTGCTAGTCTATCCAGCTGCCTCTTTGCCCCAGTATACCCTCGAGCACGGTGGCCAAATCGTTATCGTGAACAACATGCCAACCCACCTGGATTCGAGAGCCATTCTCTGCTTCGATGAGCTTGCCGATGTCTTCGAATACCTAGAAGCGCAACTGGCCGAAGGATGGCTGGGATAAAGAGAGAATTTATTGCACCTTGATTTGATATAGTGTTTTCAACTTGCATCATTATAATCGCTTAATCCAATGAGACGCATCGGATTATTGCTTGTAATTTGCTTGATTTCCTCTTTTGAAAGGTCGACATATAGAGAGAGATAGTCTGCACATTCAGCGATGCATGCCGAAGAGCCAGCGAGACAGCCCTGAGAAGGAATATAGAGCCTTCCGTCCGGTTCAAGAACGACCTCTCCGCCAAGGGACACATAGGATCCGGGAGGCATTCCTGCGAGTGGTGCTGAGTCGCTGGTTACTACAATGTTATCTATGCCGCAGGTCTTTATGACCGTCCGGATAAAGGGAATAGGAAGATGATGGCCATCTGTTATAAGCATAATTGTCAACCCGGCCTGTGCAAGAAAAACAAAAATAGGATTGTCGGTCCTGTGAAGCATAAGAGGAATACCATTGCCCAGGTGAGTTACGCATGAAGCCCCTTTTTCTATAGCTCTTTCGATCTGGCTTGCATCAGCCAAGGTGTGACCCATGGATATGATGATGTTTTCATCCTTCGCCATGGCAATAATATCCTCTATACCTGTCAACTCAGGGGCTATAGTCAGCATTCGAACAAGAGGTCTTCCGGCTTCGAGAATGCATTTAAGCATTTTCTTGTCAGGTTTACATATAAATCTCTTATCGTGCGCACCTCTGGCACCGTCTTTTTCAGAGATAAAGGGTCCTTCGATATGGAATCCTGCAATGAGACGTCCTGCAATCTCATCTTCTTGCATTGCTTCTTTGATAGTTGCCAAATTCCTTTCATACAGTTCGACGGGAGAACTCACGAGAGTGGCAAGAAATCGGCTAGTTCCTTTTGATTGGAGAAGTTGGCAGACATAGACAACCTGTTCGACAGTAAGATCTTGTGCGCTAAAATCGATTCCTCCATATCCATTGACCTGCAGATCTATTAGGGTACCATAGGAATTCATGTTATTGGTGATCATAACGATATGCTCAAGACAAGGGACAAATAAGAGAAGCTGCAGAATGATCTAGCATCAAATAGCAATTCTTATGCATTCTGAGCGATGCACAGGGATGTATTGGATCGATCGGAGCGGTTACCGCCATACGCACAGCTTCGGCCTTTCTTTTATCCGGAACTGTGCAGATTATGTATTCACTCTTGAGTATCTGGGGAATGCTCATCGAAATAGCTTGCATGGGGACCTCTGTTAAATCATCGAACCATCCTTCTCCAACCTGTTGCCGCCTGCATGCTTCATCTAGCCGGACTATCAGATAAGGCTCTTTCGTATCGAGATTTGCTGGAGGATCGTTAAATGCAAGATGCCCATTTTCTCCAATGCCAATGCACGCGACATCGATGTTCTTTGAGCTTATTAAATCAGAAAGTCTAGCTATTTCTTTTGACAAATCATCTGCATCGGCCTTAATGTAGTGGAAAGATCGCAATCCAGGCACTCTATCCGCAAATCTCTCTCTCAAATACTTACGGAAACTTGCCTTGTGTGTCTCGGGTATGCCTACATACTCATCCAGATGAAAAACCTCTACCTTGGTCCAATCGATATCATGATCCTTTACAAGGGCATCAAGCATGGTTAATTGGCTTGTGCCAGTTGCTAGAATGATAGAACACTCTCCCTTTTCTTGCAGAGCCCTGCGAATATGCATGGAGACAACCATCGCTGAATGACTACCCAGATCAAGAGCATTTTCAAAGATACAGATTCTCATTAGCACTTTCCTCCTGAGTTTTATTCTGTTATTGTAATTTACTATAAATGCAGAAGGAAGGAATATAAGGAACTAAAGATGCGAGTAATAGAACAATTTGTCCAATCAAAAACCGGAATACAGGAAAGTTGCGAGGATGGATATGTCATAACCGATTGTTTCGCGGCAGTAATAGATGGAGTAACCAATAAGAATGCCGTGCAGTTGGGCTTAGATGCGCCAGGGAAAATCGCCATGGAGCTGATAAAGAAGGGCATCGGAGATCTTTCGCCAATACTATCTGCACATGATGCTTTTAAGGCCATCAATGAATTGATCTATGATAGTTACTGCAACTTGGGTTTAGTGGAAGCTATGAAGAAGAATCCTTCCCAGCGTTTTTCTGCATCTTGTGTAATCTACAATTCAGTGCGGCGTGAGCTTTGGTTTCTAGGGGATTGCATGGCCTTAGCCAATGGAACCATATACCAGTTTTCTAAGGAATCAGATCGGCTTCTTAGTGATTTGCGCTCCTTTCTTATCTATATACAGCTCTCTCAGGGAATAACAGAAGAACAGCTTTTGGAACGCGATCTGTGTCGCCAACAGATACATAGCTTTCTAGTCAGCCAGACTTTCCTTCAGAACTCATCGCAAAATTGCCCTTTTGCCTATTATGTTCTCGATGGCATAAGCGAAGAAGCACCAAGACATGCAGTAGTTATTTCTGTTGATGAAAAGACCACAGAGATAGTCCTAGCAAGCGATGGATATCCTACTATTTATCCTACACTTGAACAGACGGAAGCCTATCTTGCGCATATTCTTGAAATCGACCCCCTTTGCTACCGTGAATTTCGCAGCACTAAGGGCTTAGTAAAGGGGAATATCTCTTTTGATGATAGGGCTTATGTACGTCTAGCAATATAGTAAATCGGGTTAGCCCATTTTGAAGCTATCCGCCATTTTATTTCCCTGAAAAGTATTCATCAGGTATACAATAATGAATACTACAACGAGCAGCACTGTAGACAATGCGCTAGCTTCTCCCATCTTGCCATCCGCAACCGCTGCATAGATCTGTATAGGAACAGTACGGGTTTTTGGACCATAGAGAAGAATCGTCGTGCTCAGTTCCTGGAGTAATGTAGTGAAGGTCAGAATCGAACCACTAATAATACCTGGCAATATGAGTGGAAGGCTCACACGTCTAAAAGTATAGAACCAGGTCGCACCTGCAATGATAGAAGATTCTTCCAATTTCGGATCTAGTTGAGTAAGGCTTGCCACGACAGAACGATATACATAGGGCGTGCGCCTGATCATATATGCAATTATAATGATAGCAAATGTCCCTCCAAGGGAAATAATAGAATCGCCACTGAATGCTGAAATAAGAGCTACCGCAACCACTGTGCCTGGCAACACAAAAGGAGCCATTATTGCCATATCTAATACTGCCGAACCTTTTGGTTTCCTACGTTCCGTTATGTAAGCAATAATGCTTCCTAGAATAGCAGCGAAAAAAGTCGCCATCGAAGAAAGATAGATCGAATTCGTAAGTTCTCGTCGGGATACTTGGGGAATGCGCGCATAGTTCTTAAGGGTAAAACCTTCTGGTGCTAAACCATGCCACTTCTCGAAAAAGGACATGATAATTATGGTTATCTGCGGCGCTAGCGATAAGATCAGTACAATAAGGCAAAAAACGGTACCAAAAAGCCTGGCTGCCCAGTGGCTATAGAGTTTCTGTTCTGATCGAGATGTTGTGATAGTCTCGTATTCCCGTTTGCTTACGACATATTTTTGTACCATCAAGACAGCTGCAGTAATAATTACATTCACCACGGCTATTGCTGAAGCACCATTTAGATCCCAAAAGCCATTGACACGGAAATAAATGAGGGTTGGCAATACGTATTGTTGGCCTCCGATTATTGCAGGTATGCCAAAGCTCCCAATGGAGCGGATAAATACTAGGAGCCCGGAAGCTCCGATGCTGGGAAGGATAAGTGGCAAGGTTATAGTCCGGAATATTCTCCATTTGCTAGCCCCCATTAGCATAGCTGCTTCTTCTAGCAAAGGGTTTGCCGAAGAGAATGCACTGTAGCTCAAAAGGAAGACAAAGGGATAATAGGTAAGCGTCATTGTAAGAATCATTCCAAACATGCCGTAAATAGGCGGGAGCTCGATCCCAATTGGTAAGAGAATAGCATTTAATGCATGGCGAAGCACACCTTGTCGCCCCAAAAGAATGATCCATGAAAAAGCCCCCACAAATGAAGGCATGATGACAGGCAGAATACCAAGCGACAGGAGCAGATTCTTTGCTGGAATCTGTACTCTAGCAACAATATAGCCCATTGGTATGCCTATAAGCAGCGAAAAAATCATGACCGATATGCTTAGAAAAAATGAATTTCGTAGACTTTTCTGATAGAGAGGCGATTCCAGGAATTTGCGAAAATTGTTGAGATTTAGATGTGATAGATCGAATTTGGATCCTTTATCCATGAATGCTCTAATAAAAGTATTTGCTAAAGGCCAAAATAGAAAAACGACCAGAAATATGAGAGGAATGGAAAATACGATATAGGGTGTCAGATCTTTTTGAAAGAAGCGCTTGATTGGTATAACGATTTTTTTGAAAAATGATGCCATTTTCATCTCGATGCATCGCTCCCGTAAACAGCAATTTTCTGTTGATCGAAGACGATCCTAATGTTATCTTTTTCTCTCACTGATTCTACAAGGCTATCCATGTCGATTTCCAATGGTTGATCAGAAAACTCAGGTGCAACATCCACTTCATAGCGCACAATATGTCCCAGATGCTGAATGATGGACACTTGACCAGCAATAGAGGGGCTGCTAGACGCCTCAGTACTTATCGATAAGTGCTCAGGCCTTGCTGCAATCAAGATCCTATCTCCTCTTATTGGATGAATTGGTTCTCTATAGTTCTTTCTGGGTATTGATAATAATGTGCCATCATATAGGGTAGCCTTTACCCAATGGCTGTCGCATGCCAGGATCTGAGCATAGAAGAAGTTCATCTTCCCAATGAAATTGGCAACAAACGCATTGCAAGGATTATGGTAAAGCTCGTTTGATGTGCCTATCTGTTCAACGATACCATCCCTAAGCACAGCAAGCCGATCTCCTACCGCCATTGCTTCTTCTTGATCATGCGTAACAAAGATCGTTGTGATGTTCGTAGCCTTTTGGATTCTTCGAATCTCAGCCCTCATATACCTACGTAGTTTTGCATCTAGGTTAGCAAGCGGTTCATCTAGGAGCAAAACATCTGGGTCATAGACTAGAGCGCGTGCAATGGCAACGCGTTGCTGCTGCCCACCGGAGAGGGCAGTAGGGCTAGGGTTGCGCCTTAGGACATCGGCAAGCCCCACAAGTTCTATGATTTGATTTACCTTTCGTTTGACTTCTTTGTCATCTAGCTTTCGCACGCGGAGCCCGTAGGCCACATTTTCGAACACATTCATATGAGGATAGAGAGCAAAACTCTGAAATACCATCCCGATATTTCTTCGATATGGCGGAATACTGGTTATATCTTGATCTCCATATAGAATATGCCCGCTAGTCAAAGACTCGAGCCCCGCTGTGCATCGCAAAATAGTAGTTTTTCCACATCCACTAGGACCAAGCAAACAGAAGAGTTCCCCTGCATTTATGGCAAAAGAAACATCGCGCAAAGCATGCACTGCATGCTTTGATCCTTCATTGAAAATCTTATTCACCCTGTCATATTGCAGGGGTTTCTTCATAAGTCTTTCTCCTTGATGAGGTGATATAAGATAACAAAGGCTTACTGGATCCAGTCGGAAAACTTGGATGTCAGTTCGTCGCGCAGTGCACCTGCCTCTACGGCGTCGTAATCGAAGAGCTTAATCTTATCGAGCGATGGTAAGGGTCCTGGTCCTGGAAGATAATCAACCACCACACGGCGTTGACGTGTATTGAGGATAATCTTGAAAGCTTCTGGCGAAGTGACAAAATCCATGAATAGCTCGGCTGCTTTAGGATTAGGACCATTTGCAATAATTGCCGAAGCGTCAAATCGTGCTCCCGTACCCTCTTCGGGATAGACATAGGTTACAGGGGCTCCCTCCAGGATATATTTAGCAATATTTGCCTCTCCTGTGACACCTATGGCATATTCTCCACGCGCAACCGATTCAGGGACGGCTGTTGAGCTTGCAACAAAAACGGCATTTTTTGCCATTTTCTTCAATGCATCTTCACCATAGAGTTTATACATCATATAAATTTGGGAATATGCAGAACCAGAGAGGGCAGGATTTGCAAGTATGATCTCGCCTTTGTATTTTGAGTCTATGAGATCGATCCATTTTTTCGGATACTGATCGGGCGTTAGGAGTTTGGTGTTTACGATGAAGGCCTGAAGAGGCATGGAAAAACCATAGTATCGAGGAATCTCGGCTTTATCTCGGACAGTTGATGGTATTGAATCATGATTTGCGCACTTATATGGACGGAATAGATTGTAATGCTCATCAAACGTCTCCTTTGCAATAGCTAATAGAACATCACCTTGCGGCCGTGGTTGTTCGGCATTGAGACGGGTTATCAGTTCACCTGAGCCAGCTCGTATGATGCTTACCCTTATCTCCGGATGTTTAGCGTTGAATGCTTTTACCAATGCTTCGGCTTCATCTTCGGCTGCTGCACTCCACAAGATTAGCTGCGATGCGGTGGCTGCATCTTTTGGGTCTGGAGCTTTGGCAAATAATGCAGGAAGCACAGCCAATAGAAATACCAATCCGACAGAGAATGTGCGTTTCATATAAGGCCTCCTTTCAGGCAAATTCCCAATTTTATTTTAGTTTAGATGTAAAACTGTGGAAAAGCAATGATAGAATTAATGGCTTATTATACTTTATTTAGATGTATTTAAAGGTTTTCAACACCGGTATTTCTTAATATTTGCGGGATTTGGGTGGGTTGAGTTTCCATAGCCGATGAATATTTTGCGCCTCTTTGCTTGGATCGCAAATATTAGATTTTAAAGTGCATCTGATTTAAAATTCTCAAAAAATAGTCCACTTCTAATTTTTAGATCATATTTTGTGACTTCTATTGGACAAATTATTTTTGATCTGGGACATTTTATGTCCTCCCTACGATAATAAAAATGTAAGAAGAAACCCAAAGGAGGATAACAATGAATATGAGAATGAGACCTATCGCAATTATCGTCTTTATTGGTATAGTTACAGCTCTTGCGAATGCAGGACCTTTCGGAATCGAAATGGGTATGACCTTGCAGCAAATTGAAAGTTTGTCAGGTGCTGCAGCCAAAGAATTCGGGATTGGATATGAAATCCAGCCTCCAAAAGTTCACCCTTCTTTTGATGTATATGTGGCGCTTATAAGTCCCACTTTAGGAGTTTACAAAATAGTTGCTTTTGGCAAAAGCAAGACGGTTTCTTCATTTGGCACGGAGCTCAAATCGGATTTTGATAAAATTCGAAAACAGATTGAAGTGGTCTATGGCCCAAGCAAAGTTTTTGATTTTCTTAAGTATGGAAGTATTTGGAAAGAACCAAACGATTGGATGATGGGTCTCAAACAAAAAGAGAGGACGCTTGTAGCATTCTGGGATGATGAGACTGGAGCAGATATGTCATCTACAGTTGCGAATATTATGCTCGAAGCAAACGCAACAAGTTCAAGCAGTGGATACCTTTCCCTTTCCTATGAGTTTGATAATGCTCAAGTTGCATTCGATGAGCGCGAAGCCTCGGAATCTTCAGTTTTCTAGATTGATGAATCTAAGGTCGTGCAAGATTGTGCCCCTTTTGAATTGATGCTCAATAAACTTCCTCACCCTATCTTCAGTGTATGAATTCCCCATGGGCGCAGAGAAAGCTTATTGGCTTCGATACTTCGCCACGATGGGCTTTCTGCGTTTGGTTCCGAGCCTTCTTTTGAACCTTGCCCTGAGCTTGATCCTGAATTTGACGCAGAGTCTGGTTTTGATCCTGGCGCTGAGCTTGATCTTGAGGTTGGGACTTTCTCGAAAAGAGGGACGTTAGGATGGCTTTGGAGCGCGCTCGTCACTTCATTTCCGGAAGCATTCCAGAGCCTTGCGATGATATTCCCATTTTGTACCAAGAAGGCAGTAATGAAGACTTTCTCTGAGTCAAGCTCGAGAGCGCTGCAGGACTGAATATAATCGGAGGGCTTTGTGTTGCTTGTCGGAGCAGATTTAGATGCTTCTGCTCCGCTTGAGTCCTGCCAAATCGCTATCAGGGGCGTAGCATAGTTCATTGATTGCCTTTCTGCTTCTATCCGGTCTTCATAGGGAGCAATAGCAAACTCGAAGGTGCGTGTGCCCGACAAGGCTGTGAAGGCTGATTTTCCTCGTGTAAAGGAGTCGTCGCTCGCATAGATCCACTCTCTGGGAGCCCACGCGAGGACTTGGCGAAGCTCATGCTTTTCTTTGTTCCAATGGTAGCCCCTATTGCCTCTATTGATGAAAGCGAGATGCTCTCTCGTGTGTTCTCCGGGATTCCCTCTCTCATCACATTCGAGACCGATCCACGGAGCACCTGTTATCCGCTCATCAGAGACCTCTGATATCCAGAATGGAGATTTGCAGCAGATGCACTCAGCGGGGACATTGAAGGAGACACAGAGTTTTGCTTCGTCATGTATCGAATAGGGTGTTCCCGGCGGGTAGTCGTCCATTTGAGGCCCCAGATATGTCGGGCCATCTCCGAAATCGAAGCGAACGCTTGCATCTATTCTCTTTACACCCGAATACATTTTTAGAGTGAGGATGAAGGGTAGATCAGCTACATCGCCTTCCACTTCGAGTGCATAGAGAGCAGGTCCATTCGCGACCCACTTTGCCGATTTTGTAGATAAGAGCGAATTGTAAGGTTTGCCATCGCGCACACAGGTAAAAATAAGACTTTCGATGAGTTTTTCTCCAGAAGAAGAGCACAAGGTAAGGCCATCCTTAGCTGTAAGCAAAATGGTGAATGGAGGGCTCATTCTGGCTTCGTTATTGCTATGCTGGGCAGCTACTTGCATAAGAGAAAAGTGCTTAAGTGAGAGGCCTTGCATCTTGGGAACAAAGCCAAGGTATATTTCTGATTCGTCTTCTGAGATGAGCTGGCATGAATATAGTTCATCGTTGGAATAAGCGCAAAGTTCGCTTTTCCCTTGCGGTTTGTCTTGAGGTAGTGCTGACTTTGGTATTTTGACCTCGATGTAATCGCGGCGTTCGCATGAAGCCGCATTGAAGACGATGATGCCACCAGGATGGCCGCTAGAAGGGCTAATGTTGCCAGAGACAGAAATGCCGCTAGAAGGGCGGATATCGCCAGAAGCAGAAATACCGCTATAAGGGCCAGTTGAAATGCTTGCCATTGCTTCTAGAGTTATTCGCTCAGCCTCTTTGCGAGCGTGCTCCGCAAAGTCTACTGCAACACGCCACATAGGCTGCCTATGGGCAAGCGAAAGCCAGGGACCGCAGACATAGAGGTCGTGCTGTTGAGCAATACATAGGGACTTCCATGCATCCGTAAGCGATGGCTCAGCGCTCGCGTATTCAGGATTGAAAAATTGGAGCACGGCATCGAGACTTTCTGCAACGCGAAGAGCTGATTCCGCTGCGACCACTGATCTCGGAACATCGTCAGCCTCTAAGCCCCAGGGGAGCGTGCACGGCGTATCATGTGGGCCATGGAAGACTTTTTCCTGAGGTGGGTTCGCAATTCGAAGATAATCCTTAGGCCTCGTGAATACGATATTCTTCATTGCTACAATCTCTGTAGCACGAGGCAATGGCGCCTCGGGAAGATTTACATCCTTTAGATCCGAAATAAAGGGGTGTGCAATTCCACACGCTGAAGCAGCTTCCAGAAAAGCCGGGAAGCTTTCAGGCGCCCAATCGGGTTTATCTCCTATTCCAAGGGAACCTGCGGCAAGACCTGGGTGGTGTTCGAGCTGCCGTTTGTAGTTCTGAAAGGAATATCGAGGTACCGTAGAAATCTCGCTGCCATCAGGAGCAACCCAGCTAACAAGATCAGCATCATGTGCCGGATCGGTACCAAAAGCGGCCCATTGTGTTCTGAAGACAGCTCCTTTGTAGCCCATCAGAGACAGGATCTGCGGAAGCTGAGCAAAATACGTTGGCTCTTGCGAATAGAATACCTCTGGTGTTGAACCGAACGCGGCCTCGATGGCTCTATTACCTAGTTCGAGCTGCCTGATGAAAGACTCTCCGCTCTCTGCGCAGCCAAATGGTTGACCATATGTCCCATTTACGATTTCGAGTGCACTGGCATCCAGGGCGCTGCGAAGAAGGCTCGTTGCGTGTGAATCGTATTTTGCCATCCATTCGTAGGTGTAAGCATCGAAATCCAATACAACCTTGAATCGAGAATCATGGAGCGCACGCTTTATGACAGGTCGCACACAGAGAGGCCAGTTATACGTTCGCCAGAGACCTCCTCCTGGCAAAATGAGCCAGTCCCAGAAAATCGCGCCACCATGATATCCATCCACAAAATATAGTTTCTCAGGCACAGCTTCAGATGGATGTTCCGAAGTGGACTCGGCAGGCAATTTTAAGGCGCTTTTTGTTGCACGCCTTGAACCTTTCGCGTCATCTATACGCATTTTGGCGCTAAGAATCGCGACAACTACATGAGCCGCGCCGCGAACCAGTGCTGGAGGAATGCGGCCTGAGACTAGAGCCTTAGAGGCATTATCCACTAGACTCATGAATTACCCTCCATAAATTGCCCGATAGGTGTCGATAAGCGCATCGGCTACACTCCAGCGAGGTTCCCAGCCAAGTATCCTCTTTGCTTTAGACCAATCGAAAACATAGTCGCAGATCGCTATAGCGACATGCTCGGGCTCCAATGGGGCAGCACCGAAAGGTCTCAAGAGTGCTATAGCTATCTTTGCTGGCGTTGTAGGAATAAGCTTCACCTTCGATGGCGAACCTACCGCCGAGGCAACTAGGTGGACCAATTCGGCTATGCTTGGCACATCCTTTCCACCAATATTGAATGCTTCTCCAGCTGCATCTGGATGCTCGGCAGCGAGCAAGCATGCATCTACAACATCATCGACATGAATGAATTGAAATCTATTGGTTCCTTTCCCAAGAAGGGTCACGGGTTTTCCCTTCTGGATAGCGGACAAAAGGCTCAATATAAAGGGCTCATCGAGGCCAGACCCTGTAATAGTTGGAGGTCTCAACATGACGACAGGAAGACCCGCTGCGCAAGCCTCGCGGCAGAGATTTTCAGCTTCGATTTTGTTCCTGCCATATTCTCCTAGAGGTGCAAGCTCGCCATCTTCGGGGCAAGGGACCACTTTGGGTACGCCAAAGATCTCTACACTTGATAGATAAATGACGCGTCGCAGGCCAGCATTGCGTGCTGCATCCAGTACATTCCTTGTACCGCCTATGTTGACTGCCCTCATTGTTTCTATATTCGCTTTACGCTGGGGAATGAGAGAAGCAAGGTGATACACGGTATCCATACCCTTGCAAGCTGAAGCTACAGCCTCGGCATCGCGAATATCTGCAGCGATCCACTCGGCGCCTTGGATATCTCCAGCTATCCATTTCTTACCGCGGACACCTCTGGCGGTCATTTCAGCGCCAGCTGCAAAGCCTTCTGGCAGATCTTCTGGCACAGAAATATCAAGCGCTCGCACTTTATCGCCTCTTTCAAGGAGGCGGTGCACGAGATGCTGGCCAAGAAAGCCCGCAGCTCCGGTAACTAATGCTCTATCCATCTCACCACCTTGCCTTCGTGTAGATCGGCTCCATGCTCGGCGCTGCTGCTATGGCAGCTATATATTTCTCGTAAAATTCATGGTAGTACGCGAGCTTCTGCCTATCGAGTTTGACACCAAGGCCAGGACCGTTCGGCACAGAAATTGCTCCGTCTACATAGCGGAACGGGCCTCCTTCGATGATATCGTCCTCTAGATAATGATAATGGACATCGGGAGCATGGTGAATGGCCGGAAGCGAAGCAGCAAGATGAAGCACGGCTGCAAGGGACACACCGAACTCCGTTCCGGAATGCATGCCCATATCGAAACCAAAGGTCTCGCAGAGCCGTGCGAGCTCTTTTGTTGCTCTTAAGCCGCCATACCAATGCGGATCTGCAAGAACTACATCGACCGCATCGAGGAAAGCGGTAGGAGCTATGTCATCGTAAGAGAAACATGCCATATTGGATGCGAGTGGCACATGCGGTGACATCCGCTTTAGTTTTGCCATGGCGCTCAAGCCCCAGACGGGATCCTCCAAGTACTCGAGCCCAACATCGGAAAGCTCGTGCGCGACACGGACAGCAGTCGTGAGAGCCCATGAACTATTGGGATCGAGGCGCACAGGCACATCAGGAAAGCGTTCACGCATATGGCGGACTGTCTCGACTTCTTTTTCAGGCGGATATACTCCGGCCTTGAATTTTATTGAGCGGCATCCTTTCACTTCTATTAGCTCGGCACACTGTTCCAGGATTCTTGCATCGGCTTCTTCCCATGGTGGAAGTTGGCCTGGACCCTTCGGTGCTTCATAGAATACATAGGCAGATACAGGAACGCGATCGCGCATTTTGCCACCAAGTAAATCGTAGACAGGACGCCCAATAGCCTGCCCTTGAAGATCGAGGCATGCGAATTCGATAGCCGCAAAGGCATTGATAAGATTAGGCCCGAACATACGCACATAGAAAGGATTCGCTATCTTCCAGCGAAGCTTCTCGAGATCGAAAGGATCCTCACCAATCACGAATGATTTGCAGGACCTCACAACTTCTTCTATTTGCTGACCATTTGGTGTTAGCGTACATTCTCCCAAGCCTACAAGACCTTCGTCGGAGACGAGCTCTACAATTAGACGGCCAAAGCCTGGATGAAAACCCCAGGCATGAACGAGGGGTATTGCCAGAGGTATGCCCACAGAAGTTGCAATTAGGTCGACTATTTTCATGTTTGACCCTCCTAGAATCTTCCGTACTTCTTAAAGACCTCGATGGGGGAAGCGCCAGCTTTAAGCTCCTGCCATATCGTCTTCTCTGCATCGACGACTTTTTCAGCGAGAATAAGAACTTCGGCAGCAAGTTCCTTAGGGACTATGACTACTCCATTGGAATCAGCTATTGCCCAATCGCCTGGATGAATGATGGTCTCTCCTACGCGAATATCTTCATTGATTTCCACATAGCGCCAGCGACCACGGATATCGGCTGGTGTACGGTATCGGGCAAAAACAGGGAATCCGAGGCGCTTTATAGCATCCACATCTCGTACTCCCCCATCGAGGACTGCGCCGCCGCAGCCTTTGGCTTGGGTAGTTGTACTCAGCATCTCTCCCCAATGCGCCGTAGATGGATCGCTCCCAGTATCGAATATTACGACAGTTCCTGGCTCCACAAAACTATAAGCCCGCATAGCTAGTTCCAGGTACTCTAATTTGTCGATGACTGTAGGCGTACCTTTTACTGTAAGCACGGGGCCGGCGAGCCTCATTCCGTTTTCGATAGCCTGAATAGCAGGAGGCAAAACCTGATGGAAAAGCCCCTTCTGGTCGAGAATGTCGCTGATGGCAGGCGTGTGAACTCTCTTGTAGCGCTCGATCATCTCAGTTTGCCCAATTTCTTCTTGCGCCATGATATCCTCCTTAAATCCTCTTAGACTTGATCGCCTAATATTAGCTATGTGGCGCCAACTCTGCGGTCGGCGCCAGTATTGCGTATTTCGATGAGGCAGCCAGCAATCCTCATTTTTCACATAACTTGCATTCCTCTCCAGGCCCAAGGATACAGATACCGAGCCCTTCCGACTCGAGCTCTGCTCTCCAAGCTTTGAGCGCCGCGCTTACTTCGATTTGGTTATCGCGCCTAATGCGGATTCCGCGGGCGCGGTCCAACCATTTGCCTGCACAGTGGAGATGGAGCGGCACGGTCCAGCGAGGCCGAATAGCGCGCACAAGAGCCGCTGCTTCTGGCAAGGACATGCCATCATCGCCCAGCAATGGATAATGTGCGCAAGCCGCTTGGACTAGCGCAATGTCCGGTTGAGCGCTTTTTAGAGCGCATTCCAGTTCTGGTGTATAGCGCGTATCACCGCTGAAAAAAACAGTTTTGGATCCTCTGATCAGATAGGTAAGAGCATCGGATGCAAGAGGATGATCGGCCTTCAGTGCTTCGATCGATACTTGGCTCGATACATCGATTGGCCTATTAGCTGATTTATCGATTGATCCATCCCCTGACCCATGGATCGATCTATCTCCCGATCTTTTATTTATTCTGTGTACCATGTCTGGCTCGAGTTCAACAACTGATTTCGCGCCTAGCTTCTTTGCCCGCTTCGCTACGGAGCGAGGACCGACGACAGTGATACCCTTATCTCTAGCTGTTTCTAGGGAAATATCATCGCAATGGTCAATGTGGTTGTGAGAGACGAGGAGTAGGTCGACATGGCCCAGTTCCCAGAGATTTGCAGCTGGTGGAACGATGCGCGGAGCAAGTGCCCGCTCCTTGAGCCCTCGCGGCCCAAACCAAGGATCTGTAAGGATAGTGAGGCCATCCATTTCAATGAGAACTGTCATATGCCCGATCAACCGGAGTTGAACGCCGGCCATAGCTCACCTCCCGAGACCTCTTTGGGCATTCGAAGCCTTTTAGACCAGTAAAAAGTTTAGCACAACCTTCTTAAAGCCGCTTGAACGAACTTGCTACACTGGTACTCTTAAAGACTTCGACAAGACTAAGTCCAAACATCTTCCTAAAAGTTCTACTGAGGTGAGCAGAGTCCGAAAATCCTGCCGCATATGCAGCATCTGTGAAAGAAGCGCCATCGACAATCTCGTCGATAGCATCGAGAAGCCGAAGCCAAAGAGCATACCGCCTTGGAGGCACGCCAACTTGGTGGGTAAAAAGGTGTATGAGCCTGCTCTCTGAGAGACCTACATGCCTCGCCACGACTTCTATTTTGACCTTCTTATCTGGAGATTCCTTGAGGAAAGCAATCACTTTCTTGATTCGGGGATCGAGTTCCACTGTTTCTTGACCATAAGGCCCAAGCAATAGACCCAATATTGACTTAGATACGCATTCAGCCTTAGATATGGAGCCTCTTCCGTCTTCTAGCTCCATGAGCTCGGCCTTGGCCGGCATAAGGTATAATTCGGGCAAGAGACAGAGCCCATGCGAACCAATGTATTTGCTGCAAAGGTACCTGGCTGCCTCCGATTCTCCATCGAGATAGAGAACAGCGTAGCTCCCCTCATCGCTTGCGAAGCGATGAGCTTCGTCGGGAGCAATGATGGCTATCTCGACCTCTCTGAATTCTCCACGATGCTCGATTTCGAAAGAATGATCCAGGGATATGAAAATTTTGAGGAGATGATGACTATGTGGCTTTACATCCGCTTCGATTCTGTTGCCGAGAAAGAGAGCAAACCCTTCGAATAAATAGAGCGACGAGCAAGCGCGCTGCCGTTGATGTATCTCCTTGAAACCCGAGGTTCCATAGAAAGCTTGCATCATGTTGTCACTTTGGCTTGAGCCTTTTTAGGCTCGACAGACTGAAGAACGACCATAGCCGCGATCATACAAATGCCTGTCAGCACGAAGACAGCTCGGTAGGTCCCGAAAAAGTCAGCGAGAGCCCCCGCAAGAGTGGATGAGACTAATGCGCCTATCGAGGCAAAGAAAGTGTTCAGGCCCCAGAATTCTCCCACATTTTCATTTGGAACTAGCTCTGATAGCAGAGGATATGAGAGGACTGTATGAGCTGTATTTCCTATTCCGATAATGATGATTAGTGGAATTAAAACTGGCAAAGAATATGCAAATAAACCAGCCGCAAGTGCACCTAGGCCGAAGAGGCCAAGACCTATCGAGAGAATGAGTTTTCTGCTGGTTTTATCTGCAATTATCCCTACTGGCACTGCGAAGATTGCAGTCGAACCAAGAAGGATTGCCGCCAGAGCCTGTGCCAAGGCTGGAGAGACACCTTCTATTTCAGTGCTGACAAAAAGTGTAAGAAAAGGCGTCGCAGCATTCACCCCGAACCAAAGCAAAAATTGAACAATGAAGAATTTTTGAGCCTCTTTGTTTTTCGCAACGAGCTGTAAATGCTGCTTCAGACTGAGTTTCTCTCTTATCTGAATATTCTCACGCTTCTCATGAACACCGAAGACCGTGATTGTCGTAAATACCACTAAGCCAGCAGCTACAAGCCAGAAAACATAAGAAGGATTCCTCGACCAAAGGAATAGCCCGCTCGCAAGCGCAAGTACAAGCTGACCCAGTACTTGGAGCATGGTTGCCACGCTATTCACGGTAGAACGCTGATTTTCCGGGGCAATGTCCGAAATGAGAGCAGTATAAGGATCAACGCCGACATTGAAAAGAAAAGTGAGTATGAGCTGCACAGCGATGAGAACGCCAAATGGCGGCCGCGCTGCACACCATAGAAGAAGCACAGCCACTAGAGGCATGCTGAATGCGAAAAAGGGCTTCCTTCGGCCCATTTTTGTCCATGTTCTATCGCTCCACGCCCCCACAAAAGGTTGGACAATTGCACTCATGAATGAACGGGTGTTCGCAAGAAGGCCAATGAGAGCGTCGCTCGAAGTGTAGGTTCTATAAAAGAGGGGAAGGCTGAAATTGTTGAAGGCATAGAATAAGCCCATACCCACGCTGGCCGCTCCATAGGCGAACATACCCCCGACCTTAAGGCGCTCAGGCGCTCCCCCTTGAGCTTTGTCTTTTTGCTCAATATCCTCCTTCATATCTACCTCCTCATATCATTTCCCGTGCCACTTAGCTCATTCTATCTTGAGTTTATTGCGCGATGTGGCCAGCGTCAAATCCATTTTGCTCGAGATATCGCGAGAGCTACTAATTATGCAAAGGAATTATAATCTGATTCGATGTGGGTGGCTTGAACGAATCTGCTATGCCGCATTACTTTGGACAGCAATTCGTCCACGATAGGTTTTTTCGCCGACTTTTGCATGCTCTTCCTTTTCTCTAGATACTATAAGTTATTATAGGAATATAGAATATACAAGCCAGCATGCAAATCTACTTGTTGCTACGATATTTGCAGATGAAATTGCTATCAATTCAAATGTTTGCACGAATTCCTGAGGATGCTTCTGAAATATTGTCATATCTCAGTTGCGCCTTTTTTGTTCCAACACTCCTCATAGCGCATGCCGGTTAGCTTCTCGCAGATGGTTTTGACTTCTGGGCTGACATCTTCCAACCTCCCTCCAGCGCGGATTCGTTCAAGTTCTTTGACTAGGATCTCGCTGTTTTTTGGGCTGAGCTCAAAGCGCATTGCGACGATGATGCCCAAAATAAGGAAAATACTAGGCCCGGTGATGAAGAATATCAAGAATTTACTGAGTACTTCCGGCGTCTGCGCCTGGTTGGACTGAAAGCCAACGAGCTGAAGGAAGAATCCGATGAGCGGCATAACGATGATACCTTGAACAACCTTTCGCGCAAGAGTCATTGCGCCAGAATAGACTCCAGCGCGCTGTTGACCTGTCATTAGCTCATCTACATCGATTACATTGGGCAAAATGGCATATGGAATATAGACCGCAGCGGCAGTCCCAAGCCCTATGACCGCACAGATAAGTACGAGAACTAGCAATGGCGTAGACGATGTAAGAACAATAGTCGCATAGAGACCAACAAGAAAGATCGACATGCCAAGGATATACGCAAAGCGCTTGCCCTTGGTGTTCGCAACCTTGGTATAGACGAGAATCATAAAAAGCTGCACGATCATGAGCGTCCCCATTGCGATTGAATAAATATTCGGCCTTTGCAAATAATAGGTAAGGTAATACGTAAAGAGCCCCATCAACATATCCATTGCAGAATAGGCGAAAACATACATCATAAGATGAATCCGAAAGGATTTGTTTTTAAGAATGCTCGCAAATTCCTTCATAAAATCTCGCGATACGGTTGGGCTTGCAAGATGTGGATTCTCCCATGTTCCCCAAAAAACAAATATCCAGGGAATTGCAAATAGAATTCCAAACACAATCGACATGATAAGATAGCCTTGCGCAGGATCTTCCTTATGTGCATTGATGATCATGCTCGGCACGGTCGATGCCAGCAGCGATGAAAAGCCTGAGAAAAAGAGCCTCGCAGCAGAGAGGCGATTACGCACCTTATAATCAGCGGATAGCTCAGCAGCGAGCGCAGAATAGGGGGTCATCACCATCGTGATCACCGCATCGAAGAGGATATAGGCGAAGAGATAATAAAAGAAAAGCGCGACTTGCGAGCTTGCTCGAACGCGAATCCACATGATTATGTAAGAAAGCGCGATGGGCACAATACCCACAAGGAAATAAACGCGCCTGCGACCATAACGCGAGCGAGTATGATCTGAAAGGTAGCCCATAAGAGGGTCGGTGATAGCATCCCAAACCTTCCCAATACCAAGCGCAAGGCCTGCAAGGGCAGGAGAAAGGCCTACGACTTCGGTCATGAAGAACATATAAAAAAGGCTTACGATTATGAATGCGCCACCTCCATATATATCGCCGACTCCATAGGCGATAAGCGTCTTAAAGGTAACGGGTCTTTCGGTAGTGAGCGAAGCTCTTGAAATAGAAGTCAGAGCAGGTCCACCCTCCGGAGATGGCACTTGCTTGGCGAGAGGCTTCGAATGTTCTTTTTTTGTCATACTCTGCCTCCTTGCTTTTGCCGGCAGTATCTTACGCCTCATGTTCCCAAATTATGTGCACTGAGATTGGTCAAATCGATTTTACCGGATCTTACTTGTGCTGTCATCTATGCATCGCAAAGAATGGGTTTCCTTTCTTCCGTGCTCATTTGTCTGCAATATTGTATTGATATCAGGCATTAGCAAACGTACATTTTTGCTTCCGACTTTTTTGGAATGAATTCTTTGGAGTGAAAGAGAATAGATACATCTCATGACGCTTTGATTTTCGCCTTTATCAGAGCAAGCATTCGTGCACTTTTGCTAGAAGACTTCTCTGCGGTTCATTACCCTCATAGAGTGCGATAAGAAGGCGCGCATCAAGGGTCTTTCCTTCCCATGAGGGGGCCGAGGAATGCAGATGTTCCGCAGTCAGAATGGCAGCGCGCCTTCCTAAGCCAGTTACCGCAGCAGGATATCGGTACTGTGGTCCCCAAAGAGCACCAAAAGGGAACATGCTCACGCATTGTACACCACACCGTAAATCCTGGCGTAGAGGACAGAAAGCATAACTGCTAAAAGATTGAGAAGCCTGCGCAACTAGAATCCCTCGCGCGCCATCGCTCACTGCAAGCCATTTTGGCGTAAGGTGGTTATTGATATCTGCAAGGAACCGATTTCGACCATAGCCAGCATAATCTAGCGAATAGTGCGAAATGACATTACTAAAGTCCTCTTTCCATACATGGATAATGTTAGAACAGGGCAGATTTTCAAATGCGACAATCTCAAAAGGCGCAAGCTGGCGCCAGCGATCGTCCCATGTTCGACCGAGTGTTCTTGCCTTTTTGTGATCATAACATCGGTGCGGGGTCGATGGATATTGCACATGAAGCTCGAAGCACACAAGATCCGCGCTGAGCATAGTAGCAGTCCTGCTCCATTCGATCGCCACTCGCATGGGCCTTAGAGGGATGATTCCATGCAATTCATATCGCTCAGCACCGGATATAACGTCAATTTTGCGCGAACCGAGAATTTTATGATTATATTCAACCCAGGGCTCGTTGATATGAACTGTATATGGTCCGCTGGCTAGCCGGATTCTGCCCTTTGAGCTGACCGAAAGCGTGAGATGAGGACTGTGAGGAGAAGAATCTTGTATGCGAACCCTGCTTTCTGGATGCGCTGCTTGAGGCAACTCCGGACCCCGGAGTTCTTGAGGTTCTTTAATACAGGGTAGATTAGATATCGCGTTGACTACACCATATTTATGCTTTACTGCCGTATAGAAGGCCTTAGCGAGCTCGAGGGATCGATTCGCTGTTTCTCGAGCTATCTCAAGCCTTGTCACATTCATTACAGGAACAGCAAGCCCAAAATGGGTTGTAGACAGCGCCCGAAGTCGCTCTTTTATCGCTTCATGCGCAAGCCTGGCCAAGGATGGATCGAGCTCCGAGAGTTCATCGAGCCAATATGTTTCGGTTTTTGGGCTAGTTGCAGAACGCAATACAGATTCACCGTTTCGAACCGCCACAAAGCTTTTTGCAGATTGCCATTGCGATCTCGCTTCGGCAATAATCGACCAAATTTCATAATTCTCATATTTTTCAGACCAGGATGAATAACCATCAAAGGCACCATCAGCCATATCCTGGCCTATAACAATCTCTCCCCTATCAGGATGGGTCTTGATGTATTCCCATGGTCGTTCAAAACCAACAAATGGCAAGCGCGCGATACTCGAGATAAGCGAATAAAGCCCTCCAAATGATGGCACAAAGCGACGAGAAAAACCTGGCAAAAAGCCTGCCCAAAAGCTATCGTCTGCATCAATATCGAGCACCACTAGCATATCGACAGGCTGTGCTATGCCTCCAGAATCTCCTTCAATGCCCATCTCGATATCTCTCTCAGGATCGCCCTCAGCATCTAGGCCGTGCGCACAACGAAAAGTTCCATGCAACTGCTCAGCTCGAATTGCTTTGAGCATGCGGGCGGCGCTGAAATAATACTCAGCCAAATCGCCCTGATTGATCGCAGGAATAAGCCTTATCGATGCTCCTGTTGTAGGGTTTTTGAGCGTGAGTGGATTGTACCGCTTTCTTGCCTCCAATTCAGAAATAAACGAACCTATCGCATTGAAAGGAATTGCGCTGTAATATAAAGATATAGCTTCGATCCCCACACTACGATAGATGTCGATGTGCGATCCCGTAAACATACATTCCTGCGGCCGTGCAATCGGCACATATGAACCAAAGGTCTGAAGCACTCCTGAACCATCGGGCGCATTAATTGCCCATGAAAGAGCGTACCTTAGCTCCTCAGGTGTGTGAGCGGTAAGAAGCCCATTGTTCCAGGACATAAGTTCGATTTCGTCGACCCCAGCAATAACCCTCATCTTAATCCGCTCTATTATGTCTGGAGCAAAGCTCGGCAGAATATGTCCCAAGGTGAACGCGTTATCGAAATCCCATGCGCACTTGACCTCGATTCCATCTTTGGAAAGCTCATCGAGGCTATCAAGAATGGAGCGAATAACGCGAATGTCCTTGCCAAACCCGCGCTCATCAGGCGTATCTCCCCGATAAGAATGATAGAAATTCACGTGAAACCGAGGACAAAAAAAGATTTTTGTGTTGCTGCCTACCATTTTTCTTTAGCAAAATCTCCATTAGCCGGTTTTGAGGCTTTTATCTTTCTGTGTCCTATATATGCCTCTTTCCGGCCTTCTTTCAATATAGCGTTTCAAGCTTTTTTTCACTACCGCTATTCGCTCTGACTGTCCTCTTGAGAGAAAGATGCCCTGCATTATTCTCTAATAAAGCTATAAGTTAATGATATCTTTTGTATAATTTCGCAGGAACGCAGGTGCTACACTTTTTTACCAATGTGCTCATGGTAATGAGCCTTATAACGGCCTCTTTGGATAGCCCCACAAGCCCCACAGTCAAGTGGTTCATCTGGAAGCAAACCAATCGAGTCACAGTTGAGCAACAGTCAAGAAATCGATTCTGGGTCTTACAATTTACCTATTTTTAATTCATTATTCTGCAAGTACTTTATTTCGGGCTGAGAGGATTTGAACCTCCGACATCTTGGTCCCGAACCAAGCGCGCTAGCCCCTGCGCTACAGCCCGATTGCCTAAAAAAAAGCCCGTCGCGTGGCAGACGGGTCTCAATCCACATGACGCTGAACTGCAAAGATACGCGCCTGCGCGCACGAACGATGCTGTGATCGGGAGCGACGGGGCTTGAACCCGCGATCTCCGGCTTGACAGGCCGGCGCGATAACCAGCTTCGCTACGCCCCCTTGTCATGGCTGACGGCATGGTACTATATAGGCACCCTTGTTTTGTGTCAATAGGACGCATTGCCTCATCGAAAGTCTAACCGAAACGATACCGATGCCTCATAATAAGACCTGGTCCAAATTGAACCATTGTGCCGGAAGTTGAATAAAGCGGCTGAAAGGCTCCTTCACGTCCGCAAGCAGAAAGTTAATGGCTTATTTTCGGCCAGAAAACTTTTTAGGCGATTCGTAGGATATAAGAATAGCGCCTGTCTTTTGATCATATTCCATTTCTTTTTTGCGTTTTTTGGATGAACTGGTGCTTGCAGGTATCTTTGTTGCTATGCGCAAGAGAGCACCAGACTCTGGCAATGCCTCAGATTGTCCGGTCGAAATCAGAGTATATCCTAAGTGAGAGCAAGCATATTTACCGACTCTCGAATGAGAAAGCACAATTGGTTCGGACACAATTCGGCAGGCGAGTTCATCGTATCCCTCATTTGCCCCTGTCGGCAAGGGCAGGTTTCCAGGGTAACGACTCTTTTGCTTCTTATTCTGATCCGATGGCAAAATCGAGGATGGGCATCGCTTTACGTAAAGGTAGCTAAAAGACAATTTATCTTTGGCCAGCCCGGCTTCTTGTGATAGCCTATAAAGCCATTTAGGAGCATAGCTTGTGGGCATGGAGAAATGACACCAAGGATATTTTACTCGTGGAGCGGGCATTCGGACAGGCGTCAAGAACCTATTTCTATGATTGCTGGACTCGTCGGGGAGCTGCTTGATTAAATATTCACTTTTTTGTCGTGCAACATTTGCTTTGCTCTCAATAGAATCAAAACGAGGGATTCCTTTTTTGATTATGTTTTTGGGATTTTCTTTAATTAAATATTCTTGTCCACTCTTGAAAATTCCAGGCATGGGACAAGCCGAGCTGTGTGGACAAGGAGCCAAAATCTCGCAATTATCCCGAATAGCAACGGCGCGCAGAGCACTCAAAAACCCTCCGCATCTAGGCTCGCCAGGTTCCAGGATCAGCAATGAGCCATCATTCTTGCAGTATTGCATAATAGATCGATATAGAGCGTCAGCGTTTTCGAAAAGCGTTTCTTTGCTTTTCCAGAAGAATTCATTGAAGACATTTATTGCACAGAAGAGGTCGGCCTTTTCCCTGATAGGTTCCCCGAACCTCAGGTGTCTCAGTTCGATTTTCCATGGAGGCAATTCTCCAGAATGTTCCGCGGCGAGTATTTCCAGAATGGTTTTTCCAGTCTCCATCATGCGAGGTGCTCGATCCACACAGATGATCGTCAGAGGGAGCTTTCTCAATTCAGGCTTGGAGCAATAGAGCGATAAGAGCAAGGTCAGCGGGCCCGAACCCATATCGGTTATAGTAGCATTTGGCTTAAGTTCAACAGGAAGATCCGTCAAAAGGGAAACGAGTCGCACAAGGTTCCAGGGCATGAAATAGCGCAAATAGGCCGAAAAAAGGGTAGGATTGTTGAGATAGTCGCTTGCGCGCTGGGCTCGTCCCATTGTCAATAGTCGCCAAAGACTCCGAATGCTGTAGCGAAGCTCTGCGCGATGCTGGAAGGAAATGGGATTTGCTTCTTCGATACAGCGTGGAATTTTATCCAATGCCGAGGCCGCATCTTCGCTAATACGGAAATTATAGAGAAGAGTATGTTCAATCATGGGCGGATAATTGAGCAATCAAGGACTTCTTCATTCCAGATTCAGGATTACTTTTCCGGACTCTCCGGAGAGCATAGCCTCAAAGCCTTTCTCGAAGTCGTCGAAGCGAAATCTATGGGTTATTACAGGGCTTATATCCAGACCAGATAGCAGCATGGTTTGCATTTTGTACCAGGTTTCAAAGATTTCTCGTCCGTATACACCTTTAATGAAAAGCCCCTTGAATATGACTCTCGACCATTCGATACCAGCTCCATCCGGAAGAAGTCCCAGCAGAGCCATTCGTCCTCCATTATACATGTTTTCGATCATTTGCTCGAGGGCTTTGGGGTTGCCTGACATTTCCATGCCGATATCGAAACCGCCGACCATTCCAAGACTTTTCTGTACTTCTTTTAAGTCTTCCTTATCGACATTTACAACGCGCGTTGCGCCTAGTTTTTTTGCCAGCTCGAGCCGCCATGGATTTACATCGGTCACCACTACGTTTCTGGCTCCAACATGGCGCGCTATAGCAGCGGCCATGCAGCCTATGGGGCCTGCTCCAGTGATCAATACATCTTCACCAGTCATATCGAAAGAGAGTGCAGTATGAGTAGCGTTGCCGAAGGGATCAAAAATAGCCGCAATATCATCTTGAATGGCTTCATGCACATGCCATGCGTTCTGTGCCGGGACAGCCACATATTCCGCAAAGCAACCATCTCGATTTACTCCGATTCCAATGGTATTGGGGCAGAGATGATGCTTACCAGCGCGACATGCGCGGCAGGTACCGCACCATATATGGCCCTCGGCGGAAACGCGTTCTCCGATTTTATAGTCTTGTACCGATCTACCCTTATCTACAATCTCACCCACAAATTCATGACCTACAATCTGCCCAATATGTATTGTACGCTGAGCCCAAGTGTTCCATTTCCATATATGCACATCAGTTCCACAGATTGCTGTTTTCTTGACCTTTATCAGCAGATCGTTATCTCCAATATTGGGTATAGGGACTTCTTCCATCCAGAGTCCGGGTTCAGCGTTTCTCTTGACAAGCGCTTTCATATTGCTCCTTTTTGACTGTGCGCATTTCTTCCCCCATTATTTTGGATCTATATATCGATTTCTTATAGGAATGCAAAGCGCATAAATCAAATTCTATCGTAAGTATACTACCAAATATCGAAATGAGAAATGCAGTAATCAAAATCAGTCTTCGACAGATCCATTCCATACTGATACGAACCTTGTGTATGACAATGAAGCAGAAATTAGTGCTATAATAAGAAAAAGAGAGCGGCTCCTACTACCGCAACAGCCGCGCCGAGTACTTCCAGATAATGGACTTTTTGCTTGAGTATCAGAACCGATGGCACAATGATAACCACGGGAGTCAGAGCCATAAGTGTGCTTGTAGCCCCTACCTGCGTATGTTGCATGGAGAACAGAGAGAGGGCCACGCCCAGAAAGGGACCAAAAATAGAGCCTTTTAATGTTGAGCGGAGGGCCTCCTTTATTCTGGGCATCTCAACAAAGACAAATCTACCCTGTCCGATGAGGAGAGCGTTTATTGCAAATCCGAAAATCGCAACGAATGCGCGAATCTGCGTTCCGGAGATTGGACTATAGTTGCCCAAGCCTGCTTTGCTGAGCACCATTCCTCCTGCTTGAAAAATAGACGAAAGGAAGCCGTATAGGAGCCCCTTTGCGGAAAGTCTCTCTTTATTATTCTTTTTGTTCTGGCGAGAACGGGTGGTGACAACAATTAGAATGCCGGCAACGGTCACTGCCATGCCGATGAGTCGATAAACTTGCATCCGCTCGCCTATGAAGATAAAGGCAAAGAGAGCCGTAAAAATAGGCGTGAGCGATTGGAAAATAACAGTAATCCTTGAACCTATCAGTATATATGCATTGAAAAGAAAAAAGTCGGAAATTACAAAGCCAACGATTCCCGACAAGCCTAAGAGTATCCATGTTCTTAGAGGTGCATCATAAGGAAAAGGCACATTCCGCTCGACCATCCCGGAAATTCCAAGGAACAAAAACGCGAAAACCACTTTCCAGAAATTGACGGCCAAAGCACCGACTTTCCTGGAGGCAGTCTCGAAAAAAATAGCCGAAAAAGCCCAACACACCGCGGTTCCAAATGCAGCAAGAAGCGCAAATCTCTCCATTGCTCGATATTCTATCTAAAGGACTCTATTTATAAAAGGGGATATAATGCTGGCGACCAAATGTTATTCATAAGATAGAGCACGTTCCGTATTTTGTTTGACTCGAGGACTAACTTGGATTATGATTTTTAAGAGGGAGGTGTAATATGGCGGTTATAGCAATTTCTCGCGAGCTGGCATCTTATGGCGAAGAAACAGCTCAAGAGCTTTCAAAGATCAATGGATATAAGATTGTTGACAAGGAGCATATCGAAGCTGCTCTTTCAGCGATGGGAATCGATGTTGAGAAACAGGCTAGGTACGACGAGAAGAATCCAGGCTTTTGGGCTTCTCTTTCTCAGCAGAGGGACGAATACCTGCATTTTCTCACCCAAACCGTGTATGATACTGCGCTGGAAAACAATTGCATCATTATTGGCAGAGGGGCTCATATAATTCTACGCGGTATCCAGAATCTAATAAGCATCAGGATAGGTGCTTCGAAGACGGTGAGAATCGAGAGGGTGCGCAAAGCGCAGAATATAGATTCACGCCATGCGCTTCAGATAATCGAGAGCAGCGATCACGATCGAGCAGGCTTCCATAAGTACTTCTTCTCCGTGGATTGGTACAATCCTTCGGAATATGACATGACCCTAACAACCGATCGCTTCGATCCAATCCACGCTGCTTCTGCGATCGATGCTTTTAGAGTGTCCTTTATAACCGAAGATCGAGAAAAAGAAGCTCAGGCAAAGCTAAGGGATCTATTGCTTGGAGCTAAGATAGTCACAGAGATCACCTACAATCGCAAAATCCCTATTCATTTTTTGGAGGCAGCGGTCGAGCGAGGCGTTGTGGTGCTTCATGGAGTAGCCAACAGTCGCGCTACAGTGGAAAGTGCTGTCGCAGCGGCTAATCTTGTGCCGGGTGTCAAACAGATCGAGAGCGCAATTCAGCTCGTCCAGGAATTTACAGTTATACCATGATCGATACATAAGGAATAGGATTCGGTATTCGATTTCTCGTAAGGATGGTGTGTGGAGTATCTGACATCATTTCATGCTATTCTGGAAACTCTCAAAGCTGGAAATTCGCAGTGCTGCCTCTATATAACCGAAAACTCTCAGCGCCGAGGTCCACGAATACGTGAGATTCTCGATGAAGCGCTATCGCAGAACATTTCAATCCAATATGTGCCTGAATCTAGGCTCGATGAAATGTCAAAAGATCAACGCGGAGCTATTCTCGCGCTAGAGGAAGTCTTTAAGAAGAAGCCTTCTCTGAAGGCTCTGTGCGATCGAGTTTCTGAACCAAGGCCAAGCCTTATCTTAGTTCTCGATCATATAGAAGATCCTCAAAATCTAGGTGCTATCCTGAGATCAGCTGACGCCTTCGGTGTAGATGCCGTTATTATGCCACAGCGGCGTGCTTCTCCGATCTCCAATGCAGCTGCTAGGGCATCCGCTGGAGCTATCGCCTGGGTTCCCATATTACGATTGAGCAATCTCAGGTCAGCGGTCGATACTCTCAAAAAGGCAGGCTATTGGGTCTACGCCGCAGACATGGATGGCAAGCCGCTTACGAGCGCTGGTATAGCTCCAAAATCCGTGATTATTCTTGGCAATGAAGGGAGCGGAGTCTCGCAAATCCTTAGAAAGGTAGCTGACGATATCGTTTCTATTCCTATGCAGGGTCATGTCGAATCATTGAATGTCTCTGTATCTGCGGCAATTCTCATGTATGAGTTTTGGCGCTCTAACTCTGGTGCCTCGAGTATTTGATATGAACATTTGTTGATGCTGATATAGATCATTTGATTTTGGCAAAATTACATGCCTGCTATTCATGCAAGTCCGGTTTCCAGAGGGGATATCTATAGTCTGTAAAGCTGATCAGATATCCCAGATATCCCTGAATTTATGCTCGCGTTCGCAGTACTTACAGACGAATGTAGTCTCACCCTTGCGTATGAATTCGGTGGGAACACCCTCGTGTTGTGCTGGAGAAGAGATACAGTTTTCGTTCTTGCAGGAGATCTCGTCGAAGTTGTATATACGAGGCGGCATAGAGAGGCGATATTTCTTGGCTACGTGAGCATGGCGTATGAGATTGAGCGTACAGCCCGGAGCGATCGCTGCGAGCTTTTTCAGGTCTTTTTCACCAAAGCTTATTATGTCCGGAAGAGAAATAATGCCTTTATAGATTCCTTCGCCTCGGTTGGAATGATAGACACCATGGCTGGAACGCACATCTAGCTTGAGGATTTTTCTTACGGCATCGATAGTATCCCAGATCTCGCCTATGGAAGCTCCCCTTGCTATATGATCTATGACTATTCCTTCTTCAACAGGCTTAATTCCTACCTTATACTCAGGTTTAGAGGTCTCCTGGATCGATGCTTCATGCACAAAGTCGTCGATGAATTCGCGTGGCTTTGCATGTTCGCCTTCAAAATCTTCTCCAATACGGCCAGAGAGCATGGCGATCTCGGTTATGCGCGTCCAATAGCCATTGATGGATTGGCCATCCCAGCCATTTAGAGGCAGATCATCGAGGAAAAATGGTATGGTTGGATAATTGCGATCTCGCGGCAGAGGGTGATAGAATCGGCAGTTTTCGGGCAATCGTCCTAGATAGTCTTTCTTGAAAGTTACCGATTGGCGCAAGTATGGAGCTCGCTCGAGAACGGCTTCGCCCATTCGCTCCAATTGAAGGCGAGTAAAGTACCAAATGGGTGCTATATTGTCCTGCGCGAGATATTCATCTATCGATTCGAAAATATTGACCTGGAAACCACTAGCCCTCATTTTATCCACATAATATGAAGGCATGGACAACAATGGGGGCGCTACGAGATCTACTTCGACTTCTCTGAAGATTCTTAAGCCATCCGCCTTGGAATGCACGGTCCTTCCATGATAGAGGTCGCCCACCATCGCTATGTGTATATGCTCTTCTTTCCAATTGAGTTGTTCGAGAAAAGAGAATTCGTCTAAGAACTCTTGGGTAGGGTGCTCGTGTTTACCATCGCCGGCATTTATAAAAGAAGGCTTGAGTTTTTCGGTTATATGGGCATATTCCTCAAATGCCTGATCTAGCCAGGTGCAGACGCCTTCGAGAGGGGTGCGAAGTATGAAACAGGACTCATTGGAATAGCCAAAGAGCATCTTGATGGCATCGGTTATAGATTCGTTTTTATTAAAGGAGCTTGTGGCGGCGTCAAAGACGTTGACTCGAGCGCCCAGAAATTTGCCTGCATTTCTGAAGGATTCGCGAGTCCGCGTGGAATTTTCCATAAAAATAAGGTACACTTGATAATCCAGATCATTGATCCGGAATTTTTCTGCATCGTGGCCACCTCGCGCAGTCTCTTTTAACTCTCTAGCCTTGCGGTATAGATAGAGTTGTTCATCTAACGATAGATCATTTACCACCGAAATCGATCTGCCCTTAAAAGGACCATTACGGGCCATGCTTAGCCTCCTTTATAAGACGAGCGGCTGCTTCGAGCCTTCCCGTCTGAGGATAGAAGTCATAGAGAATGATATTCTCGAGTTGCCAGCCTTTTTGAAAAAGATCTCGCAGATCGCGTGCAAGGCTTGCAAGATCGCAGCTTATATAAAGAAGCATTGGAGCCTCAACAAAAGAAAGCCAAGTGCGCACTTTTGGCGTCATTCCGGTTCGCGGTGGATCGGCAAGGATACAATCGAAGGAGAGGCTAGACCGAGCAGCTTCTATCCAATTCTCCACCGTGGTGCATGAAAACTCTATCTTTGTAGCTGCTGATTCGAGGTTCATGCGTGCGGCTTCGATGGAAGTAGCCTCACTCTCGACGCAATCGATAGCTTCGAATCTGTCCGCCAGGAATAATGAGAACATTCCAGCACCACTGTAAAGGTCGAGAGCTCGCTTGCCGTACAATGAGATTACATTCTCTGCAATTAATCTTTCGAGCATGAAGATATTGCTCTGAAAAAAGCTCGCAAGCGGGAACCTTAGTTCTTTGCCAGCGACCTTTGCCTTTGCAAAGTTGTCTCTTCCTTCGAGATATATTCGATTCTCCTGGCCAAAAACCACAAATCGAGGTCTGTCGCCAATAAGGGCGGAAAGGGTGCGATATGGATGGGCTTTTCGGTTTTCGGAGACTAGCCAGCGTTCTATAATCGGAACCAGGGCAGGGCAATGAGATGTCCTTACGCTCTCGTGTGAGCCACTCTTTGCAAAGCCCAGGCCACCATCTCCGCAGGCATGGATCTGGGCACGATTGCGACAGTGGTAGCCTTCTCCTATTATGATCTGAAGCTCTCCGGGATCAAAGCCGCCTATCCGTAAAAAGGTATCCAGGGCTGCTTGCTTTTTTAGTAATGCCTGATGTTCATAGCCGACATGCTGAAGACTGCAACCACCGCAGTCGCCAAAATGATGACAAGGTGGTTCCACACGATAGGGTGAGGATTCTTTTAGGTCGATGATCCTGGCTCGCGCAAAGCCCGAATGTTCCTCTATTATTTCTGCAAGTACTGTCTCGCCTGGAATTGTATAAGGCAAGAAGATCGCTTTTCCTTCGGAAAAAGCGATACCCTCACCGTTTGAAGAGAGTTTTTCAACCCTAAGGGTGAGTGTATCGGCGATCATGAATCTGCATTAATCTATCGAATTGCGGATTTTTTCGCAACAGGGTATAGTGAGAACATGAGCATCAATATTCGTTCTCTTGGAGCCGCGGAGGAAGTCACTGGGTCGAAGCATCTTCTCGAAGTCGACTCTACCAGAATTCTCATAGACTGCGGCGCTTTTCAGGGAAAACGGGCGAAAGCAGATGCCAAGAATAGGGCTTTGCTCGGAGATGATATAGAGGCTTCATCCATCGATGCCCTTGTTCTTACTCATGCGCATTACGATCATTGTGGGCTTGTGCCATACCTTGTAAAAAGAGGTTTCACCGGCAATATCTACGCTACTTCGGCTACTAGAGATCTCGCAAACTTGATCATGACCGACTCTGCCCATATTCAAGCGAGAGATGCGGATTATCTTTCTAGGCAGGCAGAAAAAAGACATGAGCAATTCGACTGGAAGCCTTTATATGATAACTTCGATGTCATCCGGGCAATGGATCAGTTTGTAACGGTCAGCTATCATCGTCCTATCTCTATAGCTGATGGAGTACAAGTAGAATTTTTCGATGCCGGTCATATTCTAGGATCGGCTTTTGCTCGAATTACCGCAAAGGATAAGGCTGGGAATGTAGCTATTCTTGGGTTTTCCGGAGACTTAGGCCGCAAAGGCAAGCCCATAATCAAGGACCCCGAGTGCCTCAATGAGATAGATTTTCTTATTCTCGACAGTACATATGGAGATCGTCTCCATGAATCCACAGCAGATTCCCTTCTACACCTCGAAGATGTTGTAAACAGGACCGCTAAGAAGAGGGGCAAGATTATAATTCCAGCCTTTGCAGTGGAGCGCACGCAGGAGCTGATCTTTAGCCTTCATCTTCTGCATGATCAGGGTAGGATACCCGATATTCCGATATGGGTGGATTCGCCCATGGCTTTCAATGCTACAAGCATATTTGTTATACATCCGGAATGCTACGATAAGGAAACCTACGATCTTTTTACAGCCCACGCCAAGAATCCCTTTGGTTTTGCAGCTCTCAATTTTTCCCAATCTGTGGAGGACTCTAAGGCTCTCAATCAGGCTAAAGGTCCACTTATAATCATTTCTGCAGATGGTATGTGCGAATTTGGACGGATCCAGCATCATCTGATGCATGGACTCGGTGATTCTGCGAACACCGTGCTCATTGTGGGGTACATGGCCGAGGGGACACTAGGCAGGCGTCTCAGAGATGGTGCGAAAGAAGTGCGAATTCAACGGGATTGGTACCAAGTACGTGCAAATATCGAAGAAATCGATGCTTTTTCTGCTCATGCCGATTGGAAAGAGACCATAGAATGGCTAGAGTGTATCGATAAGAAGCGCTTACAGAGAACCTTCCTTGTGCATGGTGAACAAGAAGCACTGATGGCAATGCAAGGCCATCTGATAGATACTGAGCTAAAGGACATCGAGATTGTCAAAATGGGTGTTTTCTACAAGATAGCCTAAAGACAGCCTAAATGGTATCGAGCTTAGCAACTCTTTCAGCGTGACGCCCTTTCTGGAATTCCGCATGCAGGAAGACACTTAAGAGTTCTTCGACAGGCTCTTTATAATCTACTCGGCCGCCAAAAGCGAGGAAATTGGCATTATTGTGCTCCTTGGCCATGCGAGCAGTATAACTATCGTGTATGAGTGCGCAACGTATACCCTTGAATCTATTGGCGGCTATCGATATGCCAATGCCTGTACCGCAGCATACTATGCCCAAGTCATAACTACCCTTGAAATATTCCATTACGGCTAAGGCTGCTTGATCTGGATAATCGACTCGATCTTCGGTATCGACACCAAGATTGACAACCACGTGACCCTGGGTTTCGAGCCACCGCAAAATACTGAACTTTAGCGCCACGGCGCCATGATCGTTGGCTATCAAGATTTTCATGAGGACAGAGTAATTAGCAAGGCTAATAGGGTCAAGCCGGACTACTTACATCCGGTTGCCGATAAAGCCTAGAGTTCAGGGAATATAGTCTTGAGTTTTATCACTGTTTCAGGATTGCGCTTTGATGGGGCTGTCATGATGCCACCCTTCATGGCAGTATGGCAGCTACACTCAGTATCTATGCTTAATGCAGGAACAACATCCAGTATTAAAGCCTTGGCATGTGCTGAGTTTGCATTGAGGTTCTGGACGACCATATCGACCGTCACATCTGCGTGGTCCATTTTCCAGCAGTCATAATCTGTCGCCATACAGATCATTGCATAACAAATTCCTGCTTCGCGAGCCAGTTTTGCTTCGGGCAGCACGCTCATATTGATAATGCCAGCGCCCCATGAACGGTAAAGCTGGCTTTCTGCTCTTGTTGAGAAGGCTGGCCCCTCCATGCATATGAGCGTTTCATCGGTATGAAGACGCAAACCTCGCGCCAGAATTAGTGGCTCTATGATAGAGCAAAGGCGTGTGCAAAAAGGGTCCGCAAAGCTCAAATGAGCAACAATACCTTCTCCGAAGAAGCTGGAGCCCGGCCTGTCCTTGGTTCTATCTATGATCTGGGAGGGCAATACGAAATCTCGTGGATGAATATCCTCCTTGAGGCTCCCAACCGCGGAGAATGCTACGATCTCACGGACTCCGAGCATCTTTAAGGCTGCAATATTGGCTCTCGAGTTAACTTCAGTGGGTAAAAGAAAATGCCCTTTCCCATGGCGAGGCAGAAAAGCTGTCCTGACACCTCCGATCTTAGCAATTGTGATAAGGTCGGAGGGAGATCCCCAAGGAGTATCCACTTTGATTTCTTCCACCACCTCTGCTCCCTCGATTTCATACAAGCCCGATCCACCAATTATGCCTACCTTTGCTTTTTCCATGCCTTTTCCCTCTCTTTATTGCTATATTCCTTTATTACAAGGAGATTGCTTATATTTCTTTCGATCCCAAAGCAGACAATTCCAAAGCGGACAATGCGGCGCCAAGAGCACCACAGAGTTCTGGCTTTTCAGAGACGATAAGTCGTTCGCCCAGCTTAACTTCGAGTTCTCTAACCACACCGGTGTTTCTGGCCACGCCTCCTGTCATCATATATGGTGCCTGGCATCCAGTACGGCTGATCATTGACGTGATTCTAGAAGCGATCGATTTATTGAGCCCGTGAACTATGTCTGCAATTGAGCAATTGTCCGCGATGAGCGAGACAACTTCGGATTCCGCGAAAACAGTGCACATACTCGAGATCGTAAGGTCGTTTTTCCAGGCCAGGCCAGTGCGCACCATAATGTCGATATCGAGCTCAAGGGTGCGGGCCATCATCTCTAGGAAACGGCCAGTGCCTGCGGCGCATTTGTCATTCATCACAAAATTGACGACTCTGCCTTCATTGTCTATGCGGATTATCTTGCTGTCTTGTCCTCCTATATCCACTATTGTGCGAATAGTGGGGTCAAGAAAAAATGCGCCCTTTGCATGACAAGTTATCTCGGTTTTGCTATCTGTTGCGAATGCAATATTGTTTCGCCCATAGCCTGTAGAAAAAACCGATGCCAGGTCACACGGTTCAACGCCGAGCTGTCTACATGTTTCCTGTAGGACTTTCCGTGCGCTAACCTGTGTCTTAGCGCCAGTAGATACTATGCTCGAAGCAAGGATTTTACTGTTCCGATCGATGATAACCATCTTTGTCGTGGTTGAGCCGCTATCGATTCCCCCAAAGAAGGCAGGTTGACTTACCTGTTTTGCCTTGATTTTAAGTGGCTTTTCGAGGCCAAGGTGCAAATTTTCCTGGAAGGCTTCGAGGCGAGTAGAAAGCTGGCCTTCGGATTGAGGCGTAAAATCCGATTCGATCTTTAGTATAGGCAGGCGCACTTCTCTTTTTACGCGCGCATAATCGAAACTATAATAGTCGCAAAACTTGACGGTATTATAGATTATTCCGCAAAGATTCTCGTTTTCCCAAAGCGCTTTTCGCGGCTCGATATTTGCCATCCGCATGCACGGGATAAAATGCAAGAGCTCCTTTGCATACCAATCCATAAGATCTTCGAAGCTCATTCTCTCGGCACCGGGAGCCAGAGGGCTGAGATACCGGTTTCCGCCGCAGGTGGCATCGATCACTAGATAGGGCACTTCTTCTTTGATGGTGGAAAGAAGTTCTTGGCTTACGCGCGCTCCTATTATCGCGATGAACGGAGTCGCAGGATCGAGTTTAGAATGAGTCCCAGAGGCAGACTCAAACGAAGCCTTGAAAGCAACCTCAGAAGAAGCCCGGCATGCTTCAAGAAATCGCTGTCGATCAAAGGAGACAGGATGATGTTCCGTGTAGAGTCGAGTAAGGCGAAAAAGTTCCTTTTTGATCTTTTCTTGTGCGCAGCCCTTATCTATGTGCGGAAGATCAAATAAAAACAGAAATCGATGAACTTTCTGTGCAACCAACACATCATATGCCCTGCGAATGGAATCGCAGCAATTTACTAATACAAGCTCGTCCAGCTCAGAGCTATGTTGCAGGAAGGCCTTTGCATGGCAGCAAAGGTTTGGGTGAGTCCATTTCTCTGCATATTCGAAATCCGGCACTTCATGATTGAGTAGCTCCGTGGTCTCTCCTAAGGCATACAAGAGCTCGATAGGCGTATATTTGCAGGTGTAACCAATCATCGCTTTGCCTCTAACTGTTCCAGAAAAGCACTTATCCGAGTTAGCATCTGACCATCGGCTACATTGCGTGGATCGCAGCCATCTCCGTCCAGCACCAGAGTAGGGAAGCCATGGGCTTCAAGGCTTATTTTTGCCAATTGCGACATGCCCATAGTCTGCTTGCATCCCCATTGACCGAACACAATTACACCATCGGCATGCAGTTTTTCCGCGTAGGAAATTGCTGCATCGATACGCCTGTGTGCGCCCCCATTGTTGATATTATATACAAGGCGCTTGGCCATGCTTTCGTATGGTTTTTCCGGATCCATATCGATCAGTGTATCATATGTCATATCGCTTGCCAGGATTTCGAAATGTTCATTGTTTTCAAGAAGAACTCTAATAGAATGCTGCCAATTTGGAAGAGTATGGAGCCATAGGATGCGTTTTTTTCTTCGATCAAGAGAGGCCTTGTGCGCTAATTCTTCTAAAGCAATGGCATATTGCTCAGACTCCGGCATTCCCAGGAAAGCATGCAAGGCTGCAAGAGAAAACAATTCGCCGGTCATGGAAATGGGAAGCGAGATTTCTGCGCGAAGGTCCAGGTATTTTCGGTATGCTTTTATGGTGCGATTAGCCCTATCGATGGTGTCTTGAAGCTTTGATTCGGCCATTGGGCAGTGCGATAGATCCTCAAGAAGGGAAGTTATATTTTTGAGCTGGGAAGATACATAGTGCACAGACTCCTTATCGACCGTATGAGGCACGTCGATTATGATGTGAGGAGTATGATATTCATCGGCAAGTAATCTAAAGGAGAGCTGATTGGCATCGCAGGCCAAAGTAGTATTTGCGATAAGTAGTGGTTTAGGAAGTACTCCTGTCCATGCTGTGCCGATCATGATCTTATGATAAGAGCACAAGCTTTCGGATATGCCTATAGCTTCCGCGGATTCTGCGAATATCTCTCCACAGCCCGAATTTGCAATGTATACTGACAAAGCTTCCGGAAACACAGGTACAATCTCCATTGCGTATAGTAACTCGCATGGAAAAAAGATATTGACCATAGCGCTATGCGATGAATCCCTAAAAGAGCGGCTCATGTTTTTGCTTATTACGGAATTCATGCGAGCATAGATCCCTCTAAGTCCTCTACCTCTGAAATATGCATCCTTCCAACTACTGAGTGCATAAACTGTGCATAATAGACTACGCGCACGTTGAGGATTTTCGAGGACCTGGTTCGAAACGACTCTGCCGAATCTATGAACAATGGAATTCATGCCATAGTATCATAGCCGAGATCGGGAATCGAACCCGACACCTGCGCATTACGAGTGCGCCGCTCTGCCAGATGAGCTATCTCGGCTTGGTCAGAACGAGCGTACTATAGCAGAAGCAGGCCATAATAATCAAGGCAAGGTTCTTTATTGAATTGCTTTCTCGCGCCTAGGATCTATCCCTGGTTTTTGGATGATCTGCTTTTGCCAAAAGTATATAAACGATTTGAGACACTCGAGACGCTATTGATGGTTTGTCTTGCCAATTCGGCTGCTCCCAGCACTCCAGCTTTGCTCCCGAGCTCTGCTCTGGCCAGAAAAAGCCTTATTGCTGCGGTGCTGTTCAAGGCCTGGATATATCCGCCCAGAAGCTCCCTCATACGCTCGCTGACTAAATCGAGCAGGCCTTCGCGAAGACCAATTCCTCCACCAACTATGATTCGATCCGGTGCGACGGTGAGAGCAATATTAGTGAGCGCATATGCAAGGTATTCGGCTTCAAGCTTCCAAGCAGGGTGTTCTATCGACATGTTTTCTGGCGCTTCTCCCCAGCGAGCAGCGATTGCCGGACCACTGGCGAGCCCTTCCAGGCAATCGCCATGGTGGATACAAAGACCCTCGAATTCATCTGGTCCGGAGTCTGCTGTCCTGGCTCTTGGAACGCGCATATGCCCAATCTCAGGATGGAAGGATGCGCGCATAGGAATACCATCGATTATAATACCTGCGCCGATTCCCGTTCCTATGGTGATATATACACAGCAATGCGTCCCTAGTCCGGCTCCCCATTTCCATTCGCCAAGGCCAGCGGCAGCGACATCGGTTTCGAGCTTGATAGGCACTCCCAGTTTTCTTTGCAATCTCTGCGCAATATCGATATCGCTCCATCCCGGTTTTGGTGTCTTGAGAAGATAACCCCAGAGAGGACTCTCGATTCTGCATTCTATTGGACCGAACATTCCAAGGCCAACGCATTCAATTTCTGAGTCCTTGAAGAATCGGACAACCGCATCCAGGGTTGGCTCTGGATCTGTAGTCGGGATACGCTCTATTCTTAGAATTCGAGGAGTCTTTTCTGGTATATTTGGATGATCGAATTGCAGAACAGCACAGACGAATTTTGTTCCACCGCCTTCAATTGCTCCCACAATCATATTTTTGATCCTATTTCTGATTATCGATTTCTTCAGGCAAGCACTCTGAGCATAAATCTTCTTCGAAAGGCTTCGATATCTTTATAAAATTTGGAGGATTTCGAAAAACGGCCTTTATATAAAAGAAGAAATCCTCATTAGCACCATAAAAGTCAACTATGTGTCCTATCTGGCTATATCCCGAGTTTTCCAGAGTGTTTTCTCCCAGGCTATCTCTTTTTCTGGTTGATGTTTCAAATCGGATCACCGCAAAGGCCATTTTCTTCAGGAGTTCTTGATCGATCATCTCAAAAAGATGCTGGATAGCGTTTGTGGATCGATAATCGCTATCAAGGACAACAAAACGGATATCGAATGTGAAGTTACGCCCTGCTGCCTTATGGATGATTGCAAAAGCGACAAGAGTCTTTCCATCGCGCAGCTCCAAGAGTGTATAATTCTTGCCTGGCGCTTGTTGCCAATCCTTGAGGATTTCCAGCATGAGGTCTATTTCAACGCCCTTAAATGCTCCTGAGTTGCCTGCAACCTGCTCATATTCTTTAAAATCCAATGAAGAAAACATTCATCTGCCTTTTTTCTGTTGCATTTTTTCCAAATGTTGGTGAATAACTATAAGATATGAGCGCAATTGTGTAAACCCATATTTATACAGCAGTATATGATCAGTTGAGCCTCATTTCTGTCCACAAAATACGGTTTTTCATAAAAAGGCGCATTATATTCAATAGAGCTTAAAGCGCCGAAAGTTACGATTATTGGGAATATTTATATATAATATCGAAACAATAGTGCTGATTCTTTATATTCTTAGGTCTTCATCCTCTAGAAGCTAATCAGCCCAGCCTTGCACAAGGTTGAGCATGGTATCCACCGAGAGTGCCATTTCTGAGAGAGAAGCCCATTCAAAGCGACTATGATAATTGTAGCCACCTGTAAAGAGGTTTGGGGTTGGGATCCCCATTTCGGTCAAGCGAGAGCCATCTGTGCCTCCTCGGATTGGCTTCATTATGGGTTCGATATTTAGAACCTTTATGGCATTCTTGAGTCTTTCGAGCACTTCAGGGTGCTTATCGAGTTTTTCTTTCATGTTGAGATACTGTTGAGTGACATTGAGTTCTATGTGGCCTTGAGGAAACTGGGCTTCGACTGCCGCAGCAAAGGCTTTCAGTGCGGCTATTCTCTCCTGCATGCGAGAAGCCGAAAAATCTCGAAGATATACTTCAGTCCATGCATGCTCTAGCCCTCCAGACACTTCGATGGGGCAGTAGTAGCCAAACCATCCATCGGTAGCTTCGGGGCTCTCTGAACGCGGCAACATGTCTATAAAGCTTGCCGCCATGGCAACTGCATTAGCGAGTCTTCCGCGAGCGGCGCCAATATGAATCACCTTGCCAAAGAAATCTGCTTTTACGGCATATGCGTTAAAACACTCGGCCTCTATTTCGGGTGCGGCACCACCATCGAGGGTATAACAAGCCTTGGCTCGCGCTTTCCCCAAAGGAAAGATGTCCATCCCCTTGCCTGTCTCTTCGTCAGGAGTGAAGTATATATCGATAGGCCCATGCTTAAGCTCAGGATGCTGAAGAAGATAAGCGACGGCCGTCATGATTTCCGCAATGCCGGCTTTATCATCCGCTCCAAGAAGAGTAGATCCATCGGTCACCACAATGGTATCCCCGACATGCTCACATAAATCGGGGAATTCGCTAGGATCAAGCAGATACTGCTCGGAAAGCCATATTCCCTTACCATCGTAATTCTTAATAACACGAGGCTTTACGCCACTTCCAGAAACATCGCTTGCAGTGTCCATGTGAGCCATAAGGCCAATACATGGCACGTGTTCCTTGCCCGGGCTTGCTGGCAGATGAGCGATCAGGTAACAATGCCTATCGAGCTCCAGTTCCGAAATGCCAAGTTCTCTCAATTCTTGTTCGAGTTGGCGCGCAAGATCCCATTGGCCTTCTGTTGTCGGCGTTTTTTCAGTGTGGCGATTGCTCTGAGTATCGATCCTCACATAGCTGAGAAAACGGCGGAGCATTTCTTCTGTAAAGGAACGGTTTAGGTAATCGAGTATTGCTGTCATAATAGTTTTAATATGACATCTGTAATATGGTTTGCGCAAGGGAGTCTTTACAAATCAAGATGAAACACCATGTTCTTTGACGCAGTGCATATTTTGATTTGGATAGTTCTATGGGATTCTTGTCTCGGTTCTTGTGGCGGAGTATATTATAATACCTTATGACAATTCCAAAGTATCCAGAATTTGCACCTCTTACGCTAGAAGCAAGAGATATTCTCTATCCAGCTCTCAATTTGCTGCCAGATGGTATATCGGAATTCACCTTTTCGGGGTTATATCTTTTCCGAAATACCTATGGCTATGAGATTTCACAGATATCGGACGAAAAATTTATCATCTCCGGTCGCTACAAGGGTAGAACTTTTTTCTATATTCCCTGCTGCTTTCCATCGATGGAACAATTCGATGAGCTTATGTTGAATTTCGATTACATGCGCCATCTATCGGAATGCCAGGCTGCTAAACAGAGGATCGAGCTAGAAAGACGTGGCTATTTGGTGCGAGAGGACAGAGATAATTTCGATTATCTATATAATCGGGAAGACTTAGCTACTCTCAATGGCCGCGTATATCACAAAAAGCGCAATCTAGTGAATGGCTTTGTAAGCAACTATGCCTGCGAACAGCGCCCTTTGACTAAGGACCGTGCCGCAGATGCATTGCAAGTCCTTGAGGAGTGGAGAGCGGCAAAAGGGGCGGATGGAGACTATGCCGCTGCTCGTGAGGCCATTGAGTGCTTTAATATCCTGGGCTTGCGGGGCGCGGTTTACTATATCCACCATAATCCCGTAGGCTGGTGCCTCGGAGAGCCTCTTGCAAAGGGGAAGATGTTTGCCATACATTTCGAAAAGGCGATCGACAGCTATAAAGGCATCTATCAGTTTATCAATCAAGCCTTTGCCCAGTCTCTGCCTAAGCATTATCTGCTGATCAATCGGGAGCAGGACCTAGGAGATCTGGGTCTTAGGCAGGCAAAAATGACCTATAGGCCTGTAGGTTTTGTAAAAAAATACACTGTCGAGCGTTCTGGGCTAGCTAATATTGTTCCCGCACCGATCGAGCCCCCTGCGGAGTGCGGCCCTGGTACTGTCCATGCGTGCGATGAAGATTGATCGAGCTAAGATTCATGGAAGCAAGCCCAAGAGCATATTGATCGCTCCTGATCCAAGAATGACCCAGACACCATTGATTTGAGTGAATGCAGTAAGGCAAAAGGACGCCAGAGCAAACATCCATGGCATAGGTATGGTATTCTGGGGCAATAGGGTCCAGAGCGTCATAATGATCATCGCCATGCTGCCAGATCGCAAGCTCTCATCGGCTAGGTCTTTCTTTATAGGGATATATCTGGAAAAAGCCAGCGTAAGGGACATCGCCAGAAGTGGAAAAGCTATAACGGAGAAGGTTGCAGCCAGTGCACCGAAAAAACCAGCCTTTTGCCAACCTACCAATGTGGCTGCATTGAGTGCAATAGGTCCCGGCGTGGACTGAGCTATTGCAATGAGCGAGCTAAAGGCATCCACACTCATCCAGCTGGGAACTATTTCTTGCTTGATGAGGCCTACTACCGACCAGCCCCCCCCAAAAGCAACTATACCTATCTTAAAAAATGCTAAAGATATTTTTAGGATTTCCATATAAGCCTTCCTAGGTATATGAACACAATTCCTCCTATCAAAATAAAAAAGGCAGCCGATGGGAAAAGAACGAGTAATATAGTGAGTAACCCCACTTCGATTAAGGCTCTGGTCGTCCATTTCCGATTCTTTGCAGTCTTCCAGAGCATCGAACCTACAAGGCCTGGAACGACAGCACCAGCTCCTTTCAAAAAGCGCTTGAATAGCTCGGTATCTCCATAGAGGCTGATAAAGCCTCCAACGAGGATAAGCGCAATAAAAGGCGGCAGTACAACCCCAAGCACAGCGGCAATGGCTCCCTTGACACCTGCTATCTTATAAGAACAGAGAAAGGAAGTACTCAGAGCGATCGGGCCTGGAAACACCTGGGCTCGCGAGAAAATTCTATAAAATTCTTCTTCGTCTATCCAACCCTGCTTCTTGAAGGAATTGCCTATGACAGGAACGATCACATACCCGCCTCCAAGCGTAAGTGTATTGATCTGTGCCAATGTAAGAAAAATTCGAAAAGGGGTTGGCTCCGTCTTTTTTGTGGTTTTCTTAGCACCATTTTTCCTAGAGGGGATTTTCATCGATCCTCCTGAATTATGAATTGACATGTGTATCAAAACATATCGAATCGCAAATTTTCAATAGGATCTCTATATCAGGATTAGCATTCAGCCAGGCAATCTGTCCAAAATGCAAATATATGAGCCCTGCGTGAACTTTTTTCTTTTGAAAGAGTTGTTGGGCAGCTATGCAATAAAGCCCAAGTTGAAGAGCATACTTATGAGGCAGAAATCTTCGGTCGGTTTTCAGATCGAGTATTATGACTTCTTCATCCCTTTGGGCTACGAAGTCCATTCTTCCTTCGATAATCCATCTCCCCAGTCCAAGCAAAAAGGGAAATTCGCAACTATATTTCTTTTCTAGGACAAGAGTTGAGAATGTAGGGGCTTCAAAGAGCGGGGCAAGCTCGGCTGCTGCGTTTTCTATTATAGAGCTTAGATAGCGAGAATCGGTCTTTTTGGCGATAGATGTATCGCTGAACTCTGGTGATGTGCTTCCAAGCAGCTCACGAGATAGGGACGCAGAAGGCCTAAAGTTTTCCATTGTCTTTTCAGCCAAAATATGAACAAAAAGTTCATGTACTAAAGACCCATAGGCACTGAAGTCGAGAGATTCTTGGGTATTTTGGGCTTCGAGTGAAGTTTCATCAAGGGCTTGGGCTTCAGATTGAGCTCGAGACTCTACTGGCCTGAATATACGTTTGCTTACAAAATGCCCGGATAGTTCGCGCGCATAGTCCGCAGCAAGAGACTGCTGCGCAATTATGGCATTTATGCTGCTGGCTGTGATACGCCGAGAATGGCTCCTGGCAACGGAGTCAGAAGGCAGATTTGTCATCTTAGCCGGTTCCATAAACGATTTTTCTGTTTTTGGGGCCGTCTTGCAGAGAGCTTCTTTGGATTTCTGTTCTGATTCTTGTTTTTCTTTCTCAGATAGGAGTTTTTTTTGAGATAATTTTCTGGCACGCAACACGTTTGATCTGGCCCCTTGTATCTCTTTGTCAGAGACCAGCGGCTCGAAAAATAACTGCAAACCCGACAGATGAGCAGGAAGTTGAGTTTTTTCGCTATAGTCTCGTGGGATGAGATGAGCGGTACTCTGAAAGAGAAGTGCATGGAAGCTATCCCTATCATAGGGTTTATTTTCGGGAGCGGCAGAGAAGAATATAAGGTGGTCTATTGCTCGCGTGCATGCAACATACAATAGGCGCTTGGTTTCAGCTTCCTCCTTCTCTGTGCGCTGGGCTTTTGCCTGAGTCTGAAGAATATTTGAGCCGCTCTGAATTCGATCGTGAAATCCTATGTCCACTGTATAGAATCGTGTTCTTCCTTTCTCCTGATCCGATTCAAGAATTCCCCAGAGTTCTTTTCCGCCATTTTTGTTGGTGCTTGCTTCGGTCCATGGGATTATCACTATGGGGAACTCGAGCCCTTTAGATTTATGGATAGTGAGCAGGTGGACACCGTGCGCTTCGGCTTTTGGCACGGAATTGGTGTCGAACAAGTGCATATTCCGCATATAATCTCGAATTGATATTAAGAACGCGGATATGTGCCCGCCCTCTGTCTCTGTGTTTGCTGCCAGGGTTCGTATAGCATTCCAATGATCCAGGTAGGGCAAGCGTTGTTCATCGCTGAGAATCGAAGCCTCTAGCCGTGCCTCCTTCCATATATAGGCCACAAGCTCCATGAGAGGCATGTGATCCGATTTTTGGCGCAACTCCTGATAAAATAAGACCATTCGTTCTATAGAATCTCGGTCATTGGGGTTCAGTTTTATTGGCATGTCTGCCTCTAGATCAGCCAGACTCTTTTTCTCGGTGAGGATGCTCACAAATCCATCGTTCGAAATGCGACACAATGGACTGCGGAGTACCGCGGCTGTGGCAAAAAGATCCTTGGCATCTATGAGAAGGCGCAGGATGTAGTAAAGATCATTGATCGGCTCTTCAGAGAAGAGACTAGCAGCAGTATCGCTGACAAAGGGAATAGCCAGCATGCGCAAGTATTTTTCGAGCTCGTATTGGCGTCTTGTGGTGCGCATGAGAACGGCGATATCGCTATATTCGGCCTTTCTAAGCGATAATTTATGTTGTTTTTTTTCTGTTATTGCCAGATCCTGTGTTTCCCCTTCCTTTCTGATGAGTAGGGGGTTCGAGGATTCAACGGCGTCTCGTATCCACAGAGCCAGACGAAAAGCCATCGACTCCTTTGCCGAACGGATGCCGCAGGCTTCCTCTTCGGCCGGTATTTTGTTCGTAATGCAATGATACTCGATCCGCGAGGGAAAGCCTTTGGACTCTTCGATATTTGCATGCTCTGTGCTCATAGTTTCCATATCCTGATACAGAGCCTCGAAAGGCTGCGGATTCTCCGGATTGGCTGGTAGCATAACAATGCGAAAGACGCTGTTGAAGAATTCGATCAGTTGGTTTGTGCTTCGATAGTTTAGGTTGAGCGAAAGTGGAGCCGCCATTAGCTCATTGGCAAGCCCCTTGAATACACTTACATCTGCGCCACGGAAGAGGTAGATAGACTGTTTCTCATCTCCGACAAAAAACAATTTTCCTCTTCGGATCTCTTTGCCCTCTTTGCTCAAGAGAAAAAGGAGTTGTTTCTGAAGCTCGTTGTTATCCTGGAACTCATCGATGAGGATATACTGAAAACGAGAAGCCCAGAAGATGCGCCTGTCTTCATGATTGGACAGAATGTCTACTGCCAGGGCGCCTAGATCCTTGTAATTCATTATATTGGCTATGCATTTTTCTTCACATAGCATGTCTGCATATTCATCGAGGCGATCCATGATGGCGTAATAACTCGGCAAGAACTTCTCAAAATCCACGAGCTGAGAGATTCTGTCTCGAAGCGCCTTGTTTTTGAGCTCTTTGGCAAGCTCCTTGATTGCGGATTCTGTTTCATTTCGGCCCACGCTTTGAAGATTTATGGCATTTTCCGGCTTCTCGATATAATCCGAAAAGTCTTTCAAACCTTTAAGATCATAAGAAAGGCATGAGACTGTTCTAGCTGCGCGAATAGCTTGATTCGTACCTTCTCTGAAGCCATGTATTGCGTAATTGCCTGGTTTTTGGTTAGCGATTTCCAGAATATTGAGTGCAATATCGTGTATTTTCTCTGCAATTTCTTCAGCGGCTTTCTTGAATTCCTGTTCTCCGATTCGAGCCGAAGCGTGACAGATTTGCTTGCCTTGCCAATGCGGTTCGACATTTGCCCTTCCAAAAGATGCAAAAAGGTCTTGAACCACGGCTTGAAAGCCAAAGGCAAAAACTAGGCTTTCGATCCCATCTTTTTTCTGATTGTCGAGGACAAATCGGTATGCGGTCTTTTCTGCAATGCGTGCGCACTTACTCTCGTCGATCTGAAAATCTGGAGTATAGCCATATAGAACAGCAGCTTGAGCCACGATTTCATGGCAGAAAGAGTCTAGTGTCTGAATATGCGTTTGCATAAGACTTCTGGCGAGATTCGGACGGTCATTAGCAAATGGGCTTAATGCCTGTTGGACTCTCTGGAACATTTCGGCAGCTGCCTTACGAGTAAAGGTGAGTGCCAATATACGCTCTGGATCCACATTTTTCTGGAGCACAAGATATAGAAAACGGCCTACCAGAGCTCTTGTCTTGCCTGTCCCTGCTCCAGCCGTAACGATGGCTGTATCCTCGGTATAAGCGGCCTTTTTTTGAAAATCGTCGAGCTTGAGCGCTTCAAGATCGAAGGAATCATGGTGCGATATCATTATAGCTCCAGAAAATACCAGAATCTACAAAGCGGTTTGAACTCACAGTCCTCACAGACCGCGCGATCCAGCGCAAGATCAAGAAAATTCCCAGCTTTCACCTTTGAAGAAGCCACTCGCAGCATATCGCGGAGCGCGGAACGCTGGAAATCCGTTTCCTTGCTGTAAGCATACGCCGATCTCATTTTAGGCACTGTAGGAGGCCTGATATATCCGACAGCTTCCGCTTTTTCGATGGACCAATAGAAAGCTCCTTCCACGCGACCCCAAGAGGTTTCCACCAGGAGAGTATAAGAAGGTACCTGGATTTCCTCGAGAAAAAATGCACTGCTGTCATATCCGTCTTCTTTCTCTTGGTTTTCGTCATAGGATGCAAACTCTTCATAGTCAGAAGGCATTACACCGACTCTCATTTTAGATATAGATGGTATACGATTCTTTTTATAATCCACTATGACATAACATTTTATATTTCCTAAGCTCTCATCTTGCCTGCTGAAAAGGCAGTCGATCCTGCCCTCAAGGATTGCTTCTTCTTCCGAAAATTCATGCTGAAGCCTCATTTCGAACCCTTCGCGCTCATAGGCCGAAAACATCGTTCGTTCGAAATTCCAAAGCTCATTTAGTCTGTGAATTGCGCGCGGGAAAAGCGCGGACAAAATAGGCTGAAGTCCATTGCCATACTCGAGGAGAATTCTTTTGGCTTCTTTACTTAGGGCTGAGTTTATAGTCTTCCGAAATTCCTCATCCGTCTCGGCATTCTTAAAATTTTGCGGAAGTGCTTGGATGGCGCGTCTGTAGGCGCTATGATATAAGTTGCCGATGGCTATGGCGCTATCGTCCCTTGAATAGACATCTACCAGGTCGATCTTGCTTGCAAACCAGCGAAAGCCACACTGCGATAGCTCTTTGAGCGAAGAAGGGCTAAAAATCGCGAAATTCTTTTCCGAATCGAAGCTCTTAGTTGCGTTCAAAAAACTGCATGCTACTGTTGGCTCTATAGGTTCTGGATGAGAATAGCTCTCTGTAGCGTTTTTTTGTTCTTTAGAAATTAAGATAGCTCGAAGTCCACGCTCTGCATTGGGGTCAATCATTATTGGAAGAGGGAATAGCGGATAGGCCGTCTCATAATCTTCAAATCCCTTGGCTGCAAAAGAGAACTGGGTTGGAGAAACCCGGTGCAGATTTAAGACTTCGTGAGCCTTATCGGTCTTTTCTTGTTGGAGAATGCCCGTAAGTTCCGGTGGAAGGGCGCTCTTGATTTTGAGCGAAGAAGCCAAACCCTCCTGCGAGGCACCCGCGACATAATGGGAAAGCACTGCAATTCCCGCTGTGGTATCAAAGTCGTATATATACACTGCATTCTCTTCCACCAAAGGAATATAGCTTTTTGACTCGAGCACAGTCAAAAAGAGCTCAAATGGCGGAATAGAGAGGTCTGTGAAAATGTTTTCATGGTCTATCCAACTCTGTAGTTCATCTAGAGTAAGACGCATCGAGCGATCGGTCTGTATATTGGCTCCGAATCCACTTGTATCGATCCAACGCTCAAGAAAACCGATTATTTGATCATAGAGCCTGGAGAAAGAGTCTGCCCTGGCTATGGACAAGATGCTTTCCCAGAGCCTTTGGTAAATCTGAGCCGTCGATTCGGGGCATTGGTCTGTCCCAAAAGCGCCTTTCCATAGACTGTGTATGTATGCGGCACTCGGAGAAGGCGAAGGAAGGCGCAATGATAAGGCCGTATCTCGCAGAGCTTTCCAGGCTTCCGGGTCCCGTCCTGTAATATTGGCAAGATCGGCAAATGCATCGAGGCTTTCCAGAGTCAAGCCTTCGCGAGCCGCATTCTGAATTGCCATCAATACCCTGCCAAATGGCGACATAGATAGTGGCTTACCCCGGCGAATAGAGACTGGAACACCATATTCCGCGGCAATTTGACGAATCCACGCTTCCTTTTTTGCAGTTAGCCCACATACAGATATAGCGATATCTTCAGGCTCGATGCCTTGTTCGATTTCGTTCGATATTTCTTCCAGTATCCATTCGATTTCCACAAGCGAGGAGTTGAATTGATGGTAGAGCATCGGAGCCTTTTCTCCTCTTTCCTGTGTGAAGATATCCGGGAAAGCAATCCTTTCTTTGGCACTTAAGGATTTCTCGTGGCCAGTCTCCTCGCCTAAAATCCCCCTGAAATTGATATTTCCATCGCCCAACTCTTCTGAATCTATCAGTCCAAATCGGATAAAATCATCTCTGAGTCCATAAGCTCGGACTTTCATAAACGGTGGCAAGACCAAAGGGCGCCTATGCGAATCTCTAAGTCGAGCGCGATCAAGAAAATCGATGTAGTCTTCAGCCAGTAATCTCATTTCTTCAAATTCTTCTTTTATGAAGCGACATGGAGACGCATCTAGCACAGCGCTGTCTTTGGTTAGCATTTCTATTTCGAATAGATAGGGCGCGAGGCGTACGAGCCTTGTAAGATTCTTAGTCGAGATTTCCATAGAAGGAAGCAAAGTAGATAGTCTTTTACCGGGCTTTCTTTCTCCTTTCTGTTCTTTAGAAAGGATTTGCATAGCCCAGATCCAGCGGTGGATAGGCTTTAGCACCGATAGATCATCTTGCTCATTAGCCTTTGCCACATATAACAGAAAATTATCAAAACCCAAAAAACGATTTAGAGCCACCGCTCTGGATATTTCGGAATATACAACGGCGCGTGCCCAGGAATCGGCGGTATCTTGAGAAGGAAAAACAAAGACAATATTCTCATCTTGCAGGTGTTGTGAGATATCGCGACCAAGCGGAGTTCCTAAAAGTGATTTATATCCCTCTGCTATTTTGGTCGAATCTACAGATTTTGGCATAACTTAAATGATCTTTCCTAAAAAGGTCTTTGTCTTAAGCGCATCTCTATGTTTGCGCTACAGATGCCATGAGTTCGAGCATTATACCTGTCCTATAACCTGCGACAATCGCATTCTCTTTCAGTATTTCAGCAACTTCCTTCCATGATGGATCTTCTTTCCATTCTCTTTCCTTGGTTTCTTCTTGAATCGAATCGATCCATGCAAAAGCAGGCAAGAGACTTGCAAAAGTCTCAAAACGCTCTTTATTGAAATATTCTGTTCCACGATACTGATTTATATTGAGAGCTTCGCGCATTAAAGGATCGGAAAAAGCCCAGGCACAAATTTCTTGTGCACGCTTGTTCGGAGTCAGAGTCGAATCGATTGTTCTCCTTGTGTCAAAGAAAAGTTTGTCTTGTCTCAGCGCCCAGGCTATTGCTATCTCTGCGCATATTGAGACATGGTATTTAGTGTCGTGACTATCGTTTCTGCGACTCAGTCCGACTGCAGATTCAGTGAGTTTTTTTGCAATTCGATATTCTTTTACAACGCGAGAAACTTCCTCATTGAGTTCATCTGCGGCGAAAGCTTTTACCAAAGACCTCATAAATGAATAGATTAAGAGAATCAGCCTATATTGCTGATATTCCGAATTGGAAGCACTGCTGTTATTGCAAAGAGTTGCTGCAGCAATGCCTGCATCGGACTCTGTTGTCCCATATAGCAGCTTGAGCACTGTCTTAAGCCATGAGCTTGCAGATCGGACTGAGTCGCTGCGGGATGCGGCAAGAGTATCATCACTCCCGGCAATCTCACAAAGCCTCGAAAAGAAAATCTCCGAAAAAATAGTCGCTCTTTGAATAGCTTCTTCCTGCGAGAGATTTTGAATCGTCTCTATGCTGCTGAGGCTGTTTATCGCATTATGGAGCGATCGATAGAGCTCGGGCTGGTCGGCCTCTAGCAAGGCATCATCCAGATCCGCTATTCCTCTCGAATCAACTATTTCAAAGAGCTTAGTGTATCTGCCCTCGGTATCGTGCACATTCATGATGTCGATGAAAACCTTGTTCTGGTAGCCTTCCAGAGCTAATTTGAAACCGCGGGAAGCAATATCTTCGCTCCGGAATATATACCATAGTCCGGAACGAATCTCATGCATGATGACATAATTTTTTGGAGAGGAATCGATTTTGAGTGCATTGGCTAGACTCGTTGTTTTTAGTTGTTTTTTGCCATCAGCGGTCTTCCTGGCAAAAGCGCAAGAGGTATGAATTCGGCCTAAAGTACGCTCCCAGTGGTTGTTATAGAATACTAGAACTCGCCGCTCTCCCTGGCCATTGCAGTAGGCGAAGACATTTTCGTCGATTGTTCCATCATCTTGCATATAATCAAATAAATAAAAGTTTTCGACTTCTGAGAAAAGCCGACGCATTCGAAGCAGCGGGAAAATCTCGCGCTCATGGCGTGCGATGAGATCTCTATCCGGCGTTTCATCCCAATAAGAGCGCTTATATTCCATGCCGTACTTTTCTGTAAAGCCTTCGATTTGACCATGAGCGATCATCGGTAATCCTGGCATAGTAGCTAGCATAGTGGCAACGCCGAAGTATTTATCTCCTTTGCCGAATTGAGCAACCGCCGTCTCCTCGTCTGGGTTGCTCATAAAATTGACAAAACGCTTTAGAATATCACGATCGAACTCCTGTGTATTCTTGATGGTCAGGCGATACAATGAGTTTTTTTCGTCTTTGAGCATGTTCATAAAGGCTGAGTTATATACGCGGTGCATACCCAGGGTTCGTACAAAATAACCTTCCATAAGCCAGAAAGCCTCGGCAAGCAGAAGCGTATCGGAAGCCTTTTCCGCGCACAGGTCTACTACCTCTCGCCAGAATTCATTTGGCATTGCCTTGTCAAAGGCCTCTTCGCTCATAGCATGATCTGAGCGCGAGGGAATTGCGCCTCCAGACCCGGGCGCCGGGTACCATAAACGCCTTATGTGTTGTTTTGCGAGCACCATCGCGGCATCGAATCGGATTATGTTGAAATGAGCCGCAACAGACAGGATTCGCTCTTTTACCGCCTCGCGCGAAGCCGGGTTTAGAAAGTCTATCTGCGCGGTATCATTCCAGGGCATGCCTGTTCCATCGTTGCCATGGTAAATGTACCGGACTTCTCCAGTATGACGATCGAGCCTTTTGAAGACGACCGCAGCATCGCCGCGATTGTAATAATGATCCTCGAGCCAAATCCCAATAGATGGATCTCCGGAAAGATCGGGACCATTGAAGCTATAGCTAGGGAATGGACAGTATGGCAGACTCATGAATAGCTCAGGCTTTGTACGTATCCAGAGCGAGTCGATCCCCGTATGATTAGGGACCATATCGGCCGCCAGCCTTATGCCATATTGTCCACATTGCTCTCGCAACCTGTCCAGTGCCTCCCAGCCTCCGAGCTCAGGGCTGATTTCATAGTCGAATAGGGAGTAAGCCGAAGCGGCTGCTTCTGAGTTTCCACAGAGTTTTTTTATTTTTTCGCTTGCTGGACTTCTCTGCCAGATTCCGATAAGCCATAATCCATTGATCCCTCGCTCGGCCATGATTATGAGCTCTTCCTCGGGAATCTGATCCAGGCGGGATATCTCTCTTGAGTAAGTTCTTGAAAGCTGGTGTAACCAGACAAGGGCATTTTTTGCAATAAGCACAAGAGAAGGCATCCAGTTCTTGTCGGGGCTGAATTTTTCATATTCATGGAAGCTGCTTCTATACTGATAGGGAACAGCAAGCCCCGGCCCTGGAGGAAAATGCGGTCTGGTCTCTTCGTTGATCATGTCTATTCCAGCAAGGAGGCTGAGCTTAAAATCGCCCAAAAGAGTTCCCCAATTCTTGATTATCCATTCGAGCTGGTCCTTTAGCGAAGCAGGTGCGTGCCTGGATGGTTCTCGCAGAAAATTTATGAGGTCGAGAGATTTCCCGCCACCATAAGATAAGCCTGGCAAGGTTTTGAGAGCGTCTTCGAGACGAGCAAAAACCTGTAGGTAAGGAGTCTTTGCAGAGATAGAATCTGGCAATGTGGCCCCTGCCGGAGAGACCCCGTCATCGAAGAGTGATCGATATGGCCAGAATGCCGGATTCTCGTTAAAAAGACGAACCAAAATTAGCTGCTCTATCGCAAGTTCTAGATTAGGCTTACTGGAGTCGTCGCCAACAGGACTCAGGGATTTTAGCCAATCCTTGGGTTCGGCAAGACCATCGTAGATGGGAGCGGGGGGAAATTCTGTAATCAATTCCTGGAGCACCTCCCAAAGCGCCTTGTTGTCTTCTGTGGAGGCGAACGCTTTAAGCGCAATTTCTTCTAGCAACTTCGAATATTGCTTTCGATATAGGTCGATGATAATCCTGAAGGCTTCACCGATCAAAGAAAGAGCTCTCAGCTCTCCTGCAGACAGCTTATATTTCTGAGCCACAAAGCGTGCGGATACGGCATCGGGCAGAGAGATAGCTCCCGAAGGCATCCAAAGGTGCTTGGGAGGAATATTTTGAGAGCGGAATTCTCTGAGGATCTGTAAAGCCATCGATAAGCTCCTTTATCAACTATACTAGTAATTTATGCCGCAAGCAACGCAAGGAACAGGAATTCATATCGGAAGATATACTAAGATCAGATCTTCTGTTATGATAACAATTTGACAAAGGAGGTCGATTTGTCTAGCCAGGTCGCCCACGAAAAGAGAAAGCAGGAAATTCTGGAAAAAGCTCTCGATGTGTTTGTAGAAGAAGGTTATGCAGATACTACTTTCCAGAAGATCGCCGAGAGATGCGGGATCACTCGAACGATACTCTATCTCTATTTCGACAACAAAAAACAGATCTTCAACGAGAGTATTAAGCGTTTTCTCTCCTCTCTCGAAGCGGAGATAGCGCTTATTGCCCGGGACCAGCACCTAACAAATGGTGAGAAGATTACCAAGATCAGCGAAATTTTGGTTGAAGCCTGCGAGAGAGAATCGAAAATGCTCTCGGTAGTCATGGATTATCTGCTGAGACTAAAAGCTTCTGGAGGAAATCCAGACGAAAAAGTAAGGCGTCGAACCGTCCGCATGCGTCATATTCTTGCAGATATCGTTATCGAAGGCATAAAGTGTGGTGAATTCAAGGAATCTTCTTCCGTAAAAGGAACAGTGGAGATGTTCTTTGCACTTGTAGAGGCTGCTGTATTTCGTCTCGTGGTACTTGGGCGAAAGGAAGCGGCAGGATTACAGGAAGCGCTTACTCCTTTTGTCGATAATATGCTGAATCCAAATTTTGAATGGAATATTGAGAACAAAGAGGACTAAAGCTTCATTGATTCGCTAAGAGCAATGCTAGCGATAAAAAAGTTCATAATTTTGTGTTCCATAATAGATACTTCGGAAATATATCTAAAGGTCACACCAGGAATGCCTTTTTCTGAGATTCTGGTTATTCCCGCATTATATGCTGCAAGAGCAGAGAATTCATCGCCATTTAGATTGATATATTCTTGAAGATGGCTTATCCCGAGTCTTGCATTTTGATATGGATCGTAGATCGATTTTTCGCTTATCTTGCCATATACCGATGAATTGAGCTGGAAAAGACCACTATTGAGTGTACCCGTTCGATTGGTAGAACGAGCTCTTGGATTGTATCGACTCTCGACATAGGCAACCGCAAAAGCAAGACTAGGTCGCATATTATGAGCCACGGCATTATCCAAAATCGCTCTAGCTACACGTTCCGAATTAGTTATAGCAGAAAAGAAATCAAGGACTTCATTTTTTGTCTTAGGATTAGTATAAAGCTTCAGAATTGGATCATCATAATTATTGATATTACCGATATTTATTGAGAACATAATACTTGATGATTTATTATTTGATTTATAAATTGAAATGGTTTCGCATAACCTTGCGGCTCTAGAAATAACAAATAATAATGCAATACAGAAAGAAGCAATAAATACAAGCTTTATCACTCTTTTTCTTTTAATACTATTTGAATTACTATCAGACTCCATTCGGAATATCCTCCCGAACCTCAATATAATTAGCGCCCATAAATAAAAAGTTGTCAAGATAATAATGTCGATTTATAAAAAATGTCAATGCTCCAAAGCGCGAAAATATTTATCTCATAATAGAATTAATATTTAGCTAAATTACGATAACCTCCTATGAATATATATTGCAATGTGTTGATTTTCCGATAGTATTGTGTTTTGATTGTGCAAATAAAGGAGATTATAGATAATGGCTCGCGTCAAAACAAAAGAGAAGCGAACGCTTATTCTTGAGACTGCAAAGAGGCTTTTTGCTACTAAAGGGGAGAGTGTTTCGATGAATGGAATAGCCAAAGAGATCGGCATTTCCGTTGGTAGTATTTATACATATTTCCCTTCGAAACAATCGCTTATAGAGACGATTATAGAAGAAGGCTGGGACGAGTATCGGGTTTGGGTAGAAGACAGGATGGTCTCAATCATGGAGTCTGGAAAGCAGGACGATGGCATAGGACTATCGCTTTGCGCATTGTCCTTCTTGGTGGATGAAGCGCTTCCAAAGCTCTTCAGCGATGTTGAACTCATTATGATTTTGCTAGCTGGGGCAAGCTCCAATGCCAGGCTTGAAAAGAAGCTACAGTACCTAAGTTCCATGATCTCCAAGTTGGTCGAAGACTCTTCTGTTTCCCTCGAGGTTCCTCTGGACGCCAAATTCTATCGTATTGGCATAATGGTATTTCTTTTGGGAGCGCTCGAGACGATCAGGATTACTTCAAAGACAGATATCGATATCAATGCTGCCGATATTCGGGCTTTCCTGAGACAATTAATGGAGAATGCGCTCGGTCGGCCTTTGCCCGATAGGGACTGAGTGAGCGGATCCAGGGCTTTACGGCCATTGCGGCTATGCTGCCCAAAGGGCGAATAAACCTTGTGCGCCATTCAACCTCTGAATAATAGTCTTCGAGCGATTTACTTCTGAAATGCAGTAGCATTTCAGCCTCTTCCGAATCTGTAAACCAACCACAATGAAAGTCTCCTCTGGCAAATATCTCATCGCACAGAAATGAAGAATTTCCAAGGCCAAACGCCCTCATAAGCCTATCGAGATAGGCTCGGTAAGTTGTTCGGCAGGCTGGTCCTCCGCCTATATTGAATGTTCGACCTTCAATATTGGAAAGGCTGCAAGCCATGGCAAAAGCGCGGCCAGCATCCTCGGTATGCACAACCTCGAAGTGCGTTGAGGGAGGCACGTCGAAGAGCATAGGATCAAAGGGAAGCCAATCGCTGGATACTACATACGATAACCTCAAAATTACCCAGGGAAGGCCACTTTCTCGAAGCAGGTTCTCGCTCTTGTTCTTTGTGATGCTATAGTTGTCGTTGGGATCAAGAGGATCGGTCGCCGAGATCCATGGATTGGCAAGCCTATCTCCGTATATTGAGACACTGGAGGCAAAGACAATTCGTGGAGGCACCGCAAGACTCTTGCATATTTCTATGATATTTCTGGTTCCCCCAACATTGATTTCTTCTGCGAGTAATGGCTTTTGATTGGATAAGGGAGGTATTATGGCTGCAAGATGGATTATCGCATCTATTCCTCCGACTCCAGCAGAACAAATAGCATCCTGCAGGCTTTTTTTGTCAGTAATATCTCCATAGAAGATCGTAAGCCTATGATGCGCATTTTTCAACAATTCTCGTGTTCTTTTTTGCTTTTTCGAACGAGCAGAAGGTTGCTCAAAAATAAGTACCTCATGGCCTTTGGCCAGCAGGGCACCGACTGCACTTGTTCCAACATTCCCAAATCCACCAGTCACTAAGATTCGCATAGTTCTCCTCACATTTGATACTATCGCTCATTATTATAATGAATGAACATTCATTCAGCAACATAGAAGTTTTCAAAAATTGAGATTCTTGCTCATTGACCTGCTCATAGGCCTTTCGTTACACTTGCCACGCTATGATTACAATCGATGAACTGCGCAGAAAATACATTGAATTCTTTAAGGCTAGAGGCCATGCTGAGATTAGCGGGAAGTCGCTCATTCCCGAAAATGATCCAACGGTGCTTTTTACAACCGCAGGCATGCATCCTCTCGTGCCATATCTGCTTGGCGAACCACATCCTGCTGGCAAGAGACTGACCGACTATCAGAAGTGCATTCGTACCGGAGACATAGATATGGTCGGAGACTCCAGTCATCTTACTTTTTTCGAGATGCTTGGCAACTGGTCTTTGGGCGATTATTTCAAGAATGAGGCCATACATTGGTCCTATGAATTTTTGACAAGCCCTGAGTATCTGGGCATAGATCCTGCTAAGATCTCGGTTACCGTATTTGCCGGCGACGAATCGGTGCCGAGAGACGATCGGTCGGCTGAAATCTGGAAAAGTGTCGGCATCCCTGAAGAGAGAATCTTTTTTCTTCCACGCGAGGATAATTGGTGGGGCCCGGCAGGAGAGACAGGTCCATGCGGCCCGGACACAGAGATATTTATCGACACAGACGCACCTGCCTGTGGTCCGGATTGCAGACCAGGCTGTCATTGTGGCAAGTACTTTGAAATCTGGAACAATGTTTTTATGCAATATAATAAAAAGGCAGATGGAAGCTATGAGCTTCTTGCCCACCCTTGTGTCGATACGGGCATGGGAATTGAGCGTACTGTTGCCATGCTGCAGGGGAAAAAGTCGGTCTATGAAATCGAGGCCTTTACCCCAATCTTGAAGGTCATTGAATCTATTACCGGCAAGACTTATGGAGCCTCAGTCGGCGATCCCGAAATCGATCGAGGTTTTCGGATAATTGCAGATCATATTCGTGCAGCGACATTTATTCTTGGAGACCCTAAAGCTGTTTTGCCATCCAATATTGGGGCTGGATACGTGTTGCGGCGTTTGATCCGTCGTGCCGTTCGTCATGGACGAAAGCTCGGCATAGATGGACTCTTCCTTTCCAAGCCTGCTCAGGCTGTCATCGACATCTACAAGGGCCCATATCCTGAATTGCTTGAGAATGCCAGCCGAATTTACGAAGAGCTCGAGCGAGAAGAAAAGAAATTCTTAGAGACCTTGCAAAAAGGAGAGCATGAATTCGAGAAAATCCTGCCAAATCTCCTAAAGAATCCAGATAGAATCATGCCGGGCAGGCTTGCCTTCAAGTTATATGATACCTACGGTTTTCCCATCGAACTTACCGAAGAGCTAGCAGCAGAACATGAACTTAGGGTAGATAGGCTGGGTTTTGAGGAAGCCTTCAAGAAGCACCAAGAGCTTTCAAGGGTGGGAAGCGAACAGATTTTCAAGGGAGGATTGGCAGACAATTCGGAAATTGTAACGCGTTACCACAGCGCAACCCATCTTTTGCATAAAGCATTGCGTCTGGTACTCGGAAACCATGTTGCTCAGAAGGGTTCGAACATCACCGCCGAACGCTTACGATTCGATTTCTCCCATCCTGCGCCTATGACACCAGAGCAAATCGCTGCTGTAGAACGAATTGTAAATGAACAAATTGCCAGAGACCTTCCTGTGACAATGGAGATGATGCCTCCAGAGGAAGCAAAGTCTGTCGGGGCTATTGCGCTTTTTGGCGAGAAATATGAGCCTATTGTAAAGGTTTACACCATGGGCGATTTTTCGAAAGAAGTATGCGGAGGTCCTCATGTTTCGCATACCGGTGAGATAGGAAAAATCAAGATCATTAAAGAACAGTCTTCGAGTGCGGGAGTGCGGCGTATCTATGCCGTGCTGGAACAGACTTAGGCTTATTTTGCTTTCATTCTTCTAAGAGCCTGAACCGCTACGCGGTCATCCTCAGGAACAAGGCGCAAAAACCATGAGCCTTCACATTCGACCCTTTGCCACCAGACTTCGCGTATAGCCTCTTCAAGGAGCGACTTTAGGCGCCATTCCCCCTCTGTGCAATCCATATCCTGCTGACAAAATATGTACTCTCCTATGCCAAGAGAGAACGGCGAAGTCCTTCCGAGATCTATATTATTTAAAGCCGTTTGTTCTATATATTTACTTTCTGCCAAACGATATACTGCTGATGGCTCGAGCGTGTCAAAGACCTTTGGTCCGTCTTCAGTCATCGTGGAAAGTCCTTCTTCTTCAAATTCCAGCAGCAGTTCAGACTGACAACAGAGAATATCCGATAGAGCCTTTGCCGCGATAATCAGAGGCTCATCGATATGGACATAGTCGATATTTCGACATAGATGCAGTATTCTGAGTTCAATCTCCATGATGCCATTTTCAAATTATATAGCCGTGATTGTCAAGGGAGATGTAAGGTTCAATAGTCTCAATGGTGCGCTTGTGGACACAAGCAGACTTAGAAGGTTTTGACGATTTCCTTATGCGAAGGCTGCTCAATGCGAAGACTGCTCAATAGGCGCATGATAATTTCCAGCAAAGATCGCTTAAAATCCCGCTGGAAATCTTCCGAAATAGGTGATAGACTGTTTCGAAATGTCCTTGCTTAATCAGATTTCTGGACCAGCCGACCTGCAGGGCCTATCAATGGCTGATTTGCGGTGCCTCTCACGGGAAATCAGGCTTAGCATAATTGAGACCGTACAGCGCAATGGCGGTCATCTTGCATCAAATCTTGGGGTTGTTGAGCTTACTATTGCGCTTCATCGAGTATTTCAATCGCCATACGATGCAATAGTCTGGGATGTTGGGCACCAGTGCTATTCTCATAAGATTTTAACAGGTCGAGCGGCTCGATTTGTAACTCTTAGGAGAAATGGGGGTCTATCCGGGTTCCCAAAGCGAAAAGAGAGCAAACACGACATTTTCGACACTGGGCATTCTTCCACAGCTATCTCTTCGGCACTTGGGCTTCTTCAGGCTCGCTTGAGTATGGGTCATGCCGGAAGAGTGATTGCAGTTGTAGGCGACGGAGCCCTTACAGCGGGTCTTTCGATGGAAGGACTAAGCAATGCGGGTCAATTGAGTCTGCCTCTTATCATTGTCTTAAATGACAACCGTATGTCCATCTCCAACTCTGTGGGCTCATTATCGAGATATCTTTCGAAGCTTTCAGCCTCTGTACAATATCAATCCTTGCGTTCTCGTGTGGATACGATGGTTCTGAAGATACCTCGTATTGGTGGAGCAGTTTTTTCCTTTATCAACAGGACCAAGCGAGCCATAAAGGCCATATTTTTCAAAGAGAATCTCTTTGTCGACTATGGATTCGAATATGTTGGACCTATCGATGGGCACAATCTTGTCTCATTGATAAATGCTTTTGAACATATCCGTAATCTGAATAGGCCGGTCGTTGTTCATGTCGTTACGAAGAAAGGGAAAGGGCTCGAAAAGGCGGAAGAAGACCCAGAGAGTTTTCATGGCCTTGTTCCAGCTTACCCTGATATACCAGGGCCCGGGACGACCAGCCACGGAGAAAGTTTTACATCCTGTTTTGCAAATGCTCTAATAGCATGTGCCGAGAAAGAACCGCGTATGGTTGCTATAACCGCCGCTATGTCTTCTGGAACGGGGGTTTCAAAGCTAGCGGAGCACTATCCGCATAGGGTCTACGATGTGGGCATTGCGGAACAGCATGCTGTGGCATTCGCTGCTGGTCTTGCGCAAGGTGGCCTGCGGCCTGTGGTGGCCGTGTATTCCACTTTTATGCAGAGAGCAGTAGATCAAGTGTTCCAGGAAGTTGCGCTGGCTAAGCTGCCGGTATTGTTTGCTCTGGATCGCGCTGGAGCAGTTGGCGAAGATGGCGAGACCCACCAGGGAATCTACGATATCGTTCTCTTTAAAGCCATGCCGAACCTGGTGTTCTTTGCTCCTGCTGATGGTGAGGAGTTGTTGGCTTTCTTAGATCTGGCTCTTACTCTCGACATGCCTTGCATGATGCGATATCCCAAGGCTTTCTCACCTTGTCCTGATCTTCCAATAGCAGAGCTCGAGATTGGAAGAGGAGTCTTTATGCGTGAGCATGAGGATGCAAGAGTGCTTATATTGGCTGTTGGGCCGCTCTCATATATTGCGACTGATGTATCGGATGAACTAGCAATAAAAGGGATTTTTGCAGATGTCTATAATGTCCGATTCATATCACCAATCGACGAAGAATACCTTGTAAAAATCTGCTCTCGATACGAAGGAGTCTTGACAATCGAAGATGGAGTGCTGACCGGCGGTCTTGGAGAGTCTGTGGCGGGAATACTAATGCGCAGAGGAATAAAGATCAAAATATCATCCCTGGGGTTTGGTTCGGTTCCACCTCCTCAAGCGACCAGAGAGGAACTTCTATCAGGCGCAAGCCTCGACGCAAAGGGAATACAGAAGGCTCTGCATGAGCTATTGGATTTCCTGGATATCTCGAAGCAGCAAATAGCGGCAGGAATTCCGACAGACTTGTCTGGAACACTATCTACTTCCAGCGAGATACAGCATGCGCATTAGCGCAAATAGAACGCAGCTAAAGCATGATGTGAACAGGCTACGACTTCCGAACGGGCGCTCACTCGAGCTTGGCAAAGCGCCGGAACACTTAGCCTGTATCATGGGCATCGTCAATATTACCCAAGACTCCTTTTTCGAGGGTAGCAGAAGACCTGATTCGATAGCTGCAATAGAAACAGCCCTCGACATGGTAAAGCAAGGTGCATCAATCATAGATTTTGGTGCCGAATCTACGAGACCAGGTTCTACGGAAATCGATTCCGAAGAGGAGCTATCAAGAATTCTTCCTGTGCTTAATGGCTTCAGAGCCTTGAGCGACGCAGTGGTCTCGGTCGATACGCGCCACCCCGAAGTTGCAGAAGCAGCCCTTGCTGCTGGAGCGGATATAATCAATGATATCGAAGCATTGCAAAGACCGGGTATGATCGAGACCGTGTCAAAGGCCAAGGCAGCAGTCATCCTTATGCATATGCAAGGAACTCCACAGAGCATGCAGAAAGATCCTTACTATAAGGATTGCCTCCAAGAAGTACGCTCTTTCCTCGAAGATAGAAGTGATCGTGCAATCGAGGCTGGCATATCCCCAGACAGGATAATCCTCGATCCGGGCATTGGATTTGGCAAACTTAAGGAACACAATATTTCACTTTTGAAGGGCATTGAGCATATCGCTTCGCTTGGTTACCCTGTTTTGATTGGTCTTTCTCGCAAAAAGCTCATTGGAGATCTGACCGGCAGGGATGTTGCTAGCAGGCTCGCGGGCAGTTTAGGAGCCGCATTGGCTGCCTGGCTAAATGGCGCTCAGATTCTTCGCGTTCACGATGTGGCAGAGACTGTGGACGCGCTTCGAGCCTTTCATGAGGTGATACAATGAATGCACCGACTTTGATCGAGTTCTTTACTATATATGTGCGGCCTGTGCTCGATGTAGGCATTCTCGCTTTTCTAATTTACAAGACCTATCAGCTTCTTGTAATGACCGATGCGGTCTATCTTATTCGCGGTTTGCTAATTCTTCTCGCTATATATGGCATATCTTTTTTTCTAAAGCTTTCTACAGTCACATGGATCATGAATATACTGGCGCCAGGATTGGTGATAGGTCTTGCCATTATCCTTCAGCCTGAGCTCAGGCGGATATTCATTCAAATTGGCCGCCAATCGATTTTTGGAAAAAAATCTATGGCTCGCAGCTCCTGGATTGAAGCTGCGGTATCTGCTTCTGTTTATCTTGCCGAAAAAAGGCGCGGGGTTATCATAGTCATGGCCCGGAAAGTTGGGCTAGCCTCTTACATTGAGAAAGGTATTCCCCTTGACGCAATAATCTCAACCAGCTTGCTCATATCCGTATTCGAACACGACAACCCATTGCATGATGGCGCCGCAATCATCTCACAGGGCAGGCTTGCGGCGGCCGGTTGTTTTCTTCCTCTTTCCGATCAGCAAGAAATCCGCAAGACTTTTGGCTCAAGGCACAGGGCTGCGCTTGGCATTGCCGAAGAATCCGATGCGGTTGTGCTCGTTGTCTCCGAAGAGACCGGAGCCCTCTCTCTCGCTTATGACTCAAAGCTCTATTATGATCTTTCTTCAGAAGAAATTCTGGAGCGTCTTCATATTCTCTTCTCAGAGCAGAATCTGAGAAGAGAGGGAAACGAGGTTGCCAATGAGCCTTGATTCCCGGATTTCCAAATTGCTGGAGAATTGGCCGGCTAAGGTCATTTCTCTTGTTATGGCGATTTTTATAATGTTTCTTTACAATCTCACCCGTCTCGAACAGCGTGTTATAATCGTGCCACTGAACATCTCTGAAGGGCACAGCTATGTGCCTGCCACGGAATATCCAAAGACTGTCCGTGTGATAATCCGCGGTGACCGTGATCAAATCTATAGAGTCCGGGAATCGGATATAGTCGCGAGTCTTGATCTGGCACGTTATGGCTCCGAAGGCGTATTCAGGGTTCCGGTCAAACTCGAGAGGCGAGGGGATGCTCTGAATATCGATCCCTTAGAGTTAAGAGCGGATCCCTCAGAAATACCCATCAGTTTTGAGCGCCTGGCTGCAAAGCGCGTGGCTATTACTCCTACCTTTAAAGGTTTTCTGGAACAAGGCTATGTATTGATCTCCTATGAAATCTTGCCATCAGAGATATCTATAGAAGGGCCAACGACTTTGGTTAGCAGTATCAAGGATATTTCCACAGATATAATAGAGCTTAGCGGAAAGACCAGCGATTTTTCTCTTAATGTGCCTCTTGTTAAGCCTTCTGAATTAATAAGGCTTGTCGACACAAGCACGGTAAAGTTCTCTGCGAAGATTCAGATGCAGGAAAGACGGCTTACATTAAAGAATGTGCCTATATTCATTAACAATCTCGATCCATCGCTTATAATCTCTGATCCGCTCCCATCTGGAAATATAACCCTCGTACCACATCCTGGACAGGATGAGACTTTGGCAAACAATGCTAGCCTTCAAGCCGATTTCAAGGGCATAGTTAAGCCTGGTCTATACTCTATACCGCTTACTGTAAGCGCTCCGGAGGGCTTCGAAGTCGAAGCATACGAGCCTCTGGCGCTCAATGTTCGCTTGCATAGCGCTCCAGTTCTTCCTGCCTTTCATTGAAATTACAAGGAGTCGATCCATGATTTCCGGAATTGGTATCGATATTGTCCATGTCGATCGCATTCGCCGATGGATGAATGAACCAGGGATACTAAAGCGATTCTTCCATCCAGCCGAGATCGAGACCGCGAGCCTTCGCAAAAAGGGCGCTGCCCTTTCCCTGGCTGCTCGCTTTGCCGCAAAAGAAGCCTTTGGCAAAGCGCTCGGTTCTGGCCTTGCCAACTTCGCACTGAAGGAAGTTGCGGTTGTAAACGATGATCTGGGCCGGCCCATAATGCGCCTGGAAGGGAACGCGCGCCGCGAGTTCGAGCGGCATGGTGGAGGAAAGATTCATATCTCTATGACTCACGAAGGAGACAATGCAGTTGCCATAGTAATCTTAGAAAAAGGAAGCTAGCAGATGGCAGAGCATATTCACGCCCAGGAAAATCCTTTTTGCGCATCAAAACCATCATTACGAACCATCAGACTCGTAATTGCTTACGATGGCAGCGATTTTTCAGGTTGGCAGAAACAGAAAAACGGACGATCCGTTCAAGAGGAACTCGAAAAAGCGCTTTTGATAATGCATAAACACGAAGTGCGAGTCATAGGATCAGCACGGACTGACGCTGGCGTTCATGCTATGGGACAAGTTGCAGGTTTTCATACAGATATCGCTTCGATTCCAGCCGATCGTTTCGTACCGGCCTTGAATAGACTCTTGCCGCGAGATATTCGCGTACTCTCTTCTGAAGAAGTAAAGCCTGACTTTCATGCCAGGTTCGACGCTTCTTTGAGACGATATCGCTATTTTATGAGCTGTGGAATGGCTCCTGATCCATTTGTGCTTCGCTACACTCATTTTTCCCCTCACTATCCTAGTCTTTCTATTTTGAATTCTATGGCTTTTGTGGTGCTGGGGGAGCACGATTTCTCGACCTTTGCCTCTGCACAGGACAAGAGCGAATCAAGGTTTCGCTTCATAAGCGAGTCCGTGTTTTTCCTGGAGAGAGGCTTGTTCGTTTACCAGATAGCAGGGAACGCTTTTCTATGGCGTCAGGTTCGCTCTCTGGTGGGAACCTTTCTAGAACTCGAAAAGAAGGCAAAAAACCCTTGCGAAGCAGAAGTCATGATGCGAGAAGTTCTTGAATCCAAAGATCGAAGCAAGGCAGGGCCTACTGCCCCGGCCTGTGGGCTTTTTCTCTGGAATATCGAATATGGAGAGCGAGTTCATGGCCATCCCGCGAAAGCAGTGTAATAGAAAAGAAGACCAAAAGACAGAATTGGTATCTCCGGTTTGGGAAGGAACAGCCAATTTATCTGTGGCCATAAGGGCTGATAGATTTCTCTCAGAGATAATTAAGCTCACGACGCGTTCTCAGCTCAAGGCTCGCAACGCTCGCCTTTTCTGCAACGGAGTAGAAGTCAAGCTCTCTCATAAACTAAAAAACGGAGACCACTTGCGTCTTGAATGGAACGAAGCCATTTCAGAACAACTGGAGCCTGAACCCATACCACTTGAGATTATTTACCGCGATGCAGATGTCTATGTAATAGATAAACCTCAGGGAATGGTTACTCATCCTGCGGCTGGTAATTGGCATGGTACCCTTGCAAATGCTGTACTATGGTTGGAGAACAATGTCCGCCAAGATAATCAGATTAAGGATTCTTCATCGATTACTTCTCCTACCCGTGCTGGTATTGTGCATCGTCTCGATAAGGACACTTCTGGAGTAATCATTGTAGCCCGATCAGCTTCTGTACAGGAATTCTTATCGAGTCAGTTTAGAGAACACCAGGCTAGAAAAGAATACTTTGCAATAGTGAGGGGAATGCCTCCTGAACCGAAAGGCAGAATTGATACATGGATAGCGCGAAGTCCTAGAGATCGCAAAAAGTTCGCAGTGAGCGAGCCTGGACGCGGCAAGCATGCTCTCACTCTATATAGAGTCTGCAAAGTATGGCAAGTGAATTGTAATATTGGTTATAGATCGGTAGGTGTTGCTTCGAAAGCGACAAAGCCTTCTAAGTATTCGCTGCTTGCTCTATACCCAAGAACAGGGCGAACTCACCAGCTAAGGGTACACTGTGCCGATATGGGTTGTCCCATTCTAGGAGATCCAATCTATGGTAAGAAGGATGAAGCCTTTCCCGAAGCTACCCTTATGCTCCATGCTCATCGGCTCAAAATTCGTCTGCCTTCTCGATCAGAACCCTCGATTTTTTCTTCCCCATTCCCTAAAAGATTCATAGATATCATTGCCTATCTGGACAAGTATGGCCATGATATCAAAGCCTCGTACTAGCACGCCGAGGCTGTATTAAGTCATTTCCTAAAACCAAAAAAAAACCGGTGCAAGGCTAAGCTTGCATCGGTTCTGTTTGCTGCAATTTAGCACCCATATGGCCTGGTGGCCTTATGGTGGCATTGTAGCTTTTGGAAAAACCTGCGCCAGCGGCTATTAGGCGCGAGTCTTGACCGTCTTAGTATCTGCGGCCTCGGTAACCGCCGGTCTCTTCTCTTTCATAGCGGGGCTTCTCCTGCGCTTCATTCACGCGGAGCTGCCTACCCATGAATTCCTGACCATTGAGCGCGGCGATTGCAGCGCTGGCTGCATCTGGATTTTCCATCTCAACAAAGCCGAATCCCTTCGCTTTGCCTGTGAACCTATCTACGATTATATTCACAGATGAAACATCGCCATACTGAGCAAATAGATCCTGAAGCTGGCGCTCAGAAGTATTGTAATTCATGTTACCGACATAAATTTTCTTAGACATTTCGGAAAAACCTCAAATCTAGGCCTCGTCCTCTCGACGTAGGCCGGCTTGATTCGCCTAGGGCGAATCTGTAGCAAAAACCAGAAGGTACATATTGGCCCCGATAGTCTTCAGAGGAGAAATTAGATAACTGTTTTGATTATTTTTGGTCTTTCCGAAAGAAAAACAAGGAAGAGAAAATCCGGCACTTGCGTATGCCGCCATCAGCAAGCCAGTGTTACGAAAGGAAAAACAATGCATGAAACAGCCAATTCCAACCCGAAAACCTATGGAAGGCGATTGTCCCTCCTCAGTTTTCACTTATATCTGCAGAATGTAAACCATTTTTCTTAGATCGTCAAGGGATTTGACCATATTCAGCCACCAAAAAACCATAAAAAGCCAAGAATTATGGAAATATAGGCAAACTTGACAAAGCCCCCTCCATCGCTATAATCAAAAGTACGGCATATTATTTTATAGGGAGGGCTTATGGCACCGTTAGTGGGGTACATCGTCCTTCCTCTCGCCGGTCTTATTCTAGGATGGATGATCCGCTGGCTCTATGCCAGATTTCGGCTCTCTTCCGCTGAGAGGGAAGCAGAGCGTGTTTTGCAGGACGCAATAAAAGAGGCTGAGGCCAAGAAAAAAGAGATCCTGGTAGAAGCAAAAGATCAGATCATTCGAGAACGAAACCAGCAGGAGAGGGAACTGCGTGATCGGAGAATGGAGCTGCAAAAATATGAGCGGCGCGTTCTCCTCAAGGAAGAAAACCTGGATGCAAAGCTTGCATCTATTGAACGGATTGAGGCAGATCTTAAGAATAGAGAAAACAATATAGCAGAAAAAGAGGCCTATCTAGAAGGACAGGAAGAGCGTTACGCCGCGGAGCTCGAGCGAGTATCGGGCTTTACTGCCGAGGAAGCCAAAAAGCTCATTATACAAAATATGGAGCAAGAGGCGCGCAGAGATGCTCAGGCCTTGATCAATAAGATCGATCAAGAAGCACAACTATCCGCGGAGAAGAAAGCCAAAGATATTCTTATCACGACAATTCAACGTATAGCAACAGAATCGACCGCTGAATCTACTATTTCCTCTGTAAGTCTGCCTTCCGACGAGATGAAGGGTCGGATCATAGGGCGTGAAGGCCGCAACATTCGTACTTTAGAGACATTGACCGGTGTAGACATAATAATCGATGATACGCCGGAAGCTGTGGTCATATCATGTTTCGATCCGATTCAACGTGAGATTGCGAAGATATCGCTCGAACGGCTCATCGCAGACGGCCGCATACACCCTGCACGCATTGAAGAAATGATACAGAAGGTGACTCGTGAGATCAATCAGAAGCTCTACGATGAAGGCGAAAAGGTTGTCTTTGATCTTGGCCTGCACAACATGGCTCCGGAACTGATTCGAGCTGTTGGAAGGCTCTACTATCGCACGAGCTATGGTCAAAATGTACTGATGCACTCAAAGGAAGTGGCTGTTATTGCGGGACTTTTGGCGGCGGAGCTTGGTCTAAATAGGGAAATAGCAAAGCGAGGTGCTCTTCTTCATGATATCGGAAAGGGTATAGTTACAGATAGCGACAAGAACCATGCGGAGATTGGCACAGAAATTGCTAAGAAATTTGGTGAGGATGCCCGTGTAATAAATGCGATTGCATCTCATCATAGCGATGTGGAACCAAACTGTCCGGAAAGTGTCATAGTGCAGATTGCAGATGCCATTTCTGCTGCCCGTCCGGGCGCTCGGCGTGAGACTCTTGATAACTACATAAAGCGTCTCGAAGACCTTGAAGCCGTAGCGGAGAGTTTCTCTGGTGTAGAAAAGGCCTTTGCTATTCAGGCAGGTCGAGAGCTTCGCATTATTGTCAGCAACGAACAGGTTTCTGATGATCAAGCCAAGGAGCTCTGCAAGAATATTGCCAAGAAAATAGAATCAGATTTGCGCTATCCTGGAAGAATCAAGGTTACCATCATTAGGGAAACCAGGATAGTGGAATACGCGCGATGAGCTCTATGACCGCCAATGTACTTATGATCGGTGATATCGTGGGAGCGCCCGGCCTTCGGGCGCTCTTTACTTTTTTGCCAACCTTAATAAGAAAGACCGAAGCGGATCTCGTTGTTGCAAATGGCGAAAACGCGATGAAGGGTTTTGGCATCAGTGCGGATGAGATTTCGGCAATGCGTTCCTATGGCGTCGATATCATAACCAGCGGTAATCATGTCTGGGAGAGAAAAGAGGCTGTAGTTTTGCTCGAAAGCGAATCACAGCTATTGCGTCCGGCGAATTACCCTAAGGGATTGCCTGGCTGTGGAGTCGCTTATGTAGGTGGGCGCAACCATGCCGGATACCCGGCCATTGTACGAGCAAATGGTGCAGCTCCCCGCTTCGAATGGCTTGTGATGAATCTACAAGGCCGACGAAGCATGTACGATATAGATTGCCCATTTGCAAAGGCTGATCAGCTACTTGCAGCAGCCGCGCGCGATCATCCAAACGCTATAATTGTGTTGGATTTCCATGCAGAGTCCAGTGAAGAAAAAGAGGCTCTAGCCTGGTATCTGGATGGACGTATCTCTGTATTCGCGGGGACTCACACCCATGTGCCTACTGCAGATGAAAGAGTGCTGCCTAAAGGCACCGGATATCTAACCGATCTTGGTATGACCGGTCCTATAGATTCAGTTATAGGCATGAATGGGGATATATGCATACGCCGATTTCTTACCCAAATACCATATAAGATGGAGACGGCGGAAGGAAGTTCTGCGTTAATGGGCGCACTTTTTCGAATAGAGGCGGAAAGCCATCGCTGTGTTGGCATAGAGAGAATCTTTCAGAGCTTATAGAGATCGATACTGGAAAGAATTCATAGATTACCTTCATAATAGGTGTTTGTTAGTAGGTGTTTCTGGCGATTCTGATGCCTATTTCTCAAGGCCTCTTGACATTTGGGTTCAGGCAGGTATATATAAACGAGAAAATAAACGAATCAGCTTGCGGCGATGGTGGAATTGGTAGACACGCTAGCTTGAGGTGCTAGTGCCGAGAGGCATGGAGGTTCAAGTCCTCTTCGCCGCAGAACGAATTATCGTTTGTCGATTATGCTTAAATCGTTGAATGAACCAACCTGGATGACGAATGCGGGCACGATAGCGGCTGTATCATCAATATTTCCGAGAACGCTTGCGCCTAGGAATATGCCGAAATGCGGCGCTATGCTCACGCTCGCTCCGAGTGTTGCGCTCCACTTGAGTGGCCACATCGCATAGGTTGATGGGTCATCGTATTGTGCAACCGCGCCCGCACTTCCATTTGCAAAAATATATATATCGCCACCTGTCAATTCATTGATAACCCTTATGCGATGCCGGAATTCAAGGCTTCCAGCAAGCACTGTATTCCCCGAACAGTCATCTTGGGTATAAATCAGGCCGTAGAACATAAGCGGCTGGTTCAGTGTCGAATAATAGGAAATTTTCGCCGGCTGGGCTTTATCCACTAAACCAGCAAAATCTGTTCCACCAAAAAGGCTCAGATGCAGTGCATCGGTTTGCCCAACAGGAATGGCGGCCGAAGCATTGATCTCAATTTGTGAAAACGAGAATTGGCCGCCAAAATTGGGGCTGAACCAGCGCCCAAACGCGTTGAGAGAGAGCCCGTTGCGAGGGAATACGGTTCTGTCTCTTGTGTCGAGTCTCAGCGCGGCTCTGAGCGCGCCCGCGTTCTGCGCTGCCAGGTTTGTCCAGTCATCGCCAGTGAGCACGTTTTCGAACGAGTAGCCAGCCATGATATCCCCAACATTTCCCAGCGCAAGGCCGCCCCATGCGCCAGCACCGTATGTTCTAAATTTCGAAGCTATTGCCACAGGCAAGGATTCGGACACGAACATGTCATATTCAAAGCGAAAGCGAGCCCAGGGCAGGATGAAAAAAGATCCGAAAGGCTGAAAATACTCTAGGCTTGCCGAGGTTTTGTTCACAAAGGAGACCGAAGAAAACAGCGCAGAACCAGGCCCTGTGAGCTCCTTGGCCAGAAATGCCAAGGATGCCACCAAATTGCTCGAAATATCATTCGAAATGGCGCTCTCAAAGCCCAAGGAGGCAAAGAGTTCGTCTTGCGTAGGTTTTTGCGGCACAATGGATACAACGCCGCGCAGAGATTCAGACTGTTCGCCATCCTTCAGGCTTTCTAGGTCGAATTTGACGAGCGAGTAATCGCCAGCAATAAATGCAGCATGGAGGGCATTCTCAAGGGCCTCTCTTGAATAAGCCTTGCCAATGAGCGGAGCAAAAATGCCGGCAATTTTATCTCTATCCGATTCCGAGCCTCCTTCGACCCTCAGCGAGGAAAACATCGGAGGTGGGGCGAAAGCCTTCCGATTGGCCTGCTCAGAAGGAGATACCAGGGCTCTCTGCTCTCCGATTTTTGTAGCAAGTTCGCGCAATTGCGGCATTGCGATATCGCCGGCTTCTTCGCCACGGGCGATAATCTCTTTTGCGCGTGCAAAGCTCGCGGTTGTAAATTCCTCGAGATTCGGAGTGATAACGAGGTCTGCTGCTTCGAGATTTGGCCTCATGTTCTGCATGATGAAAAGGTTGCCTGTTTGGCTTGCTATCTCTACAGAGGTGTTCAGATCATCGATCGAATCAGGAGCCTTACCTCTCGAAACTACTGCAATGACTATATCGGCGCCCATCTCTTTTGCGATATTGACGGGCAAATTATCGACGATACCTCCGTCTACCAAAAGCTGGCCATTATGTTCATACGGCATGAAGACAACAGGAATCGACATTGAGCTGCGCATCGCTTCCGCAAGAGAGCCTTGGTCGAACACCACCGTATCGCCGTTGAGAATGTTAGCGGCGATTGCGCGATAGGGAACGGGGAATTCGTCGAAGTTCCGTTTTGTTGCCATGTGAATGGTACGCGCAGTGAAGAATGCAAGGATATTTTGCCCCTCCAGAAGTCCTGCGCCTATGTTTGGTCCTTTTGAGTCGAATCCAATTCTGAGCGCATACATCGATTCGACTGCTCGTTGGAACATATTCTGTGGAAGGGCCTTAGAGTCCATAAAGAGCGAATTCCAGTCGATGTCGGATATAAGCTCTTGCATGTCCTGCGGCGAATAACCAGCCGCATAGAGACCGCCTACAATTGAGCCCATACTCGTGCCAAGAATCATATCGATTGGGATGCCTGCTTCTTCAATCTTTTCGAGAACACCTGCGTGGGCAATGCCGAACGCCGAGCCGCCGGAGAGCACCACGGCTATTTTGGGGCGCGGCGTCTGTACCTCAGAGCCGTCTGCGACCGCTGGCCATGTAACAGCAAAGCAAATTAAAAGGCTCACAAAGCCAAGGCGCGCCAGGCGCCAGAGAGGAAGGTGCATCCAATTCATTTTCATAAGGAGCATCATAGATACTAGTCTCTTGTTTGCGCAAGCCTAAATGCGCAAGAATGCCACTATGCCCCACTATCTTTATTCTTAAAAAACAAAGAGGCAGGTTCTGTGTCCTGCCTCTTTTGTGTAGAATGATTTTTACCCCTCTCTATGCGCCGCGGACATGCGGCTGACTTTTAGCCTACCTAAGCTTGCTTTTCTCCATAAGTGAGCATAACGCCATCTAGAGGGCCTGGGTCAAACTGATCATCGCTATCCCTATCGAATTCAACAAAGAGCTTGCCGTCTTGTGTCAGGAAGAACTTTACTGTGATAGTATTATTAATAGTTGATTCTGCTATTAGGTTTTCATCAGCATCTTTTATACTATAGTAATAGTCGTATTGATAAATCATGCTTCCAGCGCCTACAAGTTGTCCGAAATAATTGCAAGTATAACCATGATTATCAGTACCTTCTAACTCCATATTATCACTGTGGGTTGTTCCATCATCATATGGCGCGACTTTCAACGTACAAGTTGTAAAAAAACTAGGGCCCACCTCTCCTGGTTGATTCGGTATCCAAACATTTGTAAACTTCCAAGTTCCTTCTACCTGCGAATATTCCGCAGGTGTCAATGCTGGAGACTCACCTTCGTTTTCTTGATTTTCGCCACCTTCAAATAGTTCAATAGTGAACGAGCCGAGCGGGTCATCAGCTTCTACCTGCATTTTTAATTTGCCGTCAATTAAGGAGAAAGTGATTTTTACACTAAGGTCTGTAACTGGCAAAGATTCACCTTCTATATATTCATATTTTCCTATGTATACATTGTCAGAAAAATCGCCGTCGCTCATAATAAAAACGTCGCCGATTCTAATATCAACTCCATTATGATATTGGGAACCTTCAACATGAGCCTCTGGGAGAATCGAAACATGTACAGGATTATAATCCTTGCCATTAATTGTCACATTGCTGAAATCCCACTCGCCTTCGATATCCTCGATGGTGATGTTTGTGTTTTCTGTATCTGGGGGTTGATTGGGCAACCTACCAGAAATATCGCTACCACTAGCAAGCCTAACCATAGAAACCGATTCATCGCCTCCTCCTTTATCCTGTCTTTCTTCAGGAAAATAGTAGTTTAATTTCACTATAGCGCTAGTTTTCTCGGGACGCAAGGGATTTTATGGCTGTGGGTGCACGACAATTTTGTGATGATTTTTCCAAGGTGAGATGAAGAAAAGAATTGCTATCTTTTTCTGATTATTTATATTATAATCAGAAGAAGGAGGCATCTATGACAAATCAGAGACAGTCGTTGGATGAATTTACAGAGAAAAAGCAAGAGGTATTGGCAGAAATTGCAAAGCTTCCTGCCTTTAGGCCTGGGAGTCTTGAGCATGTGTATAGGAAATGTGGCAAGCCAAGCTGCCACTGTGCGCAGCCTGGTGCACAAGGCCATGGACCGGTGTGGATTCTCACAAGGAAAGTAAACGGTAAGAGCGTAGGCAAGGTAATCAAAGAGGAGGCAGTAGAGTCGACAAAAGCACAGATTCAACACTACCACCAGTTTCAGGAACTCATACGCGAGTATGTGGAGACGAATGTAAAAATTTGTGACAAGCTTTTGGAGCAGCCTAAGGTAGACAGCCTCACTGAGGCTGAAAAAGGGGGCTCATAAGGCTGATCAATGAAGAAACCGAGCATGAATTCGATAAGCTCGTGCAAGGAAAGGCCCAAGTTCGGTTTATGGAGCTTGAGTGGAGTATGCGAGCGGCAGCGCTGAAGGTTGCGGGCAAGCTTTTAGAAGCAAAGCTCAATGACGACACAAGCGATTACCATGGACAAGCCTGCCAGTGTTCCTGTGGAGGGACTGCAGTCTATCGAGGGAGGCGGGCAAAGACTTTTGTGACGGTTGTAGGGGAGATCACGCTCGAACGGGCCTACTACTATTGTCATGAGTGTGGTAGTGGGTTCTATCCTCGGGATAGAACACTTGGGCTCAGCTCGGGGCTTTTATCACCAGGGGTAGAAAAGATGGTAGGGGCGAGTGCTGCCATGGTGAGCTTTGAGGAGAGCCATGAGCTTTTAGAGGAATTAGCAAATATTGAGGTAGAGACAAAAGAGATCGAGCGCACCGCAGAAACTTTAGGCAAGGGTATTGCAAAGGATGAATGCTCCCATGTTCCTGTGAGAGAACCGCCACGGGCAACTATGTACCTTGGGCTCGATGGGACAGGGATACCGATGCGCCATGAGGCACTCGAAGGTCGAGTAGGCAAGCAACCCGATGGAACGGCAAAGACGAGGGAAGTGAAGCTCGTCTCTGTATGGACCGCAGAGAGTAATGACAAGGAAGGCAATCCTGTACGGGATAAGGGCTCGGTGCGCTATAGTGCAGCCATTGAGAGTGCTGCCTATGTGGAGAAGGATGAAAGTCCTTCTGACTTTGCTCTCAGGGTGGAACGGGAAGCGCGTCGCACTGGCTTTGAGAATGCCCATAGGCAGGTGATCATTGGTGATGGCGCGAAATGGATATGGGCACTTGCCTATGAGCTCTTTCCTCATGGAATACAGATTATCGATCTCTATCATGCGCTAGAAACAGTCTCTACGGTTGCAAAAAAGATATTTGGAGTAGAGAGCGAGGAAGCTGAGCAAAAGGCTCAAAGCTGGCGAGCGCAGCTAGAAAGAGGAGCTATTGATGAGCTCATCGCGGCACTTACTGTCTTAGAGGATCAGCATCCTGAGGCTACTACCTGTATTGGCTATCTAGAGACCAATCGAGAGCGAATGCGCTACCCGCTCTTTCGTAGTCTTGGCCTCTGTGTCTCGAGCGGCGTAGAGGAAGCTGGTTGTAAAGTAGCCATAGGAACCAGGCTTAAGAGAGCAGGGATGCATTGGACTGTCGAAGGTGCCAATGCCATTATTGCGCTCCGGTGCAATAGACTTAGTCATCGCGATGAAGATTACTGGGCTCGAAGAAATGCTGCCTAGCTACCTTTGCACAAAATTGTCGTACACCCTATGGCTGTGCGCTGTGCGGTTCTCTCTTATGGGAGGCTACTATTTTTCTAAGCAGACTACGCTCGGCGAAAAGACTGCCGCAATCTAGTTTGGTCTGCACAAGCTTATTATCGCTCCTGAATGCAGAAACCACCGGACATTGGGAATGCGCGCGAATTATGGTTTCCTCATCTTGTCAGAGTAACGAAATCTGCCATTGCATCCTGGAAAATTCTGCATTACAGTCTATTCACTCGATCATCGAATCAAAGAAGGGGAAAATCATCGAGAATGACAACAATCGTCCTTTCGGGAGGCGGTGGTACTAGGCTATGGCCGCTTTCCAGACAATCTATTCCAAAACAATATTGCAATCTTTTGGACGGACTTACGCTTTTCGAGCGCACAATCAAGAGAAATATCAAGTTGTCTGATAACATCATAGTAGTCACCAATGTCGCGCATTTCGATATAGCAAAAAGTCAGTTTAGAAAAGTCTGTCCTGATAAACAGGTCCATTTTATCCTTGAACCTTGTGGCCGCAACACAGCGCCGGGGATCGCACTGGCCTGTCTTGAGCTAGATCCTGAGGAGAACGTGCTTGTCGTGCCATCCGATCATATCATATTGGATGAAGAAGCCTATCAAGATGCGGTTAATAGAGCTCTTGTGGCAGCAAACCTTGGATACCTTGTAACCTTTGGGCTAAAGCCTGAATATGCTGAAACAGGTTTTGGCTACATCGAAGCTGATGGAGATGAAAAGACCGCAGGGGAAGGTTTTCTGCTTGTAAAGGCCTTTAAGGAGAAACCTGACAGAGCTACCGCCGAAGAATACATTGCAGCAGGAAGATATTATTGGAACTCCGGGATATTTTCATTTCTGGCTGGCAAATACCTTTACGAGCTGGGCAATACGGCGCCAGAGATACTCTTGGCATCAAAAAAAGCCTGGGAGGCAGCTAGAAAATCCATTTCCCAAAATACTGAAGATGTAATAGCCATTCCTGAGGAAGCGATGCTTTCGATACCCGCAGAATCCATAGACTATGCAGTCATGGAAAAGAGCCAGAATGTTGCGGTGGTGCCTTGTTCGCTGGGCTGGAGCGACCTTGGAAGCTGGGACGCTATCTGGAAGATTCGGGAGAGAAGCGGCTTAGAAGCTCTAGAAGGATCGTCGACTATTTCCATTGAGTCAAAGAGAAACCTCGTTGTGGGCTCTGAACGTATTGTCGCCCTTGTTGACGTAGAGGATCTTATTGTAGTCGATACTCCCGATGCTCTTCTGATTTCAAAGCGCGGATCGAGTCAGAATGTAAAGAGAATTGTCGAGCAGTTAAAAGAGAAAGGCAAGACTCATCTCTTGTAGAAAAAAGTCCCAAAGTCGATGTAAAGAATAATTACCTAAGCATCTGTTTTGTTATCAATTGTTTCTAACACAATAGAGGTTCTTTCAAGAGGCTCTTTCAAAAGTCATCAGAGGTATTTGAGTCCTAGAACGAAGAAAAAGGTCAAGACCCATGCACTTGAAAGGGAAATGACGTACCGATTATAAGAAAAATATGCCGCACCTCCAGTACTTCTTAGGGTGCGAAGGGTATAAGGATGAACTTTTCTTTGATCCCAGCGTGATGGTGCATTTTTGAAAGCGGCTGTCGGGCGATATCCTGAACGAGGTATACGCGCTGATCATCGAGAAAAGCAAAGCAGATGATGAGGGTCGCGACGATGGTGATAAAGGAAAAGGTGCGGGGGAAGGCAAAACAATGGAGCCTGAGAATAAAGGGACACTGATCGTAGACGCGAGCTGTGCGCCCGAAGAAATGCGGTTTTGTACGATGTGACGCCGTTGGATGAGGCGAGACAGAAGATACAGCGCATTATAGATTGCCTTTAGGACTATGCCCCCGCCCGCTTCATAGAGGAATGCTGCAAATCGACGCGTAGAAAAATCCGCAGTAATACCATATTTCGCCTTAGAATCGGCTTTGAGCACTCTCTTCATGGCATCAACCCATCTTCTCCTTCCACTTGTTGTTTTCAATTGCTATAGTGTCGTAAGGAGTATGAACATGACCAAAGAGGAAGCAAAAAAAATTGCAACTCAGACAGGACTGACAGATAGCTCCAGATGCGCACGCGTATGTGCGCATGCATTCTATAATGATCCGCTTGATAAGTATTTCTTTCCTGATGAAGTAAATAGGATCTCGAAACAGCAACAATTGTATCGTTTCTTCTTAAGAATCAATGCATATAATACTATACGAGTCAGTTCACCTAAACTTGAAAGTCTCTTGGTTGTAGAGCAACCTTTTCAACATAGGATGGAGATGAGCATATCTACTAGTATCTCTGGTCTATCATTGATAAGAGTAGGAGTTGCTTCTTTATCGAAGATGATACACTATCAGCTGCGCACAAAGGCGCTTAGAAACACGCTGGTTCAAGACCCTTATTGGTATCTGGCATTGATCGCGACATCGCCTGAACATCAGGGCAAGGGCTTTGCCCGTGCATTGCTTTTGCCTTTGCTCCTCGAGGCGGAAAAGAACAGAGAATCCTTTTTTCTTGAAACAAACAATTCTCGAAATCTTTCCTTTTATGAAAAGCTCGGTTTCAGAATAATAGACGCACATACGATGGCAAAGATGCCCTTTATCCATTACTGCATGATCCGGTAGCCAGGAAGCAAGTTATTGGCACTATCAATGAGTGCCCCTCTGTACGAGTTATAGAATAGTGCCTGGTTTTATGATTTATCCTGCAAAATCCTGTCTCTATTTTTTATTCCTGCAATTGATGTCAGATTATTCTTGGATTCTTAAAAAAGCCTTAATAAATAATCATTTATATATTGACTTATCATCTTGCTTCCTTCAAAATAAAATAAAAATATGGGAAGAGAACGTCTTTTTGCCGATAAAAAAGAAATTATTGACGCCTCAATAGAGCTTCTAAGCGAGAATGGATATGAGAGTTTCTCTACACGAAAGCTTGCCAGGAGACTTAGTATTTCTCCCATGACGCTCTATAATTACTTTTCTAGTAGAAATGAAATAATCGAAGCTGCCATCGAAGCTGCCTATGAGAGAGTGTTCGAAGAATTCTATAATGATCTTTCATCATATCTTGAAAAAGAGTCTTTCTGCCCTCTCTGTGGCTTTATGGAAATAGGAAAGAAACTACTATTGTTTTCTCGTGAAAAGCCCAAGATATATGCGCTTGTATTTATAATGAATATCATGCCATATCGCGAACAACCCAGTGTACAAAGACTTTTTGGTATTACTTTATCAAAGGTTCGAGCTCGCTTAACTGCGGAAGAAATCAGCCAGGATCTTCAGAATCATATCTACCTTTTTATGTTGCTTGTCTTAGCACTGGTACAGAATGTGTACAATGGGAATAGCTCGTACGATATCCGAGCTTTCGAAGCCAATCTTCGGATTGCGTATAATCAGCTTCTAAAACCTTTCGAAAAATATTTTTCATTTGCATAAGCATAGCAGGGTACAAAGTCTGCTTTATTCCCATACACAAGGTTCGTAGCAGCATAGTAGCAACAACACCTATATCAAAGACCTCTAGATCAACTTATAATAGCAAAGGAGAGTAGACTATGGGCTTATTTCAAAAGAAAAAACACTTTCTTGCCTTTATTCCTTGCATCTTTGGGCTTGTCATATGGTCTTTAATACCCATTGCAGCGGGTGCTCAATCGGAACCAGGCCACAGCATTCAGGTGTATGGTCAAGCGTCGATGTATGTTGAGCCTGATGTGGCCAATTTGCTTATCGGGATTGAAATACAAGCCGATAGCGCAGCAAAGGCTCAAGAGCAACTTCGATATCAAGCATCAGTGGTTTTCGACGCTATATCTCAAGCAAGTATCCAGCAACCCAAGATGAAGACCAGTTCTTACCGTATATCGCCTGTATATAGCAATGAAAAGGGCAAAGAGCATATCATAGAAGGCTATAAGGCGGAGACAAGCATTGCGGTGGAGATTTCGGATCTGTCATCTGTGGCAATGATCATCGACAAGGCAATAGAAGCCGGGGCGAATATTGTAAGGTCAGTCTACTATGATCGTAGGGATTTGGAAGCATTTAAGGCTCAACTCATAAAGTCAGCCTGCATAGAGGCTAGTTCAAAGGCCGAGATTGCCGCCAGCGCGCTAGGCTTTAAATTGGGAGCTCCCATAAGAGTCAGCGTACAGGATAGGTTTTCCGCCCCCGATACCGGGAATATGATTATGAAGGCGACAGCCTTCGGCTCAGAGTCTCTAAGGCCAGGAGAGCTCGAGATCAGCGTTACAGTGTCTGCTGAATTTGAACTCATGTCGGATTAGCAGGGCAGTGCAATAATTGAGCTATTATATAAGGAAGAGATTTTTACTCTATGGCATTCGATTGACAGAAAACAATAGTCATGTATCAATGTATTCATGAACGAGAAAATTGGAGTCATCGATAGTGGCATGGGCGGGCTCACGGTTGTTCGGAGCCTATTTTTAAGGAATGTGCCAGCCGATATTGTCTATGTCGGTGATAATGCAAATGTGCCTTATGGCAATAGGCCATTGGATGAAATAGTTGAGCTCACTCTGCGCATGCTGAAAGTCCTTTCCGAACATAATATTAGAATCGTAGCAATCGCATGCAACACTATTTCCGCGACAATAGAGCGCCTGAAGCCTTATTGGGCATATCCGATAATCGATATAATTTCTCCAGTAGCGCAATTTCTGGCTAATTGTGGAGAATCGGATATAGGCTTATTTGCCACGGAGTTCACCGTCAGATCAGGCTTGCACGCAAAATTGGTAGGTGAAATTAATCCTAACGTACACATTCATGGAGTACCAAGCCGCAGATTAGCTGCCCTTATCGATGAATCGATAGAGGATGAATCAGCTATCCGTGAGGAGATATCATCCATGCTTGCTCAGCTTGCCGCGCTTCATCCAGTTCATAAGGTACTTCTTGGCTGTACTCATTATCCTATTGTTATGGACTTGTTCGAGAAGCTGGCACCAGAGAAGGAGTATATCGATCCTGCGGATCTACAAGCCAAAGCCATAATCGAGCTATTGAATAAGACCGAGCTGAAATCTAGATCTATAGAAAATGGAAGAGAGGGCGTAAGCACTGAAATTGAAAAACAAGCCAAAGGAGTCCTTTTTAGCGAAACCGCAAAACCTTCTTTGGAAATCGTCACTTCTGGTACAGAGGATGCATATCGTACTATGTTGAGCAGATTAGGAATTCCAAAGGCCCGCAGTATAGATCGTTTATTATAGAAGCAGAGGGGCATATGGAAATCGAACGGATAGATCCGTTCTCCTATATAATCCCCGTTAGGGAAGGAATGCGTGTTCCTGCACGCATCTACGCTTCTGAATCGCTTTTCAGCCTTCTTCATGAAGATAAATCCATAGAGCAACTAGTAAATGTAGCTCGACAGCCCGGAATAGTAAAAGAAGCTCTTGGCATGCCGGATATGCATCAAGGTTTTGCTTTTCCGATAGGAGGCGTTGCCGCATTCGACATAGATGAAGGCATTGTATCGCCTGGCGGTGTGGGATTCGACATAAATTGCGGTGTAAGAGTAATCCTCACTTCTCTCGATGAGAAAATTGTACGTCCGGAAATTGAATCTATTGGCAAGAAACTTTTCGCACGCGTGCCTTCAGGAGTTGGTTCAAAAGGGGTGCTGAAGGTATCTGCTAAAGAAGCTCGCAAGGCGATGGACAACGGGCTGCGCTGGACTTTGGCTAAGGGGTTTGCGGAGAATATCGACCTCGAATCCGTTGAAAGCGGAGGATATCTGGAGGAAGCAGATGAGCGAGCAGTAAGCGAAAGAGCTATAGATAGAGGAAAGGAAGAATTTGGAACTCTGGGGGCGGGCAACCATTTTCTCGAGATATCCACGGTGGAACGGATTTTCGACCCAGCACGCGCTAAGGCCTATGGCCTATTCGAGGGGCAGGTGCTCATCTGGATCCACACCGGATCAAGGGGTTTAGGACATCAGGTCGCCACAGATTACATCGCGCGCATGCGCCCGAGAATGACACATTATAAGATACCTCTCTATGAACATGATTTTGTCAGCATTCCTATTAGCGATCCTATTGCCAAGGAATATCTTTCGGCTATGGCAGCGGCTGCAAACTTTGCATGGATAAACAGGCAGATGATAACCGTCGCGGTGCGTGAGGTTTTTGCCCAGGAATTTGGAGAGCCCTGGGATTCGCTTGGTATGCGACTATTATATGATGTTGCTCATAACATTGCAAAATTCGAGACTCATATCGTCGAAGGGATGGAAAAGAAGCTTCTTGTTCACAGAAAGGGCGCTACGCGTGCTTTTCCTGCTGGTCACCCAGAGCTATCCCTACATGCGCGAGAAGTTGGCCAGCCTGTTCTTTTGCCTGGTGATATGATGAGAGGCAGCTATATATTGGTTGGCGGGCCTAGAGCCATGGAAGAGAGCTTTGGAAGCGTTGCACACGGGGCAGGTCGGTGTATGAGCCGCAAGGCTGCCGCGCGTCAGATCCAGTTCGATGCGCTTTCAGACCAAATGCGAGCGCATTCCGTAATATTGCTTGCAGCAAATAAACGATTGGCTTGCGAAGAAGCTCCTCTTGCCTATAAAAATGTCAACGATGTTGTGGAAACAGTTAGCGGCGCTGGTCTTGCAAGCCTTGTGGCACGTACCAAGCCCCTCTTGGTTATAAAGGGCTAGAAGATCATAAGGAGAGCATAAGGCGCTTTCTACTGCCCTAAGGCGATAGAATCCGTCCATCCTGCCCAGCTCGGTGCAATTTCCCAGAAGGATGGAGGCTCTCCATCGCTTGGCTCATAATCAGGATCGAAGTATGGAGCGAGATTCTGTTCCCCAAGCCCGGGTTGTTCTTTAGAAGGGGTGCCTTCTGGATGCGCCGCTTGCCATTCAGCAATCCTTTTGTTCCTCAGGAACTTTGCCGCCACCGAGGGGAATAGCTCTAGAAGCAGTTGTTCTTTTTCATTCAATGCCAGCGGAACTCCACCTGCCTCCGGAATCGGTGGATTGTCCTGAGGCTTGTACTTGCTTGTGTCATAAGGAACTTCTTCTCTTGTGCCACAGATCTTGTAGCGGAATTCAGGATCGACTGGCCATGGCGTCTTTCCATATTGACCGAGGATAAGGTCTTCGAAATTCTTCGATACGTTTTCGTACATGTCCTTTCCCTCGTGAATACTTATGACGCAGTTGACTGCCTGGACACCCACAATCTGACTGGTAGGTGTTACAAGCGGGGGCAGGCCTGCATCGAGCCGCACAGTTGGCACAAGACGAAGAACTTCATTGAGTAAGTGTTCCAGCTTGGCTTCCTTGAGCTGAGTGAGCATGTTGGTATACATGCCGCCTGGTATCTGCGCGTGACGTACGATCTCATCGGGTTCAGGGTAAAAGAAGGCCTTTTCTATTTGCTGGCAAATGTCGAGAGATTTTTGATACTTGCCTCCAACGGCAGCCTCAAGAGCGTCATCGAAGAGCTTGGAGAGCTCGGGCGATAGGCTATCCTTGGAAAGATCGAGTTCGGGCGGTAGTCTCTTGTACTGATCGAAGGACGCAAGTTCGGATCGGATTTGTCTAAGACGCTTGTCTATCCTTGCGACAGCAGCATTGTCGACATCCACGGAGAAGCCCAACCTGTCTGCAAAAATGCGTATTATCTCATAAGCTGGAGCAGCAGGCCCTCCAGAGAAAGACAGGATGGCCGTATCGACAATGTCGACTCCATTGACCATGGCTGCAAGCAGACTTGCCACTCCAAAGCCTGGAGTACAATGAGTATGAAGATCGATCGGAATATCAAGCTCATTTTTGAGCGCTTTTACAAGCTCTGCAGCCATGAAAGGAGTAATCAGTCCCGCCATATCTTTGATTGTAAAAATGTCAGCGCCGAGAGATGCCAGCTCCTTTGCTTTCTTGACATAATAATCTACTGTGAAAATCTTAGGCGGTATTTTCTTTCCAGTAAAAACGCCTTTTATTCTGTCGCTCAATCTAAAATGCGGATCGACGGTGTAGCAAACAGCGCAATCAGCCAGACCACCCGCTTCTTTTACAAACCTTATCGAAGACTTCATATTGTCTATATCGTTGAGCGCATCGAAGATTCTCATGATATCTACACCCGCCGCAATGGCATTCTTGCAAAACCCTTCGATTACCGAATCAGGATAGGGATTATATCCAAAGAGATTGCGCCCACGTGAGAGTGCTGTCAATTTTGAGGCATTGCCTATTCCTTCTTTGATTATAGCGAGCCTATCCCATGGATCTTCACCGAGGAATCTCATTACAGAATCAGGAACGGCTCCGCCCCATACCTCCATTGCATAAAAATGACTCTGGCGATAATCATCTAGCACGGCCTTGACCTGCTCATTATTCATGCGTGTGGCAAATTGTGACTGTTGGCCATCGCGAAGTGTCAAATCGCGAATCTTTAAGTATTTCATCTCAAAAGCTCCTGAAGTCTATTTGTATCTCAAATCGCCATAAGCGACAAGTATCGGCAATATATATGATTTATGGCACAAGTGATAGATTTTGACAAAATCGTGAATAAACTGTAGAATAAAAAAACGCCGTAATGCGTTCCTGTTTATATTTATCCTTATAAAGTTCATTCTTTTTGAAGGAGCATCTAAAGGGGCAATGCTCGGTCTGTTAGACTGAGTGCGGCGATTATTGTTCAAGAGCAAAGAAATGGCTGGTCCTCAAAAAAAATTCTTTCACATCGTCAGAGCAAAATACTGCAAAGGTTGCAGCATATGTGTGGCTCTCTGCCCAAAGAAGGTACTAGAGCTAAAAAATGAAAAGGTATTTGCTGCCAGGCCGGATGATTGCATCGGATGCAGAATGTGTGAACTCAGATGTCCCGATTTTGCCATTGAGGTGCATCCTGTCGAAGAAAAATCAAAATTCGAAGCAGATGTCAATCTGGTTGGACTTGGCTTGAATTCGGAGGCGAACCATGGCTGAGATCATTAAGCTTATGCAAGGAAATGAGGCGTGCACCATGGCTGCCATAGCGGCGGGGCTACGATTCTATGCTGGATATCCAATTACTCCTTCCACGGAGATAGCAGAGATGTGCTCGGAAGAACTCCCAAAAGTGGGAGGAAGATTCATTCAAATGGAAGATGAGATTGGTTCGATTTCAGCATGTATCGGTGCTTCATTAACCGGTGTAAAAGCCATGACCGCTACTTCGGGTCCTGGTTTTTCTTTGATGCAGGAAGCGATAGGCTATGCGGGCCTTTGCGAGATTCCCGTAGTTATCATCGATGTACAGCGGGTTGGTCCTTCTACGGGTATGCCAACAAGCCCGGCTCAGGGGGATGTAATGCAGGCCAGATGGGGCACCCACGGAGATCATCCCATAATTGCCTTGGCTCCTGGCAATGTAAGGGAGTGTTTTGAGCTTACATTCCGCGCTTTCGAACTCTCGGAGAAGTATCGAGTCCCGGTAATAGTTTTGACTGATGAAGTGATCGGACATATGCGAGAAAAAGTTGTTCTGCCCGATCCATCAAGCTATACAATTCCAATGAGGCCAATGCCAGAGAGTCCGGAAGGCTATAAGCCATATGCGGCCGATCCGAATGGAGGTGTTCCACCCATGGCACCTTTTGGAATGGGTTATCGTTGGCATTGCACAGGCCTAACTCACGATGAAAATGGCGCTCCAACTAGTAAGCCTTCCGTTGCAGAAGCACTTACTCGCCGTCTTTATCTCAAGATTGAGAATAGAACTTCAGAGTTGGCAGACTATTTTGCAGAACAGCTAGAGGATTGTGATCTGGCTGTTGTGTCATTCGGATCTTCCGCAATGGCTTCTCTTTCTGCGGTTAGGCGTGCCCGCAATGAAGGCTATAAAGTGGGCATGCTGAGGCTCAAGACTATATGGCCTTTCCCCACTAAGACCGTAAAGTCTCTGCTAGCGCATGCAAAGAAAATCCTGGTGCCCGAGATGAATCTTGGGCAACTTGCGCTTGAAATTGAGAGATCGGCTGGGTGTGGGCAACCTGTTATCAGGTTAGGAAAGGCCAATGGCGAGCTTTTTCATCCGGATGAAGTCTTTGCAGCGATCAAGGAGGCACTCTAATGGCTGAATTTCTCTCTTACTTCCGTCGAGATCGACTTCCACATATTTGGTGCCCTGGTTGCGGAAATGGCACTGTTACCGGTGCCCTTGTGCGTGCGATCGATAAACTTGGGCTCGATAAGAACAATACGGTTATTGTATCTGGGATTGGATGTTCAAGCCGCTCGGTTGGCTATCTCGATTTCGATACGCTTCATACAACGCACGGTCGCGCAATTGCTTTTGCTACGGGCGTAAAGCTGGCGAATCCTAAGCTCAAGGTAGTGGTAATAACTGGGGATGGCGATTGCGCCGCAATCGGCGGCAATCATTTTATCCATGCCGCTCGAAGAAATATCGATATAACAGTGATTATTATCAATAACGATACCTATGGCATGACAAATGGCCAAGCCTCTCCTATGACGCCTCGCGGGATGTTCGGGACAACTGCTCCTTATGGAAATATCGAATACAATTTCGATCTGTGCGAGCTCGCTAAGGCGGCTGGTGCCACCTATGTAGCAAGAGCGACCACGTATCACTATGTTTTACTCGAAGACCTGATTGCCAAAGCGATCATGCATAAAGGTTTCTCGGTGGTTGAGGCACTATCACAATGTCCGACCTACTTTGGCCGAAAGAATAAGATCGGTGGTGCCGTTGAAACACTCAATTGGATTAAGGACCAGACAATAAATGTAAAAGCTGCAGCCTCATTGCCACAAGAAAAACGCGAAGGCAAAATCCTTATTGGCGAGCTATATAAGAGCGCGAAGGCTGAGTTCACAGAGCAATACTTAGAACTGATCGACAGACTAAGGGAAGCCGATCCCAGCTATATCCGAAACGAAGGAGAATCAGGATGCGAGTTGAATTCAGACTGAGCGGCTCAGGAGGACAAGGGCTTTTGCTTGCAGGTATCGTATTAGCAGAGGCGGCAATCAACGAAGGAAAGAATGCGGTTCAGACACAGAGTTACGGACCGGAAGCCCGTGGTGGTTCGAGCAAGGCGGAGGTTGTTATCTCGGATAGCGAGATCGATTATCCTAAAGCCACAGAGCCCGACTACCTTCTTGCACTATCCAACGATGCATATAAAAGCTATGGTGTCTCGATGAAAAAAGGAATCATCATTGCAGATGAGAGCTTGAACATCGATCCACCGGCTAAGGTGCCGGTTGTGAGGCTCCCCATACTTGAGACTGCATCTAACAAACTGGGAAGGGCAGTTGTGGCCAACATGGTTGCGCTCGGAGTATTGGGTGGAATCTCCGGAGTAGCAAGTCCAGAGACGCTAAAAGAAGCCGTAAGGAATCGTGTGCCAAAAGGAACCGAAGAGCTAAACACTGAGGCGCTCGAACAAGGGCTCTTGTTGGCTAAGCAAGCAAAAGATCAGCTTGGACTCATCTAATATATGAAATCCATTTGACATAAATTGGTGACCTCGAGGAGGGAAGCATGACCGACTTTAATAAACTTGAACAGGATTTCGATGCATGGAATACAAAGGTTGAAAAGGCAAATGAAAAGCATCCTGAACGCAAGAAGCAATTTGTAACAGGATCGAATGCCCCAATCAATCGAGTATATACTCCACTTGATCAAAAAGACTTCGATTATGCTAAGCAGCTGGGGTTCCCGGGCGAATTCCCCTTTACGCGGGGTGTTCAACCGACCATGTATAGAGGCAGATTATGGACTATGCGGCAGTATGCGGGTTTTGGTACCGCAGAAGAATCTAATAAGCGCTATAAGTATTTGCTTGAGCAGGGTCAAACGGGGCTTTCTGTGGCTTTCGATTTGCCTACTCAGATTGGTTATGATTCAGATCATCCATTGTCTGAAGGAGAGGTGGGGAAAGTGGGTGTGGCCATCGATTCGTTAGAAGACATGGAAGTGTTGTTCGATGGCATCCCGCTCGACAGAGTCTCGACCAGCATGACAATAAATGCTCCTGCTTCCGTGCTTCTGGCAATGTATATTGCAATGGCTGAGAAGCAGGGAGTCAGTGCCGAGAAGCTAAATGGCACCATTCAGAATGATATCTTGAAAGAATATATAGCCAGAGGAACCTATATTTTCCCGCCAGAGCCTTCCATGAGGCTCATCACAAATACATTCGAATATTGCTCTAAGAATGTTCCAAACTGGAATACCATTTCTATTTCTGGCTATCACATTCGAGAAGCAGGCGCGACAGCCGTGCAGGAGGTAGCATTTACCCTGGCAGATGGCATAGCCTATGTCGAAGCTGCCATAAAAGCAGATTTGGATATCGACGAATTTGCGCCTCGCTTGTCTTTCTTTTTCAATTCGCACAATGATCTTTTCGAGGAAGTGGCTAAATTTCGTGCAGCTCGGAGGATCTGGGCTTACATCATGCGTGAGCGCTTTGGTGCCAAGAATCCAAAAAGCTGGATGCTTCGCTTCCATACCCAAACCGCCGGCTGCACCCTCACCGCCCAGCAGCCCGACAACAACATAATCCGCGTAACTATTCAGGCTTTGGCCGCCGTGCTGGGCGGTACGCAATCCCTCCATACCAATTCCCGCGACGAAGCGCTTGCTCTTCCCACCGAAGAGGCGGTACGAATAGCCCTTCGTACCCAACAGATAATCGCATACGAGTCCGGCGTAGCGGAGACCGTGGATCCACTGGCTGGCTCATACTATATAGAGAGCCTCACAGATCGCATAGAAAAGGAAGCCCTACAATACCTTAAGCTCATAGATGATATGGGAGGGGCGGTTAGGGCTATCGAGCAAGGATACATTCAGAAGGAGATTCAGGATTCTGCATATCAATGGCAGATGGATGTCGAAAAGGGTGAGCGAATCATCGTAGGACTCAACAAATTTCAAGTCGAGGAGAATCCACCCAAGGGCCTTTTGCGCGTGGATCCAGCAGTCGGAGAGCGCCAGAAAGAGAAACTCTCCGCACTTAGAGCGCGCCGAAATAATACAAAAGTGGATTCTGCCCTTGCTTCTTTGAGAAGCGCAGCTAAGGGAACGGATAATCTCATGTTCCCAATACTTGATGCAGTGCGTGCCTATGCTACCCTCGGAGAGATATGTGGAGTGCTCCGCGAGGAATTTGGCGAATATCAGCCTAATGTGATGTTCTAAAGGGGGCGGACATGGAAAGAAAAATACGAGTGTTGGTAGCCAAGCCTGGCCTCGACGGACACGATCGAGGGGCAAAGGTCATTGCGCGCTCTCTGCGCGATGCCGGCATGGAAGTAATATACACGGGTCTACGGCAGACCCCTGAGCAGATAGTCAATGCCGCAATCCAGGAAGATGTCGATGTAATAGCACTTTCTATTCTTTCAGGAGCACATAATCACCTTTTCCCGCGAGTGGTTGAGCTTTTGAAAGAACGAGGGGTGGACGATATTCTGGTTTTTGGTGGAGGGGTAATTCTGGAAGAGGATATTCCCTTTTTGAAATCTAAGGGAATCGCTGAGATTTTTGGGCCCGGAACGCCTACATCCAAGACAATAGAATTTATACGAGAGAATCTGAAGCGTCCGCTGGATCGATAAATCCCTTCAAAATGGAGTTCTCTATTCATGAATGAACTTGTGGGCAGCTGCATAAAAGGCGATATGCGTTCGATAGCTCGACTTATTACTCTTTTGGAGAATCAGGACCGAGAAGCCTATGCTGCCCTTTATCGCCTAAAGGATCATGAAGGTGTCGCTCAGGTTGTCGGAATTACAGGCCCACCTGGTGCTGGCAAAAGTACTTTGGTAGATAAATTGATTTCGCAATTTAGAGCTAAGGGCAGGAAGGTAGGCGTCCTGGCTGTCGATCCTACAAGCCCTTTTTCCGGAGGAGCGATTTTAGGCGATAGGCTTAGGATGCAAGGCCATGCAACCGATGCGGGTGTTTTTATTCGGAGTCTCGCTACGAGGGGTAGCCTGGGCGGCATTTCGAAGGCTACTCACGCTGCTATTAAGGTTCTCGATGCTGCAGGCTATGACATTCTCCTTGTCGAGACTGTTGGAGTCGGACAGTCAGAGATAGACATAATGAGAGTTGCCGATACCGTTGTTCTTATCTCAGTGCCGGGGCTTGGAGATGATATCCAGGTTATCAAGGCAGGTATTATGGAGATTGGCGACATCTTTGTAGTGAATAAGGCGGACAGAGATGGGGCGGATAGGTTAGTGCGCGAACTAAAGGCCATGCTCGAAACCCAGGCTCAACTGAATCGAGGACAAGCGCTTTCTGGGGGACCGGATACACTTGCGGCGCGCGATCCTAATTTTATGCATCATGCCGGTCTTGTGGGAGGATTGAGCATTGGCGCTGAAAAGGTAGGCTTCTCTATAGGGAAGGAGTCCGGTACGCCAGCTTATTTTGATTCCGGACAGATTCCCATTCCTCCGGTACTAAAAACAATTGCTGCAACCGGAGTTGGTGTAGCTGAGCTTTCTGAGGCCATAATTCAGCACTTCAAGTTGCTAAAGGAAACAGGCGAGCTCGAAAAAAAGCGTCTCGAATCTATAAAATACCAGCTAGGCCAGTTTATTTTCGATGAAGTGGCTCAAGTGTTGAATGGTTCTCCAGTCTCAGAAATTCGCGATAATTTGGCAGAGCAGGTATTCTTTCGAAAACTGGATGTCTACAGTGCAGGAATGGCACTTTTTAATAGGATTCTGTCGACAAAAGAGATAAAAGGAGCGGCGCATGAAAGCCCTAAAGATTGATCATATTGGCATTGCGGTCGAAAAAATCGATACAGCCCTTTCGGTGTGGAGTGCCACATTAGGCCTTCCTCTGAATGGTATCGAAGAAGTGTTGGACCAGAAAGTAAAAACTGCTTTTATGCCAATTGGAGATACAGAGATAGAGCTTCTTGAATCTACCGATCCAGAAGGTCCGATCGGCAAATTTATTGCTGCCAGAGGGCAGGGTGTCCATCATATGGCCTTCCGCGTCGAAAATATAGACAAGGCTTTATCTGAGCTCAAGGCAAAAGGCGTAAGGCTAATCGACGAGGAACCCCGCTATGGTGCAGGAGGAGCAAGAATTGCCTTCATTCACCCCAAAGCGACGGGTGGTGTGCTTGTCGAACTTTGCGAACGAACGTAGAATTCACTCTAAATTACTGTCGTAGAAAGCAGCCTCCTCGCTGGAGGAATTACAACAAGGATGGTCGGTATGGAAGAAAAGTTAAAGGAACTAGAGGAGCGCCGAGCGAAAGTGCTTGCCGGTGGTGGCCCTAAGAGGGTTGCGGCGCAGCATGCAAAAGGCAAGATGACTGCTCGCGAGAGGATCAAAATGCTGCTAGATCCAGGCACCTTCGTGGAACTCGATGCCTTTGTCGAACACCGAGCGACCGAACTTGGTATGGACAAGATCGATGCTCCAGGTGAAGGAGTCGTTACAGGCTATGGAATGATCAATGGAAGAAATGTATGTGTATTTGCCCAGGATTTCACGGTGATAGGTGGAAGCCTTGGTGAGATGCATGCCGCTAAAATATGCAAGGTCATGGATCTCGCAGTAAAAATCGGTTGTCCATTGATAGGAATAAATGACTCAGGTGGCGCCAGAATACAAGAGGGCGTAGATGCTCTATCGGGCTATGGTGAGATTTTTTATCGGAACACGCTTGCATCTGGAGTCATTCCTCAGATTTCGGTTATTATGGGGCCTTGTGCCGGAGGGGCTGTTTATTCGCCCGCTTTGACGGATTTCGTTTTCATGACAGAGGGATCGAGCAATATGTTCATAACAGGCCCTCAGGTAATTAAAGCAGTAACTGGTGAAGACGTAAGTCCTGAAGAACTAGGAGGCGCTAGAATACACTCAGAAGTCTCGGGTGTGGCGCATTTCAGCCTTCCGGATGAACAGTCGACTTTGGAGGCGATAAGAAAGCTGCTGTCCTATCTGCCTCAAAACAACATAGAAGATCCCCCCTTGATCGATATCGGAGACGATCCGACTCGGACAGATGATTCAATCGCAGACCTAATGCCGGATTCTCCTAACAAGCCCTATGATGTCCGAGACATTATCATTCGACTTGTGGACGCTGGGGACTTTTTTGAGGTTCAGCCTGGATACGCAAAGAACATTGTGACAGGCTTTGCGCGCCTAGCCGGCCGATCCATAGGAATAATAGCAAATCAGCCCAAGCATCTAGCGGGTGTGCTCGATATCAACGCGTCCGATAAGGCCGCACGCTTCATCCGGTTCTGCGACGCATTCAATGTACCGCTTCTCACTCTTTCAGATACCGCTGGTTATCTTCCGGGCGTGGAGCAGGAGCATGGCGGTGTCATCAGGCACGGAGCAAAGCTCCTCTATGCTTACTCGGAAGCATCTGTGCCTAAGATAACCGTGATTCTGCGCAAAGCATATGGCGGAGCCTATATCGCTATGTGTTCCCGTCATCTCGCTGCCGATCAAGTCTTTGCCTGGCCAACTGCGGAAATTGCGGTAATGGGTCCCGAGGGTGCTGCGAATATCATCTTTAAGAAAGAGATAGAAGAGTCCGCTGATCCGGAGGCAACCCGCAAGGAGAAGATAGAGGAATATAAACGCAGCTTTGCAAACCCTTATAAAGCAGCAGCGCGAGGCTATGTCGATGATGTCATCGATCCAGCTCATACAAGGATGCGTCTAAGCAATGCATTGAATACGCTGCTTGGAAAGAGGCAGAGTCTGCCTTCACGCAAACACGGGAATATTCCTGTTTGAGGGGTCTAGCATGACAAATCCATGGATGATAATGATTGTCGGAGTCCTGACGGTTTTTATATCGCTATTCATCATGATTTTTATTTTGCTGGCTTTTCCCAGTCTCTTTGCAGCAATAAAGCGTAGAGAACATAAGGAACTGGCACCCTTGCCCCAGATCGTCGAAGTTTCAAAGAAACAGGCTCAACCAGTTGGCGGCCAACCAGTGCAAGAAGACGATTCATTGATTGCCGTTCTTGCGGCGGCTGTAGCCGAAGCGAGTGGTTCGAGACTTGATAGTTTTGCAATTACGCAGGTGCGTCAGTCACCGGCGGAGAGCGTAGAAGGCTTCAATACCCCGATATGGGGCAGAGTAGAGCGCATTTCCCGCAATGAACGCTAGAACATTTGAGGAGAAATATATTATGAAACAGTATAGAATTACAGTAAATGGCAAATCTTATGATGTGACAGTCGAGGAGCTCAGTGGAATGCGGCAGTCTCCGTCAGGTGCATTTGGTGCAGGCTCTGCTTCTTATTCCGCACCACCAGCGAATATTCAGCCTACGGCAAATGTAGTCTCATCCGCAAACACCGCAGCTCCTACCGCCTCTGAACAGGGTTCTTCCAATGCAGCCAAGGCAGCGCCGGCGAACAATGGCTCAATTCTAACGATAAAAGCCCCGATGCCTGGAACCGTTATATCGTTCAAAGTAATTGTTGGACAAAAAGTAAAGCGCGGCGATGTTCTTCTCCTATTAGAGGCCATGAAAATGGAGAATGAAATTGTTGCTCCACAGGATGGTACTGTCGTTGCTCTCCGCGTTCCCGCAAGCGCCGCAGTAAATACAGGCGATCCGCTCGTCGATCTAGCATAGACCAGGAGGATTCCTCAATGGAAGAGTTCTTGTCTCATTTTATTGCTTCGACAGGTTTTATCGCAATTACATGGGGGCAGATCATAATGCTCATTGTATCGTGCGTGCTTCTATATCTTGGCATTGCGCGAGAATTCGAGCCTCTTCTCCTCGTGCCTATTGCATTTGGCATGCTTCTGGCTAATCTTCCGATGAGCGGCATTACCGATGGGCCAAGGGACGGTCTAGTTGGTGGCCTTATCTATTATTTGTACGAAGGCGTAAGGCTTGGGATATATCCGCCGCTAATTTTTCTTGGCATAGGCGCAATGACCGATTTTGGGCCTCTAATCGCAAATCCCTGGAGCCTTCTTCTAGGTGCAGCGGCTCAATTAGGCATTTTCATACCCTTTATTGCGGCTTACTATTTGGGATTCGATCTTAAGTCCTGCGCTAGTATTGGAATCATCGGAGGTGCAGATGGCCCTACCGCAATCTATGTTACTTCGCGTTTGAAGCCCGAGCTTTTGGGTCCTGTTGCTATCGCGGCATACTCGTACATGGCGCTTGTGCCGCTGATTCAGCCTCCTATCATGAAAGGGCTCACGACGAAAAAAGAGCGGCAAGTAAAGATGGCCCAGCTTCGAGAAGTCTCCAAATCAGAGCGGATAGTGTTTCCAATATTTGTCACTATTCTAATAGGGCTTTTGCTTCCTGCCGCAGTCCCTCTCGTAGGTTCGTTGATGCTTGGCAACCTATTCAGGGAGACAGGCGTGACAGAAAGGCTCTCCGATACCGCGCAGCATGCGCTCATCAATATTTTAACAATTTTCCTAGGAGTGTCGGTTGGCTCGACCGCAAGTGCAGAGCGTTTTCTCAACCCCCAGACATTGATGATAATAGGACTCGGACTTTTTGCTTTTTCCTGTGGAACAGCGGGAGGAGTATTCTTTGGAAAGATTATGTACTGGGTCACCCGTGGAAAGGTGAATCCTCTTATAGGATCCGCAGGCGTCTCGGCCGTGCCGATGGCTGCCCGTGTTAGCCAGGTGGTGGGTTCTAAAGAAGATCCAACCAATTTCCTGCTCATGCACGCTATGGGTCCGAATGTTGCAGGAGTCATCGGTTCCGCGGTTGCTGCTGGAGTCTTTCTCTCGGTGCTTGGCTGAGGTTTGGCTGGCTCAATTCGGATTAAGGAAATATGGCATAGGATTATCATGCCATATTTCCAGGTAATATTATATACATTCGTTATGTAATAGTCTTTTCGCTCATTGTTTTATTCTGATATAGTAGCCGCCAATGGGAGGGATCATGAAGATTCTGAAATTTGGTGGTACATCGACAGGCAGCCCTGAAGCACTGAAGTCGCTCGTGCGAATCGTGCGGCAATCTGGAGAAAAGATCCTTGTTGTGTCGGCTCTTTCCGGCACCACCGATGCGCTTCTTTGTTCAGCAAAGTTGGCTAGCGAAGGTGGAGACTGGCAATCTGTATTTGCTTCCATTAGGGAGCGACATTATTCGATGATTTCGGCTCTACTGCAGCCCCCTTATAAAGAGATCGCCACAGGTGAGACAAGAGAGCTACTGGATGAGCTTTCTTCTTTGCTTCTTGGTATTTCATTGGTACGAGACTTATCGCCAAGGACTCTCGATTTGGTTGCGTCCTACGGGGAAAGGCTGAGTGCTGGTATAATTGCTGAGACATTTTCTCAGACAGGCCTGATTGCCGAGGCTGTGGATGCTCGAAAGTTCATAATAACAGACGATAAGTTTGGCGCTGCGCATTGGCTGGAATCTGAAACGATCCCACGTGTCGAATCCTTTTTTTCTGATTTTGAGCATATTGCTGTAGTAACAGGGTTTATCGCCTCGACGATTGAAGGAATAACGACAACCCTGGGTCGAGGGGGATCGGACTTTACTGCTAGCATTTTGGCAGCCTGCCTTGAGGCTGAGGAAATCCAGATATGGACCGATGTCGATGGAATTATGACAGCCGATCCTCGTGCGGTTCCGGACGCGTTTGTCATACCGGAGATTTCCTATCTCGAAGCCATGGAGATGTCTCACTTTGGTGCAAAGGTCTTGCATCCGCCTGCTATTCTGCCCGCTATGGATCGAGGTATTCCCGTTAGGATACTCAATACTTTTAACCCGGATAAGCCAGGGACAAGGATTGTAAGACAAGGAGCACCAAGTAGCTGGCCTGTGCGTGGTATTGCCTCCATACCATCCATATCTCTTCTCTTGTTACAGGGGCCGGGTTTGCCAGGCGTTGCTGGAATTGCTGCGAGAATGTTTGCTGCCCTTGCCTCTGCAGGCATAAATATCATTCTGATAACGCAGGGATCGAGTGAGCTGTCCATCTGCTGCGCTGTGCTTCCTCAGGATTCGGGGAAAGGAGTTCTTGCTCTTAAAGAAGAATTCAAATATGAGATCGGTGCGGGCACCATTCAGAGTCCTTCCATCGAGCAAGACCTCAGCATAATTGCGGTTGTCGGCGAAATGATGAAGCACAGAGTTGGAATCTCGGGGCGTGTCTTCAAGGCTCTAGGCAGAAATGGCATAAACGTTGTCGCTATAGCTCAAGGATCTTCAGAGCTGAATATCTCCATAGCAATAAGTGTTCAGGATCGAAATAAGGCGATGTGTTCTATACACGATGCTTTTTTCCTTGCGGGAGTTCGTACGGTCAATGTGTTTCTTGTGGGAACAGGGCTAATAGGTAGCACATTGCTTGCACAGGTGGCAGCACAGCATAGAAGGCTTTTCCGAGATCGGTCGATTCGATTGCGAATAGCGGGCATAGCTAATTCGCGGCAAATGCTGATAGATCCCAGGGGAATCGATCTAGAAAACTGGAAGGATGCATTGCAGTCGGGAAAGAAGACCGATATTTCTGCATTTATCCAAGAGATACTCAGCCTGAATTTACCGAATGCCTGTTTCTGTGATTGTACAGCTAGCGAGGAATTGGCACAGCACTATGAAAAACTCCTGTCATCTTCGATTTCGGTCGTGACACCGAATAAACGAGCAAATAGCGGTCCTTTGCGCGAATATCAGAGGCTGATGGATATTGCACGCGAGATGGATGTGCCTTATCGTTACGAGACAACGGTGGGGGCTGGACTGCCTGTCATCGGCACGATTCAAGACCTGATAGCATCGGGAGACGAAATTCTTAGAATAGAAGCGGTGTTATCCGGAACCATGAGCTTTATTTTCAATAACCTGGGGGAGAAGCATTCTTTTTCAAGTCTTGTTGCGGAAGCTAAGCTACGAGGATTTACCGAGCCAGATCCGCGCGATGACTTGAGTGCAAAAGACATAGTCCGAAAAATGATAATTCTGGCACGCGAGGCCGGTTTTCCATTGGAAGAATCGCAGATACAGATCGAGTCTCTCCTTCCAAAACGAATAATAGATGCCCCTACTGTGGAAGAATTCTTGGCGCTGCTGCCAGAGATGGATCAAATGATGAAAAAATGCTACGATTCAGCATCTCGATCCGGAGCGGTCTTGCGCTATGTTGCCATAGTAACATCTAGAGATGCGCGCCTTTCACTCTCCTCGTTCGGGCCAGCCAGCCCTTTTTATAGTCTGTCAGGAACCGATAATATGGTGGTTATAACTTCAAAGCGTTATTCTCAAAATCCGCTCGTAATACGGGGACCAGGTGCAGGAGCAGAGGTTACGGCTGGCGGAGTGTTTGCCGACATTCTCAAGACAGCCGAATCTTATCTCTGATAGGTCTCGATAAGGAAATATAAAAAGAGGCTGCCATGTGGCAGCCTCTTTTGTAAAGCTCTTAGGATCCTTTAGCGTCGCCGCTATATTGATGTTCTATCGAGGCAATCAAGACGATGCTTTTGCTTTCAGTTTTTTCGAGCGCATAAACTGACTAATAGACAACAAGGCTATAAGTCCGATTCCTATGATGTCAGTCTTAATACCCGGATCTATCAATAATACTCCGCCTACAAAGCCAATTATTCTTTCGTACCATACAGTATTCGTCATGAGCCAGCCGTTGACCGCAGATGCGACCGAAATTATGCCTACAAGGCTTGTAATTAGCATCCAGACGAATGAGAAAAAATTGACATCGAACAAGAGCATCTGAGGATTCATCACAAATATGTACGGCACCAGGAAGGCGGCAATGGCAAGCTTTGATGCATTTATTCCCGTTTTCATGGGATTTGCTTTTGCAATACCTGCCCCTGCAAAGGCCGCCAGAGCAACCGGAGGTGTCACATCTGCAATTATACCAAAATAAAATGCAAACATGTGGGCTGGCAGAATAATATTCGCGGGCGCTACAGCATAAGGATCTAAGCCTGCTTTTCTAGAAAGAAGCATAATGACTGCAGGAGCGGTAATAGTCGAAGTTATGACATAGTTTGCGGTAGTCGGCACTCCCATTCCAAGGATAAGCGATGTGAGCATTGTAAAGAAGAGCGTAGGAATGAGCATTCCTCCAGCAAGATCGACCAGAACAGATCCAAGTTTAAGACCAAGGCCCGTCAGAGTGACAATGCCGATTATGATACCAGCGCAAGCGGTGGCCGCGAGTACTCCTAGAGCTGCACGGGCACCAGCCTCCAATGCCCGCACAATTTCTATCGGAGGAATGCGCGTACCTTTCTTGATCCATGACGATATTATGGAAAGAACTATAGCCCATAGCGCAGCTCTCATCGGTGTATATCCCGATACTAACAAATAGATTATTGCTATTAAAGGAATTATGAGGTGTCCTCTTTCCGTAATGACCTGTTTGAGTTTTGGCAACTCTTCTCGACTCAGTCCTCTAAGCCCATTTTTCTTGGCTTCGAAATGTACACCTGCCCATACACCAAAATAGTAGAGAATCGCAGGTACTACAGCTGCGCCAATTATTCGAGAATAGGGGATACCGGTGAATTCCGCCATCAAGAAAGCTGCGGCACCCATTATTGGTGGCATTAACTGGCCGCCTGTAGAAGCCGTGGCTTCCACAGCGCCGGCAAACTCAGGTTTGTATCCGAGACGTTTCATCATCGGAATAGTGAATGAGCCTGTTCCGACCACATTTGCTACTGATGAGCCCGAAACAGTACCCAATAGGGCGCTTGATATGACTGCCACTTTTGCTGGACCTCCAGCTGCCCAGCCTGCTACGGAATTTGCAAGGTCGATGAAAAGTTGACCGAGGCCAGTTCTTTCAAGGAATGCCCCAAAAAGAATGAAAAGAAAGATAAATGTACTCGAGACTCCTAGGGGAATCCCAAAAATGCCTTCGGTCGTAAAATATAAATGTTGTATAAGAGTCTCGAAATTTGCGCCTCTATGTGCTAGTTTGCCGGGTATATATGGGCCAATAAAGGCATAAATAATAAAGACAACCGCGATTACCACCATTGGAATACCGACAACACGGCGCGCGGCTTCTAGCACGAGCAATATTCCTATTATGCCAAAGACTATGTCCATCGGCGTGGCTGTTCCTGCTCTCAATACCAGCTTTTGGTAGTTGATTATGATGTACATAGGAGCAAGAGCCCCTGCCACCGCAAGCAATGCATCGAGCGGATGTAGCTTTGTGAAGGACCATTTCTTGCTAGCAGGATAAAGGAGATAGATAAGTGCCAGGCCAAATGAAAGATGGACCGATCTCTGGAGCATCGCATCTAAGACTCCGAAAATCGCTGTATAGAGCTGAAACACGGAAAATGCAATCGCCAATGCCGAAATGAATTTAGCAAAGAAACCCGAATATATCCTAAAATTAGACTCTTTGTCGAATTTCTTCAAAATCTCTTGAGCATCAGTGCTGGTTTCCTGCTCATGAATTGGTAAATCACTCATTTTGGAGAACTCCTCCCATTGTAAAATATCAGCATTCTCCCTGCGGAGAGGGTAATTCTTGATTCTGGCAGCACCCACTGCGTAAAAAGAAAAAGTTCGTCCTCAACGATTACTCCATGTTGAGGAACGATCGACACCAGGATGGGGATATCGAAGAATGTTCGGTGCATTTTGACAACAAAACGACCATCTTCAATAGCAAAAGCCTCCCCACCATCAGAAGGCATGCCAACGCCATATGTGTCATACTTTACTTGAAAAAGCTCGAGATTCCTTCCTTTTATATGGAAGTATTCATCGACCGCGGTCTTATGGATCGAATGAATATAATGATGGATAAATTGTCCATCATGGAGAGGTAATCGTGCAACAACCTTATCTTCGCCATTCTTTATGATCAAGACCGGCACGACCCTAAGATTCATAGCGATAGCACTCAGGGCGATGATCAAGATCAAACACCCCAAAAGCAAATTCTTGCCTCTTTTCCTCCTTTGTTTCATATTGTTCTTGTCTTAATAACTTAATAAACGGCGCGAAACGAGTAGGTTCCGCGCCGTCCATAGCGTTTCTAATGTTCGTCTCCGATGATCTTAATCTTACTTCAGCGCACCTTTTTCCTTGAAGAATTTTTCCGCTCCAGCATGCAGTGGTATCGACATTCCCTCAAGGGCAGATTCGATTTTGACATTCTTTCCCTGAGAATGTGCTGCAATTAGTCTGTCGGTATTTGCATACATGGTTTCAAGCATTTTGTACACCAAGTCCGAACTCAGCTTGCTACTAACGGCGAGCATCGATTTTACAGCTACTGTGGTTACAGCTTGGTCTTGCCCCTGGTAGGTACCTGCCGGGACTACCTGCAACGCATAGAAGGGATATTGTGCCATGAGCTTTGCTGCGATCTGGCCATCTATAGGCACGAGCACCATCTTTTTAGAAACCGCAAGATCTTGAATGGCTGCCGTTGGAATTCCGGCCGTATTGAAAGCGGCATCGATATTGCCATCCTTCATGTTGTTTGCGGATTCGCCAAAAGACAGATACTGGACCTTGATGTCATTGTAGGTTAGGCCTGCAGCCCCAAGAATTTGGCGAGCATTGGCTTCTGTGCCAGACCCTGCGGCGCCCACAGACACTTTTTTGCCTTTTAGATCGCCAATGGTCTTAATGCCGCTGGATTCCAGAGCAACGAGCTGAATTGTCTCGTTATATAGACAAGCCATGCCGCGTAGATCCTTATAAGCTTGATCTTTAAGCAATTCCGTACCGTTGTAAGAATAGCTTGCGACATCGTTCTGTGTGAAAATAACATCAACATTGCCCCCTTTGAGCAGGTTGATGTTGGCAATGGAAGCGCCGGTTGCCTGGGCTGTTGCGTTCATCTTGGAAATATTCTTATTCCATATGTCGGCAAGAGCACCACCGAGCGGGTAATAAGTGCCCGCAGTGCCACCAGTCGCAATTGTAATGAATTGTTGCTGTGCAAATGCGCTAGTTGCCATGAGCAAACAAATTCCGAGTACTAAGAATCTTTTCATGCTTCTTTACCTCCTGTACAAAAAATCGGGCATGAAATAAAAGCTAAGATTTTAGAATTATACACTATGTTTTTCGCGAATGCAAATATTAAATGGTGTTGCTCAACATGTTGCTCACTGTGTTGACTCACCGGTGTTGCTCATCCTGCCTGGATTGGATAGAGTAATAACATTGGATTATTCGGGCATTATGGCCAAGATTGAGGGCTAGAAGGCTATCGCAGAGATATCGGAGATTACCTTTGATTTCATTTGAGAACTGGAAGCAAGGTTTTGTAATAACCATTGTAGGCCAGCGGCTTCTATGGCATACGAGGAAACGGCCGGCCATTTTTGTTCATCGATCAGGCGAAATACGTTCTGCATGGAGAAGTGTAGGGAGCTGCACTCCATCCATGGCTTCGAAGGATAGCGCATTCTTTATCTTTTCAGAGGGCATCTCAATGCGAGAAGAATTTCAGCGATATGGAGAACAAGGCTCCGTTTTTTTGCTGGAGTTTTCTTCGATAGACTCAAAGATCGATGCTGTTAAGATTCGCTTTCTAGATAATTCGGCCGATGAATGGAATGGGCTTGGTCCTCGGCCATCTCATAGCTTGAAGGGTAATATTAATCTAAAGCAGGGCTTGCACACTGCTGCATTTGCTATCGATGGTAGATTTCTGCTATGCGAATCGTCGGGAAAGCGACTCTTTTCTTTTAAGGATGGGGCAATAGAATTGTTGCTAGAATTGCCCGCTGCCGTGTATCTGGGCTATGCTAAAAACCCTATTGAAGCTTGCAGGCTTTGGCATATCTGGACAATGCCGGATAGACATTTAGCCCGATGGATTGAGGTACACAAGGAATTGGAGCCTCAAGAAGACATAGGTAGCCTTAAGCCTGGAAATGCTGCGGGATTACTGGGATCGCTCTCTTTCTCCGGAGCAAGGCCCAATGACTTTCAAGAATTGAATTTATCGATAGCAGCAAAAGCAGAAGGGCGCGAGGATTGGAAGATAGCGGATCTAATGCTATGTCAGCCCGATATTGCTCTTCCTCTTCTGTTTAGAAGAGAAATTCCAATGAACCTCGAACTCGGGAACAATAGGAAACGTGCTCAAAATCGTTATGCAAAGATACGGGCTGGTCTTGCTCAGTATTGGCAATTCTGCGAGAAAAGATGGACAAATGAAGGAATACCAGCCCTTTTTCATCCTTCGATTCTATTTCCAGATGATTGCAATAATGCCGAGAGCGATAATATGCTCTTTTCAGGGCCTGATCTTGTGTTTGCGCCGAATATGGCGAGCAAAGATGAATTCTGCTCGTTGATTCTGCCTAAGGGAAGTTGGATACACCTGTGGACATCCAGGATCTATCCTGCAGGAAAGGTTACCGTTTATGCTCCATTTGGTATGCCAGCACTTTTTTACCGGCTAGAGAGCGAATATGCGTGGCTTTTTGATTCGGTCAGGCAGAGAGCCAGCAGACTATAGATTATGAACACTATCACCGCATATTTTGCCGCACTTTTTGGAAACTTCCTCTTGTCTCTAGGCTTTTCCCTTCAAAAGAAGCATGTGCATTGGTTGTCTGCTAAGCGTCGCGGTGAAAGCATAAGGCGTGGTGAGATAATAGGTTGGGCAAGTGGTTTTGTCCTGATGAATGTCCAGCCAATCTTCAACTATATTGCTCTCGAGACTTTGGCACCGAATATAGTAGCAGCATTGGGTGGTTCGAACATTATCTTTACGATTGTGCTTTCCTATTTTCTGCTCGGCGAACGAATGCCCCCTCGAAAAATTCCTTTTTTTGTACTTCTTATGGCATCGCTAGTATACGCAGGTGTGGTCGGGCAAGAAGCATCGCGGCAGTTTAATGTACAGGCATTTTGGGTAGCATTTTTTATTCCTACGGCTTTTTCTATGCTGGTTCTTTTTGCAAGCAAGAGAATGTCTGAGGACAGAATTGGACTTTTTCTTGGAAGCTCTGCAGGAGCCTTAGGAGGATTCATGGTTCTTGCTCTGGAAGCGCTTAGAATAAACTATGGTTCAAATATATTGAGTTGGTTTGTGTCCGCATATCTCTATGTTTATTTTTTCTGCGGAATTGCTTCTTTCTTTATCAAGCAATTTGCCTTCGAGCGCGGGAAGATGACTGCTGTGGCACCTTCTTTCTATGGCTTGCTTGTGCTTTATCCTTCTATTGCATCCTATTTTGTGTCAAATATGCCGGTTCATGCCTCACAACTCATCGCTTTTGGGGGAATAAGCGTGGCAATTGTCTTAATTTCGATATAAGTGATTTATTGGGTGCAAAGACAAGGATTCGACAAAGATACAAAGATACAAAGATATAAAGATATAAAGATAGCCATAGGCTCTCGTGGGCTTCAGCGACAACTAGCGACAGATCATTACTACCGCATGCGCTTCTATTGCCTCACCGCGACCAGTGGCATCGAAGCCCTCTTTTGTTTTTGCTTTCAAGGAGATGGATTCCATTGAAAGCTCAAGATTAGCGGCAATCGAGGCCTTTATAGCTTCTCTATATGGAGCCAGTCTGGGTTTTTCGATTATTATTGTGCAGTCTATATTGGATAGCTGCCATCCTTTGCTGCGAATAAGCATGAAGGCCTTACGAGCAAGAACAGAAGAATCCGCATCCTTCCACTCAGGCTCTCCAGGAGGAAAAAGCAAACCGATGTCTCCTGCGGCCGCCGCACCGAGCATAGCATCGATAATTGCATGCCAAAGCACATCACCATCAGAATATCCAGCTTCGCCTTTTTCACTTTCGATTCGAACACCTGCAAGCAGAAGAGGTCTTCCATCTACAAGCGGATGAATATCATATCCTAATCCGATGCGCAGAGGCATTGGAAAGGAAAGCGATTCATGGGCCAACAAACCTGACATGAGATCTTCCCTAAAAGTGATTTTGCGGTTTTTGCGTTCTCCCTCTATCCACGAGACAGGACCAACATAGTGGTCCCAGATCATTGAGTCGTCCGTTGCCCTAAAACCTTCTAGATGTGCTAGCTCGTGCGCAGCAAGAATCTCCATGAGAGAAAAAGCCTGTGGTGTCTGAGCGCACATTATGATTCCCCTTGCGGGATGATCATGTATAAGATCATCTTCTACAACCTTTGGCGTTTCTGTCAGCGGCATAAGTGGCAGGCAAGCTCCTCTTTGCCTTGCGCAGCAAAGGGTTTTCTCTATCAGCTTCTTAGAAATCCACGGGCGAGCTCCATCGTGGATCAGAACAACACCATCATTATTACAATGAGCTGCAAGTTCCCTGAGACCAAAGAGCACAGATTCTTGTCTGCTTGAACCACCCTCGGTTATCAAGAACCCAGCTTGAAGGCTTGCTAAGTCCGGCTTTAATTTGGATTTTGAAAATAGCTCTTCGAACTCTGATTTTTCTCCTTGTGGGCAAGTGATCAGAATCGCATTACAAAATGGGATAAATGGCTCGACGGCTCGCTCCAAAACGGTAAACCCACCTATGTCTTCCAATTCTTTTTTAGAGCTTCCATAACGCGAGCTCGATCCAGCAGCCGTAATAAGCCCGAAGGACGGTCCCTCAATGGGTAGCCTGTGAACACTGATGGTTTTTTGAACAGATGAGCTCATTTTTCCAGATTCTCGCGAATAATCGCGGCTATCTCTTCTTTGGGACGATCTAGCGCAAAGGCAATTTCATCTTGTAGTAGATTGAGTGCTGATTCATACAATTTCCGCTCAAGAATAGGGAGTTCTTTAATCTTGGAGCGCTGATAGAGTGAGCGTACAACTGCTGCAATGTCCGTTATCGAACCCTTCTTAAGTAAGTCTAGATTCATCTGATATCTAAGTTTCCAATCCGAGGGAATAGTGGACGCGGCTTTAGATATCGAATCCAGCGCCATCTCAGCCTCCTTTCTGGAGACAAGCGGGCGTATTCCCAGTACTTCCACCTTATCGACAGGAACCATAACAGTCATATCTGAAAATTCAAGATAGATAATATAATAAAGAGTCTTCTGGTTATTAAAGGTCTTTTCTCGAATCTCCATTATGCGTCCGACACCCTGGCTTGGATAGACCACACGTTGATCCACTAGAAAAGTTGTAGTTTGATCATTGGGCATAGTTTTTCTATGATAGCAGAAAAACGGATGATAGTCAAAACACCCTTATTAGGCGTCATTCGACTGTACTCGAGGATTTTCTAGCCCCTAGGGGAATCGAACCCCTCTTTAAAGATTGAGAATCTTTTGTCCTGACCGATAGACGAAGGGGCCTCGGCCACATCCTAGCGAAATACCAGCGCAAACTGAAGCACGGGTTCTCGCATAAACGCAAAATAAAATTCCCCAGGAGGGATTCGAACCCCCACAAGCAGATCCAGAGTCTGCTGTGCTACCATTACACAACCGGGGAATGACGCCCTGTACCTTAGTGATTTTTGTGGTTTTGGTCAAGAGTTGCTCTGCTATAAGCTTGGCGATTCAGAGCGATGGACATCATATAACTCGAGTTGAGGTCGCTCTTCGCCATTCCAATAATTTGTAGTGACTTTGTAAATGATGTCGACTTTATCGTTGTCTCTGAATGAAAAATCCCGTTCGAGTCTTTTGGCCCCATCCCAAAGCATGGCAGGCCATTTATATCTACCAAAATCAAGCGTTAGTTTTAGATGGCTCTTGCCATTTTTCCCGACTATCTGAGCATCAACCATAGAGACATTCCTCGAACAGAATACCAGCGGATCGCTCTCTTCTCCGATCGGTTCGAAGTAACGGCATAGCTGAAGCAGATCGGGAGTCACAAATGAATGAGGAAGTTCAGCATCTATCAGGAATTCCGGTTCTTCTGTTATAAGCTCGGTACGAGCCATGAATTGAGCAAGTCGCTCAAGAAAAGCCTGCCAGTTATCGGTCTTCATCGTAAAACCAGCGGCAGAGTCATGACCTCCATAATCAAGGAATAGATCTGCACAATAAGCTAAGATCTGGGAAAGAGGAAAGGCATCCCCACCGCGGATAGAACCGGTACAGATGCCGTCTGTTTTAAATACCGCAACAATCACAGGTATCTTCATGATATTAGCCGCACGAGAGGCAAGCAGTCCTGTGATTCCACTTTTTATCCTGGAACTGCCCACTATGGCAAATTTGCCGCCGCTCGTTTTGACACTCTCTGCAAGCTGATCTTGAATCAGTCCCCAGGCCTCGGTTCCAAGTCGCCTACGCTCGTTGTTTGCTTGAATTAGCTGTAGAGCTGTTTCGGTGGCTTCGATTGCGGTTTTAGCTTGAAATAGATCGAGAGCAAGTTTGGGTCTACCAAGTCTGCCAGCGGCATTGATGATAGGCGTGATCTGCCAGGCCACGTCATTTGATCCGAGTGGCTTTCCAAGATTGAGCGCCATCTTTAGCTCTCGGATTCCATTAGTTGGAGCAATGTTGAGACTCTCTATTCCTCTCCGCACGATCAGTCTGTTTTCATTCTTTAGGGGCATAAGATCTGCGATTGTGCCAAAAGCGGTGAGTTGGAACATTCTATCGTTCAAAAGGCTCTGGCTCTGAAGAGTATGGAGCAAGTAGGCGTTGAAAATATGCTTGAGTGCATCGATAGCACCAAAAGCACCAGGAGCATATTTTTTCAATCTGGAAAGCCGAACGAGTCCTTCCAGGGAGTTCCCAGACATATTAGGCCAGACAGTCGCAGCTAGTTTCTCGAGATCTATAACTTCGAGTTCGACGAGACCGGCAAAATTCTTCTTGAAAAAGGCCTCTGTTGTATTCTTATTCCAGACAATCACAATACGGCCACGAAGGAATTTTTCTAGCTTTTCGAGCGTATCCGAGGGAAAATATCCTCTATTGTCAGAGGTAATTTTCAAACGGCTCGCCTCGAGGAGGTTATCGAGCCTGATTGCTTCAATCTCAAGATTGGCTTCTTTCTCGGTATTGAGCTTGCTTGCTCCCGCACCTGGGCAGATTTCCTGATGAATAGCTTGGCCAGCGCGTAGAAGAGCAAGCGGTTCTTTACAAATGCCTAGACGAGCTATAGCAAGCGCATGAGCTAGCTTTAGAGCCACGCCGCAGCCAGATAGATCTCTAAAGGGATAGCCACAATCTGGGAGTTTGGGATCTAGGATGGCGATGGCTTTTGGAGGTTCTTCTGTCTGTATACGGTGATGATCTGTTATTATGACATCTATTCCTTCTTGGCTCGCGTAGAGTACTTCCTCGTGATTCGAAATACCACAGTCTACCGTAACAATGAGGCTCACACCTTGTTCTTTGGCAAAGTCTATCGTAGACTTTGAAAGACCATAGGGTTCCTCGCCTTCGGGCACTTTTTGAAATACCTCCAGTCCAAAATCTCTAAGAGCTTCGGTCATAAGCACTGTCGAGGTAATGCCATCCGCATCGGAATCGCCAAATACAAGCACTTTTTCTTCTTCTTCTCGGGCTGTGATAATTCGGTCTACCGCATCCTCCATGTCATTAAATAGGAAAGGATTATGGAGTAGCTGAAGATCGTTCTCGAGATAGAACTGAATTTGCTCTGGATCGGTAATGTTTCTGCGCACAAGAATTGAGGCTGTCAAAGTATCTACTTCGTAGCGCTGAGAAAGACCTCGCACTTGTACTGGATCTATTTCTCTTTTTATCCACTTCATGATACGGTAATTTCTTCAAGAATAATTGAGGATGCAGATGGAGCGCTGTCTCCTATGGAAATGGCATCCAGAGCGATAGGAAAAGCGTCTTCCAGGCTTTGGCTGTCTTTCCCAAATAGCATCGCAATGCGTTCACCCTTTGTTACTGGGTCGCCGGACTTTTTATCAAAGATAAATCCCGCCGTGGGGCTGACACTGTCTTCTGTTCGATTCCTTCCTACACCAAGGTATACACCTGCGAGTCCTATTCTGAGAGCATCAATGGAAACGATATATCCATCCTTTTCAGCCCTAATTTCCATAGAGAATTCGGAGCGCCACGATCCTCTTCTTTTTTGCATCTCTTCCAGATCGCCACCTTGCCTTACCACATTTCGATAGAAAAGCTTGAGTGCGGCCTTTGATTCTATTGCTTCTTGGCATAGATTCTGGCATTCCGAAATATCCTTTGCTTTGCCTCCAAGGAGGAGCATCCACGCTCCCAGCCAATATATAAGCTCCATTACGTCCTTAGGTCCCTTCCCTTCGAGACAGTCCAGTGTCTCTTCAATCTCAAGAAAATTGCCCACTTTGAATCCCAGGGGTTGAGACATATCAGTCAATACTGCGACGACTCGTTTTCCCATAGTGTTAGCGGTTGCGACGAGACTTTTAGCCAGAGCTTTGGCATCATCATAGCTTTTCATAAATGCCCCGGAGCCGCATTTTACATCGAATACGATACCTTCTGCGCCTTCTGCTACTTTCTTTGATAATATCGAAGCAGTTATGAGAGGGATCGACTCGATTGTTCCGGTTACATCCCTTAGCGCATATAGCTTCTTGTCGGCTGGAACGATATGCGCAGTCTGACCTGTCATTGCGAAGCCTTCTTCTAGCAGGCCTTTTCGAAATTGCGCGGGTTCAAGGCTGGTCATATAGCCCGGGATGGATTCCAGCTTGTCAAGTGTCCCTCCTGTATGGCCAAGGGCTCTGCCTGACATCATCGGCACTTTTATTCCGCAAGCTGCAACCATTGGAGCAAGCGGTAGCGATACCTTATCGCCAACTCCACCCGTTGAATGCTTGTCTATGAAAGGGCCTGGAATTCCGCAGAGATTTATTCTCTCTCCCGAATCTAGCATAGCCTGGGTAAGAGCAGCTGTCTCCTGTGCAGACATTCCTTGAAAGAATATCGCCATCAATAGAGCGGAAACCTGATAATCCGGTATCTCGCCATTCACATAGCCTTCGATAAAAAAGCGAATCTCTTTTTCATCGAGCGATTCGCCATGGCGCTTTTTTATTATGATATCTACAGCCCTCATCAAGATTTTCTCCTAAATCTGCTTCTCTATTGATAAACGAATGTTGAAAACCATTTTACTTCAAATTTGAGTTCTATAAAAGGTCTGATCAAGAATTCGAAGGCTCTGCAGAGGGCCTTCTGCTGCGGCTTCGGCAAGTGACTCGATTATTTTGATTATGTCAGGGCTCGAAGGAATTGATTTCAACAGAAGTACGGCTTGGCCATAGGATTGCCTTGGAATGCTATGGAGACATGTGAGAATCTTATCGTCGAAAGGAAGCATTACTGAGGTTGAATATCTTATCTGCCCGTACTCTTCTGCACAGCTACGGCACAGAAAGGAGCTTTCCCCAACCAAAAGTCCTCCTGGAAGGGAATTCTTCTCTGAAAAAAGCCTGCCACATCTCTCACATCTCAAAAGATCAGGAATGAGGCCAAGCGGATAAAGAGCATCCCAAAAGAAAGCCGACAGAACCAATCGAGTTTCTGATTCGTCTAATCCGGCGAGCTCACGAAGGAGTAGGGTAATCATCAATAGAGCTTGTTGGTATTCACCGCCAAACGCGGAGGTTCGAATCAAGAACTCCGATGCCGCGCTCGCCGATTGCATATGAAAAAAGCTCTTACGAATACCATCGAAAACTTCAAGAACATTCGCGCCAGTCAGTTTTATAAAATCGCGCCGCGAATCACGATATACTTCAATATCAGCTAATACGAAAGGCAAAGCGGCCGAACGCAGAGAGTTTTTCGGTCCTCCGAACATAAAAAGTGATAAAAGGCCTTCATTACATAGGAAGGTTAGAATTCTATCGCCCCGGGCAGTGTCCTTTGTATGGAGAAAAAGGCCTCTATATCTTTCGTTTCTCTGAGCCATGGATCAATCATCATCCACAATCCACCAATGGAAGCCATCGGAGTAGCCGGCAGTAGGACCTTTACGCCATTCTGCAATGCGTTTTGATTCCTTTTTTTTATAGGATTTGCCCCATATATAGGCGCTTAAGAATCCTCCTATATGTGCAAAATAAGCTGTGCCCCCATTCTGAATGGCCGTAAGGCCGCTCAACCCTCCGATAATTTGCATAAAAAACCAGGTTCCTATGACAAACCAAGCAGAAAATACCGATGGTATGAAGTAAAATAGAAGTACGACAACTCTATTGCCAGGAAACAAAACGAGATATGTAGCGAGTACGCCTGAGATCGCAGCAGAGGCACCTACAAGAGGCATTTGAAGCGCGGCGCCTTTTGCAAAAGCAGCAAGGAATATCTGCAAGAGCATTCCTATTGTTCCGGAGATCAAATAAAGCAGAATATATCGAAGTTTGCCTATTCGACATTCGACATTATCACCGAATATTCCAAGAAACATCATATTTCCGATCAAATGTGCAAACCCCGCATGAGTGAACTGACTTGTAATTAGAGTGAACAATCGTCTTCCAGACAAAATCTCTTCTGGAATCGCCGCAAGAGCCAGAGTTGTATAGTCGTCTAAGCCAAATTTTTGCAGGAAAACAAAAACCAATATATTTAGAGCAATGAGAATCCAGTTTACGATCGCACTGCCGCGACGACAAGTATTATCGTCTCCAATTGGAATCATAGAAGCTCCTCTTCAAATGCCACTCTATTTAGAATAACATATTGTCTTATTATAGACTAGTTTTTTCCTTCGCTTGTCGCCAATGTGCAATTCATGATACAAAATAAACACATGATCTGCTCCTTGCTATTCGATCTCGACAATACTCTGTATTCCGAAGCAACTGGCCTGGAAAATGGGGTTGCACAGAGAATAAATCTTTTTATTGCTGATTTTTTTGGGCTCTCTATTTCTGAAGCAATCAGGGTTCGACGTGAGCATGCAAAAGCATATGGCACCACCCTCGAGTGGCTCATGCGAGATTATGGATTCCAGGAGCCCGAAGAATACTTTAGGGCTATTCATCCGGAGGATGAAGCGGATTGTCTCAATCCGGATATGGTGCTAAAGCTCATCCTGAACAATATACCCCTACCAAAGGCCGTGCTAACAAATGCTCCTATGGATCATGCGATCAGGATTCTTGATAAGTTGGGTATTAGCGAGTGCTTCTCCGGAATTTATGATATCTGGTTCAATAAGCTTGTTGGCAAACCACATCCAGGTTCCTATCTTGGCGTTTTGGAAGCCTCGGGATTCACGCTGGAGCATACACTTTTTATCGATGATCTTCCAAGGTACGTAAAAGGCTATATCGATATAGGAGGGCTAGCGGTTTTAAAAGATGAAATGGATCGCTTTTCAGACCTGCCCTTTAGGCGCCTAAAGACAATTTATGAACTAGATCAAATATTAGACCAACTCAATTCTTCTTATATATAGATTAACCTTATATATAGATTTACCTTCGCTATTGTTCTCTCTTAGCCAGGATAAGCGAGATAAGAGTGACCAGATAAGGTAAGGCAAGGACAAGCAGAGGCGGTATTGCAGAGAAACCTTGCAGATAGTTCGATGAGCTTTCGGCAAATGCAAAGAGCAAACAGGATGCAGCAACCCAAAAAGGTCTTTTTCGGCCAAGATATATAGCCACCAGTGCGATCCATCCGCGCCCCGAGATAATGTTTGGCACGAAGGCAGAAATAGATAAGCCCAAGGCATATCCGCCTAATCCGCTACCTATGCCAGACCAGATGAGAGCCTGCATATGTATCCGATCAGGAGAAAATCCAAGAGCGGAGACAGCTTGAGGGTTGGAGCCTGTAGCACGAATTCTTAGACCGTGCCTTGTATTTTTTATTATGAAAGCAGAAATCAAAACCCATAGCCACGCACAAATCGTGAACATTGAACGATAAGAGAATAAGACGCCAATTAAAGGAAGTTGAGATATCGAGCTTGAGAATAAATGACTATCGATTGGGATGTCGAATGCGACGACCGCTTTTGTGTGGTACCAGGCTTGAGACAAGACTGCTGTTATACCCTGAGCAAGCATATTGATTGCTAAACCCGTGATAAAGATATTCGTTCGGAACTTACTAGTCATTAGGCCCATCAACATCGAGGCAAGCGAAGCGGAGAGGATCGCGGCAAGAGCTCCCAAAAAGATGTTATTTGTCAAACCCGCGGCTGCCATGCCAAAGAAGGCTCCGATAGCCATAAGTCCTTCTAGCGCTATATTTAGCATACCGGAAAGCTCCGAAAAAAGACCTCCGATTGAAGCGAAAAGCAAGGGCGTTGCCGCGGCTATTGTATATCTCAAGAAGTCTATCAAGGCCATTAGCGATAAGTTCATTATTGTCTTCGCCTCTGCCCTAATCCCGGCAATACCTGGGCTGTGATAAATAGCATCGCAGCAGCCTGGAGAATAGAAATAATCTCCGAAGGAACCCCAGATCCAATCATTACATGGTCAGAGCCTGCTTTTAAAAAGGCAATAAAAAGAGCCGAGGGCAGTATTGCAAGCTCGCTGCCTTGCGCAAGGAGAGCAACTGAAATTGCACTCCAGCCCAGCCCGGAAGAAAAGCCGCGCATGACTCGACCTTGTGGCCCGATCACAAGAAGAGCGCCTGATAGCCCATACAGGCCACCAGAGATGGCCATGGCTGCAATATTATATGCTCGAACGGAAATGCCACAATATCGTGCAAATTCCTCATTTTCTCCGCAAACCATCAATTCGAAACCTATTTTGGATTTCTTAGATAAGATCTGGAAAAACAAGATAAGAAAGAGAGCAAACCATATAGAGATATCTAGTTTGGAAGGGGCAAAGATCCTTGGCAAAAGAAATTCCGATGGAATCTGGGCCGTAGTCTGAAAATTACTTGTCCTGTCTTGAAGCAAACCGGTAATGAAGAAATCGCTTATATTGATGATAATTGCCGAGAGAAGATAGGATGAAATCATCTCAGAGACCTGCCAATATGCTTTTAGAAGCCCCGAGATTGTGCCAATCATGGCTCCTATAAATGCCCCGATAAAAGCGACTAGAATCCACACTGCGCTCGGACCAAATGCTTCTGAAATGTGCAATGCCAGTACTGCTCCCGCGAGAGCTCCTGCATAAAGCTGGCCTTCTCCCCCCAGATTGAAATTTCTAGATCTAAAAGCAATGGATACACCAAGACCTGCAATTATCAGAGGCACAGTATCGGCAATGTAGTTTCCAAAAAAATACCGGCTGGAGAAGGGTTCCACGAAGAACTGCCATAATGCAGATCTAAAATCCGCTGCAAACAACAAGAGTACTGTTGTCGCAAGAATAATGGAAAGAGTTGCTGCTAGAAGAACCTTAAGAGCAGTAGAAGATGCCCCTTGATTTCTCATTCATGAATCCTGTTGCCAAGAAGGTATTCACCGATAACGGCTCTATTGAGCCAATTGCCGTTTTCTTGATACAAAACTCGTCTGCCTCGGGAGAGTACCATGACATAATCTGACAATTCGAGTATTTCATCGATATTCGAGGATAGCAGAAGAATTGCAGTCCCTCTTTCTCTGGCATTGCGAATTCTCCTGTAAGTATGCTCGGCCGAGCGAATATCCAGGCTCCAGGTCGGTTCGCATAGAATAAATAGCTTGGGTAAGTCTCGAGAGAAAAGGCGTGCAATAGACAATTTTTGAATATTGCCACCGGAGAGCTCTCTTGCAGGCTGATCGGGGAGAGCATTTATCTCGAAGGAATGAATCGCATTTACAATCGCTTGTTTTGCGGCATTTTCTAGAATCCAGCCTTTGGGAAAAAAATCCTGTCTGGAGAGAGCAATAAAATTATCTCGTACGGAAAGAGAAGGTGCAATTCCTCTTCTAATGCGATCCGATGGTAGATACGCAATAAGTCTTTTTTGAAATAAGCTTTGATACCTTCGAGAATTATGAAGCTCTATATTATGACCATCGAAGGTACAAGTTCCAGAAGATGGAGATCGAAATCCAGCAAGTACGTCCTCGAGTTCGTCGAGCCCATTGCCGCTCAGCGCGCTGATGCCCAGGATTTCGCCGGCATGCACTTGGAAAGATATATCTGAAAGCCCTACTCCATAATGCTGATGGCGACGGACGTTCAATCCATCAATATGCAAGACTATAGGTTTTTTTTGAGTATTTTTTATTTGTGGCTTTTCTATAGGCTTTTGTGTAGCCTCGATAAAGCTCTTTCCCATGATAAGGGATGTGAGCTCTGCAAGAGTGGTTTCGGAGATGTCATAGGTTCCGACTGTCTTTCCTCCGCGCATTACGGTTACCCTATCGGCAATCTGCATTGCCTCATGGATCTTGTGAGTTACAAGAATAATTGTGTGACCCAGGCGCTTTATTTCGGATAGTTTTTCAAATAGTACCTTTGTCTCTTGTTCTGTGAGAACAGAACTGGGTTCGTCGAGAATCAATATCTTGGTATGGCGCGCAAGCTGCCGCAGTATTTCGATCTGCTGACGAGCAGCGATGCTTAAGCAAGCAGCTGGTGCTGAAGGATCGATAGCAAAGCCATATTCTGTGGCAAGCTGCAGGGTTCTTGCATTTAGCTCCTGCGAGTCAACAATGCCTGCTATTTTCGAAACCTTATTGTTTCGATGTGGTTCGATGCCAAAAAAAATGTTCTCCGCGGCACTGAGCTCATCGAACATAAGGAAATGTTGATGAACCATGCCGATTCCAAGGGCTTGAGCTTTGCTAGGCGATTCGATCTTTACGAATTTTCCTTCTATTTCGATATTTCCTTCATCGGGTTGATCAAGGCCAGCCAGGATTTTCATTAGGGTAGTCTTGCCTGCTCCATTCTCTCCAACGATGGCGTGAATACTACCTTTTTCGACTTCGAGAGATGCGCCATCATTTGCATGAACTCCTCTAGGGTAATAGCGCCTGTATATTCCTTGCATCCTTACCGCGAGCATAGCGAGCATATTACAGTGAAGGAACCTGAAAGGTAAGCCAACCCGATTTGATCGATTGGATTACCGCTTCGACTTTTATGCGGATAGATTCCGGTACATTTTTGATATAAGAAGGATTCTTGTTCAAGAATTCTATGTAGCCTTCTTTCATGCCTACTATTTCGGCCTTTCCAAATTGCAGTTTTTCTTCGATTGCTGCCTTCAAGCTGCGGTAAGCAAGCTCCTCTTGATGCAGAACAGTGCATCCAAGGATATTGTCAGGAGCCCGTGCAAATTCATCGTCATCGAAGAAGACGAGATATTTGCCAGTCTCTTGAGCAACTCTGACCGCGCCCTGGCTCGCCGAACCACAGATTGGCAGTATGATATCTGCACCCTGAGCGTATAGACTGCGGCTCAGTTCCGCTGCCTTTGCTGCATCGTACCAGTTTCCGAGCACACGGATATCCAGCTGAAAACCTGGATCGACAGCCGTCAGTCCTTTCAGAAAACCCGGAATGATCATCTTTTCCATTGCCGGATAATTCTGACCTATTATCATGCCGATTTTTTTTTCTGGGTTTGTTCCCTTCATGCCAGATATCGAGACAAGCCCTGAGAGATATCCGGTGACATAGCCTTGTTCGAGTTGATTGTATAGTGCTGAATAGACACTGGAATTGCCCGCAAGATAGCCATCGAGGCAAATGAACCTTTGTTTAGGAAAGATCTTGGAAGCCTCATTTACCAGCTCTGGCATCGAAGGATTGGAGGTGATGACGATATCGAATTTGCCAGAGGCGACAAATGAGATGAGTTTTTCTTTCCATTCGGCTTGATTAAAACCTGCTTCTGTGACTCTTAGGCTTGCTCTAGGCGTTTCAGAGACAAGCCTTTCCGCTCCTTTTGCCATATTATCGTAGATGGGACTTCCGTCGCGAGCGCCAGGAACGAAAACGCCTATTCTAGGGGCTTGTGCCCATAGTGCGGTACTCGTCAGAATAGCAACCAGAGATGCGATTATAAATCGGCGCATGGGATTCCTCCTGCTATACCCTGGAGGGCAGGAAATATGATAGAATCTTACATAGCTTAAAATCTAACGTGAGATAAAATCTCACGTTAGATTTAGTATAGCGATCTTAATAATATGTTCAAGGGGTGTACACATTGCCGGATAAGCTTCTAAAGATCGGTGAACTTGCCTCGCTATTTAGAGTCACGGCGCGAACCATTCGCTACTATGAAGAACTCGGTCTCATAGAAGCAAGCAATCGCACCGAAGGATTCCATAGACGCTATCCAGCCGATGCCATTATCCGATTGAAGAGGATAGAAGAGCTTAAAGCGATGGGTCTCACTCTTGGCCAAATTCGCGAGTTTTTCATCCTATATAGCCAGGATCCAAGTGGCGAAAAATGCCGGCTTCTTCTTCTACAGAACTACGAAGACCAAAAAAAGGAAGAAGAAACTAGAATCCTTGAGGCACAGCGCCGTATTGCTCAAATCGAAGCGAACATCATAGCGATAAAAGAAAAGAAGTCTTTCTTCTCTTGCCCTGGTGAGGAGTGCAAAGTGTGCAATTTCAATACCTTCTGTATTGATTCAGAGCATAATCCTGACAAGGAAATGAGATGATGAAAAAACCAGCTATTGTTGTTCTATGCATTTCTAGCTATGTTGTGGTAAACTCAGCCCTCCATGCCCCCTTTATTGTAAAGGATCTTTCATCCAGCAAGTTAAGGAAATGCATATAAAGGGCTTGCTTATTAATGGTATTCCATAGGAGTTGAATTTTGATTCTTGCTGTCGATATCGGTACCACTCGAATCAAGGCTGCGCTTTTCGATGTGGAAGGTAGAAGCCTCAAATTAGAAATAGTAGATCTTCCAGATGAAAGTTCTAATTACTATGAGGAAATAAATGCGCGCCTTTGGCTTAAGGCATTCTCTGAGATCATCTCTCGTTTGATAGCGACGAGAGAAAAGAATGAACTCAAAGCTATTGTCATATGTGGCAATGGGCCTACTATTCTTCCTATTGATGAAAAAGGCGAGCCGCTTGCCCCGGCGATCACATGGCTGGATAGGCGAGCCCAACAAGAGGCCAAAGAGGCATCTATTGCACTAAATTATTCTCTCGACGCTGCCTTTAATCTTCCCAAGATCCTATGGATGAGGCAGCATTTGCCGAATATATACAATAGAGCACATCTTTTTGTATCCTGCCCGGAATTCATCGCGGGGCGTCTCAGTGGTGAATGGACAACCTGTCTTCCCAATCAGGGCTATACGCGGATTATCTGGGATACAAAAACTCTTGAAATGCTCAGGCTGGATATCGAGAAATTTCCTCGCTTCGTAGGTGTTGGTGAGATAGTAGGATATATTCATGATCATGCTGCAAGGGAATTTGGTCTTCCTAATGGCTTGCCAGTCGTTATGGGAGGCCCTGATTTTATAGCCTCGCTGCTGGGTACAGCGACAGTTAAGCCGGGAAGGACCTGCGACAAAGCTGGAACTTCCGAAGGCATCAATCTTTGTTCGGAAAGAGATATCGGAGATGAAGAAGCGCTTCTTGTTATGCCTCATATAATTCCTCCATATTTCAATATTTCGGGAGTAATATCGTCAAGCGGAATAGCTCTTTCGTGGTTTAAAAGCAGGTTTTTGCCTCAAGAGGATTTTGAGACGATCTATGCGCGGATTGCCTCAGCAGAACCCGGAGCCGAAGGGCTTGTGTTTCTTCCTTATCTTGCAGGCGAACGATCGCCTCATTGGGACCCCAATGCGCGAGCCGTATTCCTGGGGCTGGGGCTTAATCACGATCTCAGCACGATGGCGAGAGCGGTGCTCGAAGGCACGGCTTTTGCTATCCGAGAAGTGCTAGATGTAATGGAAAGCAGAGGAGCCACCGTGCATGATATGCGAGCTACAGGCACACCTTCGCTTTCTCCCATATGGAATCAGATCAAGGCAGATATTACAGGAAAACAGCTTATGGTATCCTCCTTCCCGGAACCGGAGTTAGCGGGCTGCCTTGCTATTGGTCGATTCGCTTTGGGTGAAGAGTCTACCCTCGCTGAAGCCGCAGAAAAGGTTTTTATGCCAGCCGAAATATTTGAACCTCGAAAAGAAACAGAATCCATGTACTGCGAATTATATGAAGTCTATCTGGATGGTTATCGGCGACTTGCAGACCTCTTTCCTACCATTTCGGTGCTTCAGAGGAATAATGGTGTTCAACGAGGGCGTTTTGGTACTGGTTTTTGAGAAAGGCTTTTCGAGACAAATCGGCCATAAAAAATTATCGTCTCTGTTCCTTTGCTGCAAATAATATTCCTATTCTTGCGACAAAATCTCTTCTGGGATAGGATAGTTTACTGTGCTTTTGAGAAGACAATATCATGGCCACATTCAGTATATCGCTTTTTGCCAGGAGGATTAAATGCCAAAGATGGAGATAGTCATCAATCTATCGAATCACCATATCCATGTAAACCACGAAGATCTCGAGGTGCTTTTTGGAAAAGGTCATGAGCTTACCAAGACCAAGGACCTCATTCAGCCAGGTCAGTTTGCTTGTGCGGAGACTGTCACGATAAGAGGGCCAAAGGGACAGCTCGAAGGGGTTCGAATTCTCGGCCCCGAGCGTAAAGAAACTCAGTGCGAAATCCTGGCGAGCGATGTCTTTAAACTAGGCGTGCAAGGCTGCCCTGTATGTGAATCAGGTCAGCTCGAAGGCAGTTTCCCCTTTGAGGTAATTGGTCCAGCTGGCTCGATAAAAAAGGAAAGAGGTCTAATCATTGCAAAGCGGCATATCCATTTCGATTTGGAAGCGGCCAGGCATTTTGGAGTCAGTGACAAGCAGATCGTCAAGCTTAAAGCAGGAGAGGAACGCGGAGCTATTCTTCTAAATGTCGTATGCAGGGTCCATCCTACTTATGCTCTAGAATGCCACATCGATTTCGACGAAGGTAATGCGCTTGGCATTACGAGTGGAGCCATAGGCGAAATCGTCTATTGTTGAACTAATGAACGAATCAAGCGCGATGGGAGCATGAGCCTTAAGATTGGAGTACCGTGTGAATAGATTTATTCTAAAAGCTATGGATCTCGATGGTTACCTTTCGCAGAGCGATCTTGAATACCTTTCGCGGATGAATGAGCTCTATGAGAAGGCGCTGGTTTCTTTCAATATCCTATCCACCACTACCTCGGAAGCGCAGAGACATCATGAAGAGAATTTCTTGATAGAGCTCTACAATCAAATGGGCAAGTTGATGCAGCAGATCTGCGCATCGGAGCCACGGATTCAAGTCTATTCATTCGTATCGCCCCAGGAAACGCATGGGGAAGTATCGCGCTTGATTGCCAAGCTGCGAGATGTGAATACCGGACATCAGGAGTTTGTCTACTATATCCAGCGAGCCTTTGAGCTTCTGTTCAACCTGGCCTTTGGCGGAGCAGGCAAGACGAATAAAAACTACCTTATCGTGCGCACGCCCGTTACTATTCCTGTACAGAATTATGCCGTCCATAAAATACCCAATGTTGATAGCGCCGTACACAATACGGTCATGTGCGTCATGTTGAGGGGTGCTCTACTTCCATCGATGATACTCTCCAAGGAAATTCAGGAGTATTCTTCAACTGGTTACCTTACTCCTTTTGCGCTTTTCAAGATAAAGCGAGATGAGAGCAAGAGCGAAACCACTATGGAATATGTGCTGGACCTTGACCATTCATATTTTGAACTTTCTGAGCTGGATGGTAAGCATCTGCTCTTTGCGGATCCCATGAATGCAACAGGCGGTTCTCTTGTCACAGTTGTGAAATATCTTCTCGAACAGGGAGTAAAACCGGCTTCTATCAAGTTTTTCAATGTTATAAGCGCGCTGAAAGGGACTCTCCGCGTAATTCGAGCCATCGATAACATTATGATATACACTCTATGGATGGATCCAAGCCTCAACGATCGTGCCTATATCATGCCGGGGCTGGGCGATGCCGGGGACCGTATCAACGGCAGCGATGAAGATCTTCATCCGCGAGATATGCTGAGACTCGTTGCAGATTATGGAACCAACATCACAGGATTGTACCGTTCCCAGCTTCGAATAATCGAAGAGACGGTGCTGAGGCACAGAACATGACCATATTCCCGGAGAGTTTTGTCGTCTTTCAAGGACAAGACTGCCTTATACCTCCGCAAGATGCCTATAATATGCGTTTCCTGGATGAGCCTTCGCTCGCTGCATCGATAAAACCCGAAGCCGTCTGCTGGCACTTTTCTCAGATACCATCTGATCTATTATCTCCTTCATCGGATCACTATGCCTATTCGGTGTTTGAATTTGATGACAGGAAATATGGGGCAATTCAGATCCAGGATAATGATGATATTTTGATCAAGCGACCAGGTCTAGACGAAGCCATTGCATTTCCTGTGCGTGAGCTTGTTGTTTCCTATCCTTCAAGGTTCAGTCGTTTTATGCTCATTGCTAAAGCACATGGTCAATGGGCATCGGTCTCCCGATTCTGCGGAGCCTGCGGGAGTCTTCTTGTCGATGCAAAAGAAAACGACGAGGTTAGAGAGCGGCTCGATGATAATGCATATGCCGCAAGATTCTGCCCGCGCTGCAAGAGGATTTTCTTTCCTCGAATGTCGCCTGCGGTCATAGTGCTTGTGTACAGAGAGAATTCAATTCTGTTGGGGCATAATGTGCGCTTTCCTCGCAATAGGCATAGCCTAATTGCGGGGTTCGTGGAGATTGGTGAGACGCTTGAAGAAACAGCCATTCGAGAAATACGCGAAGAAGCAGGAATAGAAGTGAAAAAGCTGCATTATGTGCTTTCTCAACCATGGCCATTCCCCGATTCTCTAATGATTGGATTCATTGCAGAATGGGCATCTGGCGAAGCACGACCTGACAGGAATGAAATCGATCATATCGCCTGGTATGGAGCAGATGATCTGCCAGAGCTTCCATTGAGAGGAAGTATCGCTCGTTATTTGATTGACAGCTTCATAGCCGGAGGTTTTTCTAATGGCTGAACTCTGTTGTATCTAATTTTGCATGTAATTGATTCTATACTGGATAGATAGGAGCAAATCATGGATTTCAGCTGGAAAATCGTTATCGATGCAGGGCTTATTTCCTTTGCCCTGGTGATTGCCACTTTTTTGAGGTCTAAGGTTCGATTTCTGCAGAAATTTCTTGTGCCAAATGCTCTGACAGCCGGTTTTCTGCTTTTGCCCTTGTATAACTTCCTTATGCCAGCCATAGGTTATGGGACGAATAGACTTGGAGATCTTGTCTATCATTTGCTCAACCTCTCTTTTATAAGCATGTCTCTCCGTTCTTCGCCACCCAAGATCAAAGGTTCTCGTTCCAATGGAAGCGTGCTGGGTATGTCAGCGGTCATTCTTCTTGGATATGCTTCACAAGGACTTCTTGGCCTCGTTCTAACTCTATTCTTTTTGCCTAATATTCACCCTGCATTTGGATTGCATCTTCCACTGGGTTTTGCCCTTGGACCTGGGCAGGCTTATGCCATAGGGAAAGGTTGGGAGTCAATGGGTTTTGAGGGAGGAGCAACCGTTGGGCTTACCTTTGCGGCAATTGGTTACCTCTGGGCATGTTTCGGAGGAATGCTCCTGATCCACAAGGGCTTGCGCTTAGGCTGGATGAAGCCAGAGCAGGTAAGCATCATGTCTGATAAGGCTTTACTGACTGGTATAGTCCCAAATGGTACCGAAAAACCAGTAGGAGAGCGGCTTACCACGGATTCTGAGGCCATCGATTCCTTTAGTTTTCATTTTGCCGTTGTGGTGGTTATCTATTTGCTCAGCTATCTTGCCTTAAAGGGAATATCTTTCCTGCTTGGATTCGCTGGGGAAGCTGGTACGGAGCTTGCAGCCAATCTTTGGGGTATCAATTTTATCTTTTCTGCTATTATAGCCATAATTGTCAGGAAAATTATGGACCTGCTCAAAGTGGGATATGTGCTCGACGACGATACCCTATCCAGGATTTCGGGTACTTCCGTGGATTATATGGTTGCTGGTGCGCTTGGGGCTATTTCACTCGTATTTGTCGGTAAATATTGGTTTCCGATTCTGCTTATGTCCACATTATGCGGATTTATGGTGTACTACACGATTCCATGGGTGAGTTCGCGGATATTTCGAGATTTTAGATTTGAGCGCATGCTTATGCTCTATGGGGTTTCTACTGGCACACTCTCTACTGGCTTGGCTCTTTTACGGGTTATGGACCCCGAATTTAAGACAAAGGTAACCTCAGACTATATGCTCTCTGCAGGCTTGACCTTTGTTCTGGCTATCCCATTCATTCTTGCGATCAATCTGCCGGCAAAGGCTTATACGAGCGGGTCTATGGTTTCATATTGGATTTTCATGGCTATAGCCGCAGGCTATATGCTTTTTGTGTTGGTAGTGTATTTGATTCTAGCGAGAAAAAGGCGATTTGCCTCGCCCAGTGCTAATTTTTATCGCCCGGGCAAATGAGATTTTGAAATTTGATGCAGTACGCTGATGGCGTCGGCATATTTTCTGCCTGATGCTCTTTTGTCTTTGAAGACGACTCGATAGACATTCATGCCGTGATAGAACTCGAAATAATTCCACTTGAGCACGCCTTCTCCATCGATTTGCTCTATAGGAAAAACAATTGGATCGAGTTTGGTATTTCTTGTGTTATGGAATTCGAGTCGGTCTCTATAGAGTTCGATACGGCCATTGAGCAAGGTCTCCATATGATCCATGCGTTTGCCGCGCTTTAGTTTGATTGGTTCGTCAAGAAAGAATGGAGCTTCAAGATATGCACTTTTCAAGCCAGAGAGATATTGATATAGAAGCCTACTCTGTAGACTATCCCAACTTACGATTGAATCGAGAAAAGGAGCTTCAACGAACGGTAGTATATAATCTTCGCGATCCCCTTGCGAACGTAGCAAGAATGAACCATCGTGTTGGTATTCCACGGCAAAGCCACATTGTTTGCATGTGAACAGATTGCCTTGACTGTGCATTGAAGCTCTCTCTCCACAACGAGGGCATAGATAGATTGCCAATTCAAGGCTCTCGGCGCCTTTTGTGCTTTTGAATTCAATGCCTTTGCGCTTACACCAGGCTGAATCATCATAGGAAAGAGCTTCGTTGAGTAATCGATCTACAGTGGAGGGTCTCATTGCTCCTAGCTGTTCCGGGCTAAACAGAAGCGAAAACGAGATCTCGACTTTTCCTTGTCGTAGAACATGAGACCACCGGGGTTTTGTAAGATATCCGCCATTTGTCTTTACCAATACTACTGGGACTCGCAATAATCGCAGCAACTTAGCACTGGAACTATATACAGGAAAAGAAGTTCCTGTCCAAGTACTCTGACCTTCGGGGTACATTCCCACTACACCATGCTTATGACTTATCAAATCAACGATCCAATTCACCGTCTCGATATCTGGTATGGCTTTTGATTTCGGAATACTTCCTACTAGTTTGATCAGCATAAAACGAATGATCGGATTTCTCATATTGCCATCGCTAGCAACCCAGTGTACGGGAAAAGGCACGAATGCGTTGGCAATGAAGGGATCAAGAATTGTTGTATGATTGCCTACGAGAAGGAATGGCGGCTTGAGTTCCTTAAAGAGCTGGGTATTTATTGCTGTGATCCGATATCTCAATTTGAGCCAATTTCCATAGGTAAATCTCAAAAGCCCTGTAAAAAATCTAAAATTTGTCGGAGTGTATCGTCGGTTGAGAATCATGAATGCTAATCCCTTTCATGATTCTAATGTTCGAATTTGAATATAGCAAGACGGGTCATAAGAATGGCGTTGCTCGCTTTTTGGATTCACTAGAAATCCTCATATCAGCCCAATGAAATAAACATAATAATGTGCTATGTATACATTCGAAGAGGAACCTAAATGAAACAATAGATTACGAGGAGACGTCTATGCCTTGTAAAAAGCCCCTGTCATCGTCCAATAGCGACCAAAAGATAAGCGAGAATAGCGTATCTCAGACCTTAGAGCGATGGCTCGAAGTTCATGAGCCCGTCGACAAAGATAAGACTAATGAGGATTTAGAAGCGGATAAAAGACTGGATTCGATTTCCGCCTACTCAAGATTTAAGCGTATACTTCCTCAAGATGAATTAGATCTTCACGGATTATATGCGGAAGAAGCTCGCCAGAGGATTCAAGCCTTTATAGCCGATAGCGCCTCAAGAGGCCTGGAAAAAGTGAGCATTATACATGGAAAGGGGAATCATTCGCATGAAGAGCAGGTTCTAATAAATATAGTCCGGGAAGAGCTGGAGAAGAATCCGCAGACAGGAGAATTTGATTTTGCTGACAGAAAACATGGTGGCAGGGGTGCTACCTGGGTCCGCATTCGACCTCCTATTTCTCGCGATAGATAATTCGTCCTCGATTCAAATCGTATGGTGAGAGGCCAACTTTTACTTTATCTCCTGGCACAATCCTGATATAGTGCTTGCGCATTTTCCCGGAGAGATGCGCAAGAATAATGTGTCCATTCGCCAATTCTACGCGAAACATCGTGTTTGGAAGAGCTTCTTTTACAATGCCTTCTACCTCAATAGCTTCTTCTTTAGCCACATATACTCCTTGATGGTAAAGTCTTAGGACGTCTATCCATCATTGATGGAAGCTACATCCGTCCTTTGCAGAACCATGTTATGCACAAAAGCCACAAAAGAAAAATCCTTGCGGCCACAATGCGAATGAAATAGTATGAATCAATGCATAGAATGTCAACATGAGGACATCTCTCCACATGTATTGACATTTTCGCCAAAGTGATGCATTGTGCCCATCCACTGCATACTGGTTTTTTACCAGCAACTGATGAGGGGGAGAGAGATGGGAAATGCCTTCATCGATAGAATGAAGAACCTCTTGCTGGCTCAGAGACAAGAAATTTTGAATACCATTGCTGAGTCGAATAAAGAGCTCAGAAAAGCCCTTTCTGAGACCGATCCCAAGGATTCGGCGGATATCGCATCTGACGACATCGATAGGATAATGATCGAAGCCTTGAGTTCTCAAGATCTCAAGCGCTACCAAGCGATAGAATCTGCACTCCTTCGAATCAATCAGGGTCGCTATGGTCTTTGCGCAAAGTGTGGCAAGAAGATTCCGGAGGAGCGTCTAGAGGCTATTCCTTATGCGGTGCTTTGCGTCGAGTGTCAAAAAAGCGACGAGCGAAAGAACCGTTGATCTATCTAAGCTGGGCTTTGACTGACTCTAAGGTGACTTCTTTCCAGACACCTGGAGCATCCATATACCACAGCGTCTTATAGCCGGCCATCTCGGCGATATCCATGGCTTTTGGCTGATAGACCCCAATATGGGAAGGTGTATGGGCATCATCTCCAATGGTAATTCTTATGCCTTTCTCTTGCATTCTTTTTAGAATGAAGAGTGACGGATATGGCTCTCCGCGCTTGCTCCGCGCAATACCTCCGGTATTTATTTCTGCGATATAGTCTTTTTCGGCGGCTAAGTCCACAGCCTGGAATGCGGCATCTGTATAGGCTCGATTCTCTTCATCAAACCAGCGTCCAGCTATATTGTTTTTCTTTACTAAGTCAAAATGCCCTATTATATCGAATCCGCCGGCTTCTATCATTTCGGAAATAAAGCACCAATATCGTTTCCAAATTTTTCGATAATCTCCATCTGGCACCCAATCTTGGACATGTAGAGCGAACTGATCTTCCGGTTCATCAACAGTAAATGGATATTCGCCTGGGGTAGTAACATAGTGAACTGAACCTATGCGGTAATCTAGTTGCATGGGCTCGTAAGCCGGGTCATCGGGCTTTGCTATTCCCGGCACGTATTCGGTCTCCAGACCCAAGAAGATCTTCATACCCTTTGGCTCATATTCCTGAGCTAAAGAACGGATAGCGTAGACATAGGAATCGGCCTCATCCCAGGGCAAATTACAATCTGTCTCAAGGGAGATCGGTGCGTGGGCGGAAAATCCGAGATGGGTGTAATGATGTTCGAATGCGGTGCGAGCCATTGTGGTTGCATCTGCCTTTCCATCGCAAAACAGTGTATGAGTATGAAAACTGAAGGCCATACCGGATACTAGCATTTTTCTACCTTTTCTTCTATGCACTATGTGGGTGTACGAAAATTAAATGTAAATGCAATCATGCTGAAGTTTCGTCTATTGACGTTGTAAAAGCCCTTTCTTACTATGATAGAATGCGAGAATCTTCTGCGAGATCTATTGGAGTCTTTCTCTCGGAAATTAGCAAAGGAGAAAAACTCGCTAGGTCGCTCAGAGAATGTGGCGCTTCTGTCGCGATCCTGAATGGATATTCGGAAGATCTTTCACGACAATTCGATTGTATCGTCGCGGAGATTGGACTGCTCAATGAAAGAGAAATCCAAGCTATTCTAGACAGCTCGACTGCCTTGGTGTTAATCGAAAAAGCTGTGGAAGAGTTGCATAGAACTGAAGATGCCGAATATTCTTTAGGGCAATTCTCGAACTCTGCACTTCTAAGGATTTTGCCCAGAAATGCAACCAGCTCGAGAATCAAATGTACTATCTATCAGCTATTTGCAAAGAAGGATAGTTTACTCTCGTCTAAAAACACTATAGCGGCCGCGCAAAGCCAGTTGCGGACACTGCTATCCTCTCTTCCGGATATTGTATATGTACTGGATGAACAGGGCTATTTTCTTTATCTAAATGAATCGATTGGTCTGTTGGGCTATCTGCCTTCGGAGTTGGTTGGAAAGCATTTCGGTACAATTATTCATCCGGAAGACAGACCAAATATCTCGCGAGATCTTGTTGTTGAGAAAATAAGGCAAGACAATATAATGCCCGCAAATCCTCCAAAACTCTTCGATGAGAGGAGATCGGGTTCGCGCATGACAAGAGAACTGGAAGTACGACTCCTGCATAAAGATGGACATGTAATCTATGCAATGGTCAATGCTTATGGAGAAAAGGCCTTCGATGTTCCGCTTTTCTCGGATGTGGTTGGCAAAAAGCTTCAGACCATAGGGGTAATTCACGACATCAGCGCAATGCATCTCTATCAAGAAAGCCTGGAGGAATCTCTGGCTGCAAAAGAGAGGCTTCTTCGCGAAATTCATCATAGAATAAAATCAAATCTACAGTTGGTGGCTAGCTTGGCTCACTTAAAGCAGATCGATGCTCAATCTTCGGCGGCTATCGAGGTTTTGAGAGATCTAGAAACGCAGATAAAGAGCATTGCGCTTGTCCATGAAGCTCTTTATCAATCGGAGAGAATTGATCAATTGTCTGCGAGGGACTTCTTTGGACAATTCTGTCATTTTGCAGAAGAAGCTCTGGAGAGGGTAGGGTCCACGGTACAAATCAGAGTGTCCGCCGAAGATTATCCTCTGGATCCGAATCTCCTTGTTCCGCTTTCGCTTGCCTTGCTTTATCTCCTGGAAGGCGCTTATAAGGTTAGCTATGATAGACACGAAAAGGTGGAGGTTTCGCTTTCTTTTATGCGCGGACAAGATGGCATGCAGATCATTGAGATGAATGGAGAAGGGATTCTAGAGAACGCAAATTCCATTGTCATGCAAGCTCTGTTGAGACAAGCCCATACAAGCTTGATAATACCCAATACAGAGAAGGGTAGGCCTTCTTGCCATCTAATTGAGGAAGCAAAGTCTTAAATGTGTATCAGGTAATATATAAAAATCATTATATTAAAGGCATGGAGGAGAAGTTGATGCATCAGATTTATGATTTTGCAGTTATTGGAGCAGGCGCAGCAGGGCTCTCCGCCGCTCAGTATGGAGCCCGTGCCAACCTAAATACAATTGTAATCGAAGAACTAGCCCCTGGAGGTCAGGCTCTTTTTATAGATAAACTGGAAAACTATCCTGGTATTCTAGAGCCCATCAATGGCCTTGAACTTGCTGAGCGTATGCAAAGGCAGGCTGAGCAATTCGGCAGCTCTTTTTTCGAAGCGAGCGCATTATCAGTGCGCAAGGAGAAAGGCCACTTCATAATCGAGACGAGTGCTGGACCTCTGGAGAGTCTCACAGTTCTCATAGCTACAGGCGCAAGACATCGACGGCTTGATATTCCTGGAGAGCAGGAATTCGTAGGCAAGGGTGTTTCTTATTGTGCTACTTGCGATGGGCCATTTTTCAAGGGGAAGCGTATTCTTGTGGTGGGTGGGGGCGATTCTGCCTGTGATGAGGCTATCTATCTATCAAAACTTTCCGACAAAATTGTCATGATACATCGTAGAGATCGCTTTAGAGCACAAAAGGCTCTCTCCAGCCGAGTTCTCTCCAACCCTTCAATTAGAGTCCTCTTCAACACCGTTGCCAAAGAGATCAAAGGCGACTCGAAGGTCCGTTCTGTTGTCCTGGAAAACACCATTTCGCATGAATTGACCGAAGAGCCCTTCGATGGAATATTCATATTCGTTGGTTCCACACCTCAAACCGCCTTTCTCAAAGATATAGGTGTGCAGTTTGACGAATCGGGTTATATCCTGACTAATCCTAACATGCAGACAAACATTGCAGGTTTATTTGCCGCAGGCGATGTTAGAGCAACTCCATTCAGACAAATTGTCACTGCGGCCGCGGATGGTGCAATCGCAGCCCGATCTGCCTCAGACTATATCGACGAGCAAAGAGGGCAGACTTATCGATGAATCGATGAGAGGTATGCATGAAAAAATCGATGAATTCTTGTACGCTTGATTCTGTGCTCAGAATTCCGATTGAACTCGTATGTGGTGTAGATGAAGCAGGAAGAGGTCCACTTGCAGGTCCTGTTGCCGCAGCTGCTGTTATTTTGCCTAAAGGCTTTCCCATTGCAATACTCGATGACTCTAAGAGGATGAGTGCTCGCCGCCGTGAGGAGGCTTATTGCATTATCGTAGAACAAGCGCTGGACTGGGCAGTGGGATGGGCTACCGTAGAAGAAATCGAGAAGCACAATATTCTGATGGCGAGTCTGCGTGCCATGGAAAGGGCTTTTGGGGGGCTATCTCATCTTCCAGCGCTCGTTGTTGTCGATGGTTTGTTTGCTCCATCTCTGAGCATGAATGGGACAAATATAGAAGCGGCTACCATGGCTAAAGCGGATGGCCTTATCCCTGCTGTAATGGCCGCTTCCATACTCGCAAAAGTGGCTAGAGATCGCCTGATGGATTGTCTCGATTGCATTATGCCTGAGTATGGGTTCAGAAAAAACAAAGGATATCCAACTAAGGCGCATCGAGCTGCCATAGAGCGCTTTGGTCCATCGCGATTTCATCGAAAAGGCTTTCAATTATTGATTCAATCCGATGCGCCGCTTTTCGATTCTCTGGAATCTCCCGCAGAATGAGGTTTCTTTTTAATAACAAATCGACGAGGAGCTCGCGATGAACTCTCATGTAACGCCTGATGAGTCTGTCGGGGCTCTTGCCTGGTTCGAGAAGACTGTATAGCCGCTCTATCCGGTTTGGGCCTTTGACTGGCTTTTTCCATATAGCCAGCCGCGGTTCTCAATGCTCGCATGAAGCCTTCCATGTTTTCCTGGAATATTACGATTGAGCGCCTATCGAAGGTTTCTGTCTCAGTAGGCTTGCTCTCCACAATTGACAGAAAAATGTCACCATTCCTATTTTCTTTTACGTTAAAAAAATAAGTCCTTCCTTCACAGATGAACCTTGTAGAGAACAGTTCGCCGCGAATACCCATCGGAACTCCTTTTGTATGCGCCTATCCTACATTATTTTGTCTGGGCGCGGCAAGGAGATCGGCCTCGGTGACCAATCCTGCATGCCATCTGCGTAGCCAAGCTTCGTCTGAACATGTCCCGTTTTTGATATCTACCTCAATGCGGAATACAGGTTCTGTGCCCGAAGCTCGCATCCAGAGGAACGCCCTGGGTTCGTCCGCCTTATCGTAGAGTACGATTCGAAGTCCTCCATTCTTTGAGGAGCCAAAATCTGATTCAACCTCAAATTCATCAGGCCCGAGAGATGCAAATGCTCTCCATGAGACAATGTCGAATCTTTGCTCAAGTTCGGGTAGCATTTTAGGCCATTCCTCCAGGAAAAGTCTTTGGTAGGCCTTCTTGAGTTCGATTTTATCTACGGCATGTATTTTTAGCGCAGCATGGGGCTCGAAGGCGCTCGTTGTAATCCATTGTGGCAGGCTTTCTATGACATCTTCGAGATTATAGCCAGACTGGTAGCGCTCGGGACTATCAATTGCCTCTAGCCAGAGATTGAAACAGGTTTCTTTTTTCTCTGCGTCGCCAAGCCTTAGTAAGCGAATTATAGATCCAATAGTGGATAAAGGATCACGCACTTTTGAAGGATGAGTTATATTGCCTCCATTAGAGCCTTCGCCAAGAATGCGGACTGTCCATCCTTCTGCTCTGAGCTTTTCTGCGCGGCAGACAACATTGGCCTCGCCTGTCTCGGTCCTGAAGACCTTTGCTCCGAATACTCTGGCTATGGCTTCAATGCGCATACTCGTCGCATCGTTGACTACGATTGCGATTCTGTTTTTCTCGCCTTTCCATTGCATGTACGCTAGCTCGGATAGGCAGGCCAAGGCAAAGACCTGTTGCGCTTCCAGAGGAATCGCCTCTCCAAGTTTATTGCCATAATACACAATATTGCCTCGATCTCCATCGCAATCCGGAACATAGCCAAGAGCATAGGCTGCATTCTCATTGTGAGCCAACTGCAAAGCCTTTCTGCAATCATCGAGCGATTCGTTTTCGGGTACGATTCTATGGGCAAAGACGCCAGGTTGAATGTTCAAAGCCCTTGTCTGAACTCCGATTCCGGAGAGCCAATCCAAATCGATGCTCTGTGTCCGTGCTGATCCATTGAGCTCTGCAATTATGCCAAAAGGTCGCTTTTCGCAAGCCTCGGCGATCTCAAGGAGTATTCTTTCTTGAGCTTCGGCTGTCTCTTCGTCAGTGAAGACTCGATGGGCAAAGAGCATGTAAGCCGATTGCGAATAACGTTTCCAATGGGCAACATTTTCATAGCATTTTGTCAAGGCCCGAGAGTCAGCCTTTTCAAGTGCCATAAGTGCAATCTCTGAGGATTCGGGATCAGATAGAAAAAGCTTAAGATCTGAGATAAGCGGTCTTATCTGTTCGCCAGTCAGCACACCTCCGCCAAGGCCAAATTTGATACCATTATACCCCGGAGGATTGTGGCTAGCGGAGACATAGACAAATCCATCCGAGTGAAATTCATTATCTACATCTAAAGTCGTAACATGAGCCGCGTATGCCGTGATTTCTGGAATTGGAACTATGAACAGATAGCGAACCTCATACTCTTCTCCAATAAGTACGCGAGCAAAGATATCCGCAATAGCGGGGCTCGTAGGCCTTGTGTCGATACCGAGCAGAATGCTGGGTTTGTGGGGTTTACAATGTTCTTTTATGAACGAAGAAAAGACCAAGGCCATTCCTGCCACTATTACCATATCTGTTGGGGCTAGAAGAGGTGAAAGAGAGTTGTCCGGCAATTGTTCATAATCCCAGGAGGCATAGCCCGCAGCGAGCTCGGGCTTAGCGAAGATCTTGCGCCATCCCGAAGGTGAGAGGATTAGTTCTTGGGTGGCTAGTCTGATATCTTCAAAGGAGGGAAGCTCTTCTCTAGATAGAGGTATCTTCCCCGGGTCCCCAATAGGCAGACCCAAAAAAGGGTGAGTGATCAATGACATGCTTTGCTCCCAGCAATATTGTAGCTACTTTTCTCGATTCTGAGAATGATGATGCTATTGATCGAAATCGCTGCATTAGGGCAAAAACAAGAGCAGGCTTCTGTCTGTGGCAACTCAGCAAAAGTGCTTATTTACCTCAATTGTTTCTAGCGATATATTGGTTATTGGAATGTTCAGTATCTTTAAGCAATTTCTTTTTCTTATTCGCGGTGTAAAGTCCTATGCGCTCGTTGGCCCTTCGGGAACAGGCAAGAGTTTTCGGGCAAAACTTGTAGCGCAAAAATATGGCATTGAACTCATAATAGACGATGGTCTTCTAATCCGAGGGGATCAGATTCTTGCGGGTCGTTCGGCAAAAAAAGACCCTACTTACCTTGGTGCTGTCAAGACTGCGCTCTTCGACGACAGGGAACATCGAGAACAAGTTGCAAGAGCTCTTCAGCGAGAGAAATTTCGAAAAATTCTCGTAATAGGAACAAGCGAACGGATGGTGCAAAAGATATGTGAACGCCTGCAGTTGCCTCATCCAGTCAAGGTAATAAAAATAGAAGAAATAGCCACAAAAACCGAAATCGAAAAAGCCGTTCAGTCGCGCAAGGTTGAAGGAAAACATGTTATCCCAGTGCCTGCCCTTGAAGTAAAGCGCAGTTATCCTTCTATATTCTATGATAGCGTCAGGGTTTTTCTGAGACGGAGCTTTGGCGTCGGTGCAACTCTTCCAAAACTGTATGAGAAATCTGTTGTGCGCCCTGAATATGCAAGACGTGGAAGGGTGGCTATTTCCGAAGCTGCGCTTTCCCAGATGGTAGTTCACTGTGTGAGCGAATTCGATCCGAATGTTCGTATTATGCGGCTTGCAATTCGTAACGACACACAGGGCTACCGGATTACAATCATGCTCGAAGTTCCATTCGGAACAAAGCTCCCCTCGAAGGTGCGTGCATTGCAGGAATACATTGTGGATAGCATCGAAAAATTCACGGGGATTCTGGTTGCCGAGGTGAATATAGTCATAGACAGGCTTACCACCCGCTCCCAGAAAGGCCAGAAATGGAGCCAGGCTATTGACGGTCGTGTTTCCTCTGTGTAGTATGCGCACATATGCGGCAGTACCTACAATGATTCTGCAGTAATCGTTTCCAAGGAGAAAAAAGGTGCCCTGTGGTAGAAAGCGAAAGCTCCAAAAAATAGCGACGCATAAGAGAAAAAAGAAAAGAAGACTGAATCGCCATAAGACCCGCAAATGAACGCGCCGCACATATTATCTTGATAAGAGGCCATCCTTAATCGAAAGGGCGGCCTTTTTATTTTTCGCATGTTTATTCTTTTCTGAACTAGGCTGGCTCATCTCTGAGCGTATAAAGATCGTTTTGATATTTGAAACGGTCTTTCATTTTCTGCAAGATTTCCTCTTGCGTTTCCTTAGACACATGATATACTTAAAGTCAACTGCCACCAATTCAGGAGAAATTGCATGCAATCTGTCGTTCTCGTCATAAATCCTGGGTCTACAAGCACGAAATTTGCCGTTTTTCATGGCGACAGATGTATTTTCGATCAGACGCTGAACCATTCGGCAGAAGAGCTCTCACATTTTGCTACTATAGCTTCACAGTATGAATTTAGAGAGAGTGCGATTCAAGAAGCACTCAAGGCTAGAAATTTCGACATGTCATCGCTAAATGCGGTGGTTGGACGAGGAGGACTTCTTCATCCAATTCCTGGTGGAATATATAGAATCAACGAGGGTATGAAGGCTGATTTGCTCGCCGCAAAATATGGCGAGCATGCATCGAACCTAGGTGCTCTGATAGCAGATGCTTTTGCAAAACAGTTCGGAATTCCCGCCTTTATTGCGGATCCTGTGGTTGTGGATGAGCTCGAGGATGTTGCGCGAGTCTCGGGGCACAAGCTCTTTAAGCGAATTAGCATTTTTCATGCGCTAAACCAAAAGGCAGTGGCGCGTCGATTTGCAAAAGAGCGCGGTGTGTGCTACGAAGATCTTACGCTAATTGTGGCTCATCTTGGGGGAGGTATTTCTATTGGCTTGCACAGACAAGGCAAAGTTATCGATGTCAATCAAGCTCTGAGCGGAGAAGGGCCATTTTCGCCAGAACGCTCCGGAACCTTGCCTGCAGGAGACCTGGCAAGACTCTGTTTTTCTGGGCAATACACCATCCAAGAAGTACTAAAAATGATAACCGGGAAAGGGGGCATGGTGAGTTTCCTTGGCACCAACGATATGCGTGAGGTCGAGCGGATGCGCGATGAGGGAAACAAGGATGCGGACTTCTATTTCCAAGCTTTTGTATATCAAGTAGGTAAGTATATCGGTTCTCTCGCACCAGTAGTCGAAGGAAAGGTCGATGCAATCATATTGACCGGGGGTATCGCATTCTGGAAAGAACTCACTGAGAGAATTAGTCAGATGGTTTCGTTCATTGCGCCTGTAGTGGTGTATCCGGGAGAAGGTGAACTTGAAGCTTTGGCACTAGCAGGCCAAATCGCGCTCGAAGGAGAGGCTGATATAAAGGAGTATGTGCCATGAACCATATATCAGATATAATCGAAGAGGCAAGGAAGATCGGCAGGCGTAAATTCTCGGTTGCTTGTGCTCAAGAAGCAACCGTCCTCGAAGCTGTAACGGAAGCATACCGCGAAGGAATAGGTGAGCCTATTCTTGTAGGTAACCCGAAAGCTATCGAGGAAGCAGCCAAAGAAGCCAATGAAGGGAAAGGGGTGGATATTTCGCCCTTTAGAATCATTGAAGAAAACAACATAGAGAAAGCAGCGGCCATAGCAGTCGGTCTTATTCGTTCCGGAGAAGCAGAATTCCTAATGAAGGGTATCATCGATTCTAGCCTCTATCTCAGGGCTGCTCTCAATAAAGAGACAGGTCTCAACGCTGGCAAGATTGCATGCCATGTGGCTGTTATGGAAGTACCGACCTATCACAAACTATTTGCTATTACCGATATAGCTCTCAATATTGCACCAGATCTTCCAACTTTTATCGACATGATCAATTCATCAGTCAAGGTAATGAAAATTATCGGAGTAAATAATCCTAAGGTTGCAATACTAGCGGCTGTCGAGAAAGTCAACCCTGACAAGATGCCTTGCACTGCAACGGCTGCAATCCTAACGCAGATGAACCGTCGCGACCAGATCAAAAACTGCATCGTCGATGGTCCTCTGGCATTAGACAATGCGATAAGCTGCGAAAGTGTTCGCATTAAGAAAATAAAATCAGAAGTTGCAGGCGACGCAGATATTCTTGTCACGCCAGAAATCGAATCTGGGAATATACTCTATAAGTGCCTATTGCACCTCGCAGGAGCTAAAGGCGCAGCCGTGATAATGGGTGCTTCGGTGCCTCTAGTTCTCACGAGCCGTGCGGATGACGCAGAGACCAAACTGGCCTCGATTGCCCTGGCTTCTCTTCTAGGAGCTGGGGGTACTCAGGCCTGAATATAAGGAGTATCTAATGGCGATAAAAGGATCTATCGAGATCGACAGGGAGCGATGCAAGGGCTGTCTCTTATGCATTCGCGCTTGTCCGACAAAAGTCCTTGGTGTCGATAACGAGCCGAACTCCTGGGGGTATTTCCCTTCCAGTGTGGTCGCTCAAGAAAAATGCATAGCATGTGGCAACTGCTATGACGTCTGCCCAGATGTGGCAATTACCGTATACAAACTCTGAGGGAGAAGGAAATGGCTGAAGAAATTCGCCTTATGAAAGGCAATGAAGCGATAGGCGAAGCGGCGGTGCGAGCGGGGTGCCGCGCTTATTTTGGTTATCCTATAACCCCGCAGAACGAGCTCACCGCCTACATGGCTAAGCACATGCTAGCTAGAGGCCGCACCTTCATCCAGGCAGAGTCTGAAGTTGCGGCAATCAATATGGTATATGGTGCTGCTTCCACAGGTGCTCGTGCGATGACCAGCTCCTCGAGCCCGGGTGTTTCACTTAAACAAGAAGGTATTTCATATCTCTGCGGTGCTGACCTTCCAGCGGTAGTCATAGATGTTGCACGTGCAGGCCCTGGCCTGGGCGGTATATCGCCTGCTCAGGGAGATTATTTCCAGGCGACCCGAGGTGGTGGGCATGGGGATTATTATACGATTGTTCTCGCACCCAAGGGGGTCCAGGAGGCTGCGGATTTGACCTATGAGGCTTTCGGACTCGCCGAGAAATGGCGCATGCCTGTGCTTATTCTCGCGGATGGGCTAATTGGTCAGATGATGGAGGGGGTGGTACTCCCGGAGCCCATGGATCCAGCCAATTTGCCGCGTAAATCTTGGGCTGTCGGGCACTCTGTGGAGATGGCAAGGCCTTTTAACCATATATCTAGCATAAATCTCATACCCGACGAGCTAGAAGCCATCAACAGGAAGCGATTTGAACGCTATGCACAGATAAAAGCGGAACTAATTCGTTATGAGGAGCTGGAAGTCGAGGATGCTGATATAGTCTTTGTAGCATATGGAACTTCAGCGCGCGTTTCACACGGTGCTCTACAGATGGCTAGAGCCAAGGGGATGAAGATTGGCCTTTTCCGACCTATTACACTCTGGCCATTTCCTTATAAGCGGCTTTCTGAGCTAGCAGAGCAAGGCAAGCGCTTTCTTTGTGTCGAGATGAGCATGGGGCAGATGATCGAGGACGTACGGCTCGCGGTCGGTGGAAAAGCTCCTGTGTACTTCTATGGGCGCTGTGGCGGGAATATACCCAGCCAGGAAGAAGTTTTCGCCGAAGCGCTACGACTTTCGAGCAAATGAGGGGAGGGATTTATTATGGAAATTGCTTATGGGCATCCTAAGAGCCTTAAATCGATACAGACAAAATACTGCCCTGGCTGCGGTCATGGAGTAATCCATAGAATCATAGCCGAGGTCGTAGATGAGATGGGGTTGCAAAGTAAGACGATTATCACGAATCCGGTTGGCTGTTCTATTTATGCCGATATGTATTTCGATTTCGACTCAGTTCAGCCAGCACATGGCCGGACGCCAGCTGCTTCAACGGGAATAAAGCGGATGTTGCCTGACCATCTCGTAATCTGCTATCAAGGCGATGGTGATCTTGCGGCCATTGGGACAGCCGAGATTATCCATGCCGCTAACCGGGCTGAGAAATTCACCACAATCTTCGTAAACAATGCAATCTATGGCATGACAGGAGGGCAGATGGCTCCTACAACTCTTGTCGGACAGCATGCTACAACGGCGCCGGAAGGCCGCGATCCTATCAATGCTCAAATGGGCTACCCTATTCGAGTATGCGAACTCTTGGCTTCGCTCGAAGGGACAAAATATCTTGCGCGCGGCGCCGTAAACAATATGGTTAATATTAGAAGGACAAAGAAATACATACGCAAGGCCTTCGAAGCTCAAATGCGCGGCGAAGGTTTTTCCCTGATCGAGATTCTCTCACAGTGTCCAACAAACTGGCAGATGAATCCCGTGGAGTCTGTCGAATGGCTTGAGAAAAACATGATTCCCTATTATCACCTTGGCGAAATCAAAGATACTCTCAGCACGACAGTAGCCCCTGCGCAGGCGCATTGAAAGGAGTGTTCCATGACCGAAAAGACTTTTATGACAGGCTTCGGTGGCCAGGGTATTATTTCAATGGGGCAGCTTTGGGTTTATTGCGCAATGAAAGAAGGCCTCAAAGTGACGTTTTTCCCCTTCTATGGAGCCGAGAAACGAGGCGGAATAGCACGCGCATCGGTGATAGTCTCAGACAGCGAAATAACAAGCCCTATTGTCAGCGTTGCCGATTCAGTCGTGATAATGAATCAGGACTCCGTGGAAATTGGAGAGAAGGTTTGCAAAGAAGGCGGAATCATCTGTGTCAATTCCAGCCTCGTCAAGAAAGATCCTGCCCGTGCTGATGCAAAAATCTATCATATTCCATGCAACGAGATAGCACTGAAGCTCGGCAATATCCGTGTAGCAAATATGATAATGATGGGAGCCTTGAGCAAGATTACGGGAGCCGTTAAGCTACAAGACCTAGAAAACATATTGCCAAACTATTTTTCTTCGAGTAAGCGCTCAATCATTGAGATCAATATTGCCGCAGTTGAGGAAGGAAAGAAGGTAGTAGCGTGATATAATGCTCTTACCTTATGAAGCCTGAATCGCAGTCGTCAGAAGCAAGAGCACTAAAGGTAAAGAAAAACGGCAAAGCTCGAAAGCCGGTTTGGAAAATACTCCGTATAGCCCTATTGGCAATACTCATTGTGCATTTAGTATTTATAGGTTTGACGAGCGCATTAATATTTGCATATAAGTTTGCCAATCCTCCTACAACAGTGCTCATTATTTATCGATCGGCAGTAAGTCATTGGGAAGTGCAAAAACCCATCCCTCTAAAGACCGAGCAAATTCCTCAATATATAAGAAGGATGCTAATATCGGTAGAGGATGGGGGATTCTATGAGCACCATGGCATCGATATCGAGGCTATCAAAAGAGCACGAGAGCTCAACGAAAAAGTGGGGAAACCAATGTATGGTGGAAGCACGATCACTATGCAGGTTGCGCGTACCCTTTTCCTTTTGCCTACTAAGAGCTATATACGCAAGTATTTCGAAGCCATCACTGCGCTAGAGCTGGAATTGATTCTCTCGAAAGATCGCATCCTCGAACTCTATTTTGGTTATGCGGAATGGGGTAAAGGGATCTTTGGAATCGAGCGCGCTTCTCGGGTCTATTTTGGCAAAGGTGTAGCAAGTATCAATCGGGATCAAGCGGCTCGCCTTATAGCCCTTCTGTCTTCTCCAATAAAATATACACCCGACACTCTCTATCGCTCTGCAATCTTGCGGCAACGTTATGCCTATCTTGTTGCGAGATATGTAGCAGCAGTGCCTGTAGCTGTTGTCTCTGCCGAGACACCTCCACCATCCGGAATAGAGCCTTCGGCTGATATATCGGAGCTATCCGATGAAGAGGAGGATTCTAAAACAGAACAAGAGGTCTCTCCAAATGATGGGGAACTATTAGAGGACACATCTTCGAATCTATCTCCAATAGATTCATCTCCAACAGATTCATCTCCAATAGATTCATCTCCAATAGATTCATCTCCAATAGATTCTGATGATGGAGCATCTGGCGATACATCTTCGGATTTATCCCCAATGGATTCTGTTGAGCCCTCTCCGGAGATAGATAATCTGCAAGAGACTAAGGACAAAGAAAAAGCAGATGAACCATCGATTTCAGGGACGCCTGAATTTTAAGACCTGGGTGGGTTCTCTAAGCATCGTCTCTTTGATCTCACAGATTGGACTATGAGTTTTTCGAGACCATCCGCAAAGCTCTTTATATCGGATGGCTTTCGCAAGTTGCCTTTAGGGCTGGGTGGAGCGATACCCGAATCTCGCATATAAGCCATAGCATCTCTAAGAGAACGTCGTTCACTGATATTCTCTGCAGTAAAGATATCGCCGCGATCATTCATTGGATTAACCGAATGAGCTAGAAGGCGTTCTGCGAGAGGGATATCTCGGGTTATGGCGATGTCGTTCTGTTCTGCATGAGTTTCAATGTAGAGATCAGCAGCTCCCTCGCCAGGCTGGACAAGGATGAGATAATCTCCTGGAATTTCCAGAAGGTTTTGGCTTGCTACGAAGCGCACAAGGATCGTAACACCATCGTATTTTCTTTTTGCCATAGCCCTTCTTATCAACATTGGCCTGATATCTTTTGGAAGTGAATCGGCGTCCACCCAGATAGTAATTGTGGGATCAGATCCATGCTCCTCTGAGAAGGAGGGCTGACCCAGATTCGAGCCTGTTAGCTCTGGGTGCGAAACCGAATTCATGTGTCTATCTCGCCAACGGTAGCAAGCCAGAGCTTGCCTTGTCCTCTCAGTTCGATCTTTTCGCAGGATCCTGCAATAAAGCATGATTTGCGAGCTGACAATTCGATTTGTTCTCTGGTACAAAGTCTAAAGCTTCCTTTGATGCATAGAAGAATCTTTGGTCCTTTAGAAGCGATTGCTATCGGAAAAAACGATGCGTCGGAATTCGCCTCGAAATACTCAAGGCGGAATTCCTTCGCTGGAGCCTTATAGATGGCAAGGGTTCCCCATTCGAATCGTTGGTATTCGGGAGAGATTAACATGGGTTTCGTCTCCGGGTCGAGGATATCGCATAGAAGATCGACATCCATATGCTTACTGGTGAGACCTGCCCTTATGACATTATCTGAACAAGCCATAATCTCAAGGATACTGCCCTTCAGGTAAGAGTGAATCACACCAGCTGGTACGAATAGACCCTGGCCAGGTTCCAGCTGCAGCAAATCGAGCAAAAGGGGAGCAAATTGTCCTGGATCACCTGGATAGCGCGATTGAAGCTCTAACACCCAATGTGCAGCATCTCGGACGGCCTCTTGTTTCGAATACATGAGTTGTTTGGCTCGATAATTCAATTCGGTCTCAAAGGCTGAGTATTCCTCACCTCTAATGCGAAATAAACGCCTTATTAAGCTACGGAGCTCACTTCTATCTTTTCCTACAAAATCGAGTAAATCGCATAGCCTATGACCCAAAAGATAGCATATTTCTTCTATGGGGCGGAAACCAGCCAGAGCTTTAAATGATGTAAGTGCCACGGCTAGTTCTGGTTTATGGTGCGGATCCTTGAATGTTCGCTCCGGAGTCAATCGGCCAATGCCGGCAGCTTCTTCTCTTGAAAATCCTATCTCCGCCTGTTCTAGGTTTGGATGGACCTGAAGGGATAGAGGAGAACCCGCAGCCAGTACCTTGAATAGAAAAGGTAAATCATCATATTTCGTAGAAATATGATCTCCAAGCCAGTAAGTTGGATCTTGTCTTATTAGCCTATCAAGAGCCAGTTCCGAATTATTGAAAATTAGCTTAGAGGGTGCTCTTTCGTGGCTTCCCATCCAAACCTCCCCAATAGGATAACCCGGTACCGGATGTGCTTCCACAAAGGGCGTAATCCCTTGTGTATCGCCCCATACATATTGTTGGGCAGAATTTTTCAGTAGTCCTATGCACTGGAAACGCTGCCTTTGAGCATTAATTGTATCGTCTTCTTCGTTCATCGAATCGATTACCTTTCATTATCAAGGAATTCTGCCACATCGCGACAAATAGAGTCCAGAGCCCCCATCGCGAGTCTGCATCTAGGCAGGCTCGAGATAAAAAGACTCCCATAGGCCTTTTTTAAAATACGAACATCGAGAACAGCAACTACTCCACGATCCTGCGAATGGCGGATAAGCCGTCCAAAGCCTTGCTTGAAAAGAATTACCGCCTCAGGGATACTCATCTCCGCAAATGAATTTCCGCCTCGAGCATCGATTGCAGCTGCTCTCGAGGATTGAATTGGATCGGTTGGTACGCGAAATGGAAGTCTGGTGATAATGACCAACGAAAGAGTCTCGCCTGGTGCATCTACACCTTCCCAGAAGGATTCGGTCGCAAAAAGGACACTGGAAATGTCGTTGACAAAGGTTCGAAGCAAAGAATACCTATCTTTCTGTCCCTGTCGAAGGGCCAATACGCCTTCTTGTTCCAGAAGTGGAGAGACCGCGTTGTATGTGTCGCGAAGTGCCTTGTGACTGGTAAAAAGCACGAGTGCACGCCCGCGCGAAGCCTTGAGCAGTTTAGCGACGGCCGTGTTCAAGTAGGCTTGGAATTCAGGGCTATCCGGCGGAGTAGCCTCGGTGTCTATAGCAAGCATCGCATTTTTGGAATAGGGAAATGGCGAAGGATAATTCTTTTGCAGAATTCTTGGGTTTTGTATGGAGTTTCTTTCCAAGGTCTGGCCGGATAGTCTGTTCTTCAAATCCCTGTTGGATTTGGATTGTCCTGCTTCTAACAATCTAGTCTTTGATATTCCTCTTTCCAATAATCCGACTCTGCTCCGCCACCATTGAAAGGAGCCATTGATCGTGAGAGTTGCGCTTGTGCAAATGCAGCTACGAATCTTTTCAAAAAGTCGTTCCGAGAGTATGGGAGCCACATCTAGAGGAGTAGCGCTGCATATCACAATAGGCTCCTTAGGATTCTTTTTATCGACTTGAAGCCAGAATATGGAACCGGGTTCTGATTCTGGTTTTATGAATTGAGCCAATAGAGCTGCCATCTCTTCCAGAGATCGAAGTGTGATCCTGAGTTCTATAGCACTTTCTTCGTCTTCCAGTTCCTGGGCGATTGCTTCAGAGATTTCGCCAAGTCGCGTTACTAGCAAGGCGATCTCTTTTTCGAGGTTCTGCAGAGCTGACAGAAACATGGTACGATTAAGGCCAGACAAATTCTTTACAAGAACGCTTGATTCATTTTCCAAAAAGCAAGTTGCAGCGACAGCATTGAAAGCATCGGCTGATGATTCGGTATTCTCTAATTGAAGACGAGCAGCATCGATCAGCATCGATGGAATATCGGGCAATTTCGATAGCGAAGCCAATATTCCCACCTGGATTCGCTTCTTATGTCTTGAAAGTCTAAGGAGCAATCTTTGGATAGACCTTTTTGAAAAAGTCTCGGAAAAGAGACTCGTTGCACTTGCTTCGAGTGCGTGAGCTTCATCTATCACAAGTGCCTGATACGAAGGCAAAACCGTATTGATGATCCCTTCTCGTATTCGCTTTGCTTCTAAGTCCGCTAGTAAAACATGATGATTGGCTATGATGAGCTGTGCGCTTGCCGCTTCCAGCCTTATATGGATTACATGGCATTTGTCGTGATAAGGACAATGCAGGGATAGACAATAATCGCTTTCGGAGCATACGCGACTCCATATAGGATCATCATCCGGCAGAGCAAGGTCTGACTTATCTCCGCTTCCTCCACCGTTGTCCCATTCGAGAATCTCTCTGAGTTTCATCGAAGAATCGGAAAAGAGAGCATCTTCCTCTATTGCCGCATAGAGTCGGCGCTTGCATAGATAATTCCCTCGCCCCTTGACAACAACTGCCTTTGCGGGTTTCTTGAACAAGGAGCTTACTATCGGAAAATCCTTTTTATAGATTTGTTGTTGAAGATTGATAGTAGCCGTAGAGATCACAACAGGTTCGCTGTTTCCGATTGCCCAGGCTAAGGCCGGTATAAGATATGCAAAGGATTTTCCTACGCCAGTACCCGCTTCGGCAACAAGAATACCTCCATCTGAGATAATCTCCGTTACATCGTGAGCCATCTCTACCTGTGAGAGCCGCGCTTCGAATTCGGGCATGATATGTGACAGTTTTCCATGAGAATCGAGCACGGCCGCGATTTCGTCTGCATCCAGGGATCGGATGAGTTTGGGTTTTATCGGTTCAGCGACAACGAGCACATGTGAGACTTCGTTGTCAACAATATAGCTGCCAAAGCCTTCGGCGCTTGCCTCGGCCGCTACCACGACGTCTGCGTCCGAAGGGAATAGTATTCCAGAGGGATGGTTGTGGATAAGCACCTGTGCATATGAACGTCTTTGAAAGGGCGCGGGTACTGCTCCCTCAGTGCCACGGCCTAAGATCTCTAGATTCTCTACAAGACCTTTAGAATTGAGCATGCCTACCGCGAATACCTCTCTACCTTCCATGGCGAGAACTATAGACCTAAGCTCATCCTGAACTTCTGGAGTAAAACGCGTGGCCGCTTCCATCACCGCAGACTGCTTTTTGCTCATATAGCGAGTATAGCATGTCTGTTCGATTGTTACGAATATTGGACAAACCAGAATCTGCACTTATCGTAAATCCGGATGGAAGGTTCGATGCTGTGCCAGGTAGTTGCGAAGACTAAGACTCCGAGTATATCCTATAGACTCAGATGGATTCCAAAACTGAACAGAACATCGGCTTAAGCCTTGGCAAGACCCATTATGTGCAGCCTCGCTGGCGATCTATGCTTGCAGAGGATATATACCGCCATTATAAGAATGAGGAAAAAGACAGCTATGTTCGCGCTTTGGCGAAACTTCAAGAAGAGGATGAAGAGATTCTCTTGCCGCCCGAGCGAGGACCCATAGTCTTCCGCGATGGAGTATTTCAGATCGACATGAGCCGCATAGAAGAGAAGGGCGATATAGATCTCGAGCTGAAAAAATTAATCGATACTATTATGAAACCTTGAAGAGGGCATGTTAGGAATGTGTCTTTGATGTCAATGCAGGGCGAAATGCGAGCGAAATGCAGATTGAAATGCGGGCGAAATACAGATTGAAATGCGCGCGAAATACAAGGCGAAATGCGCAAAAAGCTCTCCATGCGGCCAATGCAGCATATAAGACAAAAGACAACTGAGGGACAAGGTTTATGATCAAGAGCTTTTCATGGAATGTGAATGGTCTCCGCGCTTGCGCTGAAAAGGGCTTTATAGACTGGGTAGAGATAACTGCTGCGGATTTTATCTGTATACAGGAGATTAAATTACAGGAGCCGCAACTTACTGATGAGCTTCGCCATCCCATGGCATTCAATGGGAAGCGATATGATAGTTACTGGGCTTTCTCGGAGAAGAAGGGTTATTCTGGAACAGGTCTCTATGTGCTTCGCGAGCCGGTTTCCGTGACCGGCCTGGGTATCTCCGAATTCGATTCTGAGGGCAGAACTGTCATTGCCGATTACGGTGGATTTCTCATTATAAGTGCTTATTTCCCCAACAGTCAGGAAGCAGGCATGCGGCTCGACTATAAGCTCCGTTTCTGTGACGCAATCCTTGAGCTATGCAATTTCGAGCGTTCAAAAGGCAAGCATGTTATAGTTGCGGGTGATTTTAATATAGCCCATAAACCTATCGATCTGGCCCGACCTGAGCAAAACGAAGGCAATGCTGGATATTTGCCCGAAGAGCGTGCCTGGATGGACAAGTTCATCTCTATAGGCTACATCGATACATTCCGATGGTTCTGCAAGGAGCCGGGGAGATATACCTGGTGGAGTTATCGCTCCCCAAAGGCTAGAGAGAAGAATATCGGGTGGCGCCTGGATTACCACTGTGTCGATCCGGAATTCTCGTCAGCTTTGCTTGCGGCTGATATACATGCCGAAATCATGGGATCCGACCATTGCCCAGTGTCTCTTTTTCTCGATCTGTGATAGCATCGAATTAAATAAAAAATGACCGGCTCGAAGTCGGCTTCCTGTTTTTTGTTCTTCTGGAGGGTTTGGCATGCGTGTTCGATACAATGCACCGGTTACGCTTACCTTTACTTTATGTGCAGCTATTGTGCTCATATTGAGCCAGACTATTATGCCTGCGATTCTCCCTTCGATTTTTTCTACCCCCACACCATTTAGAAGTAATGAATTCATGGATTATATCAAGCTTTTCACGCATGTACTTGGGCATGCGAATATTCAACACTTTATTAGCAACTTTACGATGATCTTGCTTCTGGGACCTATTTTGGAGAGCGCATATGGTTCGGGTTTTTTGCTAATAAGCATACTCATCACAGCGCTTGTAACAGGGCTTTCAAATGCTTTTCTTTTCCCGAATGTGGTGCTTCTTGGCGCTTCAGGAGTGGTGTTCATGATGATCATGCTTTCGTCTATCACCAATTTCTCAAAAGGTGAGGTGCCACTTACATTCATTCTCATCATGATCATATATTTGGGCGGACAGATTTGGGATGCTCTTACAAAACAGGACAATATTTCTCAGTTTTCCCATATAATAGGAGGCCTTGTCGGCAGCTTCCTTGGTTTCTATCATAAGAAGTGAATACAAGAAAATCGAATATGAGGTGTCATTATGTACGGTAAAATAAGAGATGAACTTACGAAGGATCTCGAAGAGCTTCATACAGAAGGTACCTACAAAGATGAACGTGTCATCGTTACGCCGCAAGGCGCAACTATTCGTGTTTCAGATGGTGCGGAAGTGCTGAATTTTTGCGCGAATAACTACCTTGGTCTTGCGAATGACCCGAGCATCCGCGAGGCTGCTGTGAAGGCTATGGAAGAATTTGGCTATGGACTCTCTTCTGTTCGTTTTATCTGTGGAACGCAGGTACAACACAAAAAACTCGAGCGGAGAATAGCAGATTTTCTTGGCATGGAAGATTCAATTCTCTTTTCATCTTGCTTCGATGCGAATGGAGCCGTTTTTGAACCTCTTCTTGATGAGGAATCGGCAATCATAACCGATAGCCTAAATCATGCTTCCATAATCGATGGTGTGCGTCTATGTAAGGCAAAACGCTGGATATACAAGCATGCCGATATGAGAGATATCGAAGAAAGAGATCCTGATACAGGGAAACCTCTAAAAGGGCTCGAACGCTGTCTAAAAGAAGCCCAAGGCAGCCATAGGATAATGATCGCTACCGATGGCGTGTTCTCCATGGATGGCGACATTGCCAATCTGAATGCAATTTGCGATTTGGCAGAGAAATATGGTGCGCTCGTGATGGTGGATGATTCGCATGCGACTGGTTTCATGGGGGCAACTGGACGTGGCACCTGGGAACAATGTCGAGTCGGTGGTAGGGTAGATATCATTACTACGACCTTCGGGAAAGCGCTCGGAGGAGCCTCGGGCGGAGTTATTGCTTCCTGTAAGGAAATTGTCGAATACATGCGACAGAAAGGGCGTCCATATCTTTTCTCGAACACCCTTGCACCAGCCATTGTAGGTGGTACTCTGCGGGCACTCGATCTTATAACTAGTTCTTCAGAGCTGCGAGATCGCCTCGATTTTAATACCAAGCTATTTCGTAGCCTTATGACAGAAGCAGGTTTCGATATAAGAGAAGGCGAACACCCAATCTGCCCCGTAATGCTGTACGACGAAAAACTTGCTCATAGAATGGCCGATGAACTTCTTTCCGAAGGCATTTATGTAATAGGCTTTTCTTTTCCTGTTGTACCAAAAGGCAGAGCTAGAATCCGCGTTCAGATGTCGGCAGCTCATACTCAAGAGCAGATCATTAAAGCGGTCGAAGCTTTTAAAAAAGTGGGTAAGGAGCTCGGAGTGATCTGATCTTATGAATGATCTTCTCTATGTTGAAGAGCCCTTGGGTTCTGTGAGGGGCGAGTTATATACCTCCTCTATGTTAAAGATCTTTTGAATTCTATGGCCAGCGGATCATATACTCTTTACCTTTATTCGGATTATTGATATTTTTTATGGAAATCTAAATCGATTTTTTCTCTTAGAGGTGAGCGATATGCCTACATATGAATATGAGTGCAGGGAATGCGGCTATTCATTCGAATCATTTCAATCGATAAACGATGCTCCCCTTGAAACCTGTCCTCTATGCGGAGGAGCGGTAAAAAGGCTCATCTTTGGGGGCAGCGGCATAATATTCAAAGGCCCGGGATTCTATATCACCGACTCTAAGAAGAGCCAATCAGCGGTAACATGCTCGAGCTCTGAGAAGGACTCGTCATTTTCCGAGAACACCAGCTCTTCCGAAAGCACTAAAGATGGAACCAAAGAAACCCCCAAGATTGATCCATCCAAGAAAGCGAGCTAGATAAGTTGCAACAAATGGCTCGGCTGAGCCTAGTCTAATGTTCTTCTGAGATCTTCAAGAGATAAGTCCAACAATTCAGGCCTAGAAATCAAGCGCTGGAATGTAGATGCAGCCTGGGCAAATACAAAGCCATCTGCAATACGTTCATCGAGCGTTATTTTTAAGTCTATATAGCGCTGTCTGGTCCGCATTCCTCCATGCCATAGCTCTTTTGAAAAAGCCTTGCCTATAGCGACAAATATGCTGGCGGTGCCCCACTCATAGAGGTGATGGTAGGGAGCATCGAGACCAAGTGAGCCCAGGTTTGCAAAATAGATGCTTGTATATAGAGGATCCATCCGTAAAAGACTCCAGGGTGCAAGGTTTAGGCTATCTAGCAGTCCATAGATTTTCATCAGTACTGCTTTACCACCAGGAATTTTATGGAAGATATTCGCGAAACGTTCGCCTTCGCCTTCTCCATGAATACGTGCCTCAAGAATTGCATCGCTCACTCTTGCATTGATGCTCGAGACTGAATCCACTGGATCTAGATAAATCTTAGCATTTACTTCGGGAGCCTCGATGGTGAAATCCTGCTTGACAATATAGGAAAAGCAAATATGTTTTCGCTGATAGAGCGCTCGTCTATGGACAAAACGATTGAGCTGCGGGTAAAGAGTGATTGTCCTTAATGCTACGGTCATAATGAGGCCAAAAAGGGTAAAACGATCCTGGTCTTTTTTTGATGTCTGGCTTGTCTTAATTTTCTTAAGGTATGAAAGGGCATTTTCGATATTTATCTCTTTCTCATAATAGACAGCAGATTCATTGCGGCCACGCATCATATATGGCATTAGCGCATTGAGAGCATGTTGGCCAGTTACGCGTATTCCATCACAGCGATCTCGAAACAGCATTGTCATTCAAATATATGAGAAAAGCACACATGAGTAAACTGGAGCAAGTGTCCGGACTGCATCTATCTCGATCGAATATCCTTTCACCAGCTCCAATTATCTTTCAAGGACACCCTTGCGGGATGTTGCTATCAGCGCGTTCGCTAGATAATACATGGGATCTATGAATGGCATATCGAGGTCTTTTTGAGACAGAACAAGAGGCACTTCCGTGCAGCCTGCTACAATAGCCTCTGCGCCATGCTTTTTAAGAGAGCCGACTGCTTCCAGCAAGAGATGCTTTGGCTCTTCGCCTAGATAGCCTGCCTTGATACCGCGCTTACCATAGATTGCCTCCATAACCAAGGAAAGGTGTAGGGCTTCATCAGGCCATATTATATTCTTATCCGGAAAAGCCGTTTCGAAAAGCTTTGCCTGGCGCGTTCCCATCGTGGCAAGAACACCAAGATTTCGAATGGGAGGAGACAATTCCCTAATAGCGAGGCCGGTCTCTTCAAAGGCCGAGAGAAAATGCAGGGTGCAGTTGTGGCGGAGTTGATCCAGAAGTGCATGGGCTGTCATGCAGGGCATTCCAGCAATATCAGCGCCTGCGGCGAGCAACCTTCTGGCCGAGGCAAGCATTGCAGGGAGGGGATTTGCGCCTCCCTCGAGAAGATACTTTGTCCTATCGGGAATCGAAGGATCCGAATCCACGATGATATGAATATGATCTTGATCGGAAGTTGCTCTATCGAGCCTAACTAGCATCGAAAAGAAGCTAGCCGTTGCCTCTGGTCCCATTCCACCCAGAATACCGATTGTTGCCTTTTTCATAGCGTATTCATGTTACATAACACAGGGATCTATGTAAATTAGGAGATGCCTATACCAAATACCACTGCAATGAAATTATAGCTTGAAGATTTTTCCCTCTTGCGGTCTGGCAAATTCGGATTCATAATCATATGGCTTTATGAACATCAATAAAGCAAGGAGGTCTGCATGGCTGAACAAAAGAAGAAGAGCGCATTGGATTGGTACTTTAAGTCCAATCTATTGACGCGAATACTGATCGGCCTGGTGTTGGGAGCTATTGTCGGTATTATTCTGGGATTCTTTCCTTCCTCGGTAAAACCCTATATCGACAATACGAAATTTTTTGGTGACCTGTTTATCAGGTTACTCAAAATGATTATCATGCCTGTAATTCTGTTTTCGCTCATCGCAGGAGCCGCGAGTATCGCACCATCTAAGCTCGGAAGAGTAGGCGTGAAAATCATGGTCTATTATCTTCTCACAAGCGCTTTTGCCGTAATAGTCGGGTTGATATCAGCCAATATTTTCAAGCCTGGAATAGGGTTCAATATTGTAGGAGAAGCTTCGGTAAAAGGCCTACAAGCTGCTCCTCCGACTATTATTCAGATTTTGTTAAACATTGTTCCCACCAATCCGTTCGAGTCTCTAATGAAAGGGGATGTTCTGCCTATTATCTTCTTTGGAGTGGTATTTGGTATAGGCATCTCCTATATCAAGGACTCTAAACAGCAGTCTTTAGCAAAATCAGGTGAGACACTGCTCGAAGTCGTCAATGCGGCGGCTGAGACAATGTACAAGGTTGTGGGCGGGATCATGCAATACGCACCTATTGGTGTATTCTTTCTAATTTCGCATGTATTTGCCCAGCAGGGAGCAAAAGCCATTGGACCTTTGCTCATGGTAACTCTCTCCGAGTATATCGGCCTTGCGGTCCATGTTGTATTGGTTTATGGCGGGCTTCTGACATTGTATAAGCTGAGTTTTAGGAAATTCCTCAAGGGAGCTAATGAGGCTATGGTAACCGCTTTCGTTACACGCTCATCGAGTGGTACTCTACCGGTGACGATGCGCTGTGGGGAAGAGAACCTGGGAATTCCGCGGTCCATAAGCTCTTTTACACTGCCACTTGGGGCGACCATAAACATGGATGGTACAGCGATCTACTTAGGCGTATGTGCCATGTTCATCGGTTATGCAACTAATCAGCCGCTCTCCTTCAATCAGATGCTCACAGTAGTAATTACAGGGACCTTGGCAAGCATCGGAACCGCAGGAGTGCCCGGTGCAGGAGCCATCATGTTGCTCATGGTGCTAGAGAGCATAGGGCTCAAGGTCGAAACCGGCTCTGCCGTGGCTGCCGCATATGCAATGATCTTAGGAATCGACGCATTGCTGGACATGGGCCGAACCTGTTTGAATGTGACAGGAGACCTTGTTGGAACATCGATTATATGCAAAACCGAAAAAGAACTGGATTTATCAAAATGGAAATGAGAGGGGGAAATGAGAGATACCGAGCCATATTGAAGCTCGGCTAGTAATAAGTTCTTTTGCATAGTTTATAGAGTTTAGGGCGTCTGCTATTGCGGGCGCCCTTTTTATAGAGCTGGGTCATCTCAAGGCGTCTGCTTAGGGCGCACTTGTTATCGAGAGAGCCCATCCTCGATGAATTTCTTCATTGGGATTTCGAGGATTTCAAGAGAAAAGAGTTCCTGGTCTGAGTTGGGTGGCGTTTAGGCCTCCGAGTCGTGTACCTTCTGCTACTGCCTCATGGATAGAGCCATGGCGTTCTAGAATGCGTGCAAGGCCTGCACCAAATGCATCGCCTGAGCCTATGGGATTGCGGACTGTGATAGGTTGGACAGGATACTCGCATAGCCTTTGGCCATCCCAATATAGCGTAGATTCTGCTCCGCGAGTCACTACGAGGTAGGTGCCATATTCGTCGAAAAAGCGTTTGCCTTGTTCTTCGACTAACTTGCGGGCAGAATGTTCTTTACGCACCTCGGCATAAGGAAGTCCAAGAGTCTGTGCGAGTTCTTCGAGATTTGGCTTTGCACAAACAGGATGATATTTGAGGCAATCGAGAAGGTCTTGTTTCTTGATATCGAGATAGAGATGTGCGCCGATATCCCAAGCGATTCGCGCAAAGCGTGCCATTGTGCCTTGTACGATACCATCTGCAATGGTGCCAGAAAGGAGTACGGCGTCGGCTTGATTGACCAAATCGGCGAAGCGTTCGACGAGGTCATCGCTAGTCTCCGATGCTACCGGAAGGGATTCTTCCACAAGCTCGGTAATCCTTCCCTCTGCCTCTTCTATCAAAGTCGTGCAAAAGCGTATGGGTGCTCCAGACTCGACCCACTCTACCGAGATGCCATCGGCTGCGCACATGGCGAGGAACCAAGACCTGGTAGGCCCACCAAGCTGTGTAAGATGGATCGCCTTTTCTCCGAGCTGAGTCAGAATTCGTGTTGGAATAATGCCCTTACCTGCAGCATCGATGCGCCAATTGGAGGTTCTATTTACCTCTCCTGGTTCGATTTTATCGAATACAATGGTCTTTTGTATTGTTGGATTCAGGCAGACACAGAGAAAACGAGGGGGTTTCTTGGTTTTTTGCCGTGGCTGTGTTTTTTCGCTCGTCTGAATGGTGGGAGAGATCATTTCATTCTGTAGCATAAAGTCAATCTATCATACAATTTTGGGATGATAAAGCGTTTTTATCTTGGCAGCATAGAAGGATATCTTAAAACAAGACGCCCCGCCCAATGGGCGAGGCTAAATGAGCTTTGATAGCAGCTTGAGCCTCATTGCTGTACTAGCCCAATGCGAGTACTGGCTGTTCTATGAGATCTCTGAACCGCTTTAAGAATCGAGCTCCATAAGCGCCATCTACGATTCGATGGTCGGCTGTAAGGCCAATCTCGATAACGGGAACAAAAGAAATGCCTTCATGGCCGCCCTCTGCTGGTCGTCTTGTTATGGCTCCTACAGAGATAATTGCGCACTGGGGTGGATTAATGATGGCTCTGAATCTAGTTATGCCAAACATTCCCAGATTTGATAGCGTTATTGTGCCATCCTGCATTTCATCTGGGCTAAGGCTTCTATTCCTCGCTTTTTCAGCAAGATTTACGAGTTCTTGGCCAAGATCTCTAATGCCTCTATTGCCGCAATCTCTTAGTGTAGGCACTACAAGGCCATCGGGACTATCTATTGCGATAGAAATGTTGAAATGCTTATAGACCCTAATTTCGCCATTTCCAAGCCAGGAAGCATTCAATAATGGATAATCCGAGAGAGCCGAAGCCATAAGTTTTGCTAATAAGATCGTAATAGAGACTTTTTCTTCTCTTGATTTGAAGGCGCTTTGAGCGTCGATCAGGCCTTGTGCATTCGCTTCTATTGACAGGGTAAACTGGGGTATCTCGGTCCAGCTTTGAGTAAGCCTCGCGGCTGCTATCTGGCGAATTCTGTTCAGTTTTACATCTTCGTACTTTTGGGTAATTGGTTCTGTTGCGAAGGCCTTACTAGAGGCACTGGCAGCAATGACATCTTGGGCGATAATGGCACCTTGCGGACCGCTTCCTTTAAGCATTGCTAGGTCGATGGCCTTTTCTTTGGCAATGGTTCTCGCATATGGAGAGGAGGGTATATAGCCTTCGGCCATCAGGCCGCCCAATTCCGCAGCAGGCTCGATTGCAGACGCTTGCTGGGCAATCGTTTTCTGGATTTCCAGCTTGGCTTTGGACTCTATCTCAGCAGAAGAAGAGGCTGCCGAGGCATCTGGAACGACCTGAGTTTTAGAATTATCTTCATTAGCAATACCTTCTTTTGTGCTTTCTTTTGTGAGATGCAGCGATACCACATCCTCCAGCGCTTCGCCTTTTTCCGCAAGGATTGCCACCTTTGTACCAACAGGCACGGTCTGTCCAGTCTGTATAAGAATTTTTGCAAGAGTTCCATCTCTTTGCGCCTCGTAAGGTACAACTGCCTTATCATTTTCGACATAGAAGACAATATCACCCCTTGAAACAGTATCTCCTTCCTTCTTTGCCCATTCGGTTATGGTACCTTCATTCATCGTGAGGCCTAGCTGTGGCATCAAAATATCTATGGCCATAGATTAGCCCTCCTTGTGTAGGACGCGATAAACAGCATGCATAATATCTTCTTTCTGGGCTGCCATATACTTTTCCAGCACGGGGCTGAAAGGCACGGGTATATTCTTTGCTCCCACACGCTCGATTGGAGCATCGAGCCAATAGAACGCCTCACTTTGAATGGTCGCCGCTATCTCTGCACCAAGCCCACCAATCACTACAGCTTCATGGGCAATCACACATCGATGGGTCTTTTTTACCGATTCCAAAATTGTCTTTCTATCGAAAGGCTTTAGCGTAAGAAGGTCGATGATCTCTACATCGATTCCCTCTGTTTCGAGCTGCTTTGCTACCTCTTCACATTTTTGAACCATGATCGAGTAGGCAACGATAGTGACATCTTTTCCGGGTCTGCGAATTTCCGCCTTTCCAAGAGGGGTTAGGTATTCGCCATCGGGAACAGGTCCTTTTTGGGGATATAAGACTTTATGTTCGAAATAGATGACTGGATCATTTTGCCTGATGGCCGACTTAAGCAAGCCCTTAGCGGTTGCAGGGCTGGATGGAGTGACAATGATAAGTCCTGGAATATTCTGAATCCAGCCTTCGACACTCTGACTGTGTTGAGCCGCAGCCTGATTATTTATGCCATCCGGAGCCCTAATGACTAAGGGAATATTCGCTTGACCGCCAAACATATAGCGGTTCTTTGCAATCTGGTTGGCAAGCTCATCGAAAGCAACACCTATAAAGTCTGCAAAGTGCATGTCTGCAACAGGCCTGGTACCGGTCAGAGCCGCGCCAAGCGCTGCTCCAACTATTGCCGTCTCAGAGATCGGGGTATCGCGAATGCGGTCACCAAATTCATCGGGCAAGCCCTTGAATTGTCCAAAAATACCACCCTGGCGGACAATATCTTCTCCATAGACGAATACAGTGGGATCTCTGCGCATTTCCTCGCGCATGGCCTCAAGAGTTGCTTCAGAAAAAGATATGGTTCTCATTGCTGTACCTCCGGGAATTCCATTGGAGAAAAGGAGAATAGATCATCAAGAGCCTCTTGGGGATCGGGGAAGGGGCTTGCTTCGGCAAAATCTATTGCAGCTTGTATTTCCAGTTCTGCTTGATCATATAGCTTTGCGATACCGGCCTCATTTGTTAAGCCTTCTTCGAGGAGTTTATTCTTATACAGCTTTATGGGATCTCGTTCATCTATCATTTTTTTTACTTCTTCTCTTGTTCGATAGCGTTCGGGGTCTCCCACGAAGTGGCCTTTTACTCGATATGTAAGACATTCTAGGAGTGCAGGGCCTTTTCCTTCTCTTGCTCTCCCTACAAGATAATTGGCAGCATCGTAAACTTCGGTGACATTGTTGCCATCGACTGTGTAACCCTCTATGCCATAACCCTTTGCTCTGTCAGCTACATGTTGCGCCGAAACCGCATAACTAACTGGCGTTGTCGATGCATATTGATTGTTTTCGTTGACAAAGAGGACCGGCAATTTCCATATGGATGCTAAATTGAGCGCTTCGTGGAATGTGCCTCGATTCGATGCTCCGTCGCCAAAAAAGCACACCGCTACTTGATCGGTCTTCTTTATCTGCGAAGAAAGCGCGGCTCCCACCGCGATATTGAATCCACCGCCTACGACACCATTTGCTCCAAGCATGCCGATAGAGAAATCGGCGATATGCATTGAGCCTCCTTTGCCTTTGCAGTAGCCAGTCTTCCTGCCGAACAATTCAGCCATCATTCTGCTGGTATTCGCGCCTTTTGCAATGGCATGGCCATGGCCACGGTGCGTTGAGGTGATATAGTCATCGACGCGCAGGTTTGCCATGACTCCAGTTGCTATAGCTTCTTCTCCTATATAGAGATGGACAAAGCCGAAGATTTTCTTATTCATGAAGAGCTCTTCGACATGAGTTTCGAATGTCCTTATGCGAATCATTGTTTCGAGCATCTTCATCTTTTCTTCGACCGATAAAGAATCAAAGAGATCAGGAAAGGGATTTTTTGTTTCTGACATTGAGCACCTCCTCATGCTCATGGTATGTATAGTTTAGAGATAATGGGAATAAACATAGAAAGTTGTGGTATCAACACGATCAGAATGAGCGCAAGAACAGAGGCATACACCATTGGAAGCACAAATTTGACCATCTCGTTGTTTATATTGCTATGGATGAGATTAGCAGTGACGTACAGATTGACTGCCACCGGAGGTGTAATCTGACCAATTGCAAGCGCTGCCGTAAGGCAAACGCCAAAATAGAGCGGATCGATGTGGAGCGCAAGCAAAGCAGGCATTATCATTGGCATAAATACATTAGTTATTGAGATTGCATCAAGGAACATTCCGGCAATGATCATGACTATCATTGAAAGGAACATAAAAATCAGCTTATTCGTGGTGATGCTCGAAATGAGATTAGCGGCCGCATCGATGACGCCGAGCGTAGCCGCAGCCCAGGAAAATATGCCAGCCATAGAGACCACGAACATGACCACCGCAGAGGAAATCACGGTATCGACCAAGGCCTGATAAATCACATTGATTGGCAATGTATGATAGACGAATATCCCAACAAATAGGGCATAAAATACGCCCATTATTGCTGCTTCCGTAGGCGTGGCTATTCCCAAATATATCGAACCGAGAATTATTACAGGAGCAAAAAGCGCCCAAAGCGAATCGATAAAAGCCTTAAATATCTCTTTTGGAGTGCCGGATTCTTCCGCTCCTCGGTAATTGTTCTTTCTAGATATTATATAGACTACTCCTATAAGGGAAATTCCTACTAACACTCCAGGAATAATGCCACCCAAGAACAAAGCTCCGACAGATACACTGGTCAGCTGGCCATAGACTATAAAAGAAATCGAAGGGGGTATGATGATCGAAAGCCCCGCACCCGCAGCAATCGTAGTTGCTGCAAAATATTTATTGTAGCCCTGCTTTATCATGGGAGTTATAAATACAAGTCCAAGGGCAGCGGCGGTCGCTGGCCCCGAGCCCGAGACAGCTCCCCAAAAAATGCAGGCTATTACCGCGGCAATTGCTAATCCGCCGCGCCGTCTCCCTGTGAGCAATATCAAAAAGCGTGCAATGCCATCTACTATTTTTGATTTGTCCATGAGCACCCCGGCAAGTATAAAAAATGGGATTGCGACAAGAGGGAATTTGGCGATATTGGCCTCGAAATTCCGAGATATCATGGACATTCCAAGATCATAGTTCATAATTGCTCCGATGGCCGCTGTACCAAGCGATGAAGCGATCGGAACCCCTATAATAATAAGGAAGATAAAAACTCCGAATACTAAAAGCGCTGCCATTATTGAGCCTCCTCTTTGGAATTTTCTGAATTGCCTGAAGGAAGAGGGGCTTTGAGGGATTTTATTTCTCTAATACCGCTTGCGATGATTTCTTTTATGACAAATATCGAAAACACAGGCGTCCCAAGGCTATATATCCATGTTGGAATACCAAGAGATTCCGAAAATGCGTGATAGAAAGTTATATTTTTGTAGATTTCTCGCGCAGAATTATAAATCAGAAAACAAAATATCATTACTCCGAGGCATGTGGATATTATCAATGCCACACGCTTTAGATTGGGCGAGAATGTGTCAAATAAGTTGGTCATCTTTAGATTTGCACCGCGCCGAAAGGCAATTGCGATTCCTAAGAGCGTGATCCATACAAAGAGATTGACAGTGATTTCCTCTGTAAATGCAAAACCTCTATGAAAGAAATATCGGTTGATAACATTGGTGAAAGCTATGATCGCCATAATCGCCAGAAAAATAGCGCCCATAAGTTCATCGATGCGTATCCTTTTCTTCTTCATTATGGTTCTCCTTAGAGAAAAGCCGGCCATAGAGGCCGGCCAAGAATAGAAGGTACTATACGGTACCTGTATGTTGCGGCGTAAGGCTCGTTATTTCATATCTTCGAGTGCAAGTTTATAGATATCTTCGCCGATTGTGGGTATCCACTTATCATATACAGGTTTTGTTTTTTCTTTGAATGCGTCTATCTCTTGAGCGGTAAGAACGGTGATCTTCATTCCCTTAGAGGGAGCTATAACAAACAGATTTTCCGGATCCCTGGGATCTTTGAATTTTTCCTTGAAAATCTTAAGTGATTTGTCTCCATCGAGATAAGCGCGAGCAAGTGCTTTCTCCCACTCTCCAGCTTCCAAAGCCGCTTCTTGTATCTGCGCTTGAATATCGGGTGGGAAAGACTTCCATACCTGGGAATTTACGCAGAAGACAAGCGGATCTATAAGATAATTCCAAATGGTCATATACTTATGGTATTCCCATATCTTATTGCCAATTAAAACACCCTTTGGATTTTCCTGACCATCGACAACACCTTGCTGGAAGGCAGTAACTGCATCTCCCCAGTTCATATTGATTGGATCTGCGCCGAGCTGCTTGAAGATATCGATCATAATCGGCGATCCGACAACACGAATCTTGAGGCCTTCGACATCCTTTGGTGTTCTTATTTCGCGCTTGGAATTTGTTATCTGGCGGAAACCATTTTCTCCCCATGCAAGGAACTTGACCCCGCCCCTTTCCATTTCAGCAATCATGCGAGCGCCAGCTTTGCCATTCTCGATCTTGTCGACATTATCGTAAGTATTGATGAAGAAAGGCAGGCTGAATAGATTGAAAGGACGAATTACAGTGCAGGCATTCATCGTCGATTCGGTGGCAAAATCTATGGCTCCATCCGCAACTGCTTGATACCAGTTGGTCTGTTTGCCAGCCAGAAGCGACGAACTCCAATATGGCTTGATATTTATTACTCCGTTTGTCTTTTGGGCAACCAGATCGGCGAACTTTTGTGCGCCGGCACCCCAATCTACAGCTTGGGTTACATTTACCTGCATTGTATACTCTCGTTTGGGAGTAAATGCTGTGACTGGCAGGATTGCAATAAGAAGCGCCACGAGTAAAAGCATAAATCTACGATAGATCATATCGACCTCCTGATGGCAATTTTCGCTCCCAATTTATATTCTGTCAATGTTCAATTATTCAAGAATTCTGTATATTTAGTATCCTTTGGAATAGATGACATATTCATGCATAGTATATTGCATAAAATTCTATTTCGTCTTATAATATTTCCAAGAAAATGAACTTATGCAAATCGTGCATTTTTGATTCGGCTCAAAGATAGACAATATATGGATTAGACACCCTCAGAAAATAGAGCTCAAGGGCTTTATGCTCTGTTGTGATTTACATATTCATTCAATGGAGAAATGGACTTATGAAAAAGAAAATCGTCCTTGCTTATTCCGGTGGACTGGATACTACTGTGATAGTACCCTGGCTTAAAGAACATTATGACTGCGAGGTGATCGCAGTCTGTGGCGATGTTGGGCAAGAGGCTGATTTCGATGGGATCGGTGCTCGAGCCCTTTCTTCGGGAGCCTCGAAGTTTATCAAGCTCGATCAGAAAGAAGAGTTTGTGAAGGAGTACCTCTGGGCACTCGTCAAGGCAGGTACTCCTTACGAAAAAAAATACCTTCTCGGTACCAGCGCTGCGCGCCCACTCCTTGCCAAAGGTCTCACTGAAGTGGCGCTCGCCGAAGGCGCAGATGCAGTGGCGCATGGCTGTACCGGCAAAGGCAACGACCAAGTGCGCTTCGAGCTCGGAGTCAAGGCCTTTGCTCCGGAGATGGAAGTGATTGCTCCATGGCGCATCTGGGATATTCAAAGCAGGGAAGAAGAGATCGCGTACCTCGAAGCGCATCATATTCCAGTGCCGATGAAGAAGTCCGATTCCTACAGCCGAGACGACAACCTCTGGCATGTAAGCCATGAAGGCCTTGATCTTGAAGACCCCTCGAATGAGCCTCATTTTGAAGGCATGCTAAAGATGTGCACCACTCCGGAAAAAGCCAAAGACAAGCCCGAATATGTGACTCTCGGATTTGAGCATGGCGTTCCTGTATCGATCAATGGCGAAAAACTCGATCCGGTATCGATTGTCCGGAAGCTCAACAAAATCGGCGGAGCAAACGGAGTCGGTATCGTCGATATGGTCGAGAATCGCGTGGTGGGCATGAAATCGCGCGGTGTGTACGAAACGCCAGGCGGCACTATCATCATGGAAGCGCACGATAGGCTTGAACAGCTCTGCCTCGACAAGAAGACACTCTCATTCAAAATGACGGTGGCGCAGCGCTTTGCAGAGATTCTCTATGAAGGGGAGTGGTTCAGTCCTCTTTGTACCGCGCTGCGAGCTTTTATAGATTCAACCCAGGATGTTATTTCCGGACAGGCTACGCTAAAGCTCTATAAAGGGAACATGGTTTTTGCTGGCTCGAAATCTTCCTATTCGCTCTATGATGCAAGTCTTGCAAGCTTTACTACTGGGCCTTTGTTTTCACACAGCGATTCGACAGGCTTCATCAATCTCTTCAGTTTACCGACAAAGGTCAGGGCGCGACTCAATGAGCGAATCAAGAAGTATGGACAAGCCGCCTCTCCCGACGTCGTCAAACCGGGGAATTCGGGCTATACTGCCCATGCGGGAGATTGATATCTCATGGGGAAACTGTGGGAAGCAGGCGAAGATGGAGAGCTCGATCCGGTAATAGAACAGTTCCTTTCCAGCATTAAAGCGGATGTGCGCCTAATATTTGAAGACATAGAATGTTCGCAGGCACACACAATCATGCTTGGCGAGCAGGGGATAATTTCATTGCAGGATGCGAGCTTGCTCGTAGACGAATTGGCAAAAATTCGCAAAGAGCTCGAAGCAGGCTCTTTGAGCGTTGATCTATGCTCAGAAGATGTACATAGCTTTCTCGAAGAAGAACTGACGCGCAGGCTCGGCGATGTCGGCAAATCCATACATGCAGGCCGAAGCCGTAATGACCAAGTGGCGGTTGCTTTTAAGCTCCATATCCGCAATTCTTGCATAAAAATAGAAGATCTAATAAAAAAGGCTATTTGCTCTTGCCTCGAACTTGCCGAACAACATATCAATACGCTCATGCCAGGCTACACTCACCTGCAAAGGGCACAGCCCGTGAGCTTTGCTCATCATTTGCTAGCCTGGTGCGCTGCGCTAGAGCGAGATGCGATACGCTTCCACGATGCAGGCCTGCGAGCAGATGAAAGCCCGCTCGGTGCTGGAGCGCTCGCAGGAAGCGGATTGCCTATAGATAGGGCAAGAACGGCCAGCCTGATTGGGTTTTCAAAGACAAGCGCGAATACCATGGACGCTGTCGCCGATCGCGATGCTGCGGTAGATTATGGGGCTGGTGCCGCTATTCTCATGATGCATCTTTCGCGCTTTTGTGAGGATATTTCGCTCTGGGCTTCGTCCGAGTATGGCTTCATCCGAATCTCATCTCGCGCAAGCACTGGTTCAAGCATTATGCCGCAAAAGCGCAATCCAGATGCTGCAGAACTAATCCGTGGAAAGGCGGGGAGAGTATTTGGCGATTTGCAGGCCCTGCTTGTGATGGAGAAAGGGCTTCCTTATGCATACAACCGCGACTTGCAGGAAGATAAATCGCTCTTTTTCGATATCGAAGATACGGTGGAGGGGTCGCTCAAAGTCTTTGCGGTTCTGGTCCAGTGCATCGAGCCAAATATCGAGCGCATGCGATCGGCGCTAGAGAAAGGGCATATCGAAGCGACAGACGTCGCTGAATTCTTGGTAATAAAAGGAATTCCATTCCGCACCGCGTATCAGGCGGCCAAGCGGCTTGTTGAGCATTGCATAGAAGAAAAAAAGAGCCTGCGCTCTATTGCACAGGCTGATCTTGCAGTCCATGAGGCCTTTAACAAGGCCGCGATCGATACAAAGGAGCTTGCGGAATACCTTGACCCTGTTGCCTGTGTTGCACGCCGATCCCAGATAGGAGGACCAGCGCCGGCGCGTGTGGCCGAGCAAATCGAGCGCCTGCGAAGATTTATAGCGCCTTGAGGGCACATGTTGGATATTATCAACAAATTATCATTGATAAAAGTGCAATATTTTTCATTCATTGATTAACCTACCAGTATCCACCTTTAGCAGGACCTATGCGCTTGATGATCCCTTCTTTTTGGAATTTACATAATTGCGATTTGAGTTCTATGTTATGCTGTTCGTTCATACGTTTGTTCCTTACTTTTTTACACCAATTATTCGCCCTCTATTAACCAATTAGTAGCCATTTTAGCCCTTTGGCTCTTTTATCCAAAATATTTGGTGACAGATCATTACCTATTCATTACTTTCATTGCCTGATCATTTTCTAATTATCATTTTTACTTTTTCCTGGCGTCTTTATGGCTTCTTTGTGACGTCTTTGGCGTCTTCATGGCGTCTTTAATATATAATTTGTCCCTTTTCCTGTACTACCTACTTGCACAAAAATATTTTTGACAACCAAATCAAGTAAGTCCCTGGTTGCAGTCCTTTCAGAAATCTTAGAAATCTCCTGATATTCCCTATTGGTAATCTTCCCTTTTTCTTTCACATACTTAACTGCCTTGATCTGCCTTTCGTTTAATCCTCTTTTTCTTAATTCTTCCTCATTAAAAATGTCTTTATGAAATACCACGGTAAATTGTCCTAATCCTTCTTTTTGTTCCACAAATTCAGGTTCAGGCAGATTCTGTTGTTTGCACAACTCAATCATCTTGAGTGTGCCCGAGCCCCAGGATTCAATGAGATTCGCATAATAAAATACAGCTGCAATAAGCGGATTACGTTGCCTTCCCGAATGCTTTTCCCTTAGCTGCTCGATAGTGAGCGGCGGCATTAGCTTCCCAGGGTTCGATAGTATGAGTTCATCGTCATATATCCGCACCTCAATGGATGAGGAAGTATCAAGGTAATCCCTATGAATCAACGCATTGATTGCCGCTTCTCGTAGCGCATCGAGCGGGTAATCCCATATTTCCCTTCTTGCCACGCCTTCAAGAGAAAGCTCTCTAACAGAGCTATCGAACATCACATTTATATTCTTTTTTATGGCTTCAAGAATGCCATCAAGCTGCTGAAATAAATTTCCCTTTGCTTCAACCGTATCGAGAATGATTGTGTTGTTTTTAAACCTTCCCACCTTTGAATAAGCTGAAATAAAATATTTTTGTGGATTTCTGCCAAAAAGTAAAATACAAGCCCTTGTAATTCGACCATCCTTGGTTACAAGGTTAAGTTTTTGCAGGATGCTTTTTGTGGTATCCTGCTCGATGAGAGGAAGCCGCTGGCGGGCAAGTATCTTGAATTTTTCTATGCTTTCGTTATCAAGTATTTCCTCAAGTTGATCTATGTTTTCACTTGTTGGTAGTTCGTCCCATGAATCTCCTGTTTTTTCCAGAAGAAACGAAGACAGCTCTATTCCAGAAAGCTCTTGTGTGGTACTGCCAGCTCGAATATAAAATTTACCGTCGCACGAAACAGGAAAAGAGGAACAGGGGATCTCAATATTCAACAAACTTTTCCCATTCTGTATTTCTTCTCGTACGAAAGGAGTTATTCACAATTTACTTCTAATTTTATTTGGTAAATCCTCCAGCATTTTTTTTGTTTCGGATTTTTCAAGACCAACCACTTCTCCCCTGTCATCATAGCCAATATAAATGGTTCCACCTTCTGTATTTGCAAATGCAGCAATAGTTTTTAGGTATTCGTCATGCCACGATTGTTTGAATTCCACAGTGTGATTTTCTACTTTTTCCATACTCCCATTTCCTTAAGAATTGATCTCGATTTTTCGTCGGCTTCGTTTCGTTCTTCCAATTTTGAGTTCAACAGGGTTATCGTTATCATCAATGCCTATGTATAGGCTGGCTCCAATAGTATTGGCAAAAGCACATGCCGTTTTTAGAATGGTATCGCTCCATTGCGATTTGAATTCTATGTTCTGCTGTTCGTTCATACGTTTATTTCCAAAATTATTTATTGAACAGATTCATATATTCATCAAAAACAAACATTCTGTTTCTCTGAAATCCAGTTATTTCGCTTAAAATGCCCTTGTCCATAAATTCCTTTACCAGATCGTTTGCTGCTTTCGCTGAAAGGCCTGTTTTTTCTTGAACTTGCTTGACATTAACTACAGGTTTCCTAAAGAGATAATGCAGCAATTCCAATGCGGTTTTGGAGCGTCTGCCCATATTCATAATTTTTTCTTTTTCTAAGTTTGCCTTCAGGTCTGTCACCTGTTTTAGGGTATTAAGGGCACTGGTCGCAGTTTGAATAATCCCCGTTAAAAAGAAATTTAACCATTGCCCTAGATCGTTTTGCATACGAACCTTCATCAAGTTGTCATAGTATAAAGTTCTATTTTTTTCGAAAAAGTCTGAAAGATAGAGTAAGGGCTTTTCAAGAACTTCATTTGCTACCAGATATAAAGTAATAAGAAGTCTCCCGATTCTTCCATTGCCATCCAGGAAAGGATGAATAGTCTCAAACTGATAGTGAGCAATAGCAACTTTAATTAAATGAGGCGTTTTAATTTTGTTATTATGTAAAAATATTTCAAAATCGCTCAATAGATCTGGTAGTTCGTCACAGGCAGGAGGGACAAAAATGGCATCATTAATACTGCTTCCCCCAATCCAGTTTTGAGATCTTCTAAATTCCCCGGGATTTTTATACTCACCTCTTCCACTTGAAAGTAATATCCTATGAGTATCCCGTATCAATCTGTTGGAGAGAGGAAGACTTTTCAATTCTTCAATTGCATTGTTCATGGCTTTAACGTAATTAGTAACCTCTTTCCAATCATCCCTTTTCTCAGGATCTATTTCGTTTTCTTCAATAAATGCTTCTTCAATATTGGTTTTAGTACCTTCGATTCGGCTCGACACAACCGCTTCTTTAGAAATGTGCATTAATATAAACATGTCGGTATCATGTACGAATCTTGAAAAAGCGTTTAATTCCCCAATTTTTAGCGACGCCTCTTCCAGAAGTTTATTAATAGTTTCATCTGTCCATACATACGAATGGTTGATTTTTTCCGGGAGAAAATACTTATATCCCGCGCCATCTATCATTCTCCCAGCTTTGAAATCTTTTATATCCATAGTACCTCTTTACAATATTTTAGCACGTATATTTTACTTTGCAACATTAAAGTAAAATAAAAAAAGTCATATTTTACTTTGATCATCTTTAGTGTTCATTCCGTACTCCTATTTCCTTAAGGATTGTTTTCAACTTTTCGTTGGCTTTGTTTCGCTCTTCCTCTGCCTCTTTGAGCTGTACGATTGCATCTTCGAGGTCCAGGGTATCGTCTTCGGCATTTTGGATTGCCAGGTGACAGTGTTCATCTGCCCTGATTTTCCCAGGGAATTCCCGCTGATACAACTAGGGAAATCTTCTTGGTATTTTCAGGGATTTTTAGCTTATAATAAACACTTGCAGCCAAGAGGATAAAATAGCCGTCAAAGCCCATGAGTGCACTAAGCGAGGGTCAAACCCTCTTCCGGATGATATTCCCCGCGTCGATAGTGTGAGTGAATGCTCGCATGAGGAGCTCGCCTGTCCGCACTGTGGTGCCTTACGGCCTGAGATTGGAGAGGAGGTACGAGAAGAGCTTGAGGTAATTCCCGAGAAGGTTATAGCCAATCGGTATATCATGAAGAAATATGGGCTTCGTGAGCGCAATGACTATAACCAGTTTAGGCCGCACAGTTCCCTCAGATACAAAACACCTCATGAGTTTGTATCATCTAATGGTGTTCAAAACAGCCTGTGGGGCTGAATTTCTAACTTTAAAAGTGTCCAAATATTGGGGGGATGCCCAGATCCACCTTAACTTTTTAGAAAGTGGTCTCGACAACGGGACCTCGCTTAAAATGTAAGGGCCATTACACACCGGTTTCTTAACATTCTAGCAGGGAACTATGAGTTTTAGGCTAAATCGTGGCGTTCCTACATCACAAAAGCTGTTATATCGCCGTGCATACTATTTGGCTTGATTTTTATTGGGTATCTGATGGGTATATGGCGCAGTATGGGTTTTCTGCCCCGTCTAGGCATCCGGCTCGCTTGTAGGCATAATTTCAAAAATTCGGTCCAGCCACATCAACTTGATGACGGAAAGGGGCTGTTCCTGCAACGATGCCAGCTTGAGCCATCCGCCCGCTTCCCGCGCGATTTTAAGGCCCGAAATCAGCGCGGACAGGCCGGAACTGTCCACAAAGGCGACGCCACTCATGTCGATGACGAGTTTTTTCTTACCTTCGTCCACCATGCTGACCAAGTGTTTCTTGAACTCGGGTGCGGTTGCGCCATTGAGGCGGCCGGTTACCATAACCGACCAGCTGCCATTGGCACGCGGTTTTTCTTGTACGACAAAATCCATTGCTATCTCCTTATACCTCGACTAATCAATGCCTCGATTGGTAATGCCCGCACGGGCTTACGATTCGACTGGTGGTTCGGGATTCCAGTCTTTCGGCAACTGATAGTAAAGCGCTCTGACGACGACGCTCAACATGACGACGTTGTACGCTCCCCAAAAGAGATTGACGAGAAGCCCCACAAGCTCGGCTGAGTTTCCGAGTAGATAGTTTGCGACGGCATAGATAGCGCCTACAACAGTAAGACCAATTATCAGCACCTGAGGCCAAACGAGCCTAAAGTCCTTGCTGTCTTGCCGCTCTTTGGGCGTGACGATAAACGACAGTTTCCTGCCGGAGAGCACACTCAACACCGCCCTAATATCGAGCGAAAACATGGCAAGGTTATATTGCTCTCCGCGCCACACCGGGATGCCTCGTGCCACGATGCGGAAGAAAAATTTGTTCAAAACGAAAAATGGAATGAATCGGGCAAAGAAGTCCCAGGACCATGACGCCACAGGTGCAATCCCTGTAAAGAAATAGATTATCGGTGCCAGAAGCAGAACGATATTGAAGAAGCCGGATAAGTACGAGTAAATAGTGGAGAAGTACATAAGCCTTTGGGCGGGCGTCAGGCCTTTCTTGGTAAGGGGGTTGTCGCGCACGAAGACCTGGATGGTCCCTTGAGCCCAACGTAGACGCTGTTTCAGAGCAGTACCAAGATCTTCCGGCGCAAGTCCATAGGCAAGAACCTCAGGGTAAAAGACACTGTTCCATCCACTTGCGTGAAGGCGCATTGCGGTAGCCATGTCTTCCGTAATGCTTAGTGTGGCCAAAGCTTGTACCGGGACAGCTTCGTCCGATCTAGCCAGGTTGATGCGCTCGAGCATCTCTTTGCTAAAATTGCTTATGTCTTCTCGGGTCGTGGCTTGTGCAAGCGAATCAGTGCTGCCGACTACGTGATCATATACACCAGATGCCTCGGCATCGCCCTGTAGTGCGAGGCCCTTAAGCGCATCTGCAATGTCAGCAAGGTCGCTTTTGGAGAGCAAGAGCTCGGCTTTAGAGACTGCTTGTTGCACAAGATCGCTCACCTGCGACAGTGGTGCGTGGTTATCGAGTGCGTGCTGTGCTTCTTCAATGCCGCTTTGTAGCTGCCGCATAGCGGCATTGCTTTGTGGATCGTGGCCTACCAGCTTTTTGGCTTTTCCCGCAAGAAGCTTCAAAGCGTCTCTTTCTCTGGCTTCCATAGTCTGCACATACTCACGAATACCCAACTGCATGAGTGCTTCCCTGCGCAGAACGGCATTGGAGCCACAGAAGTAGCTGGCATTCCATCCATCTTTGCCTTCTTGAATCGGCCCGTAGAAGAGAGAAGCCTCGTTACCGAACGGATCGCCTGGTGGCAAATTGTAGAAATACTGCGGCGTCTGGACGAATGCGAGCTTTGGATCTGCAAAGAAGCCCAAAGTCTTTTTTAGAATCGATGGCATGGGAATTTGATCGGCGTCGAGAATGAGGATGAACTCGCCCGATGTCTGGAGCAGTGCATTGTTGATGTTGCCGGCCTTGGCATGACGCGGTTTTCCATCCCATTCTCGTCCTCGGCTTATATAACCACAGCCAAGGTTCGTGGCTAATTTTCGCATGCTTTCTCTATTTCCGTCGTCAAGGATATAGACCTCTTTGTCCGGCCAATCGATATTGAGGGCGGCGCGTGCAGTTTTTTCGATCAATGCCTCGGGCTCGTTGTAGGTAGTGATAAAGATATCGACGGTGGCTTTGTCGGGGGCAGGCAGCGGTTTTCTTTCGGGCTGGCGCCAGGACATCAAGACAAAGAGTAGCATGTCGATGATTCCATAGGTTTCCGCAATCACCATCGGGATGGCAAACCAAAGCGCCCGGGTGTTGAGACTATGGGCGTAACGCCACACGATGTAGTTGAGCCCGAAAGCGATGGTCAAGATTCCGATGATGCGTACAATCAACTGATATGTTTTTGAATGTTCATAACGCTTCGCCATTAATGCCTTTCCTTGGTTCGCATTGCCCGGACGAATTGCTAGAGTCGCAAGGACCGTGAGAATCGGACTGCTCTTGTATGTCGAATCTCACTCGTTTGGGCAAGTATTTCTCTATGTGTAAGTTGTTTAATTGTGTGGGGTTGGGTGTAGTGCCGGCAAAGTTCCAGGCGTTCCGTAGTGTCGTTGCTGCTTCGCCCCTCATATATTGAAAAACATCCGAAAGCGATTTGACTATGTAAATGCCGCGACCGCTTTCCGCTAGGGGATCGGGTAGAACGTCGGGCTTCAATAGGGGGTTGAAGGCTTCGTCTTCATAAAAAAAGTCTAAAACGACTTTTTCTGCCTCGATTCTGACACCAATATCGATCATGGGCATCTCGCCGGAAGTAGTGAGTTTAGCAAATCCGTGTACTACGATGTTGGTAAAAAGCTCGGAAGCAATGAGCTCGATTTCGTCTGCCAGTTGCTTGCCACAGAAACTCACTGGCTTTCGCACAAAGCTCGCAGCCTTGTCCAGGCTTTCAATACTTGCTGGAACGGTGAGCGTATAGCTGCGGGTCAAGGCCTTGAGCGCAAGCAGCGTGAGGTCATCCGAAAGAATCTGGCTGCCGGAGAATGTCCGAACCTCATTGACGAGGGCGCTTGCGACATTCTGGGCATCGGTGAGTTGAGTAACCAGGCGTTCGAAATGTTGAACCAGCCGTTCCGTGCCAAAGAGTTCTCCTCTCGAGCTGGCGGCTTCCGTAACGCCATCGCTGTAAAGCAAAATAAAATCCCCGGGGAGCAAAGCAAAAGCAAGCTCCCCAATATCGATATCTTCCATAATCCCGATGGGAATGGCAGTGGACCCGATTCTGACAACACGATCTTCAAGATGTTTCCAAACGAGGGCCTCTGTATGGCCACACGAGGCATAGGTCACCGTTCCAAAGTCGAGATCGAGCCGCAAAAGCTGCGCGGTAAGAAACATCGACGTTCGTCTGCAATCTTCATAGAGCGCCTTATTTATGCCACATAGTTGTGTGCTAGGATTTTTTCCTGCTTCAGTGCCATGACGAAAAAGTGTTCTGGCCGAGGAGGTCATGAGAGCGGAGGGGAAGCCCTTACCGGAGACATCGGCGATAAGAACATCGAGGATAGTGGGATCTTGCAAAACAAAATCGTAAAAGTCGCCACTTATGGAGCGAGCCGGCAATGCCGCAGAGGCGAGTTGGAAGGCCTTGAGGCTTGGGTCAGCCTCTGGCAAAAGGCTTTGCTGAACTTGTGCGGCAAACGCGATGTCGTGCGCCAGCTGCCTTTGGCGCGTCATTTCGTCTTGCAGCGCATGCTGCTTGGCAAGGTATTGGCCGACCTCGTAACCGAGCCCTGCGATCATATCGATAAGGCCGGTGTTGTGCTGGATCTGCCTCCTGCTCAGGAAGATGGCTACGCCGTACACCTGAGAGCCGCCCATGATTGGTGCACCGATGGCGGATCGAATTCTGGCATTTTGATAGTGCTGCCGCAATAAAAGCGAATGGACGGAGTCAAGCGAGTCAAAAATGTGAACTTCGCCCTTACTCCAAACCACACCGGCGAGCCCAAACCCAGGCGCTATTATCATAGAAGCAGAAACCTTGTCCAATTCTTCGAGGCTGGGCGATGAGATGTGCCAGGAAGCCTGCCTGCGTAACGCAATTTCTGCATCGTTTGGGGACGATGCAAGCCAAATCTGCCCCATTTCCCATTGCAGTGTGGTACACACCGTTTCCAGCAACGCGGGCAATTCCGCATCCGGCGAGGCGTCGGAGGCGCGGAGTTCTATCAGGGCATGACGCACGTGCTCGAATCTTTCGGCCTTGATTCGCTCGACAATGTCCCGCACGATGACTACAACCTGAAGGCTCTTGGTATTGACATCCGAGAAAAAACTGGCTGTGATTTCGAACCAGCCGTAGAAGCCATCCTTGCGCCTTAGCCGACACACTGTCTTTTGGCGAAGCTGAAAGAGAATTTCCGGTTCGATCATCGAGGCAACGGCGCGCTTATCCATGGGGTGAATGAGTTCAAAAGCGTTTCTGCCTATGAGTTCGGCGGGGGTGTAGCCCAGGAGTGATTCGCAGGCGGGCGAAACGTAGCGGCAGACGCCGTCTATGGACAATCGGGCTATGAGATCGTTGGAATTCTCGGTGAGGAGGCGGTAGTTTTCTTGGTCTCCATTTATTCCATCAATAGTGATCTGCACCAGCTAAGCCTCCAGAATCGCAACAAGGATCGTACACTTCTTTTCCTGGTTCGGGATCGATGATATGCGACATCAGGATGGCAACCTCGCCAGGAGTATAGAATTCGCCTGCACTTTGACCAGAACCTTCGGCGAATTTCCGCAAGAGGTATTAATATGCTCTTCCCAGAGCCAATTTTCTAGAGCTTTGGTATCGAGTTTGTTATGCGGCATATAGTTATACACTTACAAGGCAAGCCGATAGATCGCTTCGATATCTACAGCCCGCAGCGGCACAAAATGCCCCACTGTGTGCGTTTCGCCATCTGTAGCTTTTTGAGCCATTCGAGCAAAATCCTTGTCATCAATACCAATCTCTGAGAGCCTGACTTTTTGGCCAATCAAGCGCCAGAATGCCTCCAGCCGCATAATTCCTTCTCGAGCAACGCGCTCAGGATCAAAGAAATTGTCTTCTACCCCCCAAACGCGCACCGCATACTGTGCAAAGCGCGAAACATCATGCGAAAGGGTGTATTTCATCCACGCCGGTGTGACGATAGCAAGTCCAGCGCCATGCGCAATATCATAAAGTCCGCTCAATTCGTGTTCGATATCATGCGAAGCCCAATCTCCTTCGCGGCCTGTATCCAATAGATTGTTATGGGCTATGGTTCCTGCCCACATGAGCTCTGCCCAATCATTATAGGACCTGGGATTTGCAAGCACGCGAGGTGCAGAGGCAATGACTGTCCGAAGCGTTCCTTCTATGAGTCTATCGGTAAACTCTACTGGCCTCGAATTGGTAAAGTATCGCTCCATGAGATGGCACATTATGTCAGTTGCGCCATTCGCAATCTGCGAAGGCGGTAAAGTGAAGCAGCGTTCTGGATTGAGCACGGAAAACCGCGGAAATAGGCAGTCGGCGTTAACAGAGCGCTTGAGCTGTCCTTCTTCCTTGGTGATGACCGAACCGGGGCTCGATTCACTGCCTGCAGCAGGAATTGTGAGCACCGTTCCCACAGGCAGAGCTTTTTCAGGGAATGCCTTGCCTGTATAGAAATCCCATACGTCGCCATTGTAGAGCGTGCCCGCTGCAATCGCCTTTGATGAATCGATGGCGCTACCACCGCCCACTGCGAGCACGAGGTCGATATGATTGATCTTACTTAGCTCGATGCCCTTGTACACAAGGCTCAAGCGCGGATTGGGTTGCACTCCGCCGAGCTCGAAGAAGTGTAGACCTGCTTCGCTGAGCTCCTTTCTAATAAGTGGCAAAAGCCCTGAGCGTTCCGCGCTCTGGCCACCATAATGTAAAAGCACATTTTTGCCAAATTGCGCTGCGATACGACCAATATTCGCCTCGTGGCTTTTTCCAAAATAAATTCTTGTGGGGTTTTGGAATATAAAATCATCCATAGATTATGCTCCTTTTGGTTTTCTATCTCTATTTTATTATATGCAACGCTAAAAATGTACTATGAAAGCATATGTTTATCGGACAAATCTTGAAAGATGGCAAAGAGTCTTGACAGAATCGCAGGATATTGAAGGATTATAGGCGCGCGTATTCGCCTTATTCGCCATATTTGCTCTATTCGCCTTATTTTCCGTATTCGCCTTATCCCCGAACTTTCTGGAGCAGCGCCTTAACTTCATCCTTGCTGAGCACCTTGCCATAAGAAACGACCTTGCCATCTATCACAAGTGCAGGGGTGGTCATCACGCCATAAGAAGCAATCTGGGCAAAATCAGTCACATGATCGACGGTCGCATCCATGCCAAGTTCGGCAAGCGCCTCTTTCGCTGCCCTCTCCAGCGCCTGGCACCGTGCACAGCCGCTTCCCAGGACTTTGACTCCCGGCGCTTTTTTTGCTGCTTCCGACTTTGCCACCGATTCTGCGCTGATGTTGCCGCAGGAAGAAGAAGCCTCTTGTGTTTCAGCCCCTTTGCTTTTTCCATTTTCTTCAATTGTATGGAACAGTTTCATGCCAACCCTCCTTTATATAACTCCTTTATATAACTAGTTATATAACTGGCCTTTATATAAATAAATAATGGAATGCATTGAAAAAGTAGCCAACAGCGATAATCCCTATTGTACAAATTGCTATGAACAAGCCAAGCAATTTCGGTTTGATAGCCTTGCTCAGCATCACCATCGAGGGAACACTGAGCGTGGTCACTGCCATCATGAACGAAAGCACTGTGCCAAGCTGCGCGCCTTTTGCGAGGAGCGCTTCGGATACAGGAATTGTTCCAAAAATATCAGCGTAGATTGGTACGCCGATGAGTGTTGCAAGCACAACTCCAAATGGATTGCGGTTTCCAAGTACCGAGGATATCCACGCTTCTGGAATCCAATTATGGATCACTGTCCCTATGCCTACACCAAGCACAATGTAGGGGAATACTTTTTTGAATGTCGACACTACCTGGTTTTTGGAAAGAATGAGCCTTTCGCGCTGAGAAGGATCGGGAGAATCGATCTCAACGCTGCTCACATTCTTGATAAAATCTTCAACATACTTTTCCATGTGCAGATGCTCGATGAGCATGCCTCCGGAAATCGCAACCATGAGGCCGAGCACCACATAGGCGACCGCAATTTTGTATCCAAAAATACTCATCAGCAGCACAAGGCTGCCGAGATCCACCATCGGTGAAGAGATGAGAAAGGAGAAAGTAACGCCAAGTGGAAGCCCTGCGCCCGTAAACCCCATGAAAAGCGGAATGGAAGAACAGGAACAGAACGGCGTGACGGTGCCTAGCAGGGCGGCAATACAGGAAGCCCAGAAACCATGAAACCTCCCCATAATTTTCCTACTGCGCTCCGGTGGGAAATAGCTCTGAATATACGAAACGATAAAGATAAGCACACAGAGCAACAGTGTAATTTTGATGACATCGTAGAGGAAAAACTGCACGCTGCTGCCGATTCGCGATGAAACATTAAGGCCAATAACGGAAAGCAGGCTTCCGATAAGCGCATTGAGCCAATTCATCCCAAGGATTTGATTTTGAATAAAGCTTCCGATCATAGGAGTCGCAATCAGATTTCGGGCGCGTGCTGTAAGAGGTAGTCTTCAGCTTCCTTACACCAGAGGCCATTGTGCGCCTCTGTGATCCGCGCAAGCTCTGCATAGAATGGATCGGTCTTGCCACGCTCAGCAAAATCCGCAATAGCTACCAAATCGAGCTTTTTATGGGTATAGATGAGCTTCTTGCCACCAGGGATCTTATCGAGATTGATCGTGGTCTCGGCGACCGCATTGAGCCCGCCCACATGGGTGATCATCGCTTCAGGATGCAAAAGCCCCCGGGACATCATCTCGAGCGATTCCTTGATATCCTCGGTGTTGCCGCCAGATGTTCCAACAAGGTGATGCGATTCATAGTGCACATTGTAGAAATTGAGATTCGCAGAAAAATTAGGATCTGTAGGTCCAGCAAAGAAATTGAGGCAGCCATCTTTTCCAAGGAGCTTGTCTGCCATTTCGACAAGACTCCTCACTGGTGCAAAGACAAATACATCATCGAAGAGCTCACCGCCATTGAGATCGCGCAAGGTTGCCACAGGGTCCGGGAGGTCTTTGGTATTGACATAGATGAGCTCGATGCCCTCTTTTTTGGCTGATTCAGTGGGAATGAGTTTTTGCGCACGATCGAGACGCGCTTGGTCGATATCGGTGACAATGATGCGTGCAGGTTTTATGCCGCCATGGATCGCATAATCGATTGCTCCAAGCCCCATCGGCCCGACCGAAGCAAGAAGCGCAAGCGATCCGCCTGAGCGAAGGCCCATCTCATGCACGTAGGAGCCTAGTTGTGTGTGATATTGCGCATGATATGCACCAACGATGCAGGAGACAGGCTCTGAGAGCGAGCCCATGAAGAAAGCCTCAGCCTTGTATTCGAAAAGACAGTCCATCTCCATAACTTCATTAGGAATGATGATATAGGTAGCATCTCCGCCTATATATTGGTAGGAATAGCCTGGCGCCCAAAGTGTTCCCTTATAATTGAGCGCTGGTTGAATGGCGAAGCGCATACCAGGCCGAAATTTATGTGCCCATTTTGCGCCGACTTCGATAATTTCTCCGCAAAATTCATGGCCTATGATCACAGGATTTTGAGCCAAGGGAGCACGTACGCGCTTGTGTGCATCACCTTGCATGGCAAGCTTGTGCGAAGACATACAGATTGAATCGCTCACAACGCGAGCGAGTATTTCATCATCTTTTAGCGGGGGTAGATCGAATTCCTCGAGCCTCAAGTCATTGACACCATAGATGCGTACTGCCTTCGTTTTCATTCAAGAACCTCCAATATATATTACCTCTAATATATCAAATCTGCGCATACCAGGCATTTCTATATGCCGATAATCTTTCGGGAGCAAACATGGAAGGCACTAGGACTTTTTCTATGTGAATATAGCGCGACAGTGCTCTAGGGTCTATTTTCTTTAGAGCAGTCAATGCAGTCATGGCAGCGCCGAAGCTTGTCGCCTCCTGAAGGTCGGTCAGGTATACCGCATTCCCAGGAAAACATGATCCGAGGAGCATATTGTAATCTGTATTGCTTCTAAACCCTCCTTCAGTGAGGATTTCGGTGCCAGGCTTTATGCTTGTTCTCTGGAGCGCTACTTCAGTCTGGAGTACGATCGATAGATTGAGCACAGCCTGTGCCATTTTGGCATCTTGTAGAAAAACAACCTTTTGCTTGCCCGCTTCAATCTCCGAAAGTGGATATGCGATTCCGCCCTGGACGGCTCGTGCGACAGAACCTGGAAATTGCCCTGATCCAGGTACTATTTCCGGAAGAATAAAACAATTGCATTCTTCAAGGACTCGGAGGTAGTCTTTCTTATCGGGCTTGGGCAACTGTCTTGAGGATTTGGCGCCTGAACTTTTTGCTATGATATCCATCCATGTTTCGTATTCTTTGCCGCCAAGGAATATCGCAGTTTTGATTGGGGTATTCCATGCAGACCGATTGAAAAACACCACTTTGCCAAGTTCATCAGGCTCGAAACCATATTTATCGACAGGGTGCATAAGCACGCACCATGTCCCCGTCGAATTGAGAACAAAGTCATGGCTCACTTTAGAGGCGAGATGAGGCAAAATCGAGGCATTTGAATCGTGGATGCCAAGCGTTACCATCGTATCTAAAGATAGACCAGTTCGAGCAGCTATGTCGGGCGAGATTGTGCCTAGAACTTCCCAGGCTTGTCGGATAGGGTAGGGAAGTTTTGCTCGAATACCGAGCATGTCTGCGACGCTGGAATAGTCATTTTTTTGCCAATCATACAAATAGGTATGGCAGCCCAAATATGTGCTCTCTGCGGCTGCAATTCCTGTCAGCCTCATACCCCAGTACTGGGGATAGGGCAAAACCAAATGAGCTTTTGCAAATTCTAGCGGATAATTCTCCTTCAAGAAAAAGAGCCCTTTTGCGGGATTAATGAGCGCTGAGAAATTGGGGGTCCCTGTTCTTTCCTGCAGGTCCTCAGGCTTGCCAGCGCGCTCATAAAAACGCTCGTGAAATTCGCGGTTTGGCTCATGTGTATAATATATGCAGGGCGCGACAGGATTTCCCTTTTCATCGGTACAGACAAAGGTTGCACCATGAGTGGTCACCGCAATTGCCCCAATGGAAAAGCTCGCGGCGAATTCTCCAAGTGATGCAAGAAACCATTCCTCCATGGCCTTGAGATCATGTGTTTCAATGCCATCTCGCATGAGTGGAGGGAAGATCTTTTTCTTTTCTCCGATCAATGCAAGTTCGTTGGAATAGAGCACGACTTTTTTATTTGTCATTCCGATATCGAGCACCGCAATCGCTTCGGTCATAGAGCCTCCCTTCTCTCAAAAACGAATGGACCAGGAAAACATCCAAATATACTAGAGAGCGCAACCATGCAACAAGAAAACATCAATTGAGCATAACCTGTCCACCCGTTACAGGCAAAGCCTGTCCTGTCTCGTATACTTGCTCAACAAGGTAGTAGATCGCTTTGAGCACATCGGGCCCGTAGCAGCCTCTTCTCATTGGAATCTTGGATTCATAATATCCTTGTACATCTTCGACCGTGGTGGCGCCGGGCACTTTGCCGGAATGGAGATATTGAACAAAAAGCCCATTCAGCGGGTCTGACCAGAGCGGTCCTCCGAAAAAGTTTCCTGGGCAGATTGCATTCACCTTGATATTATAATCGACAAGCTCAAGCGCAAAGCTCTGTACGAGCCCAATACCGCCGAATTTCGATCCTGCATAGGCAGCATTTTTATTCGATCCTTCTAGGCCAGATTTGGAATTGATTTGAATGATGTCGGTATACCATTCGGGTGCTCCAAGCCACTGCCGACGTAAAAGGCGCGATGCATGCTGCGCCACATTGAAAAAACCGATATAGTTCACATCGTTGACCATGCGAAACTCGCCTGCAGACTGCTCGAGCACAGATCCTGCTCTCAGGATGCCTGCATTAGACACAACAAGGTCGAGCCCTCCGCACGCGCGGGCGACTGTATCGAACGCTCGTTTGACAGATTCTTCTTTGCTGACATCGATTTCAACCGCGAAAATCGCATCTGTGCCAGTTTCTGTTCGCAGTTTTTCAGCAAAGCGGGTTGCGCCAGATAGATTGATATCTGCAATCCAGACCGCTGCGCCAGAGAATGCAAGTCCTCGGGCTATCTCAGCTCCAAAGCCCTGCGCTCCGCCAGTTACCAGCGCAATTTTGCCCCTTACAACTTCTGATCGCGCACTGCTGGAGAGAAGGCTTGGATCTCCTGGTTGATTGACCTCCTGGCGAATGTGCGGGTCGATCGGAGCGAGCGGAATAAGGGTATAGTGAGCAATGGATCGGCCCTTTGAAGTCACAATTGAAAGGCTCACCACGCCTTTGGATGCTTTTTTGGACACTTCCTCGGGCGCTTTTTCGGGCGTTCTTTGGGGCGCATCTCGGGCTGTCCCCAGTGGCGACTCTTGAAGCCTTCCTTGGGGCGCACTTTGGAATAGGCTTTCTCGAATATCGCTTGCAAATGGCTCGATTGCCTCTTTTATGAGCCTTGCAGCTTCGAAATCATCCATCCATGCGCCAGCTGTGAGCTTATTTATAGTGAAAGATATCTCTTTGAGCTGGCTACTGCGAGAAACTGACTGATCAGTGCGATCTGACTCGGGCGCATAGCCCATGCTTTGAACCATGCAGGAATAGTCGCACATTGAAAGAATACAACCTCGCACAATAGCTGCAAGGTTTTCAGAATTGATTGTGATATTCATAGCTATTTCTCCAAAAGCGAGAGTTCTGCTTGTTTTTTAAGCGAACCAGGCTCTGCAATGTCGATAGCCCGGCCAATGGATGCATAACGGCGGATTCGTTCGGCAAGCGGCATCTTGGCAAGGGAATTCTCTGCAGAGAAAAGACCAAAGCGCCGGTCGAGCCCACTGAGCGCTTCATGCGCTACCATTGCCCAGGTAGCATCATCCAAATGTCGAAATTCAGGCAGTCCGAGCTCAGGACAGCGAAATGATTGGCGTGGCTGATTGATGTCGACCCCCGATATCTCCATGAGATCATATCTTCTACAAAGCCTCTGAAGCCGCAAGAGCTGTTCCTTGGTGTTGCGAGGTGGCATGTAAGTTATCGCAGGAAAGCCAAGTTCTTTTAGCACAGGAATTAGTTCATCCAATATTTCGTCTTCGAACTTTTGAGCTTTTTTGTCGCCTGTCGGAGATTCATCGACATCGCCAAGATATGCATACGCGGGGATTGCGCCAATTTTCTTTGCAAAGCTGATGGCATCTCTTACATCGACACATTCTTCGGTAGGCTGAATAAAAATCCTATCCAAGAACCCGGATTTCAAGGCTCCCAAAAGATCGTATACGAGATAGGGATTTTGAGATTCCGAGAGATTTCGCTTCTGAGAATTGGAAAGGACAATATTCAGCTTCTCTTCCAGCCATTTAATGAGCTGCAGACCAGGTTCCACCTGTGACAGAATCGATCGAGATACGGCAGCCAGGAGATGGCGTTCGGTTATTGTGCCACCCTCTGCGTACTTCGAGTTAGCAACCATATCTTTTTGGAAATCTATCTCCGGTAGTTCCAAGGGAAAGAGGATTTTATTTGCTAGCTCTGTCATCCGCGCGCTGCGCTGATATCTTGCCCTTCTAATCGGAGCTAGAAAGGCTTCGACTTCTTTGATTGCGGGGGCGGGTATGGCCTGGATGGTCATATAGATAATGCCTATAGAATCAGGGTTGTTGAGCTTGTGGGTTGTGAGCATCAGGGATGTCTTTTCGGGGAAGCTCTGTGCAGCTTCAGATAGCGAGACCCTAAGCTCAAAACCGGTTACGACCCCAATGCCTAGCAAGGCACAGGCGGCGCGCATTTCGCTCGCGGCCGCGTAGGAGTCGTGGTCGACAGAACCCGCGACATCGAGGCCAGCCCTGCGCGCCGCCAAGGCCGCGCCCGAAGGTGTATAAGGGCTGAAGCTGTAGCAGGTATGAATATGATTGTTCGATTCGCCGGATCGGGCAGCCGGTCTGCCCATTGTTCCGGCAAGCTGGGCTAAAACCTCGAGGCGCAATACAGGCTCATTTTTGGCATCATTTATGATCTTTTCCAGTTCTCCTGGCTCATTCATCGCTTATTTCCTTTTTCTTGCATCCAGCACGACTCCTCACCATCTCATACTCCAATTCGATATCGGCGAGCAAGATCACCAGTGGTCTGGATAGTCGAAGACTCATGACCCTTGAGTGGGAGGATTCGTTCGTTTACCGCATCTACAATCCATTCGGGCTGCGGAAAGAAGATTTGTTCGAGCTCTGCGGCTGGTGTAATCCAATTGCGCGACCCTACTACGGCGATAGGCGCATCGAGCCAATCGAAGGCGAACTGTTCTACATTAGAAGCAATGGTGTGCAGGTATGAACCGCGTTCTACCGCATCCGAAGCCAGGACGAGCCGGCCCGTCTTTTTGACGCTCTCTACGAGCGGATCATAATCGAATGGCGTGAGGAAGCGAAGATCCATTACCTCTATTGAAAGCCCGTACTTTTCCTCGAGGATTTTGGCGGCTTCCATAGCTCTGTATAAGGTTGCACCATAGGTTGCTATGGTTATATCTTTACCGGGTTTGCGAATAACGGGTAGGCCTTCTGGAATCTCATAGTAGTCTTTAGGCACACCGCCTTTTTCGAATTGCTCGCCCACATCGTAAAGGAGCTGACTTTCAAGGAAGATTACAGGATCAGTATGGCTTAGTGCAAGGTGCATCATTCCTTTTGCATCGTATGGTGTTGCAGGGAAATAGACCTTTAGTCCCGGAATATGGGCAACAAGGCTAGACCAATCCTGGCTGTGCTGTGCGCCATATTTATTGCCTATGGAGACACGAATAACTAATGGCATTTTCAACAGACCTGCTGACATCGACTGCCACTTAGAAGCCTGATTGAAAACCTCATCGCCAGCTCGACCCAGAAAATCACAATACATGAGTTCCACCACCGCCCGTCCACCAGACAGGGCATATCCCACGCCAGAACCCACAATAGCAGCTTCCGAAATAGGGCTGTTGAAGAGCCTATGATATGGAAGTGCTTCTGTGAGTCCTCGGTAGACTGCAAAGGCTCCACCCCAATCGCGGTTTTCTTCTCCCCATGCGGCCAGTGTTGGATCGAGCTTAAAATGATGCAGCATGGCCTCGAAAATACCATCGCGGAACTGATAGAGTTTATTCTTGGGAATGGGTTTTCCTTCTTCATCGAACGCATAGCGCGCGCGATGGGATATGGACTGAACCCGAGGATTATCTTCGCCTGCCTGAAGAAGCTCCGGAGCCCTAACATCGAGCGTGAGCTCTTTCTTATTGGAATACATTACCGATTCTATAAATGCGCCCGTAGGCCTAGGGCATTCTTCATCATTTGTAGCGAGCTTAACCGCTTCATAGATAGTGCTGTGAATGCTCTTTTGAATTGCCTCGATATCGGGTTTTTTAAGAATGTCATTTTCGATTAAATACTTTGAAAAATCATCGATAGAATCATTTTTCCGCCATTCTTCGATCTCTTCCTTGGTGCGATAGCTAGAGGCATCGCTCGTGGAATGGCCAGATATGCGGTAGGTAATAGTATCTAGAAGTACCGGACCCTTGCCTTCCAATAGGATCTTTTTCTTTCTCAGAACGGCATCCGCTACGGCCAATGGATCTAGGCCATCCACACGCTCTGTGTGCATGCTCTCTGGATTGACTCCACTTCCTACTCGAGCGAGCACTCCAAAGCCCATCGTCTCGCCATAAGTTTGTCCACCCATGCCATAGAAGTTATTGAAGAAATTGAAAAGAATTGGAGGCGCGCCCCCAATCGACTCTGGCCACAGCGTACGATACTGATCCATGGATGCCATCATCATGGCTTCCCATACCGGACCACAACCCATCGAAGCATCGCCGATATTGGCAATAACGATTCCTGGCTTTTTGTTTATTCGTTTGTAGAGAGCGGAGCCCAGGGCTATATCCGCGGAGCCTCCTACGATAGCGTTGTTAGGCATGGAGCCAAAGGGCAAAAAGAAGGCATGCATCGATCCGCCCATACCTCGGTTAAAGCCGGCTTTGCGTGCAAAGATCTCTCCAAGCGTTCCAAAAACGATAAAATTGCGTGCGAGTGAGAATGCATCTGCATAAGGCATGCGTTTAGCGTAAGAGAGTGTTTCTCCATCCAACCACGATTCCATTATAGATATTAGCTTATCCTCATCCATCTTGCGGGCTGCCGAGAGGCATTTTGCGATAATTTCTCCATGGCTTCTGTGGGAACCAAAGATAAAGTCTTCCGGTTCAAGTGCTGCCGCTTGTCCGACTACAGCCGCCTCTTGACCAATGGAAAGATGGGCTGGACCCTTGTAGCTGTATGGAATCCCCTCCCACGAACCCATGGTCTTATAAGTATTTAGCATTGTCTCAAATTCTCGCACCACGATCATGTCATGGAGCATGGCAATGAGGCCATCATTCCCAAAGCGCTCTCGTTCTTCCTTAATATTACGCTTATATTGATTCATAGGAATGGAAGGGATTTCGAGCATCCCAGGTTTCCTGACGTCTTCAGGTTTGATGGGCAATGATTTTGGCATATTATGACTCCTTATGGGCTCATTCCGAGCCAATTTTCAGTTAGTGTATATGTGTTCCGCTGAGCGGATTTGCGCTCCAAGCTGCCTCGCGGATGACTTCCGAGACGGTTGGATGCGGGAATACCATGTTCCGAAAAGCAGAAAGCGGTAGTCTTCGTTCGAGCGCTAGCGCCGCTCCCCAAATCTGCTCGGAAGCGTAGGCTCCCAGCAGATGAATTCCAAGAAGCCTTTCGCTTGATTTCTCTATGATAATCTTTATAGATCCAGGAGCAGAAAAACCATTTTCGGCTACAAATCGGCCAGAGACGTTATATGGCATTCGAATGACATGGGTATCATATCCTCTTGCGCGAGCATCCTGTTCGGTTAGCCCGGCACCTGCAGCTTCAGGCAGCGAGTAAAGAGCCCATGGCACTGTTTCCGGCACGAAGATCTGATTGCTGCGCTCCGAATTTTGACTTGCAAGGATGTCAGAGACAGCCACTTCCGCCATGCGGTAAGCCGCATGGGCTAACTGGCTCTTTCCTGTAACGTCGCCAATCGCCCAGACTCCTGGTAGATTAGTTCGCATCCTGTCGTCTGTGGCTATAGCGCGATTCTTAATCTCGAGTCCTGATTCCTGAGCACCCCAATCCTCTATATTGGCTTTGCGTCCAACGGAGAGCAAAATGATATCAGCTTCTGTAGAGCCTTTTTCGCCATTTTTGTTCTCAAAGAGTACCTTTTTGCCCTCGAGCTCCGTTACCTTTGTGCCAAGCATGAAAGTCACATTTTTTAGTGCTTTTCTCAGCTCGACAGCCATCTGACTATCCATTACCGGCACGATTTCGTCCATCATTTCGATGACGGTTACACTCGAGCCAAACGCAGAGAACAAGCTGGCGAACTCAATTCCTATTACGCCTCCACCAATTATGCATAGACTTGATGGAATTTCGCCAATTGATAACAACCCTGTTGAATCGAGTACAGCCGGATTATCTTTTATGCCTCTAATCGGAGGAATTATCGGAGAAGAGCCTGTTGCAATGATGATTTTCTGGCCTCTGATCATGAAGGCAGAATTTGAGGATTGGGAATCTGGAGATTGATAATCTGAGGATTGAGAAGTCTGTGCTTGATATAAAGAGGGTTGAAGCGCATCGCTTTCTGCGTTAACCGGAAAGACGATAACAGAATGACCATCTGTCAACTTTCCAACTCCACGGATGATCTCTACGCCGGCTTTCTTGAGGGTCAATTCCAAGGATCTTCGCAGTCTCTTCGAGACTTCTTCTTTCCAGGCCATGACCTGCCGCCAGTTTATATGTACACCTTCGGTTTCTATACCAAATGAAGAAGCGTCTCTCAAATGAGCATATAGTTTGGCGCTATTGAGGAGAGTCTTGGTGGGAATACAACCTATATTGAGGCAAGTCCCGCCTACATCGTCTTTTTCAACAAGTGCGACTTTGAGTTTTTTTGCCGCAAGGCGTTCCGCAGCAAGATAGCCCCCGGGGCCCGATCCGAGGATGATCACATCATAATCGGTCATACATTTTCTCCATAGAAGTCATGCATATATTAAAAGCTATATTCGAAGCGACATACAAAACTATATTCAAAGCGATATTCAAAGAGAAAAGGGCATAATATCGATGTCTGCAATGATCTCGGAAAGCCGTCTTAGAAAACGCGCGGCATAAGCCCCATCTATTACCTGATGATCTACGGTGAGTGAAAGGCCTATTCTCATTCGATTCTCAATGCCCTTATCGGTTTTTACCGGAGTGGGTCGGATCGTACATACGCCCAGTATTGCGGTCTCCGGAGTATTTACAATAGGAGTGAACCACTCCACACCGAACGCACCCAGATTCGTAACAGTGAAGGTAGAACCAGAAAGAGAGGCGGGATCTGCGCGGCCGCTTTGGCAGGCTTTTGCCAGGCGCTTCACTTCCATGGAAACGCCGAGAAGGGAGAGATCTTGAGCATTTCGAATCACCGGAACCATAAGGCCTCGCGGTGTATCGACCGCAACACCAAGGTGGATTGGCTTGAAAAGTCTTAGCTCATTTCCTTCAAGGTGCGCATTGAATTCGGGAAACTCAGGGAGAATCTTGATAACGGCCGTAAGAACAAGATCTCCAATAGTGATGTGTGCAATATTTGGATTCTCTTGCGCTTTGAGACGCGCTCTCAGTGCAACAAGGTGCTCCGCATCTGCAGAACTGTGCTCGGTATACTGGGCGGTGGTTTGGACCGAATCGTGCATACGGCCCGCAATGCGCTTTCGTATGCCAATAAGGGGGATGCTCTGAAATTCGGTTTTTTCATGAGTTGGTGGTTCTTCTTTTATAGTCTGCGTCTGTGTTGCTTGCAGTATTTTGCCAAAAGCTCCCTGGATAGGGGGTTCTTGCATAGAGACTTCTTGGTTGGATTTCTCGTCAATCGAGGCCTCGATAACATCTTTTTCAAGGATTCTTCCGCCAGGACCACTTCCTTTATCGATAGCCCCTAGATCCACACCAAGGTTGTGCATGGCCATTCGGGCGCGTGGGCTCGAATGAGGCTCTTTGCCATTAGCCTCTTTTAGCATTGTGGCTTCCTTTTCTTGCTCAAAGACAGTGGAAGTGCTTGCAGAAATAGGAATCGATGCCGTATTTGCCTGGGAGGAGTCTGCGGCATTCTCCCACACTTCCTCAGGCGCACCAACTATCGCAATAGGCTCCAAAACCGGCACATCATCGCCTTCTCTTTTAAGAAGCGCTAGCACTGTACCATCAACTCCCGCAGGAACTTCCATTGTCGCCTTGTCGGTTTCGATTTCGCATAGGATAGTGTCCTTCGTAACAGTGTCTCCCGGCTTTACTTTCCATGATAGAATAACGCTCGATTCAACTGTGTTGCCGAGTTTCGGCATGATTATCTTTTCCGCCATTTTGCTATCCCTCTCTTTAATTCTTCTATTTAATTATGCCAAAATTACTTCTATGCCTTCTGTCTGGAGCGCTTCCAGCGCTTCCTTTGGCAAGCCATCGTCTGTAATGATCCCATGCACCGCTAACAAGGGCAATACACTTACAAAACCAATCTTGCCAAATTTGGAGGAATCGGCGACGAGCCATGTTGTTTCCGCTCTTTTGTTCATTGCCCGGACAATTTCTGCTCCTTCTGTGAATTGAGTAGTCATTCCTCGCTGGATCGTAAAGCCATCGGTTCCTACAAAAGCTAGACGAGCATTGAAATTATCCAGGTTTTGTACTGCTACAGGTCCTACAAGAGACTCCGTTTCGCGTCGAAATGTGCCCCCTGTTAGTATGATATTCAGAAGAGGATTTATGCGCGCATAAGAGAAGGCCAGCATGGAATTAGTTACGATTTGTACATCCTGTCGACCAATGAGGTATCGGGTTATAAAAGCGGTGGTAGTGCCGGCTTCGATCATAATGCGGTCGCCATCGCAGACGAGTGCAGCGGCCTTTTTGGCGATACGCTGTTTTTCTTCTATATGAAGTCTTTGATGTTCGAGGATGCTCCGATGTATCGAAGGAAGTGCGCCTCCTCGAGTTCTCATAAGGTAACCTCGGTTTTCAAGAGAAGATAGGTCTGCACGTATAGTGACTTCCGAAACACCCAGAGTGCTTGAAAGCTCGGAGACAGAAAGATAATTGCGATCAGCCAGAAGTTCCAAAATCGACTTCTCTCGCTCGCTAAGATCTAGAAGCATTTCAAACCTCCGGAAAACTTAAAAATGCCTTTCTAATATCTTTCGATAATATTTCGTAAAGCTTTCTTTTAATATATAGCCAGTCTCTAAAACATGCAAGACCCTTAATTGAATAAATGATGTAATCGATTGCATTTTATCGCTTGACAGAATACAAAAACCATGTAATCGTTTACTTATCGCTATTGAGTCGGAAAGAGCGCCTAGCAGGCAGGGCACATCGATAGATTTTATGGGTTGCAAGGCTGAGTGCACGGTTGTGCACGGCTGTGCATGATTTAGACGAGAATATGGCGATACGTGTATGACCTTTAAGACCTAAAGCAGGGGAAAGGAGTCGCAGCGGTGGCCACTAAACTATTGTCGATGGAGAAAATCGATAAGCGCTTTACAGGCGTACATGCGCTTCGCCAGGTGGACTTCGATCTCGATGAAGGGGAGATACACGCGCTCGTCGGGGAGAATGGTGCAGGCAAATCTACCCTTATGAAAGTTCTTGTCGGCATTAATCCAAAGGACTCAGGTCAAATCTACTACATGGGGCATCTTTTCAATCCGCGCGATCCAAGGCATGCGCTCGAAATGGGCATCGGGATTATCCATCAGGAACTAAACATGATGGAGCATCTCACCGTTGCTGAAAACATCTTTATCGGAAGAGAGTTCACTCGGCGGAATGGCATCATCCTGGATAAGCGCGAACAGAATAAGAGAGCCGAGGAGCTCTTCACTCGGCTCAAAATGGACATCGATCCAACAGAAAAAGTAGGGCGTCTCACGGTTGGAAAACAGCAGATGGTAGAAATCGCTAAGGCAGTGTCCCATCGCTTGAGAATACTCATTCTCGATGAGCCCACTGCGGCGCTCACCGATGCAGAGATCGAAGAGCTCTTTGCAATCATGCGAGACCTCAAGAACCAGGGCGTTGGGATGATCCATATTTCCCATCGTTTGGAGGAGATTCATCAGATTGCCGATCGCGTAACCGTGATGAGAGATGGCGAAATTGTTAGTACAAAAAAGACGAACAATGTCACAAGGAATCAGGTCATCAATATGATGGTGGGGCGCGTGATCTATGAGCAGCCAAAAGTCAAGAGCATGGTTGCGCCAGGGGCTCCTGTCGTGTTGCGCACACATAGGCTCAATGCAGGCAAACTGGTGCATAATGTGAGCTTTGAGCTCCGAAAGGGTGAAATTCTTGGCTTTGCAGGGCTTATCGGAGCAGGCCGCACCGAAACCGCACGCGCTATTTTCGGCGCTGATCCTATTCAGAGTGGTTGGATCGAAGTCAACGGCAGAAGAGTCAGAATCAATTCACCCCAAGATGCGGTGGCGAAGGGCATTGGGTATCTTTCCGAAGATCGTAAGCGCTTTGGTCTTGCGGTCAATCTTTGCCTTAGAGACAACATAGTAATGGCATCCTACGATCAATTTACACGTGGTCTATTCGTCGATGCTAAAAAAGCGGAGGATGTGACCGAGCACTACATCGAAAGGCTTCGAATTAAGACACCTTCTGTCGACCAGCTCATTCGAAACCTATCGGGCGGCAACCAGCAGAAAGTCGTTATTGCAAAATGGCTCATTTGCAACTGTGAAATTCTCATTTTTGATGAACCCACGCGCGGAATCGACGTAGGAGCAAAGAGCGAAATCTATGCTTTCATGAACGAGCTTACAAGAGAAGGGAAGTCGATAATCATGATCTCTTCGGAGTTGCCGGAGATCCTGCGCATGAGCGATAGAATCATCGTTATGTGCGAAGGACGCATAACCGGAGAGTTGCCCATAGAAGAGGCTAACCAGGAGGCTATTATGCATCTTGCCACAATGGGTCGCCAAGCTGTCCTTGCAAGGGAGTGAACACATGGCTTTAGAGACTGTGGAAGAGAGCCGCATGCAGCGGTTCAAGGAACGAGGTTTGAAATATGCGCTTGCCCCAGCCGCATTGATAATTCTGTATGTGTTCTTTGGTATTTTCGGAAGAAACTACTTCTCGTATCAGACCTTGGTAAACATCATCGATGCTGCCTATTACATTGGATTCATCTCTATGGGAGTGACATTTGTCATAATTTCTGGTGGCATAGATCTCTCTGTAGGAACGGTGATGATGGCATCCACGCTCATTGGTGGAGTTGCGCTCAAGAATGGCGTGCCTATGGTCCCATCGCTGCTTATTATCATTTTAGTGGGCACTGCATTTGGATTCTTCAATGGGATCATTGTCTCTAGACTAAGGTTGCCGCCTTTCATTGCAACCCTCGGTACGATGATGATCTCTATGGGCGTGGGTTCTATCGTTTCGAATGTCCAGAGCGCTACGTTCCCAATTCGTGGGCAGCCCGGCGGTTGGTACAAGAACCTTTTTCTTTATTTGTCACCGACAGGCGGCATGATACCAACAGGTGCTATTCTTTTGCTTCTTGTTGCTGTGATTTGCCATCTCATTTTGTCAAACACAAAACTTGGTCGCTATACCTATGCAATAGGTAGCAACATAGAAGCAGCCCGACTTTCTGGCGTAGATGTGCAGAAGTGGCAGATGTGGGTTTATGTCATTGCGGGGGTAACTGCAGGAATTGGTGGCATTTCCTACGCAGCAATCTATACGACTATTCTCCCTGCGCAAGGGCAGGGTTTTGAGCTTTATGCTATTGCCGCGGCAGTTATCGGTGGTACCTCGCTTTCCGGAGGCGTCGGTACTATTTGGGGGACCATAATCGGCGTATTCATCATGTCTGTGCTTTCGACGGGCTTGCCAGCTATGAATCTTCAAGCCCATTGGCAGACCTTCTTCACTGGCGTGATTGTTATAGGTGCTGTGCTCCTCGATATGTATCGAACAAGGAAGGCGGCGGAGATAAAGATTGAAACTGCGGCCGATATCTATAAGGCAGAGATGCTGGAGAAGATCGCCTCTATGCAGCGCGAGCTTTCTGCATTGAAAGCGTCTGGCGACACAGCAAAGGCCGCTGAACTTCAAGAGAAAATCGCAGCTACCCGACGCGAAATGAAAGCAACCTATGCGACAAAGAAAGCAGAAGAAAAAGCTGAGCTCGCCAGGATTCGTGCCGAAGAGCGGGCTGCGGACCATGAATTCACAGAGATGCTCAAGCAAACGGATCATATATTGGATAAGAAATAGAATCGCAATGGAGTCCGCGTTGCGGGCTTAATTGGCAGATAAGCTTCGGAGACAATCCGGAGCATTAATGTAGAGGAGGTAGGTATGCATAAGACAAGAAGAGTTGGAACAGTTATTGTGACGCTCATTCTCCTGGCTGCAATTACTGTTCCTGTGTTTGCTGCAGGCCCGATTTTTATCCCCATGATCTCCAAGGGCTTTCAGCATCAGTTCTGGCAGACGGTCATGAAGGGAGCGAAAGACGCCGCCGATAAATATAATGTGGTAATGACCTTCGAAGGACCACCGACAGAAGCTGATATCCAGCAGCAGGTTCAGATGCTCGTCAATGCGATGGCCAAGAGCCCATCCGCCATCTGCCTAGCAGCTCTGGACACCAATTCCGTTATGGATCAGCTCAATGAAGCGATGAGGCGCAAAATCCCGATCATTGGATTTGACTCGGGCGTACCCAATGCGCCCAAGGGAGCCATCTATGCAACCGCTGCTACAAACAGCTATGCTGCTGCAGGGCTTGCCGCTCAGAAGATGTTCCCTGTCATCAAGGACAAAATAAAAGCAGCAACTCCGTCGAACCCCATCACGATCATCGACTTCAACCAGGATGCGACCAGCCAGTCCGTGACTGACCGTGGCAAAGGATTCCGCGACATGATGATCAAGCTCATCACCACCGAAGGTGGGCGCTCGCTCAGCGACATCAAGGTGACTGGCAACCGGGCATACATTGCACCCGACAGCCCCACCAGCGGGAAAGCGATAATCCTGGACATGGTAGTTCCTGCTTCGCCAAAAGACACCGATGCAACGGCCACTGCTCAATCGATCCTCAATAGAGTAAAGAGCGACCACATTGTGGGGATTTTCTGCTCGAACGAAGGAACGGCTCGCGCCTTACTTTCTGCATCCAATGATGGCGCAGCGCTGCCAACTCAGTATCCAGGCCTGGTGGTGATCGGATTCGATGCTGGCAAAGCGCAGAAAGCCGCGGTTCGCAATCGGTATTTCTTTGGAGCGATCACGCAGGATCCCTACATGATCGGCTATTATGCTATGGAACTCGCCTATAAGGCGGTGATGGGCCAGCCTGTTGCGGATATCGATACTGGTGCGAAATTTTTCGACTACAGCAACATGGACCAGCCAGACATAGCGCAGCTTTTGTATGACTGAAAAATCTTCTGAGTTCTAAGAAGATCTGTCTGGTTTAAGGGTATTACATGGCGTAGAAAGGGGCTGCTCATTCTTTTTTGGGCAGCCCCTTTTGCCTAATAATTGAATCAATTAGTAAGAGTTAAGAGGAAGAGAAAAGGCAGGGTATGTGTCTGCTTTTCTTGAGGAGCAACGGAGTATGATAGCAGCGTGTGGCGAAAGTCTGATCGATATGGTGCCCTCGGAGCAAGGCGCAGATCTTTTTGAAGCATGCCCCGGTGGCTGCCCATATAATAGCGCTATTGCGGCTGCGCGCCTCTGTGTACCAACCTGGTTTATCGGCAAGACTTCGATAGACTTTTTGGGAGATAAAATAATCGACAAGCTGAAAAGTTCGGGTGTAGATTTGTCGATGCTTTCACGTAGCGAGCAGGCGGTTACACTTGCATTTGTCGAGCGAGATGCTGGGGGTAATGCAAAATATGCGTTCTATTCGGAAGGCGCTGCCGATCGTTTTTATTACCCGAGCGATTTGCCTGTAACGCTTCCTGAATCATGCCGATTTTTGCTAGTTGGCTCCATTTCTCTTGCGCAGGAGCCTTCCGGCTCGAGCATCTGCTCGCTTATTGAAAGAGAACATATTGCGAGGCTTGTGAGCTTCGATCCGAATATTAGGCCTAACCTTATTTCCGATAAGGTTCGCTATATTGAGAGATTTGAGTGGATATGCCAAAGAAGCGCTATAGTCAAAGCGAGCGACTCAGATCTCGAATGGCTCTATGAGATGCCGGGGCGCAAGGCTGCTCAAAAAGTGCTGGAGATGGGCCCTGAGCTCGTTGCGTTCACTTTGGGCGATCGCGGTGCAGTCCTTATGACTAAGGCGAGACAGGTCGAGATGCCAGCAAAATCTGTGCCTGTTGTCGATACGATCGGTGCAGGTGACAGCTTTCATGCCGCGTTGCTTGTGGGCTTGGGTTGGCTCAAAGTCAGCACTCGGAAGGATCTGAGTGCACTCAGCGAAGAGGCCATGCAATCGATATTGCGCCTTGCCATTTCGGAAGCAGCGCTGGATTGTACTAAGCGCGGTGCAGAACCACCTACGCTTCGCGAGCTCGCTTTGTTCGATCCTGAAGCAGTGAAAATTGCTCCCGGAATCATGTCGAGCTTTAACACGAGGGGAGTCATATGCTGATTGGAATCAAGCCTTGTATCTCCGCAGAATTATTATCGGTGCTCTATAGGATGGGGCATGGCGACGAATTAGTCCTCGCCGATGCATTTTTTACTGGAGATTCGCTCAACTCGCGCGTGGTACGAGCTGACGGAATTCGGATTCCAGATTTGCTCGATGGAATTCTGCGTCTTATCAACCTGGATACATACGTCGATGACCCTGTGGTGATGATGCTTCCATCAAAAGGTGATTTACTCGACCCAGAAGTGGAACAGCGCTATCGGGAGGTGATCGATCGCTACTGGCCTAAGACGCCACCCATCGCGCGAATGGAGCGATTTGCCTTCTACGAAAGAGCGCGCAAGGCCTTTGCTGTCGTCATGACAGGAGAGACAGTCAAATATGGCAATATCATCCTTAAAAAAGGAGTGCCACCAGTCTCCGATTGAGAGCTTGTGTATAACAGTCTCTAAAGAACAATCTCCGAATGAGGATTGATAAAGATGGAACAGGCGCTTGGTTCGCTACTTTCAATTGCTGTGCTCATGGTTGCAGGTTATCTACTTGCAAAGCAGGGGCTGTTACCAGAAAAAGCAGTGGAAGGTTTGCGGCTACTCATCACTAATCTCACCCTGCCGCTTGTGATGTTTCGAGCTTTTCTATTGCTACATCTGGAGGGAAGGAATCTTGCACTGGCCGTTGTAGTATTTTTTGCATGTGCGGCGATGGGAATAGTCGGTGCAGCGATAGGGCGCCTTATGCATGCGCCAAGCCCGGAGACGAGGTTTCTTTACCAGGGATTTGAAGCGGGGATGCTTGGCTATGTGCTGTTTAGCGGCTTTTATGGAGCCGAGCAATTGCCTGCATTTGCGGCACTCGATATAGGGCAGGTAATCTATGTGTTCACCGTGCTCATGGTCCAGATGAATATGGCAGAGCAAGCAAGGACAAGCCGAATCCAGGAATTACAAGAAAAGGCTGATATGGCCCTTGCTTCGAAAGGACATGGCGCATCTAGCCAAGAAGAGCGCTGTAAGATGAAAAAGAGGAGCATCGCAGGGACTGTCTTTCCATGGCGAGATATCGTGAACTCAAAGGTGCTATGGGCTATTTGCCTTGGTGTGGTGCTTTCGATTGCAGCGCCAGAATTCGCACAGAGGCTCGGGGAAAAGAATGTAGTGATGAACATGCTTTTTGCAATGGTAGGGGGGCTTACCACACCACTCGTGTGTCTTGTAATTGGCGCATCGCTCAGCGGAGGGCTTGTGCTTAGCCGCGAGGTGGTTTGGGTGGTAGCGACGCGCCTTGTTGTAGCGCTGGCTATGGGGTTTGGAATGGCACATTGGGTTGTGCCAGCGCTGGGGTTTGGGGTGTGGCAGAGACGCGCGGCTTTGATTATGTTTGTGCTACCGCCGCCCTTTATAATTCCCGTATATTATAAGGGAAATATTCAGTTTGTAAGCAGCGTACTCACGCTTTTTACGCTTATAGCGATTGTGACTGTGGCACTTTTGGTGCTGCTTGGAGTCGTATAATGAGTAAGGCTACCGTGACAATTCGGCATGTTGCAGAGAGAGCGAAGGTTTCGACTGCAACGGTGTCGAGAGTGCTCAACAATAATCCTTGTGTGCGTCAAAGGACGCGCCAGACAGTGCTTGAAGCGATAGACTCACTTGGCTATAAACTCAATGTTGTCGCGCGTAGCCTCAAGACAAGTCGCACTCACACTATTGGAGTGCTTGCGCCCGACCTCTCTGGCGATTTTTTCATGTTTATCGCAGAGAGCATGAACAGGGAGCTTGCGAGGCGGGGATATTCTCTGGTTGTTGGCACCAGTCAAAGTTCAGAAGAGGAAGAAGCAAAGCAGGTGCGTCATCTCGCGGAGCGGCTAGTCGATGGAATAGTACTTATACCAGTTGGGGGTTCCAACGCTTATCTTCCTCAGATTTCAGATTTCAATATTCCGATTGTCTTTGTAGACCGAATACTCAAAGGCTACAGAGCAGATAAGGTGCTGGTCGACAATGAAGAGGGAGCATGCAAGGCGGTCAGTGCTCTGATAGGAGAAGGGCATCATCGCATTGGGTATTTGGGGGGAAATCCCGAAGTCACTACGGCAGAAGAGCGCTATAAAGGCTACTGCAGGGCTATGAAGGAAGCCGGACTGGAAATCGAACAGAAATATGTACGCTTTGGAAATCCGACGCTTCCTTTTGGTTATCGGGCTATGGAAGACATAATAAAAGACCCCTATTCGCCTAACACCTGGTTTATTGTCAACATTTTTACCCATCTAGGCGCAACCAATTACTTGATTTCTGAGGGAGAAGAGAGGACTAGACAGATCACCTTTGCATCTTTCGATGAGATGCCATATTCACCCCTATTGCGCTATTGTCGGTATGCAGTTCAGCAACCGATTGCGGAGATGGGAAAAGCGGCAGCCAATCTCATCATCGATAGAATCGAAGGCATAGGACCACCTGAACCCCAGACGCTCCGGTTTAAGACAAGATTGATTCAGCATAAACTTGTGCGCTAAACAACATATTCGTTGGAGGAACTGTATGGAACAGTCAAAAGATTTTTTTCTTCAGCCACCCAAGAATAGGTGGAAGGAGAGTCCACCAAAGATAGGTATTCGCCCCGCCATTGATGGCCGTCGCAGGGGTGTTCGCGAGTCACTGGAAGAGGTGACGATGGGCATGGCCAAGGCAGCGGCGAGACTAATCTCTGAGAATATTCGCCATCCTACTGGTGAGCCTGTTGAATGCGTAATCGCAGATACTACGATCGGAGGCGTTGCCGAAGCAGCCGCTTGTGCTGAGAAATTTGCCAGAGAAGGAGTGGCCGTTACCCTTACAGTTAGCCCTTGTTGGTGCTATGGCTCTGAGACCATGGACATGGATCCTCTGACAATCAAGGGAGTGTGGGGATTCAACGGCACGGATCGGCCAGGAGCAGTATATCTTGCGGCGGTATTGGCAGCTCATTCTCAGATGGGCTTGCCAGCTTTTGGCATCTATGGTCGGAATGTCCAGGACATTTCGGATGCTCAAAGAATTCCAGAGGATGTTGCAGAGAAGATTCTGCGCTTCGCTCGCGCGGGTATCGCTGCTGCATGGATGCGTGGAAAGAGCTACCTCTCCGTAGGCTCCGTAGCCATGGGTATAGCAGGCTCGATCGTCAACCCCGATTTCTTTCGAGAATACCTTGGCATGCGCAACGAATATGTCGATATGAGCGAAATTGTGCGGCGTATCGAAGAAAAAATCTATTCGGAAGCAGAATTTCGTCGGGCAATGCAATGGGTAAAGACCTATTGCAAAGAAGGTCAAGACAACAATCCTCTCGATGAACAGCATTCTCGAGTCCGCAAAGACAGGGTATGGGAAACCTGCGTCAAAATGGCGATGATCGTGCGCGACCTCATGGTTGGCAATCCAGATCTCCGTAGAAAGGGAAGAGAAGAGGAAGCTCTCGGTCATAATGCGATTCTAGCGGGCTTCCAGGGGCAGCGCCAATGGACCGATCACTTCCCCAACGGGGATTTTCTCGAGACAATACTCAATTCTAGTTTCGATTGGAATGGAATTCGCGAACCTTATCTGGTCGCCACCGAGAACGATTCTCTCAATGGAGCTGCGATGCTGTTTGGCCATCTTTTGACCGGCAGTGCTCAGATTTTCTCAGATGTGCGAACGTATTGGAGCCCCGAAGCAATACGGCGTGTTACGGGTTGGCAGCCCACTGGTCTGGCAGAGGAAGGCATTATACACCTCATCAATTCCGGCGCAACCTGTCTCGATGGCACCGGCTGTCAACGAATCAATGGTCAGCCCGCAATAAAACCATGGTGGCAAGTAGAGCCGGAAGAAGCAAAGGCATGTCTCGAAGCGACACAGTGGCGCTATGCGAGCCTTGGATATTTCCGAGGAGGCGGATATTCTTCAGACTTTTTGACCGAAGGCGGAATGCCTATCACCATGACTCGCATCAATATTATCAAGGGTATTGGCCCTATAATCCAAATTGCAGAAGGCCACACCGTAACGCTACCGCAAGAAGTCCATGATACCCTGGACTTGCGCACTGATCCTACCTGGCCAACTACATGGTTCGCACCGAGGCTCACGGGAACCGGTCCCTTCAAGGATGTCTATTCGGTCATGGCGAACTGGGGAGCCAACCATGGCGCGAGCTGTTATGGTCATATCGGTGCGGATCTCATTACTCTCGCTTCGATGTTGCGCATTCCGGTTGCCATGCACAATGTTCCGTCCGAAAAGATATTCAGACCAAGCTTCTGGAACGCCTTTGGTATGGATCCCGAGGGAGCGGACTATCGCGCTTGCTCAGCGCTCGGGCCTTTGTATAGATAGACTAATGAAGAGCATTCCATTCTTTTACTAGCTATCAGTATTATGAAGGTGTAAGGCATTTTATAAGGGAAAAAACTAATACAAGATGCCGGGTCTACTAGTCGTGGTCCCGGCACCTTTCTTGTCAATTCGTTCAAATATCGATTCGATTGCCTGGAAGCCCATCTTGAGCTAGGTTACGATTGAAGTATACAATTAAGCGTTTTCGAGCTGTCCTGAAATATGAGCTACGGCTTTGACTCATCGGGGCTATCCGAAAGCAAGAGACCCTCTGAAGGTTGCTAATTCATTATATGCAAAAAAAATTGAATTCAAATGATTATCTAAGCACCATTATGCATTACCTGTCGCGCTATAGAAAGCTAGCGCTTCCTGGCGTTGGCGTCATGATCGCCATTGCGGGAGGGCAGCTCGCTGGACCATATATTCTCAAACAGATAATCGATGTTGCGGTACCAAAGGGCGACACTTCGCTTCTTTTGGCTTATGGGGCTGCGTTCCTTGTCATAGTGTCTGTAACAGGAGCGTTGAGCTATCTGGGCATGATATTGCTTGCTCGGCTCGGACTATCGATTGTAACTCATATAAAGCAAGATATTTTTTTACACCTTTTAAAGCTTCCGGTGTCTTATTTCGATAAGCATCCTGTCGGAGAGCTTATGTCTCGCACGGAGACAGACACCGAAAGGGTGCGGGATATGTTTTCGACTCTTGGCGCAAACCTCATTGTAAATGTACTTACCATGATCGGGATTTTCTTGGTGACCTTTGCCTTGATGCCTGCGCTCGCACTTATCATGGTGGGCATTTCGTTGGGTCTCCTAATAATCTTGATTCTGTTTTTCTCGAAGATCTTTCCGATGTATGAGAAAGCCCGTTCACTATATGCAAAGATAACCGCCAAGGTTACGGAGTTCATCCAGGGCATCGAAGTCTTGAAAGCCTATGGAAGAACAGGATGGGCTGAAGCCGAGCTGGATGCCACTGCCAAGCAGAGAATGTCGCTCGAAGTGCGTATCTCATTGATCGAATATGCCATGATGTCTCTACTGAATGCATTAATTGGCCCAATGTTCATAGTTGTGCTTCTTCTCCTTTACGCTCCAAAGGCTCTTACAGGAGCTATGACGCTTGGCACTATACTTCTCTTTGTCGAGTATGGAGCCAGGCTTCTTCGCCCCATTGCTGAAATTGCGGAAAGCCTTCGAAGCCTTCAGCAAGCCCGCACTTCGCTCTCAAGGATTCGGACTATCATGGCTACGCCTGAGGAGCCAAATCGAGGTTCTGGGAAGGCTCCGAGCTTCGAGCGAGAACTCCGCTTCGATCATGTTTGGTTTGCATATGAAGATGAGGACTGGGTACTGCGCGATATCTCATTTGTCATTCCAAAGGGTAGTTTTACCGCGGTTGTTGGCGCCAGCGGCTCGGGGAAATCTACAATTATAAGTATTATCTGTGGTTTTGCCTTTCCTCAGCGAGGCAAGGTGTTGATTGATGATATTCCTCTCGACGAAATCGACATTGTTGCTTGGCGCAGGCATATTGGGCTTGTGTTGCAGGAATCCTTTATGTTTCCAGTTTCTGTTTTGGAAAACGTGAGGCTGTATCACAAAGAAATCACGGAAGACGAAGTCAAATCAGCGCTTTCAATTGTGCATGCCGATAAAGCGGTTTCCATGCTTCCCGATGGGCTTGAGGCAAATCTCTGGGAGCGAGGCTCAAATCTCTCCTCTGGCGAACGCCAATTGATTTCTTTTGCAAGAGCACTTGCGGCTAATCCAGATCTCATTCTGCTAGACGAGGCAACCAGCAATGTGGACATGACCACAGAGAAACATATCAAAGGGAGCATGGATGTGCTTCGTAAGGGAAGGACGATGGTAGTGGTTGCCCATAGGCTTTCTTCGATTCTGAAAGCCGACCGAATCTTCTATATAGATGAAGGCAAGCTCATAACCGAAGGAACTCATGAAAGCCTCTACGAAGAATTGCCGGCCTATCGACTTCTTGTGGATCAGCAGTTTCCAGCAGGCAAACGGGTGCTTGTATGAACCAGAAATTATATCATCTTCGCTGGATACGTGAGGTCTGGAGAGAACGCCAAGCTCTTGTGTGGCTCTTGCTATTCTTGACACTTGTATCGAGTGCGGTTGCTGTGGCTTTTCCTCTGCTTACAAAGCAACTCTTTGATTTACTTGAACATGCAATAGATACAAAAATGAGCGAAGATGTTGCAATGGCTCAAGTGAAACGCATAGCGCTCTATTTTGCAGCAATAGGCGTAGCGGGGCTTATTGCGGGCATATTCCCTGGTGTACGCGGAGCGCTCAATATGGTTTTCGACTACATTGTGCGCAAAAGATATTTCGGCGAAGTAGTGCGAAAGGACATTCGATTTTTCAGCGAATTCCGATCAGGTGATGTCATTACGCGCTTGACATCTGACATTTCAGATTTTCCCAAGATCTCCTGGTTTTTATGTTCCGGCATTTTTCGAGCCGTCGAGTCTGCAAGCAAGGTCACATTTTGCATCATTGCAATGTTCAGTCTCGATTGGAGACTCGCTCTCGCATCTCTTGCTTCCCTGCCTGTAATGCTTTTTGTGTTTAGCCGGACACAGGCGGCGATCTATGATCGTGTGAATAAAAATGAGCAAGCCATATCTGAGATAAACAACCAACTTGAAATGAGTTTTTCGGGAGTACGTGTAATAAAGGCCTTTGCAAGTGAAGAAAAATACACAAGTTTCTTCGAGGATGCTCTTAAAAAGCGATTCAATACGGAGATGGCTGTCATAAAGCTGGAGACAGTTATGCACCTCATCTATCAGTATATCGACTATGTGGCACAGATTGCTCTTGTGTTCGTGGGCGGATTGATGGTGACAAAGCGAAGTATCTCCATAGGAACTTTTTACGCTTTCTATAATTATCTCAATATGCTCATTTATCCTGTGCTGGATATCCCACAGCTCTTTGTGTTTGGTAAGCGAGCATTTGTCAATATAGATAGGCTTGAAGAGATTAGACAATATGAGACTGGATCTCAAAAGCAATGTGCAACATCGACTCAGAAAAAATATGACCCGTCGATTCAGAATCAAAATAAAGTATCTGCTCAGAGACAGGAAAAATCTACACCAAAAAAAGATATCGCAAGCGATAAGGCTTTTCGCTCCCTTTGTTTCGAAAATGTCACATTGCGATATGAGCAACGGCGCAAAGCAGCTCTATCGGATATCAGCCTGGAGATATTGCCGGGCGAAAAATTCCTTATAATAGGACCGGTTGGATCAGGAAAATCCACCCTTATTAAGACCGCATTAGGTTTACTCGAACCTCAGAAGGGACGAGTAATGATAAATAATAAGCCAGTGCGCAGCCTGGATCCGACAGAGATTCGCGGCCTTATAGGATATGTGCCACAAGACCCTCTCTTGTTTAGCGGCTCGATACGAGAGAATATCCTGTTTGGTTGTCGAGAAGGGCAGAACCTTACTGACGAAGAGCTCTTTCGTATCATCGAAGTATCTCGTCTCACAGAAGAAATCGAATATTTTTCAGACGGATTAGAAACCAAGCTCGGACAGCGCGGCACAAGCGTTTCAGGAGGGCAGAAACAGCGTATAGCAATAGCCCGAGCGCTCGCAGGCTATCCAGCTCTGCTCTTACTCGACGATATGACCGCCTCCCTCGATACCAATAACGAAGAAGCCTTATGGCATTCACTAGCCGCAATGCCAGAATTCGCACAGGCTGCGGTTATAGCAGTATCCCATAGGTTATCAAGCATTCAATATGTCGATCGAGTGCTCTTCTTGAATGGTGGGCGCATTGCTGGTTTTGGCAAACACACAGAGCTTATGGAACAAAACGGGCTCTATCGTGAATTTGTGGCGGAGCATGTTAGAAGACCAACTGGCTAAATCAGCTTAGCAAGCCCACAATCTCGATTTTAGAGCAAGAATTATCGTCCTTATTCTATGGTTAGATGGTGTGCGACAATTCTATGCAGAAGTAGCCAGGCAGCATATCTTCGAGCCCAATAATCCTCTTATTTCTTGACTGGTCTTGCTTTGGCATCTACAATAATGGAATTATGGAACGCACTATTCGACTCTTAACTTTTATTTTAATGATTTTGGTGGTTGGTAGCGTCGATGCTCAACAGCGCATTGTCTTAGCAGGGCGCGGAGCAAATATGCTTGCGGATGCTATCTATCTTTTTCCTGATGCAGGGAAGAGACTTGTAGCTTATTCCAGCGGTGATCAAGGTTTGGGGCTCTTCATGTCGGAGGTAGATCCAGCATTTAAGGAAAAGGTTTGCTTTGACAAGAGTGCGGGGGTAGAAGTGATCGCGTCCTTCAAACCTGATCTTGTGCTCCTCAAATCGATATCGAGAAGTCAGTATGAGGCAGCACTGAATGCGCTGGGTATCCGCCAGGTCTATTTGATGCTAGAGACGCCTGAGCAGTACTATGAGGATATCGCAACATTGGGCAAGGTTCTTGGAAACCAGGTACATGCCGCAGAAGTAATTAGCTGGTATGCTGACCATGAGAAGAAAATTATGAGCCGCACAACCAAGCTTTCTGCGTCCCAGAAACCAAAGGTCCTTTTGTTGCAGCTTGCTGCTTCTGGAGAATCGGTCTGGAAGGTTCCGCCTGATTCATGGATGCAAACAATCCTAGCGGAGCGCGCAGGTGGCATTCCTGTATGGAAAGGAGCGAACCTTGGCTCCGGATGGGCGACTGTATCTGTTGAACAGATAGCAGCTTGGAATCCTGATGTAGTGTGTATCATCAATTATCGTGCAAATTCATCAGAAGCAGCCGAAGCTTTCAAAAAAGATAAGCGGCTTTCTTCGCTAAAAGCGGTTAGGGAAGGGAAGGTATACGGTTTTCCGCAGGATTTTTATTCCTGGGATCAGCCGGATACGCGGTGGATTCTGGGGTTGACATGGCTTGCAAAGATGCTTCATCCGGCGTTATTCACCGATATTTCGGTTATTGGAACTACAGAAGACTTTTTCAACTTTATGTATGGATTCGATGAAGCAGCTTTCCACACTAATATCGCGCCTAAGATACAAGGCGATGTCGGGGAACAGTTCTAGCGTGAAGCATGAGTGTCCCGTATCGGCAATGATCGATGTTTCTTCGAGCTCAGACTCTCATCTGCCTTCTAATAGAACTTACAGGGCGATTTCGCAACGTTCTTATCTGTGGTTTCTTCTCGTAATTTTGCTCATCGCGATAGCCGCGCTTTCGCTTTTTATCGGACGCTATCCAAAACCCGGCATAATGAATCCTGCCCTGCTAGGAACAGATTCAATCGCGCGTCAAATCGTGCTAAATTCTCGCTTGCCACGCATCCTGGGAGCGATATTGCTTGGACTTGTGCTTGGGGGTGCGGGAGCTTCGCTTCAATCTATCTTTAGTAATCCCCTAATCGATGCGGGTTTTCTGGGTGTATCGCAAGGGGCAGCTTTCGGAGCTGCGCTCGCGCTCGTCCTAGGGTTGCGCGCGTATTCGGTCATCGCTGCGCTGGCCTTCGGCATGGCAGTGCTAGCGCTTGCTCTTTCGATATGGCTTTCCGAGCGATTCAGATATGGCGGGCAGATTTTGAGGCTTGTGCTCGCTGGGCTAGCTGTATCTGCCTTTTTTTCATCGCTTCTATCTTTGATGAAGTATATTGCCGATCCTCTGCATCAGTTGCCTGATATTGTTTTCTGGACAATGGGATCGATGGTGCCAATGAGTTGGAAAAGACTCGAATCCGCAGCGCCAATTGCTATCCTGTCTCTTGTAGTGCTCTATGGAATGCGTTGGAGGGTCAATCTGCTATCGCTCGACGATGCGGTAGCGCATTCGCTTGGCATTCGGCCATCTCTGGAACGCAGAATAGTCAGCGTAGCGGCTGCGGCAGGCGTAGGAGTAATGACAGCCGTGTGCGGAGTGGTAGGATGGGTTGGGCTCATCATTCCTCAAATCGTGCGCGCGGTAGATGGCCCGGATGGGCGATTCGTGATACCGAGTTCTATGCTCGGAGGAGCTATTTTCGTTCTTATTTCCGATACTATCGCACGCTCCGTTTTTTCAGGTGAAATTCCGCTCGGCATAATAACCTCTCTTTTGGGCGCGCTGAGCTTTGCGATCCTGCTTACTACAAGAAAAGTGGAGCTCGCTCGATGAATCGCTCGATGAATGGCCCGATGAATGATGGCTCGTTTCTTTCAGCGCGAGATATCTCTTTCAGATGGAGACAGGATCAGCCCTTGTTAGAGGATATCTCGCTGGATGTGGCGCGCGGCCAAACGCTTGCCATCCTCGGCCCCAACGGAGCTGGAAAAACGACCCTGCTATCCATTCTTTCAGGTCGACTCAGTCCGCGCGCTGGTTCCATAAGCCTGAATCGTCGCTCACTGAACTCCTATTCGGCTAGAGAGCGCTCGCAATTGATAGCATTTTTGCCACAACTCGAAAAACTCGCTTTCAATTATCGAGTAATGGATTTTGTATTGATGGGTCGGACGCCTCGCATGGAAGTTCTGGCCTTGCCTGGATTGGAGGATGAAGAAGCCGCATTGCAGGCGCTTTCTCTTTGCAAGCTCGATTCCTTTAGCATGCGCAATATTGGTGAGCTTTCCGGTGGCGAGTTTCAGCTTGTGCGGATCGCGCGTTGCCTTGCTCAGGGGGCTTCTATTCTAATTCTGGATGAGCCAGCAAGCATGCTGGATCCAGCGCATTCGCGGCATATCGCTGATGTGCTCGCATCGCTCGCCGATTCAGGTATAACAATAATCTATACAACGCACGATATCGAATTGGGCCTTTTTCTTGGAGGGGAAGCGCTGATACTTTCGGGAGGCATGATTCAGTGGAGTGGGCCTGCTGAGGGCTTACACAATACTGAGATTCTCACCCGGACTTACGGTATCTCTTTTTCAAACAAAGAGATACCGAGTGCATTTTGAGGCATATGGAGCAGCTATGCTTGATATTATGATGAATCGAATCTATAAACCTGTGCGCACGCAAGGGCAGGATCACTCTGCTTTTTGCGTCTCGAGATACCGAATTCAATCAGGCAGTCGTGCTCCATTATTATCTCATCGAAGAGGCTCAAGCCCGGTCTAGACTATGACATACTAATGGGCGCAACTATCGGCATTTATTATAGTTCATATTGTTGGTGCGCTTTTGCCATAGTATATTTGAAAAAGGGGTGTTCTATGAAGCGATCGATTGCAATTTCCATTATCGTATGTTTAGTAGTACTGAGCGCTAAAGCGCAAGTCATCACTTTTGGTCTCGGTGATGCTGAGCTTGAAGCTGGCTTGAATGAGCTCAATATAAGTGCAAAAGTCAATATGCAGGTCTTTCAGACAGAAGTCTCCATGGTCTGGGGACAGCCCACAGCGAGCATCACTTTCGCGTTATCGCAAGGGCTTACGCCTGGCGAAGTATATCTTGCTGCAGCACTGGCCCATCTTTCTAGTAAGCCGCTTAACATTGTGGTTGAGCTGTATCAAAAGAATAAACAAAAAGGCTGGGGCGCTCTTGCAAAGGATCTTGGCATAAAGCCAGGTTCCAAGGAATTCAAACAGCTGAAGGAACAACTTGCAGGCTCTAGCAAGAAGCTGAAATCGCAAAAAAAGTGATGGGACTTTATATAGGGTAGTGAAAACTCAAAAAGCGGCGCCATTCTAGGCAGCCTCCTTCGCTTTCTTTGCATTTTAGGGTCACTTGTAGTATCGCTCTCTGTATCACTGTGAGAAAAGCAAGTAGACTCTAGATAAGCTCGGTGCTCTAGTATTCTTAGACCCTAGAATCAGAAGTTGCCATAAGTCCTCTGTCTGCCTCTAGTCAAGAGGCTCTCGAGTAGCTCAGCCGGCCGCTCAAATCTACCTAAAAGAATCATCGCGGCGATGATATAGGGCTTAAAGCTCGCTTCGCGATAGGTCGCATCGCGGTAGCGATCGAACACGCTAGCGGCGACTTCGCCGGCAGCGCAGGAGACACCCGTTATATCTGCTGGCAAACAATGCATATAGAGCGCCTGTGAGGAATTTGGTGCCGCGCTCCTTGTGAGCTTCATCTTTTCTTCGGTGCATTCCCAGTCCTTGAATTTTGCATTGTTGGCGAGAGCTTCTCTTTCGAGTTCTTTCAAGCCTTCTTTATCTCCAGCATGGAGAAGGGGCACGCGGCGGAGCATAACATCGTATGGCGCCCAGCTTTTGGGATACACAATATTGGCATCTTTGAATGCTTCGTCCATCGAATTGACATATGTAAAACTGCCGCCCGAGTCTATCGCTTGCTTTTTAGCCAGTTCGACGACATCAGGGATTAGATCGTATCCCTTTGGATAGGCGAGTACAATGTTCATGCCAAAGCGGCTTGCAAGACCAATGATGCCCTGTGGCACGGACAGCGGCTTGCCATAAGAGGGGCTGTAAGCCCAGCTCATCGTGATCTTTTTGCCTTTGAGCTTGTCGAGGCCTCCAAAGTAATGCACAAGGTGCAAAAAATCGGCCATAGCTTGTGTCGGATGGTCGATATCGCTCTGTAGATTGACGATTGTAGGCCTGGAAGGCAGCACACCTGCCTTGACGCCATCGTCGAGCGCAGTACCAACTTCGCGCTGATAGCGGTCGCCTTCTCCAAGGTACATGTCGTCGCGTATGCCAATTGCTTCAGTGAGGAAGCTGATCATGGTGGCTGTTTCGCGCACTGTTTCGCCATGGGCGACCTGGCTTTTGCCTTCATCGAGGTCCTGCACATAGAGACCGAGCAGATCGCATGCAGATGCAAATGAAAAGCGAGTGCGAGTCGAATTGTCGCGGAAGTTCGACACCGCGATGCCTGAGTCCCAGACTTTAGGCGAAATATTGCTTTCTCTCATTGCGCGAAGGATATCGGCCACGAGGAAGGTGGCCTGGATTTCTGGGAGGGACTTCTCCCACGTGAGAAGAAAATCTTTCTGATACATAGAAATCTTTTTTGTCCGAAGTTCGTCGATGAATTTTTCTATGTCTTTTTTGCTCATTGAATGGTGTTCCATTAAAAATCCTCCAACAATTCTTAGCTAATATTATTCAATGTTATCGTCGATTGACTCGTCGATCTATTCTTTGATATCAAGCATAGGGGCAGGCGGCCGTCCCATGGCTCGTTCTATATATGTTGAAACAATAAAGGTGAGAAAACTGGCTGCTGAGCCTACAACGACTGGCAAGAACCCATAGGGATTGTCGACCTTCATTTGGTTCGCAAGAATCTGCCAACCAATTCCGACGAGCGAGCCAATGATGATGGAGACGATGCCGGCAGATTTACCAGCATTCTTCCACAGTAACCCAAGAAGGAAGGCAGCGATTGGGCCTGCAGCGCGAAGCATGAACGAGAACACATTGAGAGTGATGATATCGATTTTGAAAAGCGCAATGCACATCGCCCCGAGGCCAATGATCACATTGAGAATGCGCGAAATGACGATCTGTGTCTTATCCGGGACATCCTTTTTGAAATAGGGCAACAAATCTTTCGTGAAAATCGTCGATCCGCAGAGCATATCTGAATCAGCGCTCGACATCGTCGATGCGATGATCGCTGCTGAGACGACACCAGCTACCCATGCAGGAGTGTGGCCAAAGATAATTTGTGCGAGCACCTGATTGCTTGGCATATTGGGATCGATCGCATATCCAGCAAGGCCAATGAATGTTGGCACAAAAGAGAATACCCCCATAAAAACAGCGGCCCAAATGAGCGCATTACGGCTTGCCTTTGCATCCTTGGCTGAAAAAATGCGGGAGACCATCTCAGGGCCTGCAGTAAAAGTGAGGAAATAGTTGATGACGAGCGATAAAATACCGAGAAAGCCGAGGGTTCCAAAAGGCTCAAGCTTCTCAGCAGGGAGAGCAGTCATCATTGTGTTCCAGCCACCAGCAGCATTGATTGCAAAGGGTAGAGCGATGAGCAGCCCGAGAAAGATGATGATCCACTGGAAAACATCGGTGATCGAATCTGCCCAGAGCCCTCCTACCGTGGTATAGATGATTGTGAATGCTGCAGCGAGCACGATGGCGAAGTTGAGATCGAGTCCGATTAGCAAGGAGAGAATTGTACCCGATGTGAGAATCTGCGATGCAGTGAGGCAGAAAAGCGCGATGATATTGAGAATCGCTGATATGATATGCGATGGCTTGCCAAAACGCCGCCCTACCACTTCAGGAATTGTGAAAGCCATGACTCCGCGGAGCTTAGGGGCAAAGAAAATCATCGGGATGAGACCTATGGATGCTGCCATCACGTACCAAAATGCAGATATGCCCCAGGAGCCAAAAGCCCGATTTACGAGTCCATTCGTCGATCCTCCGCCGATGTTGTTCGCTGCGAGGCTGCAAGCAACGATGAGCATCGGCACCGCCCGACCCGCGAGCATGTAGTCGGTGCTCGTTTTGTTGAGTTTTTTGTTTGTCCAAAACCCTACCACAAGCATTGCTGCCAAATAAATGAGAACGATGATGAGCGCAGTTGTGTTCATACGGTACCTCCCTTATCCTTATGAAATGTGCTCTCTGAGTAAGTGACGCTTACTCAGAAATCGCCTCAATAATCATAGCTAGCCCATTGTTTGCTAAAGGTCTACTAGACTTGGGCTCGCTCTATTCGAGCTGGCGTTTCTCCGGCTTGCGACGCTCGAGTCCTCCATACTGCATACGTCTCTGCGGTTGCGAGCCTACACTAAAGCTGGTCTATGCTAAGGCCGGCCTATGCCAGGCTGCCACGATTTTAGCACTATGCTATTCCTGCCTTTTTGTATAATCGAAGAGCGACCATATTTGCATCTTCTTTTAGCTTCTCCTCGTCGATGCAGACGATGCGGCCATTGTCGACCACTATCTTGCCATTGACAATAACCATCTCTGCGGCATGGTCATAGCCGCAGAACAGGAGTGCAGCCGAGGGGTCTGATAGCGAGCCTGCATATGCAAGTTTGTCGACATTCCAGCAAGCTATATCTGCCAGGGATCCTACTTCGATGGAACCAGCTTGCTCCCAACCCAGGATCTCAGCACCGCTTTTAGTTGCCATCTGCCAGGCTTCTTTGGAAGTCAGGCCGGTAGCACCATAGCGTATGCGCTGCAGCAGCAGCGCCTGTCTTATCTCGCCGAGCATGTCCGAACTATCATTGGAAGCAGAGCCATCCACAGCAAGCCCCACAGGTACTCCGATGTCCAACATCTCTCTTACGCGGCATATGCCAGAGCCCAGTCTCATATTGGACGAGGGGCAATGAGCAATACCTGTTTTGGATTTGGCAAGCGTCTCTAACTCTTCATCATTAAAAAAGATACCATGAGCATACCAAACATCGGCTCCAAGAAAGCCACAGTCTTCCATGAGCCTAAGAGGGCGTCGGCCATACATCTGGACACAATAATCCTCTTCATCGGAGGTTTCTGCCAAATGAGTGTGCAACCTCACTCCATATTTCCTGGCCAGGATCGCCGATTCTCTCATCAGTTCCTCGGAGACCGAAAAAGGGCTACAAGGAGCAAGCGCAACACGCCGCATCGAATCAGAAGCTGAGTCGTGGAATTTTTGGATCGTCTGTTCGCAGTGTTCTAGGATTGTATCCTCGTCCTGTACTACAGAATCAGGAGGAAGCCCACCATCCTTCTTCGATCGGGACATAGAACCGCGGGTGGCGAGAAAGCGCATGCCGATATCGGATGCAGCCTTAAATTGAAGAGTAGGAATATCTGTTTCAAAACCCTGTGGATATATGTAATGGTGATCCGTTGAGATTGTGCATCCCGTCTTTATCAATTCTGCCATGGCCAAAAGGCTCGAGACATAGACCGCCTCTTCGTCTATACCTTTCCATATTTCATAGAGGTAAACAAGCCAATCGAAGAGCTTGGCGGTCTGCACGGCGGGCAGATTGCGCGAAAGGGTCTGATAGAAATGATGGTGTGTATTGACTAAGCCCGGCGCTACAACAAGATGCGAAGCGTCGATAACACGAGAACCACAAGGAACCGCGATGTTTTTTGCAATTTGAGTTATCCGATTTCCTTCCACCAGTACATCGACGCCGCATAGATCTTCAGCTTTTAGTTGAACGACTCGAAGGCAATCCTTTAAGAGGATCACTTCAGAACCTCCGCATTGAAGTCTTCGATGAGCATATCGAGCGCGCATACTTGCTCATGCAGACCGGACCAATAGTTGCGATAATCGCTCCACTGAGCTCGAAGCTCGGGAAGTTCCTTTCCGAGCTGTTCGATCCAGGTGAAATACTTGAGGTTGTGCACACGCCGCTTGTCAACATGCGTCATCTCAAAGACATAATCGACCGATAAGCCCTGCAGGCATTCATAGTCGCGGTCAGCCTGGCGCTGATCGTATAAACCCCGCTCCTCAGTCAGCTCCGCAAGACGGGACTGATAAAGCTCCATCGAGTCGGTGAACATTGTGAATACGATATCATCTTCGCCCAGTTCATAGTACTTTGCGAACTTTATGGCAGCGATGAGATTTCCCACTCCGGATATGCCAAGCAGATCCAACTTTTCGACTATGGAAGGATCAGTTCCCACTTCTAAGAGAAGTTTTTGGCCAGCCGGTTCGTTGAACAGCCGAATGAGTCGAATTGTAAGTTCATCGTCGACTCCAACTGCTGCGTCGGTGTCACGAAGATTGTGGATCCAGGGAATATGCTTGTCGCCAATTCCTTCTATACGATGTGCCCCAAAACCATTCTCTAGAATTGTGGGGCACTGCAGCGCCTCCGCTACCGCGAGTTTTGCGCCGGGGAATTTTTCCTTGATATAAGAGCCCGACCCGAGTGTTCCCGCTGAGCCGGAAGCCAGCACTACACCGCAAACATGGGCGCATGCTCCGCTTGCAGGGACAGCCGAGCCGTTGAGCGTAGCGAACACTTCTTCTATGGCTGGGCCGGTGATAGCATAATGCCAAAGATGGTTGGGTAGCTGATCGAATTGATTGAAGATGACAACATCATGGCGAGTCCTTTGCAGCTCAAGGCATTTGTCGAAGATCTCTTTTACATTAGATTCGCTGCCAGGTGTAGCAATGACTTCTTCTGCCATGGTCTTAAGCCAATCGAAGCGCTCGCGGCTCATCCCCTCAGGGAGAATTGCGACGCTCGGGCAAGCGAGGAGGCGGGAGATGTAGGCGCCGCCCCGGCAGTAGTTGCCGGTGCTCGGCCACACGGCTTTTTTGGTCGTGGGATCGAAGCGTCCCGTGACGAGCTCGGGAGCGAGACAGGCATAAGCCGCGCCGACCTTATGTGCACCCGTAGGGAACCATTTGCCTGCAAGTCCGATGATTCGAGCCTTGGTGCCAGAGATTGCTCGAGGAATCTCGATATAGTTGACTGATCCGAAACCACCTCCAAATTCCTTGGGCTCGTTGTGCCAGTTGACTCTAAAGAGATTTCGCGGATGTACATCCCAAAGGCCAATCCTGGAGAGTTCGGCCTTTATTGTGGCCGAAATCTTTGTGGGATCTCGCATCTGGGCAAAAGTTGGAAGCAGAATTCCTCTTTTCTTACAGCGTTCGATGTTCTTTTTTCTTTGGGATTCGTCGATGACTAGATCGATCATGCCGAACTCCTTACAATGATATTATATGGGATTATCAGCAAGTGATATAAAATATATTATAGCATGCGAAGCTGCTTTCTGCGAGAGTTTATCTGTTTGGCTCATGCATACAGAGCAAGGCATGTCATAGATCTGCATAAAGTCTTGAAAATGGCTCTTGAATGAAGCAGAATATAAGTTAGTAGGGCATCTTTCTGGCTTGGGCATGGTCCTTAAGGCATATTTTAGTTGAGCAAGGGGGCAAGATGCTAAAGGAATTCCTAGATAGTGCAAATTATTCTATGAATCCTTACTCCATTCCCATGTTTATTACTGCTGTCTTGGTTTTATTGCTTGGGATTTATGTTCTTATTCAAGATAATGCTATAGTCAACAAATCGTTTTTTATGCTGACATTCAGCGCTTTTATTTGGCAAGCCGGGATTGGTTTGATGTATTTAATGAATGATACGGGAACCATCCTCATATTTTACAAGCTGTTCACGTTCTTGGGTGTCGTCGTAATCGCCCCCGGAATTTATTTCTTGACTATAGCTTCATTGGGCATCCTTGAAGAAAAAAAACGCTTCCTTATTGCAGGCTATGTTATAGCTTTCGCTTTTTATATAGGAAGCTTGTTGACAGACTCGCTTGTTCGAGGCGTCGATGATCACTTTTGGGGTTACTACTTATTATATGGTCCGCTTTCCATTCCTTTTCTTTTTTTCTTCTGTACTTTCATTATTCGCTCATTGCAGCTCGATAGAATCGCTCTTAAAACAATGGAGCCCGGGATCAAGCGTGATCAAATTAAGTTGCTGTATATTTCCTTATACATTGCAACATTAGGGTCTATCGACTTTATCTCCTGTTTTCCTCCACTGGAAGTCTATCCATTCGGCTATTTGGCGGTATTGGCCTTTGTCTCTATTCAGGCTTATTCAATTCTCAGATATAGAAGAGCGTCGTTAAGCACTATTTTTGCGGCTATGGAAGATGGGATCATTGTGATAGATAAAAACAATAGGATACAGGAAGCAAATCCATCAATGGAGGCAGTGACTGGAATTAAGCGGCAGGGTCTCATTGGAAAAAATGCGCTCGATGTGCTTGTCCCCGCTTTTGGTAGAGGGGGAAATTCTGAAGGAGTGGCAGCAGCTCCGCTCAAAAGACTAATGCTAAAGCCAACTAATGCTGTAAATGAAGACATTACTTTCGAAGACCGAGGACAGCATTTCAATGTCACCTCTTCGCAGATTCTGGATCGCTTTGGTGCGAAAACAGGCAGCATACTTATTTTTCGGGATATCACGGAACGCAAGAAAATGGAGGAAGAGCTTAAGCGGTACCAAGAATCTTTGGAAGAACTGGTTGCGGCTCGGACTGAACAACTCAGAAAATCGGAAGAAAAATACAAAGCACTTGTGGATCATGCTTTGGTCGGTATTGGCATTCATCAGAACGCCCAGATGGTCTTTGCAAATAAGCAGTTTGCATCCATGCTGAGATTCTCCGAAGAAGAAATAATAGGTCTGCCCATCTTACAATTAATTCATCCAGACGAAAGAGAACTTATTATGTCCAGAGCCTACGATAGATATAGTGGAAAAGAAGTTATCGACACTTATGAGATGCGAATGGTCCGAAAAGACGGCAGTTCCATGCCCGCCTTTATAAGCAATGCAACGATCGAAATTAATGGAGCCAGGGCGACGCTTATCACCGTTGTAGATACAACAGAAACGAAGCTTCGAAAAGAGCTGGAGCAAGTAAACCAGGAACTCGAGAGATTCACATATTCTGTCTCCCATGATCTGCGTGCTCCGCTTAGGAGCATAGAGGGTTTCAGTCGGGCTCTGAAAGAAGATTATGAAGATCGTCTAGATCGAGAAGGACAGGATTATCTTCAGCGCATAAGAGCGGCATGTCAACGAATGGCGGCTATGATTGATGCTATCCTTCAGCTCTCTCGCATCGGAAGATATGAGATGCATAAAGAAAAAGTGAATCTCAGCGCCATAGCACAGGATATCGCTTCAGATTTGGAAACGACATCTCCCGAACGAAAGGTGGAATTCTCGATCGCAGAAGCCGTCTTTGCCGCTGGAGATCCAATGCTTCTGAGGATGGTTTTGGAGAATCTGATTGGCAATGCATGGAAATTCACACAAGAACATGAGCTTGGGAGAATTGAATTTGGGATGAGACAGGAGAGCTCCAAACATGTCTACTTTGTGCGCGACAATGGGTTGGGCTTTGACATGAAGTATGCGGCCAAGATTTTCGATCCATTTCAACGCCTCGAAAATGCCAAAGCTCTTTCTGGTTCAGGAATTGGCCTTGCTTCGGTAAAGCGCATTATTCACCGCCATGGCGGAGAGATTTGGGCTGAGAGTGCTGTAGGCAAAGGCAGCACTTTCTATTTTACATTAGAGTAATTACTATTTCAAATCGGCAGATGGAGAATTGTATGAACAAGTCATTGCGAGTGCTTTTGATAGAAGATTCTGAAGATGATACCCTTTTGATCCTGCGCGAATTGCGTAAGGGTGGCTATTTTCCAGTGCATGAGCGCGCAGAGACAGAATCCGCAATGAGATCAGCTCTCTCTTCTCAGAAATGGGATATAATCCTCTCGGATTATAACTTGCCGGAATTCTGCGCCGACGAAGCGCTGTCCATTTTTAGGGAAAGTGGCATAGAAGCGCCTTTTATAATTGTTTCCGGAACTATCGGGGAAGAAAAAGCGGTTCAACTTATGAAAGGGGGCGCCAATGATTATATCATGAAAAATAATCTCAGGCGCCTTGTTCCCGCAATTGAGCGCGAATTAAAGGAATCCGAGGATAGAAAATCGCGAAGATTGGCTGAGGATTCTTATAGAAAATCTGATTTTGTCGTCAATGCCTCGCGCGATATTATGGCCTTGATCAATAAATCCGGAATCTGCGAGACTGTCAATAGCAGTCTTTGCAAGATTTTTGGGAAAGAAGAACAAAAAGAAATTGTCGGCCATCCAGTAAGTGATGTGTGGGGCAATGAGGTCTATGAGCAAAAAATAAAACCCTACCTGGAACGCTGTCAGAATGGAGAGGAGATCAATACCGAAGATTGGTTCGATATAGAAGGGATGGGTAGCCAATGTTTCGAAATCAACTATATCCCTTATAGGGACAACGACGGAGTTGTTACCCATACCATAATGGCGGCTCACAATATCACAAATCGAAAAACAGCCGAACAAGATCTGGATACGAGCTATCGAAATCTTCAAAAGACATTGGAGGGAATCGTTAAAGCGCTTTCTGCCTTGGTAGAAATGCGCGATCCGTATACGGCTGGGCACCAAAACCGGGTTGCCAGGATTGCCAGAGCTATCGCAGAGGAACTTGACTTGTCAGAAGATGCTGTTCAAGGTATCTGGGTTGCATCGCTCATCCATGATATTGGGAAAATCCGTGTGCCTGCTGACATTCTAAGTAGACCAGGCCATCTATCAAGTGTGGAGTTTGAACTCATCAAAGAACATCCCCGAACAGGTTATGAAATACTGCGAGAGATAGATTTCCCATGGCCTGTTGCTGAAATTGTCCTGCAACACCATGAGAGGATAGATGGATCTGGCTATCCACAGGGGCTCAAGGGGGAGGACATCTTGTTTGCAAGCAGAATCATAGGCGTTGCCGATGTCGTCGAAGCTATGACTTATCACCGCCCGTATAGAGAAGCACTTGGAAAGGATGCAGCGCTCGATGAGATCAGGCAAAACAAAGGGATCTTGTATGATCCTCTTGTCGTGGAAACCTGCGTTAAGGTTTTTATGGAAAAAGGCTTAACACTAGATTGATTTCTCCTGATCACCACTATTCGTATCCAAATGCCGGTGATAGGGGCATCTCGACCATGCACACATAACAACTATTTGCACAGACAAATTATGTGCGGAGGCCGACAGCTTTCGCTGCGGATGTTATATCTTTAAGCCCATTGCCTGTGAGCATCACGATAATGCGAGCCTTTGGATCGAGCTCTGAGCGCACCTTCATAAATCCCGCAAAGGCGCAGGCACTCGAAGGCTCTGCGAAGAGGCCAGATAGTCTTGCGACATAGGTCTGAGCCTTAAGGATTTCCTCATCCGAGACAACAACGGCCCGACCACCATGCTTCTTTAGCTTGTATAGAGTAAAATAACCATTTCGCGGTACATCGACCGCAATCGAATCGGCAATAGTGTGCGATCGACGCGCTTCGAAACTGCCCGTTGCAAGGGCTCGGGCAATTGCGCTCGAGCCTTCGGCCTGAGCTGCCCATACTATTGGCATTCGATTGATCCAACCCAGGCGCAGGAGGTCTTCGAAACCACGGATAATTCCAGATAGAATTACGCCATCTCCCGTGGGTACAAAGACATGGTCAGGTGCAAGATAAGCCGGAAAGCCGGAAACTTGAAGCTCATCATCTTGGCTTAGGTTCGTGTTGATACCCTGTTTTCTTGCGCTATCTTCAGCCTTTGTGAGGTCTTTGGCTATCTCGAAGCTGGCGGTTTTCTTGCCCTCTATAGTCAGTGGATTATATCCAGTATTGCGCGAAAGCATACCGCTTGATCTGGAGTATTCGAGCGACTCTTCAAAAGCGAGGTCGTATGTGCCATCGACCTCGATCAGCTCTGCGCCATACTGCAGAATCTGGACTCGCTTTGCGATAGGAGCCGACTTTGGAACATAGACTTTTATCGCTATACCAGATGCGGCTCCAATGCAGGCCATGCTCGATGCAGCATTTCCGGTCGAAGCAAGGACAATTTCCTTAATGCCGAATTTTCGAGCAAAGGCTGCTACAAGCCAGCTCGCCCTATCCTTATACGAGCCCGAGGGATTACAGGTATCATCCTTTAGGTATAGATTAGGCATTCCAAGCTCATTTCGCAATCGCTCGGGAGCCCATAATGGCGTTTGGCCTACTGGAATTGATGGGAAAAAGCATTCTTCCACGGGCAGGGGTATGGAGCCACTAGAAGGATTATCACCTTCCCAAGAGCATTCCAGTACGCCTCGCAAGGGTTCATTTTTTTTCTGTGCTTCTGAACAGCTGTCGCATAGATAACGCCCGGGTTCGATTGGATATGTCCTTCCGCATGAAGGACAGCTATAAAACCATTTCATGCATCTACTGCCTTTACCATTGGTTTTTTTAGGCACCTAGAATCGATAGCGCAAAGGGGAGGGCGACATAGAAGGCCGAGGCTATCTCAAGATCGTCCACACGCGTTACCTCATTGGGAGCATGGGCTTGATCCTCGTCTCCTGGGCCGAATCCGATCACCGGGATATTATGGCGCCCACAGATCGCAACGGCATTTGTCGAGAAAGTCCATTTATCGACGACAGGCTTTTCCCCAAAAAGCGCGGTATATGCGTCGATACCAGATTGCACAAGGATATGATTCTCTGGAATCTTCCAAGTGGGGAAATAGAGTTCCTGATGATACTCCGTTCCGGTCCAAGCTGGCTTTCTGTATTCAGGCATATAGACAGTAAAGTCATCTACTCCAGCCTCTTTCAGAGCATCCTCTACCTGGCTTATAGCGCTCTTGTCAGTCTCTCCCCAAGTTAGTCGACGATCGCAATATAGCATGGCTTGATCGGGCACAGCGCATTGACTTGGACCATGTACATCCATCTGGCTTACAGTGATTGTGCCCTTTCCAAGGAAATGATCATCATCAGGTAAGAGTTCGGCATTGAGTTTTTCGATTGCCAGGGCAGCCCTGGCCGCCTTGTATGCGGCACTGTCGCCGCGCTCCGGAGCCGAGCCATGGCAAGATATTCCTTTAATGTTGACCTGGATTTCCATGCGTCCACGGTGCCCTCGATATAATCTGCAGGAGGTTGGCTCGGTCGATACAACAAAATCGGGAATGAATTTCTCTTCTTCGATGAGATATTTCCAGCACATTCCATCGCAATCTTCTTCGATCGTAGTGAATGAAAACCAGATTTCATAGTCCCCATGGTAAGCCAATTCTCTTAGGATGCGCGCAGCAGTGATCATCGAAGCGGCTCCGCCAAGCTGATCAGAGGCTCCTCTCCCGTATACAAGGCCATCTTTGATCAGTCCAGAAAAAGGAGGTGTCTTCCATTGCGATTCATCGCCTATGCCAACTGTGTCGATATGTGCATCGAATACAAGCTTTTTCGGGCCTTTTCCCACGCGGCCAAGAAGAGATCCAAGCCCGTCGATCCAGAGATCCTCCATGCCGGCCTCTTCGCAGAGCTTTTTTAATAGCTGAATACGATCTTTTTCGGTGGTGGAAAAAGCCGGCACCTTGATGATTCTGCTCAGATTCTGGGCAGTGTACTCGCGATATTCACGAGATTTTTCCAAAATCTTGGTTGTTTCCATGTATTACCTCTCTTCCATTCTTTTCCAGAGCCTTGCGGCTTGGCAGCGTGCATCTGCTTCGATAGCCATGTCATCATACATTGGTCTATGATCGAGAATCCGGATCGATCCTGCAATCATCACCGTGCGGGCTGATCTACTGGACATTCCAAACGCGAGGTGTCCGGCGATATTCGCTCCAACAAGCGGAGTAGGGGGATCATAATCCCAGAGCACAAGGTCAGCTGGAGCACCTTGCTTTATAGTACCAAATCCAGGAGAAGTCGGATCGAAGTCTTGCGAGAAATATCGCTCAATGAGTAAATTTCCTCTATGCAATGCCTTTAGAAAGTCACCAGGCCACCATGGGCCTTGGCTTTCGCGATGCCGGAAAACCGCGAATTTGAATTCCTCGAGCATATCCGCGCCCATGCCGTCGGTTCCAAGCACGACATTCTTGAATGTAGGTAGCAGAGCGTTATAGCCGACTGCATTGTTCATGTTGGAACGAGCATTGTGGGCAAGAAATACATCTCTGACATTCATTATCTCGATTTCGGAAGGCGTGAGCCATACGCCATGGCCGACAATGCCGCGAGAGTTGAGGGCTCCTACAGCCTCAAGGCGCTCGACAGGATCCTTACCAAAGCGATATCTGGCATCAACGGCATCGAACTTGTCTTCTGCTAAATGGATATGAATACCTCGGCCAGTCTCCTGTACCGCTTCAGCAAGCGCTTCTAAAGTCTCGTTGCTTAGTGTAAAGCTCGCATGGGCGCCGATGGCGGCATCGACAAGAGGCTTTTGCCCAGATGCGCGGATGTCATCCACCTCCTTGGCGAATCTGATATTTTCCGCGATTCCAGCCCTCGCCTCGTCTGTTCCATTACGGTCAGTAGTTTCGTAGCACAATATCCCGCGCAAACCCGTATCTTCATAGGCTCTTCGTATAATTGTAAGGCTATTATCTATGCATTCAGGTCCGGCATGATGATCCACAAGGCTTGTAATACCTGCTTTGAGCGCGTCGGAACAACCTGCAAGCGCGCTGGCGCGCAAGATTTCCGGGTCGATTGCCCGATCGAGTCGCCACCACAGATTTTTGAGAAGCTGTGCAAAATCCTTAGATGGTGCAATATCGACAAGCATTCCACGCGAAAGCGCGGAGTATAGATGAGTGTGTCCGCATACGAGTCCTGGGGAAAGAAATCCCCCTTCTCCCGCTATTTTAGCTTTGGGGTACTTTGTCTGCAGAGAGCCCCCAATCTCTGCAATAGTCCCCCCATGTGCATTCTCTTCTGGCTCAAATACCGCAACGTCCATCGGCTCGGAAACCGAAGGCGGATCCAGTTCCATGATTCTTACATTGCGAAATAAGATCATTCATGTACCTCCACGAGATATCGATGCTCCGACCAAATAACACGGGCTAAGGCAAGGATTGCGCGATGTACCGATAGAGAAATAACGCCATTCCAGGCGGAAAATGGTAGTTCGGCAATAGCGTCTCCGACTTTTGCCCGGAAAACCAGCGACGGTCTTTTCACGTTTCCAAAAAAGGCAAAACCTGCATTGTTTGAAACACGGAGATCATCTAAGGTATCGAAAAGAGTCGGCTTATGCTTATAGGGCTCACCTTTCCATAGACAAAAGCGTGCGCAGTTACCACATTCATTGCAGAGGCGGTCGATATGCAGGATCTGTGCGGGTTGATCAAATAATCGTCCGGTTTCGATGATTATGTTTGCCCGGTTGGGACAGACTTCGACACATCTCAGGCAAGCTGAATCGCAAGCTAGGCAACGTTCCGCTTCTATCTCTGCAAATGAAGGGTCATCGGGAGATAGAGGCTCTATCATCTTACCACGATTTGAACGAGAACCACTGTCCCATAAAGGAGCTCTATAGTCATTCTTGGCTACTTCTATTTCTCTCTTCTTGAGAATGGCATAGGCTGCCGCTCTACCATCCGCTTCCGAGGCAATGATCGAAGAAGGCCCCCTACGAGCATCGCCGCAAATATAGATTCCGGGAATTGAAGATTCCATTGTCTCTTCGTCTACCATTGGAAGACCATTTTTCGATACTTCGACTCCAAGATTCGAAAAGAGTGTGGGATCAGGAGCTTCTCCCACCGCGGTAATAATGAGGTCGCAAGGAAGCAAAAATGTTTCATCAGTTGGAACCGGACTAGGGCGTCCAGACTCATCTTTCTCTCCTGGTTTCATGCGGCGCAACCTTGCCATACCTGGTTCCAGTGCTTCAGGGAGCGTCAATTCGAGAAGAATGGATTCTTGATTGTTTTCTTCAAAAGATGAATTTCGGAGAAATGAGAGATCCTGAGAAGAAAATGAAGCCCAATCATCGCAACCAACCGTGAGTGCAGTCGCTTCGGCGATTGCATTTGCAAGCTCTTCTTTATCTGCAGGCATCTCCTTTCTGCTGCGTCGATAAGACCAGTAGACATGTTCTATACCAGGGATTCTTGATGCCAGCCGAACTGAGTCGCATGCAGTGTTGCCTCCGCCCACAACGAGCACAGTTTTCACTCCGCTAAAATGTTCAAGCCCCTTTTCCATATAGGAGCGGAGAAAATCGAGTGCATGCATGACTTTTACGCCATCTCCATCCAGCACCAAATTGCGAGCATGGTATGCTCCATGAGCAATGACGATGGAATCGAATTCATCTCTTTTGAGCGCTTCGCAATCCTCTATTGTAGAAATCTCAGTGCCGAATCGAAACTCTACACTAAGTTTTTCCAGTTTATCGATATCGGATGCAATATCTTCTCGGGAAATTCTGAAAGAAGGGATGACTGTGGAAGGTACACCGCCAGCAATAGGCAGCTTTTCAAAGATTACGGCTTTCTGCCCATGTTGGGCTAGATACCAGGCACAAGTGAGACCCGCAGGCCCCGCCCCGATTATCGCCGTATTTCCAATAGCTTTTCTTGGCCACGCAGGTCGCACTTCATTTTCGGATTCTGGGACTGCCGCTCGGACCGTTGACAATTTCATATCGCGGATTCGCACCGCGCCCTCATAATCAACGCGGGAGCAATGTTCCTGACAGATGTGGTCGCACAGAATTCCAGTAATTGTGGGGAATGGATTATCCGATGTCACAATAGAAAGACCTCTGTTTGCATTGCCGGCTCCTGTAGCGGCGACATAAGCAGGTACCTTTTGTCCAACAGGACATGCTTCGATGCAAGGCGCCGCAAAACAATCAAAAAGCGGCAGAGGACCTTCAATGGAAGCTGTGCCTTCTTTCCAATCCTTTCGGTAGTAAGGTTTTGAAAAGACTCCTTCGGCGAGTGTATCTAGAGCTGTCAAATCCGGTTTTTCAGGCGCAAAAGGTAGGCTTGAAAGAACGTCTTTCACCATGTGGCTCAAGCGCTGATAACCGCCCGGCTTCAACAAATCGGTTGCAATTGTCAGTGGGCCCATTCCTGCTCTGATTAGATCAGCCGCATTGAAGGCTGAGACACCACCGCAATAAGAAAATCGCGCTCCAAAATCAGGCAAAGCATGAGCGAGTTTTGCCGCAAGGTTGATGGTGATCGGGAAAAGAGCCCGGCCTGAGAGATATCGCTCAAAACCAGGCAGATAATCTCCATTATTGATATTGGCAAGAGTATTGGAGAGCTTGATGCCAAATCTCCTTCCTTTATTGAACGCAACTTCGCTAAGCGTATGTATGAGTGATATCGCCATATCGAATTGCAGATCATGCTCAAAGCTCTCGCTCTTTAGGACAATATCCTTCCATCCAAGCCTATCAAGAATTGTTCGTGTATCTTCATAGCCTAGAAGGGTTGGGTTCAGCTTTATATAGGTGTCGAAGCCCTTTTCCTCAATGAGATAGCGCCCTATGCGCTCAATTTCCTCAGGGGGGCAGCCATGCATGGTCGAGAGTGTCACAGAATGTACAGGCCGTACTGGCATATGCTCTGCTATAGAACGGGCTTTCTCGAGCGCCTGAGATCCAAAAGCCTGCATAAAGAGTGGAGATTCGACGAAAGATTTGAGCTCTTCTAGCGCGCGTTCCCAATAAGAGCCCGTTTCAGGCCTGCGCATACCCTCGATAAAAGCCTCCATTTTTGCGCTCTTGAGGCCTTCCAGAGTATAACCCACAGACATATTGAATAAAAAATCGCTTGGTTTATGCGACCATATTCTTGCAAAAAGATTGATAACCAGCCAGGCATTTATATATTCAATACGTGCTTCTTCCAGAGAGAGCTCAGTTGACCATTCGACATTGTATCCCTCGTCGAGCGCATCGATACAGGGTTTGTCGATGTCGAGATGATCGTTCTCCTGCACCGTTTTTAGTTCGAATACTCTCGCTCCCGAAAGATATGCAGCGATGAGGTTGGGAGCAATCTGTGTATGAGGCCCAGCTGCTGGTCCTAGCGGAATGCTTATAGTGGAGGCCATTATTGGCATGCCTGCACTCTCTGCTTCCTGCTCGAATAGATCCAGCCAGGTCGATTCAGGAATTTCGAATATGCTGCGTTTTGTTGTATATTCGCCCGCAATGCGCTCAAATAGGGCGGGCAACGCTGTAGTTTTCATTATCTTGCTCATCGATACCCCCAAGTAAGAAATGTGCCATAACCAGGTTTGGCAAGAATCATGCCTTCTTCATTAGAAAATACAAAATCTTTAGGGGCCTTTAGTGCTGCCGCAAGTCTAACCGAAGCATATACGCAAGAACCTCGAACCCATGTGCCTTCGATTCGTCCGGAGAGCACCATCCCGGCAAAAGGAGTTATTGCATTCTTACTCATCATTGCCGAAGGATCGATCCGCCTTGTATGATATGGATCGACAAGTACAATATCGGCGTCTTTGCCGGGAGCAAGCGATCCTTTCCCTTGCCATAGTCCATACCTTCTTGCTGCGCCTCCGCTTGTTACTTCCAGGAAGCGATCGAGCGAGAGTCTCTTAGCAAACAAGCCCTCAGATAGAATATATGGAAATAATGTGCCGGTGCCAGGAATCCCGCCATACGCCAAAAGCGGGTCATCTGTGAATTTTTCGTAATCTGGCGCTCCTGCATGATCAGATGTGACAAAGTTGATTTTTCCATTGGCGAGAAGGTGCCATAGAATTGCTTTTTGTTCCGGGCTTTTCACCGGTGGAGCCGTCTTGAGAGCAGCTCCAAAGCGAGAAAAGTCCGTCTCATCGAATGCCAGATAATGAGCACAGGTTTCACATGTGGCACCGCGCCCCACAGCCGCAATTGCTGCTTTAGCAGTGCCGACATGTACAATATGAACATATTTCGCATATTGTCCCGCTAATTTTAGGGCATTCATCACAGCGGCTATTTCGGAATCCATGGGACGAGAAGCATAGTAGTCTATCCATTGGGGTTTTTGTGTACCGCGTAACGCTTGCCTTTCTTTGGTAGCTTCCGAGATTACATAAGGATCCTCTGCATGCAAAAGAAGAGGCCGCCCTTCTTTTCCGCAAGCCTGCGCGGCGGCGACGAATTGAGCTTCGTTTACGGCAGGGAATGATTCCATGCCTGATATGAAATATGATTTAAAACCAAGTACCCGAGGAGCCAGCGATGCTACCACCTGAGGAATAGAATCAGGGGCCATGTTCCCATTGACACCACCATAGAAGCCAAAATCGATCAGCGCTTTTTTTTGTACGATTGATAGCTTTTCTTCGAGTGCATCATCAGAGATGACGGGTGGAATGGAAGTGCAGGGCATATCTATTATGGTAGTCACACCTCCTTGCGCGGATTCCGCAGAGCCATGCAGAAAGTCTTCGCGATGTGTAAAGCCGGGCTCATCAAAATGAACATGGGGATCTATTGCACCTGGAAATGCGAGAAACCCATGAGCATCTAGGATGTCTTCATAATCATAAGGATCAGCTGCTTCATTTGTCCCAGGATCTCCGATTTTTGGCGGATTTTCTATTTTTTTCTTGATGCTTGCTTCCTTGATAGAAGCTATTTTGCCGCCTTTTATGAAAATATCGACAAGTCGAAAATCGCGTTCACCAGGCAATGCCGCGGCGACATTTGCGAGTATCATTTTGCTTCTCCTTGTCAAAAACATTCCGCATTAGGCTTTTTTCCTGATATGGTTTGCGGTTGCCCTATTATTATTGTCTTGCTCCAATACGAGCAACTTCGATATTTTTTCTGGGATAAGAGGCAGATCGTAATATTCGAGCGCTTTTCCAGTTGCGGCTCTAATGGCTTCGAGAACCGCAAAATAGCCTGCTATACCATATTGCAGAGGGGGCTCGCCGACTGCCTTTGAGTTATATGGTGCAAAGGGATTATCGATGCCTGGTAGGAATTCGATATCAATACCAGGAGGCATAAAACCGATATCCGGCACCTTATAGGTAGATAATGTGTCCGAAATTGGCTTGCCATTGGGTTCGAAACGCAAATCCTCGAGCAGAGCCCAGCCTAGACCTTGTGCAAGGGCTCCTTCGATCTGACCTATATCGACGCTTTGATCGATACTCTCTCCAATATCGTGCACAATTGTAACCCTGTCTATTGTGCATGTGCCCCGCAGGACATCAATGCTGGCCTCTGCTAGCGCTGCGCCATAGACATGATAGGCAAAGGGTTTTCCACGCTCCGTTTTCATATCATATTCGAGTGTAGGCGTTGCATAAAATCCATGTGCGGATAGGTCTTGGCGCGATGCGCTCATGGCTTCGACAAGTTGCTCCCAGCTAATATGGCTGGGTGCTCCATTTAGTAGTACTGCTCCATCTTTGATATCAACCTTGTCCAGATCGACCATAAGGAGCTCTGCGGCTTTCTTCAATAGTCTTCCTCGGATTTCCTGGCATGCAATTCTTGCCGCCATACCATTCATGTCCGATCCCGTACTCGCGGCGGTCGGCACAGTATTGGCTACTGTCAAAGTTGTAGTGCGTTGAACCGTAACTCGATCTATCGAAACACCAAGAGTTTTTGCGGCAATTATGGCGATTTTTCGAGCCACCTGTTGGCCCATCTCAATAGCCCCTGTCGAGACCACTACCGATCCATCGGTGTAGATATGCACTAGAGCTCCCGCTTGATTCATCTGTAGCTTGGTAAAACTTATGCCAAATGCTACAGGAATAAGGCCAATACCTTTCTTCTCAAGTCGATGAGAGGCATTGAATTCGGCAATTTTGGCCTTTAGCGCAGGATAATCGACCTTGCAGAGAAGCCGCTCGACCGAGTCAGACGCCCGCACTCGCTCCATAGTCATACCATAATAGGTTACATCCCCTTCTTTGAAGAGATTGTTCCGCTTTATTTCGACAGCATCGATTCCCATCCTCTGTGCAAGCGCATCGATAGCAGATTCGATCACGAAGAATGCCTGGGGCCCTCCAAAACCTCTGAACGCCGTGAAAGAGGGCAAGTTCGTATGGCACATATAGCCGGTTACCCGCACATTTGGAATCTGATATGCACCGGTTGCATGCAGCACAGTTCGAGCAAGAATTGCTGCCGATAGATCGCAGGTCGAGCCAGAATTCTGGTAATAGTCGGCCTCGAAAGCAATAAGTTTGCCACTCGCATCGGCGCCGAGACGAAAATCCGTAGAATAAGGATGTCGTTTGCCTGTAGCCCGCATATCATCCCTGCGGTTGAGGTATATTTCGACTGGCTTGCCGGTGACCCAAGAAGCAACAGCGGCCATGCAAGCCCAATTTGCTCCCTGATCTTCCTTGCCGCCAAATGCTCCACCGAGGCGCCTTGCCTCGACTTCTACCATGCTCATAGGCAGGCCTAGCACTTGGGCAACAGCCCTCTGGACGCCCGTCGGACCCTGTGTACTCGAAATGACAAGCACTCTACGACCATCTATCACCTGAGCAATTGCTCCCTGAGTTTCGAGGTAAACATGTTCTTGGCCGCCAGAATCGACTCTGCCTTCGACGATAAAGGCGCATCTCGAAAATGCTTCGCGCACATCGCCACAGGCTATTGTTCTTGGCGGAAAGATGAAATCTCCTTTGGCAGCCGCTTCCCTTGGATCTATAACTTCGGGAAGGTTTTCTCCCTCTATGCGCACAAGGCTTGCCGCTCTTCTTGCAAGGATTCGAGAATTTGCCACCACAATCGCCAAAGGCTGGCCCCAATAGTCCCACTCACTCTCTGGAAGAAGCGGCTCGTCGGGCTTATTAAAGCCAATCTGATTAGTTCCGGGGATGTCACTTGCCAGGATGACCCGTACAGAAGTATCGAGCTCGAGAGCTTCTTCTGTATGGATCTTGCGAATTCTACCATGTGCGCTCTGAGATAGAACCACAACGGCCTGGAGACAACCCGCTGGGCGCGTAATATCATCTATGTATTGAGTTTGTCCTAGAACATTTGGCATTGATTCGGGTATTAAGCCCGACGAGCCGCTTTCCAATTCTACTTTGCCTGCCCAGACTTGGCTCATGTCCGAATTTGCTTTTCGGGTCAGAGATTCATCTAGCTCAAGTATATCTTTATTGTTCATGGAAATAGCTCCTCTGCGACACCACTATCTTCAAAGATGCGCACAAAATGTGCAAGCATGAGCCTGTAGACCATTCTGCGCCGATATTCTTCAGATCCGCGCACATCACTTATGGGCCTTACCGAAGCCTCTGCCGAGCTTGCAACTCTCTTAGCAAGCTCAGCCATTATCTTCCCATCCGAGACAGGGCAGGATGAGCCTTCGAGTAGCTCCATTGCTGCCTTATTGACTGTTGGTGTGGGCGCTACTCCTCCAAGGCTTATGTGTACATCCTTAAACTTTTGCTCTTCGATTCTAAAAGATATGGCCGTATTGACGGCAGCGATATCGAGATTCTTGCGCTTGCTGGCCTTTTCAAAGGAAAATTTCCGCGCAGTCGGATCGTTACAGGATGGAATTCTGATTGCTTTGATGACTTCCGTGGGTTTTAGATCTATTGTCTTATATCCCAAAAAGAATTCTTCCAGCTTACAAGTGCGTGTCAAAGACAGGTCAAAGCCCTCTTGTATCTGAGACGCAATGACTATGCTTGCATTGAGAGCTAGCAGCATTGCCGTTATATCCGCTACTGGCGAGGCATTTACGATATTTCCGCCAATGGTGGCGAGATTGCGTATCAGTGTGCTTGCAAACATCGTTTCGAATTGCTCGATTCCTGGAACTTCTTGTCTAATAAGCTCTGAAGCGAAAAATTCCCTCACCGTGACGGCGGCGCCGATTTCGAGCCATCTTTGTCCATTCTCATCTAAGTAATCAATCTCTTTGAATTCTGGCCTCATTCTAATCAAGAATGGCGAAAAGCCATCGTTTGGTTCGGGGTTTTTCACATAATAGTCTGTCCCTCCACCTAAGATAACAAAGCCAGGAGATGTCATTCTCTGCTTGGGCGTTAATTCCGGATTCTCCTTATCATTATTAGAATTCAGGAGGACTTGAGTCGATGCTTCATCGGCAAATTCGCGGACTGACGGTGGAAGCACTTGAGCACTCACCAGTGCATTCAATCTAGCCTCAGGCTCAAGGGGCAGGTCTTTGAATTGCTCGATAAGCCTGCGGACTGCTCTTCGAATCGCCGCATACCCCGTACATCTGCACAAATTCCCATCTATGGCTCGCAGTGCTCCAGCAAGATCCAATAGCCTTGGCTCTGCCAACCACGAAGTCAAGGCGATGATGAATCCGGGCGTGCAAAATCCGCATTGGCTGGCATTCTCATCCAGAAACGCCCGCATAACCGGAGTAAGACCTCCCGAAGTCCCTTCGATTAGGCCTTCGAGGGTTATAAGATGTTTGCCTTTGAGTTCGCCAAGAGCGAGCAAGCACGAAGGGACTGCTAGATATCGCAGTTGGCCGGCTGCATATTCTCCGATCAATACCGCGCATGCGCCACAATCGCCTTCTCGGCAGCCTTCCTTTGTTGCCATAAGTCCAAGTTCGCCTCGAATTATGTCGATTGCCGGCGTGCCTTCGTCTGAGCGAATATCCTGCCATGTGTTGTTGACCTTTATTCGCAAACAAGCCATTTTACTCTACCTCTTCAAAAATTATACCATAGATTTTTGAGATAGGCATTTATTACGGTGGACTCGGCTCTCTGCATGCCTTTATTCATGGAAATATGCAAGCTTGTGGAAAGAACTTGCCTTATATATAAGGATATAAGGCTGCCAAGATGCCGAATCAGTGCTAATCTTTGACTGTTTCGTTCACGTAGAGCGATACTTTTTCGAACTTCTCGACATCCACAAGACCTTTATCTGTGATTTTCAGGCTTGGAATTACTGGAAGAGCCATAAAGGAGAGAGTCATAAGGGGAGAAGTTGCTGTCAGGCCTTCCTTCAGGAATAGTCTATCGAAATCGCTCAGCTTTTCTATCACAAAGTCTGCTGGCTTGTCGCTCATAAGCCCTGCAACAGGTAAGGGCAGATCCAGCAAAATCTGGTCTCCCACGGCATAGACCAGGCCGCCCTTGATTTTATTGAGATGCCTGGCTGCCTTAAAGATCGATAAATCATCGACACCAGCAATGATCATATGATGCGAATCATGGCTTATGGTGCTGCCTATCGCTCCGCGTTTAAGCCCGAGTCCTTGTATAAAGCCTTTACCTATGTTTCCCGAGCCCGTGTGCCTCTCTATAACAAATATCTTCAGGATATCGCGCTCTAAATCCGAAACCAGTGCCCCATTTTCCGAAGGTAGTCGCTCCAAACCATGTATGGTCAGAAGCGAATTTGGCTGGACTCTGATTACTCTTACAGGAGATTGCTTATCCGGAATCACGAAGTCTTCCGCAGTCAACCATTTGATGTTGACAGAGTCTCTGATTGCTATTGGCTCTGCCGAAAAATCTTCGATCAGTGAACCATCTCTTGCTACAATTCTTCCATTCTTGACGACTGCCTTGATCTCGAAGAATTCAAATGAAGGGAATAAGATAAAATCAGCCTTATAACCTGGTGCAATTGCTCCTTGAGCAGGGATTCTAAACCATCCTGCCGCATTACTCGAAGCTATGCGAATTGCATCTATGGGATCGATACCCGCGTCTAGCATAAGCCTTAGCGAGTAGTCTATGTGGCCCTCATCGCGTAGATCATTGCAATGCCTGTCATCGGAACAGAGCAGGAAGCGCCCCGCATTCTCGCCTCGCACCGCGGATAACAGATTACGCAGATCTTTTGCCGTGGAACCTTCCCTCAACATTATGAACATTCCCTTGTCCACTTTTTCCAATGCCTCTTCTGCAGTGGTGCACTCATGGTCAGAGCCTATGCCTGCTGCTATGTAGGCCGATAGACGAGCGCCAGATAGTCCGGGTGAATGACCATCGATAGGTCTTCCATTCGACTTGAACAGTGCGATCTTATCCATAAGTTGTGGATCTTGGGCCAAAACTCCTGGGTAGTTCATCACTTCGCCAAGGCCGAGCACGCGAGGTTCCTGCAAAAACTGGTGCATATCAGAGGCATAGAGCGCCGCGCCCGCAGTATCGAAATCGGTGGCAGGTACGCAGGATGGCACCATAAAATACACATCGAGGGGGATATTCTCTGAAACATTCAGCATATATCGCATGCCATCATATCCCATCACATTGGCAATCTCATGAGGATCGGCAACTACAGTTGTGGTTCCATGAGGTATTACGACCTTGGCATATTCCGCCGGAGTCAGAAGCGATGACTCTATATGTACATGGGCATCGATGAGACCGGGTGCAAGATACATTCCTTTCAGATCTATAGTTTCCTTTGCCGAAAGCCCATCGTTGATTCCTGCCACATAACCATTTTTTATCGAAATAACAGAATCTTTGAGCAAACGGCCGGAAAGGACATCTACCAATATACAGTTGGTATAATTAACATCGCATTGTGCCTTTCCCATCGCGGCCTCGATTATATCCTTTTTCATTTTTCCTCCCTCATGTATGAGGATCCAAGCGCGGCGGGCGCTCCGACTCTCTTGGATAAGGCTTCCCACCATGTGATAGCGACGAGAACCAGTATGGTGCCAATATATGGCAACATGTTGAGAAAGTTTGCAGGTACGCTCGTTCCGGATGCTTGAAGACGAAACTGGACGGCATTGATCCCTCCAAACAACAAAGATCCCCACACGGCGCGTGCGGGATTCCACATCGAAAAGATAACGAGTGCAATTACGATCCATCCTCGCCCGCCGGTAATGTTCTCCGACCATCCTGGTGTGTAGGAAAGAGAAAGATGAGCACCACCTAGGGCTATCAGCATGCCTCCGATTATTGTATAGAAGTACCTGGTCTTTGTTACATCGATTCCCATCGCATCAGCGGTATAGGGATCTTCCCCCACAGAACGAAGCCATAAGCCCGGTCTTGTCTTGTAAAGGAAAAACCATGCAAGGGGAATGAAAAGATATACAAAATAGGTCATTATATCTTGATTCAAAAAAGCCGAAAGAATCGGAATGTCCTTTACCCAATTCGGAGCAAAGGGTAGGATTCGCTCTGCTCTAAGGCCTACAAGTCTGAAATTGTTGGATTCCGGTCCAAGCCTTTGTCCAAGAAATGACGAAAATCCTGTTCCAAATAGCGTTATCGAAAGCCCTGAGACGACCTGATTTGCCCTCATCGTTGTGGTAAGAAAAGCATGCAGCAAGGCGAGAATGCCTCCGATCGCAATTGCTGCTAAAATTCCCAGCATGATGCTGTGGCTATAAAAAACGGTGGCAAAAGCTGTTAAAGCCCCCATAAGCATGATTCCCTCGACACCGAGATTCAGAATGCCCGTTCGTTCTGTGAGTATTTCTCCGATAGTTGCAATGGTAAGGCTTGTTCCTGCTCGAATGGTAATCGTTAGAATTGAAGTGATAAAATCCATGCATTGCTCCTAAGTTGCATCTCGGCAGGCTGAATTTATGTTGTCTTTTACTGCCATAAGTCTGTATTCGGTGAATAAGGATCCCGCAAGCATCGGAAATAGTATGAGACCTTGCATCACTGTACCCATGGCTGCGGGTAGCCCCATTGTCATCTGCACCTGATCGCCTCCAACAGATAGTGCGGCGAGTGCTACCGCTACAAAAGGAACAGCAAGAGGATTGAGTTGGCTCATCCAAGCAACTATTATTGCTGTATATCCGTAACCTATTGAAAGGCCTTGTTGAAGGCGGTGCGATATACCTGTTACCTCGAATGCTCCAGTGAGTCCGCAGAGAGCCCCCGAGATTGTAATTGCAAGAACAATATTGCGTTCAACCGCGATTCCCTGATATCTTGCCGCTTGCTGGCTTGCACCGATGATCTGTAGCTCGAAGCCCCAACGTGTGCGCTTTAGAATAAACCATAGAACAAGCGCAAGGAACAAGGCAATCAAAACGCCAATATGCGCGCGTCCCACTATGCGCGGAAGCCATGCATTGGATGCAAACATACGCGAACCAGGGAATCCATATCCCTTAGGATCACGCCATGGACCATAGTACAGGTATTCGGAGAACAGAATAGCTATATAATTCATCATAAGAGTAACAAGCGTCTCATCGACATTGAGAGAAGTCTTTAGAAGAGCTGGTATACCAGCCCAAAGCGCACCGGCAAGCAAGCCTCCTAATAGGGCGCCCACTAAGAGTAAAGGACCCGGCAGAAATTGTTCCATAAAAAGAGCTACTCCCGCTGCCGCTACGCCTCCCAATGCAAGCTGACCTTCGGCTCCTATATTCCAGAACTTCAACCGAAAAGCGATTGCCACTCCAAGACCTGTCATCATTAGAGGAATAGCCTTTACAAGTGTCTCTGCAAAACCATACAAAGATCCAAAAGCACCAATTGCCATTGCTGTATAGGTTTTTAAAGGGTCGGCTTCAAAGATCATAAGCAACAGGGCAGTCAGAAACAGAGAGACCGCAAATGATACCATAGGCACGAGTATAAGAGCGGAAATCGATGTTGTTTTTCTTTTTTCGAATACAAGTCTCATCTGATGGCCTCCGCATTCATGCCCGCCATAAGCATCCCAATATTTTCGATATCTGCTTTTTCAGCGTCGAAAATATCCATAAACCTTCCTTCGAACATTACTGCTATGCGATCCGATACTTGCAGGAGTTCATCCAGATCTTCGGATACAAGCAGAATTCCCAGGCCTTCATCTCGCATATTGATCAGTTGACGCCTTACTGATTCTGTAGCCCCCACATCGAGCCCTCGCGAAGGATAGACAGCAACCATCAAAGATCGTGCTGCGCCGATCTCCCTTGCCAAAATCGTCTTTTGCACATTTCCGCCCGAGAGAAACTTGATCTGAGTGCCGGGCGATGGAGTGGCGATGCGAAATTTGTCTATCAATTTGCGGGCAAATTCGATGATTCTTTTGGGAAGGAGGATAATTCCCTGTGCTAGAGGCCTGGAACGATATTGCTTCATAGCAAGATTCGAAGCCACGCTGAGATCTCCTACAGCTCCTACGGATGCCCTATCCTGAGGAATATGGGCTACTCCATGACAAATGATCTCAAGTGGAGACTTGTTGGTCATATCTCTGTCTGCAATCTTTAGCGTTCCTTTTGTGGACTTTCGCAGTCCGGTTATGACTTCCGCCAGCTCTCGTTGGCCATTGCCATCGACCCCTGCTATGCCGAGTATTTCTCCTGCCCTAAGGCTAAATGATATATTCTTGAGGGCAGGCAGTCCTCTATCGCCAAGCGCTTCAATATCGGAAAGCTCCAGTATTGTCTTGCCCGGGTTGTAGGGCTTTCTTTCTATTTGAAAAAGAACTTCACGTCCCACCATCATTCGGGCTAAGTCTTTAGGACTCGTCTCCGAAGTAGGTGTTTCCGCAACAACTCTCCCTTTCTGCAAGACCATGACGCGATCCGAGAACTCAATAACTTCTTCCATTTTGTGAGTTATGAATATTGCGGATTTGCCCTCCTGCTTCATGGTCTTTATGACGCGATTCAGTTCATGAGCCTCTTGTGGAGTGAGGACCGCGGTGGGTTCATCCAGAATCAGGACTTCGGCATTTCTGTAGAGAAGTTTTAGGATCTCGACTCTCTGCTGTTCCCCAACAGATAGCTGCCAGATATAGGCATCTGGGTCGATATTGAGATGATATTGAGATGCTAATTCCATTAGCTGCTTGCGGACTCGTTTCATATCCGGAATGAATGGCTCATCGCGGAGGCCTAGGATGATGTTCTCAAGAACATTCATCGAATTTACAAGCTTGAAACTCTGATGCACCATCCCTATTCCATATTTCTGAGCATCTCGAGGAGAGTGGATCTCGACTTTCTGTCCATCTATGTATATTTCACCTTGATCTTGCCTATACAAGCCACACAGTATATTCATCAAGGTGCTTTTTCCAGCGCCATTCTCTCCAAGAAGCGCTAAGACTTCTCCCTTATGGAGTTTCAAATCGATGCAATCATTTGCAACGACTCCGGGGAAGGACTTGGAGATCCGTCGCATTTCGATTCTCGGAATGTTCGAATCAATCATAGATTTTATGGATAGAGAAAGCCGGTATGTATTGCATAGAGCACACATACCGGCAATAAAGAATCACTGAACCTTACCTACTACGCCTTCTACAAACCAATCCATCGAGAGTTGCTTGTCATCTGGAATGATTTCGCCGGCCTTATAGACAATTTTGCCATTTTGATCCTTTATGGGGCCGGTAAAGATGCTCCAGCCGCCCAATATCTTCTTCTTTGCATTCTCCACTTCTTTTCTAACATTGGCTGGCACGAGCGGACTCAGATCGGAGAGGCTGACTATATCATCTTTTAATCCACCCCAGTAGGAATGTGTCTTCCAGGTTCCGTCCAATACTTCTTGGATAGTCCTTATATAGTAGGTTCCCCAGTTCCAAATTGCACTGGCAAGAACAGTATCTCCTACGAATTGTGCCATATCTGAGTCATAGCCAATAGATAGCTTACCTCTCTCCTGTGCTGCTTTCTGGGGTTCCGTAGTATCCTGGTGTTGTGCAATGATATCGCAGCCTGCATCGAGAAGTGCTATTGCGGCTTCTCTTTCTTTTACTGGATCATACCAGGTATTTGTCCAGACGACCTGGATCTTGGCATTAGGATTGACAGAGCGTACTCCCAGAGCGAAGCCATTTAAACCTCTTACAACTTCAGGAATTCCAAAGGCTGCTACATATCCAATCTTATTGGTCTTGGTCATGCGGCCAGCAATAATGCCAGTCAGATAGCGAGCTTCTTCGATTCGACCAAAATATGTTGCCATATTTGGAGCTGTCTTATATCCCGAGCAGTGTTCGAAAATTATATTTGGGAATTCCTGAGCCACCGCATATGTTGGATCCATGTAACCAAAGCTTGTAGTGAAAATAACATCGAATCCCTGAATGGCGAATTGGCGAATGATCCGTTCTGCATCCGGGCCTTCCGGAACGTTTTCTACATACTTGGTTTCGATTTTATTGCCAAAATGCTTCTGTAAAGCGAGCCGTCCTCGTTCATGCTCATAGGTCCAACCGAGATCACCAGGTGGGCCGATATAAACAAATGCGACCTTTAGAGGTTTTTTTGCCTGAGCAGTGACTGGCAGCACGAAGGAAAGTGCCATAAGAATAGCAAACAGGCCGATAACGATCTTTTTCATTGGCGACTCCTTTATTTGATTGCTAAAAACGGAAAAATCCGCTGGCATAAAGCGCCTAAAAAAGTTTAGCTTCCAAATCGCCTGTTGTCAAATGAAATTTCGGGCTCGATTGCCTTAAGGAGAATTATTATGCATTCTCAGGTTCTTTGATTTATGAGGGTTGAGAGAAAGAATTGTCATTTATGATTATTGTTATATGTTCGATTTTGAGGGTTGAATTATTTTGCGGATTTAATGCTTATCGACTTGTTACAAAAGCATCCTGACTTGCGCCTTTTACTGATTTTACCGTAAGCATCCATTTTTTTGCTTCTTCCGATGAAGCATAAGGTCCGACCTTGACTTGATAATAGGTTTTACCGCCAACATCTTTCTGCGAAAGGATCGCTGTCATTCCTCGAGTCATATATTCATTTCGAAGTTTTTCTGCAGTAGCTTGTTGCGAAAAACTACCAACCTGAATCCAATATTCCATGCTCGATGAGTTGGTTTTTGGTGTGGAAGAGGGTGCTGGCTGGGTTGTTGTTTTCTGTGTCGATGAGGCGCTTGGCGTTGTTGCCGGGCTTGTCTTTGTAGAGCTCTGAGTTGCTGTCTGGGCAGATTGAGATGTCTGAGATGTCTTAGGTGCAGCAGTGGCATTTTCAGATTGCGACCCACTTGGTTGTAAAGGAGCGGCAATGGTCTTTTGATTTGACGAAGGAGCGGGAACTATGATAACAGTGCTCTCCGGTTTTTGGGGCTCTGTTTTTCCATTCTTTGAAGTATCTGAGACCTGAGCCTCTTCTTCTGAGGACTGAACGACGATACTTGGAAAGGCGGAAAAGTCATTTGGGGATATCTCTTTGGCAGGCGACCTGCCCGTCAGGTCAAAAGGCCTGGATTCAGATGACTGATTGGGTGGAAAGATAATGAATACAGCAAGAAGGACAATCAACGCGAAGCCACTTATCGCGACGGCAATCCATAGCAATTTTCTTGAATGATCCGACATTTCTAGACCCCTATTTAAATAATATCGGCAGGATGAATTATTCGATAAAGCTTCGCTTTTGTTTTATTTCATCTTCTATTCTCTTGAGCAACTGCAGAGTATCGGCCTCGAGTTCATCCAGAGACTGGAGATTCCAGAGCATATATATAGGGACGCAGATGCTAGATCTCTTTCTCCAAAGGTCTTTTTGGCTTGAGATTCTATTAAGAGCTTCATCGAAGGAAAGATGATCTCTCTGCATCGCCCTAGCGATTCGTAAATAAATCGGTGCACGCACTTCAATGATTGCATCGCATGAATCAAGCTGTGGAAAACGATAGAGCAATGCCGCATTTATGCATAGTTTTTCTATTATATTCTGCTGTGCTTTCTCTATTTCCTTATCGAGCAGAGAGAGCATTGCTGGATGCACGATGTTTTCAAGCTTTTTCAATCGATCTTTATCATTGAATACCAGTGATCCAAGTCTTTTTCGATCTATGGAGCCATCTTCTTTGAGTATCGAGCTACCAAAAGCATCGACAAGTTCATCGCATACCAGAGGAAGCGCCGCATGGCCGAGCTCATCGACATCAGTCAGCTTCCAGCCACATTTTTCCAGTATGATTGCGACTTCATTTTTCCCAGCGCAATAGCCTCCCGTTAGGCCAAGTATGAACATCGATCTTTCCTTTTAGATTAAAGATGCATTTGGCCCCAAGATGCGGCCGATTCCATGCTTACTCTAAGTGGAATATCGAGCAATACAGCATGTTCCATTTCCTCTTTGATCAGCTTCATGGCTCCTTCCACCATGGCTTTCGGCGCTTCAAAGACAAGCTCATCGTGCACCTGTAGCAGCATATGCACCTCGGGCATTTCCTTCTTTAGCCTTCGATGCACTCTTATCATCGCTATCTTTACTATGTCTGCGGCTGTCCCTTGAATTGGGGTATTGACGGCAACTCTCTGTGCCGCCTGCTGCTCGGTTTTGTTCTTTGAATTGATGCCGAGAATTTTGCGTCTGCGCCCGAACAGAGTATAAGTCATCCCTCTTTCTTGAGCTTCCTTGATCGTCTTTTGAATAAAATCCGCTACACCTGAATAGGTGGAAAAATATGAATCGATGAATTGCTTTGCAAGGCTATTTGAAATACCCAGATCTCGCGCCAGCCTGAATGCACTCATGCCATAGATGACCCCGAAATTGATGGTCTTGGCAATTCTTCTGCGTTCTGCGTCGACCTGGTCTTCGGATATCCCAAAGATAAAGGAAGCGGTTCGCTTATGGATATCGACTCCCTCTTTGAATGCCTTTATAAGATTAGGATCTTTGGAGAGGTGAGCCATAACTGCCAGCTCGATTTGAGAATAATCGGCAGAGATAAGCAGATGCCCCTGCTCGGCAATAAAGGCCTCTCGTATTTTTCTGCCTTCTTCTTCGCGTATGGGGATATTCTGGAGGTTTGGATCTCTGCTAGAAAGCCTTCCGGTTGCTGCACCGGTCTGCATAAAGGTAGTGTGAATTCGTCCTTGGGCCATCGCCAATTCTGCAAGAGGTTCGATATATGTCGTCTTTAGTTTGGTCAATAGCCTTTGTCTAAGAATGAGCTGAGGAACCGGATCCAAGGGTGCAAGCTCTTCCAGCACTGAAGTATCGGTGGAAAAGCCCGTTTTTGTTCGCTTTTGTACTGGTAGTTTCCGCTCAGAAAATAGAACATCAGCCAGCTGCTTTGGAGAGGCTAAATTGAATTCATGGCCAACCAGATGAAAAATCTGGCTTTCTATATTCGAAAGCTCTATTTGCAGCTCTTCTCCATAGGCACGAAGGTGCTCTGCATCGACACGAATCCCTATGCGTTCCATCTCTGCAAGGATTGGCAATAAAGGCATCTCTATATCATAGAATATATTATGAAGACTCTGCGTCTCAATTTCCTTAGAGAGCATTTGATAGAGAAGAAAAGAAAAGTGGGAATCTTCCGATGCGTATTGAGTTGCGGTGGCCAAAGGCACATCAGCAAAGGTAAGGCCTTTCGGTACTACATCCCCATATTCTAGTCCAGAAATCCCGAGAAAACGGCTAGCAACCGAAGATAGCGAAAACGAAGGAGCTTCAGCATCCAGAACCCATGCGGCTATCATCGTGTCAAAGCAGGGCAGGTTTGCTTCCAGACCTGCAGTGGAGAGCACATTTATATCGAACTTCAGATTGTGGCCAACAAGGAGCATGTTTTGCTCCTTCATGAGTCTGGAAAGGGAAGAAAGGGCAAGATCCTTTGGAATGCATTTTGCATCAGGACTCTTTAAGGGAACGTACCAGGCTGAATCAGCATCGAAAGCAAGAGAAAAACCGACAAGTCCTGCTTTGTGCACATCTAGAGAATCGGTCTCGGTGTCAAAAGCGCAGACAGATCGAGCAATGGCCTCATCGATAATCCTATCGAGTCTTTCGATCGATAGCACTGGTTCGTATTTCACTTGCATTGGATTACCGATCGATAATCCTGAAATACTCCCAAGAGGCGCCATGGAAGAAGCCTGTTGGATTGCTCCAGGAGATCCGGCCAACGGAGAAATTGCAGAATTCGTAGAAGGCGCAACCCGAACTTGACCTGAAATTCTCTGCAAACTTTCGGCCGAAGCGACTTCTTCTCCAGCTATGGATTTTGCGTGTAATCGCTTTCGCAATTCATCGGGGATAAGGCTTTTGATGTCTTCTCTTAAAAGAAGAGGAGCTGCCGCTTCGATATTCAATGAAGGTTTCAAAACAGCGATGTCATGGGGGCAATTAGGAACATCATAGCACAGAGAAATAAGCTCTCTAGATAAAAATGCGCTCTCCCTTCCTTCTTCCAGCTTTTTGCGTAGAGATTCTGGCTCTATCGCAGGCAAATTATCATATATGGCTTCGAGTGAACCGAACATCGAAATCAGCTTCTGAGCCGTTTTTTCTCCTATACCCCTTACCCCCGGCACATTATCCGAAGCATCTCCTGTAAGAGCAAGGAAATCGCGGATTTGATCGGGTCTTACCCCCCACTCATCGAAGACTCCTTGGGCATCAAGCTCTCGAAATGTAAAGTTTTCCGAAGGGCGAAGCGCCAATATATCATCTCCTACAAGTTGCAGTAGATCCTTATCCCCGGAAACAATAAAACATGGTCGACGCTCTTTCCGACATTGGTCTGCCAAGGTTGCTATGATATCGTCGGCCTCATATCCTTCAGATCGAATCGCTGGCACTTCCAATGCCTGAAGGATCGTCTCGATTCTTGGAATCTGTGCGGTCAGATCTTCCGGTGTTTTCTGGCGAGTTGCCTTATAGGTGGCAAATTGCGTATGGCGAAATGTAGGTCCTATGGAATCTAGGGCAGCAGCAAATAGTTCTGGTTTCCTTTGCTCGAATAGAGAAAAAAGAAAACGGAAAAAACCAAATAATGCTGATACATTTTCACCCTTAGAGTTTCGCAGAGGCTTTCGGATAAAAGCAAAATAGGAACGATAGATAATTGCATAAACATCGAGGATGTATAAAGGGGATTTATTATCCATATTGTTCTTCCATATGTATTCCTATTTGAAGCTCTTGGCTTGAGACTCTTCCCATGTTTCGATGAGCTGATAAGCCGCGTTGATCTTAGCGCTTATCGCATTTGCTTCCGCGGTATCTGAATCGGATTTGTTATGTCGATCCGGATGATGCTCTTTTAAGAGTTTTTTATATCGCACTTTTACCTGCGCAAAAGGAGCATAGGGTTCTAATCCCAAAAAAATGTAGGCCTCTTCCACAGCCTTTCTCTTCGTTTCCTCTTCGAGAGTCTCGCCTGTATCGTAATATCGGTAGCTATAAGACTTCCAATTCGTTCTGGTTTTATGTTTTTTATCTGCCTTGAAAGGATCGAGATAAGATTCGAGCTCATCCCATGCATCGGCAAGATCCTGATCTTCAAACATCTCTGAGTCTCGAAACCTTGTTCGCCCAAAGCCCTCACCAAACGTGGAGGACATCCAGGCGCGAACCAGCATATCAAGCCTATCGAATATTTGATCCACCTTATGCCTCGCTAAATCAGATTTCTGATGATAATATAGCATATTTGCAAATCTTGGTGGAGGGCGGAACACCTTGAATACTAATATACACAGGAAGTCCTACTGTGTTGTTATTGGAGGCTTGAATCTAGATATTCAGGCTTTTTGCTACTCTGAATATCAGCCTGGTGACTCAAATCCCGGGCAAATTCATAGGAGCCCAGGAGGCGTTGGCCGCAATATAGCAGAGAACCTATTGCGACTTGGGTTGGATGTGGAGCTGATGACTATGGTCGGAGATTCTTCAAGCTGGGATAGGCTTATCTCTCGTACCGAGAAGTTGGGCATAAGTCTCGCTCACAGCCCGCGCATCAAGAAGGCACCTCTATCTGTCTATCTGTGCATTCTAGGAAGAGATGGGGACCTTGTGGGCGCCGTTGCAGACATGCGTGCCATGGAAAAAATGCAGATTCATCAGCTTCAAGCTCGAAAATTTCTGCTCGATTCCGCAGAAGCAATTGTGGTGGATGGAAATATTCCTCAGGATTGTATCGAATGGATTGCCATGAATTATGGGCGCTTAGAGTATGAAGATAAACAGCATATATCTTGCATAAATAAAGGATCCAGAGATTCAAGTGCTTCTCATAGACCTTTACTCATTGCTGACCCTGTTTCTACAAAAAAGGCGGAAAAATTCATCTCGAGCTTTGGAAAATTCGACCTGGCAAAGCCGAATATAAATGAAGCTGCTAAAATAGCCGGCCTGGAGCAAAATGCTTCTATAGAAGCGATAGCTTTGTCTCTAAGAGAAAAGTCCCTCTTGCCAAAAGAGTTGTACATTTCTCGAGGAGGGCAGGGCATGAGTTTTGTAGATAAAGAGATTATCGAACATATTCCATTGAGTTCCTCAGAGAATTGTCCGCATGTAATCAATCGTTCAGGCGCTGGCGATGCAGCCTGCGCTGCCCTGGCCTGGATCTCATTGCTTGAGAGACGAATAGGAAAAAACTGCAAAGATAGCCCATTGTCGATTTCTCCCAGAGACAAGGCAAAAATAGCGCTGAGTTCTGCAATCTATGCCAGCTCTTCGAATAGACCAGTCAATGCTCATCTGGATCAGCGCAATCTATTCGAAACCACAAGAATCTGCTATCCTGAAACATCAGAGCTGATAAATGAGCTTATCGATGCAATCCAAATGGAGAATCATAAATGAACAAGTATCTTGATATCTCAGAAGAAGTTACTGATGCAATCAGTGTAGGAATGCCTGTAGTCGCATTAGAATCGACGATAATCACCCACGGGATGCCCTGGCCGCAGAACCTCGAGACTGCGCTGAAGGTAGAAAATGCGGTTCGAGAAGAAGGAGCTGTCCCTGCTACTATTGCGATCATTAACGGCAAACTAAAAGTCGGTCTAACAAATAAAGAGCTTGTTTCGCTTGCGAATGGTTCTCTTAAGCCCATCAAAGCATCACGAAGGGACTTTCCAGCGCTTATAGCCTTTCAGGGGAATGGCTCGACCACGGTTGCGGGAACCATGATTATCGCTGAAATGGCGGCAATCCATGTATTTGCGACTGGTGGCATCGGCGGAGTACATCGCGGCGCGGAGAAATCCTGGGATGTATCAGCGGACTTAGAGGAATTAGCCCACACCGACGTGGCGGTGGTTTGTGCAGGCGCCAAGGCTATACTAGACCTTCCTAAGACCATGGAATACCTAGAAACCAAAGGAGTGCCGGTGATCGGCTATGGAACATCGGAGCTTCCCGCATTCTATACCCAGCATTCTGGCGTCAGACTCTCGCTCAGGGCTGATACCCCCCAAGAGATAGCAATGATACTTCGCGCTAAATGGGAATCTGGATTGAAGGGCGGAGTTGTCATCGCAAATCCTATTCCTTCTCAATATTCCATGAGCGAAACTACAATAGAGATGGCTATTCAAAAAGCGATAGGAGAAGCCGAGCAAAAAGGGTTGAATGGTGCCGAAGTTACTCCATATCTGCTTTCAAGAGTTGCGGATTTGACGGGCGGCGATTCCCTCGAAGCGAACATTGCACTTGTGCTGAACAATGCTCGTCTAGCAGCCAAAATAGCCAAAGCATAGAGCGCAAAACGACTTTGTACGACTTTGTGCAAAGCCAATCACAAAGAATATAAATAATTGTATTTGATAAATGCTTATGATAGGATGAATATCACTTCGTATCCATTAATAAGGCCTATGCAACGTTTTCGGAGTAAAAAATGAGAATCATTAGATGCCTTTTTGAAGACACCATCTACTTTGGCTACATTGAACATGATCTAGTAATTCTTTCGAAGGACCTTCCGCGGATCGAGATTCACAACCATGAAAAGAAGGTTTGGTTCGAAAGAGAAGTGGCCAAGGTTCCATTTGCTAAAGTATTTCTTGAAGCCCCTTGCGTCCCGACAAAAGCAGTATGCGTTGGTCTCAACTACAGAGATCATGCCGAAGAGTTCGGGCTCAAAATTCCATCTTCTCCGGTTTTGTTCATTAAGCCATCGACCTCGCTCTTGAGCCCCGGAAAGCCTATACACTACCCAACATTGTCGAGACAGGTAGATTATGAGGCCGAGCTTGTGGTAGTTATGGGAAAATCGGCAAAGAACGTTGATGCCAAACATGCGTTTGATTACGTGCTAGGTTATACATGCGGCAATGACGTGACCGCACGGGATCTGCAGCCTAAAGATGGTCAATGGACCGTGGCTAAATCCTTCGATACCTTTATGCCATTAGGTCCTTGGATCGAGACCGACCTAGATCCTTCATCTTTGAAACTAAGAGCTTATCTCAATGATGAGCCTAAGCAGTTTTCATCGACCTCAAACCTGATTTTCGATGTTCCTTCCTTAATTGAGTATATCTCTCAGATTATGACTCTCAATCCGGGAGACGTGATAATGACTGGCACTCCTTCCGGAGTAGGCCCTATGCAAAAGGGAGATCATGTAAGCGTCGAAATAGAAGGTATCGGTCGACTTGATAACACTGTAGAATAAAAAGCGCTCAATTATGGCCTTGTCGCGAATTCTATCCATTTTTCTCTTGATAGCGGTTGGGTATTGCGCTAGAAAAGCAAAGCTGCTCGATGAAAATGGTATTAGAACAGTCTCCAATCTTGTACTCACTATCGCTCTTCCTTGCACCATAATTTCGAGTTTCGATCGGAGTATTCCGTTTTCTGCAGCAAGAGACCTAATTAAAGTAGCAATATATGCTATTGCGATTCATGTTATTTCTATAGCTATTTCGGAAGTGCTTTTCTCAAGGATGGAAAGAACCAAGAAGAAGATCCTTATCTATGCGGCAGTGTTCTCTAATTGTGGATTCATGGGTTTTCCTCTCGCTGAGAGCATTTTTGGTCATTCTGGTCTTATGTATGTGTCTATCTATGTGATGATTTTCAATATTTTCACATGGAGTTATGGTCTTGCACTATTGTCTCGAGGTGAGAAGAGTGACCAAAGAACTAAGAAGATTCGGATAAGAGATATGCTTTTCAATCCAGGAATCATAGCGGTAGCTATAGGCTTTGTTCTTTGGATCTTGCCTTTTTCGATGCCTCAGACAATCACCTATGCCCTAGCTCTTATTGCCAACTGTACAACGCCTTTATCCATGATTGTTGTGGGAGCCACATTGGCCAGTCTTGGTGTGAAAGGCTTGTTTTCTGGAATGGAGGTATGGATAGGATCTTTGATGAGGCTTCTGGTTTTGCCAACTATTTTTATAATTCTTATGAAAATACTGAGACAGGACAATTTTCCAGTAAAAGTAGCCAACCTTTTAGTGGCAATGCCTGCAGCGGCTCAAACCGTCATCTTCGCAGAACGCCACGATGCAGATGTCTTGCTCGCATCAAAAATAGTCTTTATTTCTACTGTACTATCCGCGGTTACAATTCCTATAGTGGCGCAATTGCTCTAAGCATGATTGATTGTTAGGTATATAATGGCATAAGTTATAAAAACTAAGGCGAAATCCGACAGATCTAACTTATCCACGGTCGATTTTGCCTTTGCTCAAACCCTCTTTGGTCAACTCGGCTTACCTTATCCGAACAGCCCACCTTGCGCAACACTACTGAGTCTGTTAACTGCAAATAGGGTAATCACGCCCACGACTATAAGGATAGAGCCAAGCGCGGCTGCGTCTCCATGGGTGCCTCCCTGGTAAAAGGTAAATATGCCCATGGTCATAGTCTCCCAACCTGGTATCGACAAAAGGAGTGTAGCTGCGCTCTCCTGTATTGACGTCATAAAAGAGAACAGCGCTCCAGCCAGCACTCCTTTCCAGATCAGAGGAAGAGTGATGTCCTTGAATGTCTTGAGGCCTCCTGCGCCAACAGATTCGGCCGCCTCCTCCATAGAATGGTGCACTACAAGCAGAGAGCTATAGGACGATCGCACAGTGTAAGGAAGTCGCCGCACGGCCAGTACTATGGGGAGTATGACCCAGCTGTTTGCTAGTGGCGTTGCTAAGAGAATCGGAGTATTAAAAGCCCTGATATAGGCGATGCCCAATGCAGTGCCCGGCAGAGCCAGCACCAGCATTGTCAAGATATCCAGTGCTCCACGAGTGCGCATCTGAGTCCTCGCCATGATCCACGATATTGGCACGCCTATCAGAATGCACATTATTATCGCTAGTATGCAGAATCGGAATGTGTTGATTATATAGCCAGGTGCGTACAGCAAGACCTTCTCATAATGAACCATAGTCCATGATGTAGGCAGCGGCGACATGGACCAGCTTCGCGCAAACGAGGCTAACGCAACTCCCGCATACGGTATAAAACAGATGAGCATTAGTAGAATTAGAAACACCAGAGTCAAAACAGCCCCTTTACCCTTGAGCGGTTTTCTTTCCACGGCTCTGTAGGAGAGAGTGCTGTAATCTTTCAGCGAAATGTACTTCTTGGCTATCAACAGAAATACAATTGAAAGAAGCACCATTACGGCGCCCACTGTGATTCCCATTTTAAACAGATGCCTATCGGTGAACTGTTGGATATCCATGTAGGCTAATGGAGCAATGAAGTTGGTCAGTCCAACCACCATAGGAGCCGCAAAGTCTGCGAAAGCCCCTATGAACACAAGAAGCGCCCCGGTAATAAAGCCCGGTATGGTCAATGGAATAGTCACATCAAAGAGACGCCTAAAGCCTACAGACCCAACGCTCTCTGCAGCTTCCTCTAGTGAGGCATCTATTTTGCTGAGCGAGTCGAGGACGTTCAGCGTGATGAAAGGGAACAAGTGACAGGTTTCCACCAACAGAAGACCGTGCCAGCCATATATAAAGTTAAACGGCAAGTGATTATATAGCCAGTTGGACATGAAAGGCCATGATTTCTCCAGGCCTTCCGCAAGCTGGTATAGGAGCTCGTTTACGGTACCTCCTCTGCCGAGTATGAAGATGAAGCCCAACACACCTACTAGAGGAGGCATGACTATGGGAACGGTAGTAAGGAAACTGAAGAGATTTCTACCAGGGAAGTCGAACCTAACAAGCAGGTAAGCCACGGTAAATCCAATGATCGATGTTGTTATCACCGTAGCAAGCCCGAGCAACAGCGAATTCGCAAGGGCTTTCATGTATAGCTTATCTTTGAATACATCCAGGAAGAACTTCACGGAAAATGCCTGACGAGGCAGACGAACGATCTCCTGAATCAGAACCGTAGCTTCCTTGGCTTCTGCTAGGGCAGCCACCGGGTCGTCCTGCAGTTCGGCCATTACTGCTGCTTCCTGCGCTACACGGTCCTTGGCATCCTGCCACTTGGCTGTTAGCTCCTCCTGAGAGAACGTGGCTCTGCTGAGAGCTTGTATCATGCGGTCAATCGTATCTAAAGACCGATTTAGCTGGATCGCTATATCATGGGCGACCGCTTTAGCGCCTTCCATCTCACCGTTGCTCACCATCTCCTCTAGCAAATCGGTAGTAAGGACAACTTCGTTTAGCGACGATAGCGGTATGTCTGCTGTGGAGAACGAGTCGACAAATAATCTCACGAGGGGGAATATGACGAACACAATCAGGAATAGATATATCGGCCATACCCACGGATTGGAGGCCTTGAACCGCCTTCTGAAATCTTTCATGATCTTCCCTGAATTCATTAAACAACCACCTGCTTTTGCATGATCAATGTCAGCATGTCAGTCGTCAGTCCGGAATGACAAGCGCCGCAGACTTTGGGAAACAGAAATACACATCACTGCCCCAACCGAGTTCCTCATGTTGTAAGGGATTCTTGATATCGGCCTTGAGTATAACCCCAGCCGGATGCTCCATTTCGTAGCGCAGCGTATTTCCCATGTAGCTGGCAAAACCGATTTTGCCGTGTATCTGATTGTCCTGTGAAGACGGCTGCGCAGTGTAGACTTCCACGTTCTCAGGCCGAAATGCCACAGTGCACTTGTCGCCAGGCTTCATTGTAGAGTAACTGAAGCCCCTCATTGTGCCCAGCTCTGTGATGACTATAATGTCCTCGTTGACAGATTCCACCGTGCCAGCCACAAGATTGTTGGTGCCGATGAAATCAGCCACAAAGCGCGTCGCTGGCTTTTCGTAGAGGTCATGTGGTGTACCTATTTGGATCAACTTGCCTTCGCACATTACGCCGATACGGTCAGAGAGTGTGAGTGCTTCTTCCTGATCGTGTGTAACGTACACAGTAGTTATTCTCAATGACTGTTGAAGCTTTCGGATCTCTGCACGCACTGATTCTCGGATCTTGGCATCCAGATTGGAGAGTGGTTCGTCCAGGAGCAGCACATCCGGATTGATCGCAAGAGCCCTTGCGAGCGCCACACGCTGCTGCTGACCTCCCGACAGCTGTCCTGGATAGCGCTTTTCGTAACCAACAAGCCCCACCTTGATAAGGTTTTCGTTGATTATCCTGGGCCATTCAGATTTGGGCACATTCTTGAATTGGAGTCCATATGCTATATTCTTGTATACTGTCATATGGGGCCATAGAGCGTAGTTTTGGAACACCATTCCAATATTACGCTTGGATGTTGGGATTTCCTGGACTTCACGGTCGCCGAACATGATCTTGCCCTCGTCGGGGATGTAGAATCCGGCGATAAGGCGCAGGGTAGTTGTCTTACCACAGCCAGAAGGTCCGAGCAAGGTAAAGAGCTCGCCGTCCCTTATGTGCAGATTAACTCGACTCAGCGCTTCAACACTCTTAAACCTCTTCGTAACCCCATTAAGCTTGATATCCATGCATTTCACCTCAAGTTAAGCGACTATTCCCAAAGTCAAACGACTACTAAAGGGAGCCCATGGACAAGGCAAACTCGCCCATGGGCTATCAGCAATTCATGTATTCAAAAGAAATCAAGCACCAGAATTAGTACTTCGCCTTTAAGGCGTCCAGTTTTGCAAAGATGTTGTCTCTGAAGTACTTGTTGACTTCGCCTTCTCTGCTCTGCGACAGTGAGTTATCGTAAGTGTTCTCCACGACGCCTTCAAAGTAGCTCCTGCGACCCCCATAGAACGTGACTGCAAGCTCGGCCGTAGATCCGGGAGGGCCTTCCACCCTCAATTCGGGCACGATTGGGAACAGGCCACGATCGATGAACAACCTCTGACCCTCATCGGTGAGTAGAAACTCGATGAAAGCCTTGGCAGCATTGGGGTTCTTGCAGTTCTTGATTATGGATATGGGCTCAGGCGTAACGTAGGCTCCAGGAGGTGCTATGAACCTAACATCTCCTCCATGCAGGAAATTCTCAAACGCCATGTAGCTTGGAACTGCAAAACCCAGCGCATATTCGCCTTTGGCCACAACTGCGGGAACGTCGCCGGATTTAGCTACGAACTGCCCTGTATAGGCGGCAAGTTTGGACAGCCACTCCCAGCCTTTGTCCCAGCCGTATTTTTGCAGTATGACCTCATAGGTAGCATGGCTCGAACTAGAGTTATCAGGCGTACATTGAGCGATTTGCCCCTTGAACTTTGGATTGCTCAGCAAGTCTTCCCACGTTTTGGGTGGCGTGGCTCGCAGTCGCCTTGTGACCAGTCCCTCGTTGTACACGATGCCATATGGCTCAAGCATTGTACCGGTCCAGAAACCCTTGGGATCCTTAAGCGGCATTGGCTTGGGGGTGCCCATAGTAGCCGGTATTCGGTCGAGCAAGGCCTTCGGGACCTCATGCTTAATCAGGAATCCGTCAGCCGCCATCATATCATAGAGCACCGTTTCTCCGCCCCAGATCACGTCAGCCTGTGGGTTGGAACCCCACTCGCGGATCAGTCCTGCCGCCAATTGAGTGCCTTTAGCAGTGTAGCTGGTCTTCACATCGATACCATAATTCGCCTTCGCCCAGACCTTGAAGGCATCGAGCGCGGCTACGCTCACAAAACTGGCAACAGGGGTGATCAGGTTCAGCTCAGCCTCGATCTTCGCCGGCGCCGCCAAAAGCGTGGTCGGCACAATCATCACAACCACCAGGACTAGCAATAGAAACTTTTTCATCGTGCTACCTCCTTACAGCATTGTTCCAGTCAGAAAGCAGTTCCCAAGTATCATGAATGCAGCAGAATTACGGTGTCTCCCTCGATGTAAAACAATCCTCGCCTTGGGAATGCTGCTGGCTGTCTTGCTGAATATCGGCCAACGGCCAACATCATGCCAAAAAAGCATTGCCTGGATTCATTTCATTTCGGCCAGCAAACTCGCTAGCCGAAAACGACAATCTCCCGCAGATGCTAATTCACATACATAAACAAAAGCTCAAATTCGTCAAGACCATTACGATAATTTATTGGAAAAATCTGAGCATCCTTACTTTGCCTATTGCGACTGGCAGTTGGATAGCCCAATAGGTCTTGAGATACAGAGCTGCCTCGCCGACCATGAGTTTAGGCCTGGTTCGGGCTATGGTGAGGTTGGCGTCATCTATAACTCTAATCTCGAACTGCACGAGCGCAGCCGCCAATCTTAGATGCATGCCAATGTACATGTCTACGCTCTCCATTCCGGCAGGAGCCGAAATGCTCTTCCAACTGAGAAGATCTATCATTTCGGTAGTCTTATGATTCTTTGCCGAAAACCGGGCTTTGCCTTGCAATCTAGCTTTTTTTGAAAGCTAGTCGGCCACTTCTGTCTTGATTTCCGACAATGCCAACAAAAATTAACTATACAACCATAAAATATTGCTGTCAAGATTGATATTTAGGCTATTTTGCATAACCTATTATATATTTAGGATCTTCTGGAGATGATTTTTGAAGCAATGTAGTGAATTGCTCGCGAAATATAATAGAACGCATCGATTTGGACTTCTTGCAAAAGACGCTGGCAAAGCATGCTCTTTTATATGGATGGAGGCGAGTAAATATGTCACAAAAAAGGAATATCCCGATTCGAAGCAGGGTAGCGAAACCACATGCACCTCAATTTGCGAGCTTCCTGGCTTTATTCTTGATAATGAAATTACTTGCAGCTTGCTCGCCACCATCGCTTGAGAATAAAATGCTTGGTGATATTCGTCCTCCTATAGTGCGAGATGCTAAATTAAAAAATGCAAGCGAATTCGAAATAGAATTCGATGAGCAAGTACTTGTTAGCAAGGAAGCTTTTTCCGTCGAGCCGAAAAGAGTTGCCGCATGCGCAGAGAGTTCAGGGGAAAAGGTATGTGTTAGTCTTGTCCCTCAGCCAGTTCCGGGAGAAAAAGTGATTCTAGCAGGTACTGTTAAGGATATGTTCGGGAATAGTACTCATGTTCAAGTCCAATTCAAGGGCTATAATGATAGGCCTGCAGGAATCATTCTGACTGAAGTGCAGGCTGCAAAGAACGCATCGAAAAAGTCTCCTCATCGCGATTATGTTGAGTTTCTCGTCAATAAGGGCGGGAATCTAGGTGGCATGTTCGTACAATGGGCAAGTTCTTCGAAGACAATGAGATATGACTTCATGCCTTGCGAAGTAAAGGCGGACGAGGTCATTGTGTTGCATCTTGCGCCAGAAGGCCTTCCAGAGGAAAAGGATGAAACAGGAGAAGATAGGGCGCTCTCCGGAGGCATAGATTCAACTGCTGAAGGAAGGGATTTTTGGTCGGAAGCGGGCGGCCTGCCCGATTCGAGCGGGGCCATTTCTGTTTTTGAACGAGAGGGCAGTCTTCCCATCGATGGGTTATTCTATTCCGAAAGCTCCAAAAGTGGTCCCTTAGATTCTTCAAAGCTCATCGCGATAGTACAAGGACTTTCAGATGCGGGAGTATGGCCTTCTGCTTCTCCTCTGAAATGGGAAAATGCATTTCTCTGGAAACCTTCGGCTTCTCGACCTTTTATCCGGACATCGCTGTCTGAATTTGGCGCAAGTGCGTGGAAAGTCGGAGAGAGTGGTAGTCAAACGCCAGGCTCTTTTTCTAGATGAGATCGCTAAACAACTTTTCGATTTCATGTCGAGGCATGGCGCCGACTTTTTGGCGAATTGCTTGGCCATCCTTGAATACTATTAACGTCGGAATAGAAATTATGTCATATTGAGAAGCAATTTCAGCTTCGTTATCTACATTGAGTTTTCCCACCTTGATTTTATCTTTATAAGCTTCAGCGATTTGGGAAATAGATGGTCCGATCATTTTGCAGGGCATGCACCAAGCTGCCCAGAAATCGACAAGTACTGGGACTTTCGATTCTAAAACTTCCTTTTTGAAATTCTCTGCGGTCAGGGTAATTTCGGCACTCATTTTTACTCATGCTCCTTTGAACATTTGCCTTTCTCTATGTTTTGTTCATAGGGAATGCTAATACAAAAATATAATCACCCTTATCATGAAGAGTCAAATTCATAAAATCCATAATTGCTACGTCATCCATCGGATCGAGGTATTCCTGCTCGATGAAGTGGCTGATAATGTCATTCTGCAACGCCCCGGTTGTCCGCGTGCTGGCGCATTGTGTTGAAGAATCAGGCGATTTCCTCTTTCATTATCCTTTTTCCGTCCAGTCCTTACAGAGAACTTCCGCCTGCTCGAGGACAAGCTCGGTAGCACGTGCTTGCTTGTCCGGCGGGTAGCCGTATTTTCGAAGAATACGCTTGATATTCACACGCATATGAGCACGGACGTTTTCCCGGACGGTCCAGTCGATGGTGATGCTGTTGCGCACCGCCTTCACCAACTCCTGGGCAATCAGCCGCAGCGTGTCGTCGCCGAGTACTTTGACGGCACTATCGTTAACCTCCAGCGCGTCGTAGAAGGCTACCTCGTCATCAGTAAGCCCCAGTTTCTCACCTCGCCGGCCCGCCTCGCGCAGGTCCTTCGCCAACGCGATCAACTCTTCGATCACCTGTGTCGTTTCAATGGCCCGGTTTTGATATTTCTTGATTGCATTCTCAAGAAGCTCTGCAAATGACCGGGCCTGCACCAAGTTCTTCCGCCCGCGTGCCTTGATCTCGCCTTCCAGAAGCTTGCGCAGCATTTCGACCGCCAAGTTCCGTTGCGGCATGCCGCGCACTTCCGCCAGGAACTCATCGGACAGTATCGAGATGTCCGGCTTCTTGAGCCCGGCCGCCGCGAAGATATCGATGACCTCATCGGAAGACACCGCCTTCGAGACGATCTGCCGGATGGCGAACTCCACCTCTTCTGGACTGCGGCGGCCGTCGTCCGTGCTCTTCGTAAGCACGGACCTCACGGCTTGGAAGAAGGCCACGTCATCCCGAATCTCCAGCGCCTTCTCATGCGGAACGGCCAACGCAAACGCCTTCGACAACTCGCCAACCGCCTTAACCAGCCGGTTTTTTCCGTCATCCTGTGCCAGCACGTGTTCCTGCGCCGCCGGGAGTACCGAAAGCCTTTCCTGAGGCCCACCGGTCTTCCAAGGCGACCAGTCGAAGCCGTGGAAAATGCCGCAGCAAACCTCGTACCGCTCCAGCATGACAGCCACAGCCTCTTCCTGGTCGATGGCCGTCTGCCCCTTGCCGCCGCTCTCGGTGTAGTTGGCCAGAGCGGATTTGAGCTGGTCTGCCAGGCCGAGGTAGTCCACCACCAGGCCGCCCGGCTTGTCTTTGAACACACGGTTCACCCGCGCAATGGCTTGCATCAATCCGTGGCCGCGCATCGGCTTGTCCACATACATCGTGTGCAGGCAGGGCGCGTCAAAGCCCGTCAGCCACATATCGCGAACGATCACGATTTTGAACGGGTCTTTCGGGTCCTTGAAACGCTTCGCAAGTTCCTCGCGACGCTGCTTGTTTCTGATATGGGCCTGCCAATCGACCGGATCGGCGGCCGAACCCGTCATCACGATCTTTAGGATTCCCGCGTTGTCGTCCTCGTGGTGCCAGTCCGGGCGGATCGTCGCAATGGCTCTATAGAGTTCGACACAGATACGGCGGCTCATACAGACGATCATCGCCTTGCCGTCCATCGCCTCCAGGCGGGTCTCGAAGTGTTTAACCAAGTCCTCGGCGATCAGGTTTAGCCGTTTCTCTGTGCCGACCAGGGCCTCGAGCTGTGCCCACTTGGTCTTGAGCCGCTCCTTGTGCTCGACCTCTTCGCCCTCGGTGACCTCTTCAAATTCGGCATCGAGCTTGGGTCGCTCCGTTTTCTTGAGTTCCAATTTCGCAAGTCGACTCTCGTAATAGATTGGGACGGTTGCTCCGTCCTTCACTGCCCGCTCGATATCGTAGATGCTGATATAGTCACCAAAAACAGCACGGGTGTTCTTATCGGCCAGTTCGACAGGGGTGCCTGTGAAACCGATAAACGAAGCATTTGGCAGCGCCTCCCGCATATGCCGGGCAAAGCCGTCGATGAAATCGTACTGGCTGCGATGCGCTTCGTCTGCGATAACGACGATGTTGCGGCGGTCCGATAGCAGCGGGTGTTGACCTGCCTGCCGCGCTGCACCCGGCGCAGGCAGGTCCTCGCTGTCGGTTGGGAAGAACTTGTGAACCGTCGTGAAAACGACTCCGCCGGAAGAGGTTGTCAAAAGCTCCCGCAGATGCGCCCGGCTCTGTGCTTGCACGGGTTGCTGCCGAAGCAATTCATGACATCGGGCAAATGTGCTGTAAAGCTGATCGTCCAAGTCATTTCGGTCGGTGATCACGACCAGCGTCGGGTTCTCCATGGCCGGATGCAGCACGACCCGCCCGGCGTAGAACGCCATCGTCAAGCTCTTGCCTGAGCCTTGCGTATGCCACACCACGCCGACTCGTCGGTCGCCTGGTTTGGCGTCTTTACGGCTCTTTGCAAAAAAGGTCCCTTCGCCCTCTCCTATCTGCCAAGAGATGGTGAGGGGCACACAAGCGCGAATCGTCTCCTGCACAGCTACATTTACGGCGTGGTATTGGTGATACCCGGCCATCTTCTTGACCAAAACACCGCCGCCCACATCCTCGAACACAATAAAGCGCCGGATAAGGTCCAGAAACCGCTGCTTCTCGAACACGCCTGCAAGCACCACCCGAAGCTGCGGCAATCGAGTGTCCGCAAGTTCTTCGCCTTCAATAGTCCGCCAGGGCATGAACCATTCACGGTCGGCCGTCAGTGTGCCGATCCGCGCCTCCACGCCGTCGGAGATAACCATCGCCTCGTTATAGACAAAGAGCGAAGGGATTTGCGTCTTGTAGGTTTGAAGCTGGTTGAAAGCGGTCCAGACTGTGGCGTTTTCGGTGGCGGCGTTCTTGAGTTCCATCACCGCTATTGGAAGGCCGTTAATGAAGAGTACTATGTCTGGACGGCGTGTTGGGGCGAATTGCGAATCGCCCCTGCCCTCGACCACGGTAAACTGATTTACCGCAAGGAATTCGTTGTTCTCCGGCTCATCATAATCGAGCACGCGGACGAGATCGCCGCCAATCGAGCCGTCAGCCCGCTGATACTCGACCGGGACCCCCTCGACCAGGTACTTGTGAATCACATGGTTGTTGACCACCAATGACGGCGAGTCCGGCAGCGTCAACTTGCGGAATGCTTCCTCCAGCGCATCCGCCGGCACCTGCGGGTTGAGCCATGCCAGCGCGTCACGCAGCCGTTGCGCCAGCACGACTTCGCTATAGTCCGTTCGCTCAGCCCCAGGCATGCCGGGGGCGATGTCCGGGCCGAAAACAGTCTGGTAGCCCAGCCCGGCCAGCCAAGCGAGGGCGGCGGATTCGATTTCTGATTCGGTCAGATTCGCCATGGTTTATTCCTTTGTACGGGTGTACGGGCACCATACGATATTTAGATTTTCACGGTCCAACGCCCATTGCATCTTGTTGTTCACGATGTATTCACGGATTTTGTTCAACGATCCATCATCGGGGATGATGTGTTCATAATAATTGCGTTGCCAGACAGGTGTTCCTAGCGTGCCGCGCATGACGTTAATCCGTTTGTTAGTAGCTGCTTTGAACAAGCGAATGATGCTTGGAACTGAATCCGACGCCGGTTTGCCAAATTGTTCGAATGTATGGGCACGTTGCATTGTGCACCTACTGTCGATGTACCCCGTCGGTTGCCGTCCGCCATGGTGATGATGCCATGGATATGGTTGGGCATCACCACAAATTCATCCACCGTGACGCGTGGTTGCAATGTTGCTGATTTCATCCATTCACCCCCTATAATTTCTACAATTTTGCCATATTTGTTCATTCGCACCTGGCCATCCACCACCTCGCAGAATAGACAGGCACGATCCTGGGTGAAAATGGTGACGAAATAAGCCCAAGGCTGAGAGTAATCGTACCCTTTCAGGCTGATGGAGCGCCGATGATGGCGTTCTGGCTAGTATTTCTTATCATCCCCTCGTGCAAAAGCCTTTCCGCACTCTTCACCCGAGTCTCCCTGCAGATGAACTTTGGCAAAACCGCGCCGCACGCAGGGGTGTGCATGACCGCCCAGCCGAGGGATTCTAGGCAGCCGAGGGCAGCGGATTCAATCGTCGATTCTGCGAATGTGCTCATGGTTCTGCCAAAGCCTCAAATCCGCGGCCAATGATTGCCGCCATCCTTTTACGACGTTCGGCCAAGAAGTCCCCATACTGCATGTTTTCCCATCCTTCGGGGAGGGCATGGAGCTCATGCATGACTCGCCACTGGCTCTGGCTAAAGCGCTGGTGTAGCTTTGGCACATACTCGGAGGGAGACGCATCGCCGATATCGATGTTATCAGGCCATTCCAAGAGCGCTAGGTTGGCCTGTTGGTTAATCAGTCGCCGGTCGGTGATACCTTGCTGCTCCAGCCAAGCACGAGGGAACAGGTGGTGACGGTCGAGTGATTTCTTTTGTGGTCTTAGAGAGGGGTCAAGTAGGTTGGTGATCAACTTATCGGAAAACAACACCGGAGCGCCCAGCCGTACCTGTGCCGAGATGTAAGCGAACAGTCCAGGATTGCGAGCTGAGGAGGTCTCCAACGCCGCAGGAAGGGTTATTGTCCAGTAGTCGTCGGTCAGCTCATTAGCCATGAGGCCGTTGAGCACCGAGATAAAACCCTCGCCATCGGTGGCATCCCTCAGACGGTTGAGATCGCCGTCCATCACCGTTTCAGGCGACCCTGTGTAGCGCCCGGTGAGGCTCGTGAAGAAGAACCAACGGCCTATCAGCCGTTCCAAATTGTGTTCCGGCACGTCGAACTGGTCGCGCCCAAGCAGATAGAAGGCATAGGCGTAAAGGAGAGTATTTTGCGAGGAGATAAGCTCCGCGCTGCGGAAGCCGGCGCTGCTAATGGCACCTAGGAACAGATGCCAGTGAGTGAGGTCAAGCACACGGGCTTGAGCTTTTTCTAAGATCGCGAACTGCTGCTCACGTCGCTCGACCGAGACCTCGCCGGTGTCAACATCCTTCCCACGCAACACGTTGTACACGGCTTTCAGTCGCCCCCGATGGAAGCTCACGGCAACTGACACCCGGAGAAGCTGGTCGGGGTCAGGCTGAATGAGGTGATTAAATGGCGAGGGTTTCCCGCCTAGTTTGGGAGGCTGACGGGACTCGCGGCAAAATCGCTCCAACTCGGCGCGCCCATCGTCCCAAAACACCGACATCAATGTGAGGATGAAGTCGGCCTGGTTTAGCTTTACTCCCTCGCTGTTGATGCGGACAAAAATATCTGCGACCTCCTTCTCGTCCACGGTGGGAGCGATCTCCAGGGCGGTAAAGGGGTACTTCTGGAGGTCAAATAGGCAGTCGAGGTTGTGGCTGATACGCTCCTCCTCTTCTTCGGATAGAGGACCCTTGGCTCTCTGGAGCGACTGGAGAAAGCTCTTGACGATCTGATAGCTAGATTTGCCCGAAGCCCATAGTTCAGAGATATTCGGGATCCATTCAGGGTCCTTACGGATAGCAGCGTCGCACACCTCAAACATGCCATCTCTTGGGCGGAAGGCGATTTCAATGCTCCGTTCCCGGTAATCATCATCCAGAATCTTGCGTCCACGGAAGACGGCGTAGAGTGAAGTCAAACGTTGTTGACCGTCTACAATAAGTCGTAAGGGAATCGGATGAGCCTTGGAGTCAAGACCAATCTGCCGCGCTTCATTTGCTTGTCCATTCTCCCAGAACAACAAGTAACCCACGGGGAAACCCCGGTACATGGAATCGAAGAGGTCACGCACCTTGATGTTGGACCACACGAAAGGCCGCTGGATATCTGGGAGACCGATGTCACCGATGTCGATATAGTGCAGAAGTGCCGAGAGGTCATAGTCTACTCGTTTGAAACACGTCTTCAGTTCGTTCATTATTCCCCCTTTTTCGAAAACTGCTCCACACCCTTTACCCTTGTCTTCCAATTAGGGCCCCGCTTCACCGCCCAGCCCAAGGATTCGAGCCAGGCCAGAGCGGCGGGTTCGGCGGTGGATTCGGTGAAGGCATTGCTAGCCATTCAGCCTGGTTCTGCTGGCAGCCTTGAAACGCTCAGGCTGCCCCTTCACGAGTTCGAGTTCGTATCGCCTACGATCTAGCACTTCGAGGAAGCCCATCTCATGACCGGCTGAAACGGCGATCTTCCCCTTCGACTCGCTCACCTCGACCCCGGTGCTCTTGCAGAGTTCCTTGAGTGCGGTCTTGTCGATGTTCGTGGTCTCTGCCTGACCGCGGATAGAGGCTAAGTAGCGCGCTGCACGCGGGTGATTGGCAGCGTACGCCTCGATGCCAGCGAACTCCACGAAGGCAATGTCCTCCCGGAGCGCTTTAATGTTGTCGGTGACTGCGTCGAGGATCGCCTGCTGAAGTTTGCCGGCGAACTCGAATCCGCTCGGTCGGAGGATGTGTATGTTTGTCGAATCGATGAGCAGGTCGAAGTCGTTGTCCAGCTTGAACACCTCGTCCTTGATGATCTGCAATGTGTTGTCGAGCATACGAACAAGGCGATTCTTGCTTTTCAGCACGCCCTTGAACTGGGTCGCGCGGCGCATGGCCGTTAGGCGTCGATTCTCCTTATCTGTGAAACGGGCGAAGTAGCAGAACACGTGGGAGGGATCGGCCAGTGCTGCCGTATTAATGTCCAGACTGGCTGCATTGTGCAATTCTCGGACCGACGCTGCCAGGTTGTCGTCAAGCGGCAGGTAGAGGTACTCGGTGTCCCCGTGCTTCTCGGAGGGCTGGTACTTCGCCGGACCGTCATTGTCGTTCTGCATGGCATCCCAGGATGCGTGCACCATCTCGCGCAGCGCGGCCTGCACGTCTGTGTCCACGGGCACGACCACGAAAGTCTGACCGTTGCCCTCGTCCCGGCCGAGACCGAACTCCGTGACGCCCACGTTTCCGAGATTGAACTCCAGCTTCATGCGTTGACCTCCAGATAGACCGTGTCGCTCAAGCGGTACGCTACCAATTGCTCGCCCGTCGCGAGGCTCACCCGTCGAGTGATGAGGGCTTGCCGTGTCTTGGCGGTCAAGGGATTGCCGTCTGAAGGCGGATACACGGTAAAGATTCGAAGACCGCGGAGCGCAAACACAAGGTTCATGTAGTGCAGATTGAGATGCCAGAACAGGAAGACGATGAACGCGAGCGCCGCGAGAGTGGCTCCGAGGTCGCGCCACGTACTGATGTCTTCCGAGTAGAACGGCAGCAGCATCGCGAAGAGGTAGACGAGGATGTGATCCCGATGGTCGTCAGCAATGCCTACGGTGAGTGTGCGCTTGTCGTTCTGCTTCCGTGCGATGCGAATGCGCATCCACAGGAATGCATTCGGAGCAATCACCATCAGAGCGCAGCCCCCCACGAAGTAGCGGTCGGGAATAAGGCTGTTTCCCCGAATCGCCCAGAGGATAAAGAGCGGCGAGATGCTACTGAACACCATCATCAGCCGAGCTGCCTTGAGCCCTTCGCTGTGTGTGTTGGCTGAACCCCCGGTCATATGGCCATCCTCTCCACGAACTTCTCCGCGTCCTTGACCCGCAGCTCGCCGGAGATCAGCTTCGGCAGGAGCGCGTCGCGAAGTGCGGCGAGGATTCGAGATTCTCTTGTAGCGGCACCTGCTCTGGCGAAAAGTGGCTGGACCAGTCGGCCGAACAACTCTGTAACCGACCTGTCCGCATCGACCAACCGGAAGTGGGCGAGCAACTCCGCAGGCACCCGCTGCCGTCCACTGGACCCCGTCATTCTCTGGATTGCGAAGTCTCGGAACCCATCGCTGCGCGCGAGGCAGTACGCAAACTCCACAGGCAGGGGCGGCTTCGGACGCAAGACGATATACTCGGTGGATCCCCAGCCGACTTGGCCGTCCGTCAAGAAGTCCACGAAGGCCGTCTTACCATTTTCCAAGCATGGCGTGATACGCGCGACGAGTGTGTCGCCATTCACAAAGCGCATTCCCGAGCCAAAGGGGCGCTCCGTGACCGTATCCGGCGAGTGACCTCGTGTCGGCATGTTTGCCATGTCGAGGTAAGGTGCAAACTCGCCCTTCCGAAGTGTGCGAGTTGGATTGACTTCTATGAGTTCAGGCAACGGCTTCACCTCCCACCCCTTCGGAATCTCGCCGAGTTCGGAGTCTTCGAAGGCGTCCGGGAACAGTTCAGCGATTTCGGGCTTGAGCTTGGGGCAGGCGGTGCGGCTGACCTGTTCGTTGGTCCAGTTTGGGTGCTCGCGGCGGACGGCGGCCTTGGCGTGGACGGGATCGAAGTCCACGAACCAGCTCTTGAAGATCGCCCGCGCCATCTCCTCCAGCGTCTGGTTCATTTTTCGGTTCAACTCGATCTTGTCGTCCAGCGAGCCGAGAACGCAGGCGATGGCCTGCTGTTCTTTCAGAGGAGGAAGAGCAACGTTAATGTTTTCTATGCCATAGAGTGGCAACTTTGGCTGCGTCGATCCAACTGTGTTAATAGTAATTTCATGTTGACCGAGTGACGATTTCAAATAATAAGCCACATAAGATGCGTCGACATCCTCCTCAGTAAAATAGAGTTTTGCAGCATTCTCAGTGAGATTTGCACCGTGTAATTCTTGGGGCACTTGAGCTATCGCTCCAATCGTACCAACGATTGAAATAATAACATCATTCGCTGCAACTCTATATCGTTGGATGGCACTAATAGCGTCGTTTGGGACATAGAGCAAAGAATCTTGATGAATCTTTCCATCCGTAAAGTCCACAACTCTGATATATGGGTGATTATTTTTTTCTGTCTGCAAAGCAATACTTTTAGGAAGCCGTTTGCCACCCTTTGCTTTAGCGAAAGTCCCGATTTTCCTGACGCGCCACTCACCCCCCATACCCAATCTCCTCCTGTCTGTGTGCGGATCTGCCTGCGCCGAGTCTCCGGCAGGCAGGCACGCACAGGCAGGCCAGGTTGGTCCAGATGCCTGCCGCGCCGCCTTTGGCGCAGGCGAGGATGTTCGAGCCTTTGAGTTTGCTTGTTCTGCCTTTGTAGTTTGTCATTTGCGATCGCCTTTATCCTTCTGCGAGGTGGTCCGCCTCGGCTTTTTTGGTCCCGGTAATTCCTTTTTCTCCTGCCCCGTCAGTTGCCTGGTCTTCTCTACAAAGCCATCAAAATCGCTGCTGGGTGCGGTGGCCTCGAGTTTTCGGCGTTTGGCTTCGTATTTATCGAACTGGGCATGGGCGTGCTCTTCGGCCAGGGTACGCGAAATCATGCCGGCATGGGTCATAATATTCCGCTCGTTGAACCTAAGAAAGGCATCCAGTTTTTTCACCCAATCTTTCATGTACATGGGCTTGCGGCGGCGAGCCTGATCCTCGGCATAGTCAAGATACATGGTTACGATGCGGTTGAGTTCGCGGATCTCCTCTTCCGTTAGGTAATTCTTGGCCACGGTGACATCGGTCTTGCGGATGGGGCCGTAGGGCGCGTTTTTCCACGTGGTCAATCCCATACGGGGCTTGTTCGCATCAGCCCGATGATAGACGATCTCCGCCGCGGTGTGACCATGGATGGCCCAGTGCAGTTTGTTCTGCACGGTTGCGTAAAACATCTGGGTGATCTCGGCCTGAGGGTCGTAGTCAATGCTCGTCGCGTAGATATCGGTGATCTTCTGGTAGAACAGCCGTTCAGATGCGCGGATATCGCGGATGCGTTCGAGCAGTTCGTCGAAATAGGACTCGCCGAGAGTGCGGCCTTCCTTGAGCCGGTCATCGTCGAGCGTAAAACCCTTGACCAGCAGTTCGGATAGCCGGGCGGTAGCCCACTGGCGAAAGGCGGTGCCGCGGGCCGAGCGGACACGGTAGCCAACTGCAAGGATGGCGTCGAGGTTGTAGTGGTCTACCATGCGGGAAACCTGCCGGGCGCCCTCGGTTTGAACTATCCGGAATTTCCGGATAGTTGCAGAAGAATCCAGTTCTTGTTCGGCGTATATGTTCACGAGGTGTTCGTTTACGGTTTTGACCGACACCTGGTACAGTTCAGCCATGAGCCGCTGAGTTAGCCAGACGGTTTGGCCGTCGATGCGGACCTGCACCTGCAGGGCGCCGTCCTGATAGATCAGTAGTTGGCCCTCCGGAGGATTGGGGATGATCTCATTTGCCATACCCAATGTCCTCCAGGTTAGCCCAGATGAGTTGGTCCAGTTTCTTCGCCTGCTCGGTCTGTTCGCGCAAGGCGGCCGTCAGCTTGGCCATTTTCTCCTCGAACGGCTCACCGTCGTCTTCGACCTCGGCTGCACCGACATAGCGGCCAGGGGTGAGAATGTAATTATGCCCGCGTATGTCGTCGGTCGTTGCGGATTTGCAGAAACCGGGGATATCCTCGTAGGCGCGAACCTGTGTGTTTGCCTGCGCATCGGGGCTGACACGCAGGTCTGCCCCTACATTATCGCCGCGCCATGCGTGGTAGGTGTCGGCTATCTTGCTGATGTCGTCGTAGGTCAGTTCTCGATGAACGCGGTCGATCAGGGTGCCCATCCTGCGGGCGTCGATGAAGAGCGTCTCGCCGCGTCGATCCCGGAATCGGCTGTTCTTTTTATCGCGGGCGATGAACCAGAGGCAGACCGGAATTTGGGTTGAATAGAATAGCTGGCCGGGGAGAGCGACCATGCAATCTACTAGGTCGGCTTCGATGATGCTTTTGCGGATCTCGCCCTCGCCAGCTTGATTGGAGGACATCGAGCCGTTGGCCAGGACGAAGCCTGCCAAACCGGTCGGGGCCAGGTGGTAGATAAAGTGCTGCACCCACGCGAAGTTGGCGTTTCCGGCTGGCGGGATGCCGAACTTCCATCGTTTGTCGTCTTTGAGGCGCTCGCCACCCCAGTCGCTGTCGTTGAAGGGCGGATTGGCCAGGACATAGTCAGCCTTGAGATCGGGGTGCAGATCGCGGTGAAAGCTGTCGGCGTGTTCCTTGCCGAGGTTCCCGTCGATGCCGCGAATAGCCAGGTTCATCTTTGCTAGCCGCCAGGTGGTGTGGTTGGATTCCTGGCCGTAGATGCTGATGTCGCCGATCCTGCCGCCGTGGGCTTCAACAAACTTCTCCGACTGGACGAACATTCCACCGGAACCGCAGCAGGGGTCATATACACGGCCTTTATAAGGTCTCAGCATTTCAACGAGGAGCTGAACCACGCAACGGGGCGTGTAGAACTGACCGCCCTTTTTCCCCTCGGCGCCGGCGAACTGCGAAAGGAAGTACTCGTAGACACGGCCGAGAATATCTTTGGAGCGGTTTGCCTTATCGCCCAGGCCGATGTCGCCAATCAGGTCGATGAGCTGGCCGAGGCGCTGCTTATCGAGGCGCGGGTGGGCATAGTCTTTGGGAAGCACGCCCTTGAGTGAGGGGTTGTCGCGCTCTATGGCGAGCATGGCGTCGTCGACCATTTTGCCGATGGTCGGTTGCCTGGCGTTGGCCTTGAGATGAGACCAGCGGGCTTCTTTTGGAACCCAGAATATGTTGACGGCCCGGTACTCGTCGGGGTCTTCCGGGTCGGCTCCCTCGGCGCGATCCGCCTCGAGCTTGGTTCGCTGTTCCTCGAAGGCATCGGAGATGTACTTGAGGAAGATCAGGCCGAGCACGACGTGCTTATACTCAGCAGCATCCATGTTCGAGCGCAGCGCGTCGGCGGCTCGCCAGAGTTCGGTTTCGAAGCCAAGGTTCGCTCCGCTGTTGTTCTCTTTGGCCATTTCAGATCTCCTCATCGGTAAAGAATTCCCGCAAAAGGTCCTTGCCCCGATCACCCAGACCCCGTAGTAAGTCCTCGATCTGCTTCAACGCCAGTGGAGACGGCTTGGCACGGCCGTTTTCCCACCGGTTGATGGTTGGATAGGTCACGCCGAGCTTGGCTGCAAATTTTTCCTGGGTGAGCCCCGTTCGTTGGCGGAGTTCACGGACTAATCGGGGTATGTCGGCCTGAGCATTCAACATCGTTCTCCTTTCAGATCGAACAGGGACCTGTTTTAAACAAAGATTATATCATGCGCCTCAACAGATGATATATCATATAATAAAGAGGAGCGATGTCAATATAGATTTTTGCCGAGGGATTTAAGAGGTGGAAAGAATTGCGGCTTCAGCGCTGAACTACGCCGGTTAGTTCCTTGAAGCTCCCGGTCAGGCGATGTCCCCCACACACTGGGGGCCGAGCCCGCTCCGAAAGGTCTTCCTTCCGAAACGGGAGCAAGGCGAGTCGGCATCAGATCTTGCTTTAGTGGAGGCCGCTCAAAAGACCTTAGCGGATGCTGCCTTGTGAGCTTCTAAGTGAGCTTCCAAGTGAGCTTCCAAAAGGCGAATCGGATATGATGTGAAAGGTGGCCTAAGTGGGCGTGGATGTATCATAAACAACGAGACCCCATGGGATCATACCCGTGGGGTCTTGCGTTGACTAAGCACCGTCGAAATCGACGGACCTAATTTTAGCTCCCCCGCGGTGGTTCGAACACCGGACCCAGTGGTTAACAGCCACTTGCTCTGCCAGCTGAGCTACAGGGGAATATGAATTCTCGGCGGATAGTAAAATAGCCAAAGCAAGAGCTTTTGTCAAGGTTTCGCATTGCCTTGTCATTTAAGAATCAAAAGTTCGAAGTCTCTTAGGAGCCAGAGATCAAAAATGGGCTATCGATTCTTAGCTGACAAATCAAATTGATTGTCTATATATGATAGATGCAGGTCTATGCTTGACCTCTGTATATGGAAAGGGTAAAAATGGTCAAAAGGGTTCTGTCCATGCATAGAGTCAAAATTGCCATTACCGCCTATGAGCCGGTCTTATATACAGAGTTCTATCCCATCTTTGAAGACAGCCCTTTCCTGATAATTATCGATGAATACAACCATGTCCAAAAGTATTCTGCAGAGATCGGCTCAAAAGAGATTCTAAAGGGTAGGGCAGAGTGGATAATTGGCAGAGGGGCAAGAATTCTCATAACAGGATCTATCGACAACGAGGATTATTGGAAACTGCGGCTGGCTGGTGTAACTATAAGATGGGAATCTTTTGGCGAGGTAAAATCCTTGGTAGAAAGAGCAAGAATAGCTGCAGACCATGTGCAGGAAACAATGGAAAATAGAAAACCTATAGACAGGAGCAGATATAGCAAAGGCCTGAGGGCTAATAGCTTTGCAGCCCCATGTTTTGTTTACTTTCGAGAAGAAGATATCAAATATCTAGAAAGGTTGGAACAAAAGATTGAAAAAGAAGGCAAAAAGCTGCTTTTACAGATCAAAGATGAGGAAGGCTCTAATTATGATGATTATGAGACCAGTGGAAATACTACTTCTAAAGAATGACAAGTTGATTCAGCATTCTTAATTTTCTTTCTTCTGCTTTTTTAAAGCAGCTTTGAGCAAGCCTTCTGAAATTGTCTCCAAAGGAGGAATTTCCTTTTTCGATCTTGCTTCCCTATTTGGCTTTTTCTTGGAGATATGTGCCGTGGAAGCATCGAGGTCTTCTTGCTTGCGTTTGTTATCTGACTCCTGAGTGGTGAGTATTTCAAAACGGATTATTTCTCTATCCGTGAGCTTTATTCCCTGTGCACTCCTATTTCTCACCGTGTAGTTTTTGGCATGAAACACTTCATAGGTTTTTTTGCTTCTTGATTTAGGTTTGTATTCCAGTTTGAAGTCAAATTCGCTAGCAGTTGAAAATCCTAGAATCACCGCTGTCTCCGGTAACAGACTATAGTCTCTGCCGGTAAGCCAGCTGTCTATTATAGTTCTCTTTATATATGCCCCGTTTTCGCCGGATAATGAATAGATTAGCGTTATTGTCGTTTTAGAGAGGCTCTCCTTTTTCGCTATCGCAGTCCATAACAACTTTTGTCCTGCAAAGAACTTATCCGGAAGAGGGATAATTGTATATATTCCGTTGTTTCTCAAAATGAGGATTTTGTCGAATTTCGAGGCTTCCAAGAGTTTTTCGCCCGAAACCTCTGTTCCCAGATAACCTCCTTCAGCGTCATATTTTAGCGCAAAATCATGCCGCGCTACGGCTCTGGCTTCTATTCTCTTGAATGCTTTTAATTTGGTTTTGCGTGGGCAGGTTTTTTCTATCATCTCGATATAGCTCTGCAGTATATCAATTGCATAATCTACAATATGGCGCAAATGCATTTCATTCTCGGATATCCTTCGTTCGATCTGCTCCATTTCTCTCTTGGCTTTTTCTATATCATAGAGAGATATCCTGCGAATGGGTATCTTGAGGAGTCGCTCCACATCTTCCACTTCGACTTTTCGAGAAAGCTCTTTTGTAAATGGCTTTAGTCCGTCTAGTACCGCCTTGATAACGGTATCATTGGTCCTTTTGGTTTCGATCGATGTATAGATTTTCTCTTCGATAAAAATGCGTTCGAGCGTTCTAGAAAAGAGTTCATTCTTTAACTCGTCTCTTTCTAGTTCGAGCTCTTGGCGCAGCAGGTCAAGTAGTCTTGCCGCATGATATTTTATGGTCTCGGATACAGTGGTAACGACAGGCTTTCCTTCTTTGATAACCAGGCAGTTGCAGGAGATCGATCGCTCACATTCTGTAAAGGCATAGAGTGCGTCTACCACATCCCGTGCGTATACTCCTCTTGCCAGCTTTAGCTCTATTTCGACTTTGCTGGTCGTGAAATCGGAGATGGAAGAGATTTTGAGATGACCAGCCCTGACAGCTTCTTCGATGCTGTTTATGAGGCTTTCGGTAGTGGAACCGTAAGGAATCTCTTTTATAACGATTTTTTTTGGGTCTGAGCTATCAATTGTAGCGCGAACTCTAACTTTCCCATTTCCATCTGCATATTCGCTGCAATCTGCAGTTCCTCCTGCCGGAAAGTCCGGAGAAAGGCTAAAGGCCTTTCCCTGGAGATATGCAATCTCGGCCTTGATTACTTCGATGGGATTGTGCGGCAGTATCCTTGTGCTCATTCCCACCGCAATACCTTCTGCTCCCAAGATCAAAATAACAGGAATTTTTGCGGGAAATACGAGTGGTTCTTTATTTCTTCCATCATAGCTATCTATATAGCGAGTAATCTTAGGATGATAGAAAATCTCTTTGGCAAATGGAGAACATTTACATTCTATATAACGGGGGGCGGAGGCTTCGTCTCCAGTTATGGGGTTTCCGAAATTCCCCTGTGTATCTAGAAATAAGCCTCTGTTCGCAAGGTTTATGAGAGCGGAAGCGATAGAAGCGTCTCCATGGGGATGGTACTTCATGCAATGCCCAACAACATTTGCGACTTTATGGAATTTGCCATCGTCCATTTCAAAGAGGGAGTGAAGAATTCGACGCTGTACTGGCTTAAGGCCATCGTCCAGCTCCGGGATTGCCCTGTCCATAATTACATAAGAGGCATAGTAGAGGAAGTTTTCGGTTAGCAACTTATTTATATAGGCCACTCTATTGTCTATCCTTTCATAGCTTTTCCGGTAGATTCCTGGTTTTCAAAACCTCAAAGATCTAATACCAGGTTGTCCATTATGAATTGTCGCCTCTGTGGTGTATTTTTTCCCATAAAGAAATCTAGGAGCTCCGGAACAGATGATAAGGTCTGAATATCTACCTTTACTAATCGCATGTTTTTCCCAATGAATTGTCCGAATTCCGCGGGACTTATCTCGCCTAAGCCTTTGAACCGTGTTACTTCTGATCCTGGACCGAGTTTCTTTATTCCGTCGTCTCGTTCATGAATTGAATAGCAATATATAGTCTCTTTTTTTGTCCTTACTCTAAAAAGGGGTGTCTCGAGCAGATAGACTCGTCCCTGAACGACCAATTCTTCGAAGAAGGTCAAAAAGAATGTCAGAAGGAGATTTCGTATGTGAAAACCGTCATAATCAGCGTCCGTGGCGATAACGATGCGAGCAAAGCGCAAATTCTCGACATTATTCTCGATGCCAAGGGCCATCATGAGATTGTAGAGCTCTCCATTCTTATAGATCGCAGATCTAGGGCGCTCGAACATATTCTCTGGTTTACCGCGTAAACTAAAAATTGCTTGAGTGTATACGTTCCGGGCGCTCACCATGCTTCCGGCTGCGGAGAGGCCTTCGGTAATGAATATCGTCGATTGATCTTCCAGGTCTCCGTCGCCAAGGTGTATCTTGCAGTCCTTGAGGTTTGGTATTTTGAGTTCAATTCTCTTTGCGGCTTCTTTTGCCTCTTTTCGAACGATGTTCAGTTCGGTGCGCAGTTTTTCGTTGGTAAGAATCTTCTCCTGGAGAATTTTCGCCGCCTGGGGGTTGCGACGAAGTATTTCATCTACGCCTTTTTTGACTTCCTGCAGTATCCATGGGCGGACATCGCTATTGCCGAGCTTGTTTTTGGTCTGACTTTCGAATATCGGATTCTGTATTCTAATGGAAATAGCGGCTGCAAGGCCTTCTCGGACATCTTCGCCATGGTACGATGCCTGAAAGAACTCATTTATTGCCTTTAGAAAGCCTTCGCGGAAGGCAGAGAGGTGGGTTCCTCCAGCCGAGGTATATTGACCATTTACAAAAGAGAAATGCTCTTCTCCATATTCCCTGGTATGGGTGAAAGCAAACTCAATATGATCTCCTCTATACCAGCCAATATCGTAGAGAGCTCTGCCACCGAGCTCTGTCGACAATAGGTCCTGAAGCCCTTTTTCGGTTTGAAATTCTTTACCATTGATAGATAGTTTAAGGCCAGGGTTAAGACAGGCATAGCTCCAAAGACGCTTTTCGATGAATTCAAATACAAAGGTGTATTCTCCGAAGATTTGTTCATCTGGGACGAATTCTACGAGTGTTCCTGTCTTCTCGCGAGTCTCGAATTCTCGGGAATCCACGCGCAAGCCCCGAACGAATTTGGCTTCAAAAGCATGTCCTTCTCGATAAGAAACAACCCTGAATTCGCTTGATAATGCGTTTACTGCCTTTGTACCTACACCGTTCAATCCGACAGAGAATTGAAATACATCGTCATTATATTTTGCGCCAGTGTTTATCACCGATACACATTCGATGACCTTCCCTAAAGGTATGCCGCGTCCATAATCTCTTACGCGCATTCTTCTGCCCTGGAGGTTGATTACGATTTGGTTGCCGGCACCCATGATGAACTCGTCTACTGAGTTGTCAATTATCTCCTTGAGTAGAATGTATATTCCGTCGTCGGGGCTCAGGCCATCACCCAGCCTCCCAATATACATGCCAGTTCGCAGCCTTATGTGTTCCAGCGAGGACAATGTTTTGATTTTTGATTCATCGTATGTCGATTTATTGCCAGTCACGCTCTGTATTCTATCATGATGGACAATAGAGGGTATAGAGTATTTTGTCTTCGACGATTATATGATAGACCTTTGATTATATAGAAAGAAATTCGAATATAAGGCGGTAATCATGCATTTCGAGCTAAAGTATGGAGATGGAAGTCTTCCACTGGACATCGAACAATCAAGGATTCTCAGTGTTGTGCTTCCCAACAAAAGAAGATCACTTGCTGATGCTCGCAATGCTGTTGCAAGTGCGCTTGCACAACCTGAAGGCACAGCCCCTCTTTTGGAGATGTTAATAGACCGCAAGCCCAAGAAGCTTGTAATCATTGTCAACGACATTACGAGACCCACCCCTTATTCGATCTTGATGCCTCCTCTTATCGAAGTGATAGAAAAAGCTGGGATTCCCGATGAAAATGTGACAATTCTGATTGCTACAGGGATTCACGATCTTCATACTCATGAACAGAATCTTATTGTATATGGCGAAGAGATGTGTCGTAGATTCAGGATTATTTCGCATGATGCAAATGATTCCTCAATGCTATCACACAAAGGCAAGCTGCCTTCGGGATACGACTATTGGCTGAATAGGATTGTGGATGAAGCGGATTTTCTTATCACGATCGGTGTTGTCATGCCGCATTATTTTGCAGGATTCTCAGGCGGCAGAAAGTCCATCTTGCCAGGTGTTGTCGGAAAGGAGACTGTAGAAAGAAACCATGCGCGTATGGTTGAAATCATGGATAATCTTCCTCCGATCAGGGAGAATCCGATAAGCTTGGAAATGATCTATGCAGCCCGAATTGCGGGCGTGGATTTCATTTTGAATGTTGTGGTGGATGAGTGCGAGAGCATAGTCGAAGTAGTTGCCGGCGATCTTGAGAAGGCCTGGTATAAGGCAGTAGATGTGAGCCAAGCGATGTATATGATACCTATTCCTGAGCAGGCGGATATCACGATTTGTAGTGCTTCAGGATTTCCCAGGGATATCAATCTATATCAAGCTCAGAAAGCCCTGGATCATGCTGACCGTGCCACAAAGAGGGGAGGGACTATCATACTTGTTGCGGAGTGTCGCAATGACTATGGAGAGAAAGTGTTCGAGAGATTCATGACTGCAGGCTATTCACCAGAAGAGATCATGTCGCACATCAAAGCGCATTTTGTCATAGGTGGACATAAAGCCTATGGTTTTGCAAAAGTGGCCGCTGAGAAGAGAGTAATAATGGTCACCTCCCTTTCAGAGTCAATAGTGGCAAGCTGCTTTGCTCAAAAAGCTTCTTCGCTTGCTGGAGCGATAGATATGGCCATTGCCCAGCAATCACCGGAGGCTAAGTTCATAATCATGCCGGAAGGAAGTATTACCTCGCCAGTCATCATATAAAATAAGGCTTATCCCCAAGAAAAATAAGCAAAACCAACCGCGCGCCATTAGAGCGGGTGCGCAATGCTCAATGTGCAATGTGCAATGCTCAATGCGCAATGCGCGATGTGCTTTCTACATGGGCTTTTATGTAAGCTCATTCTCTATAAAGGCTCCAAGCTTGAGGTAATCTCTATATAAGGCATCATACAGCGATGTTCTAACAAAATCTGGCTGGATAACTGTTTCTATATCGGGCTTCATTGCCAATTGAGCTTGCGTAACAGAATCATAGATTCCTGCCACTACCGATGCAAACATTGCCGCGCCCAGGGCTACGGATTGATCGCTCGCTATAATCTCAATTGGGCGACCAAGAACATCGGCGACAATCTGAACCACCAGTTTAGATTTTCGCGCAACTCCGCCTACAGCCCGAACCTTCTCTATATGTATGTTCTCTTGCTCAAAACGCTCTACGATAGCTCGTGAACCATAAGCCGTAGCTTCTATAAGTGCACGATATATCATTGGCGCAGTAGTGCCCAAGCTTAGGCCTATGATTGCCCCTTTTAGTTTCTGGTTTGCATAAGGAGTGCGCCTTCCATTTAGCCAATCTAGAGCAAGAACACTGGATTCTTCTGGTTGGATTTTTGAAGCGGCCTTATCTATTGCGAATATGAGCCGAGAATCTATGCTGTCTGCAAGATCATCCAGAGTGTTTGAAGGAATGCCCAGCTCTTTCGCTGATTCCATTGATTCGGATTTCATCTCTTTTAGCGGCCAAGAGAGAAGATCCTTGAACCAGGCATAGACATCGCCAAAAGCACTTTGGCCAGCTTCATATCCAATCATTCCGGGAATGATAGAACCGTCGACCTGGCCACATATTCCTTTTACAAGATGCTCGCTGGTCTCTGGATTTTCCGAAGATGTTCTTGGTCCAACTATCATATCGCAGGTACTGGTACCCATAACCTTCACAAGCACCTTTTCTTCTACTCCTCCGCCTACTGCTCCTACATGAGCATCGTAGGCTCCAACCGCCACCGGAATACCGGATCGAAGGTGAAGCCTTTCAGCCCATTCATTCGAAAGCTTTCCAAATTCGGTATCGCTTGTGTAGGTATCTCTTCCCAAAGTCTTTTTGATTCGTACTAGTTGCATATCGAGAGCAGCGAAAAAATCATCGCTTGGATAGCCTCCAAAACTCTCATGCCACATCGCCTTATGCCCCATTGCACAACGACTTCGCTTTATTTTTGGGAGAGCGTTCGTTCCCGTCAGTAGCGCGGGCATCCAATCACAATGTTCTATTGCAGAAAAGCCAGCATTCATGATGTGGCGGTCTGTGCGGGCTATATGGAGAAGTTTTGCCCAGAACCATTCCGAAGAGTATGTGCCGCCCTCATACATCGTATAATCGACGCTCCATCTTCGCGCCAGCTCGGTTATCTCAAAGGCTTCTTCTGTCGAAGTATGATCCTTCCATAATATGAACATAGCGTCAGGGTTGTCTTTATACTCAGGGAGCATTGCGAGAGGGCAGAGGGTATCAGTTATGAGACAGGGCGTAGAGCCTGTGGTATCGATAGCAATGCCTTCTACGAATGGCAGGACATCTTGCCCGGTCTTATCGTGTATCTGTTTCATTACGATCTCAAGTGACTCGATATAATCCATTGGATGCTGCCTGAATTGATTCTTTCCTGGATCGCAATAGAGTCCCTTTGACCATCTGGGATATGCAGCCATTGCGCTGGATATTTCGTAACCATTAGCGGCATCTATTATCACGGCTCGACACGAATCGGTTCCATAGTCTATGCCGATGACATACTGAGGCTTAGTTTCTTTTTTCATCGAAATCTCCATGCTTCAATTTAGCTAATATACCGAAAGATCGATCAAAGCAAGGGTACAAGATCAGATTAAAAGCAAGATTTGCGTTTGAGCTATCGCAGTGCTGTCCATTGATTGTTGGAGAATTTTTCTCGGGCAAGCCTTTCGGCATTTTTTAGCTCGAGATCTGTCGGTCCGGATAGCTCGTAGTCAAGATCGAGCGCCCGTGAATAACCTCGTTCAAGTGCTGTTATTGTAGAGCAAAAAAGCTCTTCAAAGCTCACTGAATCAGGCACAGAAAGGCAGTTGCGTATGCTAGTTACACGTGACTTTGCATCTTCGATGAGCTTACCTTTGGTTTTTTCCTGTGGGACTTTCAAGATCGAGAACATAAGATCGATATCGACCTCGACTATGATGGTGCCATGTTGAAGTATGCACCCCTTTTTTCTGGTTTGTGCGTTTCCAGAGATCTTTTTTCCCGCACTTACGATATCATTTATCGGAGCAAATTCAGACTGAATGCCGAGTTCCGCAAGACCCTCGATTATGCCAGCAAGCAATATCCTATATGAATCGATTATACCTGAGCGTGCTAGAGGATGTCCTAGAGGAATTACAATACTATATGTCACTTCATGATGATGAAATACGGCTCCTCCTCCAGTGATGCGTCGAACAACATCAATGCCTAAAGCTTTGCATGCTTCTATATCTATTTCTTCCTGTAAACCTTGAAAATATCCTAAGGAGACGGCCGGAGGAATCCAACCATAGAAGCGCAGGGTTGGAAGGCAGTTGCCCTGTGACACGGAATCGAGAATCGCTTCGTCGAGACCCATGTTGAATACTGCGGGATGAAAGCCCGTCTCCAGGAGTCTAAATTTATGAGTCATGGTTGAGTTCCTTCTGAATGAGTTCCATAAGTCCTTCTCCGCTAATGCCTTCGAATTCTAGAGCTTTCTCTTGGGCGAGTCTATCGAAGCATTCGGCGAATTCTCCGATAGTTATTCCGCGGAGCTCATCCTGAATTTCGTCAAAGGCCTCTTCTGGAATTGCAAAGAAATCACCTCGGATGGAAAGGGAAATGATCCTCGAGGATGTTGATAGGGAAGGCTCCACCTCGAGTGTCATCCGCAAGAGCTTGCAGCCTTCTGGTTTACCGATCAGTTCGAGCTTCATTTTTGTGCTCCTTTTTTGAGGCATTCCAGGCCTCGCGGGCATGATAGCTCGTTCTGGCGAATGGAGCGGACAGCACAGAGTGAAAACCCAGAACCCTCGCTATTTCTGCATATCTGTCGAATCTATCAGGGCTGATATATTCTTTTACAGGAATCTCATTTGGCGATGGCTGCAAGTATTGGCCCATCACAATTAGAGATACACCCGCCGACCTAAGATCTTTGAGAGCCTCGAGCACTTCTCCTTCGGTTTCTCCAAGACCAAGCAATAGGCTGGATTTTGTGGGGATTCCTGTAGACGCGGCTTCGGTTAAGGTCTGCAGGCTCTTATTATAGGAAGCTCTTTGATCGCGCACAGACTGCAAACGGCGAATGGTTTCTATATTATGCGCAATTACATCCGGTTTGGCAGATAGTACTTCCTTGAGCTCCTGTCCAATATAGTCCGGAATTAGTACTTCTACTCGAGTAGATGGACTAAGGTCGCGGATTGCGCGGATACAAGCCGAAAAATGGGCAGAACCACGATCCGACAGATCATCTCGATCCACAGAAGTTATGACAGCGTAGGAGAGACCAAGCGATTCTATTGCTTTTGCAAGGTGTTGTGGTTCTTCAGGATCCAGTGGTCGGCCAAATCTGGCGGCCCTTACAGCGCAGAAGCGACAGCCGCGAGTACAGATATCTCCCATTATCATGAAGGTAGCCGTACCAGAACCCCAGCATTCTCCTTTATTGGGGCAGTGAGCTTCATCGCATACGGTATGAAGGCCATGACTTGCCAGGACTTCTTCGACATGGCGCCAATTCTGGCCATGGGGAAGCCGTATCTTGAGCCAGGATGGCTTTGGGTCGGGAATTGAGCTTTTCATGAATACGTATTATAGACGGATCTGCTAAAAAAGTAATGATGGATCGTGATTGACTCCAGATTATATAACCCTATTATTGTTAGGGGCGCCTTCTGTGTAAAAGGTGTTTTTTGATTTAAAAAGGCAGGAAAAGGAGAAATTTCGATATGCAAATACCGCTGACAATGAAGCTCGATGATGAAAAAGGGGAATTGATTATTCTCGATCAATCGATGCTTCCAAACGAGATGAAGTATTTACGGCTTTCCGGGACAGAGGAAATCTGGGAGGCGATTCAAACTCTTCGAGTTCGGGGTGCTCCGGCTATAGGAATTGCAGCAGCATATGGAGCATATCTTGCAGTCCGAAATGCTCAGCCCTCAACCATGGAAGATGCAATACGTATATTCATGGAAGCTCGAGCCCGTCTCGCCACTTCAAGGCCTACGGCGGTCAATCTATTCTGGGCTTTGGATAGAATGCAGAAACGGCTGGAAAAAGGAATATCGCAATCCTCGGTTCAGAGGCTTTGTACCGCGCTAAGAGAGGAAGCCGATGCTATTCGCAAGGAGGATGCACAGGTGTGCAGATGTATAGGCGAATACTCTCTGGAGCTCCTTGAAAGAGGATGGGGACTCCTTACTCATTGTAACGCCGGAGTCCTAGCCACCTCAGAATATGGTACAGCTCTTGCTCCAATTTATCTTGGACAAAATCGAGGTTATGGTTTTCGAGTATTCGCAGACGAGACAAGGCCATTACTGCAAGGAGCTCGGTTGACGGCATGGGAACTCATGCAAGCAGGGGTTGATGTTACCCTTATCTGCGATAATATGGCAGCAAGCATCATGAAAAAAGGGTGGGTACAAGCAGTACTTGTAGGTTGCGATCGCATTGCGGCAAATGGAGACACGGCGAATAAGATAGGTACTCTTGGGCTTGCCATTCTTGCTGCACATTTTGGAGTTCCTTTCTATGTCCATGCGCCGAGATCAACAATAGATATGAATTGTGCAACAGGACTTGAAATTGAAATAGAGGAACGGGCAGCCGAGGAGATCACGACAAAGTGGTATGAAAAGCCCATGGCTCCAGAAGGTGTCAAGGCATTCAATCCAGCCTTCGATGTAACTGATGCCGAGCTTATTACGGCCATTGTAACTGAAAAAGGTGTAGTAAGAGCACCCTATAAGGACTCGCTTCGAGCAATCATGCAATAGGAAGCCCTTGCAGAAAAATTCAGCATATCAGGAAGTAACTTGCTCCTCTGTCTTATGGGTATCGACATTTCCTTTCAATTGGCATCCTTCCTGAACTGCGAGGGAGCTTGCCTTGATATTTCCATCGATCACCGCGTTCGCATTGAGTCGCACGAGCGCAGTAGCATTGAGATTTCCCGTCACTCGACTATCCACCACGATCCGTTCTGCAGCAATATTCCCATTTACGGTGGAGCCCTGGACTATTTCGACAGTGGAGCGAGCTTCGATATCTCCTGTGATAGCACCTGAAAGAAGTTGAAGGGAGCGAGCAGAGATATTTCCCTCGATTTTGCCTGAGACTATCATATCGTTTTCACAAGAGATATCGCCGAATACAGTGCCAAATACATTGATATTTGAAGCGCTGGAAATAGTTCCGCGGATCACCATATCTGCGGTTATCGTAGCCTCGGGAGACTGTCGCACTGATGGTGCAGCCAAAGCAGAGAGACTGGCGAGCTGGGCCGCAGAAGGTTGTGGATCGAAATTCGGAGCAGAATCAGTCGAATGCTGCCCATCCTCGAGCTCATCAGATTTGCCATGCAAAAGCTCATCGAAAGCTTTTGATAGGTTGTTTTTCTCTTTCATTGCTTTTCCTCCTTATTCTTCAGGATAGACAAACATTGGTGGTCGAACGGTATTGTCCAATGCAGCAAAGGAATATCCTTCAGCTTTCAGCTTTTCTATAATCTTCGGTAATGCCTGCACAAGCTCATTATTACCATTGTCATGCATCAGGACAAAAGCCGGCTCCCAACAAAGGCTGACTCCATTGATCACATTCTCGATAATGGACTCTGCTGTTGCCTCTTTCAGTGCGTCGCCAGCACTAACATTCCAATCACAATAGATGAAGCCTCGCCTGAGCACTTCCGCGGACAGCGATTGATATATTTTCAAATTATATGTGTTGATGCTTCCGCCTGGGAACCGGAGAATCGTTGGGCAAATGCCAGTCGTATTTTTTATATAAAGATAATTTTTGTTGAGATCCTCTATGAAATTCTCGACTGAATCATAGATAAGGGAATATTGGTGAGTATAACTGTGCATGCCAATAGCATGGCCTTCTTGCACGATTCGTCGAAGCCGTGAAGCAGCGAACAGGCTCGATTTTCCGTTTACGAAGAAAGAAGCCTTTACATTGTGGCTCTTGAGAATGTCGAGAATCGCGGGCGTCGAAGATGAGGGCCCATCGTCAAAAGTCAAGAAGATCATTTTTGAATCGACAAGGTCGTCATTAAATCCCATAAAGTCAGCGCAGAGCTCGGGATATAGGAGCTGATAAGACAGAAGCGGTCTTTTTCTTACGATTGAAGCTGCATCATAGTTGTTAGTGCCCACGGTGACTATGTCGTCTCCATTAGGAGAGAGAGATAGAATCTCTTTTTGAAGGCGAGCATTCTCTTTTGTTAGGACGATCGCTCCCATTGTGGGGAAAATAATGAGAAAAATTATTCCTGCAATGATAATGTGCTTCCAAAACTCTACGCTTTTTTTCATCTTGTAAAGCCTTGTCTTATTTTTATCCAAGAAAAAGCCGAAGTCAATGCACATCTACATGTCAGGAAAGAAAATCGAATTCAGATTGCGAAGGCAGCGGAGGACTGGTCTTTTCTCTGATAAGTTCGCGCAAAATCTCAGGATGCTCGAGTGCATGGTTTGCATTCAGCCCTCGAGAATTTTGCATCGCGTCGGCGGGAACTTTTCCGCGTATCGTGATGAACCAAAGGGTCTTTTGCACATGTGGGCGAAGTTTGCGCAGAGAAAAGTCGTCCAATTTGCCAGTCTTACGGAGCTGTAGTATCTTGCGCGCGGTAGCGGGTCCAATGCCAGGAATCCGCAGAAGTTCTTCATATCCGGATGTCATCAGTTCAACAGGAAAAAACTCAAGGTGTCGCAACGCCCATGAAGTCTTGGGATCGAGATCCTCATCGAGAAAGTCCTGTGCCTCGAACAACTCCGCTGGCTCAAATCCATACCAGCGGAAGAGCATGTCGGCCTGGTAAAGTCGATATTCGCGCTCAAAGGGAGGAGAGGAGAGGCGCGGCAGAGATGGATCGGTTCCCTCCGGTCTGAATGCTGAATAATAGACTCTCCGCACATTAAAATTTCTATAGAGATGTTGAGCAAGCGAAAGAATGGTGGCATCGGATTCAGGGCTTGCACCAACTATGAGCTGTGTTGTCTGGCCTGCGGACATCTCTGCTAGCCTATTGCTTATTCTGGTCTTCTGGAGGTTCTTCTTTGATCGATTTGATTCCTCGAGCTCAGAAAGCCTTCTGCAGATGGTCTTCATGGGAGATAGAATTGCATCCGCCGATTTGTCTGGCGCAATCTGGATAAGGCTTTCTTCTGTAGGCAGCTCAATGTTGACAGACACGCGAGTAGCATAACGCATAGCCAGATTTACAAGCTCTGGCGAAGCTCCCGGTATAACCTTTATGTGCAGATATCCTTGGTATCCATAGCGCTCACGTAGAGTCTGTGCAGTCCACACAAGCCTTTCCATGGTATTGTCTGGAGTACCAATGACTCCAGAAGATATGAAAGCGCCCGAGATAAGGCCTCTTGCATCTAAATCCGTAATAGTGCGAGCAAGCTCTTCCGGTTGGAATGAAGCCCGCTTGATGTTTGAACTACGACGATTCACACAGTAAGCACAGTTATAAGAACATATATTTGAGAGCAAAATCTTCAGTATTGGTACACTTCCCCCACCTAAGCGTTTGACTTTGCAGATATTGTAGGCAGCATCCCAGCAGATTTCTGATGCCGCATTGTCTGGGCGTTTGGCATCGGCAAACCTTATATTTGGGTGCTCTATGAGGGGACTTGGGGCGGCTGCATCCCAATCGGCTGCCTGTGAAAGGATACTAAATCTCTCAAGATTTTCCATTTACTAAACACAAGTTTAGTAGCAGTATTATTATCTGTCAATCCTTTTTTATTGCTTTATTAAAAGGAGTTTTTCAATCCCAGAATAGTCTCGGCTAGTTGCAGATAGCAGAGAAAAATAAAAAAGCCCTCTTTTGAGGGCTTAGTCTTTTTTCCTAGCGGGAGAGGGGATTGAACCCACGACCCAGCGGATATGAGCCGCTTGCTCTGCCAACTGAGCTATCCCGCCATGCAGGTGGTTGTATATCTCAAAAATGCCCCTTGGTCAATACCTTGTAAGATTTTGACCTCTAAGGCTATAATTTGCAGGATTTTGAAGTTGGGGTTTGAATGGCCAGCTGGTTTGATCAAAAATACATGGAAGTGTTCGATGGAACATTGAATGGCCTAGGACATCGTCGTGCTGTCGACCCTGCCTTTTCGATTGCAGACGCAGAAAACCAACTTGCTCACCTATATGTGCTAGATGGAAATGATTGGTTAGGCCGTGGTTTGCTTGGAGATCTAATTTCAGAGGCCACAATCGCAGCCTATGAGCTTTTCATCGAAGAATGGAGAACTGAAAAAGGGGGAAATGATGCCTGTAGAGATTAGTAAGGTCGAAAGCCGGAAAGATCTGAAACGATTCATAGATTTTCCTGTGCGCCTTTATTGGGATCAACCCAACTATGTACCCGCTCCCCGCTTTGATGAACTGCGTACATTAAGCAAAGATAAGAATGCGGCTTTCGAATTTTGTGAGGCAGAATATTGGACAGCATGGAAAGACGAAAAAATCGTTGGCCGCATTGCAGGCATAATCAATCACCGCTTTATAGAAAAATGGGGAAAGGCATGGGGTCGTTTTGGCTGGATCGATTTTATCGATGATTCCGAGGTCTCCGCAATACTCTTTAAGACTGTTGAGGAATGGGCAGCTTCGAAGGGTATGGAGGCGCTGCATGGGCCTTTGGGTTTTACTGACCTCGATCGGGAAGGCATGCTGGTGGAAGGCTTTAATGAGCGTGCGACCTTAGCTACGATCTACAATTATCCCTATTATCCTCAGCATTTGGAGATGCTTGGTTACCGAAAGGATGTGGACTGGCTTCAATTCCAAATCTTCACCCCTAAGGAGATTCCGGAGAAAGTCCAGCATGTGGCTGATTTGCTCGCAAAACGCTCCGGGGTGCGGCTGTTCGAATGGAAGGACAAGCGCGTCATCGTCGAAAAATTCGGCAAGCAGCTCTTTGCGCTAATAGATGAAACATATGGCGATCTCTATGGAACAACGCCTTTGAGCGAGCGCCAGGTAGAGGACTATATCAAGCAGTATCTTGGCTTTGTGGATCCACGATTTACCAAGATTCTGGTAGATAAAGATGAGCGCCTAATAGGATTTGGCATAGCCATGCCTAGTCTTTCGGAAGCTTTCTATAGATCGCGAGGCAGGCTCTTTCCAACTGGTTGGTATCATGTCTTAAAAGCGCTGAATAATCCAAAGGTGCTTGATCTATATCTCGTAGCTGTTCGTCCCGAATATCAGTCTCGGGGCGTGCTTGCCCTGGTTATGAACGAGCTTCAGCGCAGTGCCATGGAAGCAGGTGTCGAATATGCAGAAACCAATCTGGAGCTCGAGGATAATATCAAAGTTCAGAGCATATGGAAGGATTATCCCAAGCGCCAACATAAGCGCACCAGGGCTTATAAAAAGGAGATTTAATCAGCGCGCTATTGGAGTGCCTATTTCCGGTTCACGGAGATAAATAGGTCCTGCGGTATCATTGGCACCGCCCTTTTCCAGATATATATTGATACCCAGGACAGAGAGAGATTCTATTTCCTTTTCAAGGTTTGGTCTATGCAATATCCATCCTTCTCTTTCAAGGCAGATAGCCTCGGCCAGCTCTGCATCCGGACCTACAAAATTGACCTTATCTTCGCCATGTATCTTCCATATTAGTTGCGTGAGCTCGATATCCATCCAATCGCCTATTCTTTGACCGAAAGAATAGCGAGCACAATAGACTCGATGCTTTCGTGCATCGATGACAGGCACGACAATGCCTTCGAGTTCTCTCCAGGCCCATCCATATATATCCAGGGTAGGGACAAGCACCATAGGAATTCCAAGTCCGAGAGAAAGTCCTTTTGCCGTTGCGATTCCTATCCGCAGACCTGTAAATGAGCCGGGGCCGCCTGCAATAGCGAGTAATTCGATATTATTTATCGTAATTCCTGCTTTTTGAAGTACTTGTTCTACCGCGGGAAGAATGGCCTCAGCATGAGTGACAGGCGGCTCCAGAGCAGATATGGCAAGCGTTTTTTCTTTTGAAACACCGACCCTCAGTGTCGGAATGCTCGTATCAATCGACAGGACAGTCATTTTGGTACCTTTTTGACAAGGTTGAAGCAAGCTGTAAATCGATAGAATAGGGAATCTTGAAACGCTGCCAGTCGATATTCTCGATCCAGTCACCTTCGATTAGGATAATTCTGTTTCCCCCTTCTTTGACAACCATGGTGATGTATTGGGTTTCGTTTGGCAATACTCCCGCGATTCTCTCGCTCCATTCTATGAGACTCAGTGAGCCGGGCGAACCAAGAAGCTCTTCGCCTCCGGTCTGCACGAATTCATCCTCATCCGAGAGACGATATGCATCGATATGTACAAGATGTAGGCGGCCTTGATATTCGGCTATTATCGTGTATGTGGGTGAAATTATAGGCTCGGCTATTCCTAATCCTTGAGCAACTCCTCTGGCGAGCGTTGTTTTTCCTGCACCAAGATCTCCGCGGAATGCAACGATAGATCCACCAGGCGCCGCACGCCCTATTGCTCTGCCTATTGCAATTGTTCTGCGCACATAAGGGCTCGAAAGAATAATCAGGTATTGTCCTCCTTCGGCATATTCTCTTATTCTATAGTATTCGCGAAAATCGGTTTTTTCTAGACCTGAAGAAAAAGAAGCGTATAATTGAAGATCAAGGCTGGACATTTAGCCTACTTAGCACAATAATCATTGAATGAGAATGAAATATACCGATCATTATAAAAAGATTAGCATTTAACATTGAGGGGCTTAGATGGAAAAATTCAGAGCGAGCGATGGCAAAGAACTGGCTTATCTGCGATTCGACCCCAAAAATGAAGCAAAAGCCGTGGTTATAGTTGGTCATGGCATGAATGATCACAAAGAGCGTTTTATGCATCTTGCCGAGGCTCTTACGCCAATTGGTGTTTCTGTCTGGATTCCAGACCTAAGAGGTCATGGAGATACCGATTCTGGCACCAATAGAGGTTATCTAGCCGACAAGGATGGATTCGAACGTGTGGTCCAAGATTTGATTGAAATGGGGAACTACGCTTCTAGCTGCATGGGAGAATTACCACTTTTTTATTTTGGGCATTCCTTTGGAGCCCTTATTGGTATGGCGCTGATCGCGACCTACGGAAAATACCTTCACGGAGCGGTGCTTTCCTCTCCACCCGAAAAGCAGAAACTATTCATGGATAAGATAGGAGGACTGATGATTTCCATGGGAGGAGCATTAAAGGGCTTTCATGCTCCTGCAAAGCTCCCAAATCAGATGACCTTCGGCCAATATGCAAAGAGCGTAACAGATGCGAAGACAAAATTCGACTGGCTTTCCAGGGATTCGGCTATCGTAGATGCCTATATTGCCGACCCTAAATGCAACTTTATCTGTACTTATGGATTCTATCGCGATCTTCTCCATGGTGTTAGAAAAGTCTATAGTAATGGTTTTTTGGAAAGCATTCCTCCATCCCTTCCTTTATTCTTGCTATGTGGTTCTGCGGATCCGGTAATAGGAATGAAAGAGGGATATGAAAAACTCGGACAGAGATTCAAACTTCTTGGCATGATTGATTTCGAATCCAAGTGCTATGATGGGGGCAGGCATGAGTCTATCAATGAAATCAATAAGCAGGAAGTAATCAACGACATCATCGACTGGTTCTCTCGACACATTCAATGAATTTTTGTACTGTATGAGCGTGCATGTTGGAGCAGCTTTGTGAGAATGCGGTACTTTCGCAATTCAAATGGTAGTCTAAAGGCAAAAGCGCGAATATACGGCCAAGAAGATCATTGCATCGACATATCTTGCATCGATAGAGAAGCGCTAGCTATAGTGAATAGGCTAGTTTCGCATGGATATTCAGCGTATATCGTTGGAGGAGCCGTACGCGATTTATTGCTTGGAAGGCGGCCTAAGGATTTCGACATAGTAACCGATGCCTTGCCCAATCGTATCCGGAAAATATTTAGTAATTCTCGCATCATTGGAAGGCGCTTCAAGCTCGTCCATGTCTATTCTAATAGGAAGATATACGAGGTGAGCACGTTTCGTTCCCTGTCGAATGGTTCTGTCGGCAATGAATATGGGACCATCAGCGAAGATGTACTCCGGCGAGATTTCACCGTGAATGCGCTTTACTTGGATCCGATTGCCCTGGAGATTCTGGATTTTGTCGGCGGAGTCGATGATATCCATTCCGGCAAGTTAAAGGCAATTATTCCTCTGGATAGGATCTTTAGCGAAGATCCTGTTCGTATGGTGCGCGGTATTAAATACGCTGCAACCAATCAATTTGTAATTCCATTTTCATTGAGATTGGCTATTCGACGCGATGCGTCACTTCTTGATTCCGTAAGTCCCTCGAGGCTTGCGGAAGAGTTCTACAAGATAATTGCCACAGGGAAATCGGTGGAGATTTTCCAGGCATTGGATAAATATGGCCTCTTGCAGTACCTATCGCCTGAGGTTCATGCCTCAATCCATGGAGATAAGGCATTTAAGGAAGCATTCTTAAGAGACCTGGCTTCCATGGATATGCTAGCTCAGGTGCCTGAGGGTACAAGCTTATTGAACAGCGCAACCCCCGCTGAGATTATTCAGACGGACAAAAGGCTCATATCTCCATTTCTGGCCTGGTTTATCCGCCAAAGGATCAAGGATTTCTCTTTTCTCAGAGATATATCGAAAGACCCCGTCACATTCAGGCATCAGATCTTCTCGGATATTCGGGTATTTCTATCGCCACTCAACTTGCCTCGAGTGGCATTAGAGGAGGCAATGGAACAAGTGCTTCAAGAAGAAAATCTCTTGCCAGCTCCTCCTCCTCCCAAAAGAAGAAAACAAGGCCAACGGAAGAAAAAAGCCAAACCGCGGGATGAGTCAATGCACCTCAAAGTCTCTGACATCGATTATACCAATGCCTACAAACCAGGTTTTTAGGAATAAAGGCCACCACAGTTCTCTAAAGCAAAGAAATAGTCTTAATTGACAGCAGTCAGTACGGTTAGTATAGTTTTAAATCTAGATTGGATTTTCGTCATTTACGCAAATAGAAGGGAGTACTGCAATGAATAATAAGCGGTATCTATACAATCGATTCTAATATCAATAGATGATGTAATAGTAGGCAGTCATGGATTTGATTCGCTTTATTGCTAGAAGATTCTTGAGGCTTATCCTTTCAGCTTTCATAATTGCTACAATCGTATTCTTTGTTATTCGCGTCATTCCTGGGGATCCTGCATTGATTATCGCAGGGATTGATGCAAATCCTGCCGATGTGCAGGCAATCCGAACAAGGTTGGGTACGGACCGTCCTATTCTTGTGCAATACGGAGATTTTATCTGGCACATGGTGCGCTTTGATTTCGGCAATTCCATGATCTCTGGGGAACCTGTTCTTAAACTCATTTTAGAGCGATTTCCTCTTACTCTTAAACTTGCGATTTTCGGGATTGCGTTCAGTATTGTCGTTGCATTGCCCCTTGGTGTTTTATCCGCAGTAAAAAGATGGTCGGCATGGGATTACTTTGGATTGGTTCTTTCCCAATTGGGTATGGCGATTCCCAGTTTCTGGTTAGGCATAATTTTGCTTTTGATTTTTGCTATCAAGATACCAATTTTCCCGCTTTTTGGTTCGGAGACCTTTGCACATTATATTCTGCCAATAGTCTCGCTCGGATTTGGTCGCGCAGCGATAATTTTGCGCCATACTAGAGCCTCCATGGTAGAGGAGCTATCCAAGGAATACATTATCACTGCGAGGGCAAAAGGCCTTACTGAGCGTATGGTAAAATACAAACATGCACTAAAGAATGCTCTCTTGCCGATAATCACCGTTACAAGTATTGAACTGGGCTATATGCTTGGCGGCGCAATCATAATCGAGCAGGTTTTCTCGATGCCAGGATTGGGAAGGCTCTTCTTATCTGGCATCTATCAGCGCGATTTCCCAATCATTCAGGGAGGTGTTGTTTTTGTGGCCATCTTGTTTTCATTTATAAATTTCATTGCAGATATACTTTACAGCGTTGCTAATCCTAAGATAAGGCTGAGCTAAATGGAAAGAATGGCCTCCCTTTTATCGATAGAAGACCTGAGAGTCGCATTTTCTCTTGGTAAGAAAGAGACCACTGTTCTGCGAGGCATAAATCTGTCCATTTTAGGAAATGAGATCCATGGACTAGTTGGAGAGTCAGGATCTGGCAAGACAGTTACATCCACATGCATAATTGGGCTCCTGCCTATTCCTCCTGCGAGAATTTTATCGGGACACATATACTTTGATGGGAAGGATTTGCTGTCATTACCAGAGGAGCAGATGCGAACCTATCGAGGCAGGAAAATTGCTATGATATTTCAGGAACCTGCGAAGTATCTGAATCCTGCATTCAAGATTGGAGAGCAGATAATAGAAATGCTTATGCTTCATATGGGAATGAAGAAGCGATCTGCTTATGAGAGAGTTGTCGAGCTGTTGAGGTTGGTTGGTCTGGATGAGAAGGTTATCGATAGCTATCCACATGAATTATCAGGAGGTATGAAGCAAAGAGCCATGATTGCCATGGCCATATCCTGCGATCCTGATCTTATTATAGCTGATGAACCAACGACGGCACTCGATGTGACACTGCAAGTTCAGATTCTCGCTTTGCTGAAAAAACTCAAAGATATGAGAAAACTGGGTGTGTTGTTTATTTCTCATGATCTTTACCTTGTAAGCGAAATTGCTGATCGAGTCTCTGTTATCTATGCGGGAAGAATTGTCGAAAGCGCCACAAAGGAAGAGCTATTTAGAAATCCTCTGCATCCTTATACTCGCCTGCTTATGCATTCGATTCCAGATGCTAAGAAGAAGGGATCGAAACTAGCCACAATTCCAGGACAGGTTCCGGATGCGGCAGAAATAGGGAATGGCTGCGCGTTTGCAAATCGATGTCCAATTGCGAAAGAGGATTGCTTCAACGATATTCCAAGTTATGTGGCATATGAAAATGCACATACAGTTGCATGTTATTATGCAGGTAAGATATGGCAGATCTTATAGAAAGCAAGAATATAACAAAGATATATCGCTCACGCAGCCTAGCTGGATCAAAACATGGCTTTAAGGCTGTCGATGAAGTTTCAGTGAATATAAAAAAGCAGAGCATTTTTGGGCTTGTTGGGGAGTCGGGATGTGGCAAGACGACGTTTGGAAGAGCGCTTATGTATCTTGATCCCCCAACATCCGGTTCAGTGATTTTCGATGATGTGCCGCTTGGGTCGTTAAAACCTAAGGAATTGAGAAGATTTCGAAACAGGATGCAAATTGTATTCCAGGATCCGAATAGCGCGCTGGATCCCAAAATGAGTATCTATAATAGCCTATCAGAGGGAATGGTGAATCTCAAGATCCCTAAAGAACAGCGAGATCGCAAGGTCAATGATCTTATCAATCTTGTCGGAATCGGCAAGGCATATCTGCGTCGATTCCCCCATGAACTATCTGGAGGGCAAAAACAAAGGATTGTCATTGCTCGTGCTCTTTCTATGGATCCCGATTTTCTTGTATTGGATGAACCCACATCCAATCTTGATGTATCTATTCAGGCACAGATAATAAATCTCTTGATCGATTTGAAGAATGAATTTGAATTGACCTATCTATTCATCAGCCATGATCTCAACCTCGTATCCTATATGTGCGATGAAATAGCAGTAATGTTCAAAGGCAGAATAGTGGAGCAAGCAGAAACCGAACTGCTCATATCCGAACCAAGTCACCCATATACCCAAAAGCTTTTCAGTTCGATACCAGGAGGAGCGCAGAGAATAGGAGTAAAGAGTCTGAATATCGGAGAACTTGGCGAAAAGACAATAAGAGAGCCTCAGAAAGAAGAAAAATCTCAAGCGGGATGTTCTTATTATTCGCAATGTCCCATGGGTGATGCCGAATGTAGCTTGTCTGCACCCTTTTTAAGGGAGCTTTCAAGAGGGCACGTTGTGTCCTGTCATAAAATCAGAACCGGCAAATGACTGGCAATTCTCAGGAGAAGAAAATGAAAAGATCGGTTATTTTGGGAATGGTTTTCCTTGCCCTTTTATCTGGGGTAGGGAGTTCCCTTTTGGCACAGGGGAAAGGATCTATTGCATTTGGTCTATCCGGTAATCCAGATACGCTTGATCCTCAGAAAACGGCTGGAACATTGACCTTTCAGGTTGTCAAGAGTTTCTATGATACGTTGGTCGAGCCTGACATGACAGGCAAGCTTGTGCCAGCGCTTGCAGAGAGCTGGACGGTCTCTCCTGATGGATTGACATGGACGTTCAAGCTGAGGCCAGGCGTTGTGTTCCATAATGGCCAGGCATTGACCTCTCGAGATGTCAAGGCAACATTGGATCGCATACGAGATCCAAGCTTCGCATCACCAAGAAGAAGCGAATTCACTGCCATAAAAGAAGTGAAAACGCCCGATCCGCAGACCGCTGTGATCATTCTTGGTGCGCCTTATGCACCGATTCTTGCTAACCTTGCTTCGGGATGGGGGGCGATTCTTCCAGCTGATCTTATTCAGTCTGGCCATAACTTTGATTCTGAACCTGTTGGAACTGGGCCATTCAAATTCGAGAAATGGATTCGCGATAACAAGATATCTATGGTCAGAAATGAAAAATACTGGATGAAGGGCTTACCCAAATTGGCAAGAGTGGATTTCCAGATAGTTCCAGAAAGATCCGTACAAATACAGGGCTTGATGTCTGGTGCTATCGATGCCGTTGAATATGTCGATCCAGAAGATCTGCCTATACTCCAATCCAATCCAAACATCACAATTCGAAAAGAACAGACATCGATGATCCTGGTTATGGCGATGAATTGCTCTCGTGAGCCACTCAACGATCTTCGTGTGCGTCAAGCCATAAATTACGCAGTAGATAAACAGCTTGTATTGGATATTGCCTATGGCGGTGGAAAGGTTGGGTCTTCTTTCATGGATACCGGCAATGCTTACTATACGGATTTTTCTCATTTCTATCCTTATAATCCCGATAAGGCTAAGCAGTTGCTAAAGGACGCGGGCGTTGGTAACAGACAATTCACGATCACGGTGCCTCAGAATTATCCACTACATGTAAAAGCAGGTGAACTTATTCAACAGATGCTCGAAAAGGTTGGCATGAATGTCAAGATACAGCTTGTAGATTGGTCGAGCTGGCTGGCCAGAATCTATACAGAAGGCAATTTCGATTTGACAATCATCGGGCATACAGGGAAACTCGATCCAGATGGAACACTTGCAGGCTATGGTACCGATAAGAAGTATGTCAGATGGATCAATCCAACATGTGATGCAAGAATAAAAGAGGCTGCCACTATCTCTGATTTTGCTGTTCGCAAGAAGCTATATACAGAGGCATTGGAGATAATGGCAAAAGAGGTACCTTTTGTATACCTTGGAAGCTCATATCGCTATGTAGCTATGAGATCGAATATAGCAGATTTCAGGATTACTCCAAACCTGGACTCCTACGATTTCAGGTGGACAGAATTGAAGTAGAAGAGTATGTTCGGAAAATCCCAGAAGATCTTGTTTGACCTAGCGGTATTGTACCTTCTTATATTGATGATATCAGCAATAGCCGCTCCATTGATAGCGCCATACAACCCAACTGAACAGTTTCTTTTGAAGCGTTTTCATTCGCCGAGTCTTGAAAATATTATGGGGACCGATAATTTTGGTAGAGATATCCTAAGTAGAATCATCTATGGATCTCGGTCGGCACTCATTGTAGGCATTGTGACAGTCGCTATTTCGCTTGCAATCGGTATGGTTATAGGGCTGCTAGCAGGTATGGGCACGAGAAGTCTGGACAATGTATTGATGCTATTCATGGATAGTCTGCTTTCCTTTCCCACGATTTTGCTTGCAATCACTGTTGTTTCATTCTTAGGCTATGGAATTGTGCAGGTGATGCTCGCACTGGGAATAATCAGTAGTCCTATATTTGCAAGGTTAATAAGAGCAGAAACGCTTGCTATAAAGACCGAAGGATATATCGAGGCAGCAAGAGCCTTAGGGACATCCTCATTCAAGATAGCTTTCAAGCATATTATCCCAAATCTTCTGGGGAAGGTAGCCGTTCAATGCTCTCTTACATTTGGTCAGGCAATAGTCATTGAGTCTTCTTTGTCCTATCTGGGGGTTGGCACTCAGCCCCCAGATGCCAGTTGGGGACTAATGCTAAAGGATGCACGTAATTACCTAATCCAAGCTCCCTGGATGGCTATATATCCAGGTCTATGTTTGGCATTGACAGTTCTTGCATTCAATATCATTGGTGATTCGCTTGCGGAATCGTTTAACCCAAGGCTCACAGGTTCTTCTTAAAATATGAATGAAGACAAGATCGTGACGATGTGTTCTCCATTTTTCGATTTGCTGAAGGAGGAAACAGGGATGATCGCGGGCATAGATATTGGAAGTACGAGTACAAAAGTAGTTTTGCTTGATAATGGATGTATCCTGTGTAAAATGCGCGTGCTTGCTTCGGATGCTGTTACTGCTGCGGCTGGTGCATTGGGCAAGCTTGACACTGAGAAAGGGTATAAGATTCAAAGCATAGATAGAATTGCAATAACCGGTGCAGGTGCATCAAAAATCCATCAAGATATATTTGATATTCCAACAGTAAAAATAGAAGAAATCATGGCTATTGGACATGGTGGCAAATTTCTTTCCAAACGCGATGATATCATAATCGCCAATATTGGGACCGGGACACCCTTCATTGAAGTAAATCAGAATGGAATCGCTCATATTGGTGGAACTGGAGTAGGAGGAGGCACAATCGTTGGTTTGGCAAAAGCACTGATCAAGACAAGCGACTTTAATACCATAATGGATCTTGCTTCAAAAGGGGATTTGAGTCGTGTGGATCTAATGATTAAAGATATCGCGGATACAGACATCAGTTTCCTCGCTAAAGATATGACAGCCTCGAATTTTGCCAAAATGTTAGAAAGCGCAACAAGAGAAGACATCGCAATGGCCATTATAAATATGGTGTACCAAGTAATCGGAATGCTCTCTGTATTTGTAGCGCAGAGTAGGAATAAAGATAGTATTATTGTGACTGGCAATGGCAACAATAATGCAATTGGAAGAAATGTTCTTGGTAGTATTTCCGAAATGTATGGGATTCATTTTGAGTTCCCAGAAGATGCTGAGTTCTCTACCGCTATTGGAGCGGTATTGGCAGCAAGTTCGGCATAGCTGGTATAGTCAATTCATATTGATTCGGAGAAAAATGCGGATTAAGTTCCGCTTAAGAGATAAAAGCAAAGGAGCCTATTATCATGAGAGATTCGATCACCGATGTTCCTGGTATTAGAGTAGGAAATGCTCAGGATCAGGACAAAGCACGAGGATGCACTGTTGTCTTATGCGAAAACGCAAAAACAGCCGGAGTGGATGTTCGAGGAGGTTCTCCAGGTACGCGGGAGACGGATTTGCTGAACCCAGTCAATATGGTGCAAGCCCCTCATGCCATTTATTTGAGCGGGGGGAGTGCCTTTGGGCTGGCAGGTGCCGATGGAGTGATGCAATATCTATCCGAAAATGGTATTGGATTTCATTTGCTGAATCTAGTTGTTCCAATAGTATCGGGAGCGGTAATCTTTGATCTGACAGTAGGTGATCCATCGGCATATCCAGGTCCGGCAATGGGCAGAGAAGCATGCATGAATGCAAGCCAAGAAGTGTCTATGGGCAATGTTGGTGCAGGAACAGGGGCATTGATAGGCTGGGCAGCGAATTTGAATCAGCGAATGAAGGGTGGGCTTGGTACAGCAAGCGCATCAAGGGGCAATCTGGTTGTTGGAGCGATTGTTGTTGTCAATTGCATGGGCAATGTTTACGATCCTGAGACAGGAGAATTGCTTGGAGGGACATTGGATCCAACTGGTAGCTATATTCTTGATGGTTATGAAGAAATGAAGAACAAGCAAGATGCCCTTTCTTTACAAGCAGATCCAGAGGGTCTGACAACGCATACGACAATCGGAGTGGTGGCTACCAACGCTATTTTGAGCAAGCCGATGGCCACAAGAATGGCAATGATGGCGCATGATGGATATGCAAGATCTATAAACCCCTCACATACTTCAGGCGATGGAGACACAATTTTCTCTGTAGCTACAGGAGAGGTCGAAAGCAATATAGATATTGTAGGTTCTATGGCAGCGGAAGCCATGGCAAGAGCAATAGCAAAAGCCATTAGATATGCAGACTCCGCTTATGGGTATAAAAGCTATTCCGAGCTTTCTAAGAGCTTATGATTGTTGGAGCTTTCGATATATTATGCAAATTCGAAGGCGACGATCTTACCTACCAAAAGATGGACCCGCTACACTTTCGGCGTTATCTGTGCTAAATTCTAGTTTAAAAGACTTGACCATCCCCTTGATGCTGTATGTTTTTTTCCTTTAGCCAAATATGGCATGTTGAGTTGATCATGTCTTTCCTATTTCTTTTGTGAATTCGGGTTTTATTAAAAGGAGGTTTTTCATGTCCGTTGTTCGAACAACCCCAGTTCCACCAGATGTAGATATTGCTCAGTCCGCGGATATAAAGCCGATATCCGACATTGCATCGAGCTATGGCCTGGAAGAAAAGTACCTCGAGCATTATGGAACCGACAAGGCGAAAGTCCGGCTAGAATTCTTATCGGACAGGCAGGGACAGTCGAGGCGAGGGAAGTATATCGATGTAACCGCGATTACGCCCACGCCTCTTGGTGAAGGAAAGACAACAACCACCATAGGTCTTGCTCAAGGCTTGGGATATCTTGGTAAGAAATCGATTGCCACAATCCGGCAACCTTCCATGGGACCGACATTTGGCATAAAGGGCGGTGCGGCTGGAGGGGGCTATAGTCAGATTGTTCCAATGACAGATTTCAATCTGCATCTAACAGGAGACACACACGCCGTGTCTGCGGCGCACAATCTCTGCGCCGCTGCCATAGACGCACGCATATACCATGAGAGCCGGTGGTCGGACAGTTATTTTGAAAAGTTGGGCTTGAAAAAACTCAATATCGATCCATATTCGGTACTCTGGCGTCGTGTCGTCGACATGAATGACAGAACACTGAGGAGCATAATTGTTGGATTAGGTGGCTTAGAGAATGGGCCTCTACGCGAAACGGGATTCGATATATCCGTTGCCAGCGAAGTCATGGCCGTGTTGGCACTTGCGACAAGCCTTGATGATTTGCGACGGCGTATAGGAAAGATTGTCGTAGCCCTAGATAAGTCAGGCAAAGCTGTCACTACGGAAGACATCGGAGTAGCTGGAGCAATGACAATTCTCTTGAAAGATGCCCTAAAGCCTAATGCCTTGCAGACGCTAGAAGAGCAACTTGCCTTTGTTCATGCAGGACCTTTTGCCAATATAGCACATGGCAATTCCTCTATTACCGCAGACCTTATTGCAAGCGAGATTTCTGATTTTGTAGTAACGGAATCCGGATTTGGCTCTGACATGGGCTTCGAGAAATTGATGGATATAAAATGCAGATCTTCTGGTCTCATGCCAGACGCGGTGGTTCTTGTTGCAACGGTAAGAGCGCTAAAGATGCATGGCGGTGGGCCAAAAGTGACACCAGGCAAGCCACTATCCAGCGCTTATACACAAGAAAACCTGGAACTTCTACGCGCAGGATTGTCAAATCTCATCGCTCACATCGAAATCATTGGGAAATATGGCCTTCCTGTAGTTGTCTCTATCAATGCTTTCCCAAGCGATACAAAAGCTGAACATGAGCTTATCAGGGATGCGGCTCTCAAAGCGGGTGCTTTTGATGCGGTAATTAGCAGGGGCTGGTCTCTTGGTGGAGAAGGATGTGCGGAGCTCGCTTTAGCGGTGGATAAGGCTTCATCTCAGCCGCATAAGGCTAATTTGCTTTATCCTCTCGATATGCCTATAAAAGATAAGATAGAGATAATAGCTCATGAGATTTATGGAGCTGGAACAGTTGTATACACGCCGGAAGCCGATGCGGCAATTGGAAAGTACACCGATCTTGGCTATGGCAATTTCCCGATATGCATGGCAAAGACGCAATATTCCCTTTCCCACGATCCTGCCGTAAAGGGAGTTCCAAGAGATTTCGATTTCCCGGTGCGGGAAGTTCGGCTTTCAGCTGGAGCTGGTTTCATTGTCCCGATTACGGGCGAGATAAGTACGATGCCCGGACTGCCATCGAAACCAGCGTTCATTGGCATGGATATTGATACCATGACGGGGAGAATCACTGGGTTGTCTTGATACATGCATATTGACAAGGACATGATCATTCTTTCACTATACTATTGTGAATCCGGAAATACTGTCACTTCTTTCGGACGAAGAACTCAGGACTCTAGCTGAGAAGATGAATATCTATGTTCCAGAAGGACTCGAGAGGATTTTTCTGATCGAAGAAATCATCGATGCTTACGAAGATGATACTTCGGATAAGGTATATTCTCACGATGCTCCGGACCATCTGGAGGAAAAGAAACTCGCAGGTACAGGTTTTATTCCCGGAAGGCTAGAGGATATTTCTATTCCGGATTATTACAACGAGACATATATCAACGCAATCGTAAGAGATCCATTGTGGATTTTCGCATTCTGGGATATTGCTGATTCTACACGACAGAAGTACATCGGAGAAGCTGAGACGTCTCGGCTTCTCTTGCGGATAAGCGAAGCCACCGGTTTCGAGCCAAGTTTTTCCTATGACATTGTGGTGAGCTTCGATGATCGCAAGTGGTACATAAACGTTCCCCACCCAAAGCGTTCCTACATGATAGACCTATGCATCGCAAAATGCCACAAGGTCAGAATACTAGCTCGTTCCAATATTGTGCGCATGCCATCACAGTACCTCGATATATCTTCCAAACTTCCGCAGGTAACAAGAAGTCTTCTTGTTCTCTCGGGTTCCGAGGAACTTCATCTGATCGAGCCTAAAGAGGAGAATTCTCTGCGGATAATGAGTATGGAAGGAGAATAATGGCCAACAATTCCCCTTCGATAGCTCTTGTTCTCAATGCTCATCTTCCTTTTGTGCGCAAGCCGCAATATCGTCAGTTCTATGAAGAAAGATGGCTTTTTGAGGTTATTTCAGAGACATATCTTCCTTTGCTGAGGATGTTTCGCAAACTGGAGCTCGAGAACATTCCTTTTAGAGTGAATATGGTTCTTTCTCCTACTCTGCTAGCCATGCTTTCAGACGAGCTTCTTTGCGAGCGATACATCGAATATCTCGACAATCAAATCGAGCTTGCCCAAAAGGAGAGGCGAAGACTTGCGGGGGATCCTGTGTTCGAGCCTCTGGCTGATCTATATTTTGCAATGTATAGCAGGAGCCGTGAAGAATTCGAAGATCTCTATGGCCGCAATATCATAAGAGCCTTCGATTATTTTTCCAAGAAAGGCTATATAGAGCTCATGACCACTGCCGCGACTCATGCCTTTCTGCCGACCTATTCAGATATTCCCGAAGCCATCGATGCTCAGATTGAATCTGCCATTATTGCCCATAGAATGGAATTTGGAAAGAACCCTTCGGGATTCTGGTTACCTCAACTTGGATGGTACCCGGGGCTTGAGAAGCATCTCAGGGCTTATAATCTTAAATACACAATAGTGACGACCAAGGGGGCATTGCTTGGTTCGCCCTCACCATTCTATGGATCATTTTCTCCGGTCATGACTGCTTCGCATATTGCCGCCTTTATACGCGACGCTGGAGCAACCAAAGCGATCTGGTCTGAAACCGAAGGCTATCCAGCTCATTCAGTCTATAGAGATTTTTATAGGGATATAGGGTACGACCTCGATCCTAGCTATCTAGCTCCCCACCTTTATGGTGTTGAGCGAGGATATACTGGATTCAAATATTGGGCAGTAACAGGCAAGACAGACAATAAGCGTCCATATGAGCCATCGGCAGCATCGGCTCAGGCCATAATGCATGCGCATGCCTACCTCTCCGACAGAAAAGTGCAGGCGCGTGCTGCTTCCTATTGGATGAAGGACAGATCTCCCATCATAGTATGCCCCTACGATGCTGAGCTCTTTGGCCATTGGTGGTTTGAGGGTATCCAGTTTCTGGAGGCTTTCTTTCGCACCATGAGCCGCAAAGATGAAGAAAACCCACTTCGCCTTGTAACCATGTCTGAATACTTGTCAGAGAATCCCTCCTGTCCTCGATCAGAACCCGAATTCTCTTCCTGGGCGGAAGGGGGGTATGCCGAGGCCTGGCTGGATGGGCGCAATGACTGGGTCCTAAGGCATACCAGAAGAGCTGCTGAGCGCATGAGAGAGTTGACTATTCGCTTTCCGAACGAGAGTGGACTGAGAGAACGCATTCTCAATCAAGCAGCTCGCGAAGTGCTGCTAGCCATGTCTTCGGATTGGGCTCTCTTATTGAGAAGTGGCAAATCAGCAGATTTGGCCGCGAAGCAAATTCGCGAGTCGATTTATAATTTCAACCACATCTATGAAATGCTCTCAGCGCATACCGTGGAAACGGAATGGCTCACGAGTCTAGAAAAGCGCAATAATATATTTCCATACATGAATTACCACGTTTTTGCACCTAAGAAATAGCAATAAGGAGTCTATCGTGAATGTTGTCATCATAGGAGCACAGTGGGGGGATGAAGGAAAAGGCAAGATTGTCGATTTTTTAGCAGCAGATGCACAGATAGTGGTGCGCTTTTCTGGTGGCGCTAACGCTGGCCATACTATCGTTCTGGGCGGTGAGCGGTTTGCGCTACATCTAGTACCCTCAGGCATTCTATACCCCGATAAAACGGTCATCCTCGGTTCTGGCATGGTCATAGATCCGGAAGCGCTTTTCGGAGAGCTAAGAGATCTGGAGAATAAGGGCATCGACTGGAAGGGCAGGGTATTTATTTCCGACAGAGCTCATCTGGTTTTGCCCGGATATAGAGAAATGGATAGAGAGGCCGATGCTCGACGTGCAAAACCCATAGGGACCACAGGAAAAGGCATTGGAATTGCTTACGCTCTTAAGGCAAGCAGAGATGGCATCCGGATCGCTGATATCGACAACATTGAAAGACTCGTCAATCTGGGTTCAGAAGATAGGGAATGGCTCTTTCAATGGAAGGATAGACTTTTGCCTTTAAAGATAGATTTGGCTGCCTATCTGCGTTCTCACCGCAATACCTGGCGACTTTTCGAGGGGGCTCAAGGCGCATTGCTCGACATAGATACAGGAACCTACCCATTTGTCTCTTCAGGTATGTCATGCGCCGCGGGCGCTGCTGCGCAAGGGGGAATCGGTCCGCGAGCAATCGATCGAGTATTGGGGGTCTTCAAGGCTTATTCCACGAGGGTTGGAAATGGTCCTTTCCCAACCGAGTTCGCGGACGATTCGCCAGGCTCGCTGTCCCAGTATATTCGTAAGGTGGGGAACGAGTATGGTACTACGACGGGGCGCCCGCGGCGCTGTGGTTACCTAGACCTTGTAGCCCTTCGCTACGCATGTGCCGTAAACTCTATCGACAGGCTTGTGCTCACTCACCTGGATGTCTATGACGCTCTGGAAGAATTCGAGGCATGCATAGGATATCATATTGATGGCAGACTTACGGAGGACTTTCCGGCTTCAATAAGAGATCTCGAGGTCGCCCAACCCGTCCTGAGAACATTCAAAGGATGGAAGCGATCTATTGGTAACACCAGGACCTATGGGGATTTGCCATTGAACGCTCGTGAATACATTGAATTCATAGAAGAATTCACCGAGACTCCGATTTCGATAATTTCTGTAGGTTCGGATAGAAATCAGACAATTGTTCGGGAAAGTCCATGGATAAGATAATAATTCTCGATTTTGGTAGCCAGTATACCCAGCTAATTGGTCGCCGTATCAGGGACCTAGGTGTTTATTCAGAGATCTTGCCTGGGGAGAAAGCACTGGAATCGGCTGCAAGCAAGGGTTGTCTAGGTTTTATCCTTTCTGGCTCACCTTTCAGCGCAATGCAAAAAGAAGCTCCTGCTCTTCACCCAAGTATTCTGGAATCAGGCCTTCCGATACTCGCAATTTGCTATGGTATTCAATGGCTTACTTTACAATCGGGAGGCATAGTAGAGCGCTCCAAGGCGCATGAATATGGCCCTATGACCGTGAGCTTTTTGCCTAAAGCCCGACAGGGTGGGAATCCTTGGTCCCTCTTCTCGGAAGGGCTACCAGAGCGATTCTTGAGCTGGATGAGCCATGGAGACAGCATTGTGCTCCCTGGAGATGGCTGGGAAATCATCGGTGTATCGGAAAGCGGAGTTCCTGCTATTCTAGCTCATAAATCCAAGCCATGGTTTGGATTGCAATTTCATCCCGAGGTCAGCCATTGCGAACATGGAATGGACATTTTGTCTCGTTTTGTGTTCGGTGTCTGCAAAGCTAAAGCCACTTGGTCATTAGAAACCTATCTCGATGAGGAATCAAAGACTATCGAAACAAGAGTAAAATCTGAACCAGTTTTGCTCTTGATTTCAGGGGGCGTCGATTCGACGGTTACTGGAGCTTTTTTGCTGAGATGCTTGAATCCTGAACAGGTCCACCTCTTATATATAGACACAGGTCTCATGCGAAAAGCGGAGAATGAAGAGGTCATGTTAAATCTGAGCCGCCTTGGAGCTCGACATCTGGAAACTGTCGATGCGGAATCTCGATTTCTCGAGGCGCTCAAGGGTGTTTTAGACCCTGAACAAAAGAGGCGCATAATTGGCGATATGTTCATACGAGTTCAGGAAGAAGCTGTTCAGCGCCTTGGAATTCCCAATGCATTTCTCGCTCAGGGGACGCTTTATACAGATTTGATCGAATCAGGCAAAGGGATCGGCGACAAGGCTCAGGTAATAAAGAGTCATCATAATGTGCGCAGCCCTCTTATCGAAAAGAAGAGAGCAGAAGGACGAGTTATCGAGCCTTTGGATAAGCTATACAAGGATGAAGTTCGAGCTCTTGGAAGGGCACTAGGCTTGCCTGAAGAAATTGTAGGTCGACATCCTTTTCCTGGTCCGGGGCTTGGTGTGAGGATTCTGGGTGAAGTAACAAAAGAGAAATGTGACATCCTGCGAGAAGCGGACAGTATCTATATCGAAGAACTTAGAAAGCGAGGGCTGCATGAGCAGATATGGCAAGCTTTTTGCGTGCTTCTTCCTGTTCGTTCGGTAGGTGTAATGGGAGATGAGAGGGTTTATAGGTATGTAGTTGCACTTCGGGCTGTCAGGAGCGAGGATGGCATGACTGCTCAACCATTTGCTTTCGAAATGAAAGATCTTTTCGAGATATCCGCATGTATCACGAATCAGGTACCTCAGATTGGCAGAGTTGTCTACGACATATCCTCCAAACCGCCTGCAACTATCGAGTGGGAGTAAGCATAATAGATCCTAACCCTCAGATTTGAGCTTCTCAACACTGTAAATGCTCTTCTGGGTATTCGCATAGGCTTCCATCAGGTAAGCGAAGCACCCAGCTGTCATTCTTTCGCTCGACTATTCCTTCAGGGAGGTATACTTTTCCTCCTCCACCCGGTGCATCCACCGAGTAACGCGGCAGTTCCAAACCTGATAATTCTCTCTTCAGCTTTTCGTAGATGATTAACCCTTGAGAAAGCGGTACACGGAAATGTGCGGTACCGATGGCTAGATCTCCTTGAAAGAGATAGTAGGGATGAATGCTATGTAGGTTAAGAATAGAGAAAAGCTCGATCAAAGTCTCTGCATTGTCATTGATTCCCCGCAAAAGGACCGTCTGACTATGAAGCGGTATACCGGCTTTGAGGATAGATTCCGATTTATCCAAGAATTCAGGGCTCAATTCTCGCGGGTGATTGATGTGGAGCATAATTTGAAGAGGGCGCAGCTCTGACAACAGGGAAATGAGGTTATCGCTTATTCTCTTAGGCAGCACGATGGGCGCCCTTGTGCATAGCCTAATCAATATTGGTCTTTCGACCGAGCGGATCGCGGATAGAAGCCCCTCAAGCTTCTCATCGGATGCAATTAGCGGATCTCCACCCGAAATCAGTACTTCGCGGATCTCCGGATGTGACCGAAGGAGCAATATCAGCTTATCGATCGTAGACTCATCTATGAATTCTAGTTCCGAGGGCAAAAGCGAACGCCTATAGCAATGCCGACAGAAGAGAAAGCACTGACCGGTCGCCCGCACAAGTACGCGGGAGCGATAATGCCTTATAACACGGTTGGCAATCGAATGACTTTCTTCTCCAAGTGGGTCGCATCTATCCCAGGGAGAAGCACGCGATTCGGCGGTGGATGGCACGGCTTGTGCAAGAATGGGATCTAGGGGTACTCCAAGTTCATTTCTTTTGCAGCTTTCCACCGGCTCATGAGCAAGGCTGAGCCAGAAAGCCGTCGAGCGGTAGGGCAGGCTGATTATCTGTCTAGAATTCTGCATCTCTGGTCAATATAATTTCTAAAAAGATAATGAGCAATGAGGCTGAGGGTATAGAATATGGCTTTTTCTGTTAGTTAAAATTTAAAAGTGCACTGTTTAAAACTTAAAAGTGCACTAAATCCG